>Ga0209922_100054_pt1 | contig 422565 bp, 408 predicted proteins | sample ThiBiot_500_biof_FD_183946 | JGI IMG/M metagenome (GOLD analysis project Ga0209922, IMG submission 183946) | Wastewater bioreactor microbial communities from Cape Town, South Africa - Thiocy_expt_500_biof (SPAdes) | ecosystem: Engineered > Bioreactor > Thiocyanate-remediating >... | reverse complement strand
GTATGATTCACGCCTGAACTTATGGATTGCCAGCATTGTGCGTAATTATGTAATGATAAAAAAAATAAAAATAGGGTAATTGTTTTCTTCATGTCTACTGTTTTTCTCTAGGAATTGTTTGCTTGAATATTTATTTTCTTGTTAAATGCGGATACTAACCAATCTAAACATTTGTATGGAATAACAACCGGCATTTTCGATATAAAAATAAGACGCAAAAACATATGAGTTTCGGTTAATGACCAAACGCTAGTTTTTCAGATATATACGGTAGCTTCCGACGTACAAACGTTTGGAGCTGCCACGATAATTTTAGGCTGTCAGTAGTAATAACAATTTTCTTTAATGCCTCAACTGCCTGTTTGTAATCTTTAGGCCGATAATATTATGATATTCATTTTCCATTACCTGAAACTTTGGGATAAACCCGTTCTGCCCTGCGCATATATATTTGAGTAAATGTTAAATAAGATTGCAACCCTTACGTGTACGCTATAAACAATTAAATTTATATTAGCCAAATCAAATAAATGAAAAGGAATATTTTCAAGTACACTCTTTCTCTGTCTTTTTACTACTACCATCAACGCCCTATTAAGTGAAAAGGATATAGACAAATTATTGCAGGATAGCCGGCAACATTTAAATGGAGTTGCTACCTTATTTGCCATAAAAAATTAACGCGCTTTTTCGAAGCATATCGATTATGGAGTTACTACCTAATTTGCCACAATAAGCTAATGCATTAATCAATCTGATTGAAGAAAGAGACGATTTACCAACCTAAATTTGCGCATGTTAACATTACTAAAATCTTGACGATGGTGAAAGGGACAAGGAAAATATACACCTCTAAATATATTTCTAGCACGATACGTTCCGTAAATTCAGGGAAAACCGTCCGAGAATCCCTTAATGAACTCCCCGAGAAGGCGGTGGTTTTCTTCATCATCGGTAGAAATCTTGGCGAGAACATTCCTTAGTTGTCCAAAATCTATCAGATATCCCCTGCTTGCTGCAAGCCCATAAAAGTATACCTCCAGTCCTTTTCTAATGGTGCTGTTACTGAAATCGAGTGCTATAATCTCTTCTGCTAACATTTCAATAAAATTAAAGCTAATCAAAATCAAAATATTACGTGGTTTACTACAATATTTACGTAATTGTAAGGTAAATGGATTTCTTGCCTCTTGAAAAATTGTGGCCGCGCTACCAAACCGTGGTAAAAATTCGCTAACTTTACGGTATTGCTAACTGATTTCCCGAAAGATAATTTCAGAGGGAACCTTCCTAACCCCAGAAGCTTTTCTTTTAAACTAACTTTTAGAAAGTTCTAAAATTAAGGCCTATGCTACGCTCCGGAATTATTTTCTTGGCAGACGATGACTGTGAGGATGTAGAATTGTTTAGAGACGCGCTGACCGAAATCTGCGCGCATTGTAATTTGTTCTCGTTTCCAGACGGTTACCAGCTATTAGAGGGACTCAGGAACTGTAATAAATTGCCAGACCTGATATTCGTTGATGTCAACATGCCCACTATTGACGGTTTTGAAGCCCTAGTCCAGATACGGCAGGATCGCAAATTAAGCGCAATTCCTACCATAATTTATTCCACAAGCTCAAATCAGGACCACATCTCAAAAGCCTATGCTCTGGGGGCCAGCTCATACATAAAGAAACCTAATGACTTCAAAACGCTAAAGGAAATTTTGAAAAAGATTTTGGTATTGCACGAGAAGTTTTGAAACTACGGCCACTTAAGACCGGCATCCCGTGTCGGATTACAGATAAACATCCAAACAGTTTAAATGTTACCGGTTGCGTCCAACAATTTCGTTTTTCAAATCCTTATCGAAACAGCCAACCGACAACTTCAGGCAGTATCGCCAAGACACCTTATATAAAAAAAGTGGCCGCGTCTGTAAAAACAGCTAGCCACATTTTCCATAGCTTCGCGCGATTTCTCATAGCATTTGCATTCAGCGAAATCACTCGTGTCCGTCTTCTTCCGCTTTATCAACCGGTTCCTGAAAGTCCTTCATCTGCTCTGCAGCCATCTGGTCTGTGGCCAGATTGTTCATGGCAACCTGCAGCTTATTCTTAAATCCCGAAACAATCTTGTCATCCCCGCGCATAAGGGCTTCATAGCCGTCCCTTGCCACATCTGCCGGATCGGCCATATCATCCTTGTCCTGCACCGCCTTTGAACTGTTCATGTCTGCCTTGTTAAAAAAGTCCGTATCGGTCACCCCTGGCAGTAGCGCCGTAACGGTAATGCCCCTGTCCTTGACTTCACTCCTTATGGCCTCCGTAAAGGACTGTACGAACGCCTTGGTGCCATGGTAGACTGCCTGCCATGGTCCCGGCGCCTTGCTCGCTATCGACGAGAGGTTGAGTATCTTGCCCCTTCCTGCGGCTACCATGTCCTTAAGGAACAGGTGTGTCAGTACCACGAGACTTGAAATGTTCAGTTGGATGATGTCCAGTTGCCTTTTCACGTCGGTCTCCACGAAGAGGCCGTATTGCCCCTGGCCCGCGTCGTTGACGAGCACGTCTATCCTGATCTCCTTGTCCTTCAGCTCCTGATAAAGCTCAAAGCCTGCTGCAGGCTCGAAAAGATCTTTTGAAATTACCACGACACTGGCTGCATAGCGGTCCCTAAGCATCTGCGCGGTAGCCGCGAGTTCCATCACGTCCCTTGCCACAATGACCAACCTGTAGCCATCCGCAGCAAATAGTTTGGCCAGTTCCAAGCCGATTCCGCTTGTAGCCCCTGTAATTAATACTGTCTCTTGCATAATAAAATTATTAATTGTTAAAAATGTCCATTTGTCATCTGCGACTTATTGCGGTACCACTGACCTGATCCATTCGTCCCGGCCGCATCTTCTACAGCTGTTGAAATTTTCATTCCCCTTGAAGAAGCGCGTGTACCCGCACCTCGTACAGCTATAGAAGTGCGCAACATTGGTTTTCTGTCCCTTGTAGAGGAAATCTCCCTTTGGGATATGTTCATCGGGCATGATACCCAATCCAGGAGTGATATCCTTCCTGCTGTAGCACCATACAGAGATAAGGCCCGAAGTTTCAAAAAAGGCATGCCTTATTTCCCCAAGATGGACAATATCCTTTCCCCTCAGGAACCTGTACAGGTCCTCATGGCTGAGATTGTTCCTGTCCAAAGACTCGACCTCTATCAGCCCGTTGCGAACAAGGCAGTCGGGCCTTCCTTCCATGAAGGCCTCCAGCTTTTTGTTGCGGTTGATCAGGTACTCCATTACTACCTGGAGAAGGGCTACGGTTGTGATGACCACCAGACCGTGCGTGATGGGGATATCAACTCCCATCATCGGGTCTCCCACCGCAGATCCAAAACAGATGATAATCGCCAGCTCCAGCGTCGAAAGCTGCCCCATGCTGCGCTTTCCCAAAAAGCGGAGCAGTAGGATTGTATAGGCGTACATGACGACCGTGCGGAATACCACTTCAAGAAGAAAACCGTACGGAAGGTCGCCGAAAAAGATGCGGTGGAAATCAAATACCTCCTGCTGTCCCATCTGAGTTGCCTTTAGTTAGTCCGGCCACTACCTTTTTCAGGTCTATTCCCTTGCCCATCACCGGACGGAAGATGTCACCGATATCGTTCACCCTTTCGACCGCATTGAAGATATTGAAGTCGGACATTTGCAGCCCTTTCCTCACCTCATCCCAGTGCAACGGCATCGAGACGGTCGCCCCGGGCTTGGGCCTTACGGAATAAGCGCAGGCAATGGTGGCATGTGGCCGGTTTTGAAGAAAGTCGAGATACATCTTTCCCTTTCGGTCACTGATGGTGCGTTCGATAGTGGTAAACTTTGGAAGTTCTCGGTTTACTAGTGTGACGATTACTCTGGCGAATTCCCTGCTCTGCTCGTAGGTATATTTTCCCCCAAGCGGAATATAGATGTGCAGCCCAGTCGAGCCACTGGTCTTGGGATAGCTTGGCACCCCCATATCGTCCAGGATTTCCTTGGTCACCCTTGCTGTTTCTATAACCTGTTCAAACGAATTCCTGTCGGGATCGAGGTCGATGATGCAGAAGGTCGGATTGTCCGGCCTCTTGGCAGTGCTGCTCCAAGGGTTTAGCTCAATGCATCCCATATTGACCATGTGCAGCAGGGTTGCCTCGTTGTTGGCGATAAGGTACTCCTTGTCCTCACCGTCACCCTCACTGTGGTAGCCGTAGGTATCCATCCAGTCCGGCACCTTCCCCTTGACATTCTTGAAATAGAAGCTCTTGCCATTGATACCGTTGGGATAGCGGTTCATCGATTCGGGGCGCTCCTTCAGGTACGGCAAAAGTACGGGCGCAATCTGGTAGTAGTAGTTTATAAGCTGGCCCTTCGTAATCTTTTCGGTCGGCCAGAATACCTTACGTAAATTGGTAAACTTCAGCTCGTGGCCACCAATTCTTTTGACCTGCGTCTGTTCCGAAGGGTTGAGCAGTGTCCTGCGTCCGACCCTTTCTTTCGGTGCGATGATTTTAGAATGGTCCTGCGATACGATGGCTTCCGTACTGCTCTCCTTTTCAAGCACGACGGTTTTGGCACTCTTGTCATTACGCATGCCTTCGAAGGACGGGTGGCGCATGACGCCGTCTCTGGTGATTTCCGCATAGCTGACCTCGGCTACGAGCTTTGGTTCCAGCCAGGTCGCAGTAGCATGGGGCGGACTAGGCCGGAACCGGGACGGCTTGTTCACGTCAGGCTCGGAGGAAAAGGGGACCTTTTCGGTAACCAGCGGTCCGAACTGTGCCATCATCTCCTTTTGCATCTTGTCCGTAAAGCCTGTGCCGACCTTGCCGGTATAGATAAGTTTTTGCCCCCGGTATACGCCCACCAGAAGGCTGCTGAATAGCTTGCTGCTATCATCGTTTCGGGTAAAGCCCCCTATAACTACTTCCTGCCGCCTGTTGGCCTTGATTTTCAGCCAGTCCCTTGTCCTCTCATTGGCATGGTATGTGCTGCTCTTCTTTTTGGCCACGATCCCCTCAAGCCCCATCTTTTTTGCCGCCTCCAGAAAGTCTATCCCGGAAGTGTCAAAGGTCCTGCTCAGGTAAAGGAGATCACCTTCAACGATTATCCGCTCCAGTATTTCCCTGCGCTCTGCCAATGGGAGCCCCTTAAGGTCATGCCCGTTAAGCCAGAGGATGTCAAAAATGTAGTATACCAGCCTGCCGTCGGCCTCGCTGCGCCAGTTCTGCAGCTTCCCGAAATTGGCCTTCCCATTCTCTTCCACCACAACTACCTCCCCGTCGAGTACTGCCTGAACGTTTAGCTTTTTGAGCGCTTCGTAAACCGGATAGAACTTCTCATTGAAGGATTTGTCATTCCGGGATTTAAGCTCGGCTTTATTCTTATTGAGAAACGCCAGGGCACGGTATCCGTCCCATTTTACCTCGTAGAGCCATTCCTTGCTGTCGAAAGGCTCATCCACAAGTGTGGCCAGCATGGGCTTCAGGCTCCCACTAAATGCCTGTCTCGGCGTCCCCTTCAGTAGCGCACTGATCGGCCTTCCGGTATTTTTTGTATTTTCAGCCTTGGTACCCAATTGCTCGCCGGGCGCCTTTCTGGCTTCGCCCCTTAAAGCATTTGCGCTCTTAACGTCCGAAACCTTCTTGTCAGTTTTCTGCCCGTATACGTTGTCGGGCGACTTTTCCATCTGTTCTATGGTCTTTTTCGAAATCACGGACCTTCCCTTTCTGGTGATGTCGCCAGGTGAGGAGTACCTGTCGTCATGCTTTATCAGCAGCCATGAATTCTCCGCCATGCCGTGGGTCTTTACCAGCGCGAACTCTCCCTTGAGCTTTTTTCCGCTGAGCTTGATCTTCAGTGAGCCAGAATGGAGCTGTCTTAAAAGTTGCCTTTCGGCCTCCTTCCTTGTACCTTTGAATTCAATCGGTTCATAGGTGCCACGGTCCCAGACTATGACGGTTCCGCCCCCATACTGCCCTTTGGGGATAATGCCTTCGAAATCCTTATAGTCGTAGGGATGGTCCTCTACCATCATTGCAAGACGTTTTGTCTTCGGATCGGTAGACGGCCCCTTCGGTACTGCCCAGCTTTTCAGCACGCCCCCCATCTCCAATCGGAAATCGTAGTGCAGGTGCGATGCATCGTGCTTCTGCACTACGAAAATAAGTTTTTCGCCTTTGTTGCCCCCATCTCCGAATGGCTCTGGTGTTTTGGAGGCATCCCTTTTCTCCCTATACTTTTCAAGCGCCATTTCACAAACTTTTAGATTACTTCTTTTTATTCTTAAGGTAGTCGGTAAGTACCTTGCGGTCGTTGGATCCTGTGGCCCGGATTGCCCCGGCTACAGCCTGTCCCGTCACGCCCAGCTTGTCCTTAAAATATTGGATTTCGTATTTTTCCGTAGCGCTGACCTTGTTGCGGTCACCGGCGCCTTTTTTTGATTTGTTATCTCCCATGTTGATTTACTGTTTAATTTATATGCTCTGTGCTATTTTGCAGTTACTTTTTGCTTCCGCGCTTTCTGGCTTTTGCAGGCGCATCAGTATCCCCAATTTCGGCAGCCTCCATATTTACTGCGCTGAAGGCCGTATCGCTCAGCAGGCAATCTGCTTCTTTTTCTTCAGCCAGCGTCTGCATGAGAAGTTTGCAGGCTTCATTTTCTCCAAGCGCTCTCGCAAAAGCGCATAACGTACCGTAGGTTGCTATCTCGTAATGTTCGATCTTCTGCGATGAGGCAATGATGGCGGCATCCCTCACAGGACCGGGAACCGTCTCGGCGAGGATGCTTTCCCCCTCTTTGATCAGCCCCGACATGGCCTCGCATTTTTTGCCTTCGGCCTTGCTGCCCAGCAGCTCAAATACGGACTCAAGGCGGCCTACCTGGATTTTTGTAATCTCAATGTGCTCGTTTATGACCGAACGTAGCTGCTGGGAAGTTGAATTGGCCGCCATTCTTGGCAAGGCCGAAATCAGGGCGTTTTCAGCCCAGTAGATATCTTTCAGCGATTCCACAAACAATACACCGAGTTCAGCCGCGGCATCGGCGCCAGGCTCCGTTATATCTATAATCGCAGCGCTTCTCGAAGCGCCATTTGAAGCATTTTTCATATCTGTCCTTTTTATAGTTTATTTTGTACGAGTTTCTCCCTTGTCCAGAGGCGGTGGCCCTTCATGGCCGAAATGAATTCCAACGCATGCTCACTGCCCATTTCCGGTTCTGCTAGGATTATGCCCCCGTCTTCCTCTCCTAACTTATCGGAAAAGTTTGATTTTTGCAGCAGCCCTATTCCCTGGGCTGCCGCACCGATGACCTTCAGGTGTTTATACGAGTCATTGACCCAGTCCATGATGTCCCCGTCACCGCTTTCAAGCCCATCGCCTCCAGCGATGAAAAGGGCGTCAAACAGTACCGAAGAACCTGTCGAGAGGCTGTAGTCGACGGCAAGCTTCCCTCCCTGCTGCGTTTCGACGAAGCCCAGTTGCGGCGCCACGATAAAACCTTTTGCATTTTCCCTGACCAGAGCCGATTTGAGTGAAAGTATCCCCGACTCATTTACCCCGTCCGCGCAGACAATGGCAACCTGCCTTGATTCGATTGTCGGCGTATTGGTAGGATTGTCGATCATGCTGAGAGCCCGTGAAGCCGTGATCGAAGGCTCCGCCACAGCGGGCTCGTGCTTTTGCTGGTCCGAATCTGGCGAGACCCCATGGTTCATGGGCTTTTCCGGGCTCGATGGAACGGTAAGCCTCAGGCCCTCAGCCACGCCCTCTGCGAGCGACATGTCTACCTGCGACAGTAACCCGATCATACGTACCCTGATTGCCGTGGTGTCTACCTTGCCCAGTTCGAAACGCAGTGCCTTGATGAGATGGCTTTTCTCGTTTTCCGTCTGGCTGTTATAGAACAATCTGGCCTGGCTGAAGTGGTCGCTGAAGCTCGCGCTCCTTTCCCTGACCTTGTGGGCCTCGATGCGCTCGCTGAAGCTTGAAAACCCGCCTTCTGCAATCCTAGCCTGGTAAGGGCAGCCGCCGCCAAGGGAATTCGGATGGTAGCTTACCCGACCGATATTGATTTCCTGGCGCATGAAACCGTCACGCTGGTTGTTATGCGCGGGAGCGATACTCCTGTTGATCGGGATCTCGTGGAAATTTGGGCCTCCAAGTCTGGTCAGCTGGGTGTCGGTATATGAAAACAGCCTGCCTTGCAAAAGCGGGTCGTTCGTAAAATCTATTCCCGGAACTACGTGTCCTGGATGGAAAGCGATCTGCTCGGTTTCGGCAAAGAAATTGTCTGGATTCCTGTTCAGTACCATCCTGCCGATGACAGTCACGGGAACCAGTTCTTCCGGGACTATCTTTGTCGGGTCTAGCAGGTCGAATTCGTATTTGTGTTCGTCCTCCGCAGGAATTAGCTGCACGCCAAGCTCCCATTCCGGAAAGTTGCCCATTTCGATGGCTTCCCAAAGGTCCTGCCGGTGAAAGTCAGGGTTTTTCCCTGAAATTTTTTGTGCCTCGTCCCATACTACGGCATGGGTGCCGAGCTTTGGCTTCCAATGGAACTTGACAAATGTCGATTCCTCTTGCGAATTTACGAACCTGAATGTGTGCACGCCGAAGCCTTCCATCATCCTATAGCTCCTCGGTATTGCCCGGTCGCTCATAAGCCACATTACCATGTGCATCGACTCGGGCATGAGTGAGATAAAATCCCAAAACGTGTCGTGGGCGGAAGCGGCCTGCGGAATCTCATTATGCGGTTCAGGCTTCACCGCATGGATAAGGTCGGGAAATTTACTGGCGTCCTGGATAAAAAAGACCGGCATATTGTTGGCAACGAGGTCATATACCCCTTCCTGCGTGTAGAACTTGACAGAGAACCCTCTCACATCACGGGGAAGGTCGGTAGAGCCCCTAGACCCTGCAACAGTCGAGAACCTGCAGAATACCGGGGTACGCTGACCCTCCTGCTGTAGGAAGCCCGCCTTGGTGAACTGTGGTATCGGATTGGTCACCTCGAAATAGCCGTGGGCTCCGGATCCCCTGGCATGCACTATCCTTTCTGGAATCCGCTCATGGTCGAAATGGGTTATCTTTTCCCGGAGGATAAAATCCTCCAGTAGGGACGGACCGCGTTCGCCCGCCTTCAGCGAGTTATTGTCGTCATTTACCTTAACCCCCTGGTTGGTGGTAAGATACTTGTTTGTGCCGTCTGACTTGTCGGCGGACAAGTCCTGTTGTTTTGCTTCCTGCAGGTTCTGCAATTTCTTACCTTGCTGTTTCATAAAACTTATGTTAGGTGGAACTAGTGTTTCTGCACTGACCTTTTAACTGCCGAAAGAGGGCAAAAAATGTCACCAAAATGGCACAACGGTTGCGACTCTCGTTTACCATTGCGTCATAAAGGGTGACAAATCCGGTTATCGAAGTTTCCAGCGCCGTTTATTAAGTAGTGAAGTTAACAACCCTTTCTGTACATTGTTTTATAAAACTATACTCATTATTTATATGTCGCCATCCAGAAATCCACAGCAGTACAATTAATTTTGTAACTATTCCCGATTTATACATAATTCCACAAAACATCTCCCCTGCTAACTTGCATACCAATAGATTACATACGGCACCTAACCTTATAAAATAAAAACACTATGGCAAATCCTGTTACGGCGTGGAGCGCTACGGTCCAGCGAGATATAGAGGAAAGCGAACATTTGTTTGAACTGGCTTTTAAGGGCTACAATCTCCAGCTGTTCAATTGCGGCGACTCATTATGGCTGGTCTGCAGATGGCCTGAAGCAGGAAGGATAGCATTTAGGATAGCCTTTGGCATGAACAGCAATTTCGAGTCCGCATCCGTTAGCGAACATGGCGGGACCTTCCTTATTACTGCTTCGACGAGGTTGGGATATTACCGTATTGTCCTGTCTACCCCAGAAAGCCAGGCCGCAATTTTCAGGTACACCACAACCTTCCGGGCAAAGCTGCCCCTCCTAATTCCCTTTTGGCCAAGGGATATAGTTCCGCTCACAAGGGACGGAAGGATAGAAAATACTGCCGGCATAATCCACTCCCATCAGGTAGGAACGCGGTCGGGGCAGATATTCTTTAGCATGACCAAACCCCAAGCAGGCTCGGTTCTGTATTTCCAGAACCTTGGCTCAATGTCTGCCTATTGTGAGGCCACGGAAGTTTCGTTGGGCGAAACCGTAGGGGGAAGCTGGCCCGAAATAGGCTTCCGGTTCCCTGTCAATCCAGAAAAGGCGCTGCCTCAAGACAAAGAATATATCATTTCGGATGCTTTCGTGCTCGTGGGCGAGAATGTCCCGTCGAAGGACTGCGATATCGCTTCACAATTCCTTGGAAACCTTGCGGCAATCTATTCACTTCTTCCAAAGCCTGATCCTGTCTACCACGACTGGCCCTCGACAGCGAAAAAAATTTTGGGCGACCTCCACAAAAATAAGGGATGCTGGACGCAGACCAACGGCATTCCCTACCTAAATGCGTATGTTGGGGACTATGCTACCCCGTCCGAAATAATGGTGCAGCTTGCCGTGCTACTTCCCCTTCACGAATATCTTGACTGGTCAGGCACACGCCATCCGGTTTTCGATGATCTCGAAAGCGGCATAAGCCAATTTTACGACGAGAGGGTCGGGACCGTCGTGCGGTGGCATCCCGATCTTGAAGACGGCCTCGACAAGTCTGAGGAACAGAAGCGCGAGATGGTGATGGACTCCTGGTACCTCCACCATCCACTCCTGAACCTATCCCGGCTCGCGCTAAGGGGCAGCGAGACTGCAAAAAGGCTCTTCCTTGATTCTATCGATTATGCGATAAATGTCGCCCGCCATTTTGATTATGAGTGGCCTGTCTTTTACAAGATGACCACGCTGGAAGTGCTGAAAGCGGAAACCTCCCCGGGAAATGGCGGAGAAAAGGATGTTCCAGGTTCCTATGCGCACATCATGCTTATGGCATATAAGCTCACGGGTGAGAAACGTTTTCTGAGGGAGGCCGCCAAGGCGCTAAGGAGCCTTGAAGGCCTCACATTTGATATCTTTTACCAGGCCAACAATACGGCCTTTGCCGCCGCCGCCCTTGTTGAGCTTTATAAGGAAACAGGCCAGCACAGGTATCTGGAGCTAAGCTACTGCTGCCTGGCGGGCATATTCAAGAACTGCCAGATATGGGACTGCGGCTATGGCTTTGCCAAGAACTTTCCCAATTTTTTTGCAGTTTTCCCGCTGAATGACGCTCCATATACCGCCGCATACGAGGAACTTGAGGTGTTTGCCGCCCTTCACCATTACATGGAAGCTTCCGAGGGACTTGAAATCCTGCCTTCCCTAAGGGTGCTGATACCGGAATTTATTAGATACGCTACCGGAAGGCTCGCATTCTATTATCCGCCGATGCTGCCTGAAGAAATGATTGCGGAGGATGTAAAGACTGGCGAAGTGCAGAAGGGACTCTGGATTCCCCTCGAGGACATACATGACGGTTGGGAAAAAAGCGGCGAAGTCGGTCAGGAAGTTTATGGGGCCGGAATCGCCTTCGGCATTATACCGAGACAGTACTTCAAAATTAATGGCCTTGGCGCAACGATCTACTTGGACTATCCGGTCACCAGGCTCAGGAATAGGCGTAATTCAGCCACATTCCATATCGCCGGAAGTCCAGATATGCGGGCAAATATGATAATTCAGGAAATCTCCCGTTCACAAATGGGCGGTGTCACGGTCGAGCAGAAGCTGAATGGAAGGTATCGGAGGGTGCAGCCAAAACCCCCAGGTGTTTTCGATCTTGCGGGAAGCGGCTTGGTCAGGATAAAATGGGGGAAGCCTTAGCAACCTGTTATCTTTTCCTACAGGGGCCAGGGCGATAATAAAGGAGTGGCACGGATAGCGTCCTAACCAGGCCTGCAGATTACCATCTGGCGAAATAGGCTACAGACTCGGCAAGATCGCCCAGTTCAATTTTATGCAGTGGACGGTTTGCTCCTGCCGTCCTTTCAATGGGCGGACCGGCAAGCCTGCTAAATTTCGCAATGACGTCCTCGATGCCAACGGCCTTATGATGCCCCCATTTGTTCTTGCATAGGGAGTTAGCAGTCGACCTGCCCTGTGAACCTACTTCAGCCTGTCAAATTTTACATCTTTACGATCAGGAAGGAAAAGAAAAGAAAAAGCCGCCCCAAGGCGGCCCTCCCATCAACAGGTGCTTATGAAAAACAAACTGTAATTCCTCTTATATATCATAACCTACCATTACTTCTCCCTCATGCCATTCGATATCTCCGCTTTCCAACAGAACAGGATAGGGTGCTGCGGAAAGATTTGTCGTCAGCTTCCGTTTACCCGTTAAAAGATTTTCTCCGATCATATAAATGGTGACCCTTCTGGTACCTTCGACCATTGCCGTGGTAGTCAGCCGATCCTCCGAAACGGACCAGATCCCTGCCATTTGTATTGCCGGGAGGCATTCGAGCGTGTTACCGTTGCCTGATGCGGAACTGTAAGACTGCAAGAAGGTGCCGTCCGGTTTTAGTTCGATGCGGGATTCGCCATAGCAGGTACTTTCTTCCAGCAAATTTTGGGATTCAACACCGTCGGAGTTAAGGTCTGCCGACGCCGGCGAAATCCATGAAGATATCCTATACGTAGCCGCAAATTCCGCATTTTCATTTGGTATTTCCTCATCACAGTCGGAACAGGACAGCAAGGACGTTGCGACCATCCCATATAGCACTATGCAAGCTATTGTTCTCATATATATGTATTAACATGTTACAACAAAGAAAAAAAGAAATGAGGGAGAAACGCTTACAGAATTTAATATACATTTTACATTATCTGCTGTACGGAACCTCTTTTTTTTGGTGAAACCTTCAAGGAAATATTGGGTTATATAAAACATACAGTAAATCCTGTAACGAGGAAATGCCAGATTAGTTGGAACTTCGGGAAGCACAATTCCATACCAAAAATCAATAATATGAGAATAACCGCTATTTACAACAGTGCCCAGATGTACCGGGATATACTAGGAAGATGCCTGAAACAGGCCGGAGCTAGCTTTGCCAGGATTTCATATGGAGAACTTGTCTTCACTAACGAAATCCCGGACGAAAAATTCGATGACCTGAATTGCCGTCTTGGAAAATACGGGATCAGGCTATTCAGGAGCAAGACCGAGGAAAGGATATCAAAGATTAAAGGGATAATTGATGAAATTGTCACCAGGAAACCTCACCAGCAGATTACATTTTCCAAATTTCTGGAGGAAAAATTCGGAGTTTCCTACTGTTCCCTATCCGAAGATTTCAAGGAGAACCAGAAGCTGTCCATTGAATCCTACCTGATTTTCAGGAAGATTGAGCATGCAAAGAAACTTCTTAAGGACGGCGTGTCGATGACCGAGGTGTCCTACCGCCTCAACTACAGCAGCCCCGCACATTTATCCCTCCAGTTCAAAAAACAGACAGGCCTTACACCATCGCTGTTCAAACGCGTTATGGAGAAAAGGAAAGCACGGCCATAGCCTGACAAGCCGAGAAACAGCAATGGAAAACCCTAGGGACATATTGAAAAAAACTTCGCACAGGAGCTATCCGCTGCCCAAAAGGGGCTGGCAACAATATCAGGAATGGCACGGGAACGTCCTTATGCACTGGAAAATAGATGCACGGATAATAGCAGGCCTATTGCCTGAAGGACTGGTTCTCGATACCATCGATGGATCCGCCTGGATATCAATCGTGGCCTTCAGTGTGGAGAGACTTCACCCCCGCCACATACCGCCAATGGCATTCTATTCCGATTTCCACGAGGTCAACGTAAGGACCTACGTCATAAGGAATGGTATTCCTGGAATATACTTCCTTTCCCTGGAGGCACAAAAAAAACTGCCGGTGCTGATGGCACGCCTGCTAATGGGCTTACGGTATATCAGATCCGAAATTTCACGCAATATGTGTGCATACAAGTCCCATAACCCGGCGAGGTCCTACAGGCTTGATTTCGACTATCGGCCAAAAGGCGGCCTGCTTAAAAAGACGGCGATTGACCTATGGCTTACCGAAAGGCACGCCCTCTTCTTGGAGAAGGGCAACCGTATCTACAGGATTGATGTGCATCATAAAATATGGCCGCTGGAGGAGGTTAGGCTACGGATGAGAACCGTACGGTATCCCCTGATCGGCACTTTGGACCAGAATAACCCGGACATTGTCCATTATGCCCATGAACTGGCCGTACTGATATGGGGCCGACAGAAATGCTGATTTGGAAAGGCGACATTCAGGATTCGAGCAATGTGGCCCCACATGTAAAATTTGTCAAAAATAGTGTAAGGACTACAATACCGTAATGAAGTAGCTTTATGATACTACAAATTAAAAAAACCACAGTATGGCAAACCCAAAAAAAAACGATTCACAGGATGGAAGAAAAAACAGGACCGTTCCACCAAAACCAACGGCGGCGGCAGAACTCAGGGAACTGTTTATCGATGAGCTTAAGGATATCATATATGCGGAAAGGGCCCTGGTAAGGGCGTTGCCAAAAATGGCCAACAATGCGCAAGATGCCAACCTGAAGGCAGTGATTGGCGAGCACGTGGCCGTAACCGAAGGTCAGGTCGACAGGCTCACAAAAGTGTTCGCGATGCTGGGAGAACCGGACAGGGGAAAAAAATGCGATGCGATGGAAGGGCTCATTCTTGAAGGCGAAAGCATACTTGAGGAGACCAGGCCAGGTCCTGTTCGAGACGCCGCAATCATTTCGGCATCACAGAAGATAGAACATTACGAAATAGCGTCTTACGGTACCCTTGTGGCCTTTGCCAAAATATTGGGAGAAGATGAAGTGGCCGATTTACTTATTGAGACGCTGGAAGAAGAAAAGGATGCTGACCTCAGGCTGACCGACGCTGCCTACAATACCATCAACCTCGATGCCATGGAAGAAGATGCCGAATAAATTCCTTGAGCCCATCGAGAATCTTGATACTTTAAAATATGTGCTTCGAAGCTTCAAACCATTAATCTGCCACTATGATACATCCAAAAACGAAGATACGCTATATAAGCGAAGAAATCGGCTACGGCGTCGTGGCCACCGACTTTATACCCAAAGGGACCATAACCTGGGTACAGGACGGACTGGACCGCATATTTTCACCCTCAGAAGTTGAAAGGCTTCCCAATGCCCAAAAAAAAATACTCGACATTTACAGCTTTACCAATAGCAGGGGCGAAAGGGTCTTGTGCTGGGACAATGCCAAATACGTCAACCACAGCTTTAGCCCAAGCTGTTTCTCGACTGCCTATGATTTTGAGATTGCGGTCAGGGATATCTATCCGGGCGAAGAGCTTACCGACGACTACGGTTATCTGAACCTTGAGGAGCCGTTTATGGCAAAAGATGAAGGCACTGAGCGTAAGATCGTGTTTCCTGACGACCTACTGACCTATTACCGGGAATGGGATAGAATGGTAAAGGAGTGCATACCCCATATCTATGCCGTAAAGCAGCCGCTGCTCTCAGTGCTACCGCCTGAGACAATTGAGGAATTGGAAGAGCTGAAAAAGGATCCGGCCAAAATGCGCTCACTCCGGGAATGCCACTATGCAAGAAAAACTGCAGCCTCCAACGGCTTATAATCCAGCAACAGTACCATCCTAAAAATGCTGCATCTATAACTTATAAATAATTTTAATAAACAAAAACAAACGCCATGATAGAGATCCTGCCATCACTTCCCAAAAATATTGCGGCCTTCCGGGCAACGGGAAAAGTGACCAAAGAAGACTACCAGAAGGTCATGGCCCCAAGGGTCAATGAGCTGGTAAGCAATACCGGAGAACTTAATTTTTTCTTCCTGATAGATACGGAACTTGGTGATTTTACCCTCGGTGCATGGTTCCAGGATGCGCTGCTGGGACTGAAACATCTTGCCAGCTGGAAACGCGCCGCCATTGTTATTGACAGCCCGCAGGCGCGAAAATTTACCGATGAGTTCAGCATACTCGCGCCGGGCGAATTCAGGGGCTACCCGAAGGAACAGTATTCTGAAGCTTTGGAATGGGTAACAGATACCTGAGACATCAAATGCATCCCTAAGATTTCAGGATACAGATAAGCTGCTGAATTGTTGTGCGATATCCCGTTTTGTAATATATTAGCCAGAGACAGACCCATCTATCCCTAACTAACGTTACACTCACCCCCCGTATGAGCGAAAATACCACCAATTATAAGATACTGGTAGTAGAAGAGAATTATGATGATTTTCTCTTCATCCAAAAAAAGATCGTAAAGAGGCTTGCTCTTTCCAATGTTGTCCGCGCGCAGAATATGCACCAGGCTTGGATCGAGATTTCTAACGCCCCGTTTGATATAGTAATTTTAGACATAACCGGGCTAGCGCTTTCGGCAGCAGATGCTGTATCGGAAATCGCAAAGCTATCCGACATCTCAAAAATCATCGTAATTTCCTCCTACGCCAACCCTCTGCTGGAAAATGAGCTTTTCCACCTCGGAATAGGAGATTTTATCCTAAAGAAGAAGATAACTTACCGGGCAATCCACAAAAGCCTAGTACATGCAGTACAGCGGAGCAGGATGCTTGCCTCAATACGAGAGACCCAGAAGCAGTATGACGACCTTTTCCACCTGAGTCCGCTTCCAATGTGGATATACAATGTGGAGACACTGAGGTTCAGGAACGTGAACGGGGCCGCGGAAAGAAAGTATGGGTACACCAGAAAGGAATTCAAGAAGATGACTATACGTGACATACGTCCTAAGGAAGATATACGTATTCTCGAAAAAGCCCTCGAATTCGTAAGGAGCCATGACAGGCTGTTTGCGAGCGGAATCTACCGGCACCAGAAAAAAAACGGGGAAATTCTAACGGTAGAGCTTGTCAGTAACATCATTTATCTTGACGGGACCAAACATGAGTTCGTTTTGGCAAATGACATAACCGAACAGCTCCACTACATAAAGGCTATTGAGGAAAAGAACAAGACGCTTCAGGAAATCGCCTTCACACAATCACATATCGTCCGCCCACCCCTTGCCAATATGATGGGTATACTACATCTGATAAAGGACGTGGACCTTACATCTGCGGATGGACAGCAGCTGTTGGAACATTTTGTCTCCTGCAGCAAAGAGCTTGACCGAAGCATCCACGAGATTGTGCAAAAAGCGAGTCGGAAATAGCTTCAACGCTGTAGTGTCATTACTACCGTATTTTCCACAAAAAGCTAAGGCAATATCCATCACTAGTAAATCTGATTGAAGAAATAGAACGATTACCGTCCAGGTTAAGTTTATCGTTAGAGTTTGGTGTTTCTCAGAAAATACATCTTTCATTGTCATCATGAGGCTTAAGTCGTAATACCGTTATTGAATTAACAACAGATGTAGTAGTCATCCAGGGTTTAATACGAAAATGGAGTTGCTACCTAATTTGCTACAAAAAGCTAAGGCAATATTCCTCCCCTCTAGTTCATCTAGATGTGTTCTGGATAGGTGTGCTGTTTGATGAACGAAATCGATTCTTGACGGAGGGAAAACCGCTTTAAAAGAAAATCAAACTTGGACTGCTTATCTATTTTCCAAGTACTATTCTTAGAGTGCTTTTGGTAGCTCCTAAGTGCTTTTGCGAAGCAAAAGGAGCCTTTCTTCAGGGTTACTGATGAAGGGGTAATAAAGGGGCAACAAGAATCTGGTGTTCTACGAGAGGTAAGCGTCAGACTACAAATCCATAGTGTCTACTGAACAGTTTGGAACGTACAGGGAAGGATAGTATTTCCGAAATACACAACTTGACTATTCTGATATTCAAAATCATTCAAAAGGCTTAAAAAAGGCAATAAGGGTTGCACTTCATTACCTCGAAGCCCACAAAAAAATCCTCATCAAATTGATGAGGATTTTTTTTATGAAACTAATTATTAAATATTTCTAACCGATAATTCGTAGCCACCTTTCTATAGCAGCTCTGGCCTTTAGAAGCTAAAATATTTCAAACGTAACAATGATTCTGTAATTCATTTTAGATTTTGAGTCCATTCATCAAAATGGATCTTACCCTTTTGGTGATCTCCTTCGGGTACCAAACCTGATTTAGGAAAATCATAAAACATATATTTATGCTCGTTGTCCGAAATTACGGTTTTATGCTGCCCAGTAACTTTTATATACCTTGAAACAAATTGATCCATAGGGGCAAGCTCAGGACCAGCAATTTCAATGGTTCCGTTTTTAGGTGTTTCTAAAGCAAACTTCACGACAAAATTGGCGACATCTTCAGCTGCTATAGGCTGGAAATCAAGTGTAGAAACATTAACAACATCCTCTTTTCCCTGCACTGCTATAATTGTAGAGACATGCTCATGAAATTGTGTCGAGCGAATGATGGTATAAGGAATACCACCGTTCTTGACAATATCCTCCTGATTTTTTTTCGCACGCATGTATCCAATATACTGTACGCGGTCTATACCCACAATCGATAAAACGACATGATGCCTAATTCCTGCCAATTTTTCAGCTGCTACCAGGTTCTTTCCAGCCGTCTCAAAAAAATTAAGGGCGTTTTCTTCTTCAGGGGATGAAGAATTTGAAAGATCAATCACAATATCGGTACCTCTTAACGCTTCAGAAAGTCCTTCTCCAGTGATGATGTTAATTCCATTTGAAGGTGAGCCTATTACGACTTCGTGCCCTTGGTTATTTAATTTGCCAGCAACATTGGCCCCTATTAATCCTGTCCCGCCTACTACTAGTATTTTCATTTTTTTATGTGATGTGAGTTAAAATTTTAATATGGAATTCGTTAATGCAAAGTTGAATCATTTGCATACACGAGAAAACACACAAACCACAGCAGAAGGTGGACAAATGGCATTAACTTAGAAAATAATCCGCAACAATTATAAAAGGAAATCGCTGGGCGGAGCATTGTGTTTTCTATATTCCGTAGGAGAAAACCCAGTTTTCTTTCTAAAAAGCCGCATGAAATACTTTTCATCTTCGTAGCCCAGCAGATCAGATATTTCCTTGACGCTGTGATCGGTGTAATAGAGCATTCGCTGCGCTTCCCTTAAAATCTCCTTTTGAATAAGCAAAGATGCTGATGAGTTGGTTGTTTTTTTTATGGTATCATTTAAGTAACTAACGCTGATATGAAGTTTTTCGGCATAATCTGCAGGCCTTTTAAGGTGATGGTAATTATGCCTGACAAGATTCATAAATTTCTTCGTAATCATTACCGAACGGGACGCAAAGTTCGCCGTACTCCCCATCGGTTTGCTTTGGTAGCTTAGCCCCGCCTGGGCAACAAATGCGGATAGCAAAGGATGGGAAACATCCTTATATGTTGTACTATTGATCTCTTCGAGTGCCATAATGGATTGTATGACAGACTTGAACCAATCAAATTCTAAATCTGTAAGCCCTACAGATATCATCTCTTCCAAACATTTGTCAAGCGTAGCTCGTACAGATGCTTCGATCAGATTATTTTCAAAGGAAATATACCACCCGCTGCCTTTTGAAACACTAAGTACTTGATGGACCTGCCAAGGAGGCGAAATGAAAAGTGTTTTGGCTGGCATTATAAAATGCTCAAAATCTAAAAGCACTTCAAGCGCACCATCTTCGATCAGCATACAGGTATAATGGTCATGCCTGTGAGGATGAAGCGCATCTGTGAAGTCATCTGATAATTCATCCCATGCCTTAACTATAAAACCTTCGATGCCTTGCAGCCTACGCAGAATAATGGGCACACCTTTATCCGATTTGTTTACTTCTATAGAAAAATTTGCCATGCTTCAACGATTTTTAGAGAAATATCAATGATAAAAGTAAGAAATAAAAATTTCTCTCTTTTTTCACATTGGAGTTGCAACATTTTTACCATAAAAAGGTAAGGCAAAATTCATCCTTACAGCACTTTAAACTAACAAGTAAAAATTTAAACTAACAATTGTAAAGGTTATTTATATTTTAAAATTATTTTGAATACATTACATTAATCATTTGAATTATAACTATATTTGAATCAACTAATAGGATAATATCGTTCTTTCAAATCAGATGGCTTCGTGCAGGGCCTTTGCATATATAACATAGTGGTTTTGCTGTCGTGGCACATTCGTGGCACAATACTGAAAAACCTCAAAAAACTGGCCTGAAAGGTACCAGAACCGCATAGGTGTCGGACCCTTCAGCTCCACTAAGCGTGTAACTAACTGTAAATCAATAAGTTACACGCTTATTTTTTAAACCCAAAAACTCCCGAACCCTCTTTCAAAAACCTACTTTAAGCCATCAAAAAGGCACTTTCCCATTTTTCGTACAGCCAAAAACATCCAAAAAACGTCCCAAAATTGTGGCACTGTTTACACCCTGCTTACACCAGACAAAAATTCACGTTTACACCAGAAATGCAATTGAGAATCCGATCATAAAGTTACCACAAAGGGTATAGAAACAATCTGACCAGTGATAACGTTTCTGTTTTGGGAAATCCAAGTTTCCCAGCACAATATGCATATCAGCCTCAACCTCATCTACTATGTCCATAAGACATATTCGGATGGCTCCCACCCCATCCTTCTACAATATACCATCAATAGGAAAGTAAAACGGAAGGTACTTGCAAGATGCCACGAAAAAGATTGGGATCCCGATACGGGAAGGCTCAGGACATCGATGCCAAATGCAAATGCCATCAACCAGTATATCGATACTGAATTCCAGAACGCCGAAAGGGACCTCTATGAAATCAGGTCGGGCCAGAAACCAAGATCGGAAATATTCAAATCGAAACCTTTCCTTTCTATCAGAGAAGCATTGGACAGGGAACTCATCAGGATGCAGTTTGAATATAAGTCCGGGCAATACGACAAGATACTTGGTCTGAAACGACAGATAAGGGACATCAACATCGATATCAGGGATATTGACAGGGAATGGATACTAGCGCTGATCAATGATTTTAGGGAAAAAGGCAATATAGGTTCCACGATACAGAAAAAAGTGAAGCTACTCCGGAGCATCATCGCTCGCTATTCGGAAAAAGGCGTAACTAGGGAACACAGGAATATCCGCATCCCCGTACAGAAGTCGATAAAAGTCAAGCTGACACGTCGGGAGATACACCTCATCGAAAACCTACAACTTCCAGGGAGCGACCTTATTACTGCGGCCAGGGACCTTTTTATCCTACAGATATATCTTCGAGGGATCCGTGTCGGCGACATCCTTCAGGCCTATTCCAGGGACTTTGAAAATGATCGTTTCTTTTATTTCGATGACAAGACAAACAAAAGGTTCTCCCTGAAAATCATCGATGCAGCCAAACCAATCATAGACAGGTACAAAGGGAAACATCAACGGCTATTTCCTTTCTTTTCCTGGAAACCAAATGAAAAACTGACGGCATTCGAGAATGAACGATTAAGGTTAAAGCATAAGGAAAGCTGTACTACAATTGTAAACAAGCACCTCAAAATCATAGCAGGCATGACGGGCATCACCAAGCCCCTCTCCTCCCATGTGGCAAGACATACCTTTGCCAGGATGGCCATCGATAAGATAAATAATCCCATGATTACGATGGAGCTTCTTGGGCACACTTCCCTAGCCATACATCAACAATACCTACAGGACCTTAGGCAGGAAGAAATTTTAGATGACGCTGCTGACGATATATTTTCTGAGATATCTATTCATTAGTAATTCGATATGTTTCTCAAAAGGAATCTTTATTTCCTTTGCCACATTTAACATTAACATTTTTTTCATTAGTATTGGAATTTTATTTTGCCAAAAGGTTAAATTTAATCCATTTGGCAACTTAGACTAATTATTAAATATCGTTACATCATCAAAGCGATTTACTTCAAATATGGTTTTCCGTAAAGTAGCTCGTTATGGGTTACTTATATTAGCATCAAAGTGTAATTGACCTACCCATTAAATTTATTTCTAAGAATAAAATAAAAAAATCATAAAGAGTCATCATTATCACTTTCTTAAAAAGAAGAATCAATATGAAAGGCGCAATATTAATCATTGGATCCCTGCTATGGGATCCTGATCAAGGAGAATACAAAAATTTCAGGGAGAAATGGAGAAACAAACATCTTAATATGGATGATAGCATCCATGTATTTGCTCCCATCAGATATGGAAGAGAATCTAAGGGTAGACCTGCTCATACAATGGTATTGTCCAAAGAAACCGATACAAAAGAAAAATTAGGCACTGCCTATGTTGTGCCATTTAAAAATAATCCTTTAACTTCTGATGAAGTATTAAGTCAAGCAAAAGAATTATCAAAAGCTGAAGGGAAAGGGGATGATAAATTAGTGAAGGGAAATCAGAAAAAATGGTGTGTAATAGGTCTTTTATTCAATCCATCTATTGATCTTGAAAAGAAAAAGGGCCTATTAGACAAATTCACCCTTCAACTTCAATCCGACGGGCTGGCGGAAAATCATAGACTTTTTAAAATTGGTAATGAACCTTCAATCCTAAATGAAAATGGCGAAATTAAAATCAGTTGGTTAGAACCCGTGGATACTAAAAACAAAGAAGATATAGATTCTTTCGATTTTATTATGGCAACATGCACACGGCAAAACTTAAAAAACTACCCAGATGCCGATGAGATTTTGAGATTAGTAAAAATTGATAATAAACAAAAATATTTCCTTAACAACAATAAACATGGAATAAGCACATTCCAAGACCAAGAAATCATTGATAAACTAAACGAATTATAATGCTAATGTGAAGATTAAGATTTACGAAATCTCAATGACTATAAGATTGAATAATGGTATAACTACAGAAATGCTAAATCTCAATCTTTTAATAAGACTCGGTCAGAAAATATAATACAAAAAAACATCTATGAATAACGACAAACTTTTCTCAATAAATGCTAAAACCTCTACCTTAAAATATAACAATCAAGAAGACAAATCAATCATTTTATATGATAATGCAAAATATATAATTCCCATTTATCAACGCCCCTATTCATGGACAGATGAGCAGTTAAGAACATTTATTATCGACATTTTCTATTCCTTTTGGGGCAATGACGGAAATTCGCCTTCGGAACCTATGTTTATTGGCACGATGCAGTTATCTCATAGAAACAAAAATAACGAACAAGATATTATAGATGGACAACAAAGACTAACAACATTCCTCCTATTAATCAAAGTACTCCAAAATAAATTTCCTGAGTGCAATGAGCTGAATAAAATTAGCCTAGATTGGCTTTTTACAAGGGTAAATAACGGCAAACAGCAAAGCTACCTCGAAGAAGCTATCTCAAGTGAATTGCCGTTTAGCTCTGAAACACAAAACCCATATCTTAAGAATGCTTTCTTTATTAACGAACTAATTGACGAGCAGACAAAAAACGTCGAAGAAGATCAACCCTACTTTAGTATAAATAAATTTATCCAATATTTATTAAGTAGCGTTTACTTTGTTATTATAGAAACCCGGGCAGGTCTTTCAAAAACCTTACAGATTTTCAATGCTATTAATACAACAGGTTTGGAACTGAATGGTGGAGATATTTTTAAGATCAGAATGTACGAATACCTAAAGGATAAAAGAGGTATGGATGAAACAGCATTCGAAGAAATAAGTCGCCTGTATCAAAAGGTTGACGAATATAATGCTTCTCTTAAATATAACGCAACAGATATAAGAGGAATTTTAGCTATCTACCAATATATCATAATTGCTAAATATAATCTCCCAGTAGTACTTTACAATTATGGTGTAGACAGATTCTTTGAGCAGCTATTTGATACTATACTTTCTAATCAGGTACATGATTATTTTAAGAACAATGTAGATACAATACAATTATCTGTTCACGATATCGATAAAATTATTAATGTACGTTACGAATGGGAACATAAATGGAGAACCAAAGAAGGTTTGACAGCCGAGAATGCTTGTTCTTTCCATTTCATTTGGTGGTCTAGATATAGTCGTTATTGGGACTTGACATTTGTGCTTTTATATAGCCTTAAAGAAAAACAACATTATTGGGATAATATGCTAGAGTTTAACCGTCAATTAAGTAAACTATTTTTCATATATAGTATTCGATTTCAAAAACTAAAAAGTGATATCTACTATGGATTTATGCATAAAGTTATCCATACAATAGTCAATAAAACATTTAAAGAAGTAATGACATTAGTTAATGAGAAAATAGGACTAGAACAAGACCATAACAGAGGCTGGTACGATCTAAACTGGTTTTTAACAGAAAATCTTACAGAAAATACAAAAAGAAAAAATCTTATTTGCAGAATGTCGGCAATGTTAGATGAGGATTATAGAACGTCAGACGTTAAAGAGGTTGAAAATATCAGAAAACGTCTTTTTGATACGCCGATTGATATCGAGCATATTCAATCTTACCACGACAGCAACGGAGAAAAAAGAGAAGATGTTTGGCAAGAGTGGCAAGAAAACATTCACTCAATAGGCAACTTGATGATTTTAGAACAAACCATTAACCGTTCAATTAGGAATAATCCTTATGGTACTAAAATAGCACGCTATCCTGAGAGCGTCTTCTCAGTTGTCAAAAATCATTGTAAAAGTTATCCGCATTGGGATCTCACACATTGCATTGAACGAAAGGAGACCGAAAAGCGAAAAATATTGGATTATATTTTTGATTAACACAACCATCGCCACCCCATATCCTACTATAATTAAGGATATTACCAAAAAAACTTAAAAAAAACAAAAGCAGCATTCAAGATAAATAATTACCTTTCATCAAATTAATGTAATCAATAATGCCTTACTCATACGCTCGAATAGATCACAATCCATTATGTCATGAGACTGAATTAGTAGTCAATGATTTAAAAAAACTTGCCCAGCAGGTTGGGCTATTATTGTTAGGGAAACACAGACATGTAGCATCCATCCTAGCTGCTAAAAATAGAAAGATTCCATCTTCTACCGATGTAATGATCGATCGAGCACAGAAACAGCTTTCAGTTACAACAGATATTGAAAGATGGAAACGTGATGGATGGCTTTTTCAGATGATGACCTGGATATCGGTACGCCTAGAACAGCCAGGCATAAATCTTATTTCACAGGCACCACATACTAACCCCGCGCAACATGGCATAGACGGATTGGCAATTGTATTGACCTCAGCAAATACAATAAAGGCTCTAATCATAGCAGAAGATAAATACACTGAGAAACCTCGCAGCACCATAAAGGAAAAGGTATGGCCAGAGTTTAAGTTATTTGAAAAAGGAGAATTTGATAGCCAACTTGTTACCCAGACCACAATGTTGCTTGGTCATTTGGATGACGATGAGATTGATAGAATTATTGAAAACGATATTTATAAAACTTCGAATCGCATCTATCGAGTGGGAATAACGCCAATTGCAGTGCATTCGAGTGCTAAGTTGAAAAAAAAACTGTTTAAGGGTTACGATAAATGCGTCAAAGGGCCAGATTTGGTTAGGCGACAGTCGTTGACTTTCAGTCAACCTAACATAAGGAAATGGATGGATGATTTTTCTAGTGAGATTTTTGATTTTTTAGAAACACAAAGGCCTTGATATGTATAACACTATAACAGAAGAGATAATCAGACGAGCACCTCGCATTGATGGATCAGAAACTGAAAACCTTCCCCAGTATCTAACTAAAATTTATGCACGGATTGTTTCATTAAGAAGACGATTGAATGGTTCTAGGAAAATTTCAGCAAAGTTGAAGAGAGATATCGTAGAGCTAAGAAAACTAGCCAACAACCTTGAGTCCCTTACCGTACTAAATAAAACTAACAGTAATCATGTTTCAGCGGCATTTGTCGCGGGAACAGCACATAACTTACTGCAGTTAATTCGAGATGAAAAGTATTTCGTTTCTGAGCATGGGTTGGAAGTTCAAAATGTTCCCAGCTGGATTTCTTCTATTCTCTTGTTCTTGATTGGTGAAAGCCCCGCAGATGCTGCAGAAATTGCGGGTAGGATTAATGCTTCCCCAGAAGAAACTGTTCAGAGCCAATTATCTAATGCTATACGCCTTTTGGCGAAAGGACAACTTGGTCCAATACGAGCAATCGAACCAGTGTCGAGAGATTACACTGCTGATGAAACCGAGACAGAAGCGGAAGATTATCTTTGGCTGCAGTTACTGTTAGGTTTACAACAGATGGCCTCAGTGCTTTTGGGAATGGCAGGATTGAAACAAACTTACTTTAAGAATGTAATCGACTTGGCTCTACTCGATGTACCTTATAATGAAATCATGATAAAAAGTTGTTATTCTGGTCCTTATCACTTAGCTCTGCTTCTGGATATTTTACAGGATAGGCTTTTGAGCAGAGGCGTCATAAACGTAATTCCTCCTCTAGGCACAGATCCACAAGAATGGATTAGCTTTCTACAGAGGCTTGCGGGATCGCGTCCATATTTATGGGAGAACCATTTCGACGCTGTTAGTACAGGCTTCCTAGATCAAGGCAATTCAGCGGTTCTCACCTTTCCAACAGGTGCAGGCAAAACTACCATTGCTGAATTGAAGATTGCATCTGCAGTAATGACTGGTCGCTCAGTATTGTATCTAGTACCTACGCACGCGCTAGAGGATCAGATTAATCGCGATTTGAAAACTCTTTTCGATTATATGGACGCTGATTTATTAGAAATTGGTGGTGAATTTAGTGATTTTGGTAATCAAGGTCTCGAAACAATTAACGTCATGACTCCAGAGCGCTGCTTAACTTTATTGGCGATGAGCCCTGAGAACTTTGTAGATATTGGATTGATCGTTTTTGATGAATTCCACTTAGTGAACGGACGTATGGACAGACTAGATAAACGTAGTTTGGATGCCATGTACTGTTTACTTAGACTATTTGCCGAAGTACCACAAGCGGATTATTTGCTAATATCTGCAATGGTTGAAAATGGAGAAGAGATAGCGTCTTGGATAAGCCAAGTTACTGGTAGAAATTGCGAAGCTTTCAATTCAAACTGGAAGCCTACTCGTCAATTGCAAGGTTGTGTAATTTATCCAAAAAATGAAATTGACAAACTAAAAAACATCATTTCGGAAGTTCGAAAAAAGCATACTGGAAAAACGGTGCCAGCAGCGCTGAAAAAACAAATTATTGCTACTCCATACCAAATCTATAGTCTTCGTAACAAATGGGATCCGAATAGACCAAATGACTTTTTCGTCAGAAGACTTTTTAACAACAAGCTAAATCTAGAAGTAAGCCCCTACTGGAAAATCACAAGTAATAGAAATCTGGTTGCGGCTCAACTTGCCGCATTCTTTGTAAGATCGGGAATCAAAACGCTAGTGTTCGTAAACAATCCTATAGCTGCAAAAAGCACGGCTCGAACATTAAATGGATTTCTAGAGGAAAGAGACGTCAATTTGGAATATTTCAGGGAGCAGAATGCCCGAAGAATGACAAGCCTCGAAATGGAACTTGGAAATTTGAAGTATTCCTTTTTTAATCCAGATTTTCAGGTTGCAGTACATCACGGACTTCTTCTACCAATGGAAAGGCAGCTGAACGAATCTTTATTTAAGGATAAAGAAGGTATACATGCTATTATTGCAACGGCAACCTTGGCGCAAGGCATAAATTTACCTGCCGAAGTGGTTATTATTGCTGGAGATGATCGGTTCGATGAAGATACTGAGGGATCTGAAAAATTGCTGGCTCATGAGATTCTGAACGCAGCCGGTAGAGCTGGTAGGGCTGGTACAGCGGCACAGGGCATTGCCCTGTTAGTCCCAGGACAAATTATAACATTTGAAGACAAGTCTCTAGCCCCAAGTGATTGGATGGCACTACAAGAGAGAGTATTCGCCAAAAGTGATCAATGTCTAACCATAAATGATCCCATTACGAAATTTTTGGACGAAGTAACAGGAAATGATAACATGGATTTGTTATCTCAAAATGTTAACAGTTTGTTACTTCGACTTCATAGCGACGAAACAGAGAAAACTTCAATTAAAGCTATTTTTAATAGTTCCTTCGCCGCCTTTAAGGCTGCGCAAACAGGTGATGATTTATTTTCTAATAAAATCAATGAACTTATTAGAAGACGTGACAATCTTGGCACTGATTTTCTATATGAGAAGTCAGTTGAAATTGTTAGCTTAAAGACTGGTATCGACCCTAAAGTCATTGAACAACTAAGCATTAGCCTTTCTGAGATGGATCTAGAAACACTTTTTGAATTTTCTGTGTCTGAATGGATTGCTTGGTTCTTTAATTGGCTTCAAGGAGATGAAGCACGTATTCTAGAAATGTTTTCTAGCCCAGCTAGTCGTGCCCAATTAGCACGTGCTTTGGGCTTAAGTGTCACGAGTTATAAATTAAAGGATATTGCTGACAATATTTCAGCAGTTGTCCCGATCTTCGATGCTTTTATTGATGGCGAAAATTATGAAACTATAAACTCACTAATTCCAGGAAAATCTGATGAATATCTAACCAAAGCAAGGCATTTTATCTTGCGGTTAGTTCCACAAACCAGCTTTGCAATCGGCGTTGTGTCTCTTATGCTGAAAGAAGAATTGGCTATGTTAGATTATGATGTAAATAATATTCCCTATGTAATCAAAAATCTTGCGACAATGTTACGTGAAGGATTGGATACTGAAGAGAAGCTTCAATATAAAATGAATCGGCGGGCATCTCTACGCGTTCAAATACATAGGCGATTCGAGATTTAGAAAGCTTTAGCTTGATTCAAACCATTGAAAATAAATGAGCAAGTTCAGAATAGCAAATACTATTTGAAATATTCTATTACCAGTAATTAATGGAATATATCAGGATGTATTTTGAACAAAACATTACCACTTCCATCTTCACAATCAACAGTTTCTAGGCCAAACTCTACCACCTTTCTTTTAATTGTTCCTTTTGAGTCGACCCTTTGAAGCTCGGCACCTAAACCTGTTTTCGTTAGAACTTGTTTAATATATTTCCATAAGGTTTTATAACGCGATAATATAAAAACCGTGTATTGTACCCAGCTTTTTACATTAGATCCAAGAATTTCCATTCTCTTTGCAGATTCAACAAAAAAAAGAAAGCCAAGCATCCGTCTTACAATTTCCCTTTCATACATTGAATCGCAGGCAGCGTAATAGCTTAACTCACAGTATTCCATCTCACCCCTCTTCCCGTGCAGATGAATCAAAAATTCTTTATCCGTCAATTTGAGTTTGTATTTTCTTTCAAAAATCAACGGTTTCAACTTGTAAAGACTCCTATCCAATGAAGTGTTCTTATATAAGTATTGTATTATTCCATTCCCCTCCAAATCGTTCGCTGATATGTCAAATTTAAAATTTAAGCAGGACAATAGAAACTCTACGATGGTCATACCTCTTCCGTTGTCCAATGATTTATATTCCTTAATATAGACAAGGAGTAATGGTATGTTATTAGATTTTTTGTTTAGGTCCACAATCTTGTTCAACTCAACAATTGAATCCCATCCGAGGTTATCCACCTCTTTCGCTACCGAATAAAAATTATAATCGTTTTTTCTATACCTAGAAATTTTCTCAATTAATTCCGAAATTTCTTTGGTAGCGAAATCTTTTCGAAGCTTTTTCCTTTCTTCCTCTTCACCTTGTCTCTTTTCTTCCTTAATCAATGACAACTTGTATACAAAATCCTTATGTTCTTTACCGTGGTGCAAATAGTAGCATGAATAGTCACTGCTATCAAATTTTAATTCCCCGAACCTAATCAGTTTCTGATTCCATTTATCATAGACTGCTTCATCATCAAGATGGATATAAGGTTGCTTGAAATGACAATCAATCTGAAAAGCTGTTTTTTGGGATTCATCGAGTCTGAACAGATTTTGATGGTCCCATACATATTTTATGTCCCTTTGGAATGTAGATATAGCTTTAGGTGAATTTAAAAAATCAATTATCCAAATGAGATAAATACCGTTATCTCTGTAAAACTCATAGCGATGCTTTATGTAGTGCAATGGCAAGTAGGATAGCTGGATTTCAAAAGCAATCCGTAGGCCCTTATATTCACAGTAAACATCAGGTCTTCTTTTTTGCCCTGCAGGGGTTAGGATGAACTTCGAATCTATATCTATTGATGTTCGGTCTATTTCCTGTTCCAATTTCAAAAGTTCGCCTATTTTCTGCTTCAATTCTTTATGCCGTGGACTCTCACAAGCAAAAGCTACTTCCCTATAAGAATTAAATAGACCAACATCTAGGCCATCCTTCAGTAGACAGTCTTCTGAATTGGGCAGATGCCGAAAATATACATTATCTCTTGAACTATGGGCCGCAATCAATTTCTGACCGCACTCAACACAGATAAATCGTGACGTATTTGAATTGTAGACATCTCTTAAATCAAAACCTTCTTTCTGCGAACCAATAGATTTTTCCAAATCAATGTTTTTACATTCTACCGTATCAAATGCATAAACAATTGCTCTCTCCCCACTTCTCACCGCGCTTGCTATTATAGTCCTAAACTTGGTTTTATTACCTCACAAATTGGAGAGGCAACCACATTCGTGAAAACGCCTAGGCCAACATCCCTCATCAATGTTCCAAGATTTAAAAGCTGTTGCTTAATGTCCTTTCCCCTATTAAGCTGCATAACTGCATAATCCATTTCCATAGCAAAGTCCTCCCTTATTTTTTCATTTACATTTTGGATATCCTTTGATAATAATTCAAAAACTTTTTGAATATCATCCTTATGATAATGATTGGATTGATTCTGTATAGAATTATTCGAGTTTTGTTGAAACTGGATGGGCGCATGGATATCTCCCATTTGGATCGTATTGTTATTCACAACCTGACCAACCTTGCCTTTTTCATCATTGTTCTCTTTTGTTTTTAACCATTGCTCCACTAAATCTACTTGAACTTCACTTCTGTTAAGTTTTTTCAGTCGCGGGAGAATAATGTACCTTATATGTTTTAGGAAATTCTCAGATTGAAGAACGCTAGTATTACAATAATGACCAAAATGGTATTCTAGTACTTTGTTGAGCTCATAAACTGGTTTCCAATCGCGAATTTTGTGCGCAAATAGATTATCATAATCTTCTGGAACCGTCTTCGTATAATGTGTGGTTCTATTGCTAGTTCTTCCTGTTCCCCAAAAGTCACTGCCACGTCCGCCACCAGTTATTGCAAAGATTCTCTCTAGTCCAAGATTCTTAAGCTTCAGAGAGTCATCTGGCAAATTTTCATCTACACTTATATCATAAAAAGGATTCATAATTGGTTTGGTTTAAATAACAAATATAATCAATAGCTCTCTTTTCACTGGGAAATACACTTAATTATAAATTTTACAAAAAAACTGAATTACAATAAGTTAATTCAAAGCAATATTATAAATATTAAAAAAACTGTAATTAGCTCGCAATATTTCTCTTTTGCAATCTATATAGTATCTTAAAAGGACAAAAACACTGAAATTAAGGTACAAACTGTAGTTGAAAATTGGGAAATATATTATATTAGCTACATTAATAACCAATTAGGTTTCTAACTATAAACGAAAATGAAAGCTCTCAACAATTATTTATTGTCCAAAAAATCTGACTTCCTTGTCAAGTCGAGCTATTACAAACTCCAAATTTGGAACTTAGCCTAGGTTGCATTAAGTTATAAAATGGGTAGCGATATTTCATACAGCCGGAGCTTTCCGGAGGAAACTTGGGGATCAACCTTCCATGAGGTAACAAGCATTTCAAGCACTGGAAACATTTTTGTGTGCCATGCGAGCATTTCAGATCTGGAAAAAATTGCAACGGAGCTTTCCAAGAATGTTATGGATCAATCATGGGTTTTAGATTTGGACACCCGCGCAAAAAGAGCATATGAGAATACTGCAAAGGAAACCGCCAAATCTCTGATAAAGGTTTTCCAAAATACATTATCTGAAGACAACAAAATAGCAAGTGAATTCGGCGAACTTATGGTTTCGATGGGATCATCAAAGGCGTTAGAAGTTGTTTTCAAACATAGATCTATTCCCATAGCAGAAATTTGGAAACCAAAGGTTCTTGGAAATGAAGGATTTGACTTTCATACAGTATGCCCAGAAAGCATAATAAATTTTGGAGAAGCTAAGTTTTCAAGCTCATCTAATCCATATGGAGGACTATCAGAAGAAAAAACGGGTGCTGGTGGTCAGGCAGATGGTTTTATTTTAAAAGGCAAACATTTGATGGACGGGGTACACATGGAATATTTGGCAGGAGATGATGCCGCAATAAATTTAGATAGTAATCTTTTTGGAATTGTCCTTGCTTTCTCTATAAATTCTGAAAATCCATTACGAATTCTTAAAAATGCTTTAGACAATACTTTAACCTATGAACATTTAAAAAAAGCAAAAAACATTTACATCGTTGGTGTCAGTTATGAATTTAAAGGAGATTAAAAATACAGAAAATCCAGAGGCTGATTTAGCAGAGTTACTCGACATCATACATCGTGAAGGTCCAAAAAATTCGCAGCTACTTGAAAGCCTTAGCTATTTTAAGGTATTTCATCCTATAATTTTTCAAGAATTCGAGGAAAAGGTCATATCTGCACTCGGACTATTCTATAAAATAAAAATACCTGATAATCTATATTCATTTCTAATGCAAGGTTTTGGAAAGGAACATCAGCAAGATCATGGTGCTGTCCTCACCCCAGTACAGGCAAGTATCCGTCGTGCGATTGACGATAAGCAATATATATCTATTTCTGCCCCAACAAGCGCTGGAAAGTCCTATTCGATCCGTGATTTCATAGCAGAGGGTAATGGGGATGCGGTAATAGTCGTTCCTTCGAGAGCATTAATTGCAGAATACATCAATTCCATGATAAGGAAATTCCATGACAATAAAGGAGTTATGATCACCTCTTTTGTTGACCTTGTATTTAATGACCGTAATTTGAGACGCATTTTTGTCCTTACTCCAGAACGCTCAAAAGATCTCTACAAATTCAAAGACAAACTTAATATCGAGACTTTCTTTTTTGATGAAGCCCAGATATCCGAAGAAGATAGTAGAGGAATTACCTTTGATATTTCAGTCAGAAGGGTAAAGAAACACTTCCCAAATGCCAAAATTATTTTTGCCCACCCTTTTATAGAAAATCCAGAAGCGCAATTCTCAAAACACCAATTTGCTGCCGATGTGAGCTACGGACATTCTTATACTCATGGTGCAGTAGGTAAATTATGCATCGTAAAAAAGGATGAAGCTTGCTACTACTTTTCACCATACATTGAAGATGGTCATAAAAAAATCAATTACATAGAATTTAATGGTGATTTTCGAAATTTTGCAATGAACGGTAGCCACTCCATTCTTGTATATGTCTCCAAAAACTCTATTTATAACGGAAATTTTAAAATTGGTTTTGAAGATTTTATTGAAAATCTACCGTTAGTAACAAATAGTGAAGCTCTCGAAATAATAGATAGCATCCGTCATATTGTTGGTGCGGATAAACCTAGTCATATTTCTTCAATGGTAGAACTTCTCAAAAAGGGAGTCGTTATCCATCATGGTTCTATCCCTCTTGAGGTGAGGTTCTTAATCGAGGATTTCATTCGAGGCAAATATTCATGTCTGTGTTTCGCTACCAGCACACTGGCTCAGGGTATAAATATGCCATTTGATATAGTATGGCTTGAAAACAACAGATTTGAGGGAAACGCTAGCGAGCGCGCTCTCGCATTCAAGAACTTAATTGGCAGGGCTGGCCGGCTTACTGAATCCAAAATTTTTGATTATGGATATGTTTTCACTAACAATGCCAAACTCTTCTCTGAAAGAATTCAGATGACATTTATGCTCAGTGAGCAATCTGTTATTGAAAATCCACCAAAAGGCGTACATGAAAACGATCAGAAGGAATTAATCGACGCGATCCAGAACAATACATTTGATGATGATAAAAATATACCTAAGTCCAAGGTTCAACGCTTATCACATCCTGATGTTCTGAAAAATGCAAAAACCTTCCTTGATATCTTCTACAGGGTTCCTAACGATTTAAGGGCTAGTATAGGAGGCCTTACAAACCGTCACAATCGGGATAGAGCTAAATCAGTTTTGGCAAAGATATATGAGGCCTCTCTTGACAGGGAACTTTTCAAAGGCGAAGAAAACGTTTTTAACCAAGCCATAGATATATTCTTCCATTCTTCGCAAGGTCGGTCCTTTAGTGAGATTGTAGGTCTTCGATACAGTTCAATTACAAACAGGGATAGTGCATCTTCGATATATGCAAACTTTTCTCAACCAGCGAAAAAACTACCCGATAGCAGCCTTGAAAAAGCTTATAGTCTTTTCCCCCCCAGGACACCGAACGGAGCTGTAACATATGATTCCATCGTGTATGACACTTATGATTATATGGATCAGGTCGTATCATTTTCTTTATCGGATACGCTAATTGCTGCATTTGAAATATATGGAGAGAAAACGGGTGACCAAAGAGCCAGTAACATCATAGACTTACTTCGCTACAATACAAATAATAAAACACACATCTTACTTTTGAGATACGGATTTACACCAGAGGTTATTAAGGAGATTGCACAGCATGTTGAAACAATTGACGAGAATAAAATAAGCTTTTTACCGACTATCCAGAATACTCCAGATTTTGTTCGTAAAATAGTTAATTGGTACCTACCAGAGTAAAGTCAAACAAAAAAAGGGGTGCCATACCAAAAGCTATTCAATAAATCGAATATTCATAATTCCTCAGCATCCACTGGACAATACAACACAAAAACATCAAAAACATTTGAAATTCAATTATTTATAAATAGATTTACAACAAATATTAGGATAATATCGTTCTTTCAAATCAGATGGCTTCGTGCAGGAGCCTTTGCATAGATAAAACATTCAAATTTCCCGTGGCACATTCGTGGCACAATACGGAAAAACCTAAAAAAACAGGGCTGAAAGGTATTTAAACGACATAAGTGTCGGACCCTTCAGCTCCACCAGGTAAGCAAATTTTATTTTGCAAGGGAAATGCCGTCTTAACCGATGGCATTTTTGGTAAACGGAGTTTTTTATGGCACATTCGTGGCACAACACCTTTCAAAAAATATCGAAATCAGTGTTTAAAAGGGTTCTAGGGCAATGGTTCTAGTCCCTCTTTCTCCGCGAAAAAAAATGCTACCAAGTTTGGTAGCATTTTTTTTAAGATTCTATGGAAAAATCGCGGCAATATAATTTTCATCTTTTGAAAATAGCCTCGTAAAACCTGTTACATAGCCGATTCAATTCATTTCCTCTCTGCAAATTAAACAAGAGTATACTTAAAAAAACTGAAGAGAGCTACAAAACCTGTATTCGTAAAAGAATGCAGTTTTTTTTGGAGCAAAATCTTTTAAAATTTTTAAAAATGCTCGTAAATATGTGGCAATTCTAATTCCGAAGATTTATTATTGATAAAATTTTACTCGTATTTACTACCTACGTCATCTAAATTTCGGTACATTTTCTCCTTTAAATCTTCAATAAAGACAACGTTTTTAAACACATCATTCTTACCTGAAAATTCCTGTGTTTTCTTTGTACCGTTTAAATTTATATTGGTTCTTTTTACAATATATTTTCCGGTTAGCAGATTGTAAGATTTATCGATATGCTCAGTTGGCAATGCCTTGTAACCAGTATCATAACCTATTACCTGTATTTTATTTTTTGTTGCATTAAACCTTAATGTAACAAACCTGCCAAAGGTAGCTGTGCCGTCTTCGAAGTACCCAAATTGCACGGTATTTTTATTTGATTTAAGCTGAACGGGATAAATGCTAAAATCATTGGTACTGAATAATTCAACCTCGAATTGTTTTTGAAAGCTTGATAAATAAATCAACAGTTTGTAGCTTGAAAATGCCGTATCTTTTTTAATGAGCATTAAAACATCTTTTATAGCATCATTGTCAAACAAAATGGTGACTTTATCAATTTTTCTACCATTGGCAGGGCTTTCTTTTAATTCGCTATATCCTTTAGGAATTTTGATTTGTGCGAAAGTCTGCAACGATAAGCAACAGAAAAGTATAAGGGTGATGTTTATTTTTATTTTTATTTTCATTTTCAAATTACTTTACAATTAAATATTAGCTTTTGCCAAAAAGAAACTTTTAACCTCATCTTGTTTAATAACCGAACGGATGTGGTCGTTGTAAAGTAGTCAAATGATTTTCCATTATAAACACTTACGCCTTCATTATGGCTTCCAAACCAATAGTTGCCTTTACTGTCCTGAAAAATAGCACGTATTCCCGAAGTAAATTTTAAGGTATCGGTTTTTTGGTTTACTACCAATTCAGGCCTGTTCGTTTCTTTTTCTGTTGATTTCTTTTCAACGCAAGAAAAATTTAGTGTCAATAGGGTTAGTAGATAGATCAATTTTATTTTTTTCGTCATTAGGGTTTAAACTTTTCAAATGTCTTTCCATTAAATTTATAGATACCATTTTCGTGTGTTCCAAGCCAAAGGTCGCCTTTGTTGTCTTTGTAAATACTGAATAATTTAATATTTTCAGATTGTTCTTGAACTTGATAGTGCGTAATTTTTGTTCCATCATATTTCCAAACGCCATCACGATAGGTTACAAACCACAAATTATTATCATTGTCTCTTACCGTTGAAAGGTACTCATTCAAACCAGTTGTATTTTTCCCATCTAAACTGCCTATGCTTTCGTGCCTGGTATAAAACTTATTGCTTTTTAAAGTTATGCTGTCATAAACACTATAACGGTTTTCGGTATTGAACCAAAAGTCTCCATTTTTGTCTTCCGTAATGGACCGCACGCCGTTTTTCCCTCCATCGCGAAATTCTGTCACATCTTCTTCTGTAATCCATTCAAATGATTTTCCATCATAACGACATACTCCTACCGGATTGGTACCAAACCAAATGTTACCTTTCCTGTCTTTATAAATGCTATAAACATCAAATGGATGGTTCAGTTGCGGTGGCTTTGGAAGAGTCAGTTCATAAAACGTATTTCCGTCAAAGCGGTAAACTTTTTGTTTGTCCTGCTGGGGATTTAATAACCACAAATCATTCGCTTCCAGTTTCCATTCATCACTTGGGGTTGCCCTTATATTGGTAAATGACTTTCCATCGAACTTTGTGACGATAGCATCCGGGTTCATACCCGTGAAATAGAGGTTGCCCGATTGATCTTCTTTGATATCATCAACTCTATCGGTATAGAAACCGTGTTTTGTGGTGTAATTGATCAAAGTTTTACCGTCATATTTGTACACTCCTGTTTTCCAGCTACCAAACCAATAGTTATTTTTCCTGTCTTGGTAAATTACCATAATACTACTTCCAGGTTCTTTTACAGTGTCACCCTTTACATTTATTTCTTTTGGAACGACAGATTGGTTCTTCGAATTGGAAGTCTGCCCATTACAAGAAGTCAAAATGGATAGAATACTACAAGATAAGAGTGTTGTTAACTTCATTAGGGTTGTTTATGGGTTAATGATGGCTGTTGTAGAATAGCTGATAACTTATTTATTTGCGTACCTAAATTATAAAAATACTATAAATGTAGTTGCATTGGTGCGATTATTTATCTTTAAAAGCTTTAGATTTCTAAAAGCAATCGGATTTTATTAATCTTTAAACTTGCCCATTAAGGCTGTACTGTTGAAGGAGTCCATTTGACTGATTATGATAGTACTCTCTCGTTTAAATTAGTGTCCAGGTGGTTTGCCCCAATGCTTTTCATGTCTTATAAAGATTTAAAATTGCCTCAAATAGACAGGATGTGGCATATTTACAAATAAAATATTTTGACTTTCTAATTTATTGTAAGTATCGTCGAATCAACTTGTAATAGCTCCAATAGCGTGTCAGTTATACAGAGTTCAGATTACCACCGTCTCTGAAGTTAAGTCTCCGGAAAACCAGGCCGGACAGAATCGTGAGAAAACCGACTACGAGAAATGTATATCGGAAAGCATTGTGAATCTCGTTATGAATGAGCTTGGTATCACCTTCAAAAAATTTCAGAATAATCAGTCCAAATGCAATCCCGAATCCTACAGCAAATTGCTGATTGACAGAAACCAAAGAATTACCACTACTCGTCTGATAAGTTCTCAGGTCAGCAATGCTGATCGTATTCATTGACGTGAATTGTATTGAATTGAAAAATCCAAGCAACAACAATATCGGTACATACCAATAAATGGAATGGTGAATACCCGGTATTGCCAGGCAACAAATCAGGACACCGATTACAAAGGTATTGACCATCAATGTTAAGCGGTAACCAAATTTATCCAAAATCTTAATTACGACTGATTTCGCAAAAATCGAGGTAAGTGCCATGGGTGCAACAATCCAGCCGGAAGTAAATGCCGACCGGTCGTAAGCAATCTGAATCATCAGCGGAACCAAGAGCGGAATAGAACTGATTCCTAACCTTGTCGCCAGATTCCCTAAAATTCCAACTCGAAATGTACGAACCTGAAAAAGATTAAGAGGAAAAATAGGGTTATTGTTTTTTCTAGCATGTTTGTAATAAAAAAACAACATCAGAAAACCGAAAGCAAACCCTAATAAAACTGGTGTAATATTATTCGCATTTCCTAGTAATTCCAATGAAATGGAAAGTAACAAAGACGCCATTGCAAAAATGAGAAAGCCTTTCAAATCAAAATTGAAGACCGGTGATTTGTAATTGGGCATATATTTTAAACCTAAAATAATTCCCAAAACGCCAATCGGAATATTAATCAGAAAAATCCAGTGCCAGGATAAGTAATCGACAAGATATCCGCCAACCAAAGGTCCTAAAACGGGTCCAATCAAGGCCGGAATAATGGCATAATTGATTGCTTTGAGCAATTCATTCTTGTTGAATGCTTTGATGAGTGCTAATTTTCCAACTGGCGTCATCAAACTTCCGCCAACACCCTGAATTACTCTGGAAATAACCAATTGGGTTAGATTTTGTGACAACGAACAGCATAACGAACCCAAAGAAAATATAAACAAAGAAGTAATAAAAACATTTTTCGTCCCGAATTTATCCGCTAAAAAACCGCTGACAGGCATAAACAAAGCCAATGTCAAAACATAACTTATGATTGCGTTCTGCATATCCAGCGGAGATTCATTCAAATCTCTGGCGATGGCCGGTAAAGATGTATTGAGAATCGTGGAATCCAGCATCTGCATGAAAATCGCAGTTGCTAATATCAATGGAAGAAATCTTTTAACGGAATCTGTGTCCATGTGTTTGCTCATAAGCATCAAATTTTAAATTTCACTTTTAAAATGGCTTGTAAAAAAATATAATCAATGAAATTTAGAATGAAAGAATTCAAACATGGTTATTTTCAACGATGAAAACAAAAAAAAGTTTGATCTTATCTGGATTGAAACAATTCCTAAAAAAGATACCGTTTCGTTCGTTTTTGATATAACAGAGTTTTACGGGAAGTGGAATTAAAACTATTCGGCAAAAAATAGTGTAATCTTCGCCTATTTACCATTTTTTTGATCATGACTTTGAATCTAAACGTTTCAAAATGAGCGAGCGCAAACGCTCTTCATGTTCATCTCCCCATCCGCCAATTGTTGCAATTACGGGAATCAGCGTTTTTCCAAAATCTGTCAGGCTATATTCAACTTTAGGAGGCACAACAGGATAGATCACCTTTGAAATCAATTCATGGTCTTCCAACTCTTTCAGCTGAATCGTCAACACTCTTCTTGAGGCATCCGGAATTTTACGTTGCAGTTCGCTGGGGCGCTTATGTCCCTGGTTAATAAACCACAACAAACGCATTTTCCATTTTCCATAAAGGACTTCGCCAATAAGGTCAAGGCCGCAATTCAGGTTCAAAGGTATTTTTCTCTCGTACATATAGCAAAGCTAGTGCAATGTTCCAAATTGTACAATAGGGGAAAAAATTATCCCTATGCAATTCGGTTTTCCCTTATTGCCAGATAGTTATATACATCCCAACTTTGTACAAAAATATAAAACAATGGAACAAACATTTAATTTCAACAACGAGTTATCCGGCAAGATTGCTTTGGTAACCGGAGGTACAAAAGGAACTGGAAAGGCAATTGCAGAAAGACTGCTACAGGCTGGCGCAACCGTTATTATTACTGCAAGGAACGCACCCGAAAAAGAAAACAGCAGACTGCATTTTATTCCTTCCGATTTAAGTAAGGCAGAAGGAACACAAAAGGTAATCCGCGAGGTGTTATCTGTTTACGGAAAGCTTGACATTCTTGTGAACAACCTTGGTTCTTCAACAACACCCGCCGGTGGTTTTACCGCATTGAGCGATGAAGACTGGGAATCAACCCTCCAAGCTAATTTACTAGCTCCTGTGCGGTTGGACAGGGGATTTCTGCCGCAAATGATCAGTCAGAAAAGCGGTGTCATTATCCATATTGCCTCAATTCAGGGCAGATTGCCTTTATATGATTCTACTTTGCCCTACGCCGCTGCAAAAGCAGGACTAATCAATTATAGTAAAAGTTTATCAAATGAAGTAACACCCAAAGGTATTCGCGTGCTTACTGTTTCACCAGGATGGATAAATACAACAGCATCGGAAGCGTGGCTGGGCGAGATTGCAAGAAACGCAAACAGTACCATAGAAGAAGCCCAACAGGGTGTCATGGATGCATTGGGAGGAATACCTTATGGCAGACCTGCCCAACCGGAAGAAGTAGCCGAATTGGTTGGTTTTCTCGTTTCACCAAGGGCCAATTATTTAACGGGAACAGAATTTATAATCGATGGTGGTACAGTACCAACAATTTAATCATCTAAAAAAATAAAAAATGAACTTACCGAAAATAATAACAGACTTGGTTAATGCACAAAACAGCTTCGATAGCATTGCCTACACCAATTGCTTTTCTGAAACCGCCGTGGTGTTTGATGAGGGCAAAACACATAACGGAAGAGTCGAAATCCAGCATTGGATAGAAGAATCAAACGAAAAATACAGATCAGTGATGAAACCTCTCGAATATACTGAAAATGGCAATTCATGTGTTTTATCGGCAGAATGTTCCGGTACATTCCCGGGAAGTCCGATTGTATTAAAATTTCATTTTGATATTGTTGATGGATTAATTCAGCATTTGAAAGTAACTGGATAGCATCAACGAAAAAAGAGTGACTCATTTTAAGACATCCTCTTTCAAATTGAAGGCTATTGAATAAATTTTATCAAAATCAACGACGTAGTGCTTATATTCTTTTAGGTTTAAGTTCTTTAGCCGACTTGCAATTTAAAATACTTATATACACCTACTATGTGGAAATTTCAACATTATTTTTAGCAGTTCAAAGAAATATAAAAGTGAAAGGGTTCGTCTGAAACCCCAAGACTCCACAGTATACTTTAAATCAAATAACCAGATTGTTTGTTTCTAGTAAAAAATTATTGGAATACCTCATGAAGCCTGCAATTATGATAATTGCAGGCTTTGTCGTTTTCAATTGGCAACAAATAAGATTTATAAAAAATGCTCTGGAAGTTTGTAAACATGTATAAAAAAGGAAAACGTCTTAGCGCCAAACCGCTGTTGATCCCTACAAATTTTATTAAGATTTTTTTAGCATTTTAAAAAGATTAATATTAATTTTCCAGCCAAATCAACAAACCCAATGCCTAAACTCTATCAATCCGACAAACTATTGTTCGATCCTGCCGGACATTTGTCGAAATCTCCACAGAATCATGGTCATCCAAATGTTTTTTTCTCATTTTCTGGTTTCCCAATCGCTTTGAAGCAGGTTGAAATTTGTCAAAAGAATAAGGCTTATCAACATTTCCGTTAAATGAAATTTCACAGTACCTGCTCTGATGCTTAAGCAATACTATTTTTCTTAAAAATTGTAAGCTTCTTTTTTATAAAAACGATGCTACACTGAATTGCTACGTTAATATCCAAAAAAGCCTCGCTTATACATCAGTTGAGATTATGATTTTTCTTTGATTTATTATTGTATGCTGAAAAAACCATAAAGTATGAAATTAGAATGCCTTACGGTCAAAATAACGTCGGTTAAATTCAGCATCTGAAAATTTAAAAGCAAACCTTAAATATAAACTATGAAAACAAAAATTACTTTTCTGTACCTTCTGGCACTTATATGCTTTATCCAGAAGGTCAGTGCGCAATGCACTTACGGAAGTCTGACTTCCTCCCAAGCAATTACCCCCGTTTATGACAACAATGAACGTATCATCTTCAATGGTATACGTCCGGGCGAATATCTGTTGATAAAAACATTTTCAACGGCTACGCGATATACATTCAAAAGCACACGTGCCACAGATTATATCACAATTGCCGATGCTAATGGTGCACAGGTATTTGTGAGTGGACTCTCGGGTTCGAATGGTCTGAACTTTACACCTCCTTATCCTCAGACGATTCGTTATTACATTCACACCGGCTCACAGTGCGAGAGTGGTGATATAACAGATAGACAAGTATATTTAAAAACTACCACAATAGACAGTTCCTGTGATTCTCCTAATACACTTTCGGTTTCGAATATCACTTCGAACTCTTGTAAAGTGAGTTGGAACGCTCAAATTATAGGGCAGATTACATCCTATGATGTTTATGTAAACACTACTGGAATTTCTCCTGTTACGAATACAATTCCAACTACAGAGGCTAACGGTTCCAGAGAAGCTCAAGTATCGGGATTAACTCCTAATACAACACACTACTACTGGGTACGTACTCAATGTGTTTCCGATAGAGGAGTTTGGGTTCCTGGTGGCTCTTTTACGACTACAGCTTCCGGAACGGGTACTGCAGGCTGTAACGGTGCTCCTTTTGGACTGTATCCTGAAGCTACTGTCAATGTAACCTGTAACGGAACTGTTCAGCAAATTGCTGCCGATGCCCATGCAGGAGAATATACAAACGTATATGTAACTCCTAATGAGCAATATACTTTCACCAGTTCTGTATCGACAGATTTTATCACTATTACTGATCCTACCGGAGCTACCATTTATGCTTCCGGACAAACTCCGTTAGTATGGGTTAACAACTCCAACTGGGCAACTATCAGATATTACCTGCATACCAATTCTTCTTGCGGTACACAGAATACAGCAAGAATCAAATCGATTAAATGTGGTGGTGTTGTAGGAGGATGTACCGTTGGAGAGCTTCATCCACAAACTACATTTACTCCTGCCTGCTCCGGCTCTCTTGAAATGATTGTTAACGACGCCTATGCCGGCGAATATTCAAATGTCAATGTAACGGCAAATAAACAATATACTTTTTCAAGTTCGAATGTAAATGATTATATCACTATTGCGAATCCGGTTGGAAATGCAGCAATAGCTACCGGTCCTTCCCCATTGGTTTGGAATTCAGGTTCAACATCTGGTGTTATCAGGTACTACATACACACTAATTCAAGTTGTGGTACACAAAACATCAACAGACAACGTTACATCAAATGTACTGCTGCAGAACCAACTTGTGGTGTGCCAACTGCTTTATCAGTTTCAAACATAACTTCAAATTCAAGCCGATTAACATGGACTGCACCTGCAACCGCACCTGCTTCATACGATCTTTACATTGTTACTACCAATACGGCTCCTACTGCAAATACGGCCGCTACTGTTACAAGCACCACTGCCGGAGTAGACGTTCTGAGCGGATTGGCAGCTTCTACAACTTACTATTACTGGATCAGATCCAATTGTGGATCTACAAAGAGTGCCTGGGTATCTGGTGGAAATTTTACAACCATTGCTGCCCTGAACTGTAACGGTGCTATCTACGGATTGTATCCTAATGCTACTTTCACACCTGCATGTACAGGAGCTAATGAACCAATAGCTACTGACTGCTGGGCTGGAGAATACTCAAATGTGAATGTAGTGGCAAATAAGCAATATACTTTTACAAGCTCGGTTGCTACAGACTATATTACTATTACAAATGCTGCCGGAACAACAGTTTTGGCAAGCGGAGTAACCCCTTTAAACTGGACTTCAGGTTCTACTACAGGAGTTGTAAGATATCATTTGAATACGAATGCTAGCTGTGGAACTGCAAACACAAATAGAACGCGTTCTGTTAAGTGCGTTGATGCTCCAACAGGAGGTTGTGGTGTGCCAAGTGCTTTATCTGTTACCAACATAACATCAAACTCAATCCGATTGAACTGGACTGCGCCTGCAACTGCACCTGCTTCATACGATATTTATCTCGCTACTACAAATACGGCACCAAATGCTAATACTGCAGCTACTGTTACAAGTACTACTGCCGGTGTGGGTGTTTTAAGAGGATTGGATGCTTCTACAACTTACTATTACTGGATCAGATCCAATTGTGGTGGTACAAAAAGTGCATGGGTATCTGGTGGAAGTTTTACAACCATTGCTGCTCTAAACTGTAACGGTGCTACTAACGGATTGTATCCTAATGCAACTTTCACACCAGCATGTACCGGAGCTAACGAACAAATTGTTGCTGATGCATGGGCAGGTGAATATTCAAATGTCAATATAATGGATAACAAACAGTACACATTTACAAGTTCTGTTGCTACAGATTATATTACTATTACAAATGCGAATGGAACGGTAGTTTTGGCTAGCGGAGTAACGCCTTTAAACTGGAGTTCAGGCTCTACTTCAGGAGTTGTAAGATACCACTTGAATACCAATGCGAGCTGTGGAACTGCAAACACAGATAGAGTACGTTCTATCAAGTGTGTTGATGCTACCCCAAGTTGCGGTGCACCTTCTAACCTTTCAGTAACCGATGTAACATCAAACTCAGCCCGAATTATCTGGACGGCTCCAACTCCTGCTCCTATGGGATATGACTTGTATGTTGTACAAAGCAATACTGCTCCAACGGCAAACAGTAATCCTACACACTTGTCTTCTACCAACTCAAGACTTATTACCGGATTGAGTCCTGCAACCAATTATAACTATTGGGTACGTGCAAATTGCGGTTCCACAAGAGGAAACTGGGTTTATGGCGGAAGTTTTGATGCTATTCCAGCTGTTGGCTGTAATGGTGCTATATACGGCTCTTACCCTACAGAAACGCTTCAATTAGCTTGTACAGGAAGCCCTCAGATAGTTGCTGAAGGTCTTGCCGGTCAGTTTACAAAAATGTACATCAATTTTGGTCAGTATTATGTATTCTCAAGTTCAATAGCAACAGATTACATCACCATTACGGATGATAATGGAATGACTGTTTTGGCAAGTGGAACTACACCACTAAGCTGGTCATCTGGAAGCAATGTTGGCGTTATCCGTTTTTATGTACACAGCAATGCAAATTGTGGCGCTGAAGATGCCATCAGAGTAAAATCAGTTACCTGCAGCAGTACTCCAATTGGAGGTTGCGGTCTGCCAAGCAACGTTTCGGTATCTAATGTAACATCAAACTCTGCCCTGATCAGATGGACTGCTCCATCACCAACACCTTCGTCAGGATATGATTTATATGTGGTTCAAAGTAATACTGCTCCAACATACAATAGCACACCAACGCATACGGTTTCTAATAACTACACTTCAATGGTTGTTAGCGGACTAAGTCCTGCAACAAATTACAGCTATTGGATACGAGCTAATTGTGGTTCTACAAAAGGAGACTGGGTTTATGGCGGAAGTTTTGATGCTATTCCTGCTGTTGGATGTAATGGTGCTACATTTGGACCTAATCCTGCAGAAGCAATTCAAATAGCCTGTATGGGATCTGCAGAGGTAGTTTCTCAAGGTTTTGCCGGTGAGTTTACAAACATTTACATCAATTATGGTCAGCAATATACTTTCTCAACTTCAGTAGCAACGGATTATATTACTATCACGGATGATAATGGAATGACAGTTTTGGCAAGCGGACCTTCGCCATTGAACTGGTCATCTGGCAGCAATGTGGGTGTTATCCGTTATTATGTACATACTAATGCAAACTGTGGTTCTCAGGATGCCGTTCGAGTTAAATCAGTAACTTGTAGAAATCCTCTTGGTATTGATCAGTTTGCTCAAAATAATGTTACTATTTATCCTAACCCAAGTTATGGTCAGTTTACTGTAGAAACCGGAAGTGTAATAGCTGATAACATCACAATTACAGATAACCTTGGAAGAGTAATCACTACTTTCAAACCATCTCTGTCAAAATCAGATTTATCGATAGATAGTTTTGCAGAAGGTATTTATTATGTGAAAATAGATTACCAGAATAAGAGTGTTACTAAAAAACTGGCTCTTAAAAAGAACTAATTTTTATAAATTACTCTGACTTAAACTTAAAACCCCGCTTTTAGCGGGGTTTTTATTTTTATAGCTATCAAGTTGAAGTTGGGAACTGCCACTTAGTTTCTAAACGAAAAAACTATAACTTTACAGAAATACAAGAGATAATGCTTATCATAAATTTTTCAGATTTTCCTGAATTGGAAACCCAAAGGCTGAAACTCCGACGCGCAGATTTAAATGACGTCAATGAACTATTTGCACTACGCTCTGACCCAAGCATCATGAAATATATTCCACGCCCGGTAGCCACATCATTGGATGAAGCAACAGAACACCTCAAAATGATGGATGAAAAAATCAGCAACAACGAGATGATTAACTGGGCCATTACGCTAAAAGACAATCCTAAAATGATTGGAACTATTGGCTATTTCCGTATGAAACCCGAACATTATCGGGCAGAAATTGGCTATATGCTCCTTCCTGATTTTCATGGAAAAGGTTATGTTACCGAAGCCATTAATGGGGTTGTCGACTATGGCTTTACTAAAATGGGATTACATTCTATCGAGGCAATGATTGATCCTGAAAATATAGCGTCGGCCAAAGTATTGGAAAAATGCAGTTTTGTTAAGGAAGCACATTTTAAGGAAAATGAATTTTATAACGGAGAATTTATTGACACTGTAATCTACTCTAAATTAAACAGTAAAAATTATTAATAACCATAGCCTTAAATAGTGAAATCCTACAAATTATTTATAATCTTATTTGCTCTTTTATTCAGTTGCGAATCCAAAAAAGATAAAATAAAAAGTGATTGGAAATATTACAGTGGTTTTGACTTTGGAGATTTTTTAAGTTTTAAACATCAAAATTTAAAAATACAAAATGATACTATTTATAAAGACTCAACGCCTTTAGCCATTATAGTAGAATTAAAAACAAACTATTTGCCTGGAACGGAAAACAAACTTACATTAAAAGATATTAAAAGTGGAGCATTAGGAATGTATACGGATAAGGGAAAATGATGTTTATTAAATTTTAAGAAGCTATATCAACTGAAAGAAAGCACAAAAAAGGCTATCCCAATAACTTTTTCTTTTATCCGGGAAACACAAAAACTTATACCCCTCATAACATCAGAACCTCTTTTTATCCAGCTACAGATTAAAGCAATATACAGATTCAATCAAAAAAAAAGAAGCCTACTTTCAATAACCTTCTCTTTTATCTAAGAAACATAAAAACTTAGCACCTCAGAACCTTAGCTACTTAGCACCTCTTGAAAATAAACCTTCTTCCTGTAATCAATCCCCCATTTTGCCATTTCATCAATTAATGGCGAAAGTGTCTTGCCATATTCTGTAATTGAGTACTCAACGGTTATTGGTTTTGTGTTCATTACTCTTCGATTGACTAAATTATTTACTTCCAAATCCTGAAGTTCCTTTGAGAGCATTTTTGTCCCAATCCCGTTTATTTCCCGTAACAGGTCCATAAATCCCAATGTATTGCCTTCTATTAGTGTTCCCAATATATGAAATTTCCACTTTCCGGATAACAGGCTCATCGTATCACTAATAGCTTGCATTCGAACCTGACAAATAGGTGTAGCGTTTATTTCGGCGTTTTTTTTCATCGTTTTTGAATTAAATGTATGTTTTACAAAGTTATGCAATCCATCAGACACTTTCTAAAAGGAAAGTAGTTTCCAAAGGGAAACCCATAGCAAATATACATCGAATGAAGCGTAGTTTTGTGGGTATAAATTGTAAGCCTATTCTGAAATAGTATTCAAAAAAAATGAAATTAAAATCTATAACAGTACTAGTATTAATGCTGGCTAACTTCGGTTGTCAGGCTCAAACAGATAAAAAAATGGAAAACAATACCAATCCCCTATTATGTGATCCTGTTGAAGGTATTTGTGGAATACCCGATAATGCAGAATCAGGAAAAGTTGTAACGCAAAACACCCAAAAACCGGTAAAGGTTATTTATTTCACAGACCCTATTTGTTCTTCTTGCTGGGGAATAGAACCACAAATCCGAAAACTAAAATTGGAATACGGTAATAGTATAGAAATTGAGTACCGAATGGGTGGTTTATTACCGGATTGGAGCTATAACAGCGGCGGTATCAGCAAACCTTCTGATGTAGCACATCATTGGGATGAAGTGAGTCTTTATTATGATATGCCAATTGATGGTGATGTTTGGTTGGAAGACCCGCTACCATCCTCCTATCCGCCATCGATAGCTTTTAAAGCCGCAGAAATGCAGGGCAAAGAAAAAGCCATATTATTTTTAAGGGAAATCCGTGAAATGGTTTTCTTGCAAAAAAAGAACATTGCCAAATGGGAAAATTTAGAAATAGCCGCTAAAAAAGTGGGATTGGATGTAAAACAATTTACAACCGATTTTAATGGCAAAGCCAAAGTACTTTTTGAGGAAGATTTGCATTTTGCAAAACAAAATGGTGTCAGAGGATTTCCAACTATCTTCTTTATAGATGCAACAGGACAGAAGGAAACTATTTATGGTTCAAAACCATACGCCTTTTATGAAAATGCCATTTTAAAACTCTATCCAAAAGCAATTAAAAGTGAGTATACTAAAAGTTGGGAAGTGCTTTTTTCAAAATATCCTTCTTTGACGGCAAAAGAATTTTCTGAACTTTCCGGAACACCAAGAGCAGAAAGCGAAAAGCAATTTAATGAACTTACATCTAAAGGAAAATTAGAAAAACTGACAACTAAAAACGGTTCCATTTGGACAGTAAAGAATTAGTTACTGAAGCTCAAACACAATCTAGTTTTAAAACCTGTAAACCATAAGATTTACAGGTTTTTATTTTTACTGACACTCAATATACGAGCCGTTTCTATGGTTGTTTTTGAGAAATATTAGATGGATTTTTTTCGGAAAAACATTATCTTTATCAGTAGTATATTATTCATTCTTAATGAAAAACAATATAAACCGCTTAATTATCGCATCAAACCCATGCTTAAAATAGAATTTGAAGAACCACATTTAGAACTTTGTGAATGCTGTGGAAAAGAAACTGTAAATCTTACACGGTTTGTTTATGAAGACGATGATGCTTTTGCTATTTATTACATAAAATTTACCAAAGACCATGAAGATAAGTAGCTAACGGAATAATTAGTATTGGAGATTGGGGAACTGATGAAGTTCCTGAAAACAGATATTCTTTTCCTTTCAGAATATGGACTAAGGGAAAAAATTATCAGGTTGGTTTGATGGACAGAGAAGAATCACCTTGGACACATCAAATACTTGGGAAAATATTAGACAGAAATGATGCCCTAAAACACCCTTGGATAAAAGAAGTTTTTCATATTACTGACCATATTGTCATGGAAGATAAAGAAGTGATTGAATACTTTTCGGAATAACTAAAACGATCTATAAATATAAGGGTTGATGTAGTTCTTATTTAAAAATATAAAAACCTGTAAATCATATGCTTTACAGATTTTTTGTTCTTACTAACACCTCCAAATATACAAATTGTTTCTATGTTTGTTTTTGACGAACACTAGGTGAAATTTTTTTCAAGAAAATAATACCATCATAGGTTTCCTCATATTTTCTTGAAAAAAACTTCGGGTCCTTCGGGTCAAATCCTGGTCCCCCTATAAAAAGCTGCTTCATTTTAGTACCAAAGAATTTTTTCATCTCAGGATTTTTAACAGCTGTGGCAATATCAACAAAATAGATATCAGGCTGGGCTTGAAAAAAAGTTTCTGCATACGTTTTATTATAAGGTTTGTCAAGTAGACGGTATTCCGATCCTAATACCTGCTTATTTTTAATAATAAAGCCCAACATCTTGCCACTTCCAAAATCAAATCCCATAGCATAATAGTCATCCTTAAAGTGTTCTTTAAGCCTGCTGCCCAAGCTTGGTACCGCCATACCCAAATCTTTTTTATTTATATGCTCATTATGTGCCCATATAAATATCTTACTATCTGGCACTTCTATATTCATTATCTTTAAAACATTCTCATACATTGCATTATCACGCACATCTGCAGCCGGCCATGAAATATAAGCTGTATAATCTTCCAGATAGCCCAACCCTCGCATCATATCAATATATTCATTTGCATTTGCAGCCTTTAAGCGTGTTGAATCCTGTTCTAGCAATTGGGTTAACTGCTGTAGTTTCGGTTGCATTTTCTTTGCCCATTCCTTTATTTTTACATGTCCATATTCTGCTACCGAACAACTGTCTGCTGCTGCTAACAGGTTTTCATCAATATTAATATTATACTTTTGAACGTAGCTTCTTAGTCTTTTATTAATATCATCTCCCATTTGGTTATCTATTCCATAAAATCGTATCTGTGCCTCCCGGGGTTTTCCCTGATTGTAATTACGCATCCATTCCAGCAAATCAGCTACTTCAGTAGTACGCCATAAAAAATGTCTGAAATTTTTTATAAGACTAGCTTTATCTCCAGGACCGCCACTTATCCATTCATTAATAGCTTGTTCAGCCTGATAACTTTCCTCCATAATAAAAATCCTCACACCATTGTGCTCAACCAGGTATTTAAAAAACTTGGCTTTCAGGTCAAAAAATTCTTTAGCATGATGGGTAGCTTCACCAAACCCATAAATTCTTGCTTCTTTAAAGCCTTGAGGTTCATTCTGTGTAAATGCCACTAGCTCTGCATCAGGATTTGCATCTTCAATAACAATTGCGTTGGTATTTAGCCAGGATACGACATTGCTGGTTTGTGCATTCAAGCTAATCGAAAACAAAAATCCTAAACAGTAAAAAGCTCTATACATAGTTTATTTTGGTTTTGGGTAAATGTAAAAATAAAAAAGTTGCTTCTGGGCACTAATACGCAAACAGGAGTAATTTATACTACAACTACAATTTTACAACCTTTTATATCCTATATTGCGGGTAATGATTCTTTTGTTTTTTTAATTTGTATTATGAACTCATTATATAACTATTTCTGCACGGTACATCCTGTTTTTGCCCCTAGTGATTTTGAGCTTCTTACAAAAGATTTCCAGACGAAGCACTTCAAAAAAGGCGATTATATAGTGCGCGAGGGCGAAACACAGCGCAATATCTACTTTGTTGAAAAAGGCATTCAGATGTATAACTTTGATACACAGGGAAAAACCAATATCCTGGGGTTTGCCTATCCACCCAACCTGTGTGTGGTAATGGAATCGTTTATTTTTCAGAAACCATCGACCTATAATGTAACCTGTATTACAGACAGTACGTTAAGCTACCTGAGCTATGCTGCTTTACAGGAAATTTTTGAACGGTCCCAACAGGTGGAACGGCTATTCCGGAAATTATCTGAGAACCTGTCTATAGGTCTTCTCAACAGACAGATGGAACTCCGCTCTACTACTATTGAAGAGCGTTTTAAAATATTCTGCCAGAGAAGTCCACATCTGTTGCAACAAGTACCTCAAAAATATATAGCAGCCTATCTGGCAATAGATCCGACCAACTTTAGCAAGCTGATGAATACCGTGCGGTTCTGACGTTGGTGCAGACCAATATTTTTACCGAAACAAAAGCTGTTCTTTGAAGCATTCTTAAACGGTAAAAATATAAGGCTATGACTTTTCAACACATTTTTTATATTCCCACAATTTTCTTGCTGGGTCTTATTTTTGGAATACTTCTTGGCAATAACACAAATACTGTATCCGCAGATGGAAAAGTAAGTGTGAAAAAGCTGGGGCTTGTCTTTTTGATTTTTCTTATTGTATTTATCATTACACATGCCTTTACTATTCCCGCAGGCTCCAAACAGGTAAGTATGTTATTGGGCGGACTGGAAATATTCGACAAAAAGCCAATATTCGGGAGCGATGCAGTATATCACTATATACAGTCATTTACCGAGATAGGAATACAGGTATATAAACGTTTTACATATACTATTGATGTTGTTTTTCCTTTATCTATGCTGGCATTTCTGCATACTTTTTCCAAATTCACATTGCAACGGATAAAACTTCCAAAATATTTCTTCAAAATAGCCGGGTTACTTCCGTGGATATGGTTTGGGTTTGATATGCTTGAAAATGCAACTGTATTTTATCTCCTTTCCGAATTTCCGAAGCAACATCCGTTTATAGCCGGGTCGCTTGGATGGATTACTGTAATAAAATTTGTTTTGCTCTTCCTTTCGCTTTTCGTACCGGCTTCGTTACTTTTATTGGCACGAAAACTGCGCTATCAGTACTAATTTTAAAATGATTTAAAAACGGCAGACTACTAATCTGCCGTTCTTCTATCTATTTCCACCAATGGTAGTAATTATGCAATCCGTCATACTCGAATCCACAACGCGGATAGAGTTGGTTCCCAATATCGTTTGTCTTTTCTGTTTCAAGCATTAATCCGCAAGCTCCGGTTTCTTCACACCATTGTTTACTACGGTCAATCAAGGCTACAGAAAGTCCTTTCCCTCTGTAATCCGGATGTACAAACAAATCGCTTAATAACCATTGTTTCTGCAGTTTGGTGTAATGAAAAAGTTTGTACAGCTGGACGAACCCTACCGCTTTACCATCAACTATAGCTAGAAAAATATCAGATTCGCTGTTTAGGAACCTTTCTTTTAAAAATGTCTTGCCTCTTTCCAAATCGGATTCCTGTCGGTAGAAAACTCTGTAGAGATTAAACAAAACGGCGGTTTCATTCAAGTCTTCCAGACTTGCTTTTTTAATTTGATAATTCATGTTGTTATGTATTTAAATTATCCGGCTAAAGTATCTTCAATTTGGACTACCTTTGTAATCCAGATTTAACTTAACAAGTAGTCCAGATGTTTCCATTTCAAAATATCATTACCATTGATAAAGAGAGTAAGACTCCAATATACAGACAGATTGCCATCTCAATTATCAATGAAATAAGAACGGGAACATTAAAAGCCGGAACTCCCTTGCCAGGAACAAGGGAGCTTTCTAAATTACTGGGCGTACACCGTAAAACAGTAATTGCGGCCTATGACGAACTGCATGCCCAGGACTGGATAATTGTCATTCCACGAAAACAGGTAACCGTATCCCAACAGATTCCGGTATTAAAAGCCAAGAACTGGAGTCAGAAAGAAGCTGCATCATCCTATCAAAATACTTTTAGCCTTCCTTTTCATAAAGCAGAGGAAAAAATGTCTGATAAGAAAATACTAACAGCTCCTGAAATCCTTATCGATGACGGCTATCCCGACATAAGACTTTCACCCATAGAAGACCTGTTAAAAATATACAGGTCCTATACAACCCGGAAATATGCCGTCAAAAATGCTATTGTAGGAACCACGCAAGGCACATTGAAACTAAGAAATGAACTTGTCAACTATTTATCCAAAACCCGCGGACTGAATATCACAGTCGATAATGTGTTAATTACACATGGCGCCCAGATGAGTATTTATCTGGCTTCGCAGCTGCTATTAGATAAAGACGCTTCTATTATTACCGGTAATCCCGATTATCCTATAGCTAACAAAACATTTGCAAGAACCAAAGCAACGCTAATTGAAGTCGCTGTTGATGAAAATGGACTGGATATGGCTGCAGTGGAAAAAATATGCAAAAAGAAAAAAATAACCGCAGTTTATGTAATTCCCCATCACCACTATCCAACAACCGTGACATTGAGTGTGCAAAGAAGAATGAAACTTTTGGAACTCTCCCATCAATATTCTTTTGCTATTATTGAAGATGATTATGACTACGATTACCACTATGCTTCCTCTCCCTATTTACCTATAGCCAGCGGAAGCCATAACGGCAATATAATTTATATTGGCTCTTTCTCTAAGATTTTAGGTCCTTCTATACGTATTGGTTTCATGATAGCGCCTAAAAATTTTATTGAACAATGCACAATGCTTCGGGAAGAAATTGACTTTGGAGGCGACGGATATATGCAGAATGCGTTGGCAGAACTCATTAAAAACGGAGACTTGAGCAGATGCCTAAAAAAAACAAAAAAAAGCTATCGTCAACGCAGGGACTATCTGGATGCACTGCTAAAAAAACATTTGGGTGATTCTGTTTCGTATTCTCTACCTGATGGCGGAATGGCAATCTGGATAAAAATAAATCCAATGTTTTCTGTAAATAAATTAACATCAATCCATCAATTGCATATCAAACGGATTCATACTCAGGAAAATGCCTTTCGCTTTGGATTTGCTTCAATGAATGAACCAGAACTTGAGGAAGCTGTTTCATGTTTAAAAGCAGCATTGAAAAACTAAATTTTCGCTTGTTTTTCAAATAAAAAAATCCAATTCCCAATATGTGGTTTCATTTTTTTCCTAATTTTACAATAGAAAAAAGTAGCCCTAAAGAATATTTAACCTGCTGTGTAATACACCTACCCCATGGCTATACACAACGGTTCCCTTACTCCCCATGGATTTCTTCATGGATACTTTTACGGATAGAAATTGTATAATCTCTGTCCAACAAACAACTATCAAGTTAAATTTAGGAAACCATGAAAAAAAGCTACTTGACTATGCTGATGCTAGTCTTTTTAGGGACAGTACATGCCCAAATTGGTATCGGAACAATTAACCCGGATGCTTCTACTGCCCTGGATGTTACAGCTACAGACAAAGGCATCCTGATTCCAAGGGTAGCACTAACCGGTTCAACAGATACCTCAACAATTACGACAGGAAACGTAGATGGTCTGCTCCTGTTCAATACCGCAACTGTAGCCGACATTACGCCTGGCTATTATTACTGGTTGGCTGGAAAATGGCAACGCATGGACGGTCGCGGTAATGGATGGCAATTGGCCGGAAATGCCGGAACCGATGCCAACGCGGACTTTTTAGGTACTACAGACGCGCAAGACCTCACTTTCAGAACAGACAATATGGAACGCCTAAGGATTACGCAGAGAGGAAGATTAGATTTTTCAAATACCAGTAGTGACCCGCTATTTCCAAACATCTTTTTAGAAGGCGGGAACGAAACTACTTCCGGAGCTGCCAATATAGCCATAGGTGAGTCTGCCCTTACGAATATTGACAGCGGTCAATTAAATATAGCCATTGGTAGGAATGCATTACAGGCAACTACATCTGGCAGTGTAAATATTGCCATTGGAAATCAAACACTGTCAAGCAATACGGATAGTTTTTCTAATATTGGTATAGGTTTTGGAGTTCTGCCTTCGCTGAATAATGGCGGACACAATATTGGCTTAGGTGACAATACCGGATTGTCTTTGGTAAGTGGCAACGGAAATACTTTTATAGGTTCGTTTGCAAGCAGTACTCTCAATAGCTTAGAAAATGCAACCGCTATTGGCTACATGGCCACGGTTGAGGCAGATAATAGCATGGTATTGGGTGGAATTGGTTCAAATGCTGTAAATGTAGGAATTGGCAATACTATCCCAAACAGTACACTGCAAATTACCGGTTCTTTTAGTGCGGCAATCAAAAGCACCAATATCAATTACTCGCTCACAGACAAAGATTATACGGTACTTTATACTGTTTCCGGAATCACAGTAACACTTCCAACAGCAGACAGCAGTAATGTTGGAAGAATTTATAATATAGTATGCGATGTTACAGGAGGTTCTGTAAACCTGAATGCGACCGGAACAGATATTACAAAAGACGGATCCGTTATTACCTCAGCAACCGGTTCTATAGTAGTGCAAAGTACCGGAACAAAATGGATTGTTATTCCATAATTACCAAAAGATTTATTTACTTATTAATTTATATCCAGACCAAAATCCCCTGACTAAAAATATATTGACGATACGAAAAAACAATAAACCCGTTGACAAATCAACGGGTTATTCTTATCACTTCTGGCTACAACCTGTTTAACTCTTCAGAATTTCCAGATTGGCGCTCACTGGTTTTAAGGTTTCTGTTTCCGAAACGGTAAGTCAATGAAAAACGGATGCGCTGCGTGTCCCAAACATTTTTAAATTCCTGGGTTACCCCATACATATTCTGTTTTGAATATTCGCGTCCGTTAAAAATATCAGTTCCGCTAATGCCCAACTCTAATTTTTTATCCAGCATTTGGTATTTTACCGTTGCATAAAATTTGGCATACGGTTTTAGACTTGAGTTCTGGAAAGTTTCTCCAAAATTCTGAAAATAACTAATACTCAGGAAAAACGTTTTGTTTTTGTTTAAGGTAAAATCATTGGTTGTGAAAAAAGACGAAGACGCTCCCTTATTTCTCCTGTCAGAAACTGCAATATCGGATTCGGAATAACTCAAACTAAGATTATTCACGCTGGTCCACCACGGAGTTGGTTTTGCCGTATAACTCTGCGTAAAGCTAAGCATGTCTTCATTTACATAATTCATCCAGATATAATTGTTCTGTTTGGTATCCGGATTCAGGATAGAAGCCTGGTTTACGCCATCTCTCATACTTGAAAAACTGAGTCGTGAATCGAAGGTCTTATACGTAAATGTCACTTCAAAATTATGCGTAAATGACGGTCTTAAAAACGGATTCCCTTCATTGTAACTAAACTCGTTGTTTATCGTACGGAATGGATTCAGACTTTCATAGCTTGGACGACGGATACGGCGGGAATAGTTAAATCCTAAACTTTTGTCTTCTGTAAACTGGTGCAGGACATACAACGTTGGAAATAATTTCAGGTAATCATTCTTGTGTCGGTTATTGGCCTCTCTCGAATATCCATCCGTCTGGGTAGCTTCCAAACGCAATCCCGCCTGAATGTTCCATTTATCATTGAACTTTTTATTTCCGGAAATATACAATGCCTCATTCTTTTCGGTATATTCAAAATAATTCGACAGGTTGGTATCATATACCATTTCACCATTTTCGTCCTGTTTAAAAGCATTAATCAGGTTATCAGATTTTGAATTGGAAAATCGGGCACCAGCGGTAAAATCGGCTATTTTTGTTGGCAATTCAAAATCTACTTTAGCCGACAGATTTTGTATTCTGATATCGACATCATTAATACCGGCATGTTGGGAATTGGCAATCAGTTCGTTTGCCGGATTATAGTTGGCATAGGCATAACGATTAAAAGTTGGCGTATGATAGTTCACAAAATCAACATCTACCATCATTTTTTTGCCCAAAGTATCCAGCTTATATTCTGAATACAGGTTGTAAATCTGCTGATACGTTTTATCATTTGATGTCGCATTATTCTTCATAAATTGCTGAATAGTTCCTCCTTTTTGGTCAAAAAGGGTGGTTAACTGTGGCTGTGCATCCGTAAACTTAGAAGTGTAGGCAGAAACTTTGGTGCCAATTGTCCATTTTTTTGTCAATTGGTAGTCCAGAGCCAACTGTCCGTTAAAATAACGGTTTTTACCATCTGAGCTGCTCTCATTCTGCCAAAAAGCATCAGAGTAATAAATATCATTATCCCAATTGATTAATGAACGTCGTATTCCTGTGCTGGCAGAACTTCTTAATGTGAGCTTATTCTTTTGCAGATTGAAAGCGGTATTGTACTGTTGCGTATTTCTATGTCCGCGTTGGTAAGCTCCGCCAAATAACCCATTCCAACTGTCTTTCTTAACCTTTTTCGTAACAATATTGATAATACCGCTATTGCCTTCGGCCTGATATTTGGCTGGCGGTGTCGTAATTACTTCAATCTTTGACAGGTTGGAAGCACTGATACTCTCCAGATAATTCATCAGTTCCGCCTGTTCCATGTAGGTTGGCTTATCATCAATTAGCACCATAACCGAGTTTTTACCCGAAATGCTGATGCTTTCCTGTGTTACCGTAACACCGGGTGTCGTTCTGAGTGCGTCTATAGCAGTACCTCCTGCAGACGAAGTTGCATTGGCTACATGATATACAAAACGGTCTGCTTTGCGTTCCATCAGTTTTTTGGGAGCTTCAATTACCACCTCATCAAGCCTGGTTTTACTTTCAAAAGCAAGCACTCCCAAATCAATATCATTTTTTAGTGCAAATTCTTGTTTATGCACCAATTCATCAAAATATAAAACTTCTAAACGGTAATTGCCTGCTTGTGCTTTTAAGGCAAAAGAACCGTTTTCGGCAGTCTTGCCTTTAATCGTATCTTTGGCTATTAACAAGACATCGTAAAATGCTGCAGGCTCACCATTGGCTTGCGCTATACCTTTTACTTCATGTGTCTGTGCAAAAAGTGAAGCAGTAAATAGAATTGAAATCCAAACTAAAAAATGTGCTGATGTTTTCATGTGTATTATTTTTCAGCAAATCTTCGGCTTTTACTGTTCTTATTTTTTTTATTTCGACCAGCCCGGTCAAAAATCCGACCAATGGGTTGGTCGGAGAAAAGCAGGTGTTTGTCGAAAAAAAGTTTTTTGTTATTCTTTAATATTCTACTTTTCCACTCTCAAAAAACAGCAGTGAAATGAAGAAAAAATATGTGATTTTATTACACCTTTTGTTTTGGTTATACTATATAATGCAGGATTTGACAGTATTCGACTTTAAACAGCAAAAAATCTCTTTTCCTATATTGGCTTTCGATTTCAACAAGCCGGAATATCTCCTGACGCTCTCGTTTACAGCAATTTATATCTTTGTTTTTTACCTGAATTACTTAGTGTTTATGCCAAAGTTTTTTGATGTAAAAAATGTAAAACGCATTGTATTGTCATTTTTGGCCCTGTTTATCATTTTTATCGGAATGCGCTATTTGATAGAAGAAGTTTTGTTTGACATTCTGTTTGGTTTCCATAATTATTACAAAGGAGTAACAGTTACTTACTATATCTATGATAATTTAGCGTACAGCAGCCTCCCTATAATGGCTTCTTCTGTCTTATGGTTTATTGTTAACATGTTACGCCTGCAAAAAGAGCAACTCACTTTATTGGAAAGCAAGCGGGAAACCGAAATCAATTTCCTGAAATCGCAAATCAATCCGCATTTTATATTTAATACCCTGAACAATATTTATTATCTGGTATTCGAAAAATCAGAAAAAGCACTTCCGGCTGTCGAGCAATTGAGCGGACTCATGCGTTATATGACCTATGAGAGCCAAAATGAAACTATTGCATTGCAACGCGAAATAGCGTACATAGACAATTTTATTGCTTTAGAAACCATGCGGATTTCAGGTGATGCGCAAGTGGTTTTCAAGAAGAATATCGAAAATCCGGAATGCCGCATTCCGCCTTTGTTACTGATTCCATTTGTAGAAAATGGATTTAAACACGGTATTGTGAACAATCCGGAAAACCCTTTTACTATTGAACTGACACAAAATAAAAATCATCTGATTTTACAGACACAAAATACTATCAACAATTATAAAAAAGACCATCAGTCGGGAGTTGGTATTGAAAATATAAAAAAGCGACTGCAACTGTATTTTCCTGACAGACATTCGTTAGAAATTACTACAAAAGAAAACATGTATTACGTAAAATTAGACATCACATTATGAAAACCATCCGCTGTGCAATTCTGGACGATGAGCCTATGGCAGTGGCGCTGTTGTCAAAATATGTGGAAAAAATTTCCAGTTTTGAATTGATAAAAGCCACGACAAATCCGTTTGAAATACTGGAACTTATAGCCCAAACAACTATTGATGTATTATTTATTGACATACAAATGCCGGAACTTACAGGCATACAGATGATGGAAATGTTGGGTAATAAAACCAAGTTTGTCATTACTTCTGCCTATAGCGAATATGCCCTGAAAGGCTACGAGCATAATGTAGTCGATTATTTACTAAAACCTATTTCATTTGACCGTTTTTATAAATGCATACAGAAAATAGAGTCCCTTGCCCAGGAAAAACCGGCTCCCACTGTAGAAATAGCGGCTAAAACCGAAGAAAAACCGGATGAATTCCTGTTCATAAAAACCGATGGCAAGCTGGTAAAAATAAACCTGAACGATTTACTACTGGTTGAAGGCTTAAAAGATTATCTGTATTTGCATCTAAAGAATGAAAAACTTATCGTGCTCGATACGCTCAAAGATTTTGAAGCAAAATTACCTGCATCTGATTTTATGAGAGTACACAAGTCTTATATTATCAGGCTTGACCAGATTGAAAGCATTGAACGGAACAGAGTATTTATCCAAAAAAACATTGTTCCTATAGGTGAAACTTATAAGATTAAGTTTCAGGATTGGGTGAAAAGCTTCTTATAATAGTTTTTAGTGGATAGTTGGTAGTGGATAGTTGATAGTGGATAGTTGGTAGTTGGTAGTGAATAGTTAGTAGTTTTTAGTGGACAATGGGTAGTTCTTAGTTTACACTATACACTATACACTATACACTAAACATTATACACTATACACTAAACATTATACACTACCAACTATCAATTATACACTGTTCGCTAGCTTTTTAATGATGGTAAGTAAGGCTTTACGGTTTTTAGCCTCATGATAAAATTTAGGGAGTTTTTCCAAAAGGGTGAAATGTGCACGGTCTTTGTGTTCTCGTAAGGTTGCGGAAATATACTGTTGCAGATAGTTTAGATGTTCGCCGTTATAAGCAAAAAACACATCATTTTTAAACGGATGCTGCAGCCAGAGTTCCGCATTGAAATAATTGTGTGCGGCCCATCTAAGAATCCCTCTTTGTCCTCCGACAGATGTTTCCATTGAGGCTTCTTTAATATAACCACAGTTGGAACAATATAATCGGGCCGATTTATTCTCAAGAGAAGCTTTGGCAACAGCTTTCTTAGCACATGCAGGACAAACCACCCAAACCTCATCATAGAAATGGGAAAGAGTTTTATTTTGGTCTGAAAAACGGTTTTGCATAACTGAGTCATTTTTTTGTCTGCACTATTTCACGCAAACTGGCAAAGCTTAAATTTTCTATATTCAAAAGTAAGAAATTAGGAACTCACTCCATAAAATAAGTAATATTCCTACATTACGACTTTAGGTACCTTATTTATGGAATAAATGCTTATATTAGCCTATACAGTCCTCCCCGACTCTACCAAATCAAGGTCGTATGAAAAAACTATCTTTTTTCTGTTTATTGTTGCTAACTTGGAACATAAGCTTTGCTCAGTCCTCTGAATTAAAAAAAATCCAGGCTTCCCTTCCTAAAATCAGTGATAGCCTTCAATATGTTGATAGGCTGAACAGAATGGCAATGTTGCTCTATGAAAAAAATGCCGACAGTACTTTTTATTATGCCCGAATGGCCCGCGAAATTGCCAACCGTCATAATTATGAGCAAGGCAGAGCCGATGCCATGAACAATCTGGGTGTTTTTTTTGACATTAAAGGCAATTTTCAACTGGCTTTAAAATATTATAACCAGGGCTATACGAGATATAAAAAACTGGGAGATGCTACGAATTGTGTGCAATCCCTGATGAATATTGGTATGGTTTATCAGGAAATGGGCAAAGACGACCGTGCCTTGCAACGTTATGATTTGGCTTTCAGGAAATCCAAAAAGCTTCGTAACGATTCCATCAGGTCTTTGGTTATTTATAATTATTTGCTGTCTTATCCGGAACATTTTAGCAGAGATTCAACCCACTATTATATCAACGTAGCCCAAAAAATTGCTGCCAAATATAAAGACGAACGTACGCTGGTTGCCATTGACCAGCTTATTGCAGACGACCTTATCAAGCATGGCAATCGTGCTGAAGGGTTGGCCTTACTGAAACAGACCATTTCAACTGCCATTGACAAAAAATTATTTTATGTGTCAATGGATATGCATATTGATATGGGCCAGCAACTGGAAGCAACAGACCCTGAAGAAAGCATAAACTACTATAAGCAGGCTTTGGCTATTGCAGAAAACAACGATTATCTGTATTATAGCGAAATCTTAGTACGGAAACTGTTTGAAATCTATGATGCCCGCAAAGACTATGCAGCCGCGGCGGCATATAGTAAGAAACTGATTGAAATTCACGATAAGGAATCCGCTCTCAACCGGGAATCCGGAATAGATTATATCGATTACGCCGTAAAAGATGAAGAAATAAAATCATTGGAAAGCAGGTATAACTACCAGTTAGCCTTGTCTGTATTGGCTTGTATTGCTTTTGTTCTGGCCATTTCAATGATTATTTCCATTCGTAAACATTTAAAACGTACCAAGCGGCAGAACAGCCAGATGAAAAAGGCATTAAGCGCATTGGAGCAGAGCCAGGCAGACAATACCCGTATGATACGCATTGTGGCGCATGACCTTCGCAATCCCATAGGCGGAATACATGCTATTGCCTCCATGATGCTCGAAGAACCTGACAGGTCTGAAGAAGACAGAACCATGCTTGAACTGATGAAAACATCAGGACAAAACTCACTGGATTTGGTCGACAACCTGTTGCAGTTACAATTTAGCAGCGAGCAGTTGAAAAAAGAGCCCGTTGATATTGCAGAAATGCTTAAATATTGTGTGGCCCTGCTAAAAAGCAAAGCCGATGTAAAGCAACAACAGCTCAATTTGGAAATTGTTACTGCAATAGTAAATGCAAGTCGCGAAAAACTGTGGAGGGTCATCAGTAATCTGATTGCCAATGCCATCAAGTTTAGCCCTAACGGAGCCAGGATAAAGATTAAAATGACACAGAAAGAACAAAAAATACGCATTTTGGTTAAAGACGAAGGTATTGGCATACCTCCTGAAATGGGTGAAAAGATTTTTGACCTTTTTACTGAAGCCAAAAGACCCGGCACTGCGGGCGAACAGCCATTTGGAATGGGATTGGCCATTTCAAAACAGATTGTAGAAGCCCATAATGGAAAAATCTGGTTTGAAAACAATAACTCCAGCGGTACCACTTTTTTTGTTGACCTGCCTTTTAATTCTGGAAATTAATTACATAAATTAACTCCCGGAGTCTTTAACTTTCTTAATTCAGCCACAGATTCAAAGAATTACACAGATTCAAAGAATCCATACCAATATGAAAGAACGACCGGAAATCTATTTTTAATAACTTGTGTTTTAAACGACATACATACCTCAGTACCTTAGAACCTTAGCACCTTAGTATCTCAGCAACTTAGCACCTTCCTACCTTAGCCACTGCCAAAAAAAATTATTGCGACATAATTGCATTAAATGAATTATCTTTATTTTTGTTATAACTAATAAACGAGTTATTATGGCAGAATTTTGGGAAACAAATTTTAGCGAAAAACGCGAAATGTGGGGACTGGAACCTGCGAATTCAGCCCTTCTGACGAAAAATCTTTTTGTAGAGAATGCAATCAAAAATATACTCATTCCGGGTATTGGCTATGCCAGAAATGCACAGGTTTTCAGAGAAAACGGAATAGATGTAACCGGAATAGAAATATCAAAAACGGCTATTAAATTGGCTAAAAAGCATTACGGAAACGACATCACTATTCACCATGGTTCCGTAACCGATATGCCCTTTGACACCAATCTATATGAAGGAATTTATTGTCATGCACTCATCCATCTGCTGGACGAACAGGAAAGAAAAAAACTGATTCAGGATTGCTTTCAACAATTAGCAAACAATGGATATATGGTCTTTACAGCTATTTCTAAAAAAGCGCATACCTATGGCTCCGGAAAATTTATCAGCAAAGACCGTTACGAAATTTTTGAAGGAGTTAAGATGTATTTTTACGACCCGGAATCCATACAGTCAGAATTTGGAGAAGCCGGATTAATTGAAATCAGGGAGATTACGGAAAACTATCCGTTTTATCTGATTATATGCAAAAAACGGTAGCCAAACAAACTTTATAAGCATTCTTGGAGATGATATAACACCTTTGCAAGACAAATAACGGAAATTTGTAACTAAGCTAATGATACGAAAAGTTATAAAGACAACGTTATGAAAGGTAAAAATCAAACTCCGGTCCCAAAAGTTTCAAGCAAAAAAAAGCCTGAAATTGATTATGACAATCAAAAACCTGCTGAAGAACATCTTGAATCCGGCCATTCGAAAGGCATTAGTCCTTCCAGCAACGAGACTTCAAAAGACATCAAAACGACAAAGGAAGCGCAGGAAAAACGCGAAAAGAATTTAGAAAGAGGACACGATAGTCTTGACATCCCATCCGGCTCCGAAGGCAAAGCCAAAAGAAAGAAATAATTGCCCTCAAAAACATTATGGCACTTTTTAATGATACTGAGCTATTTTTTAGCGGCAACAGAGGCAAAAAAATATTTGACCTGCCCGATACGGAATTGCTTTTGATTGATAATTTTTTCACTAAAGAAGAATCTGACTTCTATTACACTACCCTGCTCCATCAAACAAAATGGAGAGAATATGAAATGGAAATATATGATAAAGTAGTAACCGCACCCCGAATGATTGCCTGGTATGAAGATAAGGAAAACGTCGGAGCAGACGTGAATGGTCCTGACTGGACACCCGAGCTATTGGCTATCCGCAAAAGAGTGGAATCTGAAACCCAACTGAACTTTAACAGTGTGTTGCTCAATCTGTACCGCAATGGCAAAGATGGCGTGTCCTGGCATAGCGACAGGGAAGGAAATTCAGGCAAAGACCCTATAATTGCCTCCGTCACTTTTGGAGCAACAAGAATGTTCCGCTTACGGCACAAATTCCGTACAGATATTCCGCAGGTTGAAATTCCTTTACACCACGGTTCTTTCTTACTCATGGCAGGAACCACTAATAGTTTCTGGCAACACCAAGTCCCTAAAACAACAAAAGAAGTATTACCGAGAATCAACCTGACTTTTAGACAAGTAAACAGAAAAACTTAAAGTTTTAATTTATTATTTACTTATCGCAATTACCTCTTCTTTTGTGAGTACATAGGCCGTGTCTCCTTGCCGTAATTCCATGGCGAATGTTCCTGTAAATTCACCAAAAGCAGGCAGGATGATTTGGAATGGCGATTGAAAAAAACAAGGCAGTTTTAAAAACTGCCGACCTTCTCCGGCAAGTACTATGGAAGGATGAATGTGCCCGGAAATAGTATACAAGCCTTCGCGTTCTTCCGGAAAATGGGTGAGCAGAAAACCATCCAGTAACCATTCGTTTACTACGGGAATATGGAGTTCTTCGTATTTTTTACGATCAACAATATCATGATTACCGGCTACTAATACGATTGGCAATGCTGTACGGTTTCTCCATTGTTCAAAAAGAAGCCATTCCCTATTCATTGAGCTATGAAATAAATCACCCAGAAAACAGATTTTTTGCGGGGCAAAATGGTCCACAAGCTTGTCGAGCTTACTGAAATTTTTAAAGATTGGTTGGGTAGGCAACGCCGAACCGTGTTTTCTGAAATGCGAAATTTTACCCAAATGCACATCCGAAACCAAAAGCATTTCCTGTCCTTTCCAATAGAGGGCACCGCTGTTGTGGAGTACAAACTCATGGTTATTAATTTCAATTTCTAATATCATCCTTCTTCTTTATTTCCTAATTGGACTTCATATAGCTGGCTGTCATTTTCTTGATACGTTCTGTCAGAGTTTCTGTTGACAATCGTTCCCGCAACCTATCTGTGATGATAGGAAAACTGAAAGGAGTCGGTTTTTCACATTGTTTCCAGACTACCTGCTGGTTTTGAATTCGCTCTAAAGCCATAATCAGACGGCCTTCCTCTAACTGGTGCTCAAAAGTTTCCCTATAGGCCTGCTGTAGCAACAAATTATCCGGTTCATAATCGCGAAATACTTCAAAAATTAATTGCGACCCGCTTTGTAAGTGCTTCGTTTTTATAATCCTGCCGGGATAGCCTGCAAAAACCAATCCTGCTATTACGGCTATATCCCTGAATTTTCTTCTGGCAATTTCAGTAGCATTAAGGCTTTTCTGAAGGTCTTCATGCAAATATTCGGGTGTAAACAAATTGTTGTCCAGAAGTTCCGCAATAGCTATCTGTTTGTCACTCAACAATTCAAAACCATAATCATTATAAGCCAGCGAAAAAGTAATAGGCGTTAGCAGGCTTATCCTGTACGCTATCAGGCTTGCCAAAGCTTCATGCACGAAGCGACCTTCAAACGGATAAAACAGAATATGATGTCCTTCGCGTGTTTTAAAAGTCTCAATGAGAAACTCGTCGGCAGCAGGCACAACAGATTCCTTCTGCTGTTGCTTAAAAACAGGTTTAAGTGCGCGGAGTTCCGGTGAAGCCTTTTCATTGTTTGCAGCATATAATTCGGTTCTTATAAGCTCACCCATTTGTGCAGAAAGTGTCATTCTGCTTCCCATCCAACTGGCATGCTGTGCTTTGGCAGATGGATTGGCCTTACGTACTAAAACCTCCATATTTTTTGTACGATACAGTTCCAATTTCCGACCGGCAAAAACAAACACATCACCCGGATATAACTTTGATACAAACGACTCTTCAATACTGCCGATATAGCCACCGCTCATAAATTTGACACTCATCACAGCATCACCCACTATGGTTCCCATCTGCATGCGATGGCGTAATGCAACACTTCTGCTGTTTACTTTAAAACGCCCGTCTTCTTCTATTTCAACTTTTTTGTATTCGTCATAGGCCTCAAGGCTCTGACTTCCTTTGGTAATAAAATTAAGTATCCATACCCATTGCGATTCTGTCATGGCTTGATAACAGAAAGTACTTTTGACTTCTTTATAAATTGCTGAAGGATAAAACCCGTCAGATACCGCCAACGTAACCAGATATTGTACCAAAACATCCCAACTGTTCAGGTAAGGAATCCTATCTTCTACGACGGTTTCCTTTACGGCACGTTTTAAAGCTGAGGCTTCCACCAGCTCAATAGCATGCGTTGCCAGAAAATAAATAACACTTTCTTGTCCGGGGCGATGCCCGCTACGTCCGGCCCGTTGCAGAAAACGCGCAACGCTCTTAGGTCCGCCAATTTGGATTACGGTTTCTACCGGAGCAAAATCTACTCCAAGGTCAAGACTTGACGTACAAATCACTGCTTTGAGCTGTTCGTCACGTATGGCCTGTTCTACCCACTGTCTGGTTTCGCGGCTAATGCTTCCGTGATGCATTGCCATTTCGCCTGCAAATTCAGGATATTTTTCCAGCAAAGCCTGAAACCATATTTCGCATTGAGACCTTACATTGGTAAATATGAGGGTTGTCCGGCTGTTTTTGATAATCTTAGCCACCTCATCAATGAGATGCAATCCCATGTGTCCGCGCCACGGATAACTGTCCATTTTATCCGGAATAATAGAGATGACTTTTATTTTTTTCTCAATGTGTGCCTTGACCAATTCCTTATTCTGAAACGCTTCCGATTCAGGTCCAAGCAATACTTCCATGGCCTGTTCCAGATTGCCTATAGTTGCTGATATTCCCCAGATACGGAGCTTTGGCGCTACAGTCTTCAATCTTGAAAGCGCCAGTTCTATTTGCACCCCGCGTTTGCTTCCCAACAATTCATGCCATTCATCAACAATAAAAGCGGTACAATCTTTAAAAACAGCCTCATATCCTTTGGTAGCCAACATAAGATGCAGGCTTTCCGGTGTTGTTACAAGCAAATCGGGCATTTTGGTTTTCTGCCTGTTTTTTTCTGTAGCAGAAGTATCGCCTGTGCGAATGCCTACCGTTAACCCCGTTTGCAAATCGTCTGCAACACGTTCCGCCGCCTGTTTTATTTCAACAGAGAGTGCCCGAAGCGGCGTGACCCATATTGCTTTTAAACCGGGAACATGGCGGGTCTTATATTCAGGATTTTTTTTAATATAATCAAGCACCACCGGCATCCACAATGCATAAGTTTTACCGCTGCCTGTAGGAGCATTCAGCAGTCCGTGTTTTCCCTGCAAAAAGGCAGTCCAGGTCTTTAGCTGAAAAGTATGCGGTGTCCATCCTTTGCCTGAAAACCATGTCTTTGCTATATCAAAAAGTACCTCCCTGTTCATTTTTGCTGTTACTACCGTATCATATTTTTAAGTTCCTGAATCGTATTTGCTTCTTCTATCTTCTTATCAGTACGCCATCTTAAAATACGGGGAAAACGTGTTGCAATTCCACTTTTATGTCTTGATGAAAGTGCAATTCCCTCAAAACCGATTTCAAAAACCAGTGCCGGTGTCACACTCCGTACCGGACCAAAACGCTCCAACGTATTTTTCTTAATGAAATCATCCACCATCCTGAATTCGGCATCTGTCAATCCGGAATACGCCTTGGCAAAAGTAACCAGTTCACGTGAGCCGTCTTCCTTGTCCTGCCAGAGCGCAAAAGTATAATCCGTAAACAGGTTTGCCCTTCGGCCGCTTCCTCTCATAGCATAGGTCAGCACCGCATCAATAGTAAGCGGCTCCAGCTTCCATTTCCACCAATCGCCTTTTTTACGTCCCACCAGATAGGGTGATTTTTTACGTTTCAGCATAAGACCTTCGCTATTCAATTCCCTTGCTTTCATTCTTTCTTCGGTTACGGCCTCCCAGCTTTCCATATCAAAACGCTCCGAAAGTTGCAACGGCAAGCCCAAATCTTTTACGGCATCATAAAGTTCTTCCAACAATTGCCTTCTTTCTTCATACGGATGGTTCCGGATGTCTTTTCCCTGCCATTCCAAAAGGTCATATGCTCTAATAATAACCGGCGTTTTCTGTAGCAATGCTTTAGTAACTGTTTTGCGGCCAATACGCGTTTGCAAGTCTCCAAAAGTTCCAATTCTGCCATCCTTATAGGGTAAGATTTCACCATCAATTACGGTTCCATCCGGCAATACATTCACAAATGCCTGAAATTCGGGATATTTATCCGTAATCAATTCTTCACCCCGACTCCAGAGATAAACTTCTCCGTATCGGATAATGGTTTGCGACCGGATGCCATCCCATTTATGCTCTATGCTCCAATCACGGACATCACCTAAATTTTCAGGTTCCGATTCGATGGCATAAGCCAGATAAAACGGATAAGGTTTGGATAAATAGTCCTGGCTTTTTTCTTCCAGTATCAGCTTTTGGAAAGTAATTTTTTGAGGATTCCAGTCTCCCATCAGCTTATAGGCCAGTACATCTTCATCAATGCCTACTGCTTTGGACAATGCTCTGGTCATTAATTTCTGACTGAGCCCGATACGGAAACTGCCAGTAATTAATTTTGTAAAGACAAAACGTTCGTAGTAATTGAGCATTTGCCAGTTTTCATGAAGGTATAAGCGTTTTTCAGCTTCGCTTTTACTTTTCAATGCAATCATTTCGCCAACATATTCACTCAGGCTTTTCTCAGAATGCTCTTTGCTATCCGGTATAATCAGGGCAATAGTTTCTGCCAAATCACCTACTATATGATAGGATTCTTCAAAAAGCCACAACGGAATGTTTGCCAGCTCTGAAGCCCATAACCGGAGTAAGGTTGTATTGACCGGCCTCGGAGGTCTGCGATGCGACAAGAGTGCAATGGTCCACACCTTATCCGGGTCACTGGCATGCAGGAAATATTCTGTCAATGCCTCCACCTTGACTGAAGTCTTATTCGAGCTGTCGAGTGTTTTAATGAGTGCTGCAAAGTTTCTCATAGCTCTTCTTTTTTTTCAGCATCCTTTTCATCTCCAACAGAAATTTCCTCTTCATCGCCTTCGTATTGCGTATTTTCGGTCACTGCATCATACCCTAATTCCCTGAGATAGGCACTAAAAATATCGCTATAGCCATGGGTGCAGATTATTCGTTCTGCTCCGGTTGCCTTGACGCTTTCAAGCAATCCCTGCCAATCGCAATGGTCACTAAGCACAAAACCTTTGTCAATTGCCCTGCGTCTTCGGGCTCCGCGAAAGGCCATCCAACCGCTGGCTGCTGCCGTCACATAGGGAGTCATCTTTCGGATCCATACGGTTCCGTGTGCACTGGGCGGCGCCAGTACCATACTACCGGGGAATGCTTCTTTTTTAGTTTCCTGCGTAATCCGGATTGTAGGCGGGAAATCGACTATAGTCCGCAATACTTCCGTCATATTTTCAACGGCACCATGCGTATAAATGGGTCCTATATCCGAATCCAGATATTTGAGCAATCGCTGGGCCTTCCCCAATGTATAGCCAAACAATACAGAAGTTCTTCCCTCTGCCTTGTTCTGTGCCCACCAGGTATTAATGTCCTGCATCACTTCAGCTTGCGGAAGCCACCGAAATGCAGGAAGTCCGAAAGTGTTTTCTGTAATAAGCGTATGGCAACGGATAGCTTCATAGGGAGTAGAAATCCCGTCATCTTCCGTCTTATAGTCGCCGGTAAAAACCCATACTTCCCCTTTGTATTCTACCCTTACCTGCGAACTGCCTATTATATGTCCGGCTGGATGCAGAGAAAAAGTGACCCCATTAATTGTAAAAGTTTCTCCCCATTCTTTTCCGGTTACAACAATGTCGCCCAAACGGTGCTTTAATATGGGAATATTGTAATGATGTGTGATGTAGTAACGGTGTCCAAACCGCGCGTGGTCGGAATGTCCGTGGGTAATAATTGCATTTTTTACCGGTCGCCACGGGTCGAGATATACATCGGCTTGGGCACAGTAGATTCCTTTATCATTAAATACCAGTAGCTTGTTCTTCATAAGTTACAATTAATAGCCCAATGGCCAGCCTTATAAAGTTACAATCGTAAAAATAATTTTAAAAGAGGTTTCTGAGAAGTTTAACTTTTAAGGAAGCTATTTGCTTTTTCTCCATATGTATAGCAAGAGTACACTATAAATAATAGCCAGAGAACATAGAAATACAAACAATTCAAAATGGGTTTCCGGAAATGTCGCAGAATTCACCAGAAAGCTTCCTGATATGATTGCAATAATAAATCCCGTTACATAGGACAGGGCTATTTTCGAGGTTCGCCAGTTAGTAAAACTTCGTTTAGCAAAATCCGTTGTTTGGTTTATGGCTATTGTATGGGTTTCATCAAAACGGATATCCAACTGTTCCTGCAATTTTGCAAGCGTATAGGAACGAGCGTTTACTTCTCCATTTTCTATTCTTTGTATAGACCTTAAGCCTATACCGCTACGTTCAGAAAGCTGGCTTTGTGTCCATCCTTTGGCTATTCGTTGCAATTTTATTGATTCTCCAATTTTGCTTTTATCATAAAACATGCTGACGTCATTTGGACGCCATATCAAAATGGCGTAAGATTATTGAAAAACAAAAATATAAATTTGCCAGGTTATCATCACTTTAATTTGCTTATATGCTGGGATTAATGCTATTGTTACTGTCAACCTTTGGCCTGGGTTATTTTTATTGTAAAAACACTGTTGATGCTATCGGACTTATGCCGAATCGTAACAGAATAGTGCTTTTTGGAGGCGGGTTTTTATTTGCTTCAATTCTGGTTCTGCTCAATTGTCTTATTGAAAGCAGTATTTTTTTCTGCTGAATGGAAGTTGAACGACTCTGTCAATTTCTCTTTATTAGGAAAAGCAATCCAATACTTTTTTATATCCGCTCTCACCGAAGAACTTATCTTTAGGGGCATTCTTCTCTATATTTTAACAGATAAAACTGGCATTCAAAAAGCGGCACTTATTTCTGCTGCTGCATTTGGCATTTATCATTGGTTTTCTTACGGTATGTTTGGAAACGAAATTATTCCTATGCTTTATATATTTTTAATCACCTCACTGGCCGGTTATGTATGGGGAATTGCTTTTGTTAAATCAAAAACCATATTATTGCCATTAGTCCTCCATTTTGGATGGAACCTCATCAGTTCCTTGGTTCAGAAATCACAACCTTATGGTGAAATAATATTCCATCAAGTCTCAAAAGCGGCGCTTTCTGACCTGAACAAATTATTCGCATCTCTTTTTATGGGAATATTCCCAAGCATCCTGATGTATATAGCATTATATCTGATGTTTAGGAAAAAGAAGGTTTTATAAAAAAATCCCTTTGAAATCAAAGGGATTTTCAGATTTTTCCATCTTACGGATTATTGTTTTACAAATTTTTTGTCAAGAATCTGCCCGTCTTCCATACGAAGTTTTAAAAGGTAAACGCCGGATGACAAATCTCCTATCGGAATTTTATTTTCTTCAATCGTTACGCTTCGTACCAATTGTCCGGTCATAGTGTAAATCTCTCCTGATGCTACTTTATTCTGCGAAGCCACAAACAATCCGTTGGTTGCCGGATTCGGATACAAAGAAATAGCGCTTTCCAAACCATGTTCCTCAACTCCTAAAACAAGACCATTCAGGACAATTATAGGACGTGTTCTCTTAGCCTGCACTGAAGTAGCTATAGTTCCTCCAGTATAATTCAATGGCGGGTTAAACGGGTCGGCATTATCAGCAGCAGTATCTGTCCTAATCATTAAGGAAGTGATGTTTGTTGTTGCAGGAATCTGGTAAAACAACGTTGTGTTTCCATCATCGCCAGGTTTATTTGCATCTACGGTAATTACAAGATTATCTGTCCCGTTGTATGCAAAAGGAGTACTAAACGTAAATGTAATCGTGGTGCCTGTTTGCGTAAAAGTACCATTTGCCACTACCTGGCTATGTCCGGCAATACTAATCCAATCGGCTCCGGAAGTACCTACCACAGGACTGTATGATGACCTTGTGGTATGTCCTATCCATACGTCAATCATGCCGTTTGTATTAACCAACGAATTGGTATTGTTGACTTTAAAATCAATAGATGTAATGGTTCCCGCCGTACCAATCTCCGAAGCCATATAAATCATCTGTGCCAACGAAGTGGAATAATAAATCGAAATGGGCGTTGAAAGCCCGGCATTACTATCTGTCAATGTTCCGGAACCGATAGTAACCTGTGCAAAAGAAAAAGTGCTTGCTAATAAAGCAAGGAAGGGTAAAGTTTTTCTCATAATTCACTGTTTTTAAGTTAAGTAAAAACAAATATACCAAGTATTTTTAGAAACAATACTACAAAATCCTAAATCACAAACCTTAAATCCTAAATCTGAAATCTAAAATCTGAAATCTAAATTTTCAACCATCTGTACCTATTAAAAAACATATTTCTGTATCTGTAACCAAATCCGAAACCTATCTACCTTTACTCTAACAATTAGACGCGAGAAATCATGGAAACGCCCTTAACACATCAGGAAACACTTCAATTTGCTGAAGTATACCTTTCCGATATAGCACCGCTAAAAACAATTTTCTTTCAGGCATTCCCAAAAAATCAAGATATTACTCCTGCCTTTGGTGTACCCTTTTTAATAGCCAAAAAAGAAAACAAAACTGTAGCCTTTGCCAGTTTCGTCCTTAATTCAAAAGATGAAATTGATTTTAATATTTATAATAGTGAGCCTGTAATGACTGATGAAGAAAAATTAATCTTCGTATCTTTCGTTACCGACTATATTAAAAAACAGGATAACGGAAACTATCGCAATCCTGAGCAATTAAAAAACATGATAAACAAAATATTGCAATGGCTCAACTAAATCACAACTTTAACAGTGTAAAAAAAAGAAACCCTGCAGAAAAACCCAAGGAAACGCTATACCTGAAGATTGCCAAAATTATTGAAGAGCAGATTCAAAGCGATACTTTGCGTTTGGGAGACAAATTGCCATCGATACGTAGCGCCCAGAAGTTATACAATGTTAGTATCAATACTGCCAAACAGGCCTATCTGGAACTCGAAAGCCGTTCGCTGATTGAATCACGGCCAAAATCAGGCTATTACGTCAGTAAGACATCGCAACGCAAGCTTGCCCTGCCTACTGTGGCTAAAATTAGCAGTACTGAAAAAGAGAAAACTCCGGAAGACCTGATTGACAAAGTATTCGGTACTATTGCCAAATCTGATTTTACTCAATTTGCGTTGGGAATTCCGGGAAAAAATTTTCTCCCGTTGGCTAAATTAAATAAAAGCCTTATCAATACTGTTCGTCGCAGAAATGACGGCGGTACTGCTTACGAGCCCGTACAGGGTAACGAGCATCTGCTCCGCGAAGTGGCAAAATGGGCGCTCGTTCTGGAAGGAAAAATAACCGAAGACGACCTTGTCATTACTTCCGGTGCTATGAATGCCATCTACAATGCGCTGATGGCCGTGACCAAACCAGGCGATTCCGTAGCCGTAGAAAGCCCTGTTTATTTCGGATTTCTGCAGGCCATACAATTGCTCGGACTAAAAGCGGTCGAAATTCCTACCCACCCTATTTTTGGTGTGGACCTGGATGCCTTAAAAAAAGTGCTTCCTAACATAGCAGCCTGTTGTTTTGTGACCAATTTCAATAATCCGTTAGGTTTCCAGATGCCTGATGAGAATAAGAAAGAATTGGTACGGCACATTACAGAATATAATGTTCCGCTAATTGAGGACGATATTTACGGTAATTTGTTCTTTGGTGCAGAACGCCCTAAACCCTGCAAGTTTTATGATGAAGCAGGACTTGTGCTGTGGAGCGGTTCTGTTTCTAAAACGCTGGCTCCCGGTTATCGCGTGGGCTGGATTGCTCCCGGCAAATTCAAAGATAAAATTATACGGCAAAAATTGGTACAGACCGTCTGCAATCCGTCTCTTTATTCGGATGTTATTGCCGATTTTTTAGAGCATGGCCGTTATGACCACCATCTTCGCACGTTCCGAAACAAGCTATATGCCAACTACCTGCAGATTCAGCGTGCCGTTGAAGCTTATTTCCCGGACAATACCAAAATCTCCCAACCTAAAGGAGGTTTTATGTTATGGCTGGAATTGGACAAACGCATTTGTACCGAAGACCTTTATGATGTAGCCGGAAACCAGAAGATTAATTTTGCTCCGGGAAGAATGTTCTCCCAATACAACCAATACAACAATTGCATGCGTTTGAATTATGCTCTGGAATGGACTAATCGTGTAGAAAACGACCTGGAAAAATTAGGAAAACTAATAAAGAACAGTATTTAAAATAGATAAAACTCCCTTAATGAATACAAACAAAGAAACAGAAACTATCAGGATTGTCACTTATGAGCCCCAATACCAGGAAGCTTTCAAATCCCTAAACACCGAATGGATTTCAAAATATTTTGAAATTGAAGCCGCAGATACCATAGCATTAGACCATCCCAAAGAATACATACTTGACAAAGGAGGTGAAATTTTTATAGCCCTTTTGAATGATGAGCCTGTAGGCGTTTGTGCTATGATTAAAATGCAGGAAGATTTTGATTATGAAATGGCGAAAATGGCCGTTAGCCCAAAAGCACAGGGAAAAGGCATTGGACTGCTGTTGGGCAGATTTGTGATTGATTGGGCTGCTAAAAACAAAGCTACAACAATCTATCTGGAAAGTAATACGCAACTGGAACCTGCCATTAATCTCTACTACAAGCTGGGATTCAAGGAAGTCAAAGGAAAAAATTCACCATACAAACGGGCGAACATTCAGATGCTCCTGGAACTTGAAAATAAAGTGTAAAATCTTAAATCATAGAATATTCCACATCAAAAACAATTTTTAATATAATAATTTCATCTACAATATTAAAAAAAAGGGATAATTGTCTAAAAGTAAGATTGGGCCTCCTGAAATGGCCGAAAAATTTCTCCAATTAGGTAGGTAATCTGAAAAAAGGGGCTGTCACATTTTGTGACAGCCCCTTTTACTTTTTAGCAGATTTAAATTATGAGCGGATGACATTTTTCAGTGCTTTAATATCCATCCAGGAACGCTTCGTAAAAACCAGTTATACTAAATAACAAACCAGTTATACCTTAAAACGACCAGTTACTACTTTGCAATTGATTTGGAATCAACGAATCAGCAAATTTACGCCCATTTTATTATCTAATACTCCACACCCTTCATTTTACGCCTATTTTCTTCATCAATTCATGATAAGAAAACAAATTTCACAAGTTACAAATTCCACTAACCCGATCGTTTTTGTTATCAGAACGTTCACAAAAAACAAACATCAAATGAATAAAATTATTTTTTCTTTGATAGCTTTTATTTTTTTCAGCTATCACGCAAATGCACAGGCACCGGCTAATGACGATTGCGCCAGTGCAACCATTCTCAATGTAAATACAGACCTTTCCTGTACTTTAAAAGTTCCCGGTACACTTTCAGGAGCTACAAGATCAAATGTAGTAAGTGGTATAAATGGCTTTGTTCCCAATAACGACGTATGGTATGCTTTTACAGCTACTTCTCCCAACCATAAAATCAGCCTGCAAAATATACAGGGAACCAATGTTCGGCATTATATTGAAATTCTTGTCGGAAACTGCGGAGAACTTGTACCTATAACTTTTAGTCCTGATAGTTCCATACCACTTACGGGAGTAGCCATAGGTACTACTTTTTATGTCAGAGTCTTCACCTTCAGGCCTACTTCAGGTAGTTTTGAAATTTGTGTCAGTACACCTCCTGCCATAACAAACGATGAATGCACAACTGCAATTGACTTGACCGTAAATCCTGATCTGAACTGTACATCAATGACCTCCGGCCATCTTATTGGTGCTACAAATTCCGGAAGTTTTGGCAACTTAGCACCAAGTGAAGATGTGTGGTATTCTTTTACCGCAACAAGGCCAATTCATAGAATAAGTCTAAACAATTATAGTATTAATGAACCGCCACTAGGGTTTGAGCTTTTTGAAGGAAACTGTGATGCATTAACCAGTAAACTAGTAGCCATTGCCTATCCAAATGCCGGATCACGTGATGCAACAAATCTAACTCCCGGCACTACTTATTATATAAGGGTTTTCAATACTTTACCAGACCCAATTGCAACGACTTTTGACATCTGTGTCAGTACATTCCCAATACCCAATAATGATGAATGCGCTAATGCGGTAGTACTTTCAGTAAATACTGACGAATCATGTACCTTAAGAACCTCGGGGGCATTAGGGGGCGCTACCGCTTCTAACGAAAACAGCAGTGTTTCCGGGATAGCCAATGATGTATGGTACAGTTTTACAGCTACAGCAACATCCCATAAAATAGAGTTGCTGAATGCAACAGGCTCTACTTCAGAATCTGTAAATTTTGAAGTTTTGGAAGGATTTTGCGGACAATTGATAAGTATTAGCGGTTCTGAGCCGGAGTTTGTCACTATTTCATCACTTACTATAGGGACAACTTACCATATAAGGGTATTCAATAATCCTCAGCTTGACGTGAGGACATCTACTTTTGATATTTGTGTAGGAACGCCCTTACCTACACCTGCGAACGATAATTGTGTAAATGCAATTCCGCTTGCCGTAAATCCTGATTCTTCCTGTACGTTAAAAACTGCCGGAACAATTGCCAATGCTACAAATTCCCTGGAAGGTGACAATCCAATGGGTACTCCCGATGATGATGTATGGTATAGCTTTGTGGCTACATCAACTTCACATATAGTTAGTCTTTTGGATGTTGTAGGAACCCCGGTGCTGATTTCTGAAGTAATGCAGGGAAGCTGCGGAGGTCAATTGTTTAGCTTGAATACAAGCAACAGCACTTCAAATAGAGTTTCAGGACTTAATGTTGGAGAAACCTACTATATTAGGGTTTTTAGCAGCTATGAAGGTATAAACGTCAATACTACTTTTAATATTTGTGTTTCTGTGCCACCAACACCACCAGCTAATGACAACTGCAACAATGCCGTAAGTCTTACAGTCAACCCAAATGCTTCCTGTACGCAAACAACTTCGGGAACCATAACTGGAGCCACCAATTCACAGGTAAGCAATGGAATCAATACACCAGACGATGATGTATGGTACACATTTATTGCGACTTCAACTTCACATAAAATAAAACTGCTGAATATAGCAGGAGAACAAACTGACCTTGTCATAGAAGTATTGAACGGGCCATGTGGAAGTCAGATGACCCCTATTGGCAGCAGTAATCAACGTGAAAATCTTGTTTCTAACCTAATTATAGGAAACACTTACTACATACGGATATTTAGTTTGGCAATTGGTTCTACCGGAACTTCCTCTTTTGACATCTGCATCACTACTGAACAGCGACCTCAAAATGACAAGTGTGAGGATGCTATTGCGTTAACCGTTAATACCGATTTATCCTGTACTTTAAAAGCGACAGGTACTTTAAGAAATGCTATCGACGAAGTAAGCAATCAATTTGGAATTCCTGATGTATGGTATACTTTTACGGCTACCGCAACTCACCATCAAGTTAAAATTAATTCATCTGATTTTAGATGCGAAGTATACAGTTCCGGGGGAGACTGTCTGACCGACAGAGCCTGGGTTACTGTTCAAACAACACCTGAAGGCATCATACCAAATGGCCTTATAATAGGAAATACGTACCTTATCAGAGTGATGAGTAATACAGAATCTCCTTCTGAAACATTTGAAATATGTGTGGGAACATTTCCTCCGGCTCCGGTAAATGATAACTGTGTTGATGCGATAACTTTAAATGTGGCACCAAGCATGGAAGAAGGAATAATCAATTCTACTACTGTAGGAGCTACTGATTTTTATTATTACCCATCGCCAACATGTGCTGATTATAACCGTGGAGATGTATGGTTTAAAGCAATCGTACCTGCTAATGGACAACTAAATATACAAACCGGTGATCCAGGAAATTCTACAAATTCACCTTTTGACTCTGGTCTGGCGGTTTATTACGGAGTTTGTGATGGTTTTTTAGAATTGATGGCATGTAATGACAACATATCACCAACTGAAGTACATTCCAAAATTACTCTCACTAACGTAGCTGCAGGAGAAGAGATTTTTATCAGGGTATGGGAAATTGGTAATAATCAAAAACCTTTTACGATTTCTGCATGGAGCACTTCGCTGTCAGTTCCTGAATTTGATGCAAACAACTTTACAGCTTATCCAAATCCGGTAAAAGATATATTGAACCTATCCTACGACCAGATTATCTCAACTGTAAAAGTTTATAATCTGTTAGGGCAAATTATTGCTTCAAAGGAAATCAACGATAAAAATGGTAACATTGATTTATCTGGCTTACCTACTGGTCCCTATGTGATTCAAATAAACAGTAACGGAATCTCAAAAAGCACCACAATAATAAAACAATAACAAACACATCTTTTTAATAATTAAAGGGCTGCTACTATAGTAGCCCTTTTTTAATATAAGTACATTTCTCAGGAAATATACCGTAATTACATTCTGATAATTTCAAAAAAACAAATATCCCTCTAACAAGGAGCTTTTTTCGTTTTTTAACAAATAAAAACAAGTAACAGCCTACACTATTTGATTGTGTTTCTGTAAATTTGCGCTGTGAAAAAAATGGCATCCATATTCGCATTGTTTATGCTCCTGAAGCCCGTGCTTCCAGTCATCGAATATGCCATTAATTACGATTACATCGCAACGGTGCTCTGTATTAACAAAGACAAGCCCGAAATGAAATGTAACGGTAAGTGTCATCTGATGAAGGAGCTTGCCAAATCTTCTCAGGACGATAGCGATCAGCCCAAAGAAAAAAGGTTTATGACTTCCGAAAGCCATATCCTGTTTTTTGAGGAAATACTTGATTTCAGTCTCGTTCCTGTAAAAAGCCCTTTGGCCAACCAAAGTTCCAACACCTTCTACTCCAATTTGTACAGTCACTTGGATGGCAGGTCTATCTTCCGCCCTCCCGTTTTTTAATTTTTGATATTCTGAAAAGTGCCTGCTTATGGACTTTTCTCTTTTTTCTCCGCAAAAAACTTGCGGAGCCAATATTCTTATATCAAATTTTAAAAAAACATCATGAAATCATATCTAAAAAACATCGCAGTATGTATTGCATTTACCCTATTTATAACTTCCTGTTCCAATGATGACGATAGCAAACCCGTAGAGGGAACTTTTGGCGACGTGGAATTATTTTTTGACAATGGCGTGTCAGGCGATGCACTGACGCTTGGAAATTCCTACACCAATTCTAATGGCGAAACCCTGAAACTGCAACGTTTTAACTATATCGTGAGCAACTTTGTACTCATTAAAGAAGATGGCAGTCAGTTTACCTATCCAAAAGACGACAGCTACTTTATTATCAGCGAAGAAGCCGGAACTTTTACAGTTCACTTAGAAAACGTACCGGTAGGCGATTATAAAAAAATCAAATTCGGTATTGGGGTCGACCAGCAACGCTACCTGCAGGGCGAAACTGCACAGCAAAGCTTTTGGGACCTGGCAGCCGCCAATAATATGACCTGGACCTGGTCTACAGGATATCGCTTCATCAATTTTGAGGGAACGTTTACTGCCGCCGGAGGCGATGGTGTTTCCAGAAACTTTATGGTGCATCAGGGAAGCAATACCGCTACCGATAACTATATAGAAGTTACCCTTAACCTTCCAACCACAGCACGTGTCAGAACAGAAGAAATGCCAAACATCCACCTCAAAAGTGATGCGAATGTTATTCTGGACGGTGATAATAAGATTGCATTACGCCTGAACATGAACCCGGCCGGCACGGCAGCCAGCATTATGGGAGGAGAAAACCTCATCAGTATTGCGGAAAATACTAAAAAGATGTTTACGGTAGACCACGTGCACAATGGTGCCGGAACCCACCACTAATTCACCGTATTTCTAATCTAAAAAAGAGAGTCCGGTTGGGAATCGTTTCCGACCGGATACTCCCTATATGCTAATCTGGAAAACTCCAGGCAAAACTTATACAATGAAAAGAATAGCACTCTTTCTGATACTGCTATCGATATTCTCATGTCAGGATGATGATAGCAATTATACTGAAATCAACCAGCCGCTGGATTTTATTGTCCCGGCAAACTTTCCCGATACAGCTCAGGACATTGGTCGTAATTTCCCAACACAAAAAGGTTTTGAGCTTGGAAGGAAATTATTTTATGACGGACGGCTTTCGAGAGACGGAACCGTTTCCTGTTCTTTCTGCCATGAGCAGTCATCGGCTTTTACGCATCATGGACACGATTTCAGCCATGGCATTGACAACCTTGCCGGAATCAGAAATGCTCCGGCTGTACAGAACATGGCTTTTCAAAGCGAATATTTTTATGATGGGGCTTCCAACAGCCTGGAAATGCTTTCGATAGTACCCATACACAATCCCGTAGAAATGGATGAAACGCTGGAAAATATTGTGTCCAAACTTAAACAGAACACTGCCTATGTCAAGCTGTTTGCACAGGCATTCGAAAACAGGGAAGTCAGTTCAGGCAACATGCTTAAGGCATTAGGTCAGTTCATGACGATGATGATTTCCGCCAATTCAAGATATGATAAATTTGTACGTAATGAACCCGGCGGAACACTCAACAGCCAGGAACTACAAGGACGTGACCTATTCCAGTCCAACTGTGCCACATGCCACAAAACCGACCTCTTTACAGACCATTCGTTCCGCAACAATGGCCTGCCACCCAATCCTAATCTAAATGATTTGGGCAGGGAAACCGTTACCGGATTTGCCCGCGACCGTTATAAATTTAAAGTCCCGAGCCTCAGGAATGTTGCGCTTACTGCTCCTTACATGCACGATGGCCGTTTTGGTTCGCTGCAATCTGTATTGAATTTTTATTCTAACGGAGTACAAAACACGGAAAACCTCGACCCGTTGCTTCAACAGCATCCAACCTTAGGTATACCGCTCAATCAAACAGAAAAAGAAGCGATTATCGCATTTCTGAAAACACTAACCGATGAAGAGTTTATCCAAAACCCGCTCTTCTATTTCCGTACCTAAAATCATAATAATGAAAAAGATATTTTTTATTCTCGCATTATTTGCCCTTTTCGGGCAGACAGCCAGCGCAGGCACCGAAGAAGATTCTATTTACAACCCGTTCCGAAACTACAACCTGTTTTTTGGAGAAGACTGTGACGCCTGTGGTTGCTCTGCCAATGGCGGAAGCATGGGATTCAGTTCCATGCTGAATAACAATTTTGTGGGCATCCGGTATTTCCATCAAAGTTATAAAAGCCGTGACGGTGTGTTTAATAATTCTCCGTGGATAGATGAAAACTTCAACACCGCCCAGGTATGGACAAGAATACCGTTAGGAAAACGTATCGAAGTTATGGGCCTGATTCCTTATCACTTTAACAACCGCGAAAAAGCAACAGGAAAAGAAGATATTAACGGATTAGGCGACATTACCGTAATGGGGTTCTATACACTTTTCGGAACCCGAACCGACAGTGCAACCGTATTTCACAAATTCCAATTAGGTGCGGGCCTAAAAGCGCCTACCGGAAAATATGACAGCGCCAATAACGGCAGCGTAAACCCAAGTTTCCAGTTGGGAACCGGAAGTTGGGATTATATGCTGGCTACAGAATATACTGTAAAGAGAAAGAATCTGGGACTTAATGCTATACTCAACTATATTTTCAAAACTGAAAATGAGAAAAAATATCAGTTTGGCAATCAGTTTAATTATGCGGCTACGCTGTTTTACAACGCTAAAATTGAAAACCTGAATGTAGTACCGCAATTAGGACTTGCCGGAGAAAAATATGAGGACAATAAAGACCATGGCGAAAAAGTACCGCTCACGGCCGGAGACATATTGTTTGGTAAAATGGGCGTAGAAATAGGACTCCAAAAATGGGCGTTAGGACTAAGTACTATGCTGCCTATTAACCAAAATCTGACAGGTGGCAGAGTCGAGGCTAATTACAGATGGTCATTGAACCTGAACTATTCTCTTTAAGTATCCTATTCCGGCTGTTGATTTCACTACACAGACTCAATAGCCGGAATTTAAAAATCCGATAGGGTTCGTTGTCAGATTATTATAGCTTCTTTTTCCAAAAATCTTTATTTTAGCAGTACTATTTGACAATTGCTATAAAAATGAGAAATAAGCCCTTACTGATTTGCCTGCTTTTTTTCTTTTGCGCTTCGGCATGGCCACAAGCCACAGTAAGCAATTATAAAGTTTTTCTGGCAACAGTCAGTTCCGGGACAAAAAACCTACTTATAATACGGAAATTTGAGCAGTACGGAAAGACCAATTATCTTACTGTCGACCTCAACACTATGGACACGCAAATCCTTAGGGCCGACAAACTAATAACTACTACTATCAGCTGGCAAAAATTATATTCCGACTATGCCAATACACCTTACATAAAAGCACTAACCTATGCCAAAAAACAGTCTTTTGCGTTACAGGATGCCGGAATAATTCACGGTTGGCCTGTAGAAAAAGGCATAAACCTGACTGTCGATTTATGCCCGTCTCACAAACCTCTTGACAGGACCATCTTTACGTCATTGATATCTGAATTCGGAAAAATTGAAAAGCCGGTACCAATTGCACTTTCTATCACAGGACGATTTATGCTCGACCATACCAACGATATGGAATGGCTCAATAGTTTGGAAGCCAAGGGCGATATTGATATTACCTGGATAAACCATACATACAACCATTATTATGAGCCAAAAATGCCCCTGACAGAAAACTTTCTTCTGAAACCGGGCACCAATATTGATTTTGAAGTTTTACAAACTGAAATTGCGCTCCTGGAACGTCAGCTATTGCCATCGGTCTTTTTTAGATTTCCGGGACTTGTTTCAGACAACAGCGTTAGCAGTAACATCATCAATTACGGGTTGATTCCTATTGGCAGCGATGCCTGGCTGGCTAAAGGACAGAAAGCTAATGCGGGAAGCATCGTTCTTATTCACGGAAACGGGAACGAACCTGTGGGAGTAAATGATTTTATCAAACTGCTTCAATCAGAAAAACAAAAAGTGTTAGACAAACAATGGCTATTGTATGACCTGAAAGAAAGTATAAGCGAAGAGTTTAAAGAATAACCCCTAACAAGAAATACAATGTCAGTAGATTTTGAAATAATAATACGATTCCTGCTCGCCATCTTATGGGGTGGTCTTGTGGGTGCCGAAAGAGAATATAAAGGAAAACCTGCGGGATTCCGGACTACTATCATGATTTCTTTCGGAGCCTGTTTCTTTACAATAATGTCGATTGCCATTGGAGGCGACAGCAGTCCTGACAGGATAGCTTCTAATATTGTAACCGGATTGGGATTTTTATGTGCCGGAGTCATTTTCAAATCAGACAACCATATTAACGGAATAACCACAGCAGCCACCGTTTGGGCAGTTGCAGCTGTAGGAATGGGAATTGGAGGAGGTTATTATTTCGCTTCTGCAAGCGGTAGCATTCTCATATTATTTATCTTGTTGATACTTCCCTATTTTCAAAAAATCATCGATAAGAAAAATCAGTTAAGGGTACTTACCATTGAATACCGGCAAAACTCCGGGGCTCTTGAACTATGCGAAAACCTGATGAAACAGCACAGGATACGCTATCAGATGGTAAAGCAAATCAGGGAAAAAGAAAATATGACCGTCGTTTGGGAAATACATGGAAATCAGACCCATTTCATATCATTTAACAACAGGATTATGGCTGAGCCTTCCATTGACCGGGTTGAAACATTGCGCTAAAAGACCCATCTGAAACCGCCTTTTGAAAATGTTTTTAAAGAATTCAGCAAAATTATTTCTTCAATAATTTTTTAAAAAATTCTACATTGTTTTTATAAATGAATGAATATTCATTTATATTTGCACCATGAGAATGAGAGATGCAGACAAGATTAGTCTTGTAAGGCAAAAAGCAATTGAATTAATTGCGACACATGGCCTGGAAGGTTTTAGCATGAACAAGCTTGCCAAAGCCTGCGGTATTTCTGTGGCCACACTTTACATTTATTATAAGGACCGGGATGACCTTATCCTGAAAATTGCAGTAGAAGAAGGAAACATAATGGGGGCTGCCATGATTGTTGGGTTTGACCCTGAAATGTCACTCGAAGAAGGCTTGCGTAAGCAATGGGAAAACCGTTGCAACTATTCTATGAAAAATCCTAAGACATCACTTTTTTTTGAACAGCTTCGTAGCTCGTCCTATCAGGAAGAATTTCTCGCCTCGTTCCTCAAAGAATTCAAGTCTGTTGTAGGCAAGTTCATGCACAATATCATCGAAAGAGGAGAAATTGAAAAAATGCCTTTTGAAGTATATTGGTCCGTAGCTTTTGCCCCACTCTACAATCTCATCCGCTTTCATAACGAAGGAAAAAGCAAAGGAGGGAGACCTTTTAAGCTTACTGACGAAGTATTATGGCTGACCTTCGACTTTGTAATAAAAGCATTGAAAAAATAATTCATACGCTAATTAAAATCATCAATTCATCAAAAATATGGACAAACAACAATCCTTGTCTTTTACGGGTTATCAAAAATTCGTAATCTTTATATTGGCCATAACACAGTTTACGGTCATACTGGATTTTATGGTCATGTCGCCTTTGGGTGATATGCTTATGAAATCACTTGATTTAAAACCTTCGGCTTTTGGCGTTGCCGTTTCGGCCTATGCGTTTAGTGCCGGAATATCCGGATTGCTAACGGCCGGTTTTGCAGACAAATTTGACAGAAAGAAGTTATTACTGTTCTTTTACATCGGTTTTATTATCGGAACTATTTTTTGCGGACTCGCAGAAAATTATACGATGCTGGTTGCCGCACGAATCTTTACCGGACTCTTTGGCGGTGTTATCGGTTCCATATCCATGGCTATTATTACTGATATATTTGCTTTGCAACAACGTGGTCGCGTCATGGGATTCATCCAGATGGGATTTGGAGCCAGCCAGGTTTTAGGGGTACCTATCGGTATCTATATTGCTACATTGTGGAAATGGGAAGCTCCGTTCTGGATGATTGCTGCTTTCAGTGTTCTCATAGCCATTGCCATTGCTGTCTATTTAAAACCGTTAACAGCTCACCTGTCCTTACAGCACGATAAGTCCGCCTTTGTTCACTTATGGCATACGGTTTCAAAACGCGATTACCGCATTGCTTTTACATCAACAGCTCTGCTTTCAATAGGTGGATTTATGATGATGCCGTTTGGTAGTGCCTTTGCGGTTAACAATCTTGGGGTTAATTATAATCAACTTACCATGTTGCTAATGGTTTCGGGTATCAGTTCGCTGGTTGTCATGCCAATAATAGGAAAACTAAGCGATAAAATAAATAAGTACACTTTATTTGCAGGAGCATCGGTATGGATGATGATTATATGTGTAGTTTATACTAATCTTAGTGTTACGCCCTTGCCAATTGTAATGGTATTGAATATCATGATGATGATGGGTATTATGAGCCGTATGATTCCATCTTCGGCTTTGACAAGTGCTGTTCCTGATATGGCAGACCGTGGCGCTTTTATGAGTATCAACTCCTCACTACAGCAAATTGCGGGAGGAATTGCCGCTGCAGTAGCCGGTATGATTGTTACGCAGGAAAGCAAAGGAAGTCCGTTAGTAAATTACAATATTGTAGGATATGTAATTGTCTGTATCTCCATTATCAGTATTATCCTGATGTGGCGTGTCTACAAGCTAACAGTTAAAAAAACACAGTATACTCAGGTCGCCCCGTCACAAGATGAAGTACCACAAAATTTAAATGAAGCTCTTTAAAAATAAAAAGGCGAAAAGAATATCTTTTCGCCTTTTTTATCTTATCACAATTGCCTATGATTTATGAAGGAATTGCCTCAATACATACTGCAATATACCTTCGTTTCTATAGTATTCAATTTCAATCTTGGAATCCAGACGGGCAATGGCCTTAAACTGGATTTTTTCTCCGTTTTTCCTTTGGGCAGTAACCTCAACTTCTTTTAACGGCCTGATTTCATTGGCAATTCCGGTTATACTGAATTGTTCGGCTCCGGTAAGTCCTAAACTCTCCGCATTCTGACCGGACAGATATTGTAAAGGCAACACGCCCATTCCTACCAGATTGCTCCTGTGGATTCTTTCATAACTTTCGGCCAATACTGCCTTAACACCTAATAAAAAAGTTCCCTTCGCAGCCCAGTCTCTTGAAGAACCGCTTCCGTATTCTTTTCCGGCCAGGATAATCAGCGGAGTCTGTGCTTCTTTATATTTAACCGAAGCATCATACACAGTCATTTCCTCTCCTGTTGGCAGGTATTTTGTATAACCGCCTTCTTTATCTGCCAATTTGTTTTTAATACGGACGTTGGCAAAGGTACCGCGAATCATAACCTCATCATGTCCACGACGCGAACCATACGAATTAAACTCTTCTTTAGGTACTCCGCGGCTAAGCAGGTATTTTCCTGCAGCGGATGATTCACCATAAGAACCGGCAGGCGAAATATGGTCGGTTGTAATACTGTCGCCCAAAACCAGTAATGCACTGGCATTTTCTATATCTTTCAAGGGTTGCGGATGGTCAGGAAGATTTTTAAAGAAAGGAGCTTCCTTTATGTAGGTAGATTGATTGTCCCAGACATATATTTTTTCGTTTGGCACCTCAAGGTTCTGCCAGATTTCGTTACCGTCAAAAATAGTCCCGTAGCTGTTGGCAAATTGTTTAGGTGATAATACTGAGCTCATAATGCTGTTAATCTCATCGTTTGAAGGCCATATATCTTTTAAATAGACCGGCTGCTGGTTTGGGTCATAGCTAATTGGTTCATTTAAAAGGTCAATGTCAACGCGACCGGCAATTGCATAAGCAACAACCAGCATTGGCGACATCAGGAAGTTCATTTTGATTTGCGGATGTATCCTTGCCTCAAAATTTCTGTTACCGGAAAGTACAGAAGCCATTACCAAATCATGCTCTTCAATAGCTTTGGCTATATGTGCAGGAAGCGGTCCTGAATTTCCAATACAGGAAGTACAGCCATAACCTACAATATGAAATTTCATTGATTGCAGGTCATCTAATAAGTCGGCTTTGATGAGATAATCCGTTACAACTTTGGAACCCGGCGCCAAAGAGGTTTTGACCCACGGTTTTACATTGAGTCCGCGTTCTCTTGCTTTTCGGGCTACCAGTCCTGCTCCAATCATCACATAGGGATTTGAGGTATTCGTACAGGAAGTTATGGCGGCAATAACAACAGCGCCATCCGATAACATAAACTGCTCCTGCCCTACAGTTACGGTAACGATTTTCATACCGTCTTCTATTTTTTCTTCAATCTTCGTATCCGGCACCATTGCAGTTTCCGTTTGTATTGGCAAACTGCTTCCTCCTTCGGCAAACCATCGTGTCAGTTGTTCCTGAGGTTTGATGTATTTACGCCCGAATGACTGATTCAGGACATCGATAAACGTTGTCGGAAAATTTTTCAGCAATATCTTATCCTGCGGTCTTTTAGGTCCGGCAATTGTTGGCTCTATCGTTGAAAGGTTTAATTCCAAAACATGTGTATAGGTGATTTCTTCATTCCCGGTACGCCACAATAAATTGGCCTTGCAGTAATCTTCTACAAGCTGCACCTGATTCTCAGAATGGTTCGTCATACGCATGTATTCCAACGTTTTCTCATCAATTGGGAAATAGGTTACCGTACAACCAAATTCCGGCGACATATTGCCTATTGTAGCCCGGTCAGGAACAGTAAGATTATCCAGTCCCGGACCAAAAACTTCAACAAACTTTCCAACTACGCCATATTTGCGAAGCAGTTCGGCAATGGTCAAAACCATATCGGTTGCCGTAGAGCCTAACGGAATCTTTCCTGTAAGTCGTAATCCTATGACTTCCGGCATGATAAAATAGATAGGCTGTCCTAAAATGGCAGCTTCTGCCTCTATTCCTCCAACACCCCATGCTATGACGCCTATTCCGTTCACCATTGGCGTATGGCTGTCTGTTCCTACCAGCGTGTCCGGAAACACTTCCCCATTACGCTCAATCACACCTTTAGACAGGTATTCCAGATTGACCTGATGGCAGATACCCATGCCCGGCGGTACCACACTAAAATTGCTAAACGACTTCTGTGCCCATTTCAAAAACTGGTAACGTTCTTTGTTACGCTTGTATTCTTCATCCATATTACGGGCATAGGAATACTCCGTTCCAAAATAATCGACCTGCACAGAATGGTCAATAACCAAATCTACAGGAATCAACGGATTTATTTCATCGGGATTCTTGCCTTTACGGGCAATTTCGGCCCTTAGTGAAGCAATATCAACAACTGCTGGAACGCCTGTAAAATCCTGCATCAAAACGCGGGCCGGCTTAAAAGGAATGTCCTTATCCGAAGCTTCGGGTTTCCAATTCAGCAGGGTTTCAATATTTTCGCGTGTAATCGCAAAATCATCAAAGTTGCGCAATGCATTTTCCAACAGTATCCGGATAGAAAATGGCATCTTTTTGATGTTGAATCCGTGCTTTTCCATTTCAGGCAGGCTATAATAAGTAAAGGCCCCGTTTTTGGTATTCAGCAATTTCTTAATCTGATAAATGTCTTTTGTCATAAATCACACGTATTAGTTAATTGAAAAGTACTATAAAGATAAGGCATCTCTCTGATACAGCAATATTTGGAATGCTGATTAATCGGGGAAAAATTATGGCTTTAGAAAAATTTACCTTACAAAACCAAAAAGCCCCATTTTCATGGGGCTCATTGCTTGCATAATTTAAGTAACTAATTCAAATCCTATATAATTGAAAACAATTATAAGTTCAAGCAATATATTGATATCGAACTATTTAAACTTAACTATTTACAAATATAGAAATTAGAACCAATTATTCCGAATGAAGTAACAGTCATTTCTGAAATCGGATTGTTATTTCTTTTCAGATAATTCCTTGATTTTATTCAGCGCTTTGGGCCAGGTTTCATTGAAGAAATCCTCATATTCCTCGGTTATGCCCATATCAACCAAAAGCTGCGTCTTACCATTTACCATCTTTAGGGTATAATTTTCAAGGGCTCCGGCCCAATCGTTACTCTTTTCGTTTTCTGTATGCTCGATTCCGTCCATTATGACTCCTAAATGCTCAATAGACATGTATTCATTGGGAATGTTTTTCGCAATTCTGGCTATCATGCCTTCATTATCTGCATTCAGGAAAAGTACCTTGCTGCCTTCTTTCCAATCCGTTTCTGCTCTCGATCCTTCGCTAAAAGGAGCTGTCCATTGCGGATAAGTATCTTTTCCCCATAAAATGTCCCATACTTTTTCGCGTGGTGCATCCACTTCTATTGAAAATTCTATTTTTTTCATCGTTTTATTGTTTTTTAGTTGTAGCAGTCTGTTTATCAGACCATCTATTACAAATATCCGTCCTTTTTGATTAGTATAAAGGGGTAAAATGCGACAATATCGAGGGTCATTTGGGTAAGATTTTTATTTTTTTTCACAGCCTATGCAACCATTTTCAAACGAGTTGCGTCTATGCTAATAGAAGTCGGTTTTTAATCGGCACCAGAAACACAAACTTTAAAACATATAAAAATGAAACGTATTTTACTTCTAGCTATCTTATTGCCAACATTCAGTTTTGCACAAGAAACAAAAAATGACAACACAGAAACATCCGGGCTAAAACCAAGATTTACCATTTCTGGAAATACAACTTTTTCCGACCCTTCACAAGCTGGATTGAGCCTGGAATATAAGAGCAAGAATTTAGACAGCGGAAGAAACTCTTCCAACATATTGAATCTTTCTTACGGAATGATGAATTATGACAACAATATTGTAGACGTAGACGGAACCGGTTTTGTAATTGAATTGGGAAGCAGAACCTATATTGAAAAAGGAAAATGGGACGGATTTTATGCTGAAAACTTTATTTCTTATGGAAACATAAAATTTGATGAAAATATTGGAGGTTTAGGAAAATTTGACGGAACCTATTCTTACTGGAGTATTATTAATCCAAACGTAGGTTACAGATTCATGATTGGAAAAAATGTAAGTATCGACCCGTATGTTGGAGCTAACTGGAAATGGGAAGTAAAAGGTAAAGGTGATGTAGACAATAAAGATGTCGATAACTTTGTATTCAGAGGAGGAATCAAAATCGGATACAGTTTCTAATTGTACAGTTAACTGCTAAGGCTAAAAATACAGAAATTGTTCCGAATTTTTAGCCTTACATAAATCTACTTAATTCGCAAATACCAGATCATCAATGAAAAAATCATTTTTCCTTATTTCTTTAATTGCACTTATGACGCTTACAAGCTGCAGGGTTACCAAAACAATAACCATGATTAATGCCAAATCCAATGCAGCCGAAACCGAAGTAGAGTTCATAAAACATAAGATTACTTCCATTTCGTTCCTGCCATTAAGTGAAGAACAGGAAGAAATTGCCATTGGCATCTGGAAAAAGGAAAAGGAACAGTTGGAAAAAAACAGGCTGAAAAAAAATTCCGAAATCGCACGGGTTATTTTTCAATCTGAAAATGAATTCAGAAGCATCTTGACACCGGAACAGCTACAGGAATACAAAGCAGAATATAACGATTCCATGATAACAAAATATTTCCTAAGCAACCGTGCTATGAATGAAATTAAAAGAATTTATAAATTGGAAGGAGAAATCAGATAAAACCTATCGGGCAAGCACACGCTCCAGTTCTCTTCTGTAAGTAATGCCCACCGGAATCTTTTGGCTGTTCACGACAAGTACATCTCTTTCATTTTCTTCAATCTTGTCTACAGCCACTATATAGGATTTATGAACCCGTAAAAACTGCCCTCCCGGCAAACTCGCTTCCAGCTCATTGGTAGTCATTGAAGCCAAATATGTTTTCCCGGATGTAAAAATCTTGACATAATTGCCATAGCTCTGTGCAAAAAGAATTTTCCTGACATCCAGGTCTACTATTCCCCCATCCGCTTTTATGCTGATGAACAGGTTGGAAACCATCGCTTTTTTTTCGGCATAAAAAGAAAAGAAACGCTCAATAGATTTCAAAAAACGTGGAAAATAAATGGGTTTTAGAAGGTAATCAATTACGCCATAATCATAACTTTCCAAAGCAAATTCAGAATATGCCGTAGTGAGGATGGTTCTGGGTTGCGATGGAAGAATCTTTAGCAATTCCAGTCCGGTTATTTCCGGCATATCAATATCGAGAAACATCAGATCAACCGGGTTTTCCCTAATATAGTTCATTGCCTCAATGCCATTATAGCATTGGTGTACCAGTTCCAGTTCCGGATTTTGACGAATATAATTCGTTAGCACATAATGGGCCGCAGGTTCGTCATCAACAATAATGCATTTTTTAGGGTCCTTCATCATTCGGCTATTTTTTTCAGGGGAAGTTCTAAATCGACTGTATATTCCTTACCCGAATTGTTGATGTCTAGTTTGTAATCATTACCGTAAATAAGCTTTAGGCGTTCCGTCGTGTTCCTGATTCCTATTCCTGTAGAAACGACATTTACTTTCTTTTCGGGTATGGAATTTCGGATTTTCAGACACAATTTTCCTTTTTTAACCACTATGGTAATATGTACATAGCAATTTTCAATAGCACAGGTTCCGTGTTTGAATGCATTTTCTACAAAAGCAATCAGCAGCATGGGAGAAATCTTATAGGCATTTTCATTATCAATCCTGCTTTCATAAGTAATCTCGCAACGATAACCAACGCGCTCCTTTTCAAGCTGTATGTAGCTGTTAATAAAAGACAGTTCTTCGTCCAGCGATACGCATTGTTTCGCATTGCTTTCCAGCTGATAGCGCATCAGTTGCGATACTTTCATAATCAAATCCGGAGTTCTTTGCGGAAATTCAAGACTTATTCCATAAAGCGTATTAAAAGTATTAAAAAGAAAATGCGGATTCAATTGACTTTTAAGCGAGTTGAGCTGCATCTGGTTAAAGAGTAAAGCCTCTTCCCTTTTTTTCTTTTCTTCTCTGTAAAACTTAAGGAACATGACAGGTCCTAAAATACAGATTAAAGTTCCCACAACAGTTGCCAGTTGGTATTGGTAGCTCTTCTGGTGAGAGAATTCATATAAGGAGGAAGCTTTGGTTAGCCAAACCGATGAAATCTCATAAACGATAACCGAAAAAAGAAGCGCCAGCAAAATCGTCAGTCCCAGATATAAAAGTCCTTTATGTTTTTTTACCAATATGGGTAATAAAAAAAAGCGGTTGGCCTGTGCATGCAGGTATAGCATCAGGTAATAGCCTACACCGGAAAAAACAGCAATTGGAGAATTAAATAAAATCCAATCGTTTTTCAGGGAAAAAATAGAGAATGAAAACAGTAATATTGCAACCTCCTGCCACCATTTATTGTCCAAAACATTGTCGACTTTCAATTTCATTTTTTGCAATTAAGGCTACAAATTAACGATTTATTATTAAATTTTTATCGGATTTAATGACCAATTGAATTCGTCATTTTTTATGAACGATTTGTCATTTAAAACAGCCTCACCTGCTACGTCTGCTGTAAATTTGCACTTTCAAACTTATATCAGGCTTAAAAAATGACTACAAAAAGAATAAGTCTTTTCCTTCTAACCCTCTTTTTCTTTCAAGGGTTTTCCCAAACCCTTAGCCTGAAAGAAGCTGTAGAAACGGGAATGACTAACTACGGAACCCTAAAGGCAAAAAACAAATATGCCGAGGCTTCCAAAGAAAGCGTAAAACAGGCACGCAGAGACTATCTGCCCAACTTAAATCTGGCGGCCCAACAAGACTATGGAACTGTCAATGGCCAAAACGGACCTTTGTATGGATTTGGCGGACTTGGTGTTGCTTCATCCGGACTACCACTCCCGGAACAAAACTGGAATGCGGCTTTTGGGGCCTTATATCTGGTCAACATGAATTGGGATTTCTTCACTTTTGGAAGAGCAAAACAGCGAATCAATCTGGCAAAAGCAGATGCAGAACGCTCTGAAAAAGATTTGGAACAGGAAAAATTCCAGCACAAAATCAAAATTTCTGCTGCCTATCTCAACCTGCTGGCAAGCCAACGACTGCTGATTTCACAGGAAAAAAATCTGGAGCGAGCCGTTGTTTTCCAAAAAATAGCGGCGGCACGAGTAAAAAACGGATTGCTTCCCGGTGTAGATTCAACATTGGCTTCTGCAGAAGTATCCAGGGCAAAAATCATGCTGAATCAGGGCAAAGACCAGGTCAAAGAACTGAACAACAAGCTGGTGGCTCTTATGGGGACAGACATCAAAGACTATGTTCTTGACAGTACATTCGTAAAAAAAATACCGACGTCCATCCTAAGACTCGAAACAGCAACCGACACACTAAATCCTATACTGCAATATTACAGAAGCCGAATCGATTTCAGCAAACAGCAGGTAAGGCTTTTCAAAAGGGAGTACTATCCTACTTTTAGCCTTTTTGGTGTTTACCAGACACGTGCTTCGGGATTCAATTCCAATTATGCTGTCGACCAGACTTCTTATACACGAAATTATTTTGACGGAATCAGTCCTGACCGCCAGAATTATCTTCTTGGTGTTGGCGTTACCTGGAATCTTACCTCCATTGCAAGGTCAAGCAAAAAAGTGAGTGCCCAAAAGCTCATCTCAGAAGCTTTGCAGGAGGAATACAATGTAATTGACCAGCAACTCAAGACACAATCTGATGCTGCCGATGCCAAAATCAGATATGCCATGGACAATTATGCTGAGGCTCCAAAACAGGTACAGGCGGCAGAACAGGCCTATCTTCAAAAAACAACCCTCTATAAAAACGGACTGACCAATCTTGTGGATGTCACCCAAACGCTTTATACGCTAAACCGTGCCGAAATAGACAGGGACATCATTTATACCAATGTTTGGCAATCGCTTTTGATGAAAGCCGCCGCAACAGGAGATTTTGAATTATTTATTAATGAATTTTAATTTTTACCACAGATGAATTTAATACGTTTTGCACTTCGCAAACCTATCTCCATATTGGTACTAGTGGCCGGGCTTTTCTTTTTCGGAATTGGGGCCGTTCGTGACGTCAAAGTAGATATTCTGCCAAAAATGAACCTTCCGGTAATTTATCTGGCTCACCCTTTTGGAGGTTATACTCCAAACCAGATGGAATCCTATTTTGCAAAAAACTATGTCAACGTTATGCTTTTTGCCAATGGTGTCAAGTCGATTGAAACCAAAAACATTCAGGGATTGACATTGATGAAAGTGACCTATTATGAGGATACCAACATGGCACAGGCCGCTGCCGAATTAAGTGCGCTTTCCAACAGGATTCAGGCCGCTTTCCCTCCGGGTTCACAACCGCCGTTTATTATCCGCTTTGATGCTTCTTCCCTTCCTGTTGGTCAGTTGGTATTGAGCAGTAAAACGCGTTCAAACAATGAATTACAGGATTTGGCTAACGTGTATGTCCGTGCTTCCTTTACTTCAATTCCCGGATTGCTGTCACCGCCACCATTTGGAGGAAGCCCGCGAACTATTGAAATAAACGTTGACCCGGATTTATTGCGTTCACATAATCTTACCCCTGATCAGATTGTAGATGCTATCCGTATCAACAACCAAACGGCTCCTTCCGGAAACGTAAGGATTGGCGACCAGAACTATATCACGCCAACAAACAATACTATCAAGGAAATTAAGGATTTTGAAAAGATTCCATTATTCAAAGGCGGTATTCAAAACCTGTATCTTGGCGATGTAGCTACCGTAAAAGACGGTGCCGATATTACTGCCGGATATGCTTTGGTTAACGGAAAACGCTCCGTTTATGTGAGTATTGCAAAAGCCGGAGATGCTTCTACCTGGGATGTAGTACAAAAGCTAAAGGCAGATTTGCCAAAAATACAAAGCACGCTTCCGGAAGATGTAAAATTATCCTACGAATTTGACCAGTCTGTTTACGTAATCAATTCCGTAAAAAGTTTGATTACCGAAGGTATTATTGGTGCGGTACTGACTGGATTGATGGTACTTTTATTTTTAGGTGACCGTAGAGCCGCTATTATCGTAATCCTTACCATTCCTATCTCTATCATTTCAGGTGTATTGTTCTTAAAATTATTCGGACAAACCATCAACCTGATGTCCCTCAGCGGATTGGCATTGGCTATTGGAATTCTGGTTGACGAAAGTACGGTGACTATTGAAAACATACACCAGCATCTCGACATGGGAAAACCCAAGGCACTCGCCATTTGGGATGCCTGTAAGGAAATTGCATTGCCAAAACTGCTGATTCTTCTCTGTATTCTTGCTGTTTTTGCCCCTGCATTTACCATGAAAGGAATACCCGGAGCCTTGTTCTTGCCGTTGGCTTTAGCAATTGGTTTCTCCATGATTATTTCCTTCCTGCTATCGCAGACGTTTGTTCCGGTTATGGCAAACTGGCTGATGAAAAGCCATCCTAAACAAAAACATGGTCCGGAAATGACAGATGATGAAGCTGAATTTATTGCTTCAGGACTTACGCCGGAATCAGAAGATGACACATTCAACCAAAAGAAAATATTAGTTGAAAGGAAGGATTTTAATAATGATGGAAAAATCAGTCGTTTTGAACGATTCAGAAATCGGTTTATGCGAATGCTGGAACGCCTGTTCCCGCTTCGAAAACCGGTTGCGCTTTTCTATTTGTTAGGTATCACAGGATTGGCAATACTGCTCCTTAATGTAATTGGACAGGACGTATTTCCTAAAGTCAATTCAAGTCAGTTCCAGATGCGACTTCGTGCTGCCGACGGAACCCGTTTGGAGCGTACGGAAGAAAAAGCCTTAAAAGCTTTAAAAGAACTTGAAAATATGGTAGGCAAAGAACATGTTTCCATCTCTTCGGTTTATGTTGGGCAACACCCTTCCCTCTTTTCCGTATCGCCAATCTATATGTTTACAGCCGGACCGCATGAAGCCGTTTTCCAGATTGGATTGAAAGATTATCATGCCGATATGGATGAATTTAAAGACCAATTCCGCGAAAGGATTAAGAAAATTCTGCCAGACGTGAAGATTTCTTTTGAACCAATCGAACTCACAGATAAGGTATTGAGCCAGGGTTCTCCTACTCCTATTGAAATCCGTATTGCGGGAAAAAATAAAAAGCTGAACGAAGAATATGCCAATAAGATTATTGCCAAGCTAAATAAAATCAGCTATTTCAGAGACGTTCAGATTGCGCAACCTATCAAATATCCGTCATTGGATATTAATATCGACAGGACACGTGCCGCGCAGGTTGGCGTTGATATGAACGAAATATCGCGTTCCTTAATCGCTTCGACTTCATCTTCCCGATATACCGAAAAAAATACCTGGATTGATGAAAAAGCCGGACTGTCTTATAATGTACAGGTACAGGTTCCTTTAAACAAGATGAAAAGCGTTCATGATATGGGCGAAATTCCTTTGCTTAAAAATTCAACAAGGCCTGTCTTGAGCGATGTGGCTACAATCACGCCTTCTTTCACCTATGGAGAAAATGACAATCTAGGTGCCATGCCCTATATTTCTGTAACCGGAAATATTCACCAAACCGATTTGGGAACGGCTTCAAAAGACGTACAGAAAACTATTGCTTCTTTAGGAGAACTGCCTAGAGGTCTGTTTATCGAACCTATCGGATTAAGCAAAGTATTGGGAGAAACCATGAGCAGCCTGCAAGGCGGATTATTGGTTGCCGTTGTTGTTATCTTCCTGATGCTTTCAGCCAATTTCCAATCGTTCCGTATTTCGTTAGTCATCCTGACAACAGTTCCTGCGGTAGTTCTTGGTTCGTTATTGCTTTTGTTAATCACCGGCTCAACGTTAAACCTTCAATCCTATATGGGAATCATCATGTCTGTTGGAGTATCCATTGCCAATGCCGTACTTTTGGTCACAAATGCAGAACAACTTCGGAAACATAACGGTGACGCGCTCCTATCTGCCAGAGAAGCGGCTTCTTTAAGACTTCGCCCTATCCTGATGACCAGCGTTGCCATGATTGCGGGAATGTTGCCAATGGCCATAGGCCATGGTGAAGGAGGTGACCAGGTTTCGCCTTTGGGAAGAGCCGTTATTGGAGGCTTATTATTCTCTACTTTTACGGTGCTGATTATCTTACCTCTGATTTTTGCATGGGTACAAGGTAAAACCTCAACACAATCCGTATCACTGGACCCGGAAGACAAAGAAAGTAAACATTATATATCATCATTACACCCACAAAATGAAAAATAATTTATACAGAACATCGGCCCTATTATTGCTTCTGGCTGTTTTAAACAGCTGTGGCCCGTCAGAAAAGGCTGAAGCCGCACCTGTTGAAGAAACAGTACCTGCTGCTATTGAAACTTTTCAAATCAGCAAAGAAAAATTATCTACAGAACTACGGATTCCCGCAGAACTCACAGGTTTCCAGCAGGTTGATATTTATGCTAAAGTAAGCAGCTTTGTAAAAGAACTGAAAGTAGATATTGGAAGCCAGGTAAAAAAAGGACAGCTTTTAATGGTTTTGGAAGCACCGGAAATCAGTTCCCAACTTGCCGCTTCAGAATCAAGACTCCGCTCTCAGGAAGCGGTCTATATGGCAAGCAACAGCACCTATAAAAGAATTCTGGAAACCAGTAAGGTAGAAGGAACTATTTCCAAAAATGACCTGGAGCAGTCCGAAGCCAGAAAAAATTCGGATTATGCACAGCTACAGGCAGCCAAAGCGTCTTATAAAGAAATCCAGAACATTCAGGGTTATCTGCAAATTCGTGCACCATTTGATGGAGTCGTTGCTGCCCGTAATGTCAATCTTGGCGCTTATGTTGGCCCGGCCGGAAAAGGCTCAGAACTGCCTTTGTTTACATTACAGGAACAAAGCAAACTTCGCCTTTCAGTATATGTTCCTGAAATGTATACAGGCTATTTGAAAAACGGAGATGAGATTAGTTTCAGCGTCAAATCAATGCCGGGACAAACTTTTAAAGCAAAAGTATCCCGTATGTCAGGAGCTTTGGATAGCCGACTGCGTTCAGAACGTGTTGAAATGGATGTTATCAATACTACTAAAAAACTTTTACCGGGCATGGTAGCTGAAGTATTACTGCCACTAAAAGCTCAGGACAGCAATTATGTTATTCCTAAAACTGCATTGGTTACCTCAAGCGAAGGAACATTTGTTTTGGAAGTTGTAGATAATAAAACCGTCAGAAAACAGGTTCAAAAAGGCCGCGAAGTAGAAGACCGTGTGGAAATTTTCGGAGATATTCCCGAAAACGCACAACTGGTCAAACTGGCTTCGGAAGAAATAAAAGACGGAACTCCTGTAAAATAAAATTTCCTCCCCTTCTAAATAACCCTTTGGCTTCCGGAATCATTTTCGGGAGCCTTTTTTATAATTTTAGTATCACAAAACCTTATCGTCTTAGCGCATTTGCGAGCAATTATTTTCACACAAAGACGCAAAGGCGCTAAAATAAACTTATCGAGATTTATTACAAAAGCTTATCCTAAATAATCGCTTTTATTTCTTAAATTCGTAATTGTTCTATCCCAAAGCATGACCGACCTCTTTAAAAAATACATTATTGATACCCAATGCGCCACTGAAAGTCAATATGAAGAAGTGGAGCATCTTGTCCATCCTGTCAATATAGCAAAAGGGCAGTTACTATTACAGGAAGGCGAAATCTGCGACAAGGCCTATTTTGTTTGCAAAGGCATTCTTCGCTCCTATACTTTGGATGAATCCGGCAAAGAGCACACCATCCAATTTGCTCCGGAAAACTGGATTATTGCAGACAGAAGCAGTTTTTATTTTCACGAACCTTCAGAAATGTATATCGATGCTTTGGAAAACACCGAAGCGGTTTATGTACAAAAAGAATTTTTCGACATTGCTGCAAAAAAGTTTGAAAATTTTACAAAAGTCAATACGCTTGCACTCCATAACAATATCAGGCATATGGAAAAAAGAATCAATTATCTTTTAAGTGCATCGGCAGAAAAAAGATATTTGAAATTCATTGAAACCTATCGTGATTTATCACTCAGGGTTCCACAACTGCTCATTGCCTCCTACCTGGGTATTACTCCGGAAGGTTTAAGCCGCGTCAGAAAAGAACTGGCAAATAAAAACTTCAACAGAGATTAGCCGTTATCCATTTCTTAACCTAGGTTAAGAGCCATGATTTTGATACTGTCTACCTTTACAGTAATAAAAAACATACAATCATGGACTATACAATCACACATAATGAAAGCCGTAAACGATTCGAAATCAGTTTGGATGGAAAGACGGCCTATGTAAAATACGAACTATTTGATGGAGGCATTGCCTATATGCACACTATTGTTCCTGCTGAACTGGAAGGTAAAGGAATAGCTTCTGCCCTAGCAAAATATGTCCTCGACTATGCAAAGAATAACGGACTGAAAGTAAAACCTTATTGTCCGTTTATTAATGCTTATATCGACAGGCATCCTGAATATCAGGAAAATTCACTTTTTCACACTAAACATTGAGTATCATGACAACAAAAAAAATAGAACGTATAATTGCACCACCAGCTCCGCATATGGTTGGGGATGGTTTTAGAGTACATAATTTTATTCCGTCTGCATATGGTTTGAGTATGCAACGCATGAGTCCTTTTATTATGATGGACTATAATTCTAAATTTTACTTTCCTCCTACGCAGGAATTAAGAGGCGTTGGCGTACATCCGCACAGAGGGTTTGAAACCGTAACTATTGCCTATAAAGGAAAAGTAGCGCATCATGACAGTGCCGGCAACAGCGGTGTTATTGGCGAAGGTGACGTGCAATGGATGACCGCGGCATCGGGAATTCTTCACAAAGAATATCATGAAGAGCAATTCAGTAAAGAAGGCGGGGAGTTCCAAATGGTACAGCTTTGGGTAAACTTACCGGCAAAAGATAAAATGTCGGCTCCAAAATATCAGGGAATCACAAACGATGCTATTAACAAATTCCGGTTGCCAAATGACGAAGGGCTAGTAGAAGTAATTGCAGGAACCTATAACGGTACTTCCGGAACTGCCTCTACATTTACTCCCGTAAATCTGTTGAATGCTAAACTGAATAAAGGAGCCTCCGCTTCATTTGATTTTCCGGCTTCCTATAATACGGCATTGCTTGTATTGGAAGGAAGCATCAAAGTCAATGGTGAAGATAAAGTCGCTACAGATCATTTTGTATTATTTGCCAATGAAGGCGAAGAATTTATGATTGAAGCATTAGAAAATGCTGTAGTATTGGTTTTGGGCGGAGAACCAATTAATGAACCTATAGCCGCACATGGTCCGTTTGTAATGAACACACAACAGGAAATAATTCAGGCCTTTAATGATTTTAATATCGGCCGTTTTGGATATCTTGAATAAAAAGAAGCCCGAACTTAGTTGTTCGGGCTTTATTTTTGCTTAAAATTCCGTCTCAATTCCTATATATTCCTGATTCCCATTAATCCAATAGCGTGAAATATAGTTTTCGTCCTCCTCAAGGCATTGAATGGCCTTATCAATTATCAGGGCATCATAAATCTTATAATCCTGTACCTGGTGTTCATCCAGAATAAGAATAACCTCAAAAAAGGTGGCCGGTTCTTCTTTTATATTGTCCGGAGTATCTGACTGGCTTTCAATATCGCAGAACGATTCCACCTTATACAATTCGGCTTTCCCCGATTTAAGGCAGTCTATTATCCTCTCAATGATGTCTCTCGTTGTCTCATCATCAAGGTTTTTACCTGCAATTTTTAATCTCTCCGGCATCTTAAATTGGCACATTGCGACCATTGTAATCTTTTTTAAATTTATTTTCAGCTTTTATAAATTTCGGCTATTTCTGCCAAAAAACCATTATACAATTGTCGCTATGATTTACAGATTTCATTACGTTAAAGTATAGCCAAACCCATTCATTTAGAATTACATTTTCTATCTTTGGTAAACAAACTAATTTGAATCTTGCTTGTAATTAATTTTAAATCAAAAATTTAGTATTAAGTATGAGACTATTCGAAGAAAAGATTAACATTGTATTGGCTGATGATGACAGGGATGAATGTGAATTATTTAAAGAGGCAGTTAGCGAAATCAATGAGAATTACAATCTTATTTTTTTCTCTAACGGAAAAGAACTTATGGACTACCTGAACGACAATGAAATCCATAATCCCGACATCATCTTTTTAGACCTCAATATGCCTTTTATGTCAGGAGTAGACTGTTTGAGACAAATACGTGCCGACGAAAAATATTCTGACACCGCAATTGCCATTTATTCCACCTCATCTTCTGACCAGGACCAGGAAGACACCTTTACATTAGGGGCTAATGTTTATATAAAAAAGCCAAGCGATTATGCTGCCATGAAAAAAATACTCCAGCATATTTTCAAAACCTACTGGCAATACCATACGTCAGACATGAACAGAGAAACTTTCCTGATTTCTGTTTAGTATTTGCAAAGGAATAAAATTCAAACATTTTAAAATAATGGAAAAGCCGGCTTTAAAACAAGCCGGCTTTTTTTATAAATAGAGAAATTGTTTGTTTTATGCAGAACGATAAACAGAAGGTGCCACCTGCATCTGTTTCTTGAAAAAATTATTAAAATGAGCCGGTTCTTCAAAACCCAGACAATAACTGATTTCCGAAATGTTCCAGTCTGTATGCTTTAGCAAGGCTTGCGCTTCATTAACCAATCGCTGTGAAATCAAATCGGTTGTGGTTTTTCCGGTAGTCATCTTAATGGCACGGTTCAGGTGATTCACATGAACGTAGAGTTTTTCGGCAAAATCTTTAGCGGAACGAAGCGTAAACCGTTGCGATGGCGATTCTATAGGAAACTGCCTTTCCAGCAATTCCGTAAAAACCGAAGTTATTCTGGAATTTGCATCCGGATGTTGGTATAGTTTTTCAGACGGCTCAATTTTCATCGCACTATGAATCATTTCCGTAACATAATTGCGAATCAAATCATATTTATAGACATAATCCGAATTGATTTCGTTAATCATCCTCTGGAAAATATCACTAATTTGTTTGTCCTGCTCTTCATTAAGAATATAAGCCGGCTTGCCTCCTATTTTGAACATGGGCAGACTGGAAATGCTGTTTCGTAATGACTCCGTAAAAAAGGCTTCTTTAAAAATACAGAAAAAGCCTGAACGGTCGTCAGACAACGATTCAACAGTATAAGGCACCTGCGGATTGAAAAAAATAAGTGCGGAACCGTTAACTTCAAGGCTTTTATCGGCATAATGGAAAACATTTTTTCCTCTTGCCAGGCTAATTTTATAAAAATCTCTTCTTGTATAACTTATCGGGACATATACATCATTTTTATAACAGTCTTCAGCTCTGATAACATTAAAGTACCCCAACCCTTGCTGTAAATCCTCAGGTAGGTAATTGAGCTTTTGTTTATAAAAATCTTCTATCGTTTCGGTCTTCGGCATAATTTTATTTTTTAGGAACCAGCCTTTTTACAGGCTGGTTGTATATTGTAAGTTTCAATTGTAAAATTCAAATACGGCTATCATTCCTGAAAGTCGGTTGAAAGTGTGGTATCTTTCCAATCTTCTAACATTTGTGTTAGCGTTCCTAATTTTGCTGACGCTCTTCTGTAAGCATCACTTCCAAGATATAATCTTACAGGAGGATTATCGCTTTCAGCCAGATGAATCATCACTTCTGCTGCTTTTTCAGGGTCGCCTAGCTGATTGCCATTCATTTTATGGAACTTATCGTGTGATGCATGAACCTCTTCATAATCTTCTATTGAATTCTCAGCGAACACCAGCGATTCTTTTGTCAAAAACTGCGTTCGGAAAGCTCCCGGGGCGATAGCCGTAACTTTGGTACCAAGTTGTCTTACATCATCTGCCAATGATTCTGACAAACCAATGATAGCGTGTTTGGCCGCCGCATAAATAGACCATCCCGTGGCAGGTGCAAATCCGGCTATAGAAGAAATATTGATAATATATCCGGAACGTTGTGCTCTTAGATAAGGCATGGCATATTTGATGACATTGATGGTTCCGAAAACGTTGATATTAAAAGCCTCCGAAATTTCTTCCTGCGACAATTCTTCAATAGTACCTCCTATGCCGTAACCGGCATTGTTCACAATCACATCAATCTTTCCATAAACTTCCTGTGTTCTCCTAATAGATTCAGCTACAGATTGTTCATCTACCAAATCTACTTCCAAAGGTAAGAAATTTTCTGAATTTCCTGCACCAACAGCTTCACTCAAAGTAGCAGCATTTCTTGATGTTGCGGCAACTTTATAACCTGTTGCAAGTAATTTTTTTACTAAGGTAAGTCCCAGTCCTTTTGAAGCTCCTGTTACATACCAGATTTTATCTGTTTTCATATTTTTTTCGTTTAATTAATAATAAATAAGGCTTGCGTCGTAAAAGAATTTAGTTGTCGAATCCGGTAGCTGCGGCATACTCCCGAACTGCTTCCATATTTTCTTTTACTGATTGTATTTTGACTTCTGCCATTGCATAAGCATCCTGTCCTAAAAACAAATGCACCGGAGGATTTTGCATTTCGGCTGTTCTGATAAAAGCTAAGGCTGCTTTATGCGGGTCACCAGGCTGATTGCCATTGATTTCGTTTTCATGTGCAGATTGGACATCTCTAACCGTTTTGTATTCCTGGAGTTGATTTTTAGGAACACTCAATGAGGAATCTTTCAGGAAATCTGTCCTAAAATAACCCGGAGAAACAATAGTTGCTTTTATTCCGAAAGGTTTTACTTCTTCTGCCAACGACTCTGTAAATCCCTGAACAGCGAACTTGGTTGCACAATAGATTCCAAAGCCGGGAAAAGCTCCTGTGAATCCTCCAATAGAAGAAACATTAAAAATATGTCCTGATTGTTGCTTTCTCAAATAAGGCAATACTTTTCGGATAACATTTAAAGAACCGAAAACGTTGACATCAAAGTTTTGTCTTGCTTCAACATCAGTAAGCTCTTCCAAAGCTCCTGCAAGACCGTAACCTGCATTATTAACAATAACATCAACTCTACCAAATTGGGCTACAGTTGCCTGTATGCTTTTTTCGATACTCTCTTCACTAAGAAGATTTACCTGCAAAGGCAGAAAATTATCCGCATCACCTATAGCTTTTTTAAGTTCTTCTATACTTCTTGATGTGGCCGCCACTTTTTTACCTTCATTTAGTAACTGTTTCACCAGAGCCAGTCCCAGGCCTTTTGATGCTCCAGTAATATACCAAACTTTCTGATTTGAATTTTCCATGATTTAGTTTTTTAAAAAGATTAATGATTCTGTTTGAATTTGATAAGGCAAAATTATTGGCAAAGTGGAACACAGTTATTGCGCAGAGCAAAGCAAAAATTGCAAAATTCAAACAATTCTTAATTTCAGGTGGATTGTACTAAGTAAAAAGTAAATGGCTCGCTTTAAGATCTCATAATAAACTTTGCGCTTTGGCGACTTTGCGAGCAACAATTTCACGCAAAGTCGCCAAGACGCAAAAGCTAGATTATTAAACGCTTTCAATGAGCGATTAAAACTTTAATCAAAAATTAACAAATAATACCAATCGGTATATTTATCTTTGCCATGAAATTTTATCATATCATGGGCAAGGCAGAAAAAACCCGTTCCTATATTATAGAGAAAACAGCACCAATCTTTAATATTAAAGGTTATGCCGGTACGTCTATGAATGATATTACAGAAGCAACAGGCCTAACCAAAGGCAGCATTTATGGAAATTTCAAAAATAAAGACGAAGTAGCCCTGGAAGTTTTCGAGTATAACAAAAAGAAAATGCAGGACTTTTTTGCATTGGAAATCAGCAGGAAGAAAACCTATAAAGACAAACTACTCACTTTTCCTGAACTGTACAACCATGTTTTTAACGGGCATTTTATTGATGGCGGTTGCCCTATAATGAATACGGCAATTGAAGCAGACGATACCCATCCAATGCTCAAAGAGGCCGCTAAGAAAGCACTCTTAAATTGGAAAGAGAATCTGGCCAGCCTTATTCAAAAAGGAATTGACAGCAAAGAATTTAAACCGGAAACTAATCCTGAAGAAGCCGCCCTGCTAATGCTTTCTATTATTGAAGGAACCGTAATGATATCAAAACTTACCGGAAAAACGAATTACCTGAAGTCTCTGATGCATTCCTTACGCAAAATCATAAACGACTTATAAATTTTTTTTAATCAAAAATATACCGAATGGTATAAAACAAATTATTACTAAAATGAAAACAAGCAAAAACACAATCTTAATAACTGGCGGAGGCTCTGGAATTGGGTTTGAATTCGCCAAAATATTCTCTGAAAATGACAATCAGGTCATTATTACAGGAAGAAATGAGGAAAAATTAAACAAAGCTGCAGCTTTGCTTAAAAACACGACAGCTATAGTTGCTGATATTACCCGTGAGGAAGATATTGACAAACTGGTGCAAACAATCACAAAACAATATTCAAGCCTGAACGTGCTCATAAATAATGCCGGTAATGCTTCTTATTACGATGTTTTGGTTTCGGGTACCGATGCATTCACAAAGGCATCGGATGAAATCAATACGAACTACCTTTCAATCGTAAGACTTACAGAAAGACTGTTACCCCTACTCAACTCCCAGGAAGAAGCAGCCATTGTCAATGTTTCATCGATTGTAGCTTTGGTTCCAAACAAAACCCTGATTACTTATTCTGCCAGCAAGGCTGCCTTGCATTCCTACACCCAATCCTTACGAATTGCTTTAGACAGGAGCCCTTATGCAACCCAGGTTTATGAAATAATGCCACCATTGGTGAATACTGAATTTTCAAAAGAAATAGGTGGTGAAAACGGAATCAGTCCTGAAGTTGTAGCCCGGGATTTATTGCGTGCCATTGGGGAAAACCAATATGAAATCCATGTTGGGCAGACATCTTACATTTATGAATTGTCACTCACTTCCCCTAAAGATGCTTTACTGACGATGAATTCCCAATCTTAAAGAACACTATGAATAAGGATGCCTTTAATTTTTTAAAACAGCATATTGGCAAAGAAGTCACACAATCGCCATCGCCATTTATGAATTGGCTAAAGCCAAAAATGATTGCCGTCACAGAAGGAAGTCTTTCTTTTGAATATACAGTCAGAAAAGAAATGACCAATCCTTTTGGAACGCTTCATGGCGGTGTTATAGGTGCTATAATTGATGATGCCATAGGCGCCACACTAATTTCTTATGGCGAACCTAATTTCTATGTCACCATTAATAATGTAATCGATTATTTCGCTTCCGGCAGAGAAAACGACATCATTATTGCCACAACCGCCATCAATAAAAAGGGAAAAACTATTGTAAATGCCCAGTGCGAAATCTGGAATAGCGATAAGACAAAAATGCTGGCTAAAGGCTATACCAACCTGCTAAAAACAGAAATAAAATGAAACGAGTAGTAATAACAGGCTTAGGAGCCATCACTCCATTAGGAAATTCTATTGACGAATTCTGGGATAATATTGTTGCCGGGAAAAGCGGCGCGGGATTACTGACCAAATTTGATACCTCAAAATTCAAGACGCAATTTGGATGTGAAGTAAAAAACTTCAATCCGGAAGAATATATGGACAGGAAAGAAAGCAGAAAATATGACCTGTTTACGCAATATGCCGTTGCGGCTTCGGAACAGGCTATCAAAGACTCCGGATTGGACTTTGAATCCATGTCTCAAAAAGAGCGTTCAGAGATTGGCGTTATTTGGGCATCCGGAAACGGAGGTATTTCCACTTTTGAAGAGCAGTTAAAAGAATTCTTTACAGGTGACGGGACACCTCATTTCAATCCGTTCTTTATTCCAAAAATGATTGTAGACATTGCAGCCGGGGTGATTTCAATCCGGCACAAACTGCATGGTCCTAATTATGCAACTGTTTCAGCTTGCGCCTCCAGCAATACGGCACTAATCAATGCTTTTGACACCATTCGTTTGGGCAAAGCTAAAATCATGATTGCCGGCGGCTCTGAAGCAGCCATTACAGCAGCTTCTGTTGGTGGTTTTAACGCATCACAGGCATTATCAAAAAGAAATGAGGAACCGGAAAAAGCTTCCCGTCCATTTGACAAAAACCGTGATGGATTTGTAATTGGCGAAGGTGCCGGAGCCCTTATTCTTGAAGATTTGGATTATGCCATAGCCAGAGGTGCGACCATCTATGCCGAAATAGTTGGTGGTGGTATGGCAGCAGACGCCTACCATCTGACAGGAACTCCTGAAAATGGATTTGGTGCGGCTTTGGGCATGCAGAAAGCCTTAAAAGAAGCCGGAATAACAGCCAAAGAAGTAGATTATGTTAATGCTCATGCTACCTCAACCCCTCAGGGTGATAGCAGTGAACTGACCGCCATTCGGGAAGTTTTTGGAAATCATCCGGTGGCTATTAGCGCCACCAAATCAATGACCGGGCATTTATTAGGAGCAGCCGGAGCCGTTGAAAGCATTATCACGGTTTTAGCTCTAAAAAATGATATCATTCCTCCAACAATCAATACGACAGAAATTGATGAAGCCATGACCGACCTGAATATTGTTTTGGGCAATTCTGTACGCAAAAAAGTGAATTATGCCCTAAACAATACTTTTGGTTTTGGAGGCCATACAGCCAGTACCGTTTTCAAAAAATATACGGATGAATAACTGCCGGTTAAGGCTTTTTTTCTAAAAACAGGTCATTCATTTCATCATCAACAGGAGAAACTTCAAGTTTTTCCTGTTCTTTCATTCTGTCTGTAAAAAGGATTCCGTTAAGATGGTCGGTTTCGTGTTGGAAGATAACTGCGGTAAAACCTTCAATGACTTCTTCGTGTTTCTTTCCCGTTTTATCCTGATAGGTCAGTTTGATGCTATAATTTCTATAAACATTACCACTGATGTCCGGAATGGAAAGGCAACCTTCCATTCCTTTTCGCAACATCGACGACCTCCATATTATTTTTGGGTTCAGATACAGCTCAAAAGGCTCGCCTTCTTTATCAAAACGCTGCACCCAGATTACATTCCTGTTAATTCCCACCTGCGGTGCTGCAATTCCTATTCCCGGATTTGCAGGGTCGCGCATTGCCAGAAACATTCTCTCTGCCAATAATGGAAGTAGCTTGTCATCAGGGTCAATATCGGTAGAAACTGATTGGAGTATTTTTAATTCCTTCTCATCAGTAATCTGGATTACCTTGAGCATTGTTTTTGTATCCCCGGACTGAATCAGGCTTCTCTCCGACTTCGTAAAATGCTGTGCTGAAACTCCAAGTCCCAGAAACAAAAACACAAATAGCATGATTCTCTTTCCCATCATAAAAGATATACTTACTTTCTAATTAACAATAGCTGACAAAAAGAATAAAAAAAACAAACCTATAAAGAAAAGGGAACCTAATGACAATCCAATAATAGCGCAAACCCTTCCAGCACTTAAATTAGGATAACCATCATATTCGCCCGGATTTTCCCGATGCAATTGCATATCATTTCTTGCAATCACCAGTGCAATGATTCCCAGCACAATCCCGAAAAAGCCATAACAAAATGCGGCTATTATTGACATAATTCCTAAAATAAGTACGGTCACTGCATTAGGAAGCTGTTTTCTGTAATAAAGTTTTCTGTACGGTTCCGCCCTTAATGGTTCCGGTCTTGGTGGTTCGGGTCTACCCGACTCCGGCCAGTGCGATTCTGGCCCAAAATTCCCATGTGATTGGTCTTCCATTGCTTAGATTCCTGCTATTACTTTAATTTCTTCTATAATTCTCAAGGCCAAAGCATCTGCTTCTGCCTGACTTTTTGCTTCAGTATAAATTCTGATGATAGGCTCTGTATTTGATTTTCTTAAATGCACCCAGTTTTGAGGAAAATCGATTTTTACCCCATCAATTGTCGAAATATTTTCTGATTTGTATTTATCAGTCATAGCTGTTAAAATAGCATCAACATCAATCTGTGGTGTCAGTTCGATTTTGTTCTTGCTCATGAAATATTCCGGATAAGAAGCTCTCAACTCAGAAACTTTCATCTTTTTATTTGCCAGATGCGTCAGGAACAACGCAATTCCAACGATAGAATCGCGACCATAATGAAGTTCCGGATAAATAATTCCTCCGTTTCCTTCACCTCCAATAACCGCATTATTTTTCTTCATTAACTCTACTACATTGACTTCGCCAACAGCACTTGCTTCATATGTTCCCCCGTGATTATTGGTCACATCACTCAAAGCACGTGAGGATGACATGTTGGAAACCGTATTACCGGGTGTCTTGCTTAAAACATAATCTGCAACGGCAACCAATGTATATTCTTCCCCAAACATTTCTCCATCTTCAGAAATAAAAGCCAAACGGTCAACATCAGGGTCAACTACAATTCCAAAATCGGCTTTTTCGCTTACAACTAATTGTGAAATGTCTGTCAGGTGTTCTTTTAAAGGTTCCGGATTGTGCGGAAAATGTCCGTTGGGCTCACAATACAGTTTAACGACCTCAACCCCCATTAATTCCAGTAATTTAGGCACAATGATACCTCCCGAAGAATTCACGCCGTCAACCACCACTTTGAATTTGGCTTCTTTCACGGCTTCAACATCCACCAAAGGAAGCTCTAGCACCTCATCAATATGAATATCCATGTAAGCGTCATTTGGAATAATTTCCCCCAGGCTGTCTACATCCGAAAAATCAAATGCTTCCCTTTCGGCAATATCTAAAATCTTCGCACCTTCGGCACCGCTCAGGAATTCCCCTTTTTCGTTTAATAATTTCAACGCATTCCATTGCTTTGGATTGTGGCTGGCGGTCAGGATGATTCCTCCGTCTGCTTTTTCCAACGGAACGGCTACCTCAACAGTTGGCGTTGTTGATAATCCCAAATCAATAACATCAATTCCCAATCCGATTAGCGTATTCACCACCAGATTATGAATCATAGGTCCGGAAATTCTGGCATCGCGGCCAATTACTACAGTCAGTTTTTCTTTCTTTGAGTAATTCTTCAGCCAGGTTCCATAAGCCGATGCAAATTTTACAGCGTCAACCGGAGTCAGGTTATCTCCTACTTTACCTCCGATGGTGCCTCGGATTCCTGATATTGATTTGATTAAAGTCATATTAAGGTTTGATTTTTTGTTTCAGAATTTAAATTGTTAGCAAATATATGAATTGCCATTTAAGTAATATAAAATTCCTAAATTAGGCGAATGAATTTTCTAGCCCATATTTATCTCTCAGGCAATAACGACTTCATGAAAATAGGCGGTTTCATGGCTGATGGCGTACGTGGAAAAGATTACGAGCATTTCCCGGACGATATCCGAAAAGGAATCCTGCTGCATCGTGCTATAGATACTTTTACAGATGCACATGCCGTTTTTAGAATCAGCAAGCACCGGCTTCATGAACGATATGGCCACTATTCCGGAGTAATTATCGATGTTTTTTATGACCATTTTTTAGCCAAAAACTGGCAGGACTATTCGGATGAAAAGCTGGATGTTTTTGTACAAAACTTTTACCAGTCTCTGGAAGACAATTTTGATATGCTTACTCCAAAAGTCCAAAACATGCTACCGCACATGGAACGAGGCAACTGGCTTTGGAATTACCAGTTTGTTGACGGTATAGGAACTATTTTATCACAAATGGACCGACGTACAAAAAACACTTCAAAAATGGGTGAATCTGTGCAAGAACTGGAACAATTCTACAAAGAATTTGAACAGGAATTCACTTTGTTTTTTAAGGAACTTCGGGAATTCGTAGCCGAGAAAATTAAAACTTTATAATACTTTTATCAATAAAATTTTAACAAAAGGCTTATTTTAGCGATTCTTAATCGTAATTTTTCCAAAAGAAAAAATGTCAGCCAAAAAAGCACCTAAAATAAAAGTATTTTTCAGAAACATTTTCCGGCAAATCGAAACCTTGTTTTTTTTGTTCAAGAATTTCCTTTCTGAAAGGCATTTTATTTATTTATCCTGTGTTATCGTAGGGATTTCCTGTGCTTTTGCCGTAATTGTGCTGAAAGGTTTTGCGCACTCCGTTTTTGTATTTGCCACCTATGTGAACGGCTATTTAAAACTGCCTTACATCAATAGTATCCTTCCCATCATAGGAATCCTGCTAACGGTTTTTGTCGTCAAAAACGTATTGGATGGAAGTTTAGAAAAGGGAAGTTCCAGAATATTGTATGCTGTTGCAAAAAAGGGCGGAATACTGCCCAAAAAGCAAATGTATGCGCAGATAATCACCAGTTCCTTAACGGTAGGTTTGGGTGGTTCTGCAGGATTAGAGTCACCAATTACAATTACCGGAGCTGCTTTTGGTTCTAACTTTGCCCAAAAATACAGACTCTCGCAAAAAGACAGGATTCTATTGCTTGCCTGTGGTGTGGCTTCCGGTATTGCGGCTGCCTTTAACGCTCCTATTGCCGGAGTATTATTTGCTATTGAGGTCGTATTGACCGATGTGGCCATTACGGCTTTTATTCCGATTATGATTTCTGCAGCCACAGGAGCTTTGGTTTCAACCATCGTTTTAAACGAAGACGTACTTTTGTCTTTCAAGCAGCAACAGACATTTGATTATCATAACATTCCCTTTTATGTCCTTTTGGGAATTCTGGCGGGATTGGTTTCTGTTTACCATGCCCGAAAGTTTCAAAAAATAGAAGGCTTTTTTAAGAAAATCAAAAACGGCGCTTATAAAAAGGCATTGTTTGGTGCTTCCATACTGGCGGTACTTATTTTCTTTTTCCCGACACTTTTTGGTGAGGGTTATGAAAGCATCAAGACCTTATCTAATGCTAATCCGCAAATGCTTTTAGAAAACACCTTACTTGACGAATACAAGAGTAATGAATGGATTTTACTGCTGTTTGTAGGTATCACGATGTTATTGAAAGTGTATGCCACAGGACTTACTTTAGGCAGTGGCGGTAACGGAGGCAACTTTGCTCCTTCCCTTTTTGTAGGTTCTTATTTAGGATTTTTCGTAGCCAAGTTTTTCAACATTCTGGGAATTGGAAAAGAACTTCCGGTTGGAAACTTTACAATCGTAGGAATGGCGGGAATATTGAGCGGCCTGTTCCATGCGCCACTAACAGCTATCTTCCTTATTGGTGAAATTACCGGAGGCTATAACCTGATGGTACCCTTAATGATTGTATCGTCTATAAGTTTTGCCGTTTCCAAACGATTCGAAACGCATTCAATGGATGTCAAGCATCTGGCGGACAAAGGCGACGTATTTACGAGCGATAAAGACAAAAATATTCTTTCTAACATTGATATTTTAAGCCATATCAATTCAGAATACAAAACCGTTAGTCCGGAAGACAAACTGGAAAGCCTCGTAGAATATCTTGCCAATTCCAGACAGGAAGTTTTTCCGGTGGTAAATGCCAAAAATGAACTCATTGGAATTATTGACTTTGAAGACCTGAAACCCATCGTTTTCAATTCTTTCCGGTTAAAATACACTACCATTCCTGAAGTCATGAAACCACCTTTGGATGTGATTTCTTATGAAGATGGAATGGAAGTCGTCATGGAAAAATTTGAAAATGCCCATCTGGAACAGCTTCCCGTTACTAAAAACGGTAAGTATTTCGGATTCATTTCTAAAGTTCATGTGCTTGAAACCTATAGAAAGAAATTAAAAGAAATGGTCATCGAATAAAACGCAGAGAAAGGTTTAATCGCTAAACATACATTCTTCTATAATCCAAAAACTTTAAACTAAAAGCTTTATCCTTTTTTAGAGACCATTTTGCTTTTAATAAATTTTAATTGACTATCGGGAACTTTATACCAAAAAAAGCCACTAGAGATAGTGGCTTTTTTATTTATGTAAACTTAACAAATAAAAATATCATATGCCAGTAATGAGAGATATTTATACTAAAAAGGATATGAGAAGATATATTGAGAGTATAAATAAGCTATCTAACAAAATCAATTATATACATAATGAGCTGCATTTAGAGAAGAATAATGAGCGTAAGAAGAAATTGATGAAAGAGCTTGAAATATTAAAACTTCAAAAGGAGATTGCAGTGATAAGAAAGAAAATAAAAGAACTCGAAATGAGATAATTTTGAGACAGGAAATAATCAACACCTAAAATTTATCTTTTTTGCCCTTCTAAATATTTATGAAAGTTTAGTATTTCTCGTTCTATGCTTGTTAAATCTGCTTGTTGATAATATTTTCCTTCTTTTGAGGGGAATTTAAACTCAATCAGTTCTCGTGTCAAAAGCAATATGCTTCCTAAAGCATTTTTTTGGTTATTATTTAGCCTTCGTATATAGATATTTTCTTTATTCAAAGTAAAATCTTTTTCAATTATAATATCGTACATAAAAATCCCTTCATAGGTGTGATAAGGAATTGCGATAAATCTTTTTGTTTTGTCAGTAGTATCATCTACAATTACTTCCCCTCTTGCAAAATCAAAATTTTTAACCTTTTTAGTTTTTAACTTATTATTGATGGGGTATAAAGTATGAATAATTTTTGTTTCCGTATAAAGCAGCAATTTGTATTTTTCGGTAACATTGCTTATTGTGCAAAAACCTTCATATACGTCAAAAGGGCTGTTTGTACGATTATTTTCAAGTTTATTGTCAGGTTTAAATACTTGGTCAGCAACATCAGCAAAATATAGAGGGGGGATTTCTTTTGGAAATAGACTTGGCTTTTCGATTACAAATTTTGTGTTTTCATCTCGCCAATAAACATTGGGATTATAAGAGTTATGCCTTAATTTTATGTGTTCATATCCTGTATACTTTTGACCTCTAATGAGAATTAACCCATTAGTGTCGGTAATTCTCAAAATTGTGAGTGGTGAAGGATTACTATTTGCAAAGGTTCTCAAACCAGAATATTTACCTAAAATATTTGTTCGAGCATCTTCAAGGATTGAATTAATTTCTTCCCAAGTTAACAATATTTCATCTTTTGACATATCTGAGAAGGTAATTATTTTTGAAGATACTTATTTTCGCTCAGATTTTAATCTTTCAATTTCAGCTTCAAGCATTTTGATGTATTTCTCTCTATAATCATCAGTATAGAAGTGCATATTTTCAGCTTTGGCTCCTAATCCTTGAACTAGATTGTTATGTGATACATTGAAGATTTGAGTAGCATCAAAATTCAAAATCTGAGATATGTCAATATTCAGAATCTGTGCTATTTGTTGGATTCGAGAAATCGTAAGGTCAATCTCTCCTCTTTCTATTTTAGAATAGCCGCTAACGCTCATTTCAAGGTCAGCTGCCATTTGCTCACGTGTAATATTCTTTAATTCACGGAACTTCTTAATGTTATCTCCTATATCCATACCGCTAAAGTAGCAAATTAATCTTTTCAGTTGCAAATAAACACTCGAATTTAATGTTTAACTGTATTTAATCCAGTTTTTTTGAAGTGTTTAATCTACTAATATTTACATAATGAAAAAGTAATACTCAGATTCAATTTTTCTTCCTAACACTGTAAAAACATTCAACAAACTTTAAAAATTAAAAATAATGATTCCAATACTATTGCTCTTAGTCGCAGTCTTAATCTCAATTTTCATAGCCAAATTTCTAGGGCATAGAAAAAAAGAATATCAATCTTTACGTTTAATGCAGAACTTCTATCTATATATGGGCGGAATAATCATCTTTATAACCATAGCATATAGTATGGTTATTGCTTATATTCTCATTAGCGATGATTTGGATTTGAGAGGGTTTGTGGCAAGATTTAGAGAAAGAGATTATAACATCTTTGATTTAATCAAAACTCTTTCAATTGGCTTGTGTATGGGTATTTTCCTTATTGGAATGTCACAACTCGTAGAGATACTATTAGATATAAAATCAACTTTGAATAAGAACAATTCAAAATCTAATTATACCACTGATAATTAGTAGCTACATTCAGAGTTCTGTCAAATAAATCCATTTCGTTATATCTTCTATTGAATTTGAAACAGAATTCGTTAAGATAGTTTTGTATATAGCCTCTACCTATAGAATGGTGGATTCCTAAAAGATTTCTTTTTGCATTAGATATTGTCTTATGTACCCAAGGCAAAACTGTATGAGCATCTATGTGCGTCATTTTTACACATTGATGACCTTTAACTATAGCACGGAGCTTACTGTAATGATTAGCTCCATCTGTAGTTATTTCCGCATTTTCACACACAATATTTTTTCTTACTTCTGGTAAAATTGTTTCAGCTTTATTGTCTTCGACACGAATCATTTTTATGAATCTAACAGCTCTTTTTGGCTTATGTATATTGTTATGATTGAAATTAGGTATTGATTCTGCCATAACCAAAACTGTAGCTGTGCGAGGACTTCCTTTACCAGGCTTCATTCTTTTCTTTAACCTAGGCAGTCTCTTACCTTTGTAATCTCTTCTTATATCTTCTGGTGTTGTAATAAAGAAGCCCTCATCCATTTCAATGGTATTTTCTAATCTATATTCTGCATCACGTTGTCCCATAACTCTACGGATTTTATGCATCATTAACCAAATAGGCTCATAAAACTTGTGTTCAATCTGTCTTTGGATTTCTAGGGCAGAAAAGGATTTCTTTGTGCTGCTTACAAGCATAAAAGCCATATACCAATGTTGATATGGTAACTTGCTATTTTCCATTACAGTACCACTTTTAAGAGAGGTTCTGAATCCACAGCTTTTACATTTGTAGTATGAGATTGTAGAGAGCCAATAATGCTCTTTTCCTTGGCATTTTTTACAAGTTACGCCAGATTTATCTCTATAGGCTTTGAAGTGTTGTTTACAAGCTTCTTCATTAGGGAATCGTTGGAAAAATTGTTTAAAGGTCATCTTGTTTATTATTTGGGTTATATTCGGTGTTTTTGGCGTGTTTTATAAGTATATCTTCCATTAGGTTTTTAAGGCTTCTATTTTCTTTTTCTGCTTGTTTTTGAAGCAAATCTATTATGTCTTGTGTTAGGTGTACCTCACGTCTAGTTTTATTTTTAGCTATTGTCATTTTATGTGAATTAATTAAGTTACGTTAAAGATACGTAACTTTTTAAAATAAACAAATTTTTTCATAATATTTTAACAAATGTGGTTTCTCGTAAATTATATATCAATGAATTTGTTAATTTTGAAAAAGTAAACAAATAATGCTAAAAAAATTATGAAATTAATAGATATACCATATTATGTAAAATTCATTTTTAGTTGTGATTCCAATGACGAATGTTTCTCAACTACTGATAGTGAAATGATGAAATTTATTGTCAATGCGTCCAATAAAGAATCTATTTCCAGATTAGAGATAGGTCAAAAAATTCAATTTGAACCAATAGCAAGAAATCCAAAGGTTTATGAAATAACCAATATTACAATTAGGCATCTATTTGATGATACTGACTCACATAAGTATGGTTTCGATTCGGAAGATTGTGAATATAATCAAGGAGAAAATAAGGAATGGTTATTTAGTATTTTAATTAAAACAGAAATTAAATAAATTATGAACTTTTATCAATTAACTATTTTACATAAAGATTCATTGCATATCTCTACAATACAGAGGTTTGCGCATACATATGGAGCCGTTTATTCAGCACCCACAAATAACAAAGATGGAATAACATTTGAGTTTGAGTTTCCGACCTATAACCAGATGAAAGATTTTATAGCTGCGCTTGACACTTTAAATCCAAGGCTTTTTTCAAAATGATAAATTTACAATTAGTGAAGAACAGCAAAAGAGATGCTGAATTAGTTATTAATGGAATAATCGTATTAATAATGGTGGCTAGCTACTTAAATAAAACTTATAAAATAGTTAAACGCTAAAATTCTATTTACTTTAATTGGTTTCATAACTATTTATAAAGAAAATAGTTATGAAACCAATTTTTAATATCTTTACTATTCTAAACCAATTTTTAATTGATATGATACTTAGAATAGCACAAAATATAGAAGACAGATTTATTCAGACATACCACGTAAACTATCAATTTCAAACATCTGATACCATACATAGTTTTGAGATGCCTATCATTCTCGAAGTAAGAGATGAAAATGAAATGAAGATTATTCATTCAAGAATAATTAATGAAATTACCTGTCCTGGCAAATTTATTATGGATTCAGTTGAAAAACCTATATTAATCGATGAGGATAAAAAAAATCTTTTATTAAGACAAAATGCAATTTTAGATAATTCTGAAATAAAAGCTGAATTCAAATTTACTATAAGTGATGAGAATATAAGTCTGAATAAGGATGTATCACCAGTAAAATTGAATATTAAATTGATTTCAACTAAAAAGCCGAAAGATGTTTATGGTAAAAAGATTTATGCTATATCAGATATCAGTCATTTATTCAAATTTACCATTCCAACAGAACTTAAATAAAGTAAAGCCCTTGTTTAAGGGCTTTACTTTTATATTGATTGTTTGGTATAAAGTCACCGATAGTCAATAAATTTTATTGACTATCGGGAACTTTATACCAAAAAAAAGCACTAGAGATAGTGGCTTTTTTATTTATGTAAACTTAACAAATAAAAATATCATATGCCAGTAATGAGAGATATTTATACTAAAAAGGATATGAGAAGATATTGACAGTATAAATAAGCTATCTAATAAAATTCATCCTAAAGGAATGTTCAGATACTGAAAGAAAAGATATTGAACAGTATATTGAAAAAAATATTAAAGACAAAAAGTTTAAATATGTTACTACAAAATATATAAATTAAAAATCTTGCTTTAATACATTTCATATAGCTATTTATAAGAGAAATAATTACTGTTGAGAATATATAATTTATAGATAATTCTGATTGAGAAAATAAACAAGAATACAATAGAGAAACTTTTTATAATCTAGCTATAGAAATTAATGATGAATAACCTATTGAACTATAAGATAATAATATAGGAAATTCTTTATAGAGATTTGTTATTAGTTAACTTTGTATCATTATGAGCAAAAACAAAAATACTTCAGCAATAATTGCATCTGCTAAAAAATTCGCAGATGACAAAAAGGCTATACGTGCTTATATTAAAGGAGAGCTTACTTTAAAAGATTTGAATGAAAGAGGAATTAAACTTGCAATGCCCTTATAAGGTAACAATTGATTCCGAAAGCTTTACTTACTCCTTTACAACAAAAAACGGTATTGAGTACAATATTATTTTTTCCGACTCTATGAGTTATTTTTCCGACACATCTACTGTAAAAAAATTATCAAAAATATACAGTATAACTATTGATAAAGTTTCAGATGAAAAACCACAGTTAGATACTGATGTAGAGCTAACAATAGATGCGGTAATAACTCATTTTTTTAAAGACATCGAAAAATCAATTGTTTATTATTGCTATACTGCTGACCATAAGGAACGCTCAAGAGCTAGAAAATTTAATGCTTGGTATACCAACAGCCCTTTCAATATTAATACCACCAAAATAGACAATACTATAGAAGTACCAGATGATGAATATCATCATTTTACAAGTATAATCTATCACAAAGACAATCCTTTTTCGAGTGACTTAACTGTGGCTTATTATGAAATGGTTGATGGTCTTACCAAACCTCCTAAAGAAGAAATATAAGCTAAATAGCTCTTGAAATATCACCTCCTTCTTTAGGGAGGTTTTTATTTTCTATATATTTGATAAATCTTAAATAAGAAAGAAATATGTCTGGATTTATAAAAGTAATAGACAAAATGAATAGAGTACAATATTTAAATGTTAATTACATAGTAAAAATTACTCCTCTGGGAGAAGAGCGTATAGCCAAGGCAATAATCTTTACTACGTCAGAAACAATTGAGGTCTTACATACAGTTGAGGAGATTTTAGATATAATTAATTTATCAAAAAACTAACTTACTACAAAAAGATATAGTTCAATAATTTTTTGGTATAAAGTCACCGATAGTCAATAAATTTTAAGTTTTGGACCTCAGTCTTTAACTAAAAATAAATTACAAAAACGTACCTTTGCGTTTTGCAAAAAATGCTATGCTAGACACTGAAAATACGATTGAAGTTTTGGGCGCCCGCGTCCACAATCTGAAAAATATTGACGTTACGATTCCTCGTGAAAAACTGGTAGTAATTACCGGGCTTTCAGGTTCGGGAAAATCGTCTTTGGCCTTCGATACAATTTATGCCGAAGGACAACGTCGCTATATTGAAACCTTTTCTGCTTATGCAAGACAGTTTCTTGGCGGTTTGGAACGCCCGGATGTAGATAAAATCGACGGACTTTCGCCTGTAATTGCCATCGAGCAGAAAACCACCAGCAAAAGCCCGCGTTCTACTGTAGGAACCATTACGGAAATTTACGATTTCCTGCGTTTGTTATATGCCAGAGCCGGTGACGCTTACAGCTATGTAACCGGAGAAAAAATGGTAAGCTATAGTGACGAACAAATCAAGGAACTTATTTTCGAACAGTTCAAAGGACGACGAATCAATATCCTGGCTCCTATAATCCGTTCCAGAAAAGGACACTACCGTGAATTATTTGAACAGATTACCAAACAGGGATTCCTGAAAGTCCGCATCAACGGCGAAATCAAAGATATTACTGCCGGAATGAAGCTCGACCGTTACAAAACACACGATATTGAAACGGTTATCGACAGGATGCTCATCGAAAATACACCGGAAAATGACAAGCGCCTGACCGAAAGCATTAAGACAGCCATGTATCATGGTGATGATATTCTGATGATTATTGACCAGGATAGTCAGGAAATACGCTATTTCAGCCGAAACCTGATGTGTCCTACTTCAGGTATCTCCTATCCGAATCCGGAACCGAATAATTTTTCGTTCAACTCACCAAAAGGGGCTTGCGACCATTGCAATGGCCTGGGAACCGTGAACGAAATCAATATGAAAAAAATCATTCCGAATCCGAAACTTTCCATCAAACAAGGCGGTTTTGCTCCTTTAGGAGAATACAAAAGTTCCTGGATTTTCAAACAATTGGAAATCATTGGAGAGAAATTCGGTTTTAAACTGACCGACCCGATTGAAAAAATCTCCGATGAAGCCATGGAAATTATCATGCATGGTGGCAAAGAGAAATTTGAGGTTTCTTCTAAAACACTGGGAGTTACAAAAGATTATAAGATTGACTTTGAAGGAATTTCCAATTTTATAAAGAACCAATTCGACGAAAGCGGCTCTACAACCATCAGACGCTGGGCAAAAGAATTCATGGATGAAGTTAAATGTCCGGTTTGCGAAGGTTCCCGTCTGAAAAAAGAATCCTTATATTTCAAAGTAAACGGAAAAAATATTGCAGAATTAACCGATATGGATATTTCTGACCTGGCGGTTTGGTTTAAGCAACTGGATAACGACCTAACAGAAAAACAAAAGAAAATTGCTTCTGAAGTCGTGAAGGAAATCAAATCCAGATTGAGCTTTTTAGTGAATGTCGGATTAAATTATCTTGCCCTTAGCCGAAGCTCCAAATCGCTTTCCGGTGGAGAAGCCCAACGAATCCGTCTGGCTACCCAAATTGGTTCACAACTGGTTGGCGTACTTTATATCCTGGATGAACCAAGCATTGGATTGCACCAAAGAGACAACGAAAAGCTAATCCATTCCTTAGAACAATTGCGTGACATCGGAAATTCAGTTGTTGTTGTAGAGCATGATAAAGACATGATTGAAAGAGCGGATTATGTTATTGACATAGGTCCAAAAGCAGGACGTTTTGGCGGACAGATAATCAGCAAAGGAACACCCAAGGAACTTTTAAAAGAACATACTCTTACAGCTTCCTATCTGAATGGTAAGATGGAAATTGCCGTTCCGAAAAAGCGACGCGAAGGCAACGGAAAATTCCTTAAACTCACTGGAGCAACCGGAAACAACCTGAAAAATGTTTCGATTGAGCTGCCTTTGGGCAAGCTGATATGCGTAACCGGAGTTTCCGGAAGTGGAAAATCAACACTCATTAACGAAACGCTTTATCCAATTCTGAACGCCCATTTCTTTAATGGTGTCAAAAAACCTCAGCCTTACAAAAAGATTGAAGGATTGGAAAATATTGACAAGATTATTGATATTGACCAGTCGCCTATTGGAAGAACACCACGTTCCAATCCGGCAACCTATACCGAAGTTTTTTCGGAAATCAGAAGCCTATTTACACAAACACCCGAAGCCATGATACGCGGTTACAAACCGGGACGTTTCAGCTTTAACGTTTCTGGCGGAAGATGCGAAACCTGCGAGGGTTCCGGAGTACGAACTATTGAAATGAGCTTCCTGCCAGATGTGTATGTAGAATGTGAAACCTGTCAGGGAAAACGCTTTAACCGTGAAACTTTAGAAATACGCTACAAAGGAAAATCCATTTCTGACGTATTGAACATGACGGTTGATGAAGGTGTGGAATTTTTTGAAAATATCCCGAAAATCTACCGAAAAGTCAAAGCCTTGCAAGATGTCGGTTTAGGATATATTACACTCGGACAGCAAAGCACAACGCTTTCCGGTGGTGAAGCCCAACGAATAAAACTGGCCGGCGAATTGTCTAAAAAAGATACCGGAAATACATTTTACATTCTGGACGAACCTACAACCGGATTGCATTTTGAGGACATCCGCGTTTTGATGGAAGTAATTGACAAACTGGTCAACAAAGGAAATACCGTCCTAATTATTGAACATAACATGGACGTTATCAAATTAGCCGACTATATTATCGATATCGGACCTGAAGGAGGAAAAGGCGGCGGACAGCTGATTGCCAAAGGAACGCCGGAAGAAGTTGCCAAAAATAAAAACAGCTACACCGCGCAATTCCTCAAAAAAGAGCTATCTTAGCAGGCTGATTAATTTTTAAGAAAGATGAAAAAAGAGACATTCGAAAACGAAGACGACAAAATACAAGAAGTATTTAAACAAAAAACCTGGAACGAAATACGAAGCAATGACTCCTGGGCAATTTTCAAGATTATGTCCGAGTTTGTTAACGGCTACGAAAATATGGGAAGAATAGGCCCTTGCGTTTCGATTTTTGGTTCAGCAAGAACTAAGCCCGAAGATAAATATTACCTGCTTGCAGAAAAAATTGCTTATAAAATAAGTAAAGCCGGATATGGTGTCATTACCGGCGGTGGTCCCGGAATTATGGAAGCCGGAAACAAAGGCGCCCACCTCGGAGGCGGAACTTCTGTAGGTTTGAACATTGAACTGCCTTTTGAACAGCACTTCAATCCTTATATCGATAAAGACAAAAACCTGAACTTTGACTATTTCTTTGTTCGCAAGGTAATGTTCGTGAAATACTCCCAGGGTTTCGTGGTTATGCCGGGTGGTTTTGGAACTCTGGATGAGCTTTTTGAAGCGATAACGTTGATTCAGACCAAAAAAATAGGGAAATTCCCAATCATTCTGGTAGGAAGAGATTTCTGGGCCGGACTGATTGAATGGGTAAAAACCGTACTGATTGAAAAATACAGCAATGTAAGTCCTGGCGATATGGACCTTATTAAAATTGTAGACAACGAAGACGAAGTACTGGATGTACTGGATAACTTCTATAAAAAATACAATTTAAGTCCAAACTTTTAATTCAGGAATTACCCATCGCACAATAAAGAGCATCCTCAAACAAGGGTGCTTTTTTGTTTTTGCATCTTTAAGCCAATCTTAAGCAACCTTTATTAGGAAATGTATCTAATTATAAGTAAACTTGCTATAATTAAAATCATCATTTGAAGACTTTCGCCAAAATTGCTATTGCCTGCCTGTCTTTATTTTTTTCCACCAGGGGAAATGCACAACATCATTCAAAAGTGAATGTTGAAATCAACAGCGAAGAAAAGTCAGCTTATGTCCAGCAGGAAATTACTTTTTACAACCAAACCGGCGATACGTTAACTTCAATTGTAGTAAACGACTGGAATCAGGCTTATTCAGATAAAAACACGCCTTTAGCCAAACGTTTTTCTGATGAATTTGTACGCAGCTTCCACCTAGCCCATGATGAAGACAGAGGAAAAACAGAAAACATAACCATTATTGACCAGGAAAATCTGTTTTTGAAGTGGCACCGATTTGAAAAGCACCCTGACGTGATTGAAATCAATCTTCGTGAAAAATTAGCTCCAAACGAAAGAATAATACTAAAACTGACCTATCAGGTTAAATTCCCTAACGACCGTTTTACAAAATACGGATGGAACGACAAAGGCGAATTTAACCTTAAAAACTGGTGCCTTGCTCCTGCCCGCTATGAAAACCATCGCTTTATCATATACAGCAATAACAATCTTGACGATATCACCAATGCTGCAACTGATTTTGACGTAACCTTAAAACTGCCATCGGGACTGATAGCGACTTCGGACCTCGACGAAGTAAACCACATAAAAGACAGTTCATTTTCAACTTATGAACTGACGGGAAAAAACCGTCTGGACTTTAATCTGTTTGTAGAGCCAAAGACGACATTCTACAGTTACAAAAACAATAATGTTACGGTAGAAACCAATTTGAAGGAAAACAGGCTGAACGATATACAGAAAGCTATTGTAATTGACAGAATCGTGAACTTTGTCCATGAAAATATTGGAAGCTATCCATTTGAAAAAATAACGGTTTCCCAAACCGACTATGAGAGAAACCCTTTTTATGGACTCAACCAGCTTCCTTCCTTTATAAGTCCGTTTCCGGATGAGTTTATGTTTGAGATAAAATTCTTAAAGACTTACCTCAACAATTTTCTAAAAACCAGCCTGCATCTGAATGCCAGAGACGACAACTGGATTTATGACGGCATACAGATTTATACCATGATGAAATACATTGACGAAAATCACCCCAACAGCAAAATGATGGGTAACCTTTCGCAATGGTGGCTTTTGCGTGGCTATAATCTCACCACTATTGACTTTAATGAGCAGTACAGCTATTTCTATATGCTCATGGCCCGAAAAAACCTCGACCAGCCCTTAGGCGACCCAAAAAACACTTTTATTAAGTTTAACGAGCAGATTGCAAGCAAATACAGAGCCGGACTCAGCCTTAAATATTTAGACAATTATCTTGGAAATGATATCGTAGAAAACAGTATCAAAGAATTTTACAACCTCAACAGTGAGCATATCACTTCCCGTACTGATTTTGAAAACATTCTCAAGTCTAACGCCAACCAAAATATCGACTGGTTTTTCAATACCATTATCGATTCCAGAGACATTGTAGATTATAGATTTACGGGTGTTTCAAAAACAAAAGACAGCGTGACATTTACGGTACGGAACAAGACAAAAACCGTTGTTCCTATTCCTGTTTACGGAATTAAAAAAAATGAAGTCGTTTTTAAAAAATGGCTCAATAATATCAAAACCGACAGTACTTTTACCGTTCCGCGAAATGATGCCGATAAAATCGTATTAAATTATAAAAACGAGGTTCCGGAATACAATCTCCGCAATAACTGGAAATCTTTAAAAGGTTTCTTTTCTCAGAACCGGCCAATCAAGTTCAATTTCATGAAAGACCTTGAAGACCCGTATTACAACCAGATACTTTACATACCTACAATAAGTTATAACCTTTATGACGGGCTTTCGCCTGGTATTCGTTTCAACAATAAGACCATACTCGACAAACCGTTTATTTATGAAATCAATCCTATTTACTCTCCTAATACACAAACACTGACAGGTTCGTTTTCATTTCTGGTAAACCAACACAATCGCAATACCAACAGTCCTTTTAATGTCCGTTATCAGTTAAGTGGCTCCTATTTCCATTATGCGCCCGATGCAGCCTACACCAAATTAACACCAACGGTGACCATGCTTTTCCGTGAAAACAATTTCAGGGATAACAGAAAACAGGGTATCCAATTTCGGGAAGTGCTTGTAAACAGGGACAAATCGGCTTATAGTGTAGAAAGAACTGAAAATTACTCTGTCTTTAATGCCAAATACTACAATATAAAAACAGAAGTAACCAACCATTTTAATTTTTTGACCGACCTGCAGCTTTCAGGAAAATTTGGTAAACTTTCAACTGAAATCGAATACCGCAGGCTGTTTGAGGACAACAGACAACTGAATCTTCGATTCTATGCCGGAACTTTCCTCTATAATAAAACCAATACGGATTATTTCAGTTTTGCACTTGACCGCCCAACCGACTATTTATTTGATTACAACTATTACGGACGTTCCGAAAGTACCGGATTTTTTAGTCAGCAATTGATTCTTGCAGAAGGTGGTTTTAAATCAAAACTTGATACTCCTTTTGCCAATCATTGGATGGCAACCCTAAATGGTAGTTTCAATATCTGGCAATGGATTGAAATCTACGGAGATGCCGGATTCGTCAAAAACAGGCACAATGACCCTAATTTTGTGTATGACAGTGGTATCCGACTCAATCTCGTTACCGATTATTTTGAACTTTATTTCCCTGTGTACTCCAGCAACGGATGGGAAGTAGGACAACCTCATTACAATGAAAAGGTACGCTTTATCATTACCTTCAGTCCAAGAACATTAATTAATCTCTTTACCAGAAAATGGTTTTAAATCCTCAATTTCGATACAAGAATATTGAGAATCAATTATTTCGTCTTAAAATTGCATAAAAAATAATTTTAAAGAGGTTTTCCTGATTATTTTCTATCCAAAACAGCATTTCAAACAACTTGACTGAAAATATCAAAATTAATTCTCTCTTGTTTTATAAGCAGAAATGATTAAATTTGTTTTCTATTCAAGAAATTCCATTTTATGACACAGATAGCTTCCAAAAAAGAACTTTCGTTTGAAGATTTCAAAACTGAAGTATTGAATGACTATAGAATTGCCGTTATCAGCAGGGAATGTAGCCTGTTAGGACGTCGTGAAGTTTTGACCGGAAAAGCCAAATTCGGGATTTTTGGTGACGGAAAAGAAGTGCCGCAGCTGGCTATGGCCAAGGCTTTCAAGAATGGAGATTTCCGTTCCGGCTACTATCGCGACCAGACTTTTATGATGGCTATTGGGCAAATGACAATACAACAGTTTTTTGCCGGACTTTATGGCCATGCCGATATTGACCATGACCCGATGTCTGCCGGACGTCAAATGGGTGGGCACTTCGCGACACACAGTTTGAATGAAGACGGTTCGTGGAAGAATCTTACCTTACAGAAAAACTCAAGTGCCGACATCTCTCCTACTGCCGGGCAGATGCCTCGATTGTTAGGATTGGCACAGGCTTCTAAAATATACCGAAACGTTTCAGGAATCAACAACAAAACCAATTTCTCTATCAATGGTAATGAAATTGCCTGGGGAACGATTGGAAATGCAAGTACATCCGAAGGTTTGTTTTTTGAAACCATCAATGCTGCCGGAGTTTTACAGGTTCCGATGGTAATGAGCGTTTGGGATGACGAATACGGAATTTCTGTACATGCCAAATACCAGACTACAAAAGAAAACATCTCTGAAATTCTGAAAGGCTTCCAAAGAGACAATGAAAATAAAGGTTATGAAATCATCCGCGTAAAAGGATGGGATTATCCGGCTTTGGTCACTGCTTACGAACAGGCAGCACAAATTGCAAGAGAAGAACATGTTCCTGTGCTCATCCACGTTCAGGAATTGACTCAACCGCAAGGTCACTCAACTTCAGGTTCGCACGAACGCTATAAAAATGCAGACCGTTTGGCATGGGAAGCTGATTACGATTGCATCCGCCAGATGAAATTATGGATGATTGCTATTAATATTGCAACTCAGGAAGAATTAGACGAGATTGACAATGCCGTTAAAAAAGAGGTTCTTGAAGGCAAAAAAGCGGCATGGAGCGCTTTTGTAGACCCGATAAAAACAGAACAGAAGGAATTGGTTGCTCTATTAGAAAACATTGCAGCTTCAAGCGAGAACAAGGTTTTTATCCAAAAGTTCTCTTCTGATTTAGCAGGTATTAAAGAACCAATCCGTAAAGATATTATCGTAACAGCGCGAAAAGTGTTACGTCTAATTGCTAAAGAAAACGGTAAAAACCAGTTAGCACAATGGATTACAGCTTATATTGAAAAAATACAGCCAAAATTCAGTTCTAACCTGTTCTCAGAATCAACACAAAATGTTCTTTCTGTAGAGGAAGTACGCCCTCAATATGCAGAAAATGCGGAAGAAGTAGATGGAAGAATTATCATCCGTGACAACTTTGATGCTATTTTCAGCAAATATCCTGAAACTCTTGTTTTTGGTGAAGATGCCGGTAATATTGGTGACGTGAACCAGGGTCTGGAAGGAATGCAGGAAAAATATGGCGAGCTGCGTGTAGCCGATGCCGGTATTCGTGAAGCTACAATCTTAGGACAGGGAATTGGGATGGCGATGAGAGGATTACGTCCTATTGCCGAAATCCAATACCTGGATTACCTGTTGTATGCTATCCAGATTATGAGCGACGATTTGGCTACTTTACAGTACAGAACCAAAGGAAAACAGAAAGCACCGCTAATCATCAGAACCAGAGGACACCGTTTGGAAGGTATCTGGCACTCCGGCTCTCCAATGGGAATGATTATCAATGCTATTCGAGGAATACACGTTTTGGTTCCCAGAAGCATGACCAAAGCTGCCGGATTCTATAATACATTATTAGAAACGGACGAGCCTGCATTAGTTGTGGAATGCCTAAACGGCTACCGACTAAAAGAAGCCATGCCTGTAAATATGGGTGAATTCAAAACACCAATTGGTGTTGTGGAAACACTTAAAGAAGGAAAAGATATTACTTTGGTTTCTTACGGTTCAACATTGCGATTGGTTGAGCAAGCTGCAAAAGAACTTCTGGAAATTGGTATTGATGCTGAAATCATTGACGTACAGTCATTATTGCCTTTTGACATTAACCATGATATTGTAAAATCACTGGCTAAAACTAACCGATTACTGGTTATTGACGAAGATGTCCCGGGTGGAGCTTCAGCTTATATCCTGCAACAGATTCTTGACGAACAGAACGGTTACAAATACCTGGACAGCAAACCGGAAACACTGGCTGCAAAAGCACACCGTCCGGCTTACGGAACCGATGGAGATTATTTTTCTAAGCCATCTGTTGAAGATATTTATGAAAAAGTATATGCTATTATGAATGAGGTGAATCCTGAGAAGTTTCCTAATTTGTATTAATCGTATTTTTGATATTAAAAAATCCAGCTTTAGGCTGGATTTTTTAATTGAATTTTATTACTCTGAAAATTTATATTGATGGATTTTCTTGTTTTTTTATCTCTTCTAAAATTCTATCTATTACTTCTTGTGTTGTAAAATATAGATAAGTATGATTTTTTATATCTAATTTTTCACTCCAATCCTGTTTTAGAATTTTTACCATTTCTGGCACTTTATTTTTAAATTTTAATCTTACTATGCCTCCATAGCCTTTTGGTATAAGACCAATATTATCACTCTTCTTTAAAGATACAAAATCAATTTCAGCAACTACCTTCTGATATTTTTTTGGATCTTTTATATCAAACATGACGTTATATTGTTCTCCTTTTAAAATATCATTATAATTACTTACATTTTCGACATAAACATATTCATCCTTATTAACACTTTGTAATTGATGCAATAAAATATCTTTATCGGAAAGCATTGATTGTGCTCCTAAATAAGAAAATTCATTAAACAGACCCTCTTTTTTTAATTCCGCAAAAATTTCTCCTATTGTTTTCATGATTATTTTAATTTAATTACTTCTTTATAAAATTCTAATGCTTGTTTGGGCGTTAATTTTTCAGTATTTTCCATCAAATATAATCCATTATTAGGATCATTGACATAAATAGATTTTGGAATATCAACTTTATATAATTCATTTATCAACTTTCTTGCATCTTCAATAGGTATTTCTATTTTAACAAAACTAGACAATTCTTTAGGATTAGTTTTTACAATTATCTCTAATTCTTTACTAAATCTAAAATTAGGAGCTTGTAAATGTATGTTTTTCAAATCTTTGGATAAAAAAAACTGCAAAATTCCTTTTTGTCCAGATTCAGTTGCCGATTCAATTCCAAAAATAACAGCACGAATAGGATCTGTAGAAGTTGAAGTTCCATAAGCAACTGTATTCGCATTCCCTGAGAACAACAGTCCCTCAGCATTTCTCGTTGTACCTCTGAACAATACTTCGATACCTACTTTATCCAAATCAGTTGCTAAAACATTTTCATCGATTGCATTTAGGAAATCAATAAGTTCATCAACTCTAGTTATTTTTTTTCCTTTAAAGAAATTTGATAACCTTAAGAGTGTACTACCTCTTAATGCCGTTATTTCAGGCAATAACCCTCCTGCAATGTTATTTAAAATATTAGTTCTTTCATTATCAATTTTTTCATTTGTGAAATATTCCGCTACAAAAACTGGTACATAGATAGTATTTTTATCAACCATTATCTTCATTGGTTTATATGCATATACTAATTCTTGAGGTCCAATTTCTCTCTTTTGGTCTGGGGAAACAGATGTTCCAGTTTTATATCCAAAAATCGCTGTACCAATTTTGTATTGCTTTTTCAGCTTATCATAATACGCAAAACCAGTATAAGTAATATGAGAATCACTTAAGTTTCTTTCCTCCTTTTCAAACATCTCCTTATACTCTAAATCAAAATTCCATGCTTTTGCAAGTTCTTCATCAGACCAATTTTTCAGGCCTATCTTACTTAAAGAAAGTATTAATTGGTCAATGTATTTTAAGCTAAACTTTTCAAAAAGCAATCGTATTGTCTCAGGATCCTTATTAACCTGTTCAAAAAACCATTTTGCATTTTTAATATTATTTATAATGTTAAGAATTGCAATGTTTTCATTTGTTCCCCAATTGTCAATACCTTTTTTGGAGAGTAATACCAAATCCTTATACAAAAGCTCATCCTTTCTTTCTTTTAAAACAAAATCTGGAACGTTTTCATATAGAAAATCCAAAATTTCACTTTCATCTTTTGCTTCAAGAAAAGCATTATTAAACTTTTCTAAAACATTTTTTTGCGAAACCAATTGAAGGGCTTTACCCAAATAGGAAAGTAGTTCCTGAAATTCATTCCCTTTAGCAAGACTTAGAATAATAGCTAATTTGTTTTCATCTTTGGAATCTTTATACTTTCTAAATGGATAGCATAGTATATATTGTATTTTTTGCTTATTAATATCAATATTAAATCTAAAATAAGGATCAGCTTGAAAATCTATCTCTCCATTTAAAGTATTTAATTGGGCTTGAATAGCAATATTTTTTTCATTAAGAAGAAAATATTGCATATCAGTTGCTAACATTACTTCAAAATCAGAAAATTCGTATTTTAATGTATTTTTTTTATCGGTATATAACTTAATGATTTTCATTAACTTACCAATATTCACATCCATTGATACTAACTTACCATCATTATTATAAAAAACACTCCCTTCTCCAAAAGGACTTTTCTTAGAATATTCATTTGAACGTTCTTCAAAACTTTTATTTTTAATTACCGACTGAAAACTGCTGTTTTGCCTATTCTCCATAACTTGTTCAAAATCCAGCATCTTCAATCCTACCAATTGATTTTGACTTTCTTCATCAAAATCTTCAATTATATTTGTTGCCATATCTTTTATTATAAAATAAGGGAAGAAGAGTTGCCTTCTTCCCTTGTGGTTAAGATTAAAAATTCATGGATTCCTTAAGGGTTTCAATAGTAATCTGTGAGATGGTCTGGCTTGGCTCAGAATTAGTCTTCAGTTTTAAATATCCATCTTCGATAGCTATTTTTCCTATCATTTTTGAGGCTATTTCCTCAACTTGTTCCGCTAAATTTTCATCTTCTCCACTAAGCAACGAATCACTGACATAGAAATTTTCAGATTGCGGTACTGATGTCGGATCTTCAAAATCAGACAAGTCTTCATCAAATGGCAATGCTTTGTCGACTTTTAATCCAATGCTGTCTGCCTGAAGGATAGTCAGGGAAGTCGGGATTCTTGTCGCCCATGCTTTTCCTTCTTTTTGTCCTTCCGGCTGACGCAATTCGTCAACGATAGACATAAACAATTTGTCCTCAATTACCGGAACTTCGCCTCCGTTCCAAATTTGGCCTGTCTGCATATAATAACTTACAGCTTCTTCAAATCCTGGTTTAACAGTTACGATGACTCTTGCCATACCTGCCTGTATAAAGCTTCGGAACAATGGGTCGTTGTTTTCGTGTTGGTAGAGTTTATTCCAGCTTTGTCTTGCTCCCCAGTAATATGGATAGAAATTATATGACATGATGTCCCATTCAAATGCCTGTTCGATGAATTTCACGAAAGCTGTATAGTCATCAAGATTGGCATCTACCTGTATTTCATGATTGCCAAAGTTTTTTACAACTCCTGCGCCAAGCGGTTTGCTCATATCTTTGCCATATGTTCTTTTTGCAGTAGCATTCTGATCAATAATATAAGAGATACAATTTTTACGCAGTATCAGGTTCTCAATCTGACGATAAAAACCACTATTCGCTTCTTTGATCGTTACTTCTTTTGCCTTTTCTTCCGCTAACTTTTGCTCATATTCTGCAACAGCATCTTCATAAGCATCAATAATTGCCTTAAAAGTTTCTTTTTGCCATCTGTCTTTTACTTCGTTAGTAAGCTTGCATTCAACCGAAGCGTTCAGATTTCCATGTAAGAAGTTGGACATAGTATAAGAAACGGGCACATTTTTCACATAACCTACCAAATCAAATGTTTCATTAAGGTCAATCGAACCATCCTGACCTGGCAATAGCTTATTTACTTTTCCAAGTGAAGCATGCATTCCTGAATATACTTGTCTGTCATTATCTTTTGTCGCAGTAAAATTTAAAGTTCCGCGAGTTGTGATATATCCTTCAGGAATCTCAATCTTTCCAGATCCTGCAGCACCTTCATGTCGAGATGATGTAACCCCATCAAAAGTAACTCCAAATGAAGCACCACAATGAATTACCTCTTCAGGTTTGTCAGGTATTTCAACATTGTATTTTCCTGCCCAATATCTGACCGTATTATCGTTTACCGAAGCATAGTTCTCTAAGTTGAATTTAACGGCTGCGTTTGTTGGATCCTTATAGGTTCTTGGATCGACCGGTTCTACTAATTTTGTTATTGCTTGATTTTCTGCCATACCCAAAAAATGTAGTTTTGCAGGTTCAGGAATCATAAATTCAAACATAAGGCGCTTGCCATAGTTAACAACCTGGTTCTTGAATACCTTGTCTACCCAACGATAAACGCCCACAACATGGTTGTCGCCTTTTGTATTGTCAAAACCATGTTTGTTATTTTCTTCAAATTCATCAATGATTTTTTCAATACGTTCTTCCTTGACTTTTGCAACGATTCGCTCCATCGCACGCTCCGTAATTTCTTTAGCCTGGGTCACAGCCTGACGTGTACTTTCCTCTTTAGATGAATGTGTAGCCATATTGACATTACCACCAATATTATACTTACCTAAATCAGCATTAAAAAAAGTTCCAGCAGTAAAATCTTTATTATCCTGAATAATTTTGGCAACTTCATTCTGCATTTCATGGCGTGTAGTACTTGTAGTATCTGTCAACTGCTCTCTTTCACTTTCAGACGAAGTTGTAGTTGTGTTTTCACTTCTACGTAGCCTACGGGTGGCTTTTTCTTTATATTCGCGCGCCATGACGTTTTCTATCGCCGCTACTTCACCTTCGACATAACCCTGGATACTTTGCTCTACTTTTTTATAATCGGCAATCCCTAGCTGTCTTACACCAAACCCGGAAGGAATAAACGTTCCTTCAGAACCTGTTTGAGGTACAGATGGTATTGTTGGTATCTCAGGTACTTCTTGTTTGGGATCAGCAATAGTTACCATACTTCTCCTAGATACACAATTAAGCGATTGGAAGAAATTAACAGTGAGTGATTTTTTAGCACCATTTGAAAAAGCAATCTCCACAGTCAATGTTTTCAGGGTCGAATAAAACTCGTCTTCTGTCAATCCATTAGTATGAAGATTCGGTAACGTCACTTTATTTCCTGTCCAACTTTGTGTAAAGTCAGTTCCATATGTTTTTACTCCAGATAAGCTCTCTGTTATAGTGGTAACCCCAATTATTTGCCAAGACAAATCCGGTGTCGAAAAAGAAAGATCAAAATTCACATACGTTCCTGCAAGAGTAGGACTCTTATAACTTTTTGGGCAAATCTGGTAGGCAAACGGCGCTGCTAAGATTTCTAGTGTTCCTGTAGCTGGAATTAATACGCCACCTATACTAATAGAAGTATTGCCTTGTCCCGGTGTATTGCCAATAATGACACCTGTATTATGATTAATACCATCATCAATCAAAAGGTTGAGTCCTTCGAAAGAAGGCATAACAGGATCAAGAGAAAAGTTTTCAATTATACCTGATCTTGATGCAATTTCTGTTTCAATTTCCAATAATTCCAAAAGTGTTTCATAAGAAGGAGCTGATAATACGCTCTGAAAATAAGCTAAATCCAGCTGATCCTTGAATCTAAATTCAAATTTTGGCAACTCTGGCTTTGGAACACTAACCGGATTGTCACACGGATCATTAGGATTGTATGGCACTTGAGGATCCCTTACAGTGCACCAATTTTGTCTTTCCGCCTCTAGAGCAGCTTCGTAAGTAGCCAAAATAGGCTTTATGTCTTCTTCATATTGCTCTAAAGCAAGATCATAAGCAATCTTATAATCTCTATTATAAATTTTTTCAACTTTTTGCAGCTCTTTTTTAAGTTTTCTGTGTCTTTCAATATTTGCATTTGATTGAGAAATGGCCTGCACCCTTTTCATTTCCTCGCCTGGTAATGTGATAGTCTGTTCTTCCTCTTCTTCAACACTTCCAGCTGCTAATGGAGTATTCGGTAATGCAGGAACATCTTCTACAAAAAGTTTTTTAGGCAATACTACCTTAGCATTCATCAAATGTTTGACTAACTTAGTATTATTAGCATCGAAATTTTCTAAAACATGCACCGCAACTAAAAGTTGCATAAAAATTTCTTTTAAATAAAAATCTTTTTGGGTTATTACCTGATAGAAAAAATTGTCCCAAAGAACAGTTCTATCAACAGTATTCAAGACATTTCCTAAACCTGTAACTTTATTTGCCAATTCAGAAGCAGTATAAGAATATTTATTTCTTGTTATCCAAATTGCAAATTGCTGTAGATCGTGGTTAAAATAATCACTAATTCCTTCCTCTTTGACAGGATTAAAAGTTTCTGAAAAATTTTTCATGGCTGCCCATTTGCTAGTACCGATCGGTCTATTTGTCACAGCATTATCAAACCCAGATTCATTTGCTATTCGATAAACAAAACGTTTGTCCTTGTTAGTTTCTTCTGGCAATTCCGGCGAACGCATCGTTACAAATCGGAAAAGCGTGTTTTTAATTTCTGTACTCATTTTTTTTCGTGTTTAAATTATAAGATTAATTTCTTGCAATATTCGTGGCAAATAGAATTCTTTGGTATTGTTTTCCGGACAACAAGATTTTGAATGGCTATTATCGAATGATTACAATGCAAATGTATAAGAAATAAATCTTCTTTTCAAATAAAAATAAGATTATTTTCTAATTATTTATAATTCATTGATTACTAGCTTAATTATATAGTTTACTTATTTATAAGCTATCGGATATCAACATAATGAACTAGTTATAAATAACTTACAACAATAAACCATATTAACAAAAAAGCCTTTTTAATTGATTTTACAGAACAAAAAGAGAATATTTTCTAACAACATATGTGTTTTACTGTTCCCTTCTAAATTCTTATATTGCACAATTAATAGTAAATATAAGCCATGCTCAAAAAACTCTTTTTCCTATTTTTCGGATTTCAGGCTATTTATGCCCAAGAAAAAACGCCTCATTTGAATGGTAATGTGAAAATTTCAATTACTGAAGGCACATTTGAATGTGATTTTACACTTAGTGACATTCCCAACCTCAAAGACTATTATATCCGTATTAATTCCAGAATGAATATTCTTAATTTTAAAAGTCTGCAGCCAGATGAATTTCTAATTGGCTATAGCTTTTCTCCTGATGACAAAGCCTATGAATCCAGAGGTTATTATTTTTCGGCTAACAACAGAAAGAATAAGTTTTTACCTAAAGCGGTACAGGTAAAATATGTGGGGAAATTTCCTGTCATAAAAGACACAATTAATGATTATAGCCGAAAAGACTGGAAAGGTAACATTGCCTTTAACTCATTTTCGGTACGTGCTGACGGAACACAAAGCGCATGGTATCCTATTCTATATGATGTTACGAATGACAAGATATATGATCAGATGACTTATGATGTGACTATTGAATGTGCAGATTGCAATACTTTATATGTCAACGGAAATATCCCGGTCAAAACATCTAAAAATCGATTTGTAAGCGATACTCCAAAAGAATTGATGCTGTTTTGTGGAAATTACGATTACAAACAGATCAATTCCACCTATATCCTAAATCCTGATATTGGTATTGGTATTGACAAACTAAAAGAATTGGAAGCTTTTACAGACACTTTTAAAAAATATTATGAAAAAAAGTTATCAATTCCTTTTGGACAACCTATTACTTTTATACAGACGACACCAACTTCCAAAAAAGATGGTTGGCTTTTTGTCGCCTATCCAACTATAGTCAACGTCGGATACGGAAATAACAGCTTGAGCGGTCTTCTCGACAAATGGTTCAAGCCTTTTATCGCTCATGAATTAGGGCATTATTATTTTGGCACTTATAAAGTATTTAATTCTGAACTGGGTGATATGCTAAGCGAAGGTTTTGCAGAATATCTGTCACTAAAGCTCTCCTTAGACCTGTTAGGTAAAGATGTCTACCAGAAAGAAATCAATGAGAAATTCGAATTTCTAAGTGATTTTAAAGCAATTCCATTCCAAAAGATAAAAACTCCTGCAGATTACGTTGACAGACAGACTTATGTTTACGATTATGCTCCTGTTGTATTCCTTGCAATTGAAAAAGAAATTGGAGAAAAACAGATGTGGCAATGGATACGTACTCTATTACAATCTAAAACGGAAATGACCAATTATGATTTTATGATTAAGACTTTGGATAGCGTATTGAAAGACAAAACAAAACTGGAAAATATCATATCAAAGTATTTTGATTCAGATGATTCTGTCGAAAATGCTATTAAAAAACTAAAAAGCTGATTCTATCGAATCAGCTTTTACTTTCTAAAGCAAACAATTTTGCCAATTGTCTTCGGTTTAGACAAGTCGGCGTGGCTTTCATAACAAGATTCCTAAGTATAATCCCAAATGGATTTCTGAGGTGTGACAGTTTGCCTATTTTCCAACTTACGGCTACTACAGTATGCGCTTTTTCTTTACGCAATTGCGGGTACAGGCGAAACGCTTCCTGCATTGAATGTTTTTTAAACAATTCACCCAATGCATACGCATCTTCAATTGCCTGGCAGGCTCCCTGACCCAAATTAGGCGTCGTAGCATGGGCCGCATCACCAATAAGGCAAACGTTATCCAAATTCCATTGCTGTATGGGTTTTAAATCCATAATTGGAGAAACAAACCTATTTTCCTTTGGAGTGGCTTTTATAATTTGTGTTACCGATGGATGATAATCTTTTAAAAAAGGTAGAATGTCAGAATCAACTTCCGCCATATCCTTATCAGCAAGAAAATACCAGTATAGTTGACGTTCGTTAAGCTGGGCAAAACCAAACCGGGTGCCTTTTCCCCAGGCTTCATTAGCTTCATTCCTATAGGATCCCAGCAATTCGACCTTGTCAACTACGCCACGCCAACACCATTGTCCGGCATCACGCAATTCACTTTTCGGGAATAGCAATGCCCTTACAACAGACCGGATTCCATCGGCACCGATAAGGTATCGGGCTTTAACCGATGTACCGTCTTCAAATTCAACATGATGAATGTTTTCATAAGAAATAATATTCTTAAGTCTCTTGCCCAAAATGATATGTTCCAGCCCTACTTCTTCTGCCAATATTTTATGCAGGTCGGCTCTGTGAATCGCAATTGTACTGACATTCAATTGTTTTTCGAAAAAACTAAGGTCATTGGATGAAAGTTTGCTAAAATTGGGTTTGGTAAGATTCATGGCAGTAATCCTATTCCCATGCCGGGCAATCGTATCGGCCAGACCCAGATGACGGTATACCTGCATGGCATTCATTGCTAGTATGATGCCTGCGCCTACGGGTTTTAATTCGTCCGCACTTTCATAAATTTTAAAAGAGATTCCTGCTTTTTTTAGAGCTAAGGCGGTAGTTAGTCCTCCTATTCCTGCTCCTATGATCGCTATTTCCATTTGCTGATGTTTTTGATAAGGCAAAATTGCAGTACCGAAAATGAAAAAACGTTCACTAAAGTTAATTAATTGCTTCGTTTTCGGATACGGCTCAGCGATTGTGCCGTGATACCTAAATAGCTTGAAATGTATTTCTGAGGTATTTTCCTGATGATTTCCGGCGACTTCCGCAAAAGGTTCTGATAACGTTCTTCAGGGCTGTAAAAAAGCAAATCCTCTATCCTGCGCTTTGCTTCTAAAAAACAGATATCCGACATCGTTTTACTGAACCTGGTCCAGAAAATATCACTGTCTATTAATATATCGAGATGCTTCTTTTGAAAAACCAAAATCTCCGTATCTAAGGTAGTTTTGATAATAAAACCGGATTTCTGATTGGTGATATAACTTTCGTAATCGCCAAAAAAGTCACCATTCACCTGGAGCAGAAAACTGATTTCTTCTCCCAAATCATTCACGCAGTAAGTCCTTACAGCTCCATTGACAATATAGCCCAACCAATCGCAAACGGCATTACCTTCAAACAGAATATTGTTCTTTTTAAACTCCCTGGTTTCAGAAACAGATAAGAATTCTTTTAGCCTGTCGGCATTTATCCCCAAACGTTGAGCCAGTTCTGCTTCATTTATCATGGTTTGATAATTTATTGAAACAAAAATAGTAATTTGGAAAGCAAATTTTATGTGATGGTCAATCCAAAAGATATACTAAAACGATTAGGCATTCCTGAAAAACAAGCTGCGGAGTTATTGTCTATTTCCAGAACCAAATCAATAAGCAGCGGAGAAGACTATATTTCTGCAGGGCAAACTCCCAGAACATTCGCAATTGTCATCAACGGACTTTTCCGGTATTATTACATAGACGAAAAAGGGTATGAATTTACAAAAGGTTTTATTCCGGCAGATACAGTTTTGAGCGCCTACTCGGCTATGCGTTACGGAACATCGTCCTACTTTTATATCCAGGCTCTTGAAGACTCCGAAATTTTGGAAATAGATTATAAAAAATGGCTTTTATTGCAACAACAGGATGCTTTTTGGGACAAGTTTCTTATCCAGGCCCTGGAAAAAGGATATTTTATCAAAGAAAAAAGAGAAAGGGAATTGCTTTTACTGGATGCCGAAGCGCGTTATAAGATTTTCACAACTGAATTCCCCGATTTGGAAAAAAGAATAAAACTGCAAATTGTAGCTTCCTATCTCGGTATACAACCTGAATCCTTGAGCCGCATCCGAAAAAATAAGCCCGCTTAACATAAGTCAATTTTTTAACCGATTGCTCCTTCTATTTTTGGGCCATAAACCTATTAAAATAGAATTTAATGACTTTTCAAAACAACACCATCCTGATAACGGGCGGAAGTTCCGGATTGGGGCTTGAAATGGCAAAACAGTTTATCCGTTTGGGAAATAAAGTAATTGTTTGTTCGAGAACATCCGAAAAATTACGACAGGCACAAAATACAGTTCCTGAAATACTAACTTATACTTGTGACATATCTGTTGAAGAAGAACGCAGGAAGTTGAGCAAATGGGTTGACGAAAACCATCCTGAAATAAATATCCTAATCAACAATGCGGCTATTGTGCATCGGATTCAATTTGCTGATGATATAGAAAGCTACGAAAAATCAGTCGAGGAAATAACAACGAATCTTCAGGCACCTATTCACTTGTCGAAACTATTCCTGCCACTATTAGCAGTTAATTCCGGGACAAAAATCATCAATATTACTACGGGGTTGGTCTATGTGCCAAGAACGGATTATCCGTTTTATAACGCCACCAAAGCAGCCCTGCACTCATTTACTCAGGTTTTGAGAAATCATCTCAAAAACAATTCTGTAAAAGTGATAGAAGTGCTATTTCCTGTTGTAGACACACCCTGGCATGAAGGTAATGCTCCCAAAATAGCCATAACACCACAAAAGGCTGTAAATGAAATGATCAAAGGCCTGACAAACGGAAAAGATGAAATAAGGATTGGCAAAGTCAGGATATTGTATTATCTCTCACGCCTTGCCCCTAAATTTGCATTCAGAAAAATCAATTCTTTGAGATGAGCCAAAAATGATTCCGCAATCTTCTATATTTGTAATAAAGCCCATTCTATGAGACTAAAAGCATTCTTATTGTTTTCTTTATTCCTACTCTGGTCCTGCAAACAAGAAACCAAAATCCAAAATACAGTAAAAGAAGAAGAACCGATTGACACTATAGAAACTGCTGTAACTCCATTAAAAGAAGGCTTCCGTTTTGAGGATTTCCAAATCAGAAAAGGAGGATTAGGACGCATAAACGTAGGCATATCTTTGGAAGAAAGCGAAAAATACCTGAAAGAACTGACCCGAAAACGATGCGACCCCTTTGATTTCGGATTTGACGGAGGTGGCGATGCGTATATCTACTATTGGAAAGACCAGCCCGTTTTGGTACTTATTCCTGAAATGGATACTGATATATTGCTCGCCATTGTCGCTATACACAAAGAACTGAAAACCGAAAAAGGATTACATCCAAATGCTACCATAAAAAACATCCAAAAACATTACGGAAATCTTCCGTTGTACCAAAATCTTATGATGAGTTGGGAATTTATGTATGATGAGAAAACAAACTGGGATTTTGTATTTATGAAAGACCCCGAACATCAGGCAGGCAACTATGAAACCCCTGACGCTCCCGGCAAAGTAATTGATTTCAACGCCAAAACAGATTGGATAACCATCCATTAAGGCAAACAAACACTAACTGCAATCAGGACAGTACCCTGAAATAAAACCATTAAAATTAGAAACACTATAACCCACAGGCAAATTCAGATTCGCTTCGTTGGGCATACATTCTACCTTATCACAACCTAAACAACGAAAATGAAAATGGTTGTGGTGATGCTGTTTCTTTTCACAATTAATACAAATTGCAAAATATTGCTTGCCGTCATCGCCTATAATCCTGTGTGCAATACCCTCATCACAAAAACGATTCAAAACCCTGTAAATAGTAGCCCTGTCTGCCTGTCCGTCTAAAGTATTTAACAGATTTTCATGGCTTAGTGCCTGTCTGGATTTCTTCAATGAATCAAGGATTATACTTTTTGTTTTGGTATTTCGGGTACTCATATTTTATTTTTTTAATGCGACTTAGTTGCAATAATACAAAAAATATTTATCTTTGATGAAATTTTTAGCAGAAATCTAATTTGGATTTTAATGCTTAATTTAACATACTACACCTCTACCCACTTTTATTAATCTAAATACGATTACAATGGCAGACAGCAACACTTTTGAAGTTATCATTATAGGCGGTAGCTATTCCGGTCTTTCAGCAGCAATGAGTTTAGGGCGTTCTTTACGAAAAGTCCTGATTATTGATAGTGGAAAACCTTGTAACAGACAGACACCGCATTCCCACAATTTCCTGACACAAGATGGGGAAACACCTGCAGCAATTTCGCAAAAGGCAAAAAAACAGGTGATGAACTATCCCACCATCAGCTTTCACGAAGGACTGGCTATAAAGGCACATAAAACGGGTAATGATTTTGAAGTAATCACAGAAACGGGAGAAAAATTCACTTCAAAAAAATTGATTTTTGCAACCGGATTAAAAGATATTATGCCTGAAATAGATGGTTTTTCCGAGTGTTGGGGCATTTCTATCCTGCATTGTCCTTATTGCCACGGTTATGAAGCGCGTGATACTAAAACCGCTATTTTGGCCAATGAGGATAGCGGTTTTCATTACGCCCAACTGCTATCAAACTGGACAAAAGACCTTGCGCTTTTCACTGATGGAATTTCAATACTGACAGCAGAACAGGCCGAAATAGTCAAAAAAAACGGAGTAAAAATCATCGAAGAGCCTATTAGTCATATTGAAAATGAAAATGGCAAAGTGCGTCATATTGTCTTCAAAGACGGCACCCAATTTCCTGTAGAAACCATTTACTGCAGACCTAATTACATACAACACTGCCCTATTCCTGAAGAATTAGGCTGTGAATTGACTGAACAGGGACTTATAAAAACCGATGCTTTTCAAAAAACAAATATTGACGGCGTATTTGCTTGCGGAGACAGTACAAGCGGAAGGTCTGTTGCCGTGTCTGTATCTACCGGTTCAATAGCCGGAGTTTTTGCTAATAACGAATTGACAGGAGAAGCTTTCAATAGCTAACAAATAAAAAACCGGCGGTAAATTAGCGCCGGTTTATACTTCCATCTTATTTTTTAGATTTCTTTTTCTTTTTGGCTTTTGCTTTCGCTTTGGCTGCTTTTTTTGCCTTCGCTTTTTTTCTGGCTTTTTTCTTCTTTTCCTTCTCTTTTTTCTTTTTAGCTTTTGCTTTTTCTTTCTTCTTCTTTTTGGCTTTTTTGATTTTTTCCTTCTCTTTTTTAGCCTTTTTAGATTTCTTCTTATCTTTCTTTGCTACTTCGGTATTTTCTTGAGCTACCTGTGTTACTACCGATTTTTCTGCCTCTTGCGAAACTACTTCTGCATTTTCTTTAGGTGCTGCTTTAGCAGAAACAGTTTTGCTTGCAGTGGTCGTTTTTGAAACTGCTACCGTTTTTGCTGTTGCAGGTTGGGAAGCAATCGTTTTTGAAGCATTGGATGTTCTTGCGGCAGGTTTTGTTGTAGTTGGTTTTGCCGCTGTTGTTCTTGGCGTTGTTGTTCTTGCAGTAGCAGGCTTTGCTGTTGTGGTTTTAGCTGTTGTACCAGCCGGCCTTGTTGTTTTTGCTGTTGCAGCTGTTTTTGGACTTGCTGGTTTGGCAGCGGCCGGAGTTGCTTTTGGAGCATCCTGGCTTTTCTCTGGTGTATTGCCTGAATTGGTTTCGCTTATTTGACTCATTGTATCGGATTTACTATTTGTTTATTTTATTAAAAATTCCTTGAGATTTTTAGCTGTATTTCTTTAAAGTTAATCTATTGTAAATTTAACGTTAACAAAATTAAGGCTTTAATTCATTCGCCAATGTTAAGTTTTCACCTGAAGCAAAAACTTAACATTGGAATTTTTAGAAAAAAATAACATATAGCCAACTCTTGCCAAAATCACAACAATTCACAATATCTTCATAAAATTGGTGATTTGGGCCATCTATTTTAGGGTTTTTAAATAAAATTGAGTAAATTCAAAATATAAACCTTTAAAATTCCTATCCCATGAAAAAGTCAATCCTTATCGTTGGCATGACAGCACTTTTTGCTTTTGCCTCCTGCAGAGAAGATAAAAAAGTACCTGACCCTGCTCCTAAAACGCCACCTGTAGATAATCCTACGCCACCACCTTCACCGACAACCGGAGTACCCGCAACATCACAAGATGAAGATGGAACTAATATTTCGGTAAGCAAAGATGGTGCTGCAGTTGAAACAAAAGACGGTAAAAATAAAACAGGCATCAGTGTTTCTAAAAATGACGCTTCAGTCGAAATCAAGAAATCTAAAAATTAAACAGATAAGCCGGCAAAGTTTGCTGGCTTATTTAATCAAAGGTCATTTACTGTTGTAAAAAGCAGTTTAAATAAATTTTATTTTTTACTTTATATAATATTGTTTATATCACTATAAATAAACTATTTGACAAAACAATATTATTTAAAAACAAAAGAATTATTACTATGAAAAAAATATTCTTACTGTTGTTTGGCATCGCTATTCTGGGAGCGTGCAAATCAAAACCATCGACTCCAAAAATGGCAAAATTAGAACTCTCTCAAGTGAGTCCGTCGCAAAAAAACAAGGCCTACGAACTGGGAAAAAGAGTACTGAATGCCTGTAATACTTCCAAATTCAAACCTTTCACAAAAGAAGAAGCAACCGACAAAGTAATACAAAACACTACCATAGAAAGACTATCAAGCACCTGCAGGAAATTTTCAATCAAGTATGGCAAATTTGAAGACTTACGACTGGTTGAAGTAATTAAAAATAATGCTGACGAATCACTTATTTTTAGATATAAAGCCGATTACCAAAGAAAATTTGCTCAAAAAGAATTACAGGTTACGTTAGATAAGGACAACAAGGTAGCCGCCATTCGCTCAACAGATTGGACAGATAGTTATACACCGTAGGCAATATTTCCCTATTTTAGCATACCAAACCTGAAAAATGAACACCAACGAACAGATTATCGAAGAGTTTTATGCAGCCTTTGCTGCCCAAAATGCAGAAACCATGTCCAGCTGCTACCATCCGGATATTGTTTTTGAAGACCCTGCTTTTGGAAAACTGCACGGAAAAGATGTTTCTGATATGTGGCATATGCTCATTGAACGGGCAAAAGGAAACCTGAATATCGAATTTGCAGATATCAAAGCTGACGGACAAAAAGGAACCGCCACCTGGATTGCCACTTACCATTTCACAAAAACCAACCGAAAGGTCATTAATAAAATAAAAGCTTCTTTTGAATTTAAAGACGGGCTGATTATCAGGCATACTGACTCATTTGATTTCTGGGATTGGGCAAAACAAGCCTTGGGAACAACAGGTCTATTATTAGGATGGTCTTCCTTTCTTCATAAAAAAGTACAGCGCCAGGCTTTGGAATCTTTGAGAAAATACCAACAAAAACTACAATCATAATTGTTATGAAAAAAACAATCTGCTTAGCATTATTTTTCCTTTCCATATCTGCTTATTGCCAGGATTCATATAAAAACTTTCAGGATGCCTTAAAAGCAAATGACACTACAAAACAGTTACAAATCCTAACGCAATGGGAAAAATCAAATGCCAAAGACCCTGAATTATACACCTCCTATTACAATTATTATTTTTCCAAAAGCAGACAGGAAGTCGTTTCTATCGATAAGGAAAATAAAGGCAAGGAAAGCCTGAAATTAGTAGATTCCACGGGAAATGTTGCCGGTTATATGGGCAGTTCAATTGTGTATGATACTTATTTCCTGAAAAAAGCTTTTGAAAGCATCGATAAAGGGATTTCAAAATTTCCTAACAGGCTTGACATGCGTTTTGGTAAAATTTACGGCCTGGGTTTAAATAAAGATTATGAAGCTTTTACAAAAGAAATAATCAAAACCATTGAGCAGTCTGGCAAAAACAACAACAAATGGCTTTGGACACTGAACAAGCCGGTCGAGGATCCGGAAAACTTTATGCTTGGAAACATTCAAAGCTATGTAGAACAGCTATACAATACTGGCAATGATAATCTTCTCAAAAACATCAAGCAAATTTCGGAAACCGTTTTAAAATACAACCCCAAACACGTCGAAAGCCTTTCAAACATTTCCATATTCTATATCATCAACAAAGAATACGACAAATCATTGCAGTATTCGCTCAAGGCACACCAAATCAATCCAAGCGATGCAATTGTTTTAGGCAACATTGCCTATACTTATAAGGAAAAGGGCGACAAAGCCAATGCTATCAAATTCTATGAACTTACCTTAGAACATGGTGACGAGAGTGCAAAACAACAAGCGCAAAGAGCACTTGACAAACTCAAATAAGGCAATTAAATTAACAAACATTTAAATTCAAAGACGTCATAATTGCTTAACTTTAAAAGACCAGAAATTACTGCTCTTATAGAAATTATTGTATTATGACAAATCCAATTTTAAACTCTTTCCTACCCTTATTTTATATTGCCTGGTCTGATGATGTACTCACAGAAAAAGAAGCTACCCTGCTCCAAGAATCCATTAATTCGCAGGATTGGCTGACCAAAGCAGACAAAAAAGAACTGCTTTCTAAAATAAACATTGACAATCCGCCAACAAGAACAGAGCTTCTCGAATGGAAGGAATCTATAAAAAAAGCCGTAAACGAAGACAGTGAAGAGGAATCGCTTACGGATATTGCCCTAAAACTCGCATTGCTTGACGACCCTAAAATCAGCAATGAAAAACTAAAACCGCTTTATTTCTATCTTCAAAATCTGGAGAAATCATTGGGAATCATTAGTAACGAAGCAGTTTACGCCTTTAAGGAAACACACGACACCATTACTTCAAAATATAGTACCGAGGCTACTTTTTCAGTTGAAAAATTAACCGAAATATTAGACGGAAACCAAGCCGAAATCATCAATACCGTCAAGAAGGTAATCAGCCGTCCCTCTTTCAAATACGAAACCTCTACTGATATTGAAGTCTATCGTGAAAAGGTCCTGAAATGGTGCAAGATACTTGCCAAGGAAGGACTTGGAGCTACAGCCTATCCCAAAAAACACGGAGGACAGGATGATATAGAAGCCTACTTCTCTATTATGGAAACCCTTAGCTACCACGATTTGAGCCTCGTTATCAAGTTTGGAGTGCAATTTGGACTTTGGGGAATGAGCATCCAATCACTCGGAACAGAAAAACATTATGCAAAATACCTGAAAAACATTGGTTCACTTAAACTTCCCGGTTGTTTTGCTATGACAGAAACCAATCATGGCTCTAATGTTAAATCGTTGGAAACGACAGCTATTTACGACCACAAAACAAAGACTTTTACAATAAACACACCACACAAGCTCGCCAGAAAAGAATACATTGGTAATGCGGCCCGTGACGGACAAATGGCAACCGTATTTGCAAAATTAATCATCGACGGCAAAGATCATGGTGTTAATGCTTTTATCGTGCCTATACGCGATTCAAAAAACAATGTGCTGGAAGGCATAACAATTGAAGACTGCGGTCATAAAATGGGCCTGAACGGTGTCGACAACGGAATTATTTACTTTGACAATGTCATCATTCCTAAAGAAAATATGCTCGACAGGTTCGCATCCATCAACAGCAAAGGACAATTTGTAAGTCCTATTGCCAGTGATAACCGTCGCTTTTTCACCATGCTCGGCACTTTGGTAGGCGGAAGAATTGGCGTTCCGCGTTCCGCCCTGGCCGCCGCAAAATCGGCCTTAACGATTGCCGTACGCTATGGCGACCAAAGAAGGCAGTTTGGCCCACAGGGAGGTTCTGAAGTTCCTATTTTAAATTACAGGATACACCAGCGCAGATTGATGCCCTATCTGGCAAAATCATATGCTGTCCATTTTGCACTGCAATATGTTACGCAACGGTTTGTCAAACGACAGGAATCCGAAATGCAGGAAATCGAAGCACTGGCTGCCGGAATGAAAGCCTATTCCACCTGGAACACACGCGATACGATTCAGGAATGCCGCGAGGCTTGTGGCGGAAAAGGCTATTTGTCTGAAAACCGGTTTGATGCATTGAAAAATGATACTGAAGTCTATACTACTTTTGAAGGTGATAATACCGTACTGATGAATCTGGTGGCTAAAAACCGACTTACCGAGTTTAGAAATCAGTTTGGAGAAATGAATGTGCTAAGCCTTTTCAATTATGTAGTCGACCAGGCCAAGACTTCCATCACTTATAAAAATCCTTTTGCCACAAGGAATACAGATGAAAACCATCTGATTGACAGCGAATTTCATATCCATGCATTTACTTTCCGTGAAAAAGAAATACAGGCTTCTGCGGCAAAACGCATCAAAAAGCTGCTGGATAGCGGCCTGGATTCTTTTGACGCATTTAATATCGCACAACATCACTTGATAAACGTAAGTCAGGCCTATCTGGAAAGAATTGTATTAGAACAGTTCCAGCTACAGGTTGAAAATACAAAAGACGAAGGCTGCAAGGCTGTTTTGAAAAAACTCTGCCAGCTTTACGCACTTTCAACACTTGAAAAAAATGCAAGCTGGTATCTGGAACAAGGTTATATGGAAGGCGTAAAAACAAAAGCCATCCGGAAATCGGTAAACCAATTATGCTGGGAAATCAGGCAAAATGCCGTGCCTTTGGTCAACGCTTTTAATATACCGGAAAGCTGTTTGAGCGCGCCTATTGTCACAAAACGATAAATCAAGCCTTTAGCAGCAGGTCAATATTCCAATCCAAATCCGGATTATAGACCAATTCACCCTTTTTTACTTCAAGCGGACAATCAAAATTGTTGGTATAAAGACTTCCTGTGCCTAAACCCTGAGGCATTGGATTCTGTTTTTGAAACGTCCATTGGGCAATGGCATTCAAACCAATATTGCTTTCTAAAGCTGAGGTGGCCCACCAACCAATATTGTATTTTTCGGCCAATGCAATCCATTCCTCAGAACCTCTAAAACCACCTATAAGACTAGGTTTTAAAATGATATATTGCGGCCTGATTTTTTGTAACAGGGCTTCTTTTTGAGCATAATCAAAGACACCTATCAGCTCTTCATCCAAGGCAATAGGAAAAGGAGCGTTTTTACACAGCTCTGACATACTGTCATGTTGATTTTTTTGTATAGGCTGTTCTATGCTATGTATTTTAAATTCAGATAATTGATTTAATTTAAACAAAGCTTCACTTGAAGTAAATCCACCATTGGCATCAACCCGGATTTCTATTGTAGAATCATCATAATTTTCACGTATAAGGCGCAATAATCCGATCTCTTTTTCAAAATCTATGGCTCCTATTTTGAGCTTTATGCAATGAAATCCTTCGGCCAGTTTTTCTTCGATTTGTGACTTCATAAAAGCAGGCTCACCCATCCATACCAAACCATTAATCGGGATGTTTTTTTTGCCAGTTGTAAAATCGGAAGGGAACAATAAAAAAGATGTTTCGCTTTCTAATGACAGGAAAGCCATTTCAACTCCAAACTGTAACGAAGGAAATTCGAGGAGCATTTTCCAAAGCTTTTCTTTTCCAAGATGTATGTTTTCACAAACCCATTTTAGCTTTTCTTCATAATCCGGCCTGTCGTCTGCACTTAACGTTCTCAGAATACCGCACTCACCTATTCCCCGTTTGCCATTTTCCTCCAGAATAAGGAACCAGGTTTCTTTATGGGTCATTATGCCTCGGGAAGTGCCTGATGGACGCTTAAAATCGAGAATATACTTTTTATAGGACGCTTTTAGCATAGTCAATCTGTTTATTCTTCAAGCAGTTTTAAAATCCTGTCAAAATCATCACTTACAAATCCTGCCTTTCTCAGGTCATCAAAATCAAATTGGGTCCTGGCTTTCCACGACAAGGTTGGAGTAACGTTTTGCCCTCTGTATTTTTTATGGATTTCTTTTGCCTTTTTGTAATCGCCTTTCAGCAAATATACATGCGCCATATTCAATTGAATAAGCAATTCCGACTCATCCTTGCTTTCTCCCTCTTTTAAAGCCTTCAAGGCTTTGTCAAACTGTTTGGAATACAAATAATACTGTCCCAAAGCGTTATAATCCAATACGGAGGCATTTCCGTTCTCCATAATCCCGGTCTGTAACAAATCAATTGCCTGTTCGTATTTCCTGTTTTTAAAATACTGCATCGCATCCAGTCTTATGGCAGTCAGTATCGATTTGTTTGCCGGTTTTTCCAAAAGACAGGCATTGCCAAAATCCTTAAAGGCTTTGTTTTTCTCAATTGCCAAAAGATTCTGGAATTCCTGGAATTTATAGCGCTTCTGCATTTTTTCGAGAATGCAAAGCGAGAAATCATCTGCATTCAGCATTTTCTTAGCCAGGTCAGAAGCCTTTATCTGCCTGATAATTGTCTGCCTGTTTTCCAATGTCCAGCCCCGGTTCAGCTTATTATCAACCCATGGCACGATTTCAAGGACTATTTTCTGTTTCATAATCCAGTTCATACTTTCAAAGCCAAACCACAAGTACTCCTGCCCTGTTTTTAAACAGGAAGATTTGTCTATAGAAAGTCGTCTGGCTTCTTTATTTACCGGACTATTCTGAAAAAGGCATGCATTGTCTGTTTTCCCTTTCTCTTTATACTCTTTTGCAAAGGCATTGCTTGAAAATATTCCGTATTTGCATTTATCATCACCGGAAATCTTAGAAGTCAGAAACACAGCACCGGCAGCACCCTGACTAATACCGCTTGGGTCCGGTATTGCTTTTAAGAGCGAACTAAGACTGTTTGCCATTTGCTGGTTTTCATCCAGAATTGTAATCCTGTAAACAATTTCTGTTGTGCCCATTGGCAGGTCTTCCGTCTTTACCGTTATCTTTTCTCCGGCCGAGACAATGATTTCTTTTGTTGTAGCGCGCTCTTTATCCCAATAGCCATCTTGCTGTGAGAAAGCAGATTGGGCTAAAACCAAAAACAAAAGAAACGTAATTTTTCGTGTAAGCATTTTTGCAAATAATTCATTAGCTGCTCCCAGAGCATAAAAAAAGAAAAAGGACTACAAATCCTTTTTCCTTACTTTTTTATTTGTATTAAATATCGATGGAATCCCCGATTTCCAATAGCATCAGGTCTTTTCCTCTGTCAAAAAATTTCTTTTTGGCTTCTTCCTTATCGATTTTGATATAACCGAAAGTATCATAATGGCAACCTAAAATCTTATCGCATTCCACAAAATCAGAAGCAATAATGGCATCTTCAACATCCATTGTGAAATTGTTTCCTATCGGAAAAATAGCCAAGTCAAGCTTGGTTCTTAATGGAATGAGCTTCATGTCAAAAGTCAGGGCAGTATCGCCGGCAATATAAATATTCTTATGTTCGCCTTCAATCACAAAACCGCCAGGATTCCCGCCATATTTGCCATCATTAAACGAACTGGAATGAATGGCGTTCACATATTTTACAGTTCCGAAATCAAATTTCCAGCTTCCGCCATGGTTCATTGGATGGCTTTTTAGTCCTTTTGCTTCAAAATACCATGCGATTTCTGCATTTGAAACAATGGTTGCCCCAGTACGCCTGGCAATAGCCTCTACATCGAGTACGTGGTCACCGTGTGCATGCGTCACTAAAATATAATCGGCTTTAAGTTCCTCAATATTGATATGGCTTGCCAACTCATTTGCAGTTATATAAGGGTCTACAATGATATTTTTGCCTCCTACTTCGATACCGAGGCTTGCGTGTCCGTAGAATGTAATTTTCATAGTTTTTTATTTTAATTATTTACAATAATATCTGAAAGGAAAAAAATCAGGCATAATGAAAGCAGTACTGACAAAAGAAAAGTACTGATAGCCAGTTTTTTTAATTCCGGGTCTAATTTTTTAGGGTCTTTATTTTTATACACCGTTATCAAATGGCTGATTAATGGGAAATAAGCCACGACGAAAATATACTGGTCAAACTGGAAATTATTCAACACCGCAAAAACAAGCACCAAAATCATGGCAGAGATTACCAGAAAATAATGGTATTTTTTTGCTTTTGCTCCGCCAATTTTCACCACAATAGTGTTTTTACCTGATTTTCTATCCGATTCTTCGTCTCTCATGTTGTTAAGGTTTAGTACTCCTACACTCAAAAAACCTATCGCTATAGCCGGAAGGAAAAGTTTATAGTCTAACTCTTTAGAATATAAAAAGTTAACACCCAGCGTACTCACCAACCCGAAAAACACAAAAACAAAAAGGTCACCATAACCACGATAGCCATAAGCCGTATTCCCAATTGTATATCGGATAGCCGAGGCAATAGCCAGAAGGCCTAATATTAAAAAGAAAATCGAGTAACCTATATTCGTTTCGCCAAACGCGAAATAAATCAGCAAAACGGCTGAAATAAAAGTCAGTACAGAAGTAATGATAATGGCCCGTTTCATGGCTTGCGGCGAAATTACGCCGCTTTGGATTGCCCGTTTCGGACCAATCCGGTCTTCATTATCGGTTCCTTTGATTCCGTCACCATAATCATTCGCAAAATTGGAAAGTACCTGAAGTCCCAGTGTTGTCAGGATGGCAAAGCCAAATAGCTGCCAGTTAAAAACTTCGGTCGGCGTCAGCACATTGGCTGTCGGATATGCCAAAGCATACATACTCCCCACAATAATTCCTGATACCGAAAGTGGCAATGTTCGCAGACGTGCTGCTTCTACCCAATGTTTCATTTTTAGTGTTTATTCGTAAATAGTGTTTCTTTTTCAGGCAAAGCTACATCCAGTTCTTTTCGGATGTCTCCACCTGATACAGCCAATAGTTGACCAATTGTTTTATATGCGTATAATCTCCAAATCTAAAGTCTACGTCACCTGCAGCCGTATGCAAAATCAGGTGCCCCACATCGGCACTTTTATGCCAAAAATATTGTTTGGCAGTAATCGCCTGGATTTTATGCGGCTCTATAATCTCGTGTTCCACATCCCAGGCTCCGTGTCTTTTTATGATAAAGTCCTGATTTACATACAGTGCATGGTTTCTATAACCGAAATAAATCAGGCTGCTTATAAGACATAAATATACAAAAACAAGCGGAATATACAGGTCCATATTTCCAATTTCTGCATAATGCAAAAGGGTTAAAATAACGGTCAGAAAAGCAACAGCAGAAAATGTTCTGAAAATCAGGTAGCGAAAATTGGAGCGGTATTGGTTTCCCTTTTGAGGAATTTTTCCGAGGATAATTCTAAGGATTTCATCCCTTTCTTCTGTATTACAGCCCGGCACCTCAATCGCATTGCTTTTTTTCTTCTGTTCCTTTACCTCATCGCTCGAAGCCTGTTTCATGTTCATGTCCAGAATACGGAATTTTTTCTGGAAATAATTCTGGCTATAGGATGTAATCTGGACTTTATCAGGATTGAGCAACGTATTCTTCTTTGCAAACAACCCGGATGTAATGACCAGTGACTGTTTCTGCTTAATCATTACAAAATCAAAATGCTTGATAAAGATTCGGACAATATTGATAAGCAATACCAAAACCAACAATCCGAAAATTAAAATTCCGGCAGAAAAGAAACCTGCTCCTCTTTCAAAAACGGTATCTACCTCTTTCTCGTCAATTTCAAACGCATTAATCGCATCTTTAAAACTTTGATAAAGTGTAATGACAAAAGTTACTAAAAGCGCTATGGTCCGCCCGTAATTGGATGTAATTCCTACTTTAAATAACGTGTTGTAACTTATTTTAAGAAAGGTTTTTGACTCTTTAATTACTTCTTGATTATCGTCAAGTGCTTCTTCATCCTTATTGCCATAATCAAGTAATTTTTCTTTCAGTAGCAATGCCAATCTTTGGTCGATTGCCCGAATGCTGATTTCTTTTTTATCGGTTCCTGCCGTATCAATATCCAGGCTATAGACACCAATTATTTTTTGGATTATGGACTGATTGATGTCAACCTGCTGGATTTTGGAAAGCTGAATGCTGATTCTGCTTTTGCTGATAACACCTTTTCTCAATACAAACTCCTGCTTTTCTTCGTCCAGATAGAAAGTGAAATTCCTGTATTTCAAATAGCCAATAACTAAGGTAAGCAGCACCAATCCTAAAAAACCAAGTCCAACAACCAAATATTGATCTTCTTTAAGCTTGAATAAAATAACCAACAAAAGAACCCAAAATTGGCGAACAATGCTCTGAAAAGTGTCGGCAAACATGACTATGATTCCCGTAACCGATTGCCGTTGCGGGGTAGTAAAATCAAGCCTCATCAGATGTGGTTTTGGATTTTTTGCATCAGCAGTTCCTTAATGCTTTCTGCCTTTTCTTTTTCAATTCCGGAAATTTTCACGTCACTGGTGTTTCCACCTGCCGTAAATATCTGAATCTGTGCCAGTTTATATATTCTGGAAAAAGCACCCTCATGCATTGCTACATGCTGAATCCTGTTGAAAGGCATTATGGTGGTTGTGGTTGAAAGCAAACCTCTTTTGTAAAGGATATCCTTATCTCTTAAAGCAAAAGCACGTCTTTTCACAGCCATAACCGAACTGAAATATAAAATCAGCGCAAAAACCGCATATGAAATTCCAAAAACCAGATAGGTCTGAGTATTCTGAAAATCTTCATTGAAATAAATCAGTACACCAATTCCAATAGCTATAATCAATAAAACAATCGCAATATTGATGTAGACTACCTTGATATAATTCTTATTCAGTGGCGAAAAGTGCACTTCCTCAAATTTTGGAAGCTGGTTTATGTCAATGGTTTCATTTGTAAATTCCATCGCAGTTAGGGGTTTCTATAAGTTAGGATGCTATTGTTTGTGGGTCTATGGCAAATATTTCTTTTCGAAGTTTGGTTTTCTTTTTTCCAGGAAAGCATTTCTTCCTTCTTTGGCTTCGTCTGTCATATATGCCAAACGCGTTGCTTCTCCTGCAAAAACCTGCTGTCCGACCATTCCATCATCTGTAAGGTTCATGGCAAATTTCAGCATTTTTATAGAAGTTGGCGATTTGGCCAAAATTTCCTGAGCCCATTCGTAAGCCGTATCTTCTAATTCAGCATGAGGGATTACAGCATTGACCATTCCCATATCAAAAGCTTCCTGTGCCGAATAATTTCTTCCTAGAAAGAAAATTTCCCTTGCTTTTTTCTGTCCAACCATTTTTGCAAGATATGCCGAGCCATAACCTCCGTCAAAACTTGTTACATCTGCATCCGTCTGTTTAAAAATAGCATGTTCTTTGCTTGCCAATGTCAGGTCGCAAACCACATGAAGGCTATGTCCGCCTCCAACGGCCCATCCCGGAACTACTGCAATGACTACTTTTGGCATGAAGCGGATTAAACGCTGCACTTCCAAAATATTAAGGCGGTGCATTCCGTCATCGCCCACATAGCCCTGATGTCCTCTCGCCTTTTGGTCACCACCACTGCAAAAGGAATATATACCATCTTTGGAAGATGGTCCTTCAGCAGATAACAGGACAACACCAATGGAGGTATCTTCCTGTGCGTCGTAAAAAGCCTGATAGAGTTCGCTTGTCGTTTTTGGACGGAAAGCGTTCCTTACATCCGGACGGTTAAAAGCTATCCTGGCAACGCCATTGGACTTCTTATAGGTTATATCTTCAAAATCTTTAACAGTTTCCCAGTTTATTGAACTCATTTTTATACTATTTTAGCGTAAAAATAAATCATTTTTTACAGACTACGAATAACAAAAATTAAAATCTAAATGAGACAGACTTTCTTACCTATTGCTTTGCTTGCATTTGCTTTTTCAGCATATTCTCAAAAGTATGAGTTCCAAACCATTAAAGATATAGAAGCGACTCCTGTGATTTCTCAGGACATTACCGGAACCTGCTGGAGCTTTTCTTCTACTTCTTTCTTAGAAGCTGAAATTATCAGAACAACAGGCAGGAAGATCGATCTTTCTGAAATGTACAATGTTCGCAATACTTATCCTAAAAAGGCATGGAATTATGTAATGCGTCAGGGAAAAGCACAATTTGGCGAAGGTGGTCTAAACCATGATGTTATCAATAGCGCTATGCAATTTGGTATTGTGCCTCTGACAGCCTATTCCGGTTTGGTAGGAAATGCAACCAAGCACGATCATTCTAAAATGGCTAAAGAACTGGAAGATTTGCTGAAAAAATATGCCGACCCTTCCAAAAAACTGGATCCGAAATGGAAAACTGAAGTAGAAGCCATATTGGACAAATATATGGGAGCCAACGTAACCGAGTTTACTTACGACGGAAAAAAATATACGCCAAAGAGCTTCCTGGAAATGACCAAACTAAATCTGAAAGATTATGTGACAATCACTTCCTTCACCAACGAGCCTTACTACAAGACTTTTATTCTGGATATCCCTGACAATTTTTCTAACGGAAGCTTTTACAACATGCCTCTTGACGAGTTTGTACAAAACGTTGATAACGCTTTAGACAAGGGATACACGCTGGCTTTGGATGCCGATGTAAGTGAAAAAACCTTTTCCGGAAAAAATGGAATTGCTGTAATCCCGGAAAACGAAGCGGATGAAAAGACGATTCTTACTGAAATTAAGCCGGAAAAGAATATCACTCCTGAATTCCGCCAGCAGGAATTTGAAAACTTCAATACTACAGACGACCACCTGATGCATATTGTTGGTAAAGTAAAAGACCAAAAAGGCAATATCTATTACAAGGTAAAAAATTCATGGGGCTCAAAGAATCTTGGAAATGACGGTTATATTTACATGAGCGTTCCTTACCTAAGATTAAAAGCCATTTCTGTACTATTGCACAAGGATGGACTTTTGAAGAAAACCAAAAAAGAATTAGGCGTCTAACGTTTCCATAAAATAATAAGTCGGGATTTTCTAATCCCGATTTTTTTGTTTGAACTATTTTCTTAAATTTAAAGATGAAAAAATTTTATTCAGACCATCATATTCCTACGGTCACTATGCTGTGGCTGATTGTTCTCTTTTTAATCGCCACCCCTTTTTTTACACCCAATCAAATCTGGGGTGAAATGTTTATCCCTATTATCATAGTTTCACTTTGTGCCCTTCTTATTCTATGGATTCTTTTGGACACCAAATATGTCATCAAGAATTCATTCCTTCATTATACATCAGGACCTATTCGCGGAAAAATTGATATTTACAAAATCAATGCAATAGTCCACCAAAAAAAGTGGTTTGTACAATCAACGCTTAAACCTGCTTTGGGTAGCAAAGGACTTATCATCAAATACGGCAAATTTGACGATATTTATATTTCGCCGAAACGAAAGCAGGAATTCATTGATGCCTTGTTAGAAATCAATCCGCACATCGAAATCGAGTAGAAAAACTGTTAAATTTTACTCTTTGAAAATTATGCAATCGGCAATTTTGAAAAGTTTATTTTATCGAGTATTCAATAAATCTTTCTTATTGTTTTCGTTTCAATAAAATGTTGCCGAATTCCGGAAATTTATGAACAGCGGTTGATAAGTCGCCTAGCCTTTCCTCTATATTTTTTTGATAACTTTATCATACAAAAGCTCTAATAATGAGCTTTTTATAAAGTCCACTAAAAATATAATGAGGTATGGAAAACATTAATTTTCTGGCATTTGCAATGCCTGCTTTTTTCCTTTTCGTCTATTTAGAATATAAATTAGCACAACGCAAAAAGCGTCCGGAAATATTCAATTATGAAAGTTCTGTTTCTAATATTAGTATTGGCCTGGCAGAACGACTGATTAATCTTTTTATAGCGGCAAGCTTTTACCAGCTTTTCTATTATATTTATGAGCATTACCGAATTTTTGACATTCCCGGTAATTTCTGGATTTGGATAGGGCTTATTCTTGCAACCGATTTTGTCTGGTATTGGTATCACAGGCTCGGACATGAAGTAAACTTCTTTTGGGCCGCACATATTGTCCACCACCACAGCGAGGAATTCAATTTTACGGCTGCTGCCAGAATTACGACCTTTCAGGCTATCATCAGGACAGGATTCTGGTGCATACTGCCTTTTCTAGGTTTCCATCCCAAGATGGTAATTACGATGTTACTGGTTCATGGTGCATATTCTTTTTTTACTCATACGCAGGTCATCGGACGTATAAAATGGCTGGAGTATGTGTTCGTAACGCCATCGGTTCACGGTGTGCATCATGCTTCGGATGAAAAATACCTTGATAAAAATTATGGCGATATGTTTACTTTTTGGGACCGAATGTTTGGAACTTTTCAGGAAGAAGAAGAAAAACCAAAGTACGGTTTGACGCATCCGCTGAAAAGCTACAGCTTTCTATGGCAGCATTTCCATTATTATTTTGAAATATATGAGTTATGGAAACGTTCCAAAGGTTTTAAGGCAAGATGGGATGCTGTTTTTGGCAGTCCTGCTGCTATGGACCAGGACATTCGTCCAATGCTGGAAAAACGGTTCCTGCAAGACAAAACCGATAGAAGCCACCGACTCAAGTTCCGAAATTATTTATACATACAGCTTGCCGTGAGTACGCTTATACTGACCGTATTTACCTATTATTTTGGAAGTCTTGGGTTTTATGATAAGATTTTCGGGCTTTCCTTTATTATAATTACACTAATTAACTGTGGGGCTTTGCTGGAACAACGCAAATGGATTTATTATTTGGAATATTCAAGGCTTTTTATCCTTTCTACCTATTTCCTTTATATTGAAAATCTTGCTGAATATTTCCTGATTCCGGTCATTATCATGATAGCGGCTGAGAAAATGTTCTCCCTAAGCCGAAAATATCAAAATCTGGTACTGCAAATGGAAAGCGCAAAAAGATAATCAGCCAATTTTTACTGATGTCATATTTAAGGAACCGCCCACCAGCTTGTCATTAAAGAAAACGGTATCTTCCTGATTGTCCTGTAAGGCAAGCGAATACAGCATCGGATAATAATGGTCTGGCGTTGGAATTGCCAGTTTTGATGCCTTGCTGAGGTTTTCGTAATCAATCAGGGCTTTGTGGTCTCTATTCTCGATTTTCTGTTTAAAAATATCGTTCATTTCTATGGCCCAATCAAAACCATATTCCGGTTCGCGTAATTTTTTCCAGTCAATCATTCGGAGGTTGTGCACCATATTACCGCTTCCGATAATTAGTACGCCTTTTTTGCGAAGTAAGGCTATCTGTTTTGCCAGGTCGTAATGGTATTGGGCAGGTTTGCTGTAATCAATACTCAACTGCAATACCGGAATGTCTGCGTCAGGATACATATGTCTCACAACAGTCCAGGTTCCGTGGTCGAGTCCCCAATCATGGTCAAGGCCAACATTAGTAGAATGAATCAGTTTGGCTGTTTCTGCCGCTAGTTCCGGACTACCTTTCGCTGGATACTGTACATCAAACAAAGCCTGTGGAAAGCCTCCAAAATCATGAATTGTTTTTGGATTGTTCATGGCTGTAATGTGTGTACCACGTGTTAGCCAATGGGCTGAAATGACCAGAACGGCTTTTGGTTTTGGGATTTCCTTTCCCATTTTTGCCCAATTTTGGGAGAATTCATTGTCTTCTATCCCATTCATTGGTGAACCGTGTCCTATGAATAGTACGGGATGTTTTATGTCTTCTTCGTTTAAGTCTTGTGTCCAATTGTAAAAAGGCTGTAATGATGCCATAACTATTCCTCCTGTTATTGTTTGAATAAAATGCGAACGTTTCAATTCTTTAATATTTGTATATACAAATGTATAAAATATTCTTTATACAAAACTTAAATTCAGGTTAATAGAATTTCACAAAAAAAGCCTCAAAAAGAGGCTTTTATATTTTAAAGAAAAAACAATAAATTACTTTACAAGATAAATCCCGTCTTCTTTTATTTCAATCAGTTTTTGCTTATACAATACACCTATTGCTTTTTTAAATGTCTTTTTGCTCATTTTCAATACCGTTTTGATGTCTTCCGGGTGGCTGTTGTCGTTCAGACGAAGGAAACCACGGCTGGCACGAAGCTCATCCATGATTTTTTCAGCATTGGGCTCAACGGCATCAAAACCCTGTTTCTGTAAAGCCACATCAATTTTATTACCCGGACGAATGGTCTTAATATAACCACGCAAACGGTCGCCGGTCCTGATTCGGTCATCATATACTTCATCCTTATAGATTAAACCTTTGTGCTGTTCGTTGATAATAACATTGATACCCAAATCTGTAATATGAGAAACAATCAGGTCGACTTCTTCTCCTACTTCAACCGTAAGCTCTTCATTATTTAAGAACTGATTGGTTTTGCTGGAAGCAACCAATCGGTTTGTTTTTTCGTCCATGTATAGGAAAACCAGATAACGCTTTCCTTTTTCCATTGGGCGGGCCTGTTCCTTAAACGGAACAAGTATGTCTTTTTCCAATCCCCAATCCATAAAAGCGCCTATACGGTTGGTATAGTTTACTCTCAAAAGCGCAAATTCATTAAGCTGGATATAAGGTCTTAAAGTTGTGGCTACGGGTCTTTCTTCGTGGTCAAGATATACGAAAACTTCTATTTCTTCTCCTATTTCAAATACTTTCGGGACATATTTATTGGGTAGCAAGACATCCTCTTTCCCATCGGTTAAAAATAATCCGACTTGCGTGTCCCTGTCAATTGTCAGCGTATTGTATTTTCCTATTTCAATCATTTCTTTTCAGTTGCAAAGTTTCTAAGTTGCAGAGGACAAAGGTACAATCTTTATTATAAAACCTGCTTGTCCTTTTTTAAACCAGTTCTTTAAAATACTGCAGCAATATTTTGTCGTTTTCCAAAGTAGGCGTAAAAATTTCCAATATTACCGGTTTTTTACTGGCATAAAATGCTTTAAGCCCATCTTCCAGAGCAGTTTCATTACTGGCAGAGAAATAATCAAAATGATACATTTTTGCCAACTGTTCTCCTGTCAGACAATGTGAAGTTTCAAAATAAGTATTAAAGACAGGTGTTTCCTGATGTCCGGGAAGAATCCTGAAAATACCGCCTCCTCCATTATTGAGCAGGATAATTTTGAAATTCTTTGGGATATAATTATTCCACAAGGCATTACTGTCATAAAAAAAGCTTACGTCACCGGTAATCAATATGGTTTCTTTTCCGCTGGCCAGTGCTGCGCCAACTGCTGTTGAGGTACTGCCATCTATACCACTTGTGCCGCGATTACAGAAAACGGCAATACTTGGGTCAATATCAATTAATTGGGCATAACGGATAGCCGAACTGTTACTGATTTGCAACTGGCTGTTTTTGGGCAGGCCAGGTATTATCTTATCAAAAACCGTAAAATCCGAAAATGGTATTTTGGAAACATACAAATCGTGTTTTTCTTTTCTGGCTGCTTTTAACTCTTGTGCCTTCTTATTGTAATCTGACACAACAACAGTTTCCGATAAAAATTGCTTCAGGAAATCATTAGGTTCAGCAATAAAATGCTTGGTTAATGCACCAAATGTATCATAAGCCCGTAAAGTATCGATATGCCAGTGTGCTTTTGGTCTGTATTTCCTTAAAAAAGCCTTGATTCTTTTTGACACTACCATTCCACCAAATGTCAGGAGAATTTCCGGCTGGAAATCTTTAAAATCCTCATCGGTAAAAGGTGTGATTATAGTATCAATATTGTTTATAAAATTAGGATGGTGCAAATTGGATGTCGTTTCGGTCATGACTACTACCGAAGAATCCTGTGCCAAATGATTAATAACCGCTTCATCAATTGTGTCCGGGTCGTTGACTCCTACCAAAACCAATTTCTTTTTGGCCGTATTCCATTGTGAAATATACGGTGTTAAATCTTCATCAGAGTTTGGATTTTCAAAGGTAGTTTCAGAAATAACCGGAGTGACTTCCGGTTTAGAAACGGTTTCATATAAAGGCTCTTCAAACGGAGCATTAATATGAACAGGGCCTTTCTTAACCAAAGCCAGAGTTATTGCATCGGCAATTTTGAGGTCATTTTCCTGAGAAGCTTCTTCCGTCAGATTAGCGCTGTAGATAATATGGTTGGCATAAACATTCTGTTGCCGGATAGTCTGCCCGTCCCCAATATCAATCTTGCTCAACGGCCTGTCTGCTGAAATTACAACCAAAGGAATCTGGCTGTAAAAAGCCTCTGCAATAGCCGGATAATAATTGAGTAAGGCTGAGCCTGATGTACAGACAAGCGCGACTGCTTTTTTGGTCTGCTGTGCCATTCCCAAGGCAAAAAAAGCGGCACATCTTTCATCGGCTATACTATAGCATTTAAAGTCCGGATTGCTGGCAAAACCAATAGTTAACGGGGCATTTCGTGAACCTGGAGAGATTACAATATCGGTGAGTCCTTTAGTCCTGCAAATCTCAATTATGCTTTGTGCTAAAGGTATTTTAGGATAAATCATTCTTTATAGTATCAAAGCCTCAAAGATACAAAGATACTAAGGCTTTCAGCTCATTCTTAACAAGTTTTTCTATCTTTGGAAGTGAAAATATTATGACATGGAAATCCATATCCGAACTGCCAGAATTGAAGATACAGAAGCTATTTTAGAAATTGTGAATGATGCCATATTAAACACTACGGCCATTTATGATTATGATGTCAGAACCTTAAATGAACAATTGGATTGGTTTAGGGAAAAAGGACAGCAAAATTTTCCCGTTATTGTTGCAACGGATGAAAATGACAAAATATTGGGATTTGGAACCTATGGCAGTTTCCGTCTAAAAGCAGGCTATAAATTTACGGTAGAACATTCTGTGTATGTCAGGGAAGGTTTTTCAGGAAAAGGAATTGGAAAACTAATTTTATCCGAATTAATTGAAGTTGCTAAAAAACAGAAACTTCATACCATAATCGGGCTTATTGATACTGATAATGCCGGAAGTATTGCCTTTCATGAAAAATTCGGCTTTGAAAAAGCAGGTGTTCTCAAAGAAGCCGGCTATAAATTTGAAAAATGGCTGGATGTTCAGCTCATGCAATTGCTTCTGAAATAAGAAAGGCTTTCAAAACCTGAGATTCTGAAAGCCTTTCTTTATTTGTTCAAAAAGGTTTTAAGCCTTAATCCAATTTACAATTTCAGGGTCGGTTGGTAGTGTTTTAGGCGATATTACTTTTACCAATTCTCCTTTTTCGTTAATCAGGTATTTTTGGAAATTCCATTCTACTTCGGAATCCTGCAAGCCATTTTTAGATTTCTGGGTCAGAAATTTATAAACCGCATCCATATCATCTCCTTTAACTGAAATTTTAGACATCATCGGGAAAGTCACACCATAATTTCTTTCACAAAAAGCCCCTATTTCTTCATTCGTTCCCGGTTCCTGTGAGGCGAAATTATTAGCAGGAAAACCGACAATAACAAAACCTTTATCTTTGTATTGGTCGTAAATTGCCTGCAAATCTTTATACTGTGGTGTTAATCCGCATTTTGAAGCTGTATTGACAATTAAGACCTTCTTCCCTTTCAAAGAAGCGAAATCAAAATCATTTCCTTCCAAATCCTTTACCTTAAACTGATAGATTGTTTCTTTACTCATTGTTTTATTTTTTGGTGTTGCCGTTTTTGTGTTTTTTTCCTGTGCCTGGTTCTGCTGACATGCCAGACAACCCAATAAAGCAAAGGCGAAGGCTAATTTTTTCATCGTTTTTATTTTTTATAAAATTAGAAAATTCGAAAACTGTTTTAGTTTAAACTTTTGTTAAATAAAAATGAGTGTCGAAAAGTCTACATGCAATAAAATAGGTTTTTGTTTATAAAACAAGGATTCGAAATTGAATCCTTGTTATTTTTTCTCTCCTATGAATATTTTAGGCATGATTTACTTTTTCTTTAATACGAAATATACCACATATCCAATAAATAGTACAAATTGAACAGTAAATACAATGTAAAGATTACCAGCTAAATTTTGATGTCCATTTATAAATAACATGGTTGTACTAGTTAAGAATATAAATTGAACTATACCCCAAATCAAGATTATCTTCATGTTTTTCATTTATAATTGTGCTACAGAACAAGCAGCTATTAAACCTAGTGTCCATGCAGGACCTGTAAGTGATCTTGCAATATCACATCGATTGTCTTGTGTACAGACATCATTTCCGCAAGCATAACATTTGGAAAATTTATATTTTGCACAATTTTCCATCCTATCGAACTTATGATTACACGATGATTCTTCACCATGACAATCGCACTTACTATAAGGAATACCTACAAATGTATTCTGCAAATCAGAAACTAATCCAGAGTCAATATAATTTTTACCCTGTGATTTTAAATCTGCCGTAAAAATCTTTATACCCTTTTTATTAGTAACAGTTAATGTATTTTTTTCTTCTTTATAGAATAAGAGATACGATTTATCTATAAGCGTAATAACCGCAGTTTTTTGGGTTACATCTTTAATATTTGTAAATTCATAAACTCTTACATGGGTAAAATTATAAGTTGTGACAGTGGCGGTTAAAAAGGAAAGCTCTTTTTCATAATCTTTAATCTCATTATATACAATAGTATAGTTTTTGTCTTTATCATTGAAAGGGTCAACAGTCATTTCCATTTCATCTTTTGACATTTTACGTTGGTAATTTTCTGAAGCAGTTTTAGGGTTTTCAGAAATAGTTTGTGGATCCTCTTGGCATGATGTTAATCCTAAAAAAATAATTAATAGAATTGCGGCGCTAATTTTTTTCACGGCTTATATGTTTTAGATTAAAAAATAAATATAACTTTTTTTTATAAAATAAACATATCTCCCTTTCGTGATTTTATATTTAACAAAAGATAGCTATCGATAATCTAACACCAAATTAAAGAATAGTGATTTTGCCGGGAAATTTGAGTTATGAGTTTTTATTTTAGCCCAAACAAAATGGATTAGACCAATTTGAAGAATCCATACAAAATGAAAGAAGAGGAAAAACTCATTTCCTACAACTTTTTCTTTAAAATCTTATGGTGCTGAAGCTTTACCAGCAACTATTTAACACAGATGCAGAGCCGCAAAAGGGAAATATAAATATATTTGAATTGTTGAGTATAGGTTTCGGATAATTATTTTATCTGTCCGTCTTTATAGCTTAAAACTTCTAGTATGCTATCTTTTAAAGCTTGGGTTTCGTATATGATTAAAGTACCGTTGCCATTTTTAATAGTTCCTTTGTCGATATCATTTCCTTTAAAGTTTTTGGCAAAATCTACAGAAACCAACTTCCCGTTTTCATAACTTCTGATGGTGTGGATTTGCCCGTTGGGGAAAAACCATTTCCAAACGCCCTGAAAATTTCCCTCTTCGGCCTTACCTAATCCGTATAAAATGCCATTTTCATGGTAGAATTTCCAAAGACCGTCAAACTTCCCGTTTTTAAACTTTCCCGTTTGCCTTAAAAAACCATTAGGATGAAATACTTTCCAGTTTCCGGTTTCCAGATTATTTTTAAATCTCCCTACCTGATAAAGCCTTCCATTTTCATAGCTGTATTTCCATTTACCTGTTTTCTTATTGTTTTTTATTTTTCCCGTTTCAATGTAGCCTTCCTTTTGGATGCTTACCATTTTAGTGGAATTACAGGAAATAAATAAAAGCGCCATCAGAACAGTTACAAACTGCTTTAAACGTATCAGCAAAATAAATCGATTAGCTTCTCAAATATTTTTTTTGCTTGAAATAAGCCAGAATCGAAATCAAGGTTACAATTCCAATCGACACAAAGACAAAATTAGGTGTTACTACCTTATCACCGCTGGCATAGGAATGCAATCCGGTCAGGTAGAAGTTCACACCAAAATAGGTCATCATGATGGAATAGAAAGCAAAAACGCTAAACACGTTAAAAATCCATGTTCCTTTTAGTCCCGGAACCAATCTGGCGTGGATTACGAATGCATAAACCATGATACTAATCAATGCCCATGTTTCTTTCGGGTCCCAACCCCAGTAACGTCCCCAACTTTCGTTAGCCCATTGCCCTCCAAGGAAGTTTCCTATGGTAAGCATTACCAGACCAACTGTTAATGACAATTCCGTGATATAGGTAATTTCTTTGATATTTAATTCCAACTTCTTGCTGTTCTTTTCATTGGCAAAAATCATCAGCAATAGCGAAACTAAGCCCAGTATCATTCCAAGTGTAAAAGGTCCGTAACTTGCCACAATCACGGCTACGTGAATCATTAACCAGTATGAATTCAATACAGGCTGCAGGTTGGCGATAGCAGGATCCATCCAGTTCCAGTGTGCAATCATCAAAATCATCGAAGCAACAAAGGCTGTTGAAGCTACTGTCAATTCAGATTTTCTTCCGAAAGCCAATCCGAAGAACATGGTTGCCCAGCCTACATAAATCATCGATTCATAAGCATCACTCCAAGGTGCGTGTCCTGAAATATACCATCTCATAATCAATCCGGCCGTATGAAGGATGAAAAAGAAACCGATAAGGATATGGAAGGCTTTTACAATAACACGAATGGCTTTTCTGCTATTAAATATCTTTACAATCGTGAACAGCAGCATGAAAACACCTGCCATCATATACAAATAGTATAATTTTTTAAAGATATCGTATTTGTTGTAAAGGATTTCTGAGTTGATTTTATCATCACTTGGACGAACTGCCTTTCCGTATTTCTTTTGGAAAAGCGTAATGCTTTCCAGAATTTCATCCGCCTGCTTGTAGCCGCCTGATTTTCTGGCTTCATTCAGGAATCCCATATAGGCCGGAAGTACATTTTTGGTATAGGTTGAATCTACACCTTTAATGCCCGTTTCATTCAATTCCAGATAGGAAACCCATTTATTGGCCTTGTTATACGGAATCGGGAAAATTTTTAATATTTTCCCACTCAAAGCCGCATTCAATAGCACTACTTTTTTATCAACATCTATAAAATCTTTCTGGAACTGGTTTGGAATGGCCGCTTTGTAGGCTTCGTCCAGATAAGGTGATAATTTGTAATTGCCCTGCTCGTCAAAAAAACTGATAAACGGAACGTGTTTTGCCTTCAGGTCAACGCCTAAGATTTTATGCAGGCTATCATTGTCTTTTTTCAGGTAAACAAAAGGCACATTGAACCAAACTTCCGGATATTGTGACATTGACAAAAACACCTGGTCGGAATTATAGCCTTTATAGTGGTCGCTCTTGCTCACTTTTCGTAATAATTCTGATGAGAACGTATTGATAGGCTTCATTCTTCCGCCATCATCCTGAATTACGATTCTTCCAAATTTTGCCGCATGTTCCGGCTTAACTTCGATGATTTTTAACAAGGAATCAATCTGTTTTTCTGTAGGCATTACTCTTTTTAATGGAGCAGCGCTACCGGTTCCGTGATTGTGTCCCGGGGCATTATGGTCGTGCTGTGCAAAACTTCCGGCACTCACAAACAATAATAAGAGGGTAATCAGCTTGGCTTTTCTTGATTTGATTTTGTCCAGTTTTTTCTTCACAATACCAAATCTTGAGTTCTTATCAAATAAAATGGCCATCATGCCAATGTATAAAAGGAAATATCCGATATAGGTAATCCAGGTTCCCCAGAAATCGTGGTTTGCAGATAGTACCGTGATATTTGGTTCATAAGTATCTCTCAGGTGATTGTCTGTATAATCGTAGGATGCCTGGAAAAAACGGTAACCTCCGTGGTCAAGAACATTATTCATAAAAATTTCGTAGTCAAAAGGTTTCTCGTCTTCCACGGTAATTTTACTCCTGAAAGCCGAAAAGCTTTTCAAAGTTCCAGGATATTTTTCCGCAATAAAATCGTTCAGCTTGATTTTAAAAGGTAATGTATAAACTTTACTTCCGTAAAACAGCGTAAAGTCAAGACCTCCAACTTTAAAGGATTGAGGCTCTCCCATTTTTCCTTTGGAACCAATTAAGGTTACATCCTGCGTCTTCCCTCCCGCCTTAATTGTCACAATTAAAGCATCATCAGTAGTTTTGTCTTTATAGTCATTGTTCGATTCATAGGCTACTTTTCCTTTTATGGCAGCTTCCGGGAAAACAAACTGAGCCCCGCCAACATTATATAAGGAACGGAACATCAAATCCTGTACAGAATCTTTCACAACTGTACCCTGAAATTTGTCCGCCATACGCATAAACTGTCCGCCAAATGGTGCTTTGAAAGTATATTTATCGCCTTCTTTGATAACATTTACCGCACCGTTTGTTGGTTTATTGAAAGCAAAAAGCACATTGTGGATGCTTTGTACTTCACCTTCTTTTAGGTAATGCTCATGGCGCGACCCGTCTCCGGATTCAACCATTTTAATATATAATGTTCCATTCGGGTCTTCTTTAATGACCTCTTTGGCATTCATGATAAAGTCCTTGTATTCTATTTCATAAGGAGTGTCAGCAAATTTGCCCTTGATTGAGAAATCATTGTCCGTTACCTGTGAAAGCAACAGTTCCTTTTCTTCAACGCGGCGTTTCATTTCGCCTTTATATTCGCCATCCACAAAAACATTGAGGAATGTTTTTTCAGAGTAAACCTGATTTTCAGAAGCACCTTCTGCAATAGACATCATCCCTTCATAACTGATGTGTCGGGTTACAAAAGCACCTATTAAAATAAAAATGAAGGAAAGATGGAGTAATAACGTAGCCCATTTTTCCTTCTTATGTAATTGGTATTTCTTGATATTTCCTATAAAGTTAATCAGAAAGAGAAACATAATTGCCTCAAACCACCAGCTGTTATAAATTAAAATCCGGGCAACATCGGTATTGTAAGCGTCTTCAATAAAAGTACCGATTCCCATTGCAGCTGCAAAAACGATAAATAAAACAGCCATTAAACGTGTGGAAAACAGGAAGGAAAAAATCTTATCCATGGAAAGTGGAATTACATAGTTTAAAAAGTGCCACAAAAATAAGGAAAAATGTTTGATACAACCGTTAATCCTACTCCTGCGTTTTTCGTAATTCCTTGTTAATTTTTTCTAAATATTTTAAGTCATTTTTAATTCTGCATCAAAAATCCTGAAACCTCATGAAATAATTGGGCGTATTGCGTTACCATTTAAAACTACAGGCAGCAGCACATTTCCTGCAAGCCTCAGCACATTCCCTACAATGAGCGTGATGGGCAAATTTTTCACATTCTACGGCACAGGCGGTACAGATTTTAGCGCACAACTTCATCAGGGCAGTTGAAAACCCGGAATTCCTGGAACAGAACTTGACACAAAGAATGCAAATTTCTGCACAATCACGGCAAAGCAAAATACAGTGCAGGTGATTCTTATCATTCATTTCGATACAATTGGCGGCACAGACTTCACAGGCACCAAAACAGGCAAGGCAGGCTTCAACTGCCAGTTTAAACTTTTTCATAATCCTCCTACATTAAAACTTCTTAAATCCTTTACTTATTGGCTATTATAAATGTAGTGATTTAATTGCCTTCTTTATTCTAAGAGTCTGTTAAACCTAAAGGAATTATTGAAATAAACCTTCCTTGTAATTCATAACTAAATCCCTAAATTAGCGGCATGATTAGAGCAACTATAATCGGTTCCGGAAATGTGGCACAGCATCTTATCCATGCTTTTAAAAAAAGCAACGGAATTGAGCTGTCACAAGTTTTCTCACGACAAAAGGAAAGCCTTTCGCATCTGGTTGAGGATTCAAAAATAATCAATGACCATAGTCAATTTTTAGAAGCAGATATCTATATCATTGCTGTTTCTGATAGCGCCATTGCTGAGGTTTCTTCAAGTCTTCCGTTTGAGAACCGACTTGTTGTGCATACTTCCGGTAGTGTTCCTTTGAGTGAACTACATCCGAAAAACCGCAGGGGCGTTTTTTATCCGTTACAAACCTTTACGAAAAACAAGGAAGTCGACTTTTCTACCCTACCAATATGCATGGAAAGCGAGTTTGACGATGATTATACCATTTTAGAAAATGTTGCCGAAGCTATTGGTTCCAAGCATTACCTGATTAGCTCTGAACAAAGAAAATCGCTGCATGTTGCCGCTGTTTTTGTCAACAATTTCACCAATCATCTTTATCAGATCGGGAAAGAGATTTGTGCTGAACACCAGCTACCATTTGAAATTCTCAAACCGCTGATTGCCGAAACCGCCAATAAAGTGCAGCATCTTTCACCATTAGAAGCCCAAACCGGACCGGCAAAAAGAAACGACCTCAATACCATTCAGGTCCATTTGGCGTTACTTACAGACAATACACAAAAAGAAATCTATAAAATACTAACACATTCCATTCAACAATCTAATGTCAAAAAGTTATAAAGAAATCATGAACGACATCACAACTTTTATTTTTGATGTCGATGGCGTTCTGACCGATAGTTCTGTCCATATTACTCCAACCGGCGAAATGCTCCGCGTTATGAATATTCGCGATGGCTTTGCTATGAAAGCAGCAGTAGAAAGTGGCTACCATGTCTGTATTATTTCTGGCGGAAGTAACGAAGGCGTCCGAATCCGATTGCGAAATCTTGGCATCACAGACATCCATTTGGCTTGTCCTGACAAAGTTGAGGCATTCAAGGAATATACGGATATTTATAATATCAAACCGGAACAGGTGCTTTATATGGGTGACGACATTCCTGACTACCATGTGATGAAACTGGTGGGTCTTCCTACCTGTCCGTTGGATTCGAGCCCTGAAATCAAAGAAATCTGCACTTACGTTTCTCATAAAAATGGCGGCCGTGGAGCCGTGCGTGATGTTATCGAACAGGTAATGCGCGTACAGGGAAAATGGATGCAATATTTCAACGGAAAACACGATTAATAATTTACTGAACAGTAACCTATGTCTTTTTTAAAACTAATACGCTACCAAAACCTCATTATGCTTGCCATAATGCAATTGGTTTTCAGATACGGATTTTTAGAATCACAGTCCATTCCTCTTGCCTTAAAGGACTGGCAGTTTGCACTTCTGGTATTTTCAACCGTATGTATTGCGGCCGGCGGTTATCTTATAAATAACATTTTTGACCAGGCCACGGACGAAATCAATAAACCGGACAATGTGGTAATTGGAAAACAGATTTCAGAAAGCATGGGATATAATATTTATATTGCCCTGAATGTTATAGGCGTTGGTATTGGTTTTTATCTGGCTAATGCGATTCACAAACCTAACTTTGCCGCCATATTTGTTATTATTGCCGCTACATTATATGTATACGCCAATGGTTTAAAACAGACATTGCTGATTGGCAATATTATTATTGCGCTTTTGCTTTCATTGAGCATTCTTATTATCGGGATTTTTGACTTGCTGCCAATGGTTGTACCGGAAACCCAGGCTGGTATGGGCATTATTTTCAATATCCTTATTGATTATGCCGTATTTGCCTTTATCATCAATTTTATCCGCGAAATTGTTAAGGATATGGAAGACGTGAACGGTGACTATAATCTGGGAATGAATACGCTTCCTATTGCTTTAGGCTTAGCCAGAACGGGCAAGGTAGTTTTCGGGTTGAGCTTTATTCCGTTGGGACTGATTGTTTATTACATTAATGAAAATCTCTATTCCAACAACCTGTTTTATGCTTCCGCTTATGGTTTCTTATTTATATTGGCACCGCTACTCTACTTTACCATCAAGATGTTTTCTGCCAAAAAACAAAAAGATTTCCATCATCTGAGCAGGGTATTAAAGTTTGTTATTTTCTTCGGAATCCTTTCTATAGCCGTTATTAATTTCAATATCAAATATGCTTAATCCTCATTTAAAAAACTACACTATCCTGTTGGCATCAGGGTCACCAAGAAGACAGCAGTTCTTTAAGGACATGCATCTGGATTTTGAAGTACGCCTGAAAGAAGTAGACGAAATCTATCCTGAACATCTCAAAGCTTCCGAAATCACTGATTTTCTGGCTAAACTAAAAGCCGATGCTTTTCAGGATGAATTGGCTCCAAACGATATTTTGGTAACCAGCGATACAATTGTCTGGCATAACGGAAAAGCTTTGGGAAAACCTAAAGATTATGATGATGCGTTCCAAATATTGAGAGCCTTGTCGGATTCCACCCATGAAGTCTATACATCCGTATGTTTCAGGCATAACGGAAAAACCGACATCATTAATGAGGTTACTAAAGTTACTTTTGCCCATTTATCAGACGAAGCCATTGCCTACTATCTTGATAATTTTAAGCCGTATGATAAGGCCGGAGCTTACGGCATTCAAGAGTGGATTGGCATCATAGGCATTAGCAAAATAGAAGGTTCCTACTCTAATGTAGTGGGGCTTCCCGTCCAAAAAGTTTATGAATATTTCACTACCTTTGGGAAAAACAGCTAGAAAATGTCCTTTTTCGAAGAAAATACTCCAAAGATTGTAAGCACAATCGTACTGCTGGTTTGCGTAACAATTATTCGTTTTATTATTACAACCCTGATAAAACGATACGCCAAGCATGCAGAAATTAACGAGCATCGTGCTATTCTGGTCAGCAAGTACATCAGCATTGTTATTATGGCTATAACTTTGGCCGGTGTCTTTATGATTTGGGGCGTCCGAACAAACGACATCTATATTGCCTTTACTTCTGTCATTACCATCATTGGCGTTGCTTTCTTTGCCCAATGGTCTATACTGAGTAACATAACGGCAGGGATAATATTGTTTTTTTCCTTTCCTTTCAAAATTGGTGATACTATCAGAATCCACGATAAGGATTTCCCGCTGGAAGGAGAAATTGACGATATCAAGGCTTTCCATACCTATTTGAGAACCAAGGAAGGAGAACTCGTAACCTATCCAAACAATCTATTACTACAAAAGGGCGTTTCTATTGTGAATACCACACGGGAGGAACGGGAATTCATGGATTAGCATCTTACTTTGCTTTACATAAGCATAATCTGGATGCTATTTTGTAACTTCACTTTAACCAAGGTCATCCCAAATAGTAAAAATTGCCCAATGCTTAAGAAAATCAGATTCTTTTTACTCCTGTTGACTCTGTGCTGCTGCCACTATTCGCATGCGCAGGAAAAGCCCGTGAAAAGAGATTCTCTGAAAGGCTATCGGGACATTGAACGCTATTCTAAAAAAAGAGGTTTTACCAAATTCCTCCATAAGCTTATTTTCAAACCCGTAGATTCAAAAAAACCGAAAAACAGGCAGAAAGATAAAGTCGTACTTAAAAGCTACAGCCAGTATGAAGGAAAAATTATCCGGAATATCTATATCACAACGCTTGACCCTTTTGGGTTTTCTGAAAAAGATACGACTAAAAAAGCCCGTAACGGATTTGAACGGTTTGGAAATAACGTCCATATCAAAACCCGCCAGCTCACAATAAAAAACCTGTTACTTATTCGAAAAAACAGGCCACTGGATTCGCTTCTCGTCAAAGAATCCGAACGTTTAATCAGAAGCCAAAGATATATACGAAGCGTTGACTTTACTACCCGATTGGTAGGAACAAATGCTGATTCTGTTGATATTTATATCAGGGCATTGGATTCCTGGAGCCTGATTCCGAATGCTTCCGGGTCGACTTCCAAGACTACTTTTGAGCTTACGGAACGAAATTTTTTAGGAACAGGACATGAATTGGATAATACCTACCGACAGCGGTTTGACAATGGAAGGAGTGCCGTTAGTACGCGATATACGATTCCTAACATTCTTAATACCTATATCCGGACATCGCTCGCCTATCGTGTTGATGAGCATAATAACTACTCCAAAAGTATTTCCGTTGACCGTCCTTTCTTCTCTCCTTTTGCCAAATGGGGAGCCGGAGTCTATATTGGTCAGGATTTTACGGTTGATTCCTTACCGGATGCTACCGGACGTTATGCGGCACAAAATTTTAAAGTGGGAACCCAGGATGCCTGGGTAGGAAAATCGACCCAAATATTCAAGGGAAATTCTGAAGAAGACCGAACCACCAATTTCATTACTTCATTCCGGTTCGTGAGAAAAAATTACAGCGAATTCCCTGCGCCGGAATACGACAGCCTAAAGTATTTCTCTGACGAAAATTTCTACCTGGTGGGATTTGGTATCACTTCCCGAAAATTTATTCAGGATAAATACCTTTTCAATTACGGCATTACAGAAGACGTTGCCATTGGAAAAGTATATGCACTCACGGTAGGCCATCAGAATAAAAACCACATCAACCGACTGTATGTGGGTGGTCGCTTCTCTTTCGGGCAATATTTCAAATGGGGCTATTTTAGTACCAATGTTGAATATGGTACCTTCTTTAGAGGCCCAATCACACAGCAAACTGTCTTTTCTGTTGAGGCCAATTATTTTACAAATCTTATTGAATTGGGCGATTGGAGGCTGAGGCAATTTGTGAAACCAAGACTGGTAATAGGTAACAACCGCTTTCCTACGGTTGCAGACCGGGTAGACCTCAATGAAGAAAACGGCATACCGGGTTTTAGCAGCTATAAGTTGCGGGGTACTAAAAAAGCATTATTAACGCTGCAAACCCAATCCTATTCACCCTGGAACTTGGGAGGATTCCGTTTTAATCCTTTCTTTACCTATACGATTGGCCTGCTGAGCAACGAAAACAACAACCTCTATAAAGGAAAAGCCTATTCCCAAATTGGCATTGGCGTTATAATCAGTAATGACTTTCTGGTGTTCAATTCCTTTCAGTTTTCTTTCTCGTATTATCCTAGTGTTCCTATTGATGGTAGTGGGAATATGCAAACCAATTCTTTTAAAACAACCGATTTCGGAATGCCGAATTTTGAATTTGGAAAACCGCAAACCGTACCTTACGATTAGTTAAATATTTCTTAAAAAAATTGTGTTGGCATCATTATTGGTTTTTGTTCTCCAACGAAGAACCTAAAAATACAGCGCTATGAAAACTCTAAAAGTATTAATTGCAGGATTGGGCCTTTTAATGGCCGGTACGCTTGAAGCACAAGTATCTGTTAATGTAAGTATCGGAAGTCGTCCAGATTGGGGTCCGGTTGGATACACAGAAGCAAATTATTATTATCTTCCTGACATTGAAGCCTATTACGATATCAGAGCCTCGAATTTTATCTACATCAACAACGGAACCTGGGTAAGAGCCCGATATTTGCCAACCCGATACCGTAATTATGATTTGTACAACGGTTATAAAGTAGTACTGACGGATTACCATGGATCAAGACCTTATGCCCACTTCAATACCCATAAGGTTAAATATTACAGAGGACCGAGACCACGTCCGGTTGTCGTAAGAGAAGTTCACCACTATCATGACGACCACAAGCATTACAAAAAACATAAAAAACATCACAAGCATCGCCATGATGACTAATAAAATAAGGAGAGCCTGACAGCTCTCCTTTATTGTTAAAGTCTTAGTAAGAAAAACACATCCGGAAAATTATGAAACAAATATAGTTTTTTAATTCGCCTTTATTTTTTTGATTCTTATTTGCAATATCTTCTTTTAGAGTTTCAGTGAATTTCGTAGTTTTGTCCTCATGGATAGCATTCTTTTCATAATAAAATGTGTTTCAACACTCCCATAACACATTAAAGCTAGCCATTTTCTTATCAAACAGAAAAACACTAATTTTTAATCATGTGGTGAAATGCTTTATTAAAATCAAGCTGTTTGAAAAAGTCATTTTTAAAAATTAATAGATTAAGGTAATTAATTTAAAATATATTCTTATGAGAATTAAAAATTGGATATTATATTCTGGAATAGGGTGTCTTTTGCTGGGAAGTTTAATCTTATATTTTTTTGATGGCGAATATCTTAATTCAAGACAAGATATTAATGGAGCCTTTTTACCAATATTGCTTTTTGGAATAATCATAGCTCCTGTTTTTGAAGAAATAGCTTTTAGAGGGTATTTTAGTAAAATCAAGAAACTTCAGATTTTATCCCTTGTTATCCTACTTCTATATGTTATAATATTCTTTAACATCATAAATCTTAGTCTTTTCTTATTATTTCTATTACTTCTTATCATCAACAAGGGAAAAGAAAATAACTTTATTTTTATAGTATCTATCATCTTTTTTGGAGTAATGCATTACAAAATATCAGATTTTACTTCTTTATTAGCATTTAACAGTATTTTTTTTCAAATTGGTTTTGGAGCAATTTTATTGTGGATTGTAATAAATTTCAATCTCAAAAGAGCCATCCTATTACATTCACTTATTAATTTAACTTTATTTACTTTCGAATATTTCTATATTATTAATGAAACGGATTTTTCGCAAAAGCGCATAGAAAACAAAGAAATATATGTTGAATGGAAAAAAGAATTTAATTTTTTACCTAAAAGACAAGAAATAACAGCTTCAGAAACTTCCTTCGAAGCAAAGAATTATGATGCACTAGAACTGTACAGAGCAATTCAGCCATTAGATAAAAAAGAGAAACAACTGTTTGCAAAAGAGCCCTTTATATCGTATACAATTAATTTTCAATTAAAAGATAGTATAAACGCAAATTCTGGATTAGGATTAGATTTAGATGAGCTGGCAGAACAATACTTAAAATTTTCAATTGAGCATAATATATTAGCTCCAAAATAAATGTTAATGACTATTTGGGAAGTTTATAGCAGCTAAAAGCTGATTTTGACAGAAATTATTTGAATTGCGTTTTTAATCTCAAATTATTACGAATTAAAAAATACACTGATTTAAAAAGTCATAAAGGTTTCAAACAATCAATAAATCTTTTTTAGTAATTTTAGCATTACTCATACACCATTAACAATAACTAAAAATCAAAATACAATCCAATACTTAAAAACTACACATTTTCTTACTTCTTTAATTTTTTATTCCATTAAAAAAGAGAAATTAGGAAAATCTTAATTTTTATTGAACACGATTATAATTCTACTTTTTTATGTAAGTTTGAAAGTTAGTTCCATAAAATCAAAATGATACCAAAAACTGCTTACCACTCCCTCATCCTTTTTCTTCTTTCATTCTGTACGGTAAATGCCCAGAAACCGCAAAAATTAAGCTCTGGTGAAATCTACGAACAGGTACAAAAACTTAACTTTTTAGGGTCGGTTTTATATGTAGCCGCACATCCTGATGATGAAAACACCAAACTGATTTCCTATTTTTCTAATGAAGTAAAAGCCAGAACCGCTTATTTGTCATTAACGCGTGGAGATGGAGGACAAAACCTGATTGGTTCTGAACTTCGCGAATTGCTTGGCGTTTTAAGAACACAGGAACTATTGGCAGCGAGAAGAATTGACGGCGGTGAACAGCTATTTTCACGGGCCAACGATTTTGGCTTTTCCAAAGAGCCTAACGAAACTTTTTCCATTTGGGACAAGAATCAGGTGTTGAGCGATGTAGTTTTAGCCATCCGAAAATTCCAACCTGATATTATCATTAACCGTTTTGACCACAGAAGCCCGGGAACCACTCACGGACATCACACTGCTTCTGCCATGTTAAGCATGGAAGCTTTTGACCTTGCCGGAAATAAAAACAGTTTTCCTGAGCAGCTTTCTTCCTTAAAAACCTGGCAGCCAAAACGAATATTTTTTAATACCTCATGGTGGTTTTACGGCTCCGAAGAAAAATTCGCACAGGCCGATAAAAGCAAAATGGCCACTATCAATGCAGGTGTTTATTTTGGAATTAAGGGTAAAAGCAATGGCGAAATAGCCGCGTTGAGCCGAAGCCAGCACAAATGCCAGGGTTTTGGTACTATAGGAACGCGTGGAGATGAGATGGAATATCTTGAATTTCTAAAAGGCGACTTGGCTAAAGATAAAAACAACCTGTTTGAAGGCATCAATACCACCTGGTCAAGAGTAAAAGGAGGCGAAGCTATTGGAAAAATCCTGAACGATATTGAGGCGCATTTCAATTTCAAAGACCCGTCTGTTCATATCCCGAAATTAATCGAGGCCTACCATTTGGTCAGCAAACTGGAAGACGAACATTGGAGGACCATCAAAAAACAGGAATTGGAAAATATTATCATGGCTTCGGCAGGATTGTTTTTTGAAGGTGTTTCTTCAGAACAAAGCACAAATCCGGACAGCGATTTTACTTTAAAGCTTGAAGCCGTAAACCAGGGCGCACAGGATGTTGAACTGGTTGCCGTGACTTTCCTTAATAATCCTGAAAATGGAATCATTCAAGGAAAAAAACTGGATAAGAACAAACCGTTCAAGACCGAAAAAAAATTACATACGCTTGCCTCTACTCCCTACACTTCTCCGTATTGGCTAAATGAAAAAGGAACATTGGGAATGTATACCGTCAAAGACAGGGCCATGATAGGACGACCGGATTCTGAAAAGCTCAAATTAAAATGGAGCCTTAAAATTGCCGGACAACCACTGGATATCTACAGAGAAATTGTCTATAAAATTTCCGACCCGGAAAAAGGCGAAATCTACCAGCCTTTTGAAGTATTGCCGGAAGCCACGGCTACGGTAATTGATGAGGTCACCATTTTCTCCGATTCCAAAACAAAACCGATTTCCGTAAGGGTAAAATCCGGAAAAGCCAACTTAAAAGGAAACATCAGCCTGCAGGTTCCTCAAGGCTGGACTGTTTCTCCCGACAAAATCGATTTTGACATCGCGATGAAAAACGATGAAAAGATTGTGGTATTTAACGTAACACCGCCTTCCTATGAAAATAAAGGCATCATTGCTCCGGTAATTACTGTTGACGGACAAAAATATACGCAGAAATTAACGACCATCCAATACGACCACATCCCGAAACAATCGGTACTGATGCCATCTGAAGCTTCGGTTGTCCGATTAAATATTAAAAAAAGCGGACAGGTTATCGGCTATATCGAAGGAGCCGGAGATGAAATTCCGCAAAGCCTGAAACAGATTGGCTATGATGTAAGAATTATAAAACCTGCTGAGATTACAGAAACGGCTTTGTCCGGATTTGATGCCATTGTTATGGGAATCAGGGCGTATAATGTTATTACCGACCTTCAATTCAAACAACGTTATCTTTTAGATTATGTTAAAAACGGAGGAACTATGGTCGTACAGTATAATACTTCCGGCAGACGTGGATTTAACGGCTTTAACGTTCCTGATTTTTCTCCTTACGAATTGAATATTTCCAGCGACAGGGTGACGGATGAAAATGCAAAAGTTTCTTTTTTAAACGCAACGCATTCGGTATTAAACCATCCTAATAAAATAACAGAAGCCGATTTCCAGGGCTGGGTTCAGGAAAGAGGATTGTATTTTCCTGACAAATGGGCTCCTGAATTTACGCCTATATTGGGGATGAAAGATTTAGGAGAAACTGAAAAACAAGGAAGCCTTTTAGTCGCAAATTACGGAAAAGGATATTATATTTACACAGGATTAAGCTTTTTCCGCGAACTTCCGGCCGGAGTCCCGGGAGCATTTAAGCTGTTTACCAACCTTATCTCTATAGGAAAAAAGGACAAATCATAAATTAATGAAAGAAAAGAAATTAAGAAGCTGGAAAAGAAATTACACCCTGGTGCTTGTAATGAATGCCCTGTACATTCTGATTTTTTATTTTATAATGCAATATTTTTCATAAATGCAGGCAATTGACTGGGTAGTTTTAATCATTACGCTTTTTTTCATCGTTTTTTATGGCGCATGGAAAACGCGGGGCAGCAAAAACGTACAGGATTATATTCTGGGCAACAACGAAACGCCGTGGTACACCGTAGGAATTTCCGTTATGGCAACTCAGGCCAGCGCCATTACTTTTCTTTCTACTCCCGGACAGGCATTTAATGATGGGATGGGGTTTGTGCAGTTCTATTTCGGATTGCCGTTGGCGATGATAATTATCTGTATCACTTTCATACCTATTTACCACAAACTTAAAGTTTATACGGTCTATGAGTTTTTGGAACAGCGTTTTGACCTTAAAACACGTTCTCTTGCTGCTATACTATTCCTGATTCAGAGAGGCTTTTCAACCGGAATCACGATTTATGCACCCGCCATCGTATTGTCATCCATATTGGGCTGGAATCTGAACCTGATGAATATCATTATTGGTATACTGATTATCATTTACACGATGACAGGCGGTACAAAAGCCGTAAATGTTACCCAAAAACAACAGATGTTTATCATCATGTCGGGGATGTTTATTGCCTTTTTCATCATATTGAGCCTGCTTCCTAAAGAAGTTTCCTTTAATAATGCATTACAGATTGCCGGCGTAAATGACAAAATGAATATCCTTGATTTTTCGTTAGACAAGGAAAAAAGATATACGGTCTGGACCGGAATCACGGGAGGTCTGTTTTTAGCCCTCTCCTATTTTGGAACAGACCAGTCGCAGGCACAACGCTATCTTTCAGGTAAATCGGTAAAAGAAAGCCAGATGGGACTTGTATTTAACGCACTTTTGAAAGTACCAATGCAATTCTTTATTCTTCTGGTTGGGGTTATGGTCTATGTCTTTTTCCAATTCCAGTCGGTTCCAATTAACTTTAATCCGAACAGTAAGGCAAGTATTGAAAAATCAGTATATGCCGGTGATTACAAAAAACTCGAAAACGAATTGGTTGATATTGCTTCAGAAAAAAAAGAAGTGACATTGGCTTATGTCAACCAGCTGAATATAGAAACAGACAATAAGGTACTCAAAAACAGGATTATTGCCTTAGCAGAAAAAGAAAAAACAATTCGTGAACAGGCCAAAGTCCTGATTAGCAAAGCCAATAAAAAGAATAAGACTACAGACAGCGATTATGTCTTTATTCACTTCATAATTCACTACCTGCCAAAAGGATTTATCGGGCTTTTACTGGCCGTGATTATCTGTGCTGCCATGTCTTCGACAGCTGCCGGGATCAACTCGTTAGCTTCGACAACTGTAATTGACATCTATAAGAGAAACATAAAAACGGAGAAATCTGAAGCGCATTTCGTGAGGGCTTCAAAAGGTTTTACGCTGCTTTGGGGTATCATCGCCATCTTATTTGCCTGTTTCGGAACCTTATTTGAAAACCTGATTCAGTTTGTCAATATTATCGGTTCTATATTTTATGGTACTATTCTGGGTATTTTCCTGATTGCCTTCTATATTAAATATGTGAGGGCACAGGCCGTATTCTGGGCAGCCGTATTCAGCCAGATAGCCATATTCGTAATTTATTATTTTGCGATATACATCTTTCCTCCGGGCAAAGAAAAACTGAGTTACTTATGGCTTAACTTTATTGGGGTTGTCATTACCATCATTATTTCCGTAAGTATTCAGTATTTCAAAAATTCTAAAGAAATCAAAGCATAAAAAAAGCCGATTGCAATGCAATCGGCTTTTTGTTTGTGTTTATGGAATTATTTTTTGCTCCACTCGTTGATGCTGTCTTTGTTCATTTTCACATAATCAGCATTGTTTGCTTTTTCTGCAGCAGCCAAAGATAATTTCGCTGTTTCGATAGCACCTTTCTTATCTCCCAGTTTAGACTGAATTAATGATTTTTGTCTCAGGTACCAAAAAGGAGCTTCTCCTTTTGTTTTCTCGATAGCAGCATTAACCCAGGTCAGGGCTTTGTTCATGTCACCGTTTGACTGGTAAAAATATTGTGCTGAAGCGAAATAATCATCTGCTTTGGGTCCTGCCAAAGTAGATTCGATACTTGCCATAGCTGTTTTTTGCGTAGGAACATCGAACTTAACGGCTACAAGCGTTTTTTCCCATGAAATTTCCAGACTTCCTGAATCGTTGCTGATTCCATTTACCGCAATGGTAAAAGTTTCAACATTTCTGTTCAGATTTTCCGGCTTAACGCTTGTTCTTAATGCTACCTTATTTTCATTCCATTCTGCCGGTAATCCCCAGTTGTTGGTGTCTTTATAGAAAATAACATCCCATGAGTCTGCTCTTGGAACCGTAAAAAGGCTGTAGCTTCCTTTTGGAAGGTCTTTTCCTCCTATTTTTACATCTTCACTAAATGTGATTATAGTATTGCCATTGGCTCCGGTTCTCCATGTTTTCCCAAAAGGAACCAAATCTCCAAAAACAGCCCTTCCTTTTGCACTGGGGCGAGAATATTCGATATGTACATCTGTTAATCCGACTACCTGAGTAATGTCAGATTTCGGGCTTGCCTGAGGCGTTTTTACTTGAGCATTGGCCGTCAATGTGATTAAAAGTAATCCTGCGGCAATAACTATCTTTTTCATAATAAATTATTAGATTTTGATTTTTGCGAATTTAATAATTTCAAGTCATTTAAATGTTAAATAAAACCAAGAAAAAACAGCTTTTTGTTTAACCTAATTAAATTTAAATTAAACAATATTGTATTTTTGTAGTATGAAATTATATACACTATATACAAAACAACAACTTCCTGTTTCAATAGAAACGGCCTGGGAATTTATTTCCAATCCTAAAAATCTGGAAATAATCACTCCCAAATCCATGCAATTCAAGACGCTTTCGGGTGATGAAAAGGAGATGTTTGCCGGGCAGATTATCCATTATAAAATCACTCCGTTATTTGGAATTTCAATGCAGTGGGTTACTGAAATCACACATGTTCAGGAACAAAAATTCTTTGTTGACGAACAACGTTTCGGTCCTTATGCCTTTTGGCACCACAAGCATTTTCTAAAAGCGATTCCGGGCGGTGTTGAAATGGAAGATATTGTTCATTATAAATTGCCTATGGGGCTATTGGGCCAATTGGCACATCCATTTATAGTCAAGCCAAAGCTGGATGAAATCTTTGCTTACAGGCGAAAAAAACTCATCGAAATTTTTGGCGAATTTAAATCCTAAATCATGAATATATTCTGGTTCAGACGTGACTTACGTTTAGATGATAACAAGGCATTGTTTGAGGCATTATCAAACAATGCCACACTTCCTGTTTTTATATTTGACAAAAACATCCTTAGTGAACTTCCTAAAGATGATGCCCGCGTGACTTTTATTTCCGCATTGCTGGACAATATACAGGCCATCCTAAAACAAAACCATAAATCACTGGCTGTTTTTCATGATGACCCCATACACGTTTTTAAAAAACTGGTTGCTGAAAATGCAGAGATAAATGCCGTCTACACCAATCACGATTATGAACCTTATGCCCAAAAACGGGATGCGGAAGTTGGCGCATTTTTAAAATCAAAAAATATAGCCTTCCATACTTTCAAAGACCAGGTGATTTTTGAAAAAGAAGAAGTGATAAAAGAAGATGGTAAACCTTATGTTGTGTTTACGCCCTATTCTAAGAAATGGAAAGAAAACTTTAATGAAAAGCTTACCGAATCCTTTCCTTCTGAAAAGAAACTGGCTGAAATAGCCCAACATTCCTATCCGTATCTTTCACTAAAAGAGATCGGATTTGAAGCATCCGGGATAAAAGTTGCCGACTATAATATTTCAAGCGCGCTAATTGAAAATTATGCCGAAACCCGTAATTTTCCCGGTATAGAGGGCACGTCTCATTTAAGTCCTCATTTGCGGTTTGGTGCTGTCAGTATCCGAAAGATTGTAAAAACAGCGCTCAAACACCGAAAAGAAACTTTTTTAAATGAACTGATTTGGCGGGAGTTTTTTATGCAGATTCTTTGGCATTTTCCAAACACGGTCACAGAAAGTTTCCGTCCGAAATATGACCATATCCAATGGCGTAACAATAAAACCGAATTCCAAAGCTGGTGTGAAGGAACTACCGGCTATCCAATAGTCGATGCCGGAATGCGGCAATTGAATGCTACAGGAACCATGCACAACCGCGTTCGAATGATTGTGGCCAGCTTTTTATGTAAGCACTTGTTAATTGACTGGCGTTGGGGTGAAGCGTATTTTGCAGAAAAACTATTGGATTATGAACAATCCAGCAATATAGGTAACTGGCAGTGGGCTGCAGGAAGCGGTGTCGATGCCGCTCCTTATTTCCGGATTTTTAACCCAAGCGAACAGGTTAGAAAATTTGACAAAGATTTAAAATACATCCGAAAATGGGTTCCGGAGTTTGAGCAATTGGACTACAGGCCAATAATCGACCATAAGGAAGCACGGGAAAGATGCCTGGTAGTATATAAAAAAGCAGTCGGATAACGACTGCTTTTGTTTTATGCATTTATATTTTTGATTTTCTCAAAATTCAAATCCCGGAAATCGGTTATCACCATATCTGCTTTCGACTGGTCCTGCCCTGTTCCGCTTTCACCCTTGTAGGCAATACAAAAAATTCCCGCCGCTTTAGCAGCCGTAATTCCGTTGGTACTGTCTTCAATGACAATACATTCATTGATAGGCGCTTTTGAATAGGAAGCCGCTTTTAAGAAAATAGCCGGATTGGGTTTGGATTCAGGAAAATCCTCACCACTGACTTTGTGCGTGAAATACGGATTCAATCCGAAACGCTCAAAAACCTTGTTGATAATGGCCATTTCAGAAGAGGAAGCCACTATCAGCTGTATACCGTTATTGTATAAATCAATAATAAGTTCCTTAACGCCCGGCATCAGATACAGGTCTTCCTTTTTATCAAAAGCCTCTATAAAAAGTTTGTTTTTGGCTTCAATCAGTTCTTCTACTTCATGAACCAATTGAAAATTATCTTTGATTTTCTGATAAATCATCTTATTGGAGTTTCCTGTGAAAGTGTGGTACATTTCATCCGGAACTGTAATATCCAAATCTTTAAATTGCAATAAACTCACATCATAATGAACCGGTTCGGTGTCGACTAAAACACCGTCCATGTCAAAAATTACGGTCTTAACCATTTTTATTTTACTTTAAATTCTTAATCTTTTCGGCGTTTAGCTCGTTAAAATGATTGATAATCCTGTCTGCTTTTGACAAATCCTGAAGCTTGGTGTTTGCGCTTCTGTAACCTATACAAAAAATTCCTGCTGCAACCGAAGCTTCAACTCCGTTGGTACTGTCTTCTATAACAATGCATTCGTCTTTTTTTCCTATTGCTAAAGAAGCCGCATATTCAAAAATAGCCGGATGCGGTTTTGACTTCGGAAAATCTTCACCACTCACAATATCCGAAAAATACTGATGCAGCTTAAAACGGTTAAAAACGCGTTCTATTGTTACCTTTGAAGCCGATGATGCTACTATAAGCTGAACACCGTTTTGATAAAGGTCTTTTATCAAATCCTCAACTCCTTCTATAAGGTGGAGGTCTTTTTTAGTATCAAAAGCATCATTAAAAATATTTCTCTTTCTCTGTATCAAATCCTCGACATCGTGGTCCAGACCAAAAGCATGTTTTAGTTTCTGGAAAACATTTCGTGTAGAGTTTCCGGTAAAAGTAGCAAACAGGTCATCGGTTACAGAAATTTCCAGTTCATCAAAATGCTGGAAATAGGCATATCTGTGAACGGGTTCCGTATCAACGATAACGCCGTCCATGTCAAAAATTACAGTTTTTATCATTATTGTGTTGTGTGTTTTGAGTAGTTTAGTTCTTATTCTTTCTTCAACAGGTATCGGATTACCGTTTCTGCCGCATGAAGCCCGAATAATCCCGGCATATAGCTATTGGTTCCGTAGAATGATTTTTTGAAGTTGGAACCGTCTGTCATTCTCAAACTATTCGGGTCCTGGATTTCATAGGAATAAACAGCTTTCACACCTTTATCAATTCCGGCTTCTCTCAATCTTCTTTTAATAGCCTTTGCCAGATAGCAGTTTTTGGTTTTACTGATGTCGGTTACTTTTACTTTACCTGCTTCCATTTTGCCTCCGGCGCCCATACTGCTGACAATTTTTATTTTTTTGCGTTTGGAAGCAATAATCAGGTTTAATTTTGGTGTAATACTGTCAATACAGTCCATCACATAATCAAATTCATCCGTAACAATCTCAAAAGCCCTTTCCGGCGAAAGGAACTCTTTTATTCTGGTTAGCTGTAATTCCGGATTGATATCCATCAGACGGTCACCAACCACATCAATTTTTGGCTTGCCTACGGTAGAATGCAATGCGGGAAGCTGACGGTTAATATTGGTAATATCAACAACATCACCATCAACAATTGTCATTTTTCCAACACCCGCTCTGGCAATAAATTCAGCTGCAAAAGACCCTACACCACCTACTCCAACAATCAATACGTTGGAATTCTTTAATTTTTCAAGACCTTCTTTTTTGAACAACAATTCGGCTCTTTCTGTCCACTGCGCCATTTTCTATAATTTATTTTTGTACTTATTTTTTAAAAACATTTTTAAAATTCTGCTCTACAATTCCCTGCAAATCTTCAGGATTTTTGCCTTTGTACTTCGAAGCTACGGCATATACTTCTTCTATTGTTTCTTCAATCGTATCCGTTTCCAGGAAAAAACGATTATCCGGAACATTTTTAAAAACCGATTCCAATTCCGGGTTCCGCAACAAATATTTACCAAAAGAAAGATAAAAACCATTGTCCAGCAATTGTCTGGCCAATTGTTCATTTTTTGAGAATCCGTGGATAATCATTGGAACCGTAATCTTTAAATCATTCCTGATGGCTATTAATTCCTGAAACGATGCTACACAATGGATAACCACCGGTTTTTGATATTTTTGAGCCAATGCCAATTGTTTTCTAAACACCTGTTCCTGCAGGCTAAACGGAATTTCAATTCTTTTATCCAGTCCGCATTCGCCAACAGCCAGACAATTGGAAGTCTGTATTTTTTCTTCTATAACGGCAAGGTCATCTTCAACCCTATCCGCTACAATATACCACGGATGAATCCCTATCGAATACAACGGAATGGACGCATCGAATTCCTGCGGATATTGATTGACCAATTCCAGACAACCGGGATGGTTTGAGAATTTATGCGTGTGGAGATTGTATAGCAAAGCTTATTTTTTAAATTTTTTCACTCCTGCCTTAATTTCAATCGCAAGATCATTTTCCTGTGGAGGAATCGGGCATGAATATTTATGATTATAGGCACAATACGGATTATACGCCGTATTAAAATCAATAGAGATTGTATCGCCTTGTGGTATTTTCAAATCAATATACCTTCCGCCTCCATAGCTGTCAACTCCGGAAGTCAGGTCTGTAAAAGGCAAAAACAATGCATCCTTATATTCTTCTATTTTTTTCAAATCCAGACTTTGGTAAAGATTTACCTTGAACTTTTTCCCGTCTATCGAAAAATGGGCTTCACCATATTTCACATACATGGGTTTTCTGGAGGTAGTCGTTGGCATTTCAAAAGGTTTTTCATCCGGAGTTCTTATGAACTTTGCATTGACGAAAAAATTTCCGTTTATGGGATAAAAATCCAAAGCCTTAAATGTTTTCAAATCTTTCTTTAGCAAGGGACTTTTTACCGAGTCGGCATATTCCGCATTTAATTCTTTCTGGAAAGCAACAACAGCTTCTTTATCAAAACTTTTTTGTGCCAACAAAACGGTCGACACCAATAAAAACAGCAGGTTGAAGAAGCTTTTCATGAATTTCAATTTTTATGCAAAAATAAGCAAAATTATCGATTACGCTTTCCAAAAAAAGGGAAGCAAACTTTGTAACTTTGTGTCAAAAATTGACTATCTGATGCTCCAAACGGCCTTCAAGCGCTATATAGATTCCTTTCGGGGATTTTCTAAAGAAATCTGGATACTGGCACTTATTACTTTCATCAACAGGACAGGAACAATGGTTCTCCCATTCCTTTCGAAATATATGAAAGAAGACTTGCATTTTGACTATGACGCCATTGGAACGGTTATGGTCTTTTTTGGTTTGGGGTCAATGATTGGTTCCTGGATTGGCGGAAAGCTTTCCGATAGGATTGGTTTTTACAAAATAATGATTTTCAGCCTGCTCACCAGTGGTCTGCTGCTAATTTTTGTGCAGTTTGTGACTTCATTTACAGGAATGTGTTTTGCCATGTTTGGTATTATGCTTATCGCAGATATGTTTCGTCCGGCCATGTATGTTTCTCTGGGAGCGTATGCCAAACCCGAAAACAGAACCCGTGCTTTTTCACTGGTCCGGCTTGCAGTAAATTTAGGCTTTGCCGCCGGTCCGGCATTGGGAGGGCTGATTATTATGGGAATTGGCTACAAAGGCTTGTTTTGGGTTGATGGTGCTTCCTGTATTATTTCCATACTCATTTTTGCTACATTGGTGAAAGAAAAGAAACTAGCTACCCATCAAGACCATGAGGATGCTGAAAAAGCGGTTGTAAAATCTGTATTTTGGGATGGTCCTTTCTGGATATTCCTTTTCGGAAGCTATTTAACAGCCCTGATTTTCTTACAGCTGTTCTCAACATTGCCGCTTTACCATTCCGAGTGGTATCATATCACAGAATTCCAAACCGGATTACTGATGTCGTTAAACGGACTGCTTATATTCTTTTTGGAAATGCCGATGGTGACTTCCCTCGAAAGAAAACAGGTCAATCGCCTGAAACTCATACTATGGGGTACCTTTCTGTTAAGCGTGAGTTTTTTTGTACTGCTTTTTGACAATTGGGCCGGCATACTGATTGTCAGCATGCTTTTTATGACCTTTGGAGAAATACTGAATTTCCCATTTACCAACTCTTTTGCTATGAGTCGGGCTCCAAAAGGACATGAAGGACGTTATATGGCCCTGTTCACCATGAGTTTCAGCCTGGCACATATTACAAGCGCCAAATTGGGGTTAGGAATTATTTCCCGCTACGGCTATGCGACAAACTGGTTGGTAATGGGGGTTTTAGGACTCCTCTCCTGTGCCAGCATATTGTATCTCAAAAGAATAGTTACACAAAACAAATAAGCTGATTTTTTCACTATCGGGAAGTTTATACGATTGGGAAGAAAGTGCTGAAATCTATTTTCGATAATTTTCTATTTTATATATACAACACATAAACTTAGCGCTTCAGAACCTTAGTATCTCTTTTTATTCCAGCCACAGATTTAAAAAATTACACCGATTTAAAGCTTCTCTATAAAATGAAAGAAGACATGAAAAGTTAGACTTTAATCATTTTATATATCCATTTTGCGACTCTGCGCCTTTGCGTGAAAAAATTGTTCGCAAAGTCGCAAAGTCGCAAAGTTGCAAATCAACAAAATACCCATAAACCATTATTTTTGTGTATTCCTTTTTGATAGCCTTACAATAAAAAACTAAAATTTACGTTAAATAACTAAGAAAATAGTTTGTCAACTAAAAAATTAGTTATACATTTGTCTTGTTAGAGTTAGAATATGGATTATCTCCTGAATAGGATTTAAAAATTATTCAGGAGAAAAACCATTAAAAAAGTAACAAGATGCAGAAGTTAACAAACAAAGAAGAAGAAGTAATGCAGATTTTATGGAAGCTCGAAAAAGCTTTCGTTAAAGAAATAATGGCTGAAATTAAGGAAGACCAGCCGCATTATAATACATTATCTACTATAGTAAGGATTTTGGAGGAAAAAGGATTTGTTGGGCATACTGCTTTTGGAAATTCACACCAGTATTATCCTATTGTAGCGTTGGAAGATTATAGAAAGCGTTTTATGACAACCGCAATTGATAATTATTTTGACAGTTCCTATAAAAATCTGGTTTCGTTTTTTGCGAAGGAAGAAAAAATTTCTGCCGATGAGCTACGCGAAATTTTAGACATGATTGAAAAAAAGAAATAAATATGGAAAACTTTATCCTATATTTTGCAAAAGCGTCAGCCCTATTGGCCGTATTTTTCTTAGCCTATTATTTTTTGCTTAGGAAAGAGACTTTCTTTACTGCCAACAGATGGTTCCTTTTGGCCGGAATAATAACTTCATTGCTTTTACCAAAGATAATTCTTGTAAAGACAATCTGGGTTGAACCCGCTGCCACAGTAAAATATGCTCCAATTGAAACAGCAAAAGAACCCATTGCTTTTGATGCTATTCCTAATGCTGAAGCCGGATTATCATCACCCTTACATACGGTATCAGAAAACTCAGTTATAACTACTGAGCCGCTTATGGTTGAAGAACCAGCCTTTGAAATTAACTGGCTGTATGTTATAGTTGGCGTATATCTTATAGGAATGTTTTTCTTTTTGGTGAAATTTATCCAAGATTTTTGGGGCTTGCGAAAAATTTTCCGCAATCAGACTGTTGAGCTTCACGGAAAATTCAAATTTGTGGATACTGACAGGATACAATCGCCTTTTTCATTTTTTAATTATATCGTCTATAATTCGAATCACTTTAAAAAAGAAGAACTGGAAAACATATTGGAACACGAAAAGGTACACAGTTCGCAAATGCATTCTGCAGATATGATTTTAAGCCAGTTGTTCTGTATCGCATTTTGGTTCAATCCTTTTGCCTGGCTACATAAAAAAGCTATCGTTCAGAATTTAGAATTTATTGCCGATTCAACAGCTTTAAAAGCCGTTCCGGACCGTATAATTTATCAGAAAACATTATTAAAAGTAAGTGCACCTCATCACTGCATTCCAATTACTAATCATTTTTTTCAATCATTAATCAAAAAACGAATCGTTATGTTAAACACAAATCAATCCAAAAAGAGGAATTCCTGGAAGTACGCCATCGTATTGCCATTGCTGACAATCTTTATGCTCCAGTTCCAGGTAGAAACTATTGCACAGGAAAAAGAAGACGGAAAAGTTCAGAAGCAACAGACAAGCAATTATGAAGTCAGAGTCGATAAAAACTCTACTGATGACTATTTGAAAGCACAGTCAAAAATCTTTAAGAACAATCACGGAATTGACCTGAAATTTTCCAAAATCAAAAGAAATTCAGACAAGGAGATTGTTGCTATCAAAACAACTTATAAGGATAAAAACGGTAATTCCGGTGACTCCTACCTAAAAGGTAAAGAACCCATCCAACCTTTCCTTTTAAGCAGAGAAGACAATAAGGTAGTTGTTTCGAATGTACCGGCTGTTTATGGAAGCTTTAATACACCAACCGTTTACGGTAAATTCAAAAACAATTCGTCGCCTGTGGCGTTGACATACAAAACAGGAATGCCGGTAATGCCAACACCTCCTGTTCCTCCAACAATGCCCAATATACCAACATTACCCAATGCGCCAACATTTCCACCATTGCCTGCGCCGCCAACACCTCCAACTAGCGAGTATGATGAAAATAGTGCAGAGTGGAAAAAATTTGAAGAGCAGATAGCAAAATTCGAAGCCGAAATGGATGCAAAAGAAGGCGACATAGCAAAATTCGAACAAGCTATGGAAAAATTTGCAGCTCAGGTAGAAGCTACCTACACTAAAGATGTTGAAAAACAAATGGCCGAATTTGAGAAAAAAATGAAGGTCTATGAAAAAGAAATGGAAATGTATGCCAAGCAAATTGAAACTCTAATGGAGAAAGAGGAAAGAAACAGATAACCAGAAAACAAATAAAAAAAGCTGTCAATAGACAGCTTTTTTTTGTATCTTTAAGATAAAAAGTAATGTTTAAGATATTAGCAAAACTAAATAAATGGCTATTGCCCAACTACACTAAACAAGGTTTGGATTTGGCAAAGGCAACCAAATTTCAAAAAGCAATTATAGCCTGGAAATACTACGTTACCATCCACGCACTGGACTAATACTTTAAAGGAGAAAAAATATCGTATTGCCTTATTTTTTCCCTTCCGTTGAGGAATGTAAGCTCCATCAGGAAATTACATTGCACAATCTCACCTCCTAATTTTTCTACCAATTCGCATACTGCTTTTGCAGTGCCGCCCGTAGCCAGTACATCATCGTGTATGAGTACCTTATCCCCTTTTTGTATAGCATCGGTATGGATTTCTAACGTATCCTGTCCGTATTCCAAATCATAGGTTGCTGAAATCGTCGTAAACGGAAGTTTTTTTGGCTTTCTTACCGGAACAAAACCGGCGTTTAATTTATAGGCCAAAAGTGTGGCAAAAAAGAAGCCCCTGCTCTCCACTCCCACAACCTTATCGATTTTCACATCAGGCAAACCATTGAGTAACAGCTCCAAGCACATTTTTGAAGCTTCCGGTTCAGCCAAAAGAGGCGTTATATCTTTAAAAACAATTCCGGGTTTTGGAAAGTCCTGAATATCACGGATGTACTTTTCTATTGACATTTTTATTACATTTAATTTAGAAATTGATTTGCAAGATAAACATAATTTCCTATATTTGCACCCGCATTAAGGCCTCGTGGCGCAACTGAATAGCGCATCTGATTACGGCTCAGAAGGTTACAGGTTTGAATCCTGTCGAGGTCACTTCAAAAGGACAAATCAAAATTTTGATTTGTCTTTTTTTTATCACATAAACTCTTTATTAAATAGTAATATAAATCGTAAGGCTTCATTCGTCTCACTGTTGGGGTATTTATATAATAAGTTTCATAGCAAAGAGTTTAAAGGATGGCTAGAATAAATGTAATAAAAAACCCGTGCCAGGCACGGGTTTAAAAATTATTTATTTCTTAATCAGCTTTTTAGTATCTACTATCTTACCATTACTTATCAAGGCTACCGTATAAAGGCCGCTTGGATAATTGGAAATATCTATGCTAATTTCAGTATTTTTTACATCCAGGATGTAATTGTTAGAGGCTCTGTTTGCACCATAGCTTCCAATGATTGACAGATAGGCAGAATTTGTGTCGTTCAGCTTGTATCCTACTGTAACATTGTCTTGCGCAGGGTTAGGAGCAATACCTCCTAAAGTACTAGGATTAAGTGTTACGGATACTTCGGCATAATCTTTAGTTCCGTCTGCCAGGGCTACTACTTCAAGCTTGTATTTCTTAGCAATGTCTACCGCTACTGTCAGGTCTTTTCCCTGATAGATAAGTTTGCCATCAGCATACCAATTGTAAATCACTGCTTCATTTAACTGTGCTGCGCTGAAGGTAATGATTTCGTCCCTATCTGCTTTTTTATCGCCTCCTGCATCAGCAAAAAGTCTTCTGCCTTCAGTTTTTCCTTTATTAACCAGATAGGTCTCGCCACCTACCACGTTTCCGGTTTCAAGGTCGCGTTGCACAATATGGTAAACAAACTGCTGTGGTCTGGTGGCTTCATCGTTCGTAAAATTAAAGGTCAGATTAAGCGTTCCCAGTTCTTCAGGCTGGAACACGATGTTATTCAGAGTGGCATAGTTTGACCTGACCAGGTATGCCATTCTTTCCCGACCTTCAACAAATCCCCGGGCTAGTCCGCCGCCTTGCTGCCATGCTCTATAAAGCCTTTCATCCATTTTAATGGCTACCTGAGCTTGCTCAAAAATAGGTCGCACGCCAGGAATGTCTTCAGCAATAAATTCTAATAAATATTTTTTAGGAACTCTGACAGGATTACCAACTCCTACAACACCTCCTATGCTTCCGTTAGCTAACACGTCAACAACGGTTACGTTTTTCCACGCAATATTATTGTTGTTCTTAACATTCATATTGAGGTCTGCTGTTTCGGGGAAGGTCATCGGGTCATTGGCAGCTTCAATTCGTGTTAGCAGACAGAAATGCCATGGTTCGGGATTGATAGGCGCATAGTCGGCAGGGTTTGGAACGTTCCATGCAAAGGCTATAATGGTTTCTTCTCCGGGTTGAAGTACCGGAATCGGGATTCCAGCCAGCGCTCCAATCTGTTTGCCCATTAGCACACCGCCTACATAATAGGTTCCGTTCCAACTCAACGGCCAAGCCAATGAGGTTCCGGCCTTTGCCCAATATAGTTTTAAGCGTTCACTTCCTGTTGAAGCCACACAACTTTTGTTTCTTACACGTACATAAACATAGTTTGGGTTAGTTGGACTATAATCCGGGTTCTGGTGTACCAGACCGTTATCATTATAATTTCGTACCCAGATATCTTCACTGGCCCACATGTATGGCGAGATGGTATTCGGTTCAATTCCTAAATCACCGGGACTATCTTTTACATACAAATCTAAGGTTGGTGAATACATCTGCTGCGCAAGTTGTACGGCGGCATAGGCGTCTATTAATCCATAACCTAACTGTTCGTTCCATGTTCCGTTACCTCTTCCTGCTGTGGGTGAAAAGACATAGCTTGGCAATTTTTGAGAAGTGCTTTCTATAATGTCGCGTACTTGCTGACCTGTAAGACATGGATTTACTGAAAGAATCAGGGCTACCAATCCGGTTACGTGCGGTGCTGCCATTGAAGTACCGTCCATCGATCCCACGCTGTTGGTTGGAAGTGTAGACAGAATATTGCTACCTGGTGCTACTACGTCTAGTTTTGGACCATAACCCGAAAAGCTGGATCTTGATCCTGAAGAGGTGATTGATCCTACAGTCAGAATATTATCGTGAAAGTTACCCGGATAATCCATTACCGGCCCGCCGCCTCCATAGTTTCCTGCTGCAAAAACCACAAGGGTTCCTTTTCCTCCCCTGCCGTTTGTCATAGCGTTGACGATGGCATTTTCCAAAGCCAAACTATACAGCTGGGCATAAAATATTCCACCCTGGTCGCCCCAGGAATTGTTGATTACATCTGCTCCATTTGCTACGGCCCAGTTAATACCGCCCGCCAGTTGTAATGAGATGCCCGGAACAACCCCTAATGAGTGGCTCACTGAAATCAGTTTTGATTTTGGCGCTACTCCAACTACCTGAAGGTTGTTGTCTTTTATGGCTCCTACAGTTCCTGCCACATGGGTACCGTGTGTATTACCCGAGATAAAAACGCTAGGACTTGAACCACTCTGTGCGTCAAAGCTCAAAGGTGAGATGTTGGCAGCCAGGTCATTGTGTGGCTTGTAGATTCCCTGATCAAGGATGGCTACATTTACGCCATTTCCCTGTGAAAGTGTCCAGGCCTGACAGGCGTTGATATCGACATTTGGGTTGGCGCTGTTGTTAAGCCCCCAAAGGCTGCCAAAATTGGTATCGTTAGTACATACAGACCTGAAGTTGAACATGAATGCCGGATCAATACCTTCAAATTCTCCGGTTTCATAAAACAGATTCGCCATCTGCAGTGAGTTGCTTTGGTTTTCCGGTTCTACTGCCATCACGTACCATAAAGGCATTCCATAAATCTGCTGTACGATTTTTACATTATTCTCTGAGGCCATCTTTTTAAGCAACTCAAATCCTCTTTCGTCTTTCAGTTTCACATAAAAAAGGCTGGAAGTTCCAATAGAAGGAGCATTAGGTCTTTTGAAGAAAAGCGAAACGCTTTTGATTCCCTTAACCTTTCTCAGATCACTAATGGCCTTTTCAAAGTCGGCTGCTGAAGGTTCTGACAGGAATTCCAGTTTTCCAAACTTTTGGTGCTCACCTGTAGAGTTGTCATCCTGCAATGTTACGTCTTTAAACTTAAATCCTGCAAGAGCCGATTTTTGGAAGTCGGCTGAAGTATTGATGTTCAGAAATTTCCGGTCGAGGTTGAGGGCGATTTTTTGGTCTTTATAGTAATAGAAGTAGCTATTTTTTTGGGCATTCATCCCAATAACACTCATAAAGAAAACGAGTAATAGTGTGTAAATTTTATTGTTCATGATTTCATAGTTTAGGTTTCTAATTGTTTTAGGTATGCTAAAAGGCGACCTCAGTTCATGGGGGATGAATTGACTTTAGATTCATCTGTAGAAAGGTGGGTATGTTTAATAAGTTTGCCATAGTATATAGTAGAGGTGGTAGCTCCTTATATAACCGTTAAAAATGCAAATCCTTAAAATTCAATAGGTTTACCGAATTTACGATAGACAAAAAGCCTATCCTTACGGCTTTCCCCATCTGGTCCTTTTTTCTGAAAATGAACGTCTAATCTTACGTATTTTTAGTCTGCGTGTGGTTTTAAAAAAAAGGTGCTCAACACCCGTTTTTATTTGTTTTTTCTGAAAAATCGTATGGGTTTGTTTTGAAAAAGACTTCGTGATTTTTTTTAAAAAAATTTTTTTTTATTATTGTCAAAAAATGACCTAATTACGTTTTTCCTCAATAAAAAAATACAAATAACTGTACTTCAAAATATTACACACAATCACAAGATTCGAATTTGTATCCAAATGTTTACAAAACATAAAAAAAGAGGCATTTTAGCCTCTTTTTTTTATTCGGAATGATTTGACACTAAAGTCAGATAATTTTAAGACCAAACTTACCGGTCTACTGTGCTTTTGAACTCTCCAATTTTCTAATGCCTTTACTGGCTGTTCCTCTCATTTATAATCTCAGACAAAATCTGATACGACACAACTCTATCATTATGTGCATGCATATTGGAAACCACCATCAATTCGTCTACACCTGTATCTAAAAGAAATTTATCCAGCTGCTTGGCAACCGCTTCCTTACGTCCTACAAATGAATATTTGAGCATTTCACGTACCGCTGGATTATGCTGAATCATCATGAGCTCGTCTGTCATTTCCATTGGTGGCTGGAGTGCTTCTCTCTTTCCTGTCAGGATACCGAGGAACATGCGGATAAGCGATGTGAAATTCCTTTCGGCCTTATCATCCGTATCGGCAGCTATGACATTGACTCCGGCTATGGTATAAGGTTTGGCAAGATATTCCGAAGGCTGGAATTCTTTTCTGTATATATCCAACGCCTCTTGCAGCAAACCGGTAGCAAAATGGCTTGCAAAAGCATACGGCAATCCCATTTTTGCCGCAAGGTGTGCACTGTCCAGGCTTGAACCTAAAATATACAGAGGGACATTCACTCCTTCAGCCACAACGGCCCGTACCTGCGACCACTCATTTTCGCTTGAAAAATACTTTTGTATCTGCTTAATTTCTCCCGGAAAATTGTGTACCGACTGCATTCTGTCGCTACGAATGGCATGTGCGGTAATCTGGTCAGTACCCGGTGCCCTACCCAATCCCAAATCAATCCGGTTTGGATAAAGCCTGCCAAGTGTACCAAATTGCTCTGCCACGATAAGCGGCGAATGGTTGGGAAGCATAATACCTCCGGAACCTACCCTTATGGATTTGGTATTTCCGGCAATATGCCCTATAAGAACCGATGTAGCTACACTTGCCACATGAATCATATTATGATGTTCTGCCAGCCAGAATCGCTTGTAACCCATCTCTTCTGTTTTTTGGGCAAGGTCAACGCTATTCTTAAATGTCTGCTCTAGTGTCACCCCGCTCGATACGATGGCAAGTTCCAATATCGAGTAGGCTATTTTTTTATTTGTTGTTTCCATAGTATGTTATGCATCTAATTGTTTTAGATGCTTTAGCTTATCAGTGTCTGCAAGCTTAGAAAACCGTTCCATGATAAGCTTTAATTTGGGATTGATATAAAGTTCGCAAAAAGGTTTTTGCGGGTCATTAAAATAATAATCCAATAACTCCTCTCTGCTTGAAGTAAATGCCCCGTAGGGCAATACCTTTGTAATGATAGTACTGTCAAACTCTGGTTGTAGGGTTTCGATGGCTTCTCTGGCCGATTCTGCATCCTGAACATTAAATGTATAGATGGCAGAGCGATACTTGCCACGCATTGAATGTTGTGAGGTGCTGCTGTGAGTATGCAGATGGATAGCAATAAGCGTATCGAAGGAAATAATATCGTCATTATATTCGACAATCACTCCTTCTGAAAATAACGTATCTGAACCTGTTGAGGCAATCCAACCCTGTTGCACAGACACTATGCCTTTTAACGAGGAAAATACAGCCTCAGTACACCAATGGCATCCACCACCAAATCCCGCCTGCCTAATCATGCTTATTTTAATTCTCCTTCCTTCGTGTCTTTCAGCCTGTTCTTAAAAAGTTCCCTGAATTTTCTTAGTTTCGGATTGATAACCGCCTGGCAATAGCCTTCCTGAGAATTATTGGAATAATAATCCTGATGGTATTCTTCCGCTTTATAAAAGTATTCCAATGGGGCCACTTCTGTAACGATAGGTTCATCGTAGACTGCCTGGATTTCCGCAATGACTTGCTCCGCCTCTTTTTTCTCAGCTTCATTCCTGTAAAAGATAGCGCTTCTGTACTGCGTGCCAACGTCGGCTCCCTGCCTGTTCAAAGTTGTCGGGTTATGTGTGCTCAGATGTATGCGAAGCAAATCACCATAGGTTATTTCATCAGGATTGTAAGTCACTTCTATAACTTCGGCATGGCCTGTCAGTCCGCTACAAACTTCCCTATAGGTAGGGTTAGCAATTTTGCCACCACTATAGCCGCTTTCTACTTTCGTGACACCTTTCAGTTGGTTAAAAACTGCTTCGGTACACCAGAAACAGCCTCCTCCAAAAGTCGCTTTTCTTTCGTTACTTTCTACCTTTTTAAGGGCTACAGCGTTCATGCAATACCTTAATCCACCAGGACCCGGCCCATCAGGAAAAACATGTCCTAAATGCGCATCGCAGGTATTGCATGTGGTTTCAACACGCACCATTCCATAACTTATATCCTTATGGTAGGCAATGGCATTTTCGGTAACGGGCTGGGTAAACGATGGCCAACCGGTACCGCTTTCAAATTTTTCATTGGCATCAAAAAGCAATGTCCCGCAGCAAACGCAGGCATATTTTCCCGGTTCAAACAGGGAACACATCTCTGAACTATGCGCCCGCTCAGTACCTTTTAAGCGGGTAATCCTGAACTCCTCAGGTGTAAGCAGCTTTTGCCACTCATCATCTGTTTTTACAACTTTTTTGTCTGGAACAGGGTTGCCGGTGCCGGCAAACCGTATAATATCAATCCATTTTAGCATTTTAAATTTCCTTTCTTTTTTTACTTAGGATTATGTAGTGTATAGTATAAAAAGTATGCCAAATGGGGTTTGGTTGTTTATCTGTAAAAAATCAGCCCTTTTGTCATGTCCAAAAAAATGGAAAAAATCATGTGTCAAATTATAAATCTGGCGGCCAATAGCCGCCAGTTAAAGAATCAGTTATTTTTCAAAATGCAGGCTTAAAAACCATATATGCCACCTCCAACAGTGATTTTCTCGCCGGTAATCCATGCCGCATCATCGGAGGCAAGAAATACGGCCACTTTTGCAATATCATCTGGCTGGCCAGTACGACCGAGTGGTGTTTTAGAAACAAAATTTGCTTCGGCCTCACTACCAATAAATCCCGCACTATGCGAGCCCTCAGTCTCTACTATGCCCGGAAGAATTGAATTGATACGGATGTTCCTACCGGAAAATTCCTTAGACAAGGCAATCGTAATGGCATCTAATGCCGTTTTTGTTGCAGAATATACAGAACCAGTAGGCAAAGGCGAATTGCTTGCACCCGAACTGATATTGATGATATTCCCTCCTTTGTCTCCAAAAAGCTTAAGGGATTCCTGAATTGCCAGTATTGAGCCAAGTACATTCGTATTAAATGATTTATGAAAAGTTTCCGCAGATATCTGTTCGATAGGTTCATACAAATAAACGCCCGCGTTGTTCACTAAAATGTCCAGTGAGCCGAATGTATTTCTGGTTTCTTCAAATATTCTTGCCACATCGGCTTCTTTCGACACGTCACCCTGAACGGCTATGGCAGTTCCTCCCTGCTCAGTAATTGCCCTAACTACTTTGTCTGCTCCTTCTTTGCTCGAAGCATAATTCACTACTACCTTTGCACCTTCAGCCGCAAAAAATTTTGCTATCGAAGCCCCTATCCCTTTAGATGCTCCAGTAACTATAGCTACTTTGTCTTTTAATTTACTCATTTTTTAATCTGTTTAAAATTGTGGAATACAAAGCTATATACATCTGATTTATTTAAGTAACTTTGTAACCAAAAGTAACAGTAACCTTGAGGTAACAAAGTAACAACAGCATGGAATGCACAACCCGTATAGAAGAACAGCATAAAAAGGAAATGATGGCCGTTCAGGATTCAATGGATGTATTGAACGGTAAATGGAAAATAGCGATACTCTCCTCTATCTGCTACTACAATAAGAGACGATTTTCAGACATACTGAACGATGTTAAAGGTATTTCCAACAAGATGCTTAGCAAAGAATTAAAAGAATTGGAAATAAATAAATTGGTCCGACGCACAGTTCTGGATACACAACCCGTTTCGGTTTTATACGAACTTACTGAACATGGGCTTACCCTTAAAACACTAATTACCCATTTGGTAGAATGGGGAATACAGCATCGGAAAGAAATTACAAGGAAATAGTCAATACCATCTATGGAGAAGCCTGTAGGTGCGTATCAATGAAACAGGGTTGCTTAGAATGCAGTCAAAATACTTTCATCCGCATCAATTGTTTGATTTTTGCAATTATCCCTTTGTTTATTACAAAAAAAGAAATGACTACACAGACTAATTTTGTCATATAATTTTTAATTTTAAAAAAACAAAGATCATGAATAAAATAGCATTAGTTACAGGAGGTAGCCGCGGACTCGGAAAAGACATGGCTCTTAATCTTGCCAAAAAAGGAATTGATGTCATCCTGACTTATAACAGCAATAAAGACGCAGCGGATAAAGTTGTTTCTGAAATTGAAAGCATGGGACAAAAAGCATTTGCTGTACAATTAGATGTAAGCCAACCGAATACTTTTGATACTTTTTTTGGTGAATTGGAAAAAGCCCTGAATCCAAAATTTGGTACTTCTAAATTTGACTTTCTTATAAATAATGCCGGAACAGGTGTTGCCGCGGGATTTACTGAAACTTCTGAAGAACAGTTTGATGAAATGATTAACGTTCAATTCAAAGGTCCTTTTTTCTTTACCCAGAAAGCCCTTAACCACATGAATGATGGCGGAGGAATCGTAAACGTCTCATCCGGACTGACACGCATTATCATTCCTTATTATCCGGTTTATGCCTCTGTAAAAGCTGCCATGGAAAACCTGACCAAATACCTGGCAAAAGATTTGGGTGTAGCACGTAAAATCCGTGTCAATATTGTTGCTCCTGGCGCTATAGAAACTGATTTTGGAGGTGGAGTTGTACGCGATAATCAGGAAATGAATACATTTATTGCGTCGCAAACCGCTCTTGGACGTGTGGGACAGCCTACCGACATAGGTAGCGTGGTAGCCTTTCTTTGTACCGATGAAGCAAAATGGATTACTGCCCAACGTATTGAAATTTCAGGCGGGCAAAGTCTGTAATAATTATGAAGATATAAAATGGGCACTTAATTATAAGTGCCCATTACTTTTAATTTTAGCTAATCTTCTGCATCTTGATTTTTCCTGAGTATACCCTTTTCTACGCTTTCATTTAATAAACGTTCGGCATAACTCCAGATTGAGGCAGAACCGTCCTTTATTGCTTTTTTCTTATTGTAGACGGTATGATATTCCACATCATATTCTGCCCACGTTCCTCCATTATTGCTTGTATTTTGTAACAATGGCTCAAAACGGTCCATAGCCCGTGCAAATTTGGCTTCGTCAGTATTACCCGCTTCAAATTCTTCCCAGATGGCTATGAATTCCTGTGCCTGTTTTTCGGGTAAAAGTCCAAAAATGCGTTTTGCAGCCAGCAGTTCTTCGTCCGTATTGGTATGATTTTTTGAAGTATCGTATATGAAAGTATCTCCGGCATCAATTTCCACCAAATCATGTATCAATACCATTTGTACAACTTTAAGTATATTAACCGGTTTATCCGAATGTCCGGCCAGAACGAGTGCCATCATGGCCAGGTGCCAGCTATGTTCGGCATCATTTTCATGCCTGTCGCTTTGGAATAATCGGGTCCTGCACTGAATGTACTTTAGTTTGTCAATTTCTTTGATAAAAGCCACTTGCTTCAGTAAATCATTTGTGTCCATTTCCTTTTAATTTAGATACTCCGATACCGGTTTAAAATCAGTATAAATATACTTCAATTATGGCTTATGCAGCTTTACGTCATTTGAAATTTTCAGTCCTTTTTAATTACAGATACATTGACTTTTTTCTGCCTGATATATTGATAAACAGAACCGGCAATAAAAAGAAGAAAAAGAGCCAAAAGTGTCTGCCCAATTATTGGGTCGCTGATGTCCTTTGCCAAAGGATGTCCGATTGGAATTCTTGTAAATGTTTCGTTCACAGTAGGTACCAACGACAGAAAAAAACTAAACGACAAAAGAAAGTTTTCGAAATACCGGGCTCTTTTGCTGGTTTTCTTTTTTGAAAATAAAAAATAAGCCACAACTACCAAAAGAATGATAAATATAGAAAAGACATGTCCTGCGTTAAAGCCACCATGTTTTGAGATACCCAATGCAGTTGCGCTAGTTACAATAGTCGTATAAAAATACATATTCCCTGACAATTCATTCAGATTGATCTTGCCATATCTAATAAAACCTATTACAGCGGCTACAATTGCCGTAATACCAATAATTGTGTGAAAAATTCCTAAACCTGATAATCCCATTTTGATACTTCTTTAATAATTACAATGCAAAGTTGTATCAGAAAGAAGAGAATAGTTTTGCGAATTAGTTCAATTATTTGGCATTTTAGTCCATAAAAAAGCATTCCACATCCTTTTGGAAATGCTTCGTTTTTATACTATTATCTGTCAGTTATCTTTTGTTCCGTTTCTGTAATTTGTGGGAGTAACGTTATATTTATCGCTGAAACTTTTGGTAAAGTTAGCCAGGTCATTAAACCCGCAATCAAATGCGATATCGGTAATTCGTTGGTCCGAAACCCGCAACAATTGCGCAGCTTTTTCGAGCCTTTTGTTTTTAATGTAATTCGCCGGACTATCATTGTATAGTTTGGCAAATTCCCTTTTGAAGGAAGAAACGCTTAAATTATTCTGATCTGCCAGCTGTTCAATCGTTAATTGCGAAAACAGATTGGCTTCAATAACCTGTTTGAAAGTATAAGTCGTAGGAGAAAAAAGCTGTGAAAGGATAATTTGTACGGCTTCTGCATTCTGCGTTTGTGATAGCAAAAGTATGATTTCCTTTAGTTTCAATACCAGTATATCCTCATTGATGAGCGACGGATTTTCAAAATAGAAGAGCAATCCCTCAATATATTTTTGGATTAGGAAGTCGTTATTTATTTTTTCATTAGACTTGTTAGAAACAATATTTTTTGGAGCATGAAGCAATGTCGGCAATTCTCTGTCGTAGATTTTCTTCAATATATCCGGATAAAACGTAACGATTACAATTTCGCATGTGCTTGAAGGCTCAGGATTACGAAGCTGCTTTCCGGATGTGATGCAGTTTAACAATAGGGAATAATTGGCCGGGATATTTATTTGCTCTGTATCTACCTGATATTGGAATTCTCCCTGCAAAACATAGAGGAAACAAGCCTGTTCTGTAACCGGAAAATCAAATTTAAATGGTGCCGTAAGTGCAATTTTTTGCAGCAGTGTTTTGCCAAATAAGTCGTGTTTCTTATAATCGTTTACCATAACAGCTTGAATTCCGTTTAATTTAAAGATTTTGCAATTCCTTTTCTATCAGATTCAAAGAAACACGGAGCGCATTTATTCGTCGCACCATCAATGTATGCTGCGGTGAATTTTCTTTTAATTTGGCGAATGCTTTCTCACATTTACTTAATGTGGAGTCAATAGATTTCTTTGCTTCTATAAGTTCTTCCGGGGTAAAGCCTGACATGTGATAAGGTATTTGTAGCAACAAAGATACTATCAGATGAGTAAATCTCATTCAAAAGTATGGATTTATCCATAAGTATAAAAAACAAAGTAACAGCCAATTAACTATTTTATCATTTAACGAACTAAAATTACAGTTGTATAACTAAAAAATTAGTTTTATGTTTGGATATCATTAATCATCAATCAAAACATGAAACAGTTTACATTATTTTTTATGCTGCTAATCATCAGCAAGTTTGCCTATGCGCAAAAAAAACAATCCGAAAGACTCGACAGTCTTTTTACAGTACTCTATCAACAAAACCAGTTTAACGGGACGGCTCTTATTGCCGAAAAGGGAAAGATTATCTTTAAAAAGAGCTATGGAATTGCCAATGAGGACACCAAAGCGCCTATCAATGAAAAGACAATATTTGAGCTTGCCTCCTGCTCCAAACAATTTACGGCCACAGCCATAGTTTTGCTTAAAAGAGAAGGCAAATTGCAATATACCGACAAGATTTCGAAATATTTGCCGGAGCTTGGCTTTTGGGAGAATGTCACTATCTATGATTTATTAAGGCACACCAGCGGAATTCCTGATTTTTTAAAGTACATGCCAGACAACTGGGACCACAACAAAATAGCCGATAATAATGACCTAATCAAAGTGCTTGCCGCTAAAAAAGACACCTTAGAATTTACTCCAAAAAGCAGGCATAGTTATAGCAATTCCAATTATATTCTTTTAGGCAGTATCGTAGAAAAGGTATCCGGTAAAAAGTTTCCTGATTTCTTATCGGATAGAGTCTTTAAGCCTTTAAAGATGAAAAATACGTTTGTGTATTGCAGACATAAATACCCTAAAAAGATTGACAATTTTGCTTATGGTTATGTGTGGGAAGATGGCGGGTTTAAGAAAATCCTTGAAGAGAATAGCCAACGCGAAATCTCGGAAGTCTATTATCTGGATGCCATACTTGGTACATCAAAAGTTCATTCCAATGCAGAAGATCTTTATACATGGATGACCAGCCTGAAGAACAACACGCTTCTCACGAAGAAAGAGTTTGATGAAATGACGGAAATTACCAAAACGTCTAATGGCAGGGATGTAGCTTACGGGTTTGGATTAGACCTCAGGAAAGGCGAAAATAAATTCACATTCGGACATACCGGCAGTTGGGACGGTTATAGTACTTTTATGCTTCATGATGTGGTAAAGGACAGGACGTTTATTATACTGCAAAATTTCCATTTTGGTGCCGTACCTTATACCAATATGTTCCAGATAATGGAAGATAAACCGCTTCAATTACAATATCCTAAGAAAATTGCACTATCAGATGATGAAATAGCTCAGTATACCGGTACCTATACCAATGAAGAAGGCGAAACCCATATTATCACCAGTAAAGAAAAGCACTTACTTTATAATACTCCGACAGTTTCATGGAATATGAGATTTTTTCCTTATTCCGATCATGAATTTAGGGGAATCAGGCAAGCCGGTGCTGATGCCGTATTAAACTTTACCAAACTTGACAACGGAGATATAAAACTGGAAATGTTTCAGGATAAACAAATTGTAGGTACCGGAGTCAGAAAAGGGAAATAACAAGGATTGAGAAATTTTCCGGATTGTATTTCCGATTATGCAATGGCAAATTATAACAAAAGAGGCTCCCGGCCTCTTTTGTTACATATCCGAACTTTAATGGGTGTTTATTATAACCAGATTAAAAAATGAATATCAATCCGCAGAAAGTTCCATAAACATTTTACGGGCTCCCATATTTATTTCCTGCCCCAGAAGTTTGCGGGTTTTTGAATCAATGTAAAATATAATGGTGGATTGATTATCCGTTATATCGTCTGTTACCTCTACCGCCCATACATCTTTATCTTTATAGATATCTTTGCGGGTATTTTTGATATGGGCTTTCATTATACCCTTGCCTGCCTGTGGATTGTAATCGAAAATTGAGATGCTTGTTTTATAATTTTCTTTTAACGGTAGCCAACGAATCAACTGCGGATAAAGATTACTGTCAAAATAAGAACCTTCTGCAATTTCATTAATTTCTGTCTTTTCATTAGTGGGTTTACGCAGATAATATCCTGTTATTGTTTTTCCAAACTGTAAAACCATATCCCTTTGCCCGTTAAAGGAAGAATGAGCTATTGGCAAAAGATTCGGGAGTTTTGCCCGGGTGGAATCAATCCAATCTGATGTTGAATTTACCATCTTTACTTTTGTGGTGATAAGAACTTCGCTTTTTGATTTCTCGATTTCGGTAAAAATCTTTGCAATCATTATCTTTTTATCTTCCCGCATAGTATACCAATCCATAGTATATTGCTCATTATTGATAAGTTTGCTGTTAATTTCATTACGCAATGGGGTCTGAAGGTCTGTTTGGGCGTTCAAGCCGGTATATTGCAACGCAAATAAGATGATAAAGACGAGGTATCGTGTAGTCATAAATAATTGGGCTTACTATTTTATTGGATTTTTATTTCTATTTCTGCCATGAAGTATCCAAAATTACAATATTTTTATTCTGATATTGAAACTATTAAAAAATTGTAATAAATATGAATTGCGTCCCCCGGTTATCAAAAAAAAGTACTTTTATCAAACCATTGTCTAAGATTAATTTTCCTTATTATGGTCTTCATAAACGAGGTCAATTATTTTTTCAAGAGCTCCTTTAATCTGTTGACTCCCCTCCTTTTTTGTCAAATCGATTCCACAAAATGTTTCGGCATTCACCCCTTTATACAAATTCAGATAGTAGATTCCGGAAATTAGTATTGCCATGATGGCTCTGTATTGCAGGGCGTTTTCGGCAAAATAGGGGTCTGCAATCTGGTTAAAAAGCTGCTCGCCATTGCGCTCGCGTTCATCGGCAATATTTCTTAGCGAGTTACGCTTTTCAGCCACACCCCAAAGCAATATTTTCTGAAGGTTTTTATTACTGGCAACATAATCAAATTGTTGTGTGAGTAGCTGTTTCGAAAATTCTTGTCCTCCGTCGGCAATTTCCGGATCCGTATTGCCATCAACATTACTCCAGAAATCAAGTGAACTGATGTATTCGTCAATGAGTTGGTCTGTTCCACCAAAATAATTATAAATCATTTTTTTATCAACCCCGGCTGTGGCAGCAATATCATTTACTTTCAGACCTGAATAACCTTTGGTTTCCAGGATTTTGCCCACGGCTTCCAAAAACTTTTCCTTACTCCTTTCTTTATTCCGGATATTACCAGCAACTGCTTTCCTTTCCATAGCGATTATTAATGTGTCTGCAATTTAGCAAAATTCAACAACTATTTAGACACTACTTAGTGTTTTATTTTTATACCTTTGCGGAAAATAGACCCATAATGATAAATGCAATCACCAAAAAGGTAAAAACAATTACCCTAATCTTCCTCTGTTTTATAGCACAAGCAGATGCACAGAATAAACTTGATGCTTATTTCAACCACCTTCAAGCCAACAATAAAATGATGGGAAGTGTGGCCATATCTTTAAATGACAGTATCGTCTACAAAAAAGCAATTGGTTATTCCAATGCAGATGCGAAGACAAGCAATACAACCGATACAAAATTTCGTGTGGGTTCCATCACCAAAACCTATACGGCTGTGCTGGCATTGAAAGCGGTAGAAGAAGAACTTCTTACACTGGATACAAAACTGAGCTATTACTATCCGGAGGTAAAAAATGCGGAGAAGGTAACCATTGAGCACTTACTAAAGCAACGAACAGGCATTTACAATTTTACTGAAATTGCAGGTGAAGTTGAATGGGGACAGCAATTTCATACACAACAAGAATTCATCAATTACTTTGTCAACCAAAAAAGCAATTTTGAACCTGGTTCCGAATACGAATACAGCAATACCAATTATGCCCTATTGGGATTCATACTCGAGAAAATTTATGGCAAAACCTATGCTGAAATCTTAGACGAAAAAATTGTCAGGCCACTGCATTTGCACAATACCTATTACAGTTTTGAAACGGACGAAACTAAAAACGAAGCGCTTTCCTATAATATTCAGGACAAGTATGTCAGAAATGAGAAAACCAATTTCTCCAATCATCCGGCAAGCGGCGGAATCGTATCCACTCCAACAGAGCTAAACAAGTTTCTTTTTGCCCTGTTTAACGGCAAACTTATTACGCCGGAAAACCTTAAAATAATGCTTCCTGAGGAGAAAGGCGCTTATGGGATGGGAATCATAAAATTAAGTTTTAAAAATCCGGAAGGCTATACGCATAGCGGAAGAGTGGAAAACTACATTTCAGATTACTATTATTTCCCGGACGAAAACATAGGGATTGTTTCCTTAGCCAATGCTGTTAATATTAACACCGATGAAGTCATGAATACAATGTTAATGTATCTTTATAGAAAAACTCCCGAATTAGCTAATTTTAATGCAACTGCTGAGGTTTCAGAAAAAGATTTCATGCCTATAAAAGGTACCTATTATTTAAAAGAAACCAATGCAACGGTAACCATTTCATCTGACGGTCAAAGCGTAATTTTTCAGGATTCCAGAGCCGGACAGATGTATGTTCCGCTAACATATAAAGCCAAAAATGAGTTTGAATATGAAGATTTAAAACTTTCGTTTGTTCCTAAAAAGAAAGAAATGATTTTTGAGCAAGGTGGTGTAAAGGTTGTTTATAAGAAGAAATAAACCCCGGATATAAAAAAACTGTTGAAATTAAAAAGAGGCTGTTATGCCTCTTTTTATATTTAGAAAATTAACTGACAGTAACCATGTTCAGCATTTTATTTCCCCGTTACTAATTTCGCCACAACTTCTTTCTTTTCGTTATCAAGCATAAGGCTGTTGTTTTCGATACGATAGCTTTTTACTTGTTTGAATACTTTAAAGAATTCACCTTCAATACCAAGATTTGGACAGGCCATCATGGTTGCTCCGCCTTCAGACAATTCAATACCGTCTGCATCTTTTAGTTTATAGCTGCCTGAAAAATTGTTACAGCCTCCATTTCCGGTTAGCTTGCCGGTTCCTTTTTGAAAAACCATAAGCGGTTCTTTTTTGAAAGTAGTATCTAACTTAATCGCTTTACCGTTTAATTCCTGCAGCTTCCATTCTTTATCGAACAAATCTATGGTTGCAGCAGCAGCCGGTTGAACTTCTTCGGTAGTAACACTTTCTTCCGTTTTGTTTTCTTCTATTTTATTACAGGCAAATGCTGCAAAGGCCAATGCAATAATTAAAATGTTTTTTTTCATACTCTTTTGGTTTTAAGTTTATTAATTGGGTTTATTATTTAGGTTGTAAATTGTCCTGTATCTTCCATTTACTCTGCAAAAGTTACGGTCAATTTTTTATAAAAATATCTTTAACAGATGTCTTACTTTTTCAGAGCCTTTAAAGCGTCATTATATATTTTCTGTATGCTTTTTTTCTCTTCTTTTTTGATAATACCCTCTATCGCCGGCAATAAATCCTTATTGTATTCTGTCCTTAATTTCAGAATTTCACCCAATGCAAATGCAGCACTCCAACGGACAACCGTTCCTTCATGCGCTGTGTTGATAAGCAAATGGGCAATTGGAGTTTTTAATCTTGTATTAAACAGATGGGCAATATTGCCTATTACTTTGGCACTCTCCCATTTTATTCTTGGCACCTTGGAAGTAAGTGTATCGGTTACAAAATTTAATACATTCTCATTCGCAATTTCCGGATGCTCTTTCGTAGCATATTCCAGGGCTTCAATACAGGTTGCCATTGCAGAGTCCTTTTGGCTTTCTGCAAAAGCAATAAGCTCGTCAACAGGCAGTGATTTTTCCAAAATCCACTTGCTTATTATTTCTGTTTTTTCTTTAGACTTTATCGCCTTGTCTTTTAAAAGCTCTTCTATTGTCATCGTGATTTGTATAATTATTTTACTTAAACCGAGCTCCAGATAATAACAAATTTATTAAAAACTTAGACATGTAACCGTTTTACAACTAACCTAAATAATAAAATAATTATTTTTAACAACCAAAAAACATTTTATAACTTGCATGAAGGCTAACAGTTCCAATCATGACCAAACAAGACACTCAAAAACGAAGTGAAGAAATTACCCAAAACTATTTTCAGTTTCTGGACAGGCATATAGCCGACGTGGTTACCGGAAAAGTGACCGACTTTATGGAAATTAACCAGATAGCCAGCGAATTATTTGTTTCTCACAAGCACCTGACGGATACTATCCAACAGGAAACAGGACATCATCCCTGTCATTTTTATGACCTGAAGATTATCGACCAGGCAAAAAAAATGTTGGAAGAAACAAATCTACCCGTTGCAGAGATTGCAAAAATACTGACCTACGACCCTTCTAATTTTTCCAAGTTTTTTAAAAAATTTACGGGACAGGCTCCTGGAACATTCCGGAAAACATAAGCCAATTCATGGAAACTTTGCGGCTCTGCGTCTTTGCGAGCAACTAATTTCACGCAAAGTCGCAGAACCGCAAAGGGAAATTATTGAAATTAAGCCCGTTGTTTTCATTGATTGTTTTTAATCTATGGAATCATTTTAATCTGTGGCTAAAAATCATGACCGGACCTAGTACTCAAAATTACTTTTCTGTAAACTTCCGAAAAGTTCACCATAATTAAAAAACGGACTCTTCTCATCTTTGCCTTATCAATTTGTAACTCATTAAACAACAAATACAATGGCAAGAAACGATTTAAAAGGAAAAGTGGTTTTGATTGCAGGTGGTGCAAAAAACCTGGGAGGTTTATTAAGCCGAGATTTTGCAGCTAAAGGTGCGAAAGTGGCAATTCATTACAACAGCAGCAGTACAAAAGCTGATGCGGAAAAAACATTAGCTGAAATCCAAAATGCCGGAGGAACGGCTTTTCTGTTTCAGGCAGACCTGACAAAAGTAGATAACATTAAAAAACTCTTTGAAGAAACGAAAGCAAAATTTGGAGGTATAGACATTGCTATCAATACCGTGGGAATGGTTCTGAAAAAGCCTTTTTTGGATACAACAGAAGCAGAATACGACACCATGTTCGACATCAATTCTAAAGTAGCTTATTTCTTTATACAGGAGGCCGGAAAAAAGGTAAACGACAACGGCAAAATCTGCACGATAGTAACTTCGCTTTTGGCAGCCTACACCGGATTGTATTCCACCTATGCCGGAGCAAAAGCACCGGTTGAACATTTTACCCGAATGGCTTCCAAAGAATTTGGTTCAAGAGGAATTTCGGTAACCGGAGTAGCTCCCGGCCCAATGGATACACCTTTTTTCTACGGACAGGAGAGCGAGGATGCAGTGGCCTACCATAAATCGGCTTCTGCTTTGGGTGGCCTGACCAATATTAAAGACATAGCTCCTTTGGTTGAGTTTCTGGTAACTGACGGATGGTGGATTACCGGACAGACCATCTTCGCAAATGGCGGATATACGACCCGATAATTTTTTATCAAAACGGCTGATATTTTCAGCAAATTCAATTTATCACTCTGGCATACCTCATCTCAAAAAGATTTTGGTATCGCCGGAGTTTTTTTAGTAATAGAAGGATTATACAATTCCGAAATCAAATATTTCTTACTAAAAAGAAATTTATTAAAGAAAAAAATTACCTTTAACCTTCCAAAAATACCCCAAGCCCTGCCAAATCTTCAACAATTAAAACTTAATAGTATGAATGCTTCAATTTCATCAGGCAAGCTGACGCCTATAAGCGCACAGCAAATTTCTCAAATTAATTTTGAAAGCCTTAATGTAATAGGCGTAATTGACCCTTCGGAACTTTTAACCCCTATGGTTTCTGCAGAAATCGATTTGACCGACAAGGGCCCGGTCTTAAATGTAAGAATGGTTATCCTTATTCCGAAAACACTTTTGGGGAAAGCTCCGGTTGAACTCTTCCTTGACCTCGATAATGCTGCCCAAAATGAATTAAGGTTAGTGTTAAACTACGAAAGTGCCGAAAAGACTCCTAAAGATTATCTGGCCTGGTTTGTCAGCTATGCCCATGATATAAAAGATGGAGAGCAGGAAATCAAAAGTATCAGAACTTTTACGCAGAACACCCATTTTGAAGATGCCAACCCAAAAACTTCAAGAGGAACAGTAACCCACGTATTGCAAAGCTAGGAACGAAATTATTGCCACTGCACCACCCAGTAATGATGTCCCGAATTAAATTGGCGCTTATTCTCCTATTCCTTTTTCCGGCTTATTTTCTTTTTTCACAGGAGCAGAACAACAGTCTCCTGAATTCAGAAATCAGAAAAAAAGCCCTCGAAAACAGGGACAAGACTGATTTTTATAAAGCGCAGGCTTTCTTTTTAGAAAAAAACTGGGACTCTACACTGGTGTATTCTATGAAACAGCTGGCACATACCGGCAATCCGGAAATAGCCGATTATTGCCATTATTTCAGGGCATTCAGTTTCAAGAACAAAAGATTGCTTCAGGAAGCCAGAAAGGAATTTCTACAGATTTCTAAAAGATTCCGTTTTTATTATAAAGTCAGGCTCTATCTGGGCGAAATTGCCCTCGAAGAAAATAATTACGAACAGGCTATCCGTTATTTTAAAGAAATCGAAAATCTTCCGGAAACCGGTAATTATGATTTTAAAAGAGGTGTGGTCTATCACAATCTCGGGCTATGCTATCTGCATCTAAAAAAATATGAGCAGGCTGATGCCTATCTTTCTAAAGGCTCGGAAGTCATGCAGGCAGAAAAAGATACCCTCTCTCTGATAGGTTCGTATATGAATATTGCAAATCTTTACTACGAGCAATACAAAGACAATCTGGCTATTCCCTATTTTGAAAAGGCCTATTCCCTATCTAAAAAGATTAAAAATGTAGAATTAAAGCAGAATGCCGTACTGAATATGGCGGTTGTTGCAGAAAACAATAAAAATTTTCCTCTTGCCCTAACCTACAGAAAAGAATACGAAAGCTGGAGAGATTCTTTAAATGACCAGAATAAAGTGTGGGCAATTGCTGAACTGGAAAAGAAATTTACCGTCAGGCAAAAAGAAAAGGAAATTGGCATCCTGGAGGCTGAAAACAAGCTGAAAATAGCAGAAAGAAACGGTTTTTTCTATTCTTCTGTGCTATTGCTGGTTTTGTTTGGAACAGGTATTTATTTCTACAGGCAGAAAATAAAAAGCAACCGTATCATCCTTTCACAAAAAAACAAGCTGGATGAACTGAATGCTGCAAAAGACCAGCTTTTTTCAATCGTCAGCCATGACCTGCGCTCTTCTGTCAATGCATTAAAAACAAGTAATTCTAAGTTAGCAGAAAGCCTGGAAAGTAAAAATTTTGAAGCATTAGACAAACAGCTTCAAAGTAACAGTGCTATTGCCCACAGTTCCTATAATCTGCTTGACAATCTATTGCATTGGGCACTGCTCCAAACAAAACAGCTTTATTTCCACAAAGAATCAGTACACCTCTTTTCTGTCATACAGCAAATGGAATTCAATTACAAGCCGCTGATGCAGGAAAAAAATATCCATTTTGAAAATTTGGTTCCCAAAGCATTATTCGCCTGTGCCGATTTAAGTTCCTTAAAAATAATACTGCGAAACCTGATGGATAATGCCATCAAATTCTCCGGAGAAAATGGCCGGATAACAATTCATGGCAGTGCTTCCGAAGATTTTTGTACCTTGACCGTTGAAGATTCCGGACAGGGAATGAGTCAGGAAACAATCCGGCAGCTTCTGGAAGAATCAGCATTGGTGTCTAAAAAAGAAAATCCTGAAAAAAACGGAACCGGATTAGGCATGCAATTATGCTTGTCAATGGCACAGAAAAATGATGGGAAGTTACTTATTGAAAGTGAAGAAAATAAAGGTACAAAGATTAGTATTCAACTGTTAAAAGCAAAGAAAAATGAGTAAGGTAAACGTTTTAATTATTGAAGACACTCCGGCAGAAAGTGAGGCACTTGTCAAAGTACTCACGCAAAACAATTATGCTATTGCGGGCGTGGCTACAACCTTCAGTGATGCCTTGGCTTTATTTTATAAAAATACGGTCGATATTGTAATTATTGACGTTTTCCTGAACGGTTCACCGGAAGGCATTACGTTTGCAGAAACTATTAATATTACTCCTGATATTGCCCGTCCGTTTGTGTTTCTTACAAGCTCCAACGACCGCCAGATTTTCGAAAGGGCCAAACTCACAAAACCTTTCAGCTTTCTGCTAAAACCATTTAACGAATTGGAAATACTGTATGCTGTGGAAATGGCCGTTGAAAAATTTTATGAGCAGTCCAATGTCTTTCTAAGCGACGACCAGGACACCGTTCTCAGCACCGACTCCCTATTCATCAAGAAAAAAAACGCTTTAAAAAAGGTGTTGATTGATGATATCGTTTACATCGAAGTCGAAGAACGCTACTGCAATATCATTACGGAACATGAAAAATTCGTAATCATGATTTCCCTGACCAAAATCAGTGAACTTTTGGAAAAGAACAAGTTTGTCAAAACCCATAGAAATTATATCGTGAATGCTAATAAAATAGAAGAAATAGTTTTGCATGATAATCTGGTCATCTTAAAAGGAAATCATAAAGTAACCCTAAGCGAAAAACATAAAGATTTTATCAAAAAACTGAACATCCTGCGATAAGGTATTTTCTGCTTTTATTGTCATAGCTCTTCCCTCATCCGGAAGGGCTTTTTTTATTCCTTATTATCTTCATGCGCTGTTTTTTTATGGTTCATGTCAATAATTTCCCTACTCATATCATTTGTTTACTACAGCCTTGGAATGCCCAGTAATTTTAGTTCAGAATACAAAAGAAAGCTAGCGTCGATTGTTTCTGGGCTTATTTGAAAATCCCCCTTCCTAAATAACCTGCATGTGTTTACATGCCTATATCTAAACTGAATTAGGAATTTATTTTGAATAAGCCATTTATTAAAAACAGGGAAGCAAGCCGAAAAACCCTATAAAAGAGTAGGCAAACTGATACATAAATAACATGGCAAAAATAGCAAACGTAGAAAAAGTAGAAGAAGGTGCCGTTTATACCGGATATGACCATCTTACTGCTATGGAGTGGTGTACGCCCTCCTTTTTAGGTTGTAGCGCATGTATAAGCGCTAGTGCTGTCAACGGATTGGTAAGCATTACCATTAGTTTAAAGACACCTTTTGGTAATGTAAGCAAAAGTTTCAACTTTAATTCCAATGTAAACTACACCTGGCAGCCTTTCTCAAGATTTAAAATCTCTTTAAGCATCACTAACTTTAACGAAGCTGGTGGTGTTTTTAGTTTTGACTTAGGGCTACAGCCTTGTGTTGAAGTTCCATTCCTAGGATGGAAATGTTTTGACTACAGCCACCATTTTATTGTGCCATTGGCGCTTAATGGTATTGAAAATGATATAGACGACAGCCAATTTGCAAGCATCCTGGCATTGCATTCCGGAAATGATTTCAACGCTTCATGCGGTTGTGATGATAAAGGTTCTTCTTTATTGCAAGGCGACATCTACAACAACTACCTGAATAGCCAGGCTGGTTTTCCAACAATTCCGGTAACGCAGTGTTTACCAATTCCTACGGTTCAGTGTATTCCAACAGTAACTTCATGCATTACCGGAGTATCACCAATATGTGCTGCCCAGCAGGAAGCTAATCTTGGAGCTGGTTTTCCAACGATTCCGGTAACCCAATGTTTCCCTATCCCTACAGTTCAGTGTATTCCAACAGTAACTTCATGTATTACCGGGGTATCTCCTATTTGTGCTGCTCAGCAAAAAGCGAAACTTGGAGCTGAATTCCCAACGATTCCGGTAACGCAGTGCTTACCTATTCCTACAGTAAAGTGTATCCCAACTGTAACTTCATGTGTTACGGGAGTATCTCCAATATGTGCTGCACAGCAGGAAGCAAATCAAGGAGCTGGTTTTCCTACAATTCCGGTGACACAGTGTTTTCCAATTCCAACAGTACAGTGTATTCCAACTGTAACTTCATGTGTTACTGGAATATCTCCAATCTGTAGAGCTCAGGAAGCAAACCAGGGAGCGGGATTCCCAACGATTCCTGTCACACAATGCCTTCCAATTCCAACTGTAAAGTGTATCCCAACTGTAACTTCATGTGTTACCGGAATATCTCCAATCTGCAGAGCTCAGGAAGGACTTGTTGGCGCACCAGCCACTGAGAATATTCCAACTATCGTTACTCCACAGTGTTTGCCTACATTACCGCAATCCTGTTTTGCAACTAGTCCGGTTATATGCCGTCCTTTACCTACTATGCCAATCATGTGTCCTCCAACACATATGAGCGTTTGTTTCACAAATCCGGTGGCATGTCATTTAACCAACCAGGGCGGTAATGAGGGATTAAAAGCAGCCGTAGCGCCAACATTACCGGTAGATCAATGTATTCCAACCGTTGGTTGTATTCCAACAATATCTTGTATCCCTACAATTTCCTGTACCGGAATACCATTTATCTGTTAAGAATACTGTATTTCTTCATAAGCCGTGAGAATAAATCTTACGGCTTATTCTTATAAATCCTAAAAAAACTCCTATGCAGCTAATTCCAGAAAACGTGTACCACTACCTGCACAAAAGGCAGCTTATTGATGAGGAAGCCGTAGTAAGAGGGCATTTTATGGTACATCCGGTAAAAACCCGAAACACGATACTAAAGGTAATTGTAGAACCACATAATTCCCTTTTTGTAAAACAGACAGGAAACGATGCCGTGTCCAAAAGCCTTTTTTTACGGGAAATAAACGCTTATGATTTATTCAAAAACAGCCAGACATTTTCTGCTGTTGCTCCTGTTACTTCACATCTGTTAGAACATGATGATGAAAATAATGTGATGGTTTTTGAACTGTTGCACAACGCAAAAAACCTGACTGAATATTATATGCTCACTAAAAATTTTGACTTACATCTTGCCCGAGAGCAAGCCTCTATATTGGCTTTATGCCATATCCGACCTAAAGCTGAAACAGATACCTCCCTATTTCCAAAATTACTGCCATGGGTGTTGCAGCTTGACCGTCATACTGCCGATGCTTTTTTTACAAATAACGAAGCCAGTGCCTCTGCCATTCAACTGATTAAGGATAATCCGCTATTGCTAAATGCTTTGTCACAATTGGGTGCTACGTGGCAGTATACCCATCTGATTCATGGCGATATCAAATGGATTAATTTTCTGGCTATTGAAAACGAAAACGGAATCAGCCAGAGACTCATTGATTGGGAGTTGGCCGATATTGGTGACCCGATGTGGGATGTAGCCGGACTCCTGCAGTCTTATGTAGCAACTTGGCTGCTGGGATTTGACAACAATAACCCTTTCAGCAACAAACTGCCGGAACATATGAAATTTTATGACCTTAAAAATATGCAGCCATCGGCACAGGCCTTTATCTACCAATATATAGAAGAAAAGACAATTCCGGAGTCAGACCACCCGGCTTTTTTTACACGGTTGATGCAATTTACTGCTGCCAGAATCCTACAGACCAGTATTGAAGGAATCACTTTCAATACTAAAATTGAAGCCAATAATATGCGTTGCATCCAGCTTGCCTTCAACATCATGGAAAATCCTCTGGCTGCTTTAGAAGAATTATTCGACATTAAACTCTACCAATATGTTTAAAGATTCCGCCATCATAAAAGAACTAACCCAGCTCATCAATCAATTGGAGATTACATCTTCGCATATTATATTCAGGGGCAAACAATATGCTGTCACTCCGGATACTTTACAGGAATCACTTACCGGAATTCTGTATTCTGAATGTTATGCCCTTAAAGAATCCTACCAATCTGATTTGCTTCATAAGCCAAATTACTCCATTGAGAATGATGTTAATTTTATGAGATTGCTTTCCCAAAACAACCATAGCAAAGACCGGATTGAACAGGGCTGGCAGGTCAAAACCAATTATCCTGGCGGTTATGTAGAAGTTGTAAGGCAGGCAGAAAGCCATATTGTTCCATTAAATGCATTAAAAGAAACAGGCGGGCAAAACGTGGCCGTATTTTTCCCGAAAGAAGACCAACACCGGCAACCTACCTTTTATTATGTTTTTGGAAATCAAAATCTCGATTTTTCAAAAAATCTGGTTCGGGTGTATTGGAACATTATAAGTGAAGGCGCACCTGTGCTGATTGACAGTATTACCAAAAAGCTCAACCGCTACAATATTCCATTCCTTTTCAAATGCCTTAACCATCCACAGCTTTATTTCAGGCGCGATGCCGCTGTCTTGTATATTGAAGACACACTACAACACTTACTTGGCCAATTGCTTCCGGAAGTGTATGAAAATATAAAAGAATTTCTGGAAGAAGATGTACCTCTTTTTAGCTACCGCTACCAAAAAGGTATGGGCATGGCGGAAAATCCATCTTCACAGGAAAGTTTCGGGATGAACCGCATGGCTATTCTTGCCTCTGTACTTGCAAACTCGGTACCTAAAAACCCCGATGCAGGCACATTGCTTCAGGAAATCGCGACAGCTTTTCAGCAAAAAGGAATCCATCCCGAGACTACCTTTTTAAATAAAGGAACAAAAAAAGCATTCAATTAAAAAACAATCATGGAAACTATATCTAAAAACATCTTTCTGGAAACGGCATGGGAAATTGGCTGTCAATTGATGAAAAACAGCATCTGGCATGGAAATTCCTGTAATTGGCAAGGGTATTCCGTTGAATTTGTGGATGGTGTCTACCAGCCTATTATGAGAACTTTTGGAGCCGATTTGTATTCCGGAACTTCAGGAATTGCACTTTTTCTAACGGCATTATATGCTGAAAGAAAAGACCCAATCCTGCTCAAAACGATAGAAGGAAGTATTATACAAATACAAAACACTATCAATACTGTACCAGAACTTGGTTTTTATGCCGGAAAGCCCGGCATTGCCTCTGCCCTAATTCATATTGGAAAAGAATTGGACAGGGAAGATTGGATAGCATACGGAATCAACCTTCTTGACAGTGTCGTTCCCTCATCATTACAATCACATGAAGTCGATGTTATAAGTGGCGCAGCCGGAACGATTCCCGTGCTAATTGACGCTTATAAAGTTTTTCAAAAACAGGAACTTTTAGATAAAGCCATTACACTTGGCCATCTGTTATGCGACAGGGCGGTGAAAAATGAAACTGTATGGTCGTGGGCTACGGTTCCTTCTCCTAAAAACCTAACAGGATTTTCTCATGGTTCATCCGGGGTTGCCCTGGCCTTACTGCAATTGCATGAAATTACCGGAGAAGATTTTTTTTTAAAAGGAGCCGAAGGCGGTTTTAATTATGAAAGACAATCTTTTGATATCTCACAGCAAAACTGGCCTGATTTCAGGGACGGAGTTTCTACTACGGCTGCAAAAGTATGTGGATTAGCCTGGTGCCACGGAGCTCCGGGTATTGCTTTGTCAAGACTAAAAGCCAATCAGGCAAAAGCCGATGCTGTTTTTGTACAGGAAATGAATGTTGCCTTAAAAACGACTGCTTCAAGCATTTATCATGCGCTTACGGATAATCTAAATACCACAAATTACTCTTTATGTCACGGAATTGCAGGCAATGCGGAAATATTGCTGGATTGCGGCGGCGTTGAATACCATCAATTAGCAGAAGCTGTGGGAACTGCCGGTATCCAAAAATACCAGAAAAACCGGATTCCATGGCCGACCGGGCTTAACACCGGGCAATATACGCCAGGATTGATGATGGGAATTGCCGGAACAGGTTATTTCTATCTCCGTCTGTTTAATAAAAACAGGCACAAGACTTTTCTGGTTCCGGGGTTGCTAGATTAACAGTGACAGCTCTTTTTCCCCTAAGCTGTATGCAAAAAAATGCCTCTCAAATGAGAGGCATTTTTTATAATTTCCGGATATAGCTTCCGTAAAGGTCGTTAAACTGGTAGCCTTTGACAATTCTGTCTTTGCTCAGTTTGTTGTACTCCACCAATCCCCAAAGCACAAATTCTTTCATAAAGTAAATGTCTTCGGGTGCTACATCTGGCTGATATTTGGCTATCAATGCCCTAAGCGGAATAATAGAATCGAGCTGTTGCTTATATTCGGCATCAGTCGCATCATCCAAAAGTTCAAAGCCGCTTTCATTGAAAAACCAATCAATTGTATCTTTATAAGGGCTTTTTTCTTCCTGTTTTTCGAGCTTTTCTATTTTGGGAAAATACAGCGAAAAGAAAGTCTTGATGGCATCGCCAATCAAATGTTGGGCTACTGCTCCTGCTCCTTCCTGTTCGCCTTCATAAACCAATTCTACTTTTCCTGTAATGGCAGGAATAATTCCCATAAAATCAGAAAGCCTCAGTGTGGTTTTTTCAGCGCCTGTTTTTAAAGCCCTGCGTTCTGCTGTACTCAATAAGTTTTCAAAAGCCGTAATGCTCAATCGGGCACTTACGCCACTCTTGGCATCAACATACTCGCTTTCTCGGGCTTCAAAGCTAATCTGTTCCAGCAAATCTTTTGCCAGTGAAGGCACATGCACCAAATTGCTTTGGCGGCTGTCAAGATTGGATTCCTGTTCTGTAATTGTTCTTGCAATTTCGATACTTTCCGGATAATGCGTCAATATCTGCGAACCAATCCTGTCTTTTAGCGGTGTAACTATGCTTCCTCTGTTGGTATAATCTTCAGGGTTAGCAGTAAATATAAATTGCATATCCAAAGCCAAACGTACTTTAAATCCGCGTATCTGTATGTCTCCTTCCTGCAATATGTTGAAAAGTGCTACCTGAATTCTTGCCTGTAAATCCGGCAATTCATTGATAACAAAAATACAGCGGTTGGCTCTCGGTATCATCCCAAAATGGATAACCCGGTCATCCGCATACGATAGTTTCAGGTTAGCCGCTTTAATCGGGTCTACATCTCCTATAAGGTCGGCTACGGTTACATCTGGTGTGGCCAGCTTTTCAAAAAAGCGTTCGCTCCTGTGTATCCATTCTATGGGTGTGTTATCTCCCTGCTCTGCAATAAGGTCTTTGGCATATCTTGAAATAGGCTGTAACGGGTCGTCATTGATTTCGGAACCGGCTACAATTGGCATCCATTCATCCAATAAATTGACCATCAGTCGTGCCAGACGGGTTTTGGCCTGGCCGCGAAGTCCTAACAGATTAATATTATGGCGCGAAAGTATGGCTCTTTCCAATTCCGGTATAACGGAATCTTCATAACCATGTACACCTTGAAAAACGGTTTCTCCTTTGCTGATTTTTTCCCGAAGGTTGTTACGCAATTCGTCTTTTATGCTTTGGGTTTGGTATCCTGATTTTTTTAGTTCTCCCAGGGTTTTTATAGTTGCTGCTTTCATTTTTATTCTTACTCTTTTTATTAGGGATTCTTTTACTTCGTCTGTTATTTTATTCTCTTTTTCCTGTTGGTTTCGTAATCTTCAAAAATCATTTCGCCCAAACCTTTCAATCCCGTATAGAACGCCTTTCCTTGATTGGCTTCTGTAAAATAATTGACAAATTGCTGCAAATACGGGTCATTGGCAATCATAAAAGTCGTGATTGGAATATGCAGTTTTCTGGCCTGCTGTGCCATGGCATAACATTTATCAACAATATAATCATCCAGACCATAACTGTTCATATAATACGAACCGTCCCGTTCGCGTATGCAGCTTGGCTTACCATCGGTTATCATAAAAATCTGCTTGTTGGTATTTCGTTTTCTGCGCAACAAATCCATTGCCAGCTCTAATCCTGCCACTGTATTGGTATGGTATGGGCCTACTTTAAGATAAGGCAAATCTTTTATAGCAATTGGCCAGGCATCATTTCCAAACACCAATATATCGAGCGTGTCTTTCGGATATCGGGTAGTAATCAGTTCTGCCAGAGCCATCGCAACTTTTTTGGCCGGCGTGATACGGTCTTCTCCATACAAAATCATACTGTGGCTGATATCAATCATCAACACGGTACTCATCTGTGCCTTGAATTGGGCATCTTCCACCACCAAATCATCTTCCGTCAGTTTAAAACTTTCGATACCATTATTGACCTGGGCATTTTTCAGGCTTTCCGTCAAAGAAATTCGTTCGAGGCTGTCTCCAAAATGAAATTCCCTGAATTCTCCGGTATGCTCGTCTCCGCTTCCTGAATATTTTGTTTTGTGGTTTCCTGAACCGCTTCGTTTCAGATTTCCAAAAATCTGTTCAAGTGCCTGCTGGCGTATGGCTCGTTCTGTTTTTGACGTAATGGCCAGGCCGCCAGAACCGTCATCTTTTATTTCTTCCCGTATGTATCCTTTTTTCTTAAGGTCTTCGATAAAGTCATCAATAGTATAGCTTGAATCTGTCAGTTTATATTCCTTGTCCAGTTCACGAAGCCAATCTATCGCTTCGTCAAAATCGCCTGAAGTGTGCGTTATTAGTTCTTTGAAAATTTCGAAGAGTTTATCAAAAGGAGACAAATCTGGAGCTTCGTATTTTTTGAATAAGAAGCCTTTTCTTTTATTAGTTTCCATAGATGATAAAATTACTATTTAATCAAATGTGATGGTTTGGGCACGGTATTAATTTTTAGTTAAAATGAAAGCCTGCTCCTATCGGATTGTTGACAAGTATTGATGATAATTTTTGGTTGCATTTGAAATTGAAATAGCTTTGCAGTTCATCCAAAGATTTATGACCGATTATATTCACGACCAGAATTACGCTAATGAAGTTTATACAGAAGATGCTTTCAACCTGAAAGAATTTGAAGTTTGCCATTTTTCTAACTGCGATTTTACACGCTGTAATTTTATCGGGGTCACTTTTACGGATTGTACTTTTACCAACTGTGATTTTAGTGGTGCCCGAATCAATCATGTCGCTTTCAGGGGAGTGAATTTTATCGATTGTCAGGTATTGGATGTCAATTTTTCGATGTGCGACAGGTTGATTTTTGAAATCCATTTCAAAGACTGTATCCTGGATTTCTGCAAATTCTATGACCTGACCATGAAAGGCACAACGTTTAGCAATTGCAGTATGATAGCGCTTGATTTTATGAATACTGATTTAACCAACGTTTTGTTTGACCATTGCAACCTGCATAAGACTGTTTTTTCCAACACAACAGCTATCAAGGCTGATTTCACGACAAGCTATAATTTTTCTATTGACCCGGAAAAGAACAAAATCAAAAAAGCCAGCTTTTCATTAGCCGGCCTTAAGGGTTTATTGCAAAAACACGAATTGATTATCAAAGAGTAATTATCCGTGTATGGTTTCTTTCTTGCCATATTTTGCGATGACGGTCGCTTCAAATTCAAGCCATTCCTTCCAACGTTTTTCTACATCAATTCCCTGTCCATACTTTCGGGCATAGGAAATAAATGTAGTATAATGTCCGGCTTCGCTTTCCATCAGGTCGCGGTAAAATTTTGAAAGTTCCTCGTCATTGATATTTTCCGAAAGCACTTTAAAACGCTCACAGCTTCGGGCTTCAATCATGGCCGAAAAAAGCATTCTTTCTACAAATCCGGACACACGGCTTCCGGTATTACTGCGTTTCATATATTGCGCCAGCTCTCCAACATATTCATCTTTACGTTCGCGTCCCAGCTTTAATCCACGCTTCTTGATGATTTCATGAACCATTTCAAAATGCTCAATTTCTTCTTTAGCCAGGGCCAGCATATCCGTTACCAAATCCGGATATTCTGAATTGATTGTAATAATTGTAATAGCATTAGACGCTGCCTTTTGTTCGCACCAGGCATGGTCTGTCAGTATCTCTTCAATATTGGTTTCAACAATGTTCACCCATCTTGGGTCTGTTGGCAATTTTAAACGTAGCATTGACATAGCGAATAATTTAGGTTGCAAATTTAGGGATTTGTTTTTGAAGGTGCTAAGATACTAAGGCTCTAAGTGGCTTAGAAACTTATAAAAACATCAAAAGGAACCCGATAATGAACGGATTCCTTCTGCCTACTAAACTCAATACAAATTTAATTTTTGATTTTTTGATTTGATGATGATTGAAACTCTGCTGATGAGGCAGTTTTTTTTAGGATTTTACAGGCTTTACTGCATCTTTAAGATTCTGATTTGCGGAATCAAAATTGTAGTATACGGCACTGCTATTCGGTTTCAGGTATTTTGTTGGCTTAGTATATGTATTCCCGATAACTGCTTCACCATAGAAAATAATATTATCGCTGTTAAGCTTGTAAGACGGGTTATTCAAATTGGCAATGGCTTTTTCTTTGATTACAACCGGAATAATCTGGCCATTTATACTATTGGGAACATCGGTACTTCCTGTTTTTTGTCCCCAGTTTTCTTTATAAACCTTTAAAAGACTGTCTTTACTAAACTTTATTTTTTGCAAGTCCAGTTGTTTTATCTTTTTGATTTCAATCATTTCTGCTTTTTTCAGCTTAAACTTAGCTTTCTGGTCTATCAGCCACAAATCTCTTTTTTCTTTCAGTGCATCAGCCTGTACCATTTTTTCAACCAGAAGCTTATCTTTTTCTTTCATTTTAATTACAAGAAGCTCGTCATTCTCTTTTAATTTTTTAACAAGAGCATTATCGGCTTTTATCTTATCGGTAATAACACAAATTCCTGATTTTTGTGCTTCTTCAAACGTCATTGGCCTAACAATCTGATAGGTAGTACCAACAGATTTTCTGTCTTTTTCTGCCTGAATCATTGCTTTTTCATGCTCTTCCATAGCCTTTTTGTGCTTTTTCATAGCTTTTTCGTGTTCCTTCCAGACTTTTTTATCTTCTTTTCGGACTTTTTCATGCTCCTTCATAGCTATTCCATGCTTCTTCATGGCCTTATCATGTTCCTCCATGGCAATTCCATGTTCTTTCATTGCCTTATCATGCTCCTCCATGGCAATTCCATATTCTTTCATTGCAATTTCATGTTCCTTTTTAGCCTTTTCAAATTCAACTTGTGCCTGTAAAGCTTCAGCCTCATATTGTTTGGCTTCATCATCAGATAGTGTACCTTGTTGTTGGGCTTTTTGGGCTTCAGCTTTTGCTGTTTCAGCCTTTACCTTTGCCGCTTCCGCCTCAACTTTTGCTATTTCGGCTGCTTTATGTGCCTCTTGTGCTGCAATTTCTGCCTGTCGGATTTCCTCTCCCTCAGACAGCTTAGCTCTTGTAAGGCCTTTCAGATATGCAATTTCAACCTTATTTTCCTTTTCGGCTGTTTTAGCTGTCGTTGCCTTCGTATTGGAACAAGCCAAAGAAAAGGTTAGCATGATAATAATACACACTGACAGAAAAGTCTTTTCAACAGTATTCAGCGACTTATTATTATCCTGGATGATGCGTTTTGCTCTGGCCAAAAGCTGGTTCTTGTTTTTTCCAAAACCCAATGCCAATTCGTTCTGCTTCATATTGTATTCCTGAAAAGAAACCAAAGCATGAATGAACTTCGATTTGCTTTGCGTGATTGTAACGGCAATATCATCGCAGCAGTTTTCTCTTTCATCTTTGATTAATGAAGATATCCAAAGAACACCCGGATTAAAGAAAAATAAGATTTCGGCAAAGCTTTGTAACAGATTAATAAAATAATCTTTACGTCTGATATGCGCCAGTTCATGCAATAATATCGCTTCTATCTGGTCTTGCGGAAGATGGGAAAGCAATCCTACAGGAACCAATATGATAGGCTTAAAAAAACCTGTAACCGAAGGTACTTTCACCAACTGCGATTCTAAAAGCACAATCGGTTTGCTGATGCCTAATTTCTTGCTCAGGTCTGCCACTTTGCTGCTCCAAAATTCAGGTGCATTATGAACTTTATAGTTTCGTATTCTGTAAACATGGGTCAGATTTCTGAAAATTCCGAAGCATTTTATGGCAAAAATCAGGAACCAGACTACTACAATTGTTGTTGCATATTGGTTAAGATAGCTTATGCTTTCTTCGAAATAATCGGGAGCAATTGCTGACGGGCCCGTAAATGTATTTTGCAATTCCGGATTTGTTACGGCAATCATTATTGCATCCGGTTCTATGGCAATTTCCTGATGGTATTCGTAATTAAATGTAAAACCAACTGCTATTAAAAACATCACGAACAATCCTGACAGCACATTATAACGAATCGCTGCTTTGGATTTTCTTGTAAACACTATAACCAATCCGGCTAAAATGGCCAGAACCAATCCTTGCCACACTGAATGTATCAGTGTCCAGGAGATTGCCTTCAATATGTTTTCATTGGGCATAATCATAGTCTGAATTTTTAAGTTGTTATTTTTTCTTGTCTAACTTATCCAAAAGGCTTCGAATCTCTTCGATTTCTTCCTGGGTTGTTTTTTTATTGCCGAGCAGCTGCATTACCAGACTACTGCTGGAACCATTATAAAGCGCATCGACAAATTTTTCCAAAAGAAATCCTTTTGTTTTCTTTTCTTCTATTGCCGGACTGTAGACGTGCTTCATTTGAGTCTTATCGCTAACAAGCATTCCTTTTTCAGTCATAATCTGCATCAATTTTAAGGTTGATGTATACTGAACGGCTCTTTTTTGCTCGTTAAGCTGGTCGTTTACAAATCGTACAGTCGAAGGACCAAACTGCCATAAGACTTGTAAAATTTCTAATTCTGATTTTGTGGGTTCTGCCTGCATATCCTGTCTATTTAATTTTTACGGCCTCAGAACGGACTGAGAGCTCTGGTTGTGTAACAATATATTTTGAAATTTTATTATTCTCTGCTACAAATTCATAGAAAACTTCGGGTTGGTAACCGTCAGCCAAAAATTTATTTTCTGAAATTGGAATCAGTTCCAGCTTTTGTTCTGCATTGAGCTTTGTGTAAAGCTTTCCTTTTTCAAAAAGCAATTCCCTTTCATTTCCTTTCTCCGTTTTATAAATTCCTACTATTTCTTCCATTTTTTTCTTATCTGCCTTATAAATTGGCTCAAAGAGGATGTTCCTGATTTCAGCTTGAGGAATTTTCGTGTTTTGGTTCATTGCATTTTGAAGTATAATTATAGTGCAATTGCGGTCCAGATAGCGGGCAATATAAGTTACATAGCCTGACCAACCGCCACTATGGGATGCTATTTTCCCATACAGGCTGCTTGTCGAAACTTTCCATCCAAAACCATAATTGGTTGCTTTGCCGCTTTGGGTAGGATACGAACTAAAAATCAATTCTTTGTCCTGCTTATTGACCAACTTATCCGTATATAATGCCTGGTCCCATAACAGCAGGTCGGTTGTAGTCGAATTAACCATACCATCGCCAACGATTCCGTCAAGATAAATTGTAAAATAATCTTTGCTGATTTCATCTGGTGTGACTAGTCTTTTAAGACTGTCCGAATAAATATATCCTTTGGTGACATCTTTGACTTTTTCAGGCTTAAACCATCTTCTGTAAACTCTTGTATCGTTCATTTTTAATGGTTTGAAAATGTTTTCCGCCAAATAATCGCCATAACTTTTCCCGGATGCCTTTTCTATGATACTGGCCAATAAGGCATAACCCGTATTGCTGTATTCATGTTTTTCGCCCGGTTTAAATACAACCGGAGGCTTCTTTTTAACGAACAGGTCAATAATGGTTTGGTTGGTAGCAAAACCATCGTGATTTTCTTCCTGACTCATAAGCTCCATATAATCCGGAAGTCCTCCGGTATGCACCAGAAGGTTTTTAATCGTAATGTCATTGTACATTGACAATTCCGGTAAAAATTTGCTGATGGGGTCGTCATACGAAAGTTTCCCTTGCTTTTGCAACAGAACAATTCCCATTGCGGTAAATTGCTTGGAAACGGAAGCCAGTTCAAAAACCGACTTGCCGGTCAGTTTTTCCTTTGCCTTGATGTCGGAATAACCGAACGATTTCTGATAAATGACCTTGCCCTTTTCTGCAATCAGGACATTGCCGTTAAATGAGCCATCGTTTACAGCAGATTGGAACAGACTATCCAACTTTTCAGTTTTAGTCTGCGCTACTGCAACCTGCAAAAAAAAGATGGCAGAGATTGTGATTAGTTTTACCATTTGATTGATGATGATAGTTATTAAATAAACAATTATTTATTTTGATTAAACCAAAGGTAGGAAATTTTTCGTACGAAAATATTATTAGCCTATTTTTTTTCAAAAAAATTTTTATCCAATAAAAAAGCCCATACAAAATGTATGGGCTTAGTCCTATTTTTTGACTTGTGATTAATAAACAAAAATGGGTCTTTCGCTCATCATTTCGTTTACTTCATCAGCAATCTGCTCTAAAAGTTCTTCATTGGTATGGTCCTGAATCACTCTGTCCATTAAATCAACAATGGTTTCCATATCTGCCTCTACCAATCCTCTGGTTGTGATTGCAGCAGTTCCTACGCGAATACCGGAAGTAACAAACGGAGATTTATCATCAAACGGAACCATGTTTTTGTTTACAGTGATTTCAGCTTTTACCAATGCATTTTCGGCTTCTTTACCTGAAATATTTTTATTTCTAAGGTCAATCAGCATCATGTGGTTGTCTGTACCTCCGGAAATGATATTATAACCTCTTTTTACAAAAGCGGCTGCCATTGCTTTGGCATTTTTCTGCAACTGTCTTGCATAAGTAAAAAACTCATCAGACAAAGCTTCTCCAAAAGCGACAGCTTTAGCTGCAATGATGTGCTCTAACGGACCTCCTTGGTTTCCAGGAAAAACGGCAGCATCCAATAAAGACGACATCATTCTGATTTCACCTTTTGGTGTTTTGATACCGAATGGGTTTTCAAAATCTTTCCCCATCAGAATCATACCACCACGTGGTCCTCTTAATGTTTTGTGGGTAGTTGTGGTTACAATATGGCAATGCGGAATCGGGTCGTTCATCAATCCTTTGGCAATCAATCCGGCCGGATGCGAAATATCGGCCATCAAAATAGCACCAACGCTATCGGCAATTTCTCTAAAACGGGCAAAATCCATATCACGGGAATAGGCCGAAGCACCTGCGATAATCAATTTTGGTTGTTCTTTAGTAGCAACTTCCTGAATTTTATCATAGTTCAGCAATCCTGTTTCTTGGTCAACGCCATAAAATACAGGGTGGTATAATTTACCTGAAAAGTTTACCGGAGAACCGTGCGTCAGGTGGCCACCATGGGAAAGGTCAAAACCCAGAATCTTATCTCCAGGCTTTAAGCAGGCATGGTAAACCGATGCATTAGCCTGTGACCCGGAATGCGGCTGTACGTTGGCATATTCAGCACCAAACAAAGCTTTTGCCCTGTCAATCGCAATCTGTTCGATCACGTCTACTACTTCACAGCCACCATAGTATCTTTTACCGGGATAGCCTTCAGCATATTTATTAGTTAGTATTGAACCTGCCGCTTCAAGCACTTGGTCACTTACAAAGTTCTCGGAAGCAATCAGTTCCAATCCGTGGATTTGTCTGTCTTGTTCTTCTAATATTAAGTCAAAAATTTGTTCGTCGCGTAGCATTTGATAATTTTTTGTTAATTTGAGGACAAAAATACAAAAAGCGTTTGTTAAAATGCCATATAACGATATATTTGATACTTGATTTATAAACAAATAAACTAACAATAATAATGCCTATAACAGCAAACGACCCAAATAGGAAATCATGGCTGGAAGTACCACAAGACAGCGATTTTCCTATACAGAATATACCTTTTGGAGTTTTCCTTACTAAAGATGATGTAGTCACAATCGGAACAAGGATTGGTGACTATGCCATTGACCTTGGTGCCCTACAGCAATTGAACTATTTTGAAGGAATTGACCTGACTGACGATATGTTCATGCAGGACACTCTAAACGATTTTATCTCTGACGGAAAAAAAACATGGCGATTGGTAAGAAACAGGATTGCCGATATTTTTGACGCTACCAATTCCGAACTAAGAGATAATGAAAAACACAGAGAAACGGTTATCTTTAAGATAGAAGATGTTGAAATGCAACTGCCGGTATTGATTGGTGATTATACTGATTTCTATTCCAGCAGAGAACATGCTACCAACGTTGGAAAAATGTTCCGCGACCCTGAAAATGCCCTGCTTCCTAACTGGCTTCACATTCCTGTAGGCTATCACGGAAGAAGCTCAACCATTGTCCCTTCCGGAATTCCTGTTCACAGACCAATGGGACAGACTTTGCCTAATGGTGAAACGACTCCTGTATTTGGACCGTCAAGATTGGTTGATTTTGAATTGGAAACTGCTTTCATTACGACCGATGCCAATATTATGGGAGAAAATATCCCGGTACATGAAGCGGAAGATTATATTTTCGGGATGGTTCTTTTGAACGACTGGAGTGCCAGGGATATCCAAAAGTGGGAATATGTCCCACTAGGACCATTCCTTGCAAAAAACTTCGCCTCTTCTATTTCACCCTGGATTGTAACTATGGATGCTTTGGAGCCTTTCCGTACAAAAGGTCCAAATCAAGACCCTATGCCGCTGCCTTACTTACAGGAAAAAGGCAAGAAAACTTTTGACATTAATCTCGAAGTTTCCCTACAGCCGGAAAATGCAGAACCTACAGTTATTTCAAAATCAAACTTTAAGTACATGTACTGGAGTATGAGCCAGCAATTGGCGCACCACACTTCTAACGGCTGCCGTGTCAATTCAGGCGATATGATGGGCTCCGGAACTATTTCCGGTCCTACACCTGACAGTTTCGGCTCAATGTTGGAATTGACCTGGGGCGGAAAAAATCCGCTTACTATGAGCGACGGTACGGAACGTAAGTTCATTAATGATGGCGATACGGTCATTATGAAAGGCTATTGCAAAAAAGACAATGTCAGAATTGGATTTGGTGAGGTTTCCAGCAAATTGCTACCTCCTTTTTTCAGAAAATAACAGACACTCTATATTTTACAAAAGCTCCGGTATTCCGGGGCTTTTTTGTTTTGGTACCCAAAGCAGAAAACACTTTGAAAAAAGATATATATTTGCTTAAAATTTTTAACATTTATGAAGAAGATTACTCTCCTGTTTTTAGTATTTGCTTTAGCGTCCTGCGGCGTAAAACAAACTACCAATATGTTAACCAGCGGTGATTATGACGGAGCTATTGACAATGCCGTAAACAGTCTCCGCTCCAACAAAGACAAAAAAGGAAAACAGGACTATATCTACTTACTCGAAGAGGCCTTTGCCAAAGCAAAAGAACGGGACTTGCGCGACATCCAATTCCTGGCGAAAGACGCCAATCCAAGAAATCTGGAACGCATCTATACGACCTATGTTCAGTTAAACAACCGCCAGGAAAAAATACGGCCGCTTTTGCCTTTGCGCCTGATGAAAGAAAACAGAAATGCCATCTTTCCGTTTGACGACTATACTGACCAGATTGTAAACAGCAAAAATGCGCTTTCAAAATATCTTTATGACAATGCCAAAGCCTTATTGTTGACTAAAGACAAGATGACAAGCCGCCGTGCCTATGACGACCTTTTTTATCTTGACCAAATCAATCCGGGTTTTAAAGATGTCCGTAAGCTTATGGATGAAGCCCAATTGAAAGGAACTGATTTCGTAAATGTCTATATGAGAAACGAAACCAACATGGTTATCCCGATACGTCTTCAAAATGACCTGTTGGATTTCAGTACTAACGGATTGAATGACAAATGGACGGTATATCACAGCAGCAAGCAAAAAGGTGTGAATTATGATTTTGAGATTGTAGTAAACTTCCGCCAAATCAATATCTCTCCGGAACAGGTAAAAGAAAAACAATTCATTAAAGAAAAACAGATTAAGGACGGTGTAAAAAACCTGACAGATTCACGTGGTAATGTAGTCAAAGACAGTTTGGGTAATGTGATTAAGGTTGACAAATTTAAAACGATTAAGGTTGACATCTATGAATTTACACAATTCAAAGCCGCACAGGTAACTGCCAAAGTAGATTACATCGACTACAAATCCGGCCAATTATTGCAGACTTTCCCACTAACCAGTGAATTTATTTTTGAAAACATCTACTCCACTTACCGTGGTGACAGAAGGGCTGCAGACGAATCGTATTATACTTACTTCAACCAAAAAGCAGTTCCTTTCCCGTCTAATGAACAGATGATTTATGATACGGGAGAAGATTTAAAGGTAAAACTGAAGAATATTATTTCCAGAAACAGCATCAGAAGATAATTCTTAAAAAACAACCGTAAACACTAGGTTTCACATCACATAATGAATTAAATTACAATAAATTAACATAATTAGTATTTATTTATAAGATTTTATAGGTTAAATTTATCACAACCTAAATTTATCAATTATGAATAAAACTACTATGTTATGCTCATTCCTTATGAGCTTATCGGTGTATGCGCAAAAAATCGAGGATTTTGAGCGCATTGAGGTAGACGGTTTTTACACCAATCCTCTCTTTTCTCCTACCGGAGAATATGTACTCTTAACCGGAGAACACCTTAAAGGTGTCTATCTTCTGGAATTGAAAACCAATACAGTAAAGCCAATTTCTGACAAACAAGGCAGCGGTTATGCTTATGTCTGGGACAAATCGGGCGATTCTTTTTACTTTAAAGAAAAATCCGATAAGGAATATTTCTCAAATGCTAAGGTTATTAACTATAATATCCGGGATAATTATTCTAAAAAGGTAGAAAATATTGACCCAAACTATCTACCGTCTTACAGAGGTGCTTCAAAAAAGGGAGACAATCAGGTTGTGGTATATACCAATCTGGCGAACTTAAAAATTGAAGCCAAAGATTTAGCTACTTCAAAACAATGGGTTGTAACCAATGATGAAGGCCAATTTTACAATGCCATGCTTTCTAACGATGGCAAAAAAGTAGCCGTACATAATGGAGCCGATATCTATATTTATGATATTGATGGAAAAACCAAAGGCAGAAAAATCGGAACAGGAATCGCCACCGCCTGGTCTGATGATGACTCCTATCTTATCGGGTTTTTAGACGAAAGCGAAAACGGGCATACCGTTAGCAATTCAGAACTCTATCTTTTTGATGTCGAAAAAGGCAAAACCAAAAAGATTACGAATACTGAAGTGATTTTTGAAATGTTTCCGACCATCCACAAGGACAAAGTCATTTTCTCTGATGACAAAACCGGAAGACTCTTTATCGCAACTCTAAAAATGAATTAAGATGAAAAAGACAGCCTTTATATTTGGTTTATTGCTATGCTCTTTAGGAATAAACGCACAGATAGTTGTACTTGACCCTGGACATGGCTATGGAACCAGCACAAGTGACAATCCGGACGGAAGGACGGCCACAGAAATAGAAACAGCTCTTGCTGTTGCCCAAAAAACAAAAGCCCTGATTGATAACAGTTGTACATGGACTGTGCATCTTACCAGAACAACCAACGTAAACGGATGGATTTCTGTCAACCAGAGAGCTACAATGTCCAATAACTGGAATGCCGACCGTCTTTTAAGTATTCACTGTAATGCAGGTGGAGGAACCGGAACAGAGACTTTTTACTGTACTGCTGATGACACCAATACAGCTCCTGATATTGCTTTTGCACAAAAAATTCAAGCTGATATGGTCACTCATGGTTCCTGGACCAACAGACGTTGTGTAGAAGACAACAGCTTTTTAGCCTACCATTTAGGAGTTCTGAGATATTCTTCAGCAACAGCCTGTTTGAATGAAATTGGTTTTGTTGATACTACGTCAGATGCGGCAAAATTAAACAGCAATACCTGGAGAGACAGCTTTGCCCTGGCCTATTTTAATGCGTTCAAATCCAATTTAAATCTTACGTGTAGTGCGGTAGCCGCTCCTGGAACTTTTTCGCTGACACTTACACCGGAATGTAGTGGGACCTCTACACAAAACCGTTTGAACTGGACAGCTTCAAGCAATGCTACCGGATATGACATTTACAGAAACGGCGCATTATATGCCAGCAATATTACAGGAACACAATACATCAACACACTTGTAACCGGTGGTACAACTTACACCTACTATGTTATTGCTAAAAACAGCTCCGGAACAAGAACAAATTCTAACGGAACGCTTTCTGCTTCAACTTTGGTTTGTAATGCTACACCGGGAAGTTTCACTATATCAGCAACAGCAACCTGCAGCGGAACGCAAAGCGCTATCAACGTTACCTGGACAACTTCCAGCAATGCTACTTCTTATGATATTTACAGAAACGGAAACCTGTATGCTCCAGACGTAACAGGAAATTCATTCCTGAATACGTATCTGATTACTGCCGGAACCAGCTATTCTTACTATATCAAGGCTAAAAATGCCAATGGTTCTGTCAACAACTCTAACGGAACAATTAGCAGAACTGCTATTAGCTGTGGCTCAGGTAGGGCCGCTACAAGCCCGATTGGAAAATCAGAATTGGATGTGAAAATCTATCCAAATCCAAACAACGGGCAGTTTACAATTACTGTTGACAAAGCTTCTGCCGGCGATGTTCAGTATGCAATATATGATATTACAGGTAAGGTAATCGAATCGAAAAGCATCGAAAGTGACGGCCGTTTGGAAACCGCAGTTGATATTTCAAGACTTCCATCCGGAACTTACATTATCAACGTAACAACAGAAAATCAGGAATTTACCAAAAAGATTATCAAAAACTAAAAAACCTTTCCAATCCAAAAACAAAAATCCGGAGTCCAAAAGACTTCGGATTTTTTTGTGACATTTATACAACATTTTGTTAAAAACCGTCAACACCTGAAATTATTATATTTTTTGTGTACATTTGCACCGATGAATAATTACAAGTTACATACAACTTCTATCCTACGGACACTTCCTGCACTAACTTCGCGGGTTGTGCGGTCATAATCTGTACCGCCAAAGTTTAACGAGTCCTAAAACCTTTATTCATTTTTTATTTTTCAATTTTGAAATTTCCAATCATTTTACAGGGATATTACTATCCTGACTTGACTACAACATCTTTATTTTTTTCAGCTTCGGCCAGTTTCCGGCCTTAGGTCTGCTATATTTCTATGAAATAGGTCCGTCCTGTTTCCTCCTTCCGCAAAATTAATATCACCTTATTTTTTTAACCCAATCTTACATTTAAAAATGAATGTAACCATCTGTATTGCTCAGAAAGAGCACTATAAGTTCGCGCAGGAAATTTGCGATACCATGGAAGCGTCGGCACTTTTAAGAGGCACTGGAATTGCCAAAAGGTCGCCCGAGTACATCCAGAAAAAAATGGAAAACAACGATGCCATAATCGCTTTGGAAAATGGAAAATTTGCAGGTTTCTGTTACATTGAAAGCTGGGAACATGGCCAGTTTGTAGCCAATTCCGGACTCATCGTACATCCTGATTTTCGTCACCTCGGACTTGCAAAAAAAATCAAGAAGAAAGTCTTTGAATACTCCCAGGAAAAATATCCGGGAGCAAAAATTTTCGGGATTACGACAGGCCTGGCAGTAATGAAAATCAATTCCGACTTAGGATACAAACCCGTTCCTTTTTCTGAACTGACAACCGACCCTACCTTTTGGGCCGGATGCAAAGGCTGCACCAATTATGACATTCTGGAACGAAAAGAATTCAAAATGTGCCTCTGTACAGGAATGCTTTATGACCCGGAAAACAAAAAAACGGAAGAGGTGAAATTCAATAAAAAAGTGCTGACAAGATTGAAACAAATCAAGCAGACATTTCTAAAAAAATAATCATATGAAAAAAGTAGTTTTAGCTTATAGCGGCGGTTTGGATACCTCATTCTGCCTGAAATATCTGAAAAATGAAAAGCAACTGGAGGTCCATACCATATTGATAAACACAGGAGGTTTTGATAATGAAGAATTAGATGCCATCGAAAAAAGAGCTTATGAATTGGGAAGTGCACAGCATATCAATCTGGACATCATTGACCATTATTATGAAAAAGCCATCAGGTTTTTAGTTTTTGGAAATGTACTGAAAAACAATACCTATCCCCTGTCTGTAAGTGCGGAAAGAGTTTTCCAGGCTATAGAAACCGTAAAATACGCCAAAAAAATAGGCGCTTCGGCTATTGCCCATGGCAGTACCGGTGCCGGAAACGATCAGATTCGTTTTGACCTGATTTTCCAGACAATTGCACCCCAACTGGAAATCATCACGCCAATCAGGGATTTGAAATTATCACGTCAGGAAGAAGTAGACTACCTTCAAAAAAACGGAGTAGAGTATTCCTGGGAAAAGGCACAATATTCAATCAATAAAGGCATTTGGGGAACCAGTGTTGGCGGTAAAGAAACATTAACCTCTAATCTGTCATTGCCAGAAAGTGCCTATCCGTCTCAGCTTCAGAAAACAGAACCGGAAAAAATCACGCTTCATTTCAAAAAGGGAGAAATCATTGGTCTTAACGATGTATTTGACAAACCAACGGCTATTATTACCCAATTGGAAAAATTAGCCAGTGCCTACGCTATCGGGAGAGACACTCATGTTGGCGATACGATTATTGGAATCAAAGGAAGAGTCGGTTTTGAAGCAGCAGCTCCACTGATCATCCTAAAAGCGCATCATCTGCTGGAGAAACATACGCTTGGAAAATGGCAGCAATACTGGAAAGAACAGTTGGGCAATTGGTACGGTATGCTTTTTCATGAAGGGCAGTTTTTAGATCCTGTAATGAGAAACATCGAAACCTTTTTAGAAGACACCCAAAAAAATGTAACGGGAATCGTGACCGTAACCCTAAAGCCATATTATTTTTCATTGGACGGAATCGAATCCGAACACGACCTGATGAACAGCAAATTTGGCCAATATGGGGAAATAAACAATGCCTGGACGGCAGATGATGCCAAAGGTTTTATCAAGATTCTTGGCAATGCACAGTCTATTTATTCACAAGTAAATTCCATCGATTATGATTAAAGCAGGAATTATTGGAGGTGCCGGTTATACCTCGGGCGAATTGCTTCGAATTCTGGTAAACCATCCCAAAGTAGAAATTGATTTTGTTTTCAGCACCTCACAGGCCGGAAAGCCTTTAACGGCAGCACATCCCGATTTGATAGGCGAAACCGGTTTGGTATTTACAGACAAAATAAATCCTGATGTAAATGTCGTATTTCTATGCCTCGGACATGGCAAATCAAAAGCCTTTTTGGAAAATAACAAATTTGCTTTACATACCAGAATCATCGACCTGAGCAATGATTTCCGTCTTGAGAATGATGCGGATTTCAATTCTGACTCTTTTGTTTATGGCCTTTCGGAACTAAATAAAAATAAAATAGCTGCTGCAAAATACATTGCCAATCCGGGATGCTTTGCAACCGCCATACAATTGGCACTTTTGCCTTTGGCTTCAGAGAATTTACTGGAAAATGATGTTCATGTCAATGCCGTAACGGGAAGTACCGGAGCCGGAGTACAGCTTTCAGAAACCACGCACCACAGTTGGAGAAATTCAAATATTTCCCATTACAAAGCTTTTGAACACCAGCATCTGGCAGAGATAAAACAAAGCTTGAACAGTTTGCAGGAAGATTTTGAAAATGAAATACTATTCATCCCAAATCGCGGCGAATTTACCCGAGGCATTTTTGCAACACTCTATACCAAGACAAGCAAAAGCAAAGAAGAACTGATTGATTTGTACCAGACATATTACAAAGAACATCCTTTTGTATGGGTTACGGCAGAAGACATCAGCCTGAAAATGGCGGTTCAGACCAACAAATGCATTCTTAGTCTGGAGAAAAAAGGAGATTATCTTTTGGTCACTTCCATTATCGACAACCTGCTAAAAGGAGCATCAGGCCAGGCTGTACAGAACATGAACCTGATGTTTGGCCTGGAAGAAACGACCGGATTAAAATTAAAACCCAGCGGTTTTTAAACTTTAAAAAGAAAAAAGAAAATGAGCTTATTTAATGTATATCCAATATATAACATCACACCTGTCAAAGCCTTGGGAGCCAAAGTTTGGGACGATAAAAACCAGGAGTATCTTGACTTCTATGGCGGTCATGGTGTAATTTCAGTAGGACATTCCCATCCCAACTATGTGAAAGCCATCCAGTCACAGATTGAAAAAATCGGGTTTTATTCCAATTCCATCCAAAACCCTTTGCAGGAGGCCTTTGCAAAGAAATTAGGCGAAATGTCAGCTTATCCTGATTACAGTGTGTTTTTATGCAATTCGGGTGCAGAAGCCAATGAAAATGCCTTGAAACTGGCTTCATTTCATAACAAAAAATCAAAAGTGATTGCTTTTCACAAAAGCTTTCACGGACGAACTTCTGCCGCAGTTGCCGTAACCGATAATCCATCTATTGTAGCACCAATTAATGCCAATCATCCGGTTCTTTTTCTACCGCTCAACGATATTGAACTGGTCAAAAAAGCAGTTTCAGAAAATGAAATTTCGGCAATCATCATCGAAGGAATCCAGGGTGTTGGCGGATTGGACGAAGGAACTCCCGATTTTTTTCAGGAATTGGAAAAACTCTGCAATGCCAATGACATTATCCTGATTGTCGACGAAATCCAAAGCGGCTACGGGCGTTCCGGACAATTCTTTGCACACCAGCATCACGGCATCAAGCCGGATATTATTACTATGGCAAAAGGAATGGGCAACGGATTTCCTATTGGCGGATTGCTCATCAGTCCAAAATTCACAGCCTCGTTTGGCTTGCTCGGAACCACTTTTGGCGGCAACCATCTTGCCTGTGCTTCAGCCCTGGCAGTTTTAGAAATAATCGAAGAGCAAGCAGTTTTGGAAAATGTAAAAAAACAATCCGATTATTTTATCCAGGCCGTTTCACAAATACCTCAGGTAAAAAAGATTAAGGGAAAAGGCCTGATGCTAGGTCTGGAGTTTGATTTTGATGTGGCAGAACTGCGCAAAAAATTGGTCTATGAGCAATTTATCTTTACGGGGAATGCCTCCCAAAAGAACCTGCTAAGAATACTTCCGCCACTACTTATCACTAAAACGGAAATCGACAAATTTGTTGCCGGACTAAAAAATGCATTACAATCCTTAAATTAAAAAAAATGAAAAAGTTCACTACTGTAGACGATATAAATGATTTGGACGAACTGATTTTAACCGCCAAAAAAATCAAGTCTGACCCTTTTGGAAATTCCGGTTTGGGTAAACACAAAACGCTGGGACTACTGTTTTTCAACCCAAGTCTCAGAACAAGATTGAGTACCCAAAAAGCCGCGTTGAATCTTGGGATGGACTGTATTGTAATGAATCTCAATACAGAAGGCTGGTCGCTCGAATTTGAGGACGGCACAATTATGGACGGCGATAAGGCGGAACACATCAAAGAAGCCGCACAGGTTATTTCTCAATACTGTGACATTGTTGGCGTTAGAAGCTTCCCTACCCTAACCGATAAGGAAAAGGACGAAGCAGAACAGGTCATCAATGCTTTTACAAAATATGCTTCTGTTCCGGTAATCAGCCTGGAAGGCGCAACCGAACATCCGCTTCAGGCCGTTGCGGATGCACTGACTATACAGGAATACAAGACCAAAAGAAAACCAAAAGTAGTTCTGACATGGGCGCCGCATCCTAAGGCTTTGCCTCATGCCGTACCCAATTCTTTTGTCAAGATTATGAAACTTTCCGGTTATGAGCTTGTAATCGCGCATCCGGAAGGATATGAACTGAATCCTGAAATAACAAAAGGAGCAACAATCACAAACAATCAGGATGAGGCTTTCAAAAATGCCGATTTTATCTATGCTAAAAATTGGAGTGCCTACAATGATTACGGAAAAATCCTTTCTAAAGACATGAATTGGACCGTCACACAGGAAAAAATGGAACTTACAGCTAATGCAAAGTTCTTGCATTGCCTTCCGGTTAGAAGAAATATGATTGTTTCTGATGAGGTTTTAGACGGCGATAATTCTATCGTTATCGCGCAAGCCAACAACAGGACTTATGCAGCACAGGCAATATTGACAAAAATTCTGGAAAATGAAAACTAAACCAGGTCTTAGAATCATAAAAATAGGCGGCAACATCATCGACAATGAGCAACTCTTATCAGAATTCCTTACCGACTTTTCGGAACTGAAAGGACATAAAATTCTGGTGCATGGCGGTGGTAAAAAAGCCAGCGAAATAGCCGAAAAACTGGGATTAAAACCTTGCTTTTCAAACGGCAGAAGAATTACGGATGAAGCCATGCTCGATGTTGCCATTATGACCTATTCCGGTTTATTAAATAAACAGATTGTAGCTCAATTGCAACAATTTGGCACAAACAGCATCGGATTTTCGGGTGCAGACGGCAACCTCATCCAATCAGAGAAAAGGAAAAACACGGAAATCGATTTTGGGTTTGTAGGTGATGTAATCCAGGTAAACAATAAGCTGATTTCGGCCTTGTTAGTGCAAAACTGCATCCCTGTATTTTCTGCCATCACGCATGATGGAAAAGGTCAATTGCTAAATACGAACGCCGACACGATTGCCGCAGAAATTGCAATTTCATTATCAAAAGAATATGAGGTAGAACTCATTTATTGTTTTGAGAAAAAAGGTGTTTTATTGGATTCGGAAGATGAGGATTCGGTCATTGAAGTTCTTGATTTTGAGAAATATCAAATACTGAAAAACGACCAAACCCTCCATTCGGGAATGTTGCCCAAACTCGAAAACTGCTTCAAATCATTGAAAAATGGCGTTCACACAATTGTAATTGGAAATCAAAAAACGCTGAAAAACAAGGCTACAGCTACCCAAATAAAATTATAAAGAGAAAAATCATGACGCATAAAAGCATCGAAATAGTAACCAACGAAGCCATCAGTTTATTAAAACAGCTTATTGAAACACCGTCTTTTTCATCAGAAGAAGCCCAAACAGCACTTTTACTGGAAAACTGGTTTCAAAACAATTCCATTCCGTTTCAGAGAGAAAACAACAATGTCTGGGCTGTAAATTTGCATTATGATGCAACAAAACCAACACTACTGCTGAATTCTCACCATGATACGGTGAAACCAAACGAAGGCTATACTTTAAACCCGTTTGAAGCTATCGAAAAAGACGGAAAATTATTTGGACTTGGAAGCAATGATGCCGGAGGTTGTCTGGTTTCTTTGTTGGCTACGTTCACCTATTTTTATGCTTATGAAAACCTTCCTTACAATATTTTATTTGCGGGTACTGCCGAAGAAGAAAGTAGCGGCCCAAACGGACTGAATGGTTTATTGAAACATCTGCCTGAAATAGAATGTGCCATAGTAGGCGAACCAACACAGATGCAGTTGGCCATTGCTGAAAAAGGACTTCTTGTACTGGATATCATCATTCCCGGAACAGCAAGTCATGCGGCCCATCAAAACGCAGACAATCCAATTTACAATGCACTTGCCGCTATTGAATGGTTCAGGACGTATGAATTTGAAAAGATATCTGAAATATTAGGCCCTGTAAAAATGACCGTTACGCAGATAAATGCCGGAAAACAGCACAATGTAGTACCGTCTGAATGCAGTCTGGTTGTAGATATTCGCGTAAACGATTGCTATACGAATGAAGAAATCCTCAAAGTTGTACAACAACATATCAAAGGAAACGTAAATCCAAGGTCAATGCATTTGAATGCGTCTTCAATCGACAAAAACCACCCTTTGGTACAAGCGGGAATTTCTTTGGGAAGACAAACATACGGTTCGCCTACACTATCAGACCAATCGGTTTTGAATTGCCAATCGATGAAACTGGGACCTGGCGACTCGCTGCGTTCACATACCGCCAATGAATTTATTTTTCTGGAAGAAATAAGGGAAGGTATTCACTTATATACCAAAATTTTATCCGATTTTTTTAATCTAAACAACACAATAACCTAAATAACACACACTATGAAACTTTGGGAAAAAGGAATACCTACCGACCAGAAAATAGACCTCTTTACGGTTGGAAATGACAGGGAACTGGATTTGGTTCTGGCAAAATACGATGTATTAGGCTCTATCGCACATGCCAAAATGTTGGGCAAAATAAACATCCTTACTGAAAAGGAAACAACCGATTTGGTATTGGCTTTAGAAGATATTCTGGCACAAATAAAACAAGGCAACTTTACAATTGAAGCGGCTTTTGAAGATGTGCATTCTAAAATAGAATATCTGTTGACTGAAAAATTAGGCGAAGCCGGAAAAAAAATCCATACGGCCCGTTCCAGAAACGACCAGGTTCTGGTAGACATACATCTTTATCTGAAAGAAGAAATCACATCTGTCAAAAAACTCGTTAAGGAACTTTTCGACCTGCTGATTTTATTGAGCAAAAAACACGAAGATATTATTCTTCCGGGCTACACGCATTTGCAGATTGCTATGCCTTCTTCTTTTGGAATGTGGTTTTCTGCCTATGCAGAATTACTCATTGACGATATGGTTATGCTCAATGCGTCACAAAAAATTGTAGACCAAAATCCGCTGGGTTCTGCTGCCGGATATGGAAGTTCTTTTCCTATTGACAGAACATTTACCACTCAGGAATTAGGGTTTTCGATATTGAAATACAATTCGGTAGCCGCACAAATGAGCCGTGGAAAAGCTGAGAAAACAGTTTCATTCGCATTTTCAGGACTGGCAGCCACTTTATCCAAGCTGGCTATGGATGTATGTCTGTATATGAGTCAGAATTTCAACTTTATAAGCCTTCCAAATCACCTGACTACAGGTTCCAGCATTATGCCCCACAAGAAAAATCCGGATGTTTTTGAATTGATCAGGGCAAAGTGCAATAAGATTCAGGCCCTGCCTTATGAAATCACTTTGCTGACCAACAATCTGCCAAGTGGCTATCACAGAGATTTCCAATTACTAAAAGAAGGACTTTTTCCTGCTATTCAGAATTTAAAGTCATGTCTGGAGATTGCCTGCTTTTCTTTAAAAGACATTCAGGTGAATACAACCATCCTTGAAGATAAAAAATACGATTACCTGTTTACCGTCGATAATTTGAATGAACTGGTTCAGCAGGGGGTGCCTTTCAGAGATGCTTATAAAATAATTGCCACACAAATTGAAAACGGCGAATATGAGCCTTCATCAAAAACAACGCATACACATGAAGGCAGTATTAATAATTTGTGTTTAGAGAAGATTGTTTTGAAGATGGAGAGTTTTTTGAGGAACTAAGGCACTAAGGTACTAAGGTTCTAAGGCTTTAAGACGTTAAGAATAGAGTTTATGCTATGAGAATATCTGGTTTTCTGTTGTAAAATCAGATAACTATTGCTCATGAAAGAACAAAACTTAGCTCCTTAGTGCCTTACAACCTCTTTTAGCTAATTCAATAACTTTCAATAACTTTCTCTTTTACTCATAAGAACACAAAACCTTAGTACCTCAGAACCTTAGCACCTCTTTCACAATTTCCCTTCCAAAGCCTCCGCATCAATTGCACTATGTGAAACATCATAAACTGATTTTCCATTCTTAATCAGCAATAATTGAGGAGATTGATGGATAACATGAAAGCGCTGTGCAATTTCATTTGAAATATCACGGTAATTCAAAAGGTCTAAAAAATATAGCGAGGCCTCGTTATCATCTGCTTTATATTCTCTTTCAAAATTCTTTAGCGCCATCCTGCTAATGCTGCAGCGTGTGCTGTGCTTAAAGATTACTACCGGTTTTTCTTCCGACTCTTCTATAATAGAATCCAATTGTTTTAATTCTGTTAAATCATTCCAATTAAAGCCGTTTTGATTCGTATCTTTATTATCCGATTTATCTGATTTATCTGTATTGCCAAAAATTTTATCAAAAAAACTCATATCGTCAGGATTTAAGACTTTTTGTCTTGTTAAATTAATAAAAACACTTCTTTTTAAGCCATTTTGTCAGATTTACCCTATTGGAATATAAATTGAAATGACTTTATCAAATTTAAAAATTTAATCTATGAACTTTAATAATTTTACCATAAAATCTCAGGAAGCCATCCAAAGGGCTCAGCAAATTGCTCAAAACTTTGGACATCAACAGATTGAAAACGAACATATCGTAAAAGGAATCTTTGAAGTAGACGAAAACGTTACTCCGTTCCTGCTTAAAAAACTCAACGTAAATCTGGGACTTTTACAGCAGATTCTGGATAGTACATTACAATCTTTCCCAAAAGTTTCGGGAGGTGATATTATGCTGTCGAGAGAAGCGTCAAGCACATTAAACAATGCGGCAAACATTGCCAAAAAGATGAACGATGAATTTGTATCTATCGAACATCTTCTATTGGCTATTTTCAATTCAAAAAGTAAAATTGCCCAAATTTTAAAAGACCAGGGAGTTACTGAAAAAGGACTAAAAGCGGCTATTGACGAACTTCGTAAAGGCGATAGGGTTACTTCTGCTTCTGCTGAAGAAACTTACAACTCGTTAAATAAATACGCTAAAAACCTAAACGAACTTGCCAGCAGCGGAAAACTCGACCCGGTTATTGGCAGAGATGAAGAAATCCGCAGGGTTTTACAGATTTTGACAAGAAGAACAAAAAACAACCCAATGCTTGTAGGGGAACCCGGTGTTGGTAAAACGGCCATTGCCGAAGGACTTGCCCACAGAATCGTTGATGGTGACGTACCTGAAAATCTAAAAGACAAGATTGTGTACTCTTTAGATATGGGAGCCTTGATTGCCGGTGCCAAATACAAAGGGGAATTTGAAGAACGATTAAAATCGGTTGTAAAGGAAGTAACCTCTGCAGAAGGTGATATTGTCCTTTTTATTGATGAAATCCATACCCTGGTAGGTGCCGGAGGTGGCGAGGGCGCAATGGATGCAGCTAACATATTAAAACCTGCCCTCGCTCGTGGTGAACTAAGAGCTATTGGTGCGACAACCTTGGACGAATACCAAAAATATTTTGAAAAAGATAAGGCACTTGAGAGGCGTTTCCAAAAAGTCATGGTTGATGAACCGGATACGGAAAGTGCTATTTCCATCTTGCGTGGTATCAAAGAAAAATACGAAACGCATCATCAGGTTCGCATCAAAGACGAAGCTATTATTGCGGCTGTTGAATTATCGCAACGATATATCACCAATCGTTTCCTTCCGGACAAGGCTATCGATTTAATGGATGAAGCAGCTTCCAAACTTCGAATGGAAATTAATTCAAAACCTGAAGAACTGGATGTTCTGGATAGGAAAATCATGCAGCTTGAAATCGAAATGGAAGCGATTAAACGTGAAAACGACGAAAACAAGCTGAAAAGTCTGGGTCTCGAATTGGCAAACCTGAAAGAAGAGCGCAATGAGATTTTCGCCAAATGGAAAAGCGAAAAAGATATTGTAGACAACGTTCAGGCTACCAAAACAGAAATTGAGAACTTCAAACTGGAAGCAGAAAGAGCAGAACGTGAAGGCGATTACGGAAAAGTAGCCGAATTGCGTTACGGAAAAATCAAAGAAGCTCAGGAACGATTGGATGCTTTCCAAAAGCAATTGCAGGAAAACGAAGGGCATTCTTTAATCAAAGAAGAAGTAACCCGTGAAGATATTGCCGAAGTCGTGGCCAAATGGACCGGAATTCCTGTAATGAAAATGCTGCAGGGCGAAAGAGAAAAACTGCTCCATCTTGAAGAAGAACTGCATAAAAGAGTGGTAGGTCAGGAAGAAGCTATTGAAGCCGTGAGTGATGCCGTAAGAAGAAGCCGTGCCGGATTACAAGACGTTAAAAAGCCTATCGGTTCCTTCCTGTTTTTGGGAACAACAGGTGTAGGAAAAACAGAATTGGCAAAAGCATTGGCCTCTTACTTGTTTGATGATGAAAATGCCATGACAAGAATCGACATGAGCGAATATCAGGAAAGGCATAGTGTTAGCCGTTTGGTTGGTGCGCCTCCGGGATATGTAGGTTATGATGAGGGCGGACAATTGACAGAAGCTGTTAGAAGAAAACCATATTCTGTTGTATTGCTTGATGAAATTGAGAAGGCACACCCTGATACGTTCAATATTTTGTTGCAAGTATTAGACGAAGGTCGTCTGACTGATAATAAAGGTCGTTTAGCCGATTTCAAGAACACGATTATTATCATGACTTCCAATATGGGAAGCTCTATCATACAAGAGAAATTCGAGAACCTGAAAGGGAATGTTGAAAGCGCGATTGAAGCTGCCAAAGTAGAAGTACTTGCTTTATTGAAACAAACCGTACGCCCTGAATTTATAAACAGGATTGATGACATCGTGATGTTTACACCTCTTAATGAAAACAACATTAAGGAAATTGTGGGACTACAACTAAAATCCATCACTAAGATGCTGGCATTACAAAACATTACTTTAGATGCCACACCGGAAGCGATTGATTACCTTGCTAAAAAAGGCTACGACCCGCAATTTGGTGCACGACCTGTAAAAAGAGTTGTTCAGAAAGAAGTCCTGAATGAACTTTCGAAAGAAATACTTTCAGGAAAAGTCACTACAGACAGTATTATTCTGTTAGACAGCTTTGACGGAAAACTGGTATTTAGAAATCAGACCGAATTGGCAAATTAATAATTGAGATTACTAAAATAAAAAAGCCTAACCAAGTTTTTGGTTAGGCTTTTTTGCAGAAAAGAATTTTCGCTATTAACGTGTGCTTCTCTGCGGATAATATTGCCTTACGGTACGGATTCCATAATGCTTCCTTCTTCCGAAACTTCGTTTTTTTCTGAAAAAGCTAATAATGCAATATCCATTTACAATAAAAGAGCAAATAAAAAGCAATATGAAACCTCCTTTAAGCAATAGGCTGGCCATTTCTGAAGAATTATCAGCAAATCTTCCGGGTAGTGCATAACCCGAAATCAGCAGGCCAACTGTTGAGATGGCAAAGGTTAAACGATTCATATTAAATTAAGTTTATAGTTTGGTGGCAAATTATCAAACAGCAGCTCTCAAATATTCATATTCAAATTCCTCATGGTGGTCATAAGCAATTTCCAGAATATCAATCTCGTTGTAAGCTACTTCCCCGTCAGTGTCCTCTATGACACATATACCCAAAACCTCAAAAGGTCTTTCAATTTGCATATTATTGCTAACAATATATTCCATTGCCAGCTCGTCAAAATTTTTAGGATGTAGTACAAGCATTACACTATCCGTTAGTTCGTTTTCAATGATAAATTCTTTGATGCTCAATAATGTGATTAGATTTTTCATAATGCTTTGATTTGGTTAGGTTAGTAATTATTTTAGGTTGGTATGTTTACAAATTTGGCTTTTTTATATTTACTAACGCCTTCAACAAGTATTAAATTTTACGCAAAAAACCATTAAAATAATGTTAAAAACGTAGCAAAAACCTTAATTTTTATACTATAAAATTTATGTTTATATAATTACCATTTTTAACAATTCTGAAAACAACTTTTGCAGTTAAAAAACAATCAAAAAATGATTCTTAATAATCCCAAATCTTTAAACATCACCATTGCGAAAAATTGATGCCGGTTGTTATTTTCTTTTTTTCTAAAATATTGATTTTTAATAGGCAAGAAAAATAATACAAAAAAAGATGTTAAAATTCATAGCAAAAAAGCAACCTTTTTATTTTACTACATCTTTAAGAAAAAACAATTTAAATTTTTAACTATGAAAAAGTTTGCATTAAAAACAATGGCGTTAGTTTTGTTCGTTTCGACGGCTCTTACTTCTTGCAGTAACGATGACGATTCTAAAAGCAACAACCAAACCACACAAAAAGAATTTACAACAGCAGTTACCGGTCCTACAACTGGAGCTAAGAATCAGGAAATCACTTTAACGGTGACCCACGTTGTTGATAATAATTGTGGTGTGTTCAACAGATTTGTAGAATCTACAAGCGGAAATACAAAAACTGTTGAGGTAGAAGTAAAATACACCGGAACAAACTGCGGAACAACTCCTTCAACCAAAACTCAACCGTACAAGTTTACTGTTAGCCAAAATGGTACTTACGTGTTTAAGTTCAAAAAAAGCGCAACAGAATTTATTACACATAGCGTTGTAATTCAATAATTCCGTTTCAAAAAAAAATTGTAAAACACCGGCCTGCACGCCGGTGTTTTTTATTCTATTTTTGCCATATATCATCTTAAATCAAATCCGTATGAACATTGTTCTACAAAATAAAGAGCTAAAGGCTACCATCAATACAAAAGGGGCTGAATTAATTTCATTAAAGAGAAACGATAAAGAATATATATGGGAAGGAAATCCTAACTTTTGGGACAAGCACTCTCCTATTTTATTTCCTATTGTAGGTACACTAAAAGAGGGGCAATATAACTATGAAAATAAGTCGTATCAATTATCAAGACATGGATTTGCGAGAGATAATGTTTTCTGTGTGGAGGAAACTTTTCAAAATAAAGCCGTTTTTTCCTTTCGTTCTTCTGAAGAAACAGCAAAATACTATCCTTTCGATTTTGAATTAAAAATAATTTACGCTCTGCAAGAGGATTATCTTAACATTAAATATGAAATTATCAATAAAGGCAATACAAAAATGCCTTTCTCTATAGGCGGTCATCCTGCCTTTGCTCTTCCTGATACTTTTGAAAATTATTCGCTCCTTTTTGAAGATGATGAGTCTCTTATCAGCTATTCATTAGAAAACAATTTGCTTTCTGAACGTACCACTGTATTAAAACTATCAGACCATAAACTGCCACTCACCTATTCTCTATTTGAAGAAGATGCCTTGATAATTAAAAAACTGGAATCGAAAAAAATCCAAATACTCGAAAACGGCAAACCTTATGTGGAAATCTCTCTGTACGATTTCCCAAATCTTGGAATCTGGACAAAAAACAATGCACCTTTTATCTGTTTGGAGCCTTGGTATGGCTATTCAGACTCTATAAAAAGTACGGGGAATTTATTTGAAAAAGAAGGAATACTAATTCTTTCTGCAAAAGAAACATTTGAAACCTCTTTCGGAATAAAAATCTAATTTCTTAACCTAAAAAAGCAATTGTGAATAGGCATACACAACATTATCCTTGCTACATTTGCAAAAATTGATTTCATTAAAAATGAAAAAGTATTTATCTCTGCTGTTCCTTGCTTGCGCATTTATTTCCCACGGCCAAACCTACGTAAAATTTAATGGTGCTACGGCTTTGATACTTGTTCCAAACATAGGTGTGGAAACCAGTATCGGAAAAAAAATGACCTTTCAATTTGATGCAACAGCCTCTTTTTGGGAATCTATCGATGGCGCACCCTATAAAGCATTAATCCTAACACCTGAAGTACGCTATCATTTTAATGAAAAAAACAATGGGTTTTATATAGGTGCTAATGTCAGTGGAGGCACATTCAAACTTCAGAAATACGGCTATCAGGACACCAATAATTATCAAAAAGGCTATAATTACTTGCTGGGTATGACATTAGGCTACCAATGGAAACTAAGCGAAAAATGGGCTTTGGATCTTTTTGTTGGTGGGGGGCATCAGGAAGCTTTTTATAAAGGATATTCAATAGAAACCGGTGAACGATATGACACATGGATTCACGATTACAATAAAAGTGGTGAATGGATATTATATCGAGGTGGTTTGATGATTGCATACAAAATCAAATAAAATACTATTTGGAAGATTTTTCTGTTATATTTGATATATAGACTTATATCATGACAGAATTTGAGAAACAATTCCAGGAAATCAAGAGTTTTCTGGATTTTGAAGATTATTCACTGCTAACCAAAAGAATAATCGACCTTACGCTCGACACGGAAGATATTTCCTTTTACCAAAAAACTAACGAGTTATTAGATTGGCTTGACCAGAATGAGAATAACATCGAGCTAAAAAAACAACGTTTCGCACTACTGCTTGAGGAACTTTACCAACAGTTAAAAAACAAACCTGTTCCTGAAAAACAAATTCTTGTCACAGTAGAAAACCTCAAAAAAACATATGGAAATGCAAGTTTTTCGCTTGGTCCAATACGTCTGGAACTCAGTCAGGGCGAAATTTTAGGTCTTGTAGGTGAAAATGGCAACGGAAAAACAACACTTCTCCGACTCCTTTGCGGTGAGTTATTTGCAACTTCCGGAAAACTAGGTTATAATTTTGATTTTAACGATACCTATGATTTAAGAACACAATTGGTCTATATACCGCAAAGGACAGCAACCTGGCATGGTTCTATGTTTGAAAATCTTCAGTTCACAGCCTCAAGTTATGGTTATAAACCTACTGAAAACAAATTAATTGTAGAACTAATCATTGCCAGACTCAACTTAAGAAAATACCGAAATCACAGTTGGAAAAACTTATCATCCGGGTATAAGATGCGTTTTGAACTGGCGAGAATGCTTTTAAGAAAGCCTAAAATATTGCTGATTGACGAACCGCTTGCCAATCTGGATATTCTTGCCCAGCAAACCGTATTGGAAGATTTTAGGGCGATTGCGAAATCTCCTTTCCGCCCGATTGGAATCGTTTTGAGCTCACAGCAGCTGTATGAAGTTGAAAAAACTTCAGACCAGGTAATTTTCTTAAAGAACGGAGAGCAGAAAAATCTTCATTCAAAAGTGACTCCACAAGAAACAGAAAAAACAGAAGAGCAATTTCTTATTATTGAATTTGAAAGTGAATGGTCACAAAACCAGCTTAATGATGCCCTATCAGGCGAACTCATTTCGCTCAAATTTAATGGCGGTACTTACATTGCAACGTTTTCTGAAAAATTAGAGACTTATGGCTTTTTAAGAATCATCACAGAAAAACAGATTCCGCTTCAGTACTTCAGAAATATTTCAAAATCTACCCGAAGATTCTTCGTTTCCTAAAAAACTCATCCTTATGTTTGCCAATATTCAAAAAAAACTTCTGCTTACGCATCCGTTGCTTTGGAACAGTAAAATCGCCTTGTTTTCGGTACTGACGCTGATTTTCCATCTTATCTTTTTCCTCCTGGGATATTCAAAAGGAGAAATTGATTTTACGGATTCGAATGATTTTTATGATTACGGAATCGACAACACCATAATTGTATTTGTCAGCGTATTGATAAGTATACTTATGTTCATCATATGGCTGGTTTACTATTCGCGAAACAACGCTTTTAAATCTTTTTATCCTAAAGGAAAGTTTTCACTTTACAGAGAATGGTTACTGATTTTGTTGTTCTGCATTTTGAATTCCACCTATGCTGCTTCCTTTTTCTATGCTCAGGATCTAAAGGCAAGAAATTATTTTTCGGAAGAGGAAGTGAGCAGACGACTTGAAATTATCAGCCTTTCTTCATTATTTGTTGAAAGCCCTTATCGTGAAAGTAATTTTATTACAGAGTACAAGGACGGTAAATACCTCCAGGTAGAAAGAGATTCATTTCAATACGGTTCCAGAAATTACTCGCTTAAGTCGTTGGTAAATAAAAGAATTCAGGGATTCACTTATTTCAATGATGAAAAAGATTCATTAATGGAATTGAAAGGCAAACGATGGCTTATTGAAAACAAAAAGGACTCTATACAATTGCTATTCAGGGAATTTTTCAAAATTTCCAAAGAACACGGTCTGTCATCAAACATCACTCCTGAAAAATGGTTCGAACTGATTTATGATTATCCCGAATTCACAAAATATATTAACGTTGGAAAAACAAGCAAAGAATACAGTCAAAACTATAGTTATTATGAAGGTGTAAATGTTGACTATGATTATGCAATCGAGCCAGAAGGTGTTGCTCATGATACACTATCAAAGACTATTAAAGTTGTTGGAGATCAAGAATATATTTATTCAAAATATTATGTTCCATTTGACGCATTGACAAAATCTTATGGTAAGATTTCCAGGGCCTATGAAAACCCCGTAGTCAACCTGGAGTTTGTAATGAGTCTTATTTATCTTGCAATAGGTCTATCGCTTTGTGTTTTCTCCTTTAAGATTACATCAGGCAGAAACTGGTTGATTGCTTTTGTAACACTGGGCCTTTTTGGAATTATTAGCGGAATTATTTCTGTAATAATCAGATATAGCATGACTTTCCCCATCATCTATATACTGTTGTTTTTAGGGTTGTTATTCTATTTTGTCATTATCCTGAAAGCAAAAGAAAGCAAAGGAATTACAGGAATCACTATCAATCAGACTTTATGGTTGATGCCGGCTATCATTCCTATAGCTTATGCAGTCCTCATAGATATTCTCAAACGTACCTCAGGGTACTATGAATCCTATTCCTATGGGGCAGATGGAATGAAAAGAGAGCAATTTCCGCGAATAGAATGGTTAGAGGAACATTATGTTTATATGTTTATCCTCAATATAGTATTTATCTTTTTATTTATGCTTCTGTTTTCGATATATATAAAGAAATGGAAAGGCATTGCAGAAGCCTAAAAAAGTGCGAGCTGGAAAACCTGCTCGCACTTTTTTATTTGGGAAATTTAGGAAGTGTCTTAATATAAAGCTGTTCTACCTTGGTTCTGGCCCAGTCTGTCTTTCTTAAAAAAGTAAGGCTTGATTTGATACTGGGGTCAACATTAAAACATTTGATTTTTATCAATTCCCCTAAGGTATCAAATCCATAAAAATCAACCAGTTGTTCCAGCATTTTTTGCAATGTGATTCCGTGAAGCGGATTATTAGCTTGTTTGTTTTCCATCTGACAAAAATACGGATTTCAAAAATTAGTTTAATTTTATAGAAAGCAAAAACGCAATGAAAAATCTTTGTCTCATATTATTATTCTTCCTTATGCAAACCGTTTCAGGCCAAAACCAGGCCACTACTACACTTTATCTGATTCGTCATGCAGAGAAAGCTGATTTTTCAAGCAATCCGGAACTTTCGGACGCAGGAATGAAAAGAGCCAAAAGTTGGGCCGCTTATTTTGAGAAAACACCTATCGACCTGTTTTATACGACTATGTATAAAAGAACACAACAAACCTGTTCTGCCATTGCGGCAACCAAGCAAAAGGATATTATTTTTTATAAACCTGAAGCGATGGACTTAAAAAAGATAATTGCCGAAAACCCGGGAAAGACACTGCTTATAGTTGGACATAGCAATACGATTCCCAACTATATCAACAAACTTTTGGGTACAGCAAAATATGCCGATATACCAGAACCTGAATTTGGTAATTTATACCGTATAACTGTCACTGGCGAAGAGATATGGGATGAACTTATTCATCTATAAAAAGAAAAGACTGCCTCAAAAAGCAGTCTTCCCCATCTAAAAACTAAAAAAGGACATTAAAATTTCATTCCTACACCAAAACCTAACAGTAATGGATTGATTTCAACATCTGCAGGAATGCTTAACCCTGTGGCAAGATTTGATGCATCGACAGTCACATCAGTTTTTAAAAATATCTTTTTAATATCAGCATTGATAAAAAACTTGTCATTTAACATCAGGTCAAAACCTACTTGAAAGGCATAACCAAAAGAATTGTCATATTCAATACCCCTTACTGTATTACCTGCTTTCTCATTATAAAAAACCGTATAATTCACACCGGCACCTACGTAAGGATTAAAAATCTGGTCCGGAAGAAAATGGTACTGCACCGTCAATGTTGGAGGCAAGAGATATACGCTTCCTAAATTCACATCAGCCGAAGTAGGTCCTCCTACTGCAGAAATATCAGAACCTACAGTACTCACATCGTGTTTGGATGTTCCTAAAATCAGTTCGGCAGAAATGTTCTTTGTAAAAAAATAAGTAAAATCAAGTTCCGGAATAAAAGTATTGGAAATCTTTGCGTCACCACCTATAATTCCAATTTTAGCACTTTCGTCAGGAACAACGCCAACACCCCTGACGCGAACCTGCCACTTTTTAAAATCTACCGAATTATTTTCCTGGGCATTTGTTAAACCTGTTCCGAATACTGTTAGCGCCATTACAGCAAAAATTATTTTTTTCATTGTTATCAGTTTTAAATTATAGTCCAAAAGTAGATGGGAAATAAAAAGTAAAGACTGACAAAAATCATAGTCTGAAAAATATTATCTAACAATTTCTTAACCCTAATTGCGGTTTACCTAAATGTTCCTACATTTGCACTCCTATGTTGAAAACAATTAATATATTAAACAAAAGAGCCCGTTTCGATTATGAAATAATCGAAAAATATACGGCTGGAATAGTACTGACCGGAACTGAAATCAAATCTATCCGGTTGGGCAAAGCCAATATAGCCGAAAGTTTTTGCGAATTCAACAACAACGAACTCTTCGCCATCAATATGTATATCGAAGAATATGCATTTGGAAATCAATTTAACCATAAAGCCCGAAGCGAAAGAAAATTGCTATTGAATAAACGGGAACTTAAAACACTTTCCAAAAGTGTACAGACAAAAGGACTAACAATTGTTCCCTTACGACTTTTTACTAACGAAAAAGGATTGGCAAAACTGGATATCGCATTGGCAAGAGGTAAAAAAACCTATGACAAAAGAGAATCTCTTAAAGAACAGGACACCAAAAGAGATTTAGACAGAATAAAAAAGTCGTTTCGTTAGGGAACGATTTTTTTTCTCGAAAAAAATGACTAAATTTGTCAAGACAAAATAAAACATAAGATGAAAACACTTCTAAGAAATGCCAGAGAACTAAAAAATATGAAAGTGAGAGAAGTGTCTCAACAAACCGGTATTGACCAGGCACTTATCAGCAAATTTGAAACAGGAACCCGAAAACCAACACGAGACCAATTACTAAAATTAGCAGCAGTTCTCGAAATCGACCTGGAAACATTAATGGTAGCCTGGCTCAAAGAAAAAATCTTATATGAAATTGGAGATGAAGAGTTTGCTTTAAAAGCAATGAAAGTTGCAGAAGAAGAAATCCGCTATCAGGCGAAAACTGCTAAAAAAGTTTCAGGTTCTCTTCAAAAAATCCTTGCAGAAATAGACACTCTCAAAACAAAGTTAGACAGGTTCCGGGAATTTGACAGTTACAGGATTACACAGGCACTTGAACTCGAATACACTTTTGAGAGCAATAGAATTGAGGGAAACACACTTACTCTCAGAGAAACAGACCTTGTAATTAATGAAGGACTGACAGTTTCCGGAAAAAGCATGCGGGAACATCTTGAGGCTATTAACCATCAGGAGGCCATAGGTTATATCAAACACTTGATGGAAAAAAATTCGCTTTTAAACGAAAGGGAGGTGCTTAGCATACACAATCTAATTTTGAGAGGAATCCATCCTGAAGATGCCGGGCGATATAGAAAAGTACAGGTTATGATAAAAGGAAGTACCTATATGCCTCCACAGCCCTATATGGTTTCCAAACAAATGGAGGATTATTTTATTTGGTATGAAGCCAATAAAAATTCCTTACATCCTGTTATTTTAGCCGGAGAAATGCATGAAAGATTAGTAACCATACATCCTTTTGTTGATGGTAATGGCAGAACTTCACGTTTGGTGATGAACCTGATTCTGCTTTCGCATGGTTATATCATTGCCAATATAAAAGGTGATTATGATACCCGAATGCAGTATTACCAAACTCTTGAAAAAGCACAGACAACCTCTGATAAGGAAGATTTCCTTCTTTTTATAGCCCAGATAGAAAAAGAAAGCCTTGAAAGATATTTGGATATTATCAGTCAATAAAAAAAGCCCTTAAGTGGGCTTTTTTAGTTTTTATTTTCCAGTAAAGGCACAAAACGGAATTCTCCAAATTCATGCTTTTCAAATTGGGTTTCGTTTTTACGTATGAGCATTGTCATAATCTGATGTTCTTCTCCTAAAGGAATAACAAGCCTTCCTCCTACTTTTAATTGAGCCATCAATGGCTTGGGGATAATTGGCGCTCCAGCTGTAACAATAATACTGTCAAACGGAGCATAGTTAGGCAAGCCTTTGTAACCGTCTCCAAAAGACAAATGTTTTGGGCGAATCCCTAGTTTTGGCAACAACAAAGAAGTTGTCTTAAACAGTTCATTTTGTCTTTCAACGCTATATACTTTCGCTCCCATTGTACACAAAACTGCTGTTTGGTAACCCGAACCTGTTCCAATTTCTAAAATTTTGTGGTCTTTCTCAACTTCCAGCAACTGACTCTGAAAAGCAACCGTATATGGCTGTGATATAGTCTGCCCTGCACCTATCGGAAAGGCCTTGTCCTGATACGCATAATCTTCAAAACTTGAATTCAAAAATAGGTGTCTTGGAATTTTCTTAATTGCTTCCAGAACATTTTTATCTGTTATACCCTTTTGTTGCAAGACAGTTACTAATTGATTTCTAAGTCCTTGATGTTTGGCTGTATCTTTCAAAATTTGGAGGTTTATTTGAGGGGTAAAAATAAGAAAAGAAAACTCGATTTTAAAACGTTTCGGCTAATGTTTTATCAGTAGCCTACCATTCAAATGCTTTATTAACCGTTCGTCATTTTTTTGGCTTTTTTATCTGAATACACTCCTACTTTTGACTCATCAATCAAAAAACGTTCGCATAATCACAACCAAAAAACACGAATTATGGAAATGACCACATTAAGAAAAATTGCAATGCTGACAATCGGCATTACTTTCACAACCAATTCTTTTGGGCAGACAAAACCTTCAAAAGCTCCTTCTGTTCCTGCAACAGATGATTATTACGGAATCAAGATTGAAGACAAGTATCGAAATCTTGAAGATTTAAAAAATGAGCAAACGCTTAACTGGATGAAAGGCCAGGCAGATTACACCAATTCAATATTGGGTTCTATTCCGGGAAGACAGCATATTATTGATGAGTTGACTTCAATAAATAAACGAACTACAGAGAGTATTGGAGGTCTAGCAATCCTGGATGATGGTACTTATATTTATCTTAAGTCCACACCAAATGACCAAATAAGCAAATTATATAAGAGAAATGGTCTGAAAGGAAAAGAATCCTTAATCTTTGATCCTGAAACTTATCAAAAGAACGGCAAGGATGTTTATAGTGTCAGTTCTTTTTCAGCTAACAAAAGCGGAAAACTTATAGCTATCAACATTTCAAAAAACGGTGGCGAAATGAGTGAAATGTTTCTCATGGATTTGACTAACAAAAAGATTCTTCCTGAAAAATTTGACAGGTTACGTTTTGGAGGTGCCAACTGGCTGAAAGATGGCAATTCATTTATTTACATCCAATCACCAACAGAAGATGTCCATGACATGAATGCCCAAATGGATATAGTCACAAAAATTCACATTGTAGGGAGCGATGTTTCGCAAGACAAGACTTTGTTTACAAAGGCAATGTATCCAGAATTAAACATAGCTAATGAAGAAATTCCTTTTGTTAGTTATGATATTGATAGTAACCTTTTGTTTTTTATGCCTTATACTGTAGACCAGAATCAAAAAGTATATATAGCGCCGGGTTCTGATCTTAATAAGAAAAAAATAAACTGGAAATTACTTACCGACAGAAAAGATGAAGTAAAAAATTTCATTTTAAGCGATAAAGACATTTATATGTATACCACTTTAAATGCTCCAAAATTTAAAGTAATAAAAACCAGCATTGCCAATCCAAATGTGGCAACAGCTACCTTGGTCATACCTGAAAGCAGCGATTCCAATCTCAACTCGCCCATTGTAACCAAAGACGGTATATTTTATACCAGAACAAAAAATGGTGTGGAAAGTAAGCTTTATTTTACTGACTTTGAAGGAAAAAAACACAGGGAAATTGCGACTCCTAAAAAAGCAGCTACCATATCCGTAACGGCCAGAGCTCCTAAATTCTCTGATGTATGGATAAGTACAACAGGTTGGACAACCAAAGGAGAAAGATACCGATATGATCTAAAAAAGAATACTTTCACAAGAGAGCAACTTTCAACAATTATTGAATATCCTGAATTTAAAGACTTTGAAGTTGAAGAACTAATGGCTAAATCCTATGACGGTGTTGAAGTTCCTTTATCGATTATTTATAAAAAAGGAATGAAAAAAGACAAAAATAACCCTGTATTATTCTATGGTTATGGGGCTTATGGAGCCTCAATAACGCCCTCTTTTAATACTCAATTGCTTCTGTGGGTAGAGCGTGGAGGAATTCTGGCGGTAGCCCATGTTAGAGGTGGTGGCGAATTAGGTGAAAAATGGCATCTTGCCGGCCAAAAAACAACGAAACAGAATACATGGAAAGACGTAATTGCCTGTACAGAATATATGATTAATCAAGGTTATACTAATCCAACCAAAACAGCTATCTATAGCCGAAGCGCAGGAGGAATTTTTGTAGGAAGAGCAATCACCGAAAGACCTGATTTGTATGCGGCTGCCATTCCTGGCGTTGGGATGATGAATACCGTTCGAAGTGAAAACACACCTAATGGGCCTGCAAATGTGGCTGAATTTGGTACGATGAAAATTGAATCGGAAGCGAAAGCTTTGATTGAAATGGATTCTTACCTTCACTTAAAAGATGGAGTAAAATATCCGGCTACGTTGACAACAGCCGGATTCAACGACCCTAGAATCATTGCATGGATGCCTGCCAAGTTTGCTGCCCGTTTGCTGGAAGCCAACACTTCAGATAAACCCACTTTACTAAAAGTGGATTATGAAGCCGGGCATTTTGGAGGAGCTTCGAAAACAAAATCATACGAAGAAATTGCCGATGTACTGAGCTTTGCCTTCTGGCAGGTAGGACACCCGGATTTTCAACCTAAAAACTAATTTAATCCATTACCTTTGGCAGAGATAATCTGCCAAGGGTATAAAAACCTAAGAAAGATGATATCAATACTATTACAAATTGCAAGTGCGGCATTGGAATGCCTGATGTAAACTATGAAACTTTTAAAAAGCGGCAAATATCACTTATTGAATTTTCTGGGCTGGCAGGTCTATACTTTTAGCACCTTAACTTTTAGCAAAATTTCATATGCTAAATTTTCGGATGGCCTGACAACCGCACAACTTAACGCTTTATATTATACACTATGGGAAGGCTTTCTCTGTGGCTTATTAGGATTTGTTTTGTCGTATATAATATTACTATTTATTGAAACGAGGTTTAATCTTTCCCACCTAAGAGGAAAAGACTGGTGGAATCTGTTTTTTGTATTTTCATTGGCACAGGTTATTTACCACTTTGCTTTATGGCCTTTACTTGACATTCCGGTTATGTATTATTTTGGCAGTAGTAATACTCAACATTTAACGCTGTTGATGAAAATAACAAATGTGCCGGGGTTTCTGGCAGAATTTCTGGTTTGGCTTTTTATTGTACTGGCAATAAAAATTTATGAATATATAAATGAAGTAAAATTTAACAAGCTGAAACTGGAGTCTTCTCTGAAAGAATCGCAACTCAATTCGCTAAAAGGGCAAATTAATCCGCATTTTATGTTTAACAGTTTGAATAACATTCGCGGTCTGATCCTTGAAAACCCTTTAAAATCAAGAGAAATGATTACCCGGCTATCCGAAATGCTTCGATATTCGCTAACCAAAAATGACATCAATACGATTGCACTGGAAGAAGAAATTGAAATGGTAGAAAATTTCATTGAAATTTCAAGAATACAGTTGGAAGACCGACTAAGGTATACTCCTAAAATTGACAAAGGCCTTTTAAAAATGGAAATCCCGCCCATGGTTATCCAAATGCTGGTTGAAAATGCCGTAAAACATGGTATATCAAAGCTCAAAGAGGGCGGCGAAATTATTCTGGATATCCATAACAATGATAAAGCCCTGAAAATTGTAGTATCCAATACCGGAGTCTTGAACATTGAAGAAGATTCTACACAGTTAGGTATTAAAAATATTGAAAAGAGACTGCATCTCATTTATGGAGAAAACGCTAATTTTAAGCTACAGGAAATAGACAATCAAGTCGTTGCAGAAATTACAATCCCATTTTAAACTATGAAAAAAATAAAAGCTGTAATAGTTGAAGATTCCCGTCTGGCCCGAAATGAGTTGAAAGAGCTCATTAAGAACCATCCCGAAATTGAAATTATAGGTGAAGCAGAAAATGTAGACTCTGGCTTCCAGCTTATCAACTCTACCCATCCTGATTTGCTTTTTCTCGACATCAATATGCCGGAAAAAGATGGTTTCCAATTGCTTGAAATGCTTGACAGCGTTCCTATTACCATATTCACAACGGCATTTGATGAATATGCTATTAAATCTTTTGAATACAATGCCCTGGATTATCTCTTAAAACCAATTAACCCTAAAAGATTTGCGAAAGCCATTGAAAAAGTAGGTCAAAATATGGTGGAAAAGGAAGAGAGAAACAGTAAAAAACTCACTCTAAACAACCAAATTTTCTTACGGGATGGTGAGAAATGCTGGTTGGTAAAAATTTCAGATATTTATCTGTTTGAAGTTGACGGAAATTATACCAAAATATTTTTCCAGAATGAAAAAGCCATTATCAGTAAATCCTTAAATCAGATTGAAGAAAAATTGCCTGAGGATAATTTTTTCCGTGCCAATCGAAACCAGATTATCAATATGGAATATATTGGCAAAATCGACCCGTGGTTTAGCGGCAACCTGCTTGTTCACCTGCCTAAGGACACCAAAGTGGAAATCTCCAGAAGGCAAACCAACAATTTCAAGGAAAAATTAAGTCTGTAATCTACCCGAAATAACTTCAAATATTTTTGTGTTTGCAAGCACTTAAACTTTAAACAATTAATGTTATTTTTGTGGAAAATACATTTATATGCTAAAAGTTGGAGTATTAGGTGCCGGGCATCTAGGAAAAATTCATTTGCGTTTATTACAACAATCTGAAAAATACGAATTAGTAGGCTTTTACGACCCTAATCAGGAAAATGCCGAAAAAGTAGCCAAAGAATTTGGTTATCAAAAATTCGACACTATCGCAAAACTTATCCATGCTGTTGATGTTGTCGATATTGTAACTCCTACCCTTTCCCATTATAAATGTGCCAAGGTAGCCATCAAATCAGGCAAACATGTTTTTTTGGAAAAACCCATATCAAATACAGTCGAAGAAGCCGAAGAAATCATTGCTTTGGCTAAAGAATACAACATCAAAGGACAGGTTGGCCATGTAGAACGGTTTAATCCGGCTTTCAAAGCTACCAAGGCCATGATTGAAAACCCAATGTTTATTGAAACGCACCGTTTGGCTGAATTCAACCCTCGTGGTACTGATGTTCCGGTTGTTTTAGACCTCATGATTCACGATATTGATGCCATATTGAGTGTTGTAAAATCAAAGGTGAAAAATATAAATGCCAGCGGCGTTTCTGTCATTTCCGATACTCCGGATATTGCCAATGCGCGTATCGAGTTTGAAAACGGATGCGTGGCAAACCTTACTTCAAGCCGAATTTCATTAAAAAATATGCGCAAGTCGCGTTTTTTCCAGAAAGACGCCTACATTTCTGTGGATTTTCTGGAGAAAAAATGTGAAGTCGTAAAAATGAAAGACGCTCCGGAAGTACCCGGCGATTTTGATATGATATTGCAAAATGCGGAAGGTGTTAAAAAACAGATTTACTTTGATAATCCGGACGTAGAGGCGAATAATGCCATTCTTGATGAACTGGAAACTTTTGCAGATGCCATCAATAACAACACCACACCAATCGTAACACTGGAAGATGGTACTGAAGCCCTAAGAGTAGCCTACCAAATCATTGATTGCTTCAAAAAATAATTTCAACACTAAATTCAAACCTTTAATAAATGAAAAACATAGCCGTAATCGGAGCCGGAACCATGGGTAACGGAATCGCTCACACCTTTGCGCAAAGCGGATTTACAGTAAAACTAATTGACATTTCAGAAAAGTCATTAGACAAGGGAATGGCAACAATTGCTGCAAACCTTGACCGTATGGTAGCAAAAGGAACTATTACTGAAGACGATAAACTAAAGACAATCAGCAATATCATTACCTATACTGATATTAAAGATGGTGTTGTTGGTGTAGACCTTGTAGTAGAAGCAGCAACCGAAAACGTAGAATTAAAGCTAAACATCTTCAAGCAACTGAACGATGCCTGCTCTCATAACACCATTTTGGCAACCAACACTTCCTCTATTTCTATCACGCAGATAGGTGCTGTAGTTTCACATCCGGAAAGAGTAATTGGTATGCACTTTATGAATCCGGTGCCAATTATGAAACTGGTTGAAATCATCAGAGGTTACAATACATCTGACGAGGTGACAAAAATCATCATGGACCTGTCTGTAAAATTGGGAAAAGTTCCTGTTGAGGTAAACGATTATCCTGGGTTTGTTGCCAACAGAATCCTGATGCCAATGATTAACGAATCTATCGAAACGTTATACAATGGAGTTGCCGGGGTTTATGAAATCGACACCGTAATGAAACTGGGAATGGCTCACCCAATGGGACCATTGCAATTGGCTGACTTTATTGGCCTTGATGTTTGCCTTGCCATATTGAACGTAATGTATGAAGGCTTTAAAAATCCAAAATATGCACCATGCCCTCTTTTAGTAAATATGGTAAGAGCCGGAAAATTAGGAGTGAAATCCGGAGAAGGTTTCTATGACTATTCAGAATCCAAAAAAGCTGAAAAAGTAGCAAAACAATTTATATAATGTTTTAAAGTTTTAAAGTCTGAAAGTTTAAAGTCTAAAGTAGGAAAGATTCTTATTTTAGACTTTTGGTTTTTGATTTATGATTTTGGATTTTAGATTTTGGATTTATGTTTTTAGAGCAGATTAGTTTTATAAATGAATTTATTTACACATAAACCAAACGATCCACTATCCCTTATCAACTATCCACTACTATAAACTATCCACTTTCAACTATCCACTATATTACACTTATGGCAAAAATAATTCCTTTTAAAGCAGTACGTCCTACACGCGACAAAGTGAGCCTGGTGACTTCGCGCTCCTATGACGAGTATTCGCCTGCAGAACTGGCTTCGCAATTGGATTTTAATCCGTTTTCATTTTTACATGTCCTGAATCCTGCTTATGTAAATCAGCAGAAAATAGGACTTGAAAAAAGATTTAAGCTGGTTGCCCAAAAATATCATGACTTTAAAGAGGAAGATGTGCTAATCAAGGAAGAAAAACCTGTTTTCTTTCTGTATGAGATACAAACCAAAACACAGACTTTTACAGGAATAATTGCAGGAACGAGTATTGAAGATTACCAAAATAATGTCATCAAAAAACACGAAGATACATTACAATACCGCGTAGAACTTTTTAAAGATTATCTTCATAGTACAGGATTTAATACCGAACCGGTTCTGATTACCTATCCTGACGATGCCGAATTGACCAATTGGATACTTGAAAAAAAACAGGCTGATTCACTTTATGAGTTCTCTACTACCAAAAGGGAAAAACACATCCTTTGGAAGATTGAAACTCCTGAAGAAATTTCATGGTTGCAGGAAAAATTCGCCGCTATAGGCAATGTGTATATTGCTGACGGACACCACAGGTCTGCTTCTGCTGAATTGTTATATGAAGAAGACAAAGCTTCCGGAAATGAGAATCTCAACTATTTTATGAGCTTTCTGATTGCTGAGAGCAACGTTAAGATATATGAATACAACAGGATTATCCGCGATTTAAACGGACATTCTAAGGAAGATTTTCTTGCCCTGTTATCCAATGAATTCTGGATTAAAAATAAAGAGCAGGAATTATGGAAGCCAACTAAAAAGTTTGAATTCGGGATGTATCTCGACAATGAGTTTTATTCCCTGATTTTAAAAGACGGGCATAGTTTTTCTTCTGTTTTAGAGAGTCTTGACGCACAGATTTTATATACAAAAGTGCTACATCCAATTCTTGGCATTACCGATTTGAGAAATGATGAACGGATTGATTATATTCCCGGAAAACAATCTATCGTAACGATAAAAGAAGTGATTGATGAAGGTGAATTTGAATTAGGTTTTATGCTTTTTCCAACTGATATTTCTGAAATTAAAGAACTGGCAGACAACAACCTGATTATGCCTCCAAAAAGTACGTATATCGACCCGAAATTTAGAAGCGGATTGGTGGTTTATGAATTATAATCTTTTTAAAATGTCAATAAAAAATAACCTTCTTGAAATAAAAGCCACATTGCCGGACAATGTAATGCTTGTAGCCGTTTCCAAAACAAAACCGGTGTCTGACTTAATGGAAGCCTATGAAGCCGGACAACGTGTTTTTGGCGAAAACAAGATTCAGGAAATGGCCGAAAAGTTTGAGCAGATGCCAAAAGATATCGAATGGCACATGATTGGACATGTCCAAACCAACAAGGTCAAATTTATGGCATCATTTGTGAGTCTGGTTCACGGCGTTGATAGTTTGCGGTTATTGGAAGAAATCAACAAACAGGCCCTAAAAAACAATCGGGTTATTGACTGCCTGTTACAGGTCCATATTGCGGAAGAAGAAACAAAATTCGGACTAAGCGAATCAGAACTTAACGAATTATTGCAATCGGAATCTTTTAGCCAATTAAAAAACATAAAAATCAAGGGGTTGATGGGAATGGCAACATTCACTGACAACCAAAACCAAATCGAAAAAGAATTCAAGCATTTGAAATCTGTTTTTGACCGACTGTCCCAAACTCAAAAAGCCAATAATTGCGAGATGAAAATACTTTCTATGGGAATGTCTGGCGATTATCAGCTGGCAATTGATTGCGGAAGCACAATGGTTCGGATTGGAAGTAGTATCTTTGGAACAAGATAATTAAATAATCCTGCAACAATGTTGCAGACTAACAGAAACGCATAAAAGAATTTGTACGCAATATTAGACATAGAAACAACCGGCGGCCAATATAATGAAGAAGGAATTACGGAAATTGCTATCTATAAATTTGACGGACATGAAGTCGTTGACCAGTTCATCAGTCTTGTCAATCCTGAAAAGGCAATACAGCCCTTTGTAGTAAAATTAACCGGCATTAACAATGCCATGTTAAGCAGCGCTCCTAAGTTTTATGAAATTGCAAAACGCATTATTGAAATTACAGACGATTGTATAATCGTAGCCCATAATGCTCAATTTGATTACAGAATTTTGCGTACAGAATTCACCCGTCTTGGTTATGACTACCAACGCAAGAATCTTTGCACTGTTGAATTATCCAAAAAACTGATTCCTGACCAGGTTTCCTACAGCTTAGGAAAATTAGTTCGTGCATTAGGCATTCCTATGGCCGACAGACATAGAGCTACCGGTGATGCTATGGCAACTGTAAAGCTCTTTAAAATGCTTTTGGCCAAAGACCTTGAAAAAGAAATTGTCAAGAGTTTTGTCAAAACCGAAATTGAAAAAGGACTTACTCCAAAACTTCTCGATATCGTATCAAAATTACCTTCCACCACAGGAATTTATTATATCCATAAAGAAAATGGTGACCTGATTTATATCGGTAAAAGCAGAAATATCAAAAAACGCGTCAATCAGCATTTTACCGGAAGTTCTTCCAAATCTAAAAAAATACAGCTGGAAGTTTTTGACGTGACCTATGAGGAAACCGGAAGCGAACTGATAGCACTTTTAAAAGAGGCAGAAGAAATCAAAATCAACAAGCCAAAATACAATCGTTCGCTAAAGAAAACCATCTTTCCCTGGTCACTTTATCAGGAAAAGGATTTGAATGGTTATATTGCTTTAAGAATCCAAAAAACAGATGCCCGAAAAAAGGAACTGGCTTCATTTTCTAGTCCTGCAGAAGCCCAAAGTGCCTTGTTCAAGATAACGGACAGTTATCAGCTTTGCCAGAAAATAAACGGTTTGGAAACTGTAAAAAGCCACTGTTTTCCATATGAACTCAATCAATGTAATGGTGCCTGTATTCAAAAAGAATCATCAGAAGAATATAACATCCGCGTAGAAAGCTTTTTTGAAAATAATGAGTACCAAAAGCAGAATATGATTATCATTGACAGAGGAAGAAATATCCAGGAAAGAAGTGCCATACTTATTGAAGATGGGATTTTCAAAGGCTATGCTTTCTTTGACCTCAATTATCAGGTAAACAATATCGACATCCTGAAAAATATTATCATCCCGATGAAAAGCAACCGGGATTCTAAAAATATAATTTTGAGCTATCTCAAAAAAAAGAAAGTCCTTAAAACCTTATCTTTTTAAGACTTTTAGTAAATTTGATGTAATCGACAACTACTGATTTGGAAATCACTAAAACAGAAAGGCTACGAAATAAGCTTCATGAAATTATCTATGAAGCCGATACTCCATTTGGTAAACTTTTCGACCTCTTTCTGTTATTGTTGATTATTGTAAGTATTGTTGCAGTAATGCTCGAAAGCGTTGTCACAATACGATTGATATATGGTCAGGAACTGGCAGTAATTGAGTGGATTGTCACTATTTTTTTCACGCTTGAATACATAGGGAGAGTAATTGCAGTCAAAAAACCTTTAAAGTATATTTTCAGCTTTTACGGGATTATTGATTTGCTGGCTACCCTACCTACCTACATTGACCTGCTTTTTCCGGGATTACACTTTCTTGTTTCCTTACGTGCCGTCAGACTGCTTCGAATTTTCCGAATCTTAAAACTCGTACATTTTGTTGGGGCGTCAAATCAGCTGGTACGTGCCTTAAAAAAAAGCCGGTTAAAGATTGCCGTTTTTCTCTTTAGTGTTATCGTACTTTGTATTATTCTTGGAACAATCATGTATATGATTGAAGGCCCCGAAAGCGGCTTTACCAGTATTCCTATGAGTATTTACTGGACTATAGTTACTTTAACTACGGTGGGTTTTGGCGATATTACGCCGATTACACCATTGGGGCAATTTGTTTCTATGATAATTATGATTTTAGGATATGGTATCATTGCCGTACCAACCGGATTGGTCACGGCCGAATTTATGTCAAAAGACAAGACGGTGCATCAAAACACTCAGGTTTGCCCTAATTGCAGTGCAGACCATCATAGAGACGATGCAAAATATTGTTACCATTGCGGACATAGCTTATGAAATACCTGATTACCATTATCGGCCCAACAGCCATTGGCAAAACTGCCTTAAGTATCCAACTTGCCAAAAGTTTTAATTGTGATATTATTTCATGCGATTCACGTCAGTTTTTCAAAGAAATGGCTATTGGTACGGCTGTTCCTTCAAAAGAAGAACTCGATGCTGCTGCGCATCATTTCATCCAGAATAAATCTATTCTTGAAAATTATACGGTAGGCGATTTTGAACGGGAAGCCATCAGTCTGCTGGATAAATTATACGAAACGAACGATTGTGCCGTATTAGTTGGCGGTTCCGGGTTATATGTGGATGCCATACTTAAAGGATTTGATAGTTTTCCGGAAATTGACCCGTCCATACGGAAAGAAATTATATCAAACTATGAAAAATCAGGCATTAGCTATCTACAGCAGGAATTAGAAAAACTGGATAAAACTTATTTTGATACTCTTTCAAAAGAAAATCCCCAAACCTTGCAAAATCCCCAAAGGTTGATGCGTTTTGTGGAAGTATCTGTCGGAACCGGTAAGCCGTATTCTTCCTTCCTGAACCGGAAAAAGAACACCCGAAACTTCACTCCAATTATAATTGGACTGGAAGCGGAACGTGCTGAAATGTACGAACGAATCAATCTGCGGGTGGATCTTATGATGCAAGCCGGATTGTTAAAAGAAGCCGAAAGACTCTATCCAAACAAAAACCTGAATGCATTACAGACTGTTGGCTATCGCGAACTGTTCAGCTATTTTGACGGCGATAGTACTTTGGATTTTGCCGTTGAGGAAATCAAAAAAAATACGCGGCATTTTGCCAAACGCCAGATGACGTGGTTTAAAAGAACAGAAAATGTTAAATGGTTTCATTATAAGACTGAAACAGAAAAAGTAATTGACTATATAAAAAAGTTGCTAACCTGACGCAACCTATATCAGTTCTAACCATCTAATTGGAAAATAAAAACCATGAAAAAATTAATACTTCTACTCGCCACATTTCCTTTTTTATTGGCAACACAATGTGACCCTGATGATTCTCCTTGCGGACGCTTTATAGAGATTCACAAGGACGATTTGATTACTATTGAGAATCGCCAGACTGAATATAGTTTAAATGATGTCCTTTGGTTAACCGCTTCAGTTGATAGAAACCAAGAAACATCAGACTCAAATATTGATTTGTTTGAATTGGACCATAAACTTTACTATGATGTTGTGTTAAAAAAAGAATCTGCTTATATTGAATATAACTATCTTACTTTGAGTACACGGACAACAGTTATTGCTCAAGGTGAATCCGAGAGAAATTTTTTTATTTTGATTAGGGACGGTAATTCATTTAAGAACCGAATTGGGATTAGACTTTTAGAATCCGGAAATTACACTTTAACCATTAACAATATACGCAGTTATAAATCTTATAATGGGAATTGCAACTTTACTACTCTTTCCATTTTGACAGACTTTAACGAAATGGATTCAAGTTCATTTTCATTTGTTGTAAATTAGAACATATTAATTATTTATTCTAATTTTATAGAATGCCAATAAGTTCAAATTTTACATCGATTTACAGCCGTGACTGGGAATTAAATTTTACCCATTGTACTCCTAACGGTTATCTTAAATATACAGACTTGTGCAACCTGCTCCAACTCACTGCAGGCGACCATGCCGATATTGGCGGTATCAGTTTTACGGATATGCAGCAACACAATCAGGCGTGGGTATTAAGTAGGATGAAATTGGAGATTGAATCGCTGCCGAAATGGAGAGATATTGTCACTGTAAAGACCTGGATAGTTTCTTTAGAGAATTCACGTTCCGTAAGGGCTTTGGAAATGCACGTTAACGGTAAAAAAGTGATTGGCTGCGAAACCTATTGGGCCGTTTTTAATACCAAATTACGCCGACCGGAAACTTTGGCTCTTCCACATGAGCATTTTGAAAAATATCCTGAACGATTGGCTACCGAAGAACGGGTAAAGAAAATTGACCTTCCGGATTCTATGAAAAAAATAGCTGAACGAAAAGTTGTACTTTCCGATTTGGATATTGTCAATCATGTGAATAATGTAAAATATCTGGAATGGTGTCTCGACCTTGTCAATCCAAAATCCATTCTGAAACAGCAATTGAAAAGCTTTGACATGAATTTCATGAAGGAACTCGTACTTGGTGATGAAGTAGCAATTGATGAAAAAACTGATGCGGACAAATCTATCTTTTCGATTACCAAAAACGGAAAACCTTGTTTTGCACTGGAATTGGATTGGAAATAAGCTAAAAATAAAAAAATTTCAAAAAGAACTTCCCCTTAATTTGGCTTTAAAAAAGCAACACAATCATTATCAAATAATTAGAAGAAATTGAATTTCTTAAATCGAAAATATTTTTTTCAAAAAATGAATTACACATTCCTTCATATTAACATATGTATATCTCAAACAGACGAAATAAGTGGTCTAATCTGATTTTGATTGATTCTAACACATAGACTGTAATATTAGATGTTTAATTGGACAATTATTGATATCTATATTTTAAAGACATGATTTAATATAGAGGAAACCTAATACTTATTGCTTTTCAGAGAAAAACGCCTGAACAAATCAGACGGTTTCATTTTTATAAGGCTACTATGGGCTTTATTATTACTCTTGTTTTGCAAATTCGGCTGGAGTTAATGTTTCTGTTTTTCTGATTTTATTATATTTTATTCCAAAAAACACTATTAATACCAACATCACTGATAAACTAACAAATGCAACTATTTTTATTATTTTTTTCATAAGTAATAGAATTTAACAACTTTTACATACTGATTCCTGAACACACAGATAATACGATTCCGCTTGTTTGTCTCTAGTTTCTTTATCCAAAGATGTAGGTTCCGGACATCCTATTGAACCTATTGCTGCTAAAATTCTACCCCAAAATCCACAACAACTCCAATCAACAGTACCTTTATCAGTCAATTTACAACATGCTCCCTTCGGACTTGTATTTGATAACTTCCTTGCATATTCCATCATCTCAATTTGACCATAATCTAAATACAAATCATGTGAAACATTATGCAGGGCTATATAATGCTCATCTAGTAGTTTTCTGTCCTTATTAATATCATAAGGCTCCATAACTTTTAAAATACTATCTAGCTGGTATATTCTTTTATCCTTCTCAAAATCAGAAATTGTTTTTGAATAAGTTCTTCTTGCCGTGTGTTTAAAGTCACTTTTATTAACAACTTGGTTAGAAACATGTGCATTTTTTTGTAAATTCTCTGATTCAGAGCAAGATAATAGCACTAATAGTACAGAAATAAAAAAGATTTTTAAAGATTTTTTGGCGTGTATCATAATTTTAAGTTTAATATGTATCAAATATAACATATTTTAAATATTTATAACTATTGAAACGTTTTATTTCAAAAATCTTTTCCAACAATTGATTATTCGCTTGGATTTACCATATATAACTTTCCATGACCTCTTTACTATTGCGGTCTGAAGTAATTTTTCAGTCCTTAGTTTGTCATTTTTCGATTGCTAGTTGTCTGATTTTTCATTTCTTTTAATTGAATTGTTTAAATTCAACAACTTTAAGTATACTTGATTATAGTTATAGGCAGACCAGTAAATCAATAGGTTATCATTCTTTATTTCAATAAAAGTAATAGAAGTATATTTATAAAAAAAAAGACCCTCTTGAATTAGAGAGTCTTGAAAGTTAAAACATATTTGTTTTAAAAAAAGCTCCAATTTCTTGAAGCTTTTCTCGTATTATTCTGAAACTTTGTTTTTGACTACCAGTCTAAAACCTTCACCGTGGATGTTCAAAATTTCTACATCCTCGTCTGCTTTCAAGTATTTTCTCAATTTTGCGATGTAAACGTCCATACTTCTTGAAGTAAAGTAGTTGTCATCACGCCAGATTTTTGTCAGCGCCAATTCTCTCGGCATTAAGTCGTTTTCGTGAACCGCAAGCATTTTAAGCAATTCGTTTTCTTTTGGGGAAAGTTTAATCGGTTCTTCGTCTTTATATGTCAAGAAACGTAATTTTGAATTCAGGTGAAAATTTCCAATCTGGAATTCAAATTTGGTATTGTCTGCTTTGCTATCTGAAGCCTTTCTCTGGATGATAGCTTTGATTTTCATCAATAATACTTCAGAGTCAAATGGCTTGTTCAAATAATCGTCTGCTCCTACTTTGTAGCCCTTCAGCACATCTTCTTTCATCGATTTTGCTGTTAAGAAAATCAAAGGAATGTCTTTATTTTTCTCTCTGATTTCTTTTGCTAAAGTATATCCGTCTTTATAAGGCATCATTACGTCAAGTATGCACAAATCGAAGGTATCTTTTTTAAATTTCTCGAAACCTTCCATCCCGTTTTTAGCCAAGGTAACCTCGAAATCGTTGAGACTCAGATAATCTTTTAAAATTGAACCAAAGTTAGGGTCATCTTCGACTAGGAGGATTTTCTTGTTTACATTTTCCATAGCTTAATTAATTAGTGGTAATTTTATAATGAAGGTGCTACCCTTCCCTTTTTCGCTTTCTACAAATATTTGACCGTTATGGTCGTCTACAATTCTTTTCACGTAGGCCAATCCCAAACCGTGACCTTTTACGTTATGCAAATCTCCGGTATGTTCTCTGTAGAACTTCTCGAAAATTCTTTTTTGAGCCGCCTTACCCATTCCTTGTCCCTGGTCTTTTACTTTAATCAGGATAAAGTCCTTGACATTTTCTGTATAAATATCAATTATCGGGGCTTCCGGCGAATATTTTATCGCATTGTCCAGAATGTTTACCATTACGTTAGTAAAGTGAACATCGTTGACCAGCGTTGTTGTTCTTGTTGCATTAAAATGCGTTCTTATTGTTCCCTGCCTGTCTTCAACAATCAAATTCACATGTTCTACGGCATCTTCAACTATCGTTTGCACGTCGATTGGGTCCTTAGTAATTTCGAGCTCTTTCTTCTCCAACTTGGAAATTCGGAGCACATTCTCAACCTGGGCATGCATACGTTTGTTTTCGTCTCTTATCATTTGAAGATAGCGGTGTACTTTTTCCTTATCTTCAATAATCTTAGGGTTCTTGATTGCATCCAAAGCCAGATTTATGGTAGCAATAGGTGTTTTGAACTCATGCGTCATATTATTGATGAAATCCGTCTTGATTTCTGAAATCTGGCGCTGCTTTATCAATTGGTTCAAAGCACTTGCATAGGCAATGATGATAATCAGGGTAAATGTGATTGACAAAATCGTAATTCCTATCAAATCTGTAAAAAGAAATTTCTTTTTTTCCGGAAAGCTTACCAGCAGTTGGTACTTGCTTTTTCCATCGCTATCGGTCAGGATAGGTGTCTGGAAAGTAGAATTCTTGTCAAACTTAAAATTGTCTGACCTGATTTTTGTAGCAAGGCCATCACTGTAAATACCAAATTCGAAAGGTGTCTTTACTTCATACTGCTTCAGTTCCTGTTGCAACATTTTTTGCAACTTTTCTTTTGAAACCCTGTCTTTCAAAGGTTTTGTTTCTGCAATATCTTTATAGAACATATCGAATTGTGCTCTTTCAAGCATTTCGATATTTCCAGATTTTTCAATTGTAATATCTGGAGTGGTATTTTTCTGGATGCCCGAATTGTCAATCGGTTTGCCTGAATATATTTCGGTTCGGCGTTTGGAAATAAAATTTTGCGCCTTAACCGAATCTTTTTTCTTATCAAAGAACGTCAGATTGATATTATAATCCTCTGCAATAATGTTGTTTGAATAAATTATAGTTTCGTTTGTAACTTTGTTCTTCTGCACAAGAACGAAGTCCAGCAATTGGCTTGGGTTTGGGTCTTTTCCAATGCTGTCACGCAAAATGTTATACTGATTTACAATTGTATAAGTTTCCTGCTGCTTTAATTTCTCTGAAACATTCCCTATAACCTGTTGTACATGGTATTTAAATTGTTCTTCGTTATTATTGAAAGATGTATTAATCAAATATAACTGAACCAAAATAATTCCTATCAAAGATAGGCTCATTAACACAACCAGTAAGCGAAACAATGTCTTATTCATCAAAAACAAAATTAACATTTTAACATTTAATCAATGAATACATTAACCAAACATTAACATCTAATTCATAAATTATTGATTTCTTAATAGGGTAATTATGTTTTCTGCAGATTGTTTTGCTTTTTCCAATTCGATGTTTTCGATTACAAAATCGCTCATAGACTTTTTTGTCTCATCATCCCATTGGTGTGACATTCGCTGTTCTACAGCTTCTCTTGTCACAGCATCGCGCTTCATGACTCTTTGTATGCGGTTTTCTTTCGGAGCTGTGACCAAAATAATTTTATCACAGTCTTTATAGCTTCCACTCTCAAAAAGAATAGCAGCTTCTTTAACCACCAGTGGATAATTGTTATGCTGTTTTACCCAATTCTGAAAATGAAGATAGACTTCGGGATGGATGATGGCATTGTATTTTTTAAGTTTTTCCGGGTCCTGAAAAACCAGTGCCGCTATTTTTTTTCTGTCGATTTTACCATTTTCCAGTATATCATCTCCAAAAAGGGCAATAACCTTAGCAATTACATCGGCAGTATCGAGTATTTTTTTCGCCTCGGTATCAGCAATATAAACCGGAATTCCGAGTGATTCTATATGTTTGGCAATAGAACTTTTTCCGCTTCCTATTCCCCCTGTCAGACCGATGATTTTTGTCATGATGTTGATAATTTATTTTTTAAAAAACAGCTCCGGAAATACTTCCTGAGGTTTCTTTTTCAGCACTTTGATATTCCAAAACGATTTCAGAAAGCCCGTGCCGTAGCCATAAAACTGTGTTACTACTGCTATCAGGGAAAAGAATCCTATTTTCAGGCTTTTATTCTGAAAAGTGGAAACAATAAAAATCGCTAAGAAATAAAAACCATATATGGCCAGAAAAATGCCTGTCCAGAAAAAAGAAAATACCACCGAAGCAAGGAATCCCAAAAGAAAGAGCGTTGGAAAGAAAAAGGTCAGCTTACTGTATTCCGGATACCAACTATCCAATATGGGTCTGGCCTTGCCGAACTTGTTTACCTGTTTGTAGAATTTTGACCAATCGATTCTTCTTTTATGATAGACATAGACTTTTGGGAACAATCGTGTTTCAAAATTCATTTTCCAAAGTCTTATGGAAAGGTCGGGGTCCTCTCCGGGATGGATGTTCCCAAAGCCCTGGCTGGCCTCAAATGCTTTTTTAGACAATCCCATGTTAAAACTTCTGGGCTGGAATTTGTCTATTTTTTCAGAACCTCCGCGAATTCCTCCAGTTGTCAAAAATGAGGTCATGGAAAAGTTGATGGCTTTCTGTATGTCTGAAAAGCTGTCTAGAGCTTTGTCAGGACCTCCAAAACAATCCACATAATTCAGTTCCAATGCTTTTTCTGCTTCTGACAAATAATCCTGCGGGAGAATACAATCAGAGTCCAGAATCAGAAAATAATCTCCCTGGGCTTTTCTCATTCCAAAATTTCTGGAATCTCCCGGACCTGAATTTTCTTTGAAATAGTACGAAATGGTGAGTCTTTCCTGGTAAGTATCAATAATATGTCGGCACCGAATAGTAGAACCATCCTCAATTACAACAACCTCAAAGGGCTTGTCGTATTTCTGCAAAACCAAACTTTGTAATAATTCGTCGATTTCGTCCGGCCTGTTATAGACCGGAATTATAAAAGAAAATTTCATACGGAATTTTAAACTTTAACAAAGATAACTTTTATAAACAAAAAAACCATCCCGTTAGAGGATGGCTTTTATAGCTTTTTAAAAACTATTATTTTTTGACAATCTTTACATTTTTCATCACATTGCCTATTGCCGCTTTCAAAATGTAGGTACCTTTTGGTAGTTGTGAAAAATCAAGCTGTTCCTGCATAGCATCTAATTTTTTTGAAAAAACTCTTTGCCCTAAAAGATTATAGATTTCCACAGAATCAATGTTTTCAGAAGCTACCAGATTTAACCTGTCTGATACCGGATTAGGATAATATTTAAAAGCGATCGCCTCAAAATCATCAGTTCCCAGGTTAATTCCTGCCGTAACAGCAAGCCTGCCACTACTTTCACAGCCATTTATGGTTTGTGATGCATAATAGGTTGTACCACTCACCAATATTGTTGATAATGGCAGTCTGTTTCCATCTGCATCATACCAAATGATATCGCTTCCGTTAACAACAAAATCAGCCAACGTCTGTCCTGTTACGAAATCCTGTACAGGACTACCGGTTGGTTCCGCTACAGTTCCGCTACAAATTATTTGTCCATGAGAAAAATATCCTGAAAAATCAGACACTCTGATTGATGAATAAGTATACAAATTGTCTGCGGCAACTATTGAAGCCGGAGAAAATACCGCATATTCGCCATTTGCTGTTGCTGATTTCAGCATTTTACTGTTTGTGGTTATGCCTGCATCTACTATCCTGACATTTGCATTCAGTAAATTTGCGTTTCCGGCAATGAGTAAGGCTTCCCAACGGTTATTGGAAAGTGATGAAACATTTGACGGGAAAGTTCCTGAATTTGCCACAAATGCCTCTCCTTTTATTTGTAAAGCACCTCCCGATGTTGACGGGTCAATATAAAATGGCAAATAACTTCCGTCTTTTCCAACCGGATAGATTGTCACATTAGAATACGTACCTACTGCCGTTCTGTTGTTACCGAAGGTTCTTGCCAAAGGTCCGTTGATATATGCTGTAGCAGAGCCACCTGCAATATCACCAGCCACAGTTGCCGTTCCAACCGTTAGTAAATTAGTATTTGAAGTATTTACCTTGCCTTCATTAAGAGTCAGGGTTCCGCTTAATGATACAGGCGAATTTAAGGTTACACCCGCCGTACTTCCGTTATTGAACACCATATTTGTAAAATTAGCGGTAGGCGAAGCCGTAAGATTTCTTATGATTCCGTTGTTAGTAAGCTGCTGTAAGTTTAAGCTTGGGCCAAAAGCCACCGTTGATTCGTTTACGAATCTTGCGTTTGCAAAGAAAAAACCTGTCGTTGACGTGAGTATACCTCCTGTATTGACCATTGCGTTACCATTTAAATAGACGGTAGAAATACGGCACTCGGCACCATTATTAATCGTAAGGTCTCCATTAACCGGAACCGGATAGGTACTCGTAAGATAACGATTTGTTCCTTCCGGACCTTCTACAATGACATTTCCTAAAGGCAAACCTGTTACCGTTGCCCAGCAATTTACCCTGAATCCGTTTGTGGCATTACCGCCAGATTGTGCCGATACACCATCACCGAATCGGATTGTATGTCCGGATGTCACATTTACAGAGCCATCAAAAGCTCCATCAATCCTTAAAACATCATTGGCAGTTGTTGAAGCATGCGGGTCGACTATTGTGAGTATTCCTCCAGTCCAATTCAGGCTTTCAGAATCTTCCGGAATGATGTTGATGATTCGGGTTCCATTAGGCACACTGGTTGCAGCATTACCCGAATTTCCATCCACATTGATATTCCCCCCACTTTGAGAAAATACCGAACCAAAAGAAGTCGAAATATTACCGTTCACATTCAGGGTTCCGGCAGTGACTTCTAAAACTCCCAAAACATTTAATGTATTGTTATTGTCTGTACATCCCACAACCAAATCACCTCCGGAAACCGAAAGCTTACCTCCAAGTGAAACCGTAAGTCCCTTGCAGCTATTTCCGGCTGAATTTATACTCACGGTATGGTTAGGTGCAATGCTTACTATTTCATTACAGTTAGGAACGTTTCCTTTGCTCCAAATGGCAGCATTGTTCCAGTTTCCACTTGCTATTGAAGCATTAGGCGTGTCCGCAAAAGCAAGGCCAATATAAAGCGGTGATTGGGTTAACTGCGCCAATGTCAATCCTGTTCTTTGTCCCATTGGAAGGTTTGTCCCGTTGAGATGTGTTCCTTCGACTGCTGCTGTTTCCCTGATAATCCTGCTGTTTCCATTGGAAGCCAAATAAGCATTTTGTCCAATAAGCGCGATGTTGTATGTAGCTGAAACAGGCACAGTGCCCGGAGTCGAAAACGTCCAATTCCCGTCATATTTTGAATCCAGCACATAACCGGAATCAGAAATTGACGATGCAGAAGTTGTAGCTGCATCAACATATTTACAAGCTATCTGCCCTCCTGCTGTTGGCGTGACACGCTGTACATAGGCAGCCCTGTTAATTCCGGTACCGCTAATAAAAGGATATCTGCCTAAAGCGGCCGTTGGCTGACTTCCAGCAGTCAATGCAGTTCCGGTAGCCGTATTTGCCCACCATCTTGAAAAAGTTCCAGACACAAATCCTCCGGAAGTGTAGACAAGTGCTCCAATGGCATTATTTCCTGTTCCAGCAGCTACTCCCGTACCTAAAATCAGCGTATTGCTTCCCAAGGCCACTTTTCCTTTGGTGAAAGTAAGATTACCACCTACTCTCAAATCATTAAAGTTCCAGGTTATTACTCCTGTAGAAGAATTGTTGAATGTGAGGTTCCTGATGAGATTGTTTGTAAATGTACCTGTTCCTCCAATTGTTTGAGGAATTATACCGTCAAATGTCAAAATATTATTAACTGCCGTTCCTTTGGAAAGGTCAATATTACCATTATTTGTCAGATTTCGTGAAACCACCAGGCTTTTTCCTGTCGTACCGGCAAAAGCATCCAGATTACCTCCCGTGTTGACCAACAAATTACCCTTTACCGCAAAAGTAGCAGCAGCCGTTGCATAGTTCAGGGTTCCGTTTATGACAAGGTCGTTTATGGCTAAATTATTTACGTTAAGGGTTACTGTTGTTCCTGTTGAAACAATTGCATTGTCTGCGCTAGTCGGAACCGCATTTATATCCCAGGTAGCGGGAAGATTCCAGTTTCCTGACGCTACCGATGTAAAAGTCCTTGGCGGATTGGATATCATAGAAACCTGATCGATTGCTGCAGGCGGATTCACGACATCTAAAATATCAGATTTCCAACTGAATACGAGCTTATAAGAATTTCCCGGCACAACAGCAAGAGAAATATTGGCGGTACTCCAGTTTGTAGAACTTAATTTATACAATGTTCCTATTTGATAGTTTGGCGGTATCGGAACCCCAGATACAGGATTGTAAGAGGAAGGCACCAAAAAGGCTTTCATATTATCCCAGTCATTGGTTCCTGTTCCTTCACCTCCAACTTTCCATCTAAAGGAAAGTGTAATTTTAGGTTCGTTGGCGGGAACGGTTATATTCTTATACAAATGGATTACCGAACTTGTTTGCGAATATTGCCAGGTCGCACCTCCTGTTGACGATACAAAAGCACAGTTTGTTCCAGCTCCTGCAACAGGAACATTTCCAACATTCCAGCTATCAACAGAGGCATTTACTGCATTCCATCCATTGGCAGCTAATGTATTTCCATTTTCAAATCCACCATCTGTAGTTGGATTTATTAAAGTAGTCTGGGAAAAAGTGCTTGTGGAAACTAATAGCAATAAAAATTTTAAGAATAGTTCTGCTTTTGCTCTTTGTGAGATAGGGCCAAAGTAATTTTTTTCCATAAGTTAATTATTTGGGGTAAAATACTTTACGAAAGTATAAAAAAAGCCACCAAAAAAGGTGGCTTTTCATAATATTTTGACGAATTGATTATTCCTTAACGATTTTTAATGTCTTAACCTGATTGCCAACATTTACTTTTACCAGATAAGTTCCACCTGCTAAAGCTGACATATCAATCTGGCTTTCTGTCGCATTGATTTTCTTTGAAAGAACCTGCTGTCCTAACAAATTAAATATGGCAACATCAGACATGTTTTCTGTATAAGACAAATGAAGCCTGTCTTTAACCGGGTTAGGATATACTTTGAAGCTCATATTATCAAAAGATGTCGTCTTCAAAGAAGAATCATAGGCCGATATACCAAAACTTCCCGTACTGTCATTTGAATACTCATAAACTCTCAAATATAATGTTGAACCTGGAGTCTGTCCTGATAATACAACTAAAGAATAAGCTCCTTCACCACCATCATCATCACAACCCACCTGAACTAAAGAACCGCAAGCTCCGGAATATACGGTAACCACCGTATCCAATCCGCTTGCACCTGTGCTTGAATTTCCTGTTTCAATAGTCAGGTTACCACTAGGCGGTACAACTACAGAGAACCAGACATCACCACCGGAATATCCGTTACAGTTTACCGGTACAGTTTCTGTAGAACTTGCTGTAGCTCCAACATTGGTTCCGTCTGTTGGAACAAAAGTTGCCGTAGGCGTTATGGCTACTGCGTTAGCACAATTATCATTTACCGGAGGACAAGCTGTCTGGTTTTGTGCCGGGCTTGTCACTACACAGTTTGCATCCTGATTGTTTGCTACTGTAAGAATTACGGATGTGTTATTTGGATATGGCCCGAATTGAACCGTACCTGCAGCCGTTACCTGTTGTGCCGGACTTGATTGATTGTCTGTAACAGTCAAAGAAGTTGCCGTACCCAAACTTGTTATGTTTGCATTAACAAAGAATCCTGGTGAAACGGCACAGTTTGATGTTCTGCTGAATGTAACTGCTGGAGCTATACAGGTATTTTCCGTAATATTCAAGGTATACGCAAAGCTTTGTGGCGATGGAAAAGTGGAAAGAACAATATAGTATGTTGTTCCGGCAGTAACAGAAAACTGATTGATTTCCCTATTCCCGATATCGCTTCCGGAAGCACAGGCAACAGCTGCCGTTCCAATATCACTACAACTTGTATAGACTAAGATTCCTGACCATGCTGCTGCTCCTGGAATTCTTATGTTAATTGATGTGTTGGTTGTTGGCGTATAAGCATATACAACATCATCACCATTCAAATAATAGTTTGAAGTACCAGAACAACCTGAATTTCCTCCATTTGGAAAATCATAATCATCACCATACAGGTTCGTATTATCGGTTGTGGTATATGGCAAGCTTGTCACTACAATTGGATTTCCACATACAGAACCTACCGGCGGCACACCTATGCAAACATTAAAAGTTGAAGTAGCCCCTGTGTCTGAAGAATTACTAAATACCCTTACATAATAAGTAGTACCTGCTGTTAATCCTGAGGCAGTACTCACGTCATTATCACTTACATATCTGCTGATTAAACCTCCTCCGCAAGTTCCTTCCAATACTTCATGCACAAGATCTGTTGGAGACCCGGCCACGTTCAAAAGCGAAATTTTATGTACCGCCTGGGTAGCTACAAATTTATACCAAACGTCATCATTTGGAGTACCTACACCATTATCTCCTTCTCCTGAATCTGTTGCCGAAGTCAGGTTTCCTGGCGAAACTGCGGCACAACTAGCATTTGGATTTACGGTAAGCGTTACAGCTCCGGAACAATTATCATTTGCAGGTGGGGGTGGAAATGTTCCCACACAAAGGTCAAAAGTTGTATTCGCATTAGTATTGGCTCCATAGCTGAATACCCTTACGTAGTATGTAGTTCCCGGAGTAAGACCGCCAATAGTGCTTGTGTCAGGGTCACTTATATTCAAGCTGATAAGACCGCCTCCACAAGTTCCTTCCAATACTTCATGTACTAAATCGGTCGTATTTCCAACTACATTTGAAAGCTGGACACGGTGTGTTGTTGCGGTAGCTACAAACGAATACCATACGTCATCATCCGGAGTTCCGGCACCATTATCCGGCTCACCGGAATCTGTTGCTGATTTAAGTGTACCCGATGTTTTCACAGTACATAATAAATTTGAATTTACCGTTAATGCTATTGCTGCGGAACAAATATCGTTCGCCGGACTGGTTGTAAATGAAACCGTTCTCCAAGGACTTTGAGTAGCAGTACAGATTGTTCTTAAATGAAAATAATAGGTTGTGCCTGGTGGCAAACTTGAAGTTGAATAGGTATTAGCTGTTATTGATGTACCGGCACCTGAAGGATCCGCACTCGTTGTATTCAAAACATATTCAAAACCTGTAACTCCTGCGGTAGCATCCCAGTTGATTGTAGCACCACCCGGATTCAATGAGGCTACAGCCAATCCTGTTGGCGCACCGCAAGCAATTGAACGAATTGTTGGCGAGCTGAAACAAAAACCATAATTCCAATCCGGACCGGCAAGATCGTCATCATAAAAAATACGATATCTGAATCCTGTTAATTGTGCCGGAGTAAAAGTAGAAATGTTAAGCCCTTCGGTTAAATAAGTTGTTTTGGGGATAGTACAAAAGTTATCAGTTATACTAGTATTGTTACCAGGAATTGAGCTTGAACCCCATGGAACCCACGTTGAAGTAGCTGCATTCCAGTACTCAAATCTCAGAACATCATTATCCAAATAACGATATCCATATTGCACTGTTATTTCTAATGTGGTCTCACCAGCTGTGAAAGCCGGCGTCAGATTGATTACAGGAGATTCGGCCGCAATATTATCATCATGCGGATTTCCTGCATCATCATCGTCATAAGCAAAAAAGGCTGTAGTTCTTGGATCAGATTCGAAAGCATTAGGATCCGAATTGTAGGTGCCCGTTATTGTCCAGGCGGGGTTTGGCCAGTTCGCTGATTGGTTCAGCGTCTGGGAATTGACTTGCCAGCATAGCAGGACAAGCAATACGTAGATTTTCTTCATATTGTTTAAAAGTTTAGTTAATACACTGCAATATAACCAATTATTTTAATATAATTTTAAGATTTGAAGAATAAATATTTATCCTTAAAAATGCCTTATTTTGCTATATTCTTACCAAAAAACATTAATTTAAAAACACATCTACGTTCAATTTATTCTTGTTTTAGAATGATAAAAGCGGTCTTAAGGAACCGCTTTTTTAAAATATAATAAAACAAAAAATCCCGGCTACTTTAGCTGGGATTTTTATTTTAAAAGTTATCTCAATTTATTAATTTATTGTTTGATTACTTTAATTGTCTTAATCTGATCGCCTACAGCAACTTTTACCAAGTAAGTTCCTCCTGCCAGGCTTGACATGTCAACAGAAGCATCTGTAGCTCCGATTGTTTTTGTAAGTACTTGCTGTCCAAGTAAATTAAAGACAGATACATTAGAAATTTCTTGTGTGTATGACAAGTTCAATACGTCTACAACAGGGTTTGGATATGCTCTGAAGTTATTATCCTTAAATGTAGTAGTGGTTAATGAGGCATCATAAGCTGAAATTCCAAACGATCCTACAGAGTCGTTGCTATATTCATATACCCTAATATATAATGTAGCTCCCGGAGTCTGTCCTGTTATAGCTACTTTGGAGTAGCTTGTACCACCACTGTCATCGTTGCAACCTAGCTGAACCAAAGAACCACAAGTTCCTGAATACACCGTTACAACACTGTCAAATCCGGTTGCCCCGGTACTTGAATTTCCTGTTTGAATAGTTATGCTTCCGCTTGCCGGAACAACTACGGAATACCATACATCTCCTCCGGAATATCCACCACATATTGTTGGCGCAATTTCTGAACTTGCAGTAGCACCCACATTTGTTCCGTCAGTAACGTTACCAAAAGCACTTGTAGGTGTTAATACTATAGCTCCTGAACAATTATCATTAACCGGAGGCGATGGTGGTACAGTAACACAAACCGTAAATGTAGTAGATAACGTAGAAGCATAAGAATAGATTCTAAAGAAATAAGTATTTCCAACAGTCAGGCCGGTCAAATTTACAGGTGAGTTTGGAGTATCCTGACAAACTATTGAAGCACCTCCGCATGAATCGAATACCTGCGTAACAATATCTGAAGTACCACTTCCTGCTACATTCGTAATTATAATACTAAGTGCAGTTTCTGTAGCAACAAATTTATACCAGACATCATCGTCAGCCGTTCCCGCGCAACCTGGCAAACTTTGAGTCGCTCCAACTGTAGTTCCGTTAACCGGTGAAGAACAGGTCACAGAAGTACCGGGAATCAATAAAACTGCGTTAGCACATTCATCATTTACCGGAGGACAAACTGTCTGCGTTTGTGCCGGACTTGTCACCACGCAATTTACATCCTGATTATTTGCTACTGTAAGAATTACTGACGTGTTGTTAGGATATGGCCCGAATTGAACCGTACCTGCAGCCGTTACCTGTTGTGCCGGACTTGATTGATTGTCTGTAACAGTCAAAGAAGTTGCCGTACCCAAACTTGTTATGTTTGCATTAACAAAGAATCCTGGTGAAACGGCACAGTTTGATGTTCTGCTGAATGTAACTGCTGGAGCTATACAGGTATTTTCCGTAATATTCAAGGTATACGCAAAGCTTTGTGGCGATGGAAAAGTGGAAAGAACAATATAGTATGTTGTTCCGGCAGTAACAGAAAACTGATTGATTTCCCTATTCCCGATATCGCTTCCGGAAGCACAGGCAACAGCTGCCGTTCCAATATCACTACAACTTGTATAGACTAAGATTCCTGACCATGCTGCTGCTCCTGGAATTCTTATGTTAATTGATGTGTTGGTTGTTGGCGTATAAGCATATACAACATCATCACCATTCAAATAATAGTTTGAAGTACCAGAACAACCTGAATTTCCTCCATTTGGAAAATCATAATCATCACCATACAGGTTCGTATTATCGGTTGTGGTGTATGGTAAAGCTGTAATTAGGATAGGATTTCCACATACAGAACCTACGGGCGGCACCCCTACACAAACATTAAAAGTTGAAGTAGCCCCCGGATTTGATGAATTACTAAATACCCTTACATAATAAGTAGTGCCTACCGTTAATCCCGAGGCAGTACTAACATCAGCATCACTTACATATCTGCTGATTAAACCTCCTCCACAGATTCCCTCCAATACTTCATGCACCAGATCTGTTGGAGAGCCTGCCACGTTTAAAAGTGAAATTTTATGTACCACTTGTGTAGCTACAAATTTATACCAAACATCATCATTTGGAGTGCCTACACCATTATCTCCTTCTCCGGAATCTGTTGCCGAAGTCAGGTCTCCAGGCGAAACCGCAGCACAGCTTGCATCCGGGTTTACTGTAAGCATTACGGCATCGGCACAGTTGTCATTTGCTGGTGGTGGTGGAAAAGTTCCCACACAAATATCAAAAGTTGTAGTCGCATTAGTATTAGCCCCATAGCTGAATACCCTTATATAGTATGTGGTTCCTGGAATAAGACCATTTACAGTACTTGTGTCGGGGTCGCTTATATTCAAGCTGACAAGACCTCCTCCACAATTTCCTTCCAGTATCTCATGCACTAAATCTGTTGGAGTTCCGGTTACATTCAAAAGCCGGACACGATGTGTTTCTGCTGTGGCTGTAAATGAATACCATACATCATCATCAGGAGTTCCGGCTCCATTATCCGGCTCACCGGAATCTGTAGCACCCAATAATGTACCAGCTGTTTTGACTGAACATAATAAGTCTGCATTTACTGTTAAGGCAACCGCATCAATACAGTCGTCATTTACCGGAGGATCCGGAAGCGTCTTGAAGCTTCCCGTAGTCCAGGTACTAAATTCCGAACCGCAATTATTCCTAACATGGAAATAATATGTTGTGTTTCCTGCTAAAGAAGAAGCAGTATATGGAGTCGCAGCAATCTGAGTTCCTGCACCTGTAGGACTTGTGGCTACCTGATCAAACACATATTCATATCCCGTAGAACCTGCAACAGCATCCCAGGAGATAGTTGCACCAGCATTTGTTATTCCTGAAAAAGATACATTTACAGGCGATTCACAACTTGGAATAGCTTCAACCAAGAAATTGTCAACATAAAAATTGTAATCTGGAGTATCGTCAACAGGTCCGTCTGTCGCATAGAATGCGAACTTAGTGTTTGCTCCAGTATAAGCAGGAAGGTTTACAGAATATAAAGCTCTTGCATTAGTTGGAGAGTTTGTGGAATCCCATGTATGCAAAACTGTCCAGGTAGCACCATTATCTTGTGATGCCAGGAAAACAACTTTGTCATCAGACCCCATCCCGGAAAAATTTGCTGCATAATAATCCTTTGCTGCATATTCAAATCTAACCCTGTAGCTTCCGGCACTCATATTGATTGCCGGTGATATTAACCATCCTTTTCTATTAGAGCTATATAGGTTAACTCTTGCAGAACCTATAGATCCATTATTTAAAAATCCATCTGCCACCCAAATTCCCGTTCCTATACTTGTTGGTCCTGATACTTCATCCCCACCAGTACCTTTTGACCAACATATTGGAGGGAAAGCCGTGCCATTAAAATCTTGAAGGTAAGTAGGTGTATATGCTGCACAAAGCGTTGTGAAGCTAGTCCCAACCCAAACACTCTTATCGCCAGGACCACAATTTGATCTTACCCAAACATAGTGCTGCGTTGCAGAAGGCAATCCTTCAAGATTTTTTGTGGTTATCCCTGCGCCTACAGAACCTGTTGGAGTTGCTGAAGGAAGTGGTGTCGTTGCAGAAGTACTCAAATAGTATTCATAACCTTCTGAAGGTGCAACCGCAGGAGCTGTCCAGTTGATTGTTGCACTGTTTGATGCAACGTTTGCCGAAGCTACTCCTGCCGGAAAATTACATGACACATTAAAACCGAAAGCTATTAAAGGCCTTCTAAAGTCTGAAGAGCCTAAAGACGCCGGAAGCGTGCCTGAATTATTATTCGAATACTTTGTGGTATTAGAATCATTGGTATTGATACATGGAGCAGTATATTCATAATTCCATGTGATTTCGGTACTTGCAGTTGTATTAGTATATTCAAAGAAAACGGCTAAATTTTGCTCTCCGGAATAGGTAAAAGGAGTTGACAAAACAAATTTTTTCCATCCTTCTGATGACCCAATCGCAGTTGCGGGGTTAGAATCATAAACCGATGTAGCTCCGGTTATAGCCGTAGCCCAATCCAAATTTCCACTACCCCAGGTCGTGTTTGTGGTTTCTTTCAAATAAATCTTAAAATTTGGAGTTCCGGCCATTGTTCCTGTAGCAGTCATCCTTTTAAAATAGACAGTATCCAGAACCTGACCTGCAATTCCCGTTAATTGAGAACGAGGATAGATTACCGCAATACGATTCGCGGAATTCGCGCCAGCCACACTGTACATGGGACCATACATGTTAGATCCGAAATTGGAACTATAACACGATGTTATTTCCCATGTTTGTCCATAGGACAAACAACTGACAAACAGCATCAGCAATAATGTAATTTTTCTCATAAATAAAGTATAAATTGATTAATAAAACACTACCTGATAAAACTCGTTGAGTGCAATTAAATGATTGATTTGATACCTTCAACCTGACCGTTAAAGCTAAATTTATTGGTAAATTGGGCCAAAGTTAAGGCCGCGAAAAAAACCTTTGAAGGTGACGTTTCACATTTTGTCTTTGTAGATTATAACTCTAAGATGATAAAAACTATCACTGCAATAGCTAAAAACAACCTTGTTTCACGATATCAAATTTTGAAAATTGAACCTCTACTCTTATAAGGATTTTCGAGTTACTCCTAACACGCGTGTATATTTTTGGAAGCTTTATTTCTTTCCTTGTTATTACTGATACTGATAAAAATCATAAAAGAATGACCAAAAGAATTTTGGATTTTGCCATTTTGATTAAGATAAAACTAGCACTAAAAAACACAAGAGCCGCTACACTAAAGTGTAGATTTTTAGTCAAGAATTAAATTCTACCCTTTTGTGTAGTATTTGAATTTATAATTTATCATCCGTTTATGTGTAATTAAATGATTTGTTTTGATATCATTAATTGGTCTATTTGTTGATGAATCGGATTAAATTCAAATGTGGATAGAGAATTTCATAGCAAGTAAGCGGGGGACTTATGCGTACTGATAATGAGCAGAAAAAGAACACCTGATGTCAAGAAAAATATCAGAAAACGCAAAACTAAAAAGCGAGGCAGTAAAATTTGTTTTGTCAAATAACTTATAAATGAAGGGACTTTTGTCTGATAGACGGTTTTAGAATACTATTAATGTGATTTGACATATTGGATATTTGATGCCAAAATTGACATTATTTGTGCTATTAAAAGTTAGGTAATTTCTGTTTATAAACAAAAAATCCCGGCTACAAATGCAGCCGGGATTCTTTTTAAAAGTTATATCAAATTATTGTTTGATTACTTTAATTGTCTTAACCTGATTGTCTACAGCAACTTTCACTAAGTAAGTCCCTCCAGCCAGGCTTGACATATCAACAGAAGCGTCTGTAGCTCCAATTGTTTTTGTAAGTACTTGCTGCCCCAGTAAATTGAAGACAGACGCATTAGAAATTTCTTGTGTGTATGACAAGTTCAATACGTCTACAACAGGGTTTGGATAAGCTCTGAAATTAGCATCACCGAATGTAGGAGTACTTAATGACGCATCATAAGCAGCAATTCTAAATTCACCTGTATTCGATAAAGCTGTACCATATCTCCAAACTCCTACATACAATGTTGCTCCCGGTGTTTGGTTTGTCAAGGTTAGTATTGAGAAGTTATCATCTCCTGAATCATCATCACAAGCGATTTCAGTTAATGAAGCACAAGTTCCTGAAAATACACTTAAAATGCTATCCGCCAATGTAGATCCCACTTTAGATTTTGTTTCAATAGTCAAACGTCCGGAAGCAGGAACGACTACAGAATACCACGCATCTTCAGTACGGTTTGGCTGACACGCATATGATAAACCTGTTACAGTTATTGCCCCTGTCAGGGTTCCTACTATCGATCCGGTATTAAAATCACCTGAAGGTGTCAATACGGTAGCATTTACACAATTATCATTAATAGGCGGCGCCGAAGGTGTCAAAACGCATAATGTAAATGCAGATGATCCTATTGGAAGAGCCGAACTTGTGAAAACTCTTGCATAATAAACCGTCCCAACCGTTAAGTTTGCAAAATTCAATATATTTCCTTCAGCGCAAGAGTCTGTTACTTCTACAAGAGATCCCGGAGTACCCGTATACAATACTCCTGCCATTGCAACACCTGATGCTGTTCCGGTAAATGTAAATCTGGCACGAACATCTGTTGCTGTAAATGTATACCAAACATCATCATTAAATCCTGCAGCACTACAAGTTGGTGCCGTTGTTACTGATAAAGTGGCTCCGATAGTTGTACCCGGAGTTGTAGCTATACAGGCTAATGCCGGATTAACTGTCAGGTTAACAGCACCATCAGGCTCATCATTGGAAGGTATTGGAGATGCAACAGAACTGCCAATGCAAACATCAAAAGTTGTTGAAGCATCAGTTGCTGTTCCATTGCTGAAAATTCTAACATAATAAATTGCACCAGGAGTCAAACCTGTATAGGTAGAAGTATTAGGATCACTAACATTCAAACTTATCAAACCGTCACAGGTTCCAGACATAAGTTCATGTACTATATCGGTCTGATTTCCTGCAACATTTGAAAGAGCAATTGTATGCGAGCCTGTAGTAGCCACGAAAGAATACCATACGTCATCGTTTGGTGTTCCTGTCCCATTATCCGGCACACCAGAATCTGTAGCAGACTGTAAAGTTCCCGAAGTTTTCACCCCACAAGCCAAATCTGCATTTACGGTCAAGGCAATAGCGTCACTACAGTTATCGTTTGCCGGCGGGTCAGGCAATGTTCCTATACAAATATCAAATGTTGCGGTATTTGACAGCGATGCAGCGACAAAGCTGAATACTCTAACATAATAAGTAGTTCCTGGAACCAAACCTGTTGCAGTACTCGTATAAATATCGCTTACATGTCTACTAATCAAACCTCCTCCACAGGTTCCTTCCAACACTTCATGCACAAGGTACGCTGGAACTCCGGCAACATTAGAAATAGCGATTCTATGAGATGTAGCCGTTGCCACAAATTTATACCAAACATCATCATCCGGAACACCTGCCCCATTATCACCTTCATTGGAATTTGTAGCTGATTGTATAGTACCTGAAGTTTTTACACCACAAGCCAAGTCCGCATTTACAGTTAAAGTAACCGCGTCAGGACAATCATCATTTGCCGGTGGTCCGGGAGGTATGCCAACGCAAACATCAAATGTTGTTGAGGATGTTGTTGACACTCCATAACCAAAAATCCTTAAATAATAGGTCTGTCCAACAACCAAACCAGCCACCACGCTCATATTAGGATCACTAACGTTTAGGCTTGTCAACGCTTCTCCGCAAGTTCCGCTAAGTAGCTCGTGTACTAAATCTACAGGAGAGCCTGCTATGTTAGAAAGTGTAAATGAATGTTTAGTTGATGTGGCAACAAATTTGAACCAAACGTCATCATCCGGAGTTCCCACTCCATTGACAGGTACAGGAGACGCTGTAGAAGACTGTAATGTTCCTGAGGTTTTAACAGCGCATGCCATATCAGGATTTACAGTTAACGTTATAGCCCCAACACATTCATCGTTTGCCGGCGGATCCGGGAGGGTTCCAACACACACATCAAAAGTAGTATCCGCACTAGTGTTGGCTCCATAACTGAATACCCTTACATAATAGGTATTACCTATCACTAATCCTGTCGGGTTACTTGTATTAGGATCACTAACTAATACGCTGGTCAAACCATCGCAGGTTCCGCTCATTATCTCATGTACTAAATTTATTGGTGTACCAAGCACGTTTGATATTACGACTTTGTGCGTTGTTGCCGTAGCCACAAAAGAATACCAAACATCGTCGTCCGGAGTTCCGGTTCCATTGTCTAGTACCGGTGAAGCCGTTGCAGCCAGCAATGTTCCTGTAGTTTTAACCCCACAAGCGTAATCTGAGTTTACTGTAAGAGCAATGGCTCCTGAACAATTATCATTTGCCGGTGAAGGAGGAAGAGTCCCAATACAAATATCAAAAGTTGTAGTATTTGTCAGAGCAGCAACTGCAAAACTGAAAACCCTGATATAGTAAGTGTTCCCAATTGTCAGACCAGTTGCCGTACTTGTGTTTGAATCACTAATAAACATACTTGTCAATGTTCCGCAAGCTCCACTCATTACCTCATGAACCACATCGTTTGGAGAACCTGCCACACCTGAAATCACAATTCTGTGAGAAGTAGAAGTAGCCACAAAGGAGTACCAGACATCATCGTCAGGAACACCTGTACCGGTGTCAGCAACTCCTGAATCAGTTGCCCCAATCAATGTGCCGGAAGTTTTAACCGTACATGCCAAATCTTCATTTATTGCTAAGGCAACGGCATTAGCACAATTGTCATTTGCCGGCGGAGTAGCCCGGGTCGTAAATGAAACCGTCCTCCATGGACTTGGCCCATCTGAGCACATTGTCCTTATATGGAAATAATATACAGTTAGCGGATTTAAGTCAAATGGGGAAAATGAAGTTGCTGTTGTAAGAGTTCCCGCAACTGTTGGATCTGTGCTTACGTTATCCAGAACATACTCAAATGAAGTATCAGCCGCCCAGGTAATGTTGGCACCTGTTGAAGAATAGGATGATACTGTAAGGGCAATAGGAGCCGAACAGGCAATTGATTTAATTGTAGGTGAGCTGAAACAGAAGCCAAAATTCCAATCGGGACCCGCTAAGTTATCGTTATAATAGATCCGGTATTTGAATCCGGCCAATTGGGTTGGAGTAAATGCCGCAATGCTTAATGTTTCAGAAGTGAGGTTTGTTTTAGGAATAGTACAAAAATTTTCGACAATAACCGTACCTGTATAATTCCTAGTAATATTTGCACCCCATGGCACCCATGCTGAAGTGTCTGCATTCCAGTATTCAAATCTCAAAACATCGTCAGCTGCATAATGGTAACCATATTGAACTGTAATTTCAATGGCTTTCTCACCAGCTGTGAAAGCAGGGGTCAAATCAATAACGGGTGACTCTGCAGCAATACTATCATCATTGCCACCACCTGAATCGTTATCATCAAATGCAAAATTTGCGGTTGTCCTTGGATCAGATTCGAAAGCAACTGCACTCGAATTGTAGGTGCCCGTTATTGTCCAGGCCGGGTTTGGCCAGTTCGCTGATTGGTTCAGCGTCTGGGAATTGACTTGCCAGCTAAACAGGACAAGCAATGCGTAAATTTTATTCATATTATTTTTTTTAGTTAAACAGCAATTTTAAAAATTGCATTTAACGAAGTGTTTAAAAAATAACTGCTAAAATTTGTAAAATTTACATCAATTTAAATTATTTTAAATAAATGTATTCTCTAATAATTAAAAAAAACGATCCATAAGAACTGCTTCATAAATATTTATAAACAAAAAATCCCGGCTACAAATGCAGCCGGGATTCTTGTTTAAAAGTTATCTCAATTTATTGTTTGATTACTTTAATTGTCTTAACCTGATTGTCTACAGCAACTTTTACTAAGTAAGTTCCTCCAGCCAGGCTTGACATATCAACAGAAGCGTCTGTAGCTCCAATTGTTTTTGTAAGTACTTGCTGCCCCAGTAAATTGAAGACAGACACATTAGAAATTTCTTGTGTGTATGACAAGTTCAATACGTCTACAACAGGGTTTGGATAAGCTCTGAAATTAGCATCACCGAATGTAGGAGTACTTAATGACGCATCATAAGCAGCAATTCTAAATTCACCTGTATTTGCAGCAGCAGTTCCATATCTCCAAACTCCGATATATAATGTTGCACCAGGAGTTTGGTTTGTTACAGTCAACATAGAGAAGTTACCATCTCCCGTATCATCATCACAAGCAATTTCTGTTAATGAAGAACAAGTTCCAGAAAACACACTCAAAACGCTATCAGTCATCGTAGATCCGGTTTGAGCTTTTGTTTCTATAGTCAAACGACCAGAAGCCGGAACAACTACAGAATACCATACATCTTCAGCACGGTTTGTCTGACAGGCATATGTTAGCCCGGTTACTGTTGTTGCACCAGATACAGTTCCAACAATAGCTCCGGTAGTAAAATCACCCGAAGCAGTCAATGCAATAGCACCAGAACAATTATCGTTAACAGGCGCTACCGGTGGTGTTGAAACACACAAAGTAAATGCTGTTGACACAGTAGGAAGAGCAGAATTTGTAAAAACTCTTGCATAATATACTGTTCCAGGTGTCAAGTTTGCAAAATTCAATGTGTTTCCTTCAGCACAACTTCCAGCTACTTCTACAAGAGATCCCGGAGTACCTGTATATAATACTCCAACCATTGTAACACCTGTTGCCGTCCCAGTAAATGTAAATCTAGCGCGGTCAACTGTTGGTGTAAATGTATACCATACGTCATCATTAAATCCAGCAGCACTACAAGCTGGTGCAGGCTCTGCAGATTGGGTTGCACCAATAGTTGTTCCTGTAGTTGTAGCTGTACAGGTTAAAGCCGGATTAACTGTTAAGTTAACAGCACCACTAGCCTCATTATTAGCCGGTACAGCAGGCGCTGCAGAACTACCAATACAAACATCAAAAGTAGTAGAAGCGTCAGTTGCCGTTCCGTAGCTGAAAATTCTAACATAATAAGTTGCTCCCGGTGTCAAACCTGTATAGGTAGAAGTATTAGGGTCGCTAACATTCAAACTCACTAAACCGTTACAAGTTCCAGTCATAAGTTCATGTACCATATCTGTTGGAGTTCCCGCAACATTGGAAAGCGCAATTGTATGAGAACCTGTAGTAGCTACGAAAGAATACCACACGTCATCGTTTGGAGTACCAGCTCCGTTATCAGGCACACCAGAATCTGTAGCAGACTGTAAAGTTCCAGAAGTTTTCACTCCACAAGCCAAATCAGCATTTACAGTCAAAGCAATAGCACCGCTACAGTTATCGTTTGCCGGCGGGCCAGGCAATGTTCCTACACAAATATCAAATGTCGTATTATTTGTAATTGCAGCAGCAGCAACACTGAATACTCTAACATAATAAGTATTTCCAGGAACCAAACCTGTTACAGTACTTGTATTAGGATCACTAACGATTAAAGAAATCAAACCTCCACCGCAAGTTCCATCTAATACTTCATGTACTAAATCTGTTGGAGTTCCTGCAACATTAGAAATAGTAATTCTATGTGAAGTAGCCGTTGCTACGAATGTATACCAAACATCGTCATCCGGAATACCAGCTCCGTTATCGCCTTCACCAGAATTTGTAGCTGATTGTAAAGTACCGGAAGTTTTTACTGCACAATTCAAATTAGGGTTTACTGTTAAAGCTATAGCATTAGGGCAATCGTCATTCGCAGGAGGTGGAGGGAATGTACCTACACAAACATCAAATGATGTTGTAGCTCCAGTTGCTGTTCCATAACTAAAAATTCTTACATAGTATGTATTTCCTGGTATCAGGTTAGTCAAATTACTTGTATCCGGATCACTAATATTTAAGCTGATCAGACCTCCGCCACAATTTCCTTCCAATACTTCATGTACTAAATCTGTAGGAGTTCCGGTAACACCAGTAAGCGTAATTCTATGAGAAGTAGCTGTTGCTACAAATTTATACCAAACATCATCATTTGGAGTTCCTGCTCCATTATCCGGCTCACCGGAGTCTGTAGCACCCAATAATGTTCCCGTTGTTTTCACTGCACATAAGAAATTTGGATTTACTGTTAAAGTAATCGCATTAATACAGTCGTCATTTGCAGGTGGATTAGGAAGCGTCTTGAAGCTTCTTGTAGTCCATGTACTAAATTCTGAACCGCAATTATTTCTAACATGGAAATAATACGTTGTGTTTCCAGCTAAAGAAGAAGCAGTATAAGGCGCAGCAGCAATCTGAGTTCCTGCACCTGTAGGGTTTGTAGCTACTTCATCAAGAACATATTCATATCCTGCAGAACCGGCAACAGCATCCCATGAGATAGTTGCGCCAGCGTTTGTTATTCCTGCAAAGGATACAGTTGTAGGTGCTTCACAAGTAGGAATAGCCTCAACTAAGAAATTGTCAACATAAAAGTTATAATCTGGGGTATCGTCAACAGGTCCATCAGTCGCGTAGAATGCAAATTTAGTATTTGCACTTACGTAAGCTGGAAGGTTTACAGAGTATAAAGTTCTTTCATTGGTTGGAGAATTTGTAGAATCCCATGTATGTATTATCGTCCATGTAACACCATTATCCTGTGATGCCAAGAAAACAACCTTGTCATCATTCACAATCTGAGCCGGACCTGAACCCGTAAAAGCTGTTACTCCAACATCAAATCTAACTCTGTAATTCCCCGCACTCATATCAATAGTAGGTGAAATTAACCATCCTTTTCTATTAAGGCTGTATAAGTTAACTCGAGCGGCACCTACAGTTCCATCATTCAGGAATCCATCTGCTACCCAGATACCGGCACCTGTACCAGACGGTCCGGTAGTTTCATCTCCTGCGCCAGCTGTTGACCAACATGCCGGTGGGAAAAGCGCGCCATTAAAATCCTGAAGGAAGCTAGGAATGTACGTCGCACAAGCCGTTGTAAAAGTAGTCTGAACCCAGACACTCTTATCACCAGGCCCACAATTTGATCTTACCCAAACATACTGTTGTGTTGCTGAAGGTAATCCTGAAAAAGTTTTTGTTGTAACACCTGCACCAACAGAACCTGTTGGAGTTGCAGATGGAAGTGGTGCTGTAGCAGAAGTACTTAAATAGTATTCATAACCTTCTGAAGGTACAACCGCAGGAGCTGTCCAGTTAATTGTTGCACCTGTTGATGTAACATTTGCCGAAGCTAATCCTGTTGGAGCATTACATGACACATTAAAATCGAAAGCAATTAAAGGCCTTCTAAAGTCTGAAGAGCCTAAAGTCGTTGGCATCGTACCCGTAGTATTATTTGAATACTTCGTAGTATTAGAATCGCCTGTATTGACACATGGACTAGTATATTCGTAATTCCATGTAAGTGCCGTACTCGCAGTAGTATTAGTGTATTCAAAGAAAACAGCTAAATTTTGCGTTCCGGAGTAGGTAAAAGTGTTTGAAAAAGGAAAACTTTTCCATCCTGCTGATGACCCAACCACAGTTGCCGGGTTAGAATCATAAACCAATGTCGCTCCGGTTGTAGCCGTTGCCCAATCCAAACCTCCAGTACCCCAGGTCGTACTTGTAGTTTCTTTCAAATAAATCCTAAAATTTGGAGTTCCGGCCATTGTTCCAGTAGTAGTTGCCCTTTTGAAATAGACAGCATTTAGAACCTGACCTGCCATTCCCGTTAATTGAGAAGAAGGATAGATCACCGCAGTACGGTTCGTGGCATTCGCCCCAGCCACGCTGTACATGGGCCCGTATGTACTGGACCCAAGATCAGAACATGATGCTACTGTCCATAATTGCCCATAGGACAAATAACTGACAAACAACATCAGCAATAACGTAATTTTTTTCATAAAAAAGTATAAATTGATTAACAGACTGCTAAAATAACAATTTTAAAAGATTAAAAAGTTAAAATTGAAGGAGTGAACAAAAAAAATAACCATTATAAACAATAAGATTAAACTTATATTATGCAAAAAAGCCTGCATTAATGCAGGCTTTAGAATTTTTATGTGATAACTATACTTTTTTTATATTATAGTTAAAATATTCAATACAAACTATTCTTTTATGCTCTCAACGGCTACCATTTCATTAGTATCAGCCTTATAATCCACTCCTTCAATATCAAATCCGAACAGATTATAAAAGTCTTTTCTGTAACCTTCCAAATCTCCAATTTCTGAAAGATTTTCTGTAGTGGCTTTTTCCCATAACGCTGCTACTTTTCCCTGAACATCATCACGCATTTCCCAATCATCAATTCTGATTCTTCCTTTCTCATCGGTTGGGACTTCACCTCCTGTATACAAGCGCTGTTGGTATAACCTTTGAATCTGCTCAATAGTTCCTTCGTGAATACCCTCTTCTTTCATTACTTTATAAAGCAGGGAAATGTATAAAGGAATAACAGGAATTGCAGAACTTGCCTGGGTTACCAAGGCTTTATTCACAGAAACATAGGCTTTTCCTCCAATATCTTTCAGACTATCTGTAATTGAAAATGCAGTAGCTTCCAAATGGTCTTTTGCACGACCAATAGTTCCTTTACGGTATACCGGTTCTGTTAATGACGGCCCTATATAAGAATAAGCTATTGTCATTGCTCCCGGAGCCAAAACACCGGCTTTTTTCATCGCTTCCATCCACATTGCCCAATCTTCACCTCCCATTACGGCAACTGTATTTTCTATATCATCTTCCTTACTTGGTTCGATTGAAATTTCTGAAACTTTTCCTGTGTGGAAATCTACCGTTTTATTGGAAAAAGTATCTCCTATAGGTTTTAAAACAGAACGGTGTGTAACTCCTGTAACCGGATTAGTTCTTACCGGAGAAGCCAGACTGTAGATTACCAAATCTACCTGTCCCAAATCTTTTTTAATAAGTTCTATTGTCTGGTCTTTAACTTCGTTAGAGAAAGCATCCCCATTGATACTTTTAGCATACAGACCTGCTTTGTGTGCCTCAGCTTCAAAAGCTGCCGAATTGTACCAGCCTGGTGAAGCCGTTTTTCCTTCCATTGGCGGCTTTTCAAAAAATACTCCAATAGTAGCGGCATCAGAACCAAAAGCACTCGTAATTCTGGAAGCCAGACCGAATCCTGTAGAAGCACCGATTACCAAAACTTTTTTGGCTCCATCGATTTTTCCTTTTGATTTTACGTATTCAATTTGATTTTTAACGCTTTGCTCCGCCCCTTTTGGATGAGCTGTTAAGCAAATAAATCCTCGCATTCTTGGTTCTATAATCATAAAACAGTATTTATATAGTCAATAAATTATAATGTTAGTGTTCCTAAGCAAATATACCTCGTTTTTTTAGTTCAGCAAGGCCTTGGCGTGATTTATAGCCGAATCGGATATGTCTTTTCCTGACAGCATCTGCGCAATTTCAATGACTCTTTCGTCGGCTGAAAGCAATTTAAGTTCGGATTGTGTCTGGTCGCCCACTACCGATTTGAATACTTTAAAATGGGTATTTCCTTTAGCAGCAATTTGGGGCAAATGTGTGATGGCAAATACCTGCATTGTTTTGCTCATTTCTTTCATAATTTCACCCATCTTATGGGCAATTTCTCCTGAAACCCCGGTATCAATTTCATCAAAAATAATAGTTGGGAGTTTTTGATATTGTGCCAGTATTGATTTTACGGCAAGCATAATTCTTGACATCTCTCCTCCTGATGCTGTTTTTTTTAGCAGTCCGAAATCCGAGCCTTTATTGGCGGCAAATAAAAATTGTAAATCGTCTTTTCCGTTAGCATGATAGCTATCTGACAGCGTTACCTCTATTTTGAACCGGACGTTTGGCATTCCAAGCAATTCCAAAATCGCAACCAGCTTTTCTGTCAGAACCGGAATTGCATTCTGTCTTTTCTCACTGATTGTAGCAGCTATAGTATCCAAACCAGATTCGCTTTCTGCTATTTCTTTTTCGGCCTGCTCGATTTCCTGTTGCAGGCTGTCAACCGAAATTACCTTTTTATCCAAGTCTTCCTGTATCAGTAACAGTTCGTCAACGGTTTTGACCTGGTGTTTTTGCTGTAAATTATAGATGGTCTGTAATTTTTGATTAACCAAATCCAGCTGTTCCGGGTCGCTCATCAAAGATTCTGCTTTCTGACTCAGTTCAGAAATAATATCATCAAGTTCAATTGATGCGCTTGTTATTCTTTCAAACAACGAATTGTAATCTGCGGAAAAAGAAGCTATTTTTTGAAGCGACGCCTTAATTTCTTTAAGATTGTGAAGTACGCCAAATTGTTCTTCTTCGGCAATTGAAACGGCACGTTCTAAATTCTCTTTAATCAACTCAACGTTGTTCAATTGTTCAAAAACACTTTCCAATTCTTCCTGTTCGCCTGATTTCAGTTTAGCCGCAAGCAATTCTTCTAAAAGGAACGAGTTATAATCCTGTTCTTTTGAAGCTTCCTGAAGCCTGGATTGCAATGCCGTGAGATTGGTCTTCAGGCTACGGTATTTTTTTAAGAGGGATTTATATGCTGCAATTTCGGAAGTGTTTCCCGCCATCGAATCAATAATATCAAACTGGAAATTTTCTTCAGAAAGCTCCTGAGTCTGGTGTTGCGAATGGATGTCTATCAAATACTCACCCAGTTCCTGAAGTTCCTGTAGATTAACGGGACTGTCATTGACAAAAGCCCTTGATTTTCCTGAAGAAAGGATTTCTCTTCTGATGATGGTCTCTTTTTCAAAATCTAAATCATTGGCTTCAAAGAAGGACTCCAGATTGTAGCGCGCTATATCAAATTGTGCTTCAATAACACATTTTTCTTCTTTGTTTTTTAGCGAACTTAAGTCTGCTCTTTTGCCCAAAACCAACCCTAAAGCTCCAAGGAGAATCGATTTTCCCGCTCCGGTTTCTCCTGTTATTATTGAAAAATTCTCTGAAAAATCAATATCGAGTTTTTCAATCAGTGCGAAATTCTTTATGGATAATGACGTCAGCAAAGCCTTTACGTTTAAAGATAGTGATTATTTACGAGCTGCTTTGAGGCAAGCGCTTCGTATAAAACAAATGGATTCTTATGATTAAAATCTGATTTTACCCCATTTACTGGAATTCAATGGAGAAATCCTGTTTAGATTTTCTACCAAATCCGCAATCGCAATAGAAGGTCCTCCTGTGTAAATCGAAACGATTTCATCTGATTTGGCATCAAAAAAGACACGTGTTAGCAATGCGTTTGGGCGAATATCATATATCTGAGCCAAAGTCTTGACCGAGTTTTTGATGTTTTCTTTTCCTCTTTTCAAATCTTCGCTCATCAAATCAATCCCTGTTGAATGGTATTGGTAAAGGGCTTCTCTGAAAGGAGCAAAAGTATTTGACATCAGGTCTGTAATCAGGAAATATCTCGAAACGTTTCCATCTGCCTGATTCCATCCTTTTGAGCCTCCTTGCTGTGCCAGGATTGCCACGTTTTGAGCCAATTCATAGTATTGGGTTCCTCCTTTTGGCGAAAAGGTATCGGCATCTAATCCCATAATGATATAGCTGTAGAACGCCATAACAGATACCAGGTTTGAATCATAACTATTTGGGTTGAAAATCAGGTTTTCAAATTCAACATACCTGAAATTAAAGTCTTTATCGTTAAAATTAAAAACCGGCGAGGCATACATTGAGTTATACCCCGGACGCGAAGACTGTACCTGAATGGAAGCCGAAAACTGGTCAGAATTGTATCCTGAAACATTGATAAACATTGACGATTCAATTCTTTCATTCTCTGCAAACGTCTGATTGGTCCAACGGGTCTTATTCACAAATTCATTTAGTGAACGTTCCAGCGTCTTAAAAATCTGCGTATTAGCATTCGTGATTCGGTCATAGTTTATTTTTACGGTACATCTCAATTCCTGAGCCTGAACAGAACCTGCAACGAACAACAAAAACAATAATATCTTACGCATAAAAATGTTGTATTACTTTATTTAAAATATCTTCGGCCACGGCTTCTTTTGTTTTTAAAGGCATGGGCTCAATTTCAAAATTCCTGTCGATAAAGGTAATTTTATTTGTCGGTTTTCCAAAACCGGCACCTTCATCCTGCAATGAATTGAGAACTATCAAATCTAGGTTTTTTTTCTGGATTTTCAATTTTGCGTTTTCAATTTCATTTTCTGTCTCTAATGCAAATCCTATCAGAAATTGTTTTTGTTTCACTTTTCCTAAAGAAGCCAGAATATCCTGCGTTTTTTCCAATTCGATGGTAAAGGCATCTTCCGTTTTCTTTATTTTTTGTGTGGCCGGAAACTTTGGCCTGTAATCTGCCACAGCTGCAGCAGAAATTGCCACATCAACATCGCCAAAATAACGGTGGGCTGCCTCATACATTTCCTGTGCAGAGGTTACATTCACCAGAGTAATCCCTGAACTTTTAGGCTTTAAATGCGTTGGTCCGGAAATCAGAATCACTTCGGCTCCTAATCCGGCAGCATGCTCAGCAATGTCAAACCCCATTTTGCCTGAGGAATGATTTCCTATAAAACGCACAGGGTCTATCGCTTCGTATGTGGGTCCGGCTGTAACCAGTATTTTTTTTCCTTTTAGCGGCAATTTGCTTTCTAAATCGGCCTCAAGAAAGGCTATAATGTTTTCAGGCTCAGCCATTCTTCCTTCTCCTGAAAGTCCGCTTGCCAATTCTCCCGATTCGGCCGGAATCATGATATTGCCAAATTGCCTGAGTAATTTAAAACTGGCTAAGGTTGAAGGGTGTTTATACATGTCCAAATCCATTGCAGGAGCAAAATAAACCGGACATTTGGCAGAAAGGTAGGTTGCTATCAAAAGATTGTCACAGGAGCCATTTGCCATTTTAGACAATGTGTTTGCTGTAGCGGGAGCCACCAACATCAAATCAGCCCAAAGACCTAATTCGACATGGTTGTTCCAAACCGCATCTTCGTCATCATTATAAAAAGTGGAATGTACCGGATTTTTTGAAAGCGTGGAAAGTGTGAGCGGTGTCACAAAATCCTTAGAAGCAGGTGTCATGACCACCTGGACATCGGCACCTGCTTTTATGAATAATCTTACTAGTGAGGCTGTTTTATATGCGGCAATTCCACCGGAAACTCCCAGCACTATTTTTTTACCACTTAAAACAGACATAGTAATTATTTAGTAGTATCTCTGTGATAGATTTTACCATCAAGCCATTCCTGCACAGCCAGTGCATGCGGTTTTGGCAATTTTTCGTAGAATTTTGAAACTTCGATTTGCTCTTTGTTTTCAAAAATTTCTTCCAAGCTGTCATTATAGGTAGCAAACTCTTCCAATTTTTCTGTCAATTCTTTCTTAATTTCAGAGTTGATTTGGTTTGCTCTTTTAGCCATAATCGTAATCGCTTCATACACGTTACCTGTCGGTTCCTCAATCATCGTCTTATTGTAAGTAACTGTGTTTACAGGAGCATTAGTCTTTTTTAAATCCATGACTTTTATTTAATTAGAAAATTGTTGTAATTCTTTCTCGATTCGTGCCAATTTATCATCAGCATCCTTTTTATATTGTGTTGATGCATTGAATTTCATAAGCATTGCATAGGATGCTTTCGCCAGATTCAATCTTTCTTTCTTTTTGCTTTCTACACTATTGATTGCCAAAATATAGGCCGAATCAAACCTGTAGTACAAAGCGTCTTCTTTGAATGGCGTTCCTGGATAATCAGCAATAAAATTATCCAAAGCTTTTATGGCAGCTGAATAATCTCTTGTATAGCCTCCTATCGTGTGGTATTGTTTTGCATTTTCAAATGCCTTTTTTTCCAGCTTTTCGCGCAACGCTTTTACAATTTCGTTTGCTTTTGGCAGGTATTCAGAATTTGGATAATTATTAATAAACGCCTGCAATTTGTCAATAGCCTTGTCTGTATCGCCCTGGTCCAATGAATATCTTGGTGACAGTCTTGAATAGCTTTCAGCACTCAAATAGGCCGCTTCTTCTGCTTTTTCACTCTTTGGATAGCTGGAAGTAAAGCTTTCAAACTGATAGGCTGCAAGATAGTGCTGTTTTGTCTTATAATACGATTGCCCAAACATATAGAACATCTTTTCTGCAGCCGGCTTACCTCTGTATGATGGTGCTATCTGCTCAAAAAGGCGTATTGCTTTTGTATATTTTCCAGCGTCATACATTTTTGAAGCGATGTCATATTTTACAGCGATATCCTCTGATTTCAAAGCTTTTTGGTAAGGACTGCATGAAGCAAAAGCAACCGCAATTATAAGTAAGCAAAATATTCTATTCATTTTCAAGATTGTATTTACTGATTTCAAGCCGTTTGAGGTTTCTTAAAAATCAACCGCAAATTTAGTTATTAATTATAGATTAAAAAAACATTTTTTCAAGCCCCTTGAAAGAGTTAAAAATAAAAAAGATGCCAAATAAATTATGACACCTTTCTAACGATTAAATTCCGTATTTATTTTCCGGTTGTGATTGGACTTGTGAAGTTCTTCATTTCATTGTCGAACAAATAAAGACCTCCCTTATCATCACCAATCAGATTGATTTTATCTAAAATGTAACGTGCATTTGCTTCTTCTTCAATTTGCTCTGCCACATACCATTGTAAAAAGTTATGGGTGGCATAATCTCTTTCATCCAGTGCTATGCCTACAAGGTCGTTGATACTTTCAGAAACTTTGATTTCGTGTTCCAATAACTGTTTGAAAAGAACCTTATAGCTTGACAAATCAAGTACCGGCTCTACTATGGCAGATATTTTAGCCTGTCCACCTCTTTGGTTGATATATTTTACCAATTTCAGCATGTGCATTCTTTCCTCTTCGGACTGTGCAAACATGAAAGTCGATATTCCTTCAAATCCCTGAACTTCTGCCCAGGATGCCATAGCCAGATAAACTTGTGATGAGTCTCCTTCTACCTTAATCTGACGGTTTAATGCTTCTTCTATTGATTTTGATAACATAATCTGTAGGTTTTAAAATAACTAAAGTACTGTTTTCTTAACAAATTGCTCTATTCTTCCTGCTAAATCTTCGTTAACATTCACTAATGGCAAACGTACTGTATTTTCTGACAATCCCAAAACTTTAAAGATTTCTTTAACACCCGCAGGATTTCCCTGCTCGAAAATCATGTCGATAGAATCTGCAATCTGGTAGTGAAGTTCGTAAGCCTCATCTACTTTTCGCTCCAATCCTAAACGCACCATTTTAGAAAACTGTTTCGGAAATCCTTCAGCAATTACCGAGATTACCCCTGCACCTCCGGCTAAAACCATTGGAAGTGTCACCATATCATCACCCGAAATTACCAGAAAATCTTTTGGTTTGCCCTGAATCAGTTTCATTGCCTGAACGATATCACCGGCAGCTTCTTTTATGGCCACAACATTTTTAAAATCATTTGCCAAACGTATTACGGTTGACGGCAGCATATTACTTCCTGTCCTTCCAGGAACATTATACAGGATGACCGGAAGCGGTGAAGCTTCTGCAATGGCTTTGAAATGCTGATAGATACCTTCCTGGGTTGGCTTGTTATAATATGGCGAAACCGAAAGCACAGCTGTAAAACCTGTAAAATCTCTGGTTTTCAGCTCTTCAACAACTTCTGCAGTATTATTCCCTCCTACACCCAAAACTAACGGCAATCTGCCGTTATTGGTTTCTTTTACGGTTTTAATAACCAATTCTTTTTCTTCCTTATTCATGGTTGCCGGCTCACCGGTTGTTCCTAAAACTACCATATAATCAATTCCATTATCGATTTGATAGTTTACAATTCTTTTTAGAGCCTCGACATCAACAGAAAAATCTTTTTTGAAAGGTGTCACAAGCGCTACGCCTGTTCCTATAAGTGACTGCATAATTATATTTTATTTAGTATTTTTAAATATTTGAATAGTTCGAAAACAAAAACTTTGTAGTTTTCCGCATTGGTAGTAATCATAAAATGATTTAGCCTCTTATCAATGGTTGAAAATCCTACTTTGAAATTAGCTTTTGACTTAAAAGTGGTAATCATCAAAGGCGCTTTTTCTGTATCATAATAGCTAATCAGCATATCAAACTCCTTATCAGTAAACTCTTTTACATTTTTATTGTCCAGCGTTCCTTTCCAGCTTAAATCTTTATGGCTAAAGCTTGGATAATTTACGGTTTCTTTTTTCTTAAACCGGTCTTTATATAACAATATCTGGATATTCTCTCTTTTGATTCCGTTTGCCAAAAGCTCTTCAATCAGGTTGACCTTATCTTCAAAATAGGTCTTGTCAATTAACAATCCGACCGTTTTTATCGTTTCGTCAGACGGGTTTCCCTTTACGTGCAGGGAACTATTTTTTAATGTTCTTTTTGCAGAAAAGTTCTTGAAAAAATTTAAAAACATAGTACTTTTACTTGTGATTACAAATTTAATTAAATAAGCCGTATTTCAGATGCTAAAACAAAAAAACTATACCGCTGCTCTGACACAATTTGTTTCAATTCTAACATTATTTCTGGCAATTTCCTGTGCTACCCAAAAGCCGTATGTTTCCAAAATTGAAGGCAAGCAGATTGGCATTACGAACACCAACCCACAAACTCCTGCTATCGAAGAATTTATAAAGCCTTACCGCGAAAATATTGATAAGGATATGAATCAGATTCTTGCCTATGCCCCGGAAACAATGGACAAAAGTAAAGGTGAATGGCAAACAACTATTGGCAGCTTACAGGCAGACATAACGCTTGCAACCGCTAACAAATTATTTCTGAAGAGAGAAAACAAACCGGTGGATATCTGCCTGCTGAATCATGGCGGTATCCGAAGCATGATTTCCAAAGGAAATGTAACTACCCGCACTGCTTTTGAACTGATGCCTTTTGAAAACGAATTGGTTGTCGTTGCCTTAAAAGGCCAACAGATTGTAGAAATGGTGAATTATCTGATTTCTGAAAAAAAGCCGCACCCGCTTGCAGGTATGGAAATCGTGTTAAACAAAGATGCTTCTTCCTATAAAAGCATTACGATACAGGGAAAACCTCTGGACATCAACAAAACCTATTATGTGGCGACAAACGATTATTTATATAATGGCGGCGACAGCATGAATTTCTTCAAAAAAGGAACCATGACTTCGTTAGATTATAAGCTCCGCAACGTCTGGATTGATTATTTTAAAGAAACAGACACAATTCCAGTACCGCGAAACAAAAGGATTATTGTTGAGTAATCAGAAAGCCTAAAAGACACAAAATGAAAAGAAGAGATTTTATACAGAAAACGGTAGCAGGTTCGGCTTTACTGACTGTTGGCGGATTATCATTAAGCAGTTTTAACACACTTAACAAAAAGCATATCACCATACTGCACACCAACGATGTTCACAGCCATATCGACCCGTTTCCACCAACAGACGCCAAAAATCCTAATATGGGCGGTGTTTCCAGACGGGCCAGCCTGATTGAAAGCATTCGCAGGGAAAATCCAAATGTTTTGCTTTTGGATGCCGGTGATATATTTCAGGGAACTCCTTACTTCAACTATTATGGCGGCGAATTGGAATTTAAGCTGATGAGCATGATGAAATATGACCTTGCCACTATGGGAAATCATGATTTCGACAACGGGATTGACGGTTTCTATTCGCAATTACACAATGCAAAGTTTGATTTCGTGAGTGCCAATTATGATTTTAAAAACACTGTTCTGGATGGCATTGTGAAGCCTTATAAGATTTTTATCAAGGACGGTATCAAGATTGGTGTTTTTGGATTGGGTGTTGAATTAGACGGATTGGTAGACAAGAAGAATTATAAAGAAACAGTCTATAATGACCCGGTCTCTGTATCGCAGGAAATGACGCGAATCCTGAAAACACAGGAGAAATGCGACCTTATCATTTGCCTTTCGCATATTGGATATGCTTACAAAAACGACCCGGATAAAATTTCAGATTTAAAATTAGCCGCCGCAACAAGAGATATTGACCTGATTATTGGCGGACATACACATACTTTTCTGGACAAGCCTACGATTGTAAAAAATCTGGACGGAATTGATACATTGGTGAATCAGGTAGGTTGCTATGGTATTAATTTGGGAAGAATCGATTTTTATTTTGATACGGATAAAAATAAGATCCATAGTGGAAGAACTATTGTAGTTTAATCTTTGGTTTTATTTTGAACGCGTATATACGCTGGTTTCGCGGATATACGCGGATTAAAAAAGCCATTAAAATTTTCATTTTAATGGCTTTTTTGTTTTGTATAAGTTTGTAAAACCTATGCTTGGTTATCCTAGCATTGTTATAAAATCATCTTCTGAGATAATCGGGATATTCAGTTTATTGGCTTTTTCCAGTTTGGCAGGCCCCATATTATCGCCGGCTACCACATAGTCTGTTTTGGCAGAAATAGAGCTTCCTACTTTTCCGCCATTATCTTCAATGGATTTCTTCAGGTCATCGCGTGAGAATTTTTCAAATACTCCCGAAACCACAAAGGTTTTTCCTGCCAGTTTATCTGTTGCATCCGGATTAAATACGGTTTTGGATTCGAGCTGAACGCCATAATCACGCAATCTCTGGATGATAATTCGGTTTTCCGGATTTTCAAAAAATTCAATGACGCTTTGCGCTATACGTTCGCCAATTTCATCTACCAAAATCAAATCCATCAGGCTGGCATTACTTAGGTTATCGATATTTTGGTAGTGTTTTGCTAATTTTTTTGCAACGGTTTCACCCACATAGCGGATTCCTAAAGCAAACAGGACTCTTTCAAAAGGAACTTCTTTGGATTTTTCGATTCCGTTGACGAGATTTTCTGCTGATTTCTGCGCCATTCTTTCCAGAGGAATTACCTGCTCGACGGTAAGGTCATACAAGTCAGCGTAATTCTGTACCAGATTGTTGTTAAATAACAAGGCTACTGTTTCTCCGCCAAGTCCTTCAATATCCATTGCCTTTCTGGAAATATAATGCTGGATTCTGCCTATAATTTGTGGTGGGCATCCGTAAAAGTTCGGGCAATAATGCTGGGCCTCGCCTTCTTTACGGATTAACTCTGTCTGACATTCCGGACAGTTTGTAATATAAACGGTTGGCAGTAAATCTAAAGAGCGTTTTGTAAAGTCTACACCTATAATTTTCGGAATAATTTCGCCCCCTTTTTCTACAAAAACTTCATCACCAACACGAATATCGAGTTTTTCAATCTGGTCTGCATTATGCAATGAGGCTCGTTTTACAATGGTTCCCGCCAATTGTACCGGCTCGAGATTAGCAACCGGCGTAATCGCTCCGGTACGTCCCACCTGATAGGAAATAGAATTCAGCCGTGTAGAAACCTGTTCTGCCTTAAATTTATAAGCAATCGCCCAACGCGGTGATTTGGAAGTATAGCCTAATTCTTCCTGATAATGCAGGTTATTTACTTTTACAACTACGCCATCGGTTTCATAAGGCAATTCATGACGGTGAATGTTCCAGTAATCGATAAAGTCAAAAACTTCCTCAATACTTTTTACCAACCTGGCCTCTTTAGGCACTTTAAACCCAAAACTTCTGGCTTTTTCAAGGCTTTCAAAATGGGTTGAGAATTTAACATCATTACCAATAAAAGTATATAGAAGGCAATCCAACGGACGTTTTGCCACTTCAGAACTGTCTTGTAACTTCAAACTACCTGATGCAGTATTTCTTGGGTTTGAATAGGGAGTTTCGCCAATCTCTATCAATTCCTGATTCATTTTGGCAAAACCTTCCAACGGCAAAATAATTTCACCGCGTATTTCAAAACTATCCGGATAATCGCCTTTTAACTGTAATGGAACCGATTTGATTGTTTTGACGTTATTGGTTACATCATCGCCCTGAAATCCGTCTCCCCGCGTTACGGCACGTTTTAATTTTCCGTGCTCATAGGTAATTGAAATAGAAGCTCCGTCATATTTCAATTCACAGGTATATTCCAGCGGCACATCTCCTAATATTTTTTGGATTCTTTTTTCCCAATCCAAAACGTCTTCTTTTGAATAGGAGTTATCCAAAGAATACATTCGGTTTTTATGGGTAATGGTTTCAAAGTTTTTGGTAATCATCCCTCCCACACGCTGTGTCGGGGAATTTTCATCAAAAAACTCGGGGTGTTTGCTTTCAAGCTCCTGCAGCTCTTTCAGTTTTGTATCAAAATCATAATCTGAGATTGTAGGATTGTCCAAAACATAATAATTGTAATTATGCTGATTTAGTTCTTCCCGCAATGATTGGATGGTACTCTGAATATCCATAAAAAAAATTGGCTAGTTTAGTTCTGTAAACAGAGCACTAAAATAACCAATTTCCAATAAATAATACGATTTTATGACGATTGAATTATGCCGTTGACCTGCAAATACAATTGGCCGTCACTTAGGATAGCTCCTTGCTGTATCAGGTTAAAAATAGCATCGTTCCGTTCCTCTTCATATTCTTTCTGCCCTATCTTAATCTCTACCGTTTCAGTAAACATATTGTCACTCAACCACTGCAATCCTTCGCGGGTCATAAAATCGACTTCCGGAATAAGCGCTTTGAGTACGATTGACTTGATTACTTTTTCCTGACAATGGAAAAGAAAGATATAGCTTTTAGAAAAATGTTCCAAATAATGAGCTCCTGTCAAAACGCCTTCCCAAATCAAATCAGAAAACACATCCAATTCCTGCTCGGCAACTTCCGGTTTTTCAGCCTTGATGGCATCCCATTCCTTCTTATCGATTGACTGCGTTGCCAAAAAATTGGCAAATTCCATATGGAGCGCTTCAAACTGTTCTTTTGTTAATCTTTTGTATTTCATTATTTTGCTGTAAGCTATAGGCTTTAAGCTCCCACAAGCGTAATGCCTACGGCTTATTGCTTAAAGCTTTTCTATAATTTAAAAAAAAATCCCGACTTTCATCGGGACTTTTATATTTCAGTATTGAAAATATTATTTTTCAGCTACGATTTCGTAAGGCAAATCAACGATAACCTCTCTGTGTAATCTTACAGTCGCATTGTATTTACCAGTACGCTTAACGATTCCAGAAGTGATGAATTTTCTGTCGATTGATTGACCTTGCTTCTCCAAAGCTTCAGCGATATCGATGTTAGTGATAGAACCGAAAAGTTTTTCACCACCAGCTTTAGCTGAAATTTTGATTTCAAGAGCTTTAAGTGCTTCTGCCAATTTCTTAGCATCTTCAACAATTTTAGCTTCTTTGTGCGCTTTTTGTCTTAGGTTTTCAGCCAATACTTTTTTCGCAGAAGGAGTTGCCATGTGAGCGAATCCTTGTGGAATTAAGTAATTACGTCCGTATCCGTTTTTCACAGTTACGATATCATCTTTAAAACCTAAATTTTGAACGTCTTTTTTTAATATAAGTTCCATGTTGTTGTCCTTATTTGTAGAAGTTAGGTTTCATTGTGAAACCAACAACTTTGTTTTTACTATTTTAATAAATCGGCCACGTATGGCATTAAAGCTAAATGTCTTGCTCTTTTAACAGCTACAGACACTTTTCTTTGGTATTTCAATGAAGTTCCTGTTAAACGACGTGGAAGGATTTTCCCTTGCTCGTTAACGAATTTCAATAAGAAATCAGGATCTTTGTAATCAACATATTTGATACCTGATTTTTTGAAACGGCAATACTTCTTAGTTTTGTTTGTTTCAATATTTAAAGGCGTAAGATATCTGATATCTCCGTCTTTTTTTCCTTTTGCTGATTGTTCAATCGTAGACATAATAATTACGCTTTAGATGCTTTTAGTTTTTCTCTTCTTCTTTCTGCCCAAGAAATTGCATGTTTGTCAAGACTTACAGTCAAGAAACGCATTACTCTTTCGTCACGTCTGAATTCAGTTTCGAAAGCAATTAATACTTCAGGAGCTACTTTGAATTCAAACAGGTGGTAAAAGCCACTTTTTTTGTGTTGGATTTCGTAAGCCATCTTTTTTAGGCCCCAATCCTCTTTTGATACCATCTCTGCACCTCTGGAAGTAAGAAAATCTTCGAATTTGCTTACTGTTTCCTTTACCTGTACTTCAGATAAAACGGGATTCAAGATGAAAACAGTTTCATAGTGATTCATAATACAATGATTTTATTTGTTATAAAATTGGGTGCAAAAGTAACTATTTATTTTTAATGCACAAGCGAAATCCAATTATATTCGATGAATTACAAAAAAATGCGGAAAATATTGTTTTTTAATAAAAAAATTGTTCTACATTTATCGTACCCAATCTATAAATTCTGATTTATTATGAAATTGAATTGTGTTGTAGTAGATGACAGTGCCATACAAAGAATGACAGTAACCAAATTGGTTGCAAATCATCCAAACCTGAACTTGGTGGGCGATTTTTCCAATGCCATTGAAACTAAAAATTGTCTTACCAATAAAGAAGTGGACCTTATTTTTTTAGATATTGAAATGCCTGTCATTAATGGATTTGATTTGCTTGACGGATTAAAAGTAAAACCACAGATTATCTTTATTACCTCAAAAGCAGAATATGCCGTCAAAGCATTTGATTATGATGCAACAGATTACCTTCAGAAGCCTATTTCACCCCAGCGTTTCAATGCTGCGGTAAAAAGAGCCATGGACCTTTATCTGCTTCGTAAAGAAAATATTGATGAAGACAGCGAACACATTTTCATCAAGAGTAACCTGAAAAAATTAAAAATCTTTACTTCTAAAATCAAATGGATTGAAGCTTATGGCGATTATGTTAAAGTAGTCACTGAAGACGAGAACCACCTTGTATTATCGACCATGAAGTCGTTTGAAAACGATTTATCAAAAGAACGCTTTATCCGTGTTCATAAATCGTTTATCATTAATATTGACAAGGTAGACAAATTCAACAGCAAGTTTGCCGAGATTGGTGTGACCAAAATTCCTTTGAGCAGAAATAAAAAAGAGGATTTGGTGAAAGCTTTGGCTTCGGCTTAATAGAAATCAACATTTACGGCCACTTTAATCGGTCTGTATTGCGATACCGTTTCAAAACTATTCAGTATTTTCTGGATAGTTTTTTTTGTGCTTCCTAATGGCTGGTTTTGGGGAATCTTGATTAGGATGGTGCGTATGTACTCATTCCTGATTCTGCCTATAGCCGGTTCTTCAGGCCCTAATACCGGCAGGTCGAGATTCTGGCTCATGACCTGATACAGCCACATGGAACCGTCTTTTAGTTTTTCAAAATCACGGTGTTTGAGTGTAATCTTGATGAGTCGGAAATAAGGCGGATATTTAAAAATATGCCGGTCATACAATTGTTCTTTGTACATCCCCATATAATCATTGTTGGTAACCTGCTGGATTGTGTTATGGTTCGGGTTGTAGGTCTGAATAATGACCTTCCCTCTTTTCCCGGAACGCCCTGCCCTGCCTGAAACCTGTGTCATCATCTGATAACTTCTTTCAAAAGCACGAAAATCCGGATGGTACAACATATTATCGGCATTCATAATACCTACCAGGGAAACATTATCAAAGTCCAGACCTTTGGCCAACATTTGGGTTCCTACCAAAATATCTATTTCCCGATTTTTAAAGCTGTCCAATATTTTTTCATAGCCGTATTTGCCACGGGTAGTATCCTGGTCCATACGGGCTGTCTTTTTATTGGGAAACAATCCGGCCAGCTCCATTTCTATCTGTTCCGTACCAAATCCTTTGGTAGTAAGGTCTACGCTTGAACAGTTATGGCAACGGGTTGGTTTTGCCATCGCATAGCCGCAATAATGGCACCTTAGTTGGTTTTTATGCTTATGATAGGTCAGGCTCACGTCGCATTGCGGACATTCAGGAACGTGACCACAGGTCATACATTCCAAAACAGGTGAATAGCCACGACGATTTTGGAACAATATTACCTGTTCGCCTAAAGCCAACGCTTCTGCCATGTATTCGAGCAGTGTATCGCTAAAATGACCTTTCATTCTTTTTCGGAAGTACTTGTCTTTAAGATCGACCAATTCAATTTCCGGTAGCATTACATTTCCAAAGCGTTCGGTAATTTCTACCAAACCGTATTTGCCTCCGGACGCATTAAAATACGTTTCCAGACTTGGCGTGGCAGAACCTAAAAGCACTTTGGATTTGAAATAGTTTGCCAGAACAATTGCCGCATCGCGGGCGTGGTATCTTGGTGCCGGGTCGTATTGTTTGAACGTCTGCTCGTGTTCTTCATCAATAATGATAAGTCCCAAGTCATAGAACGGCAGAAACAGTGCCGACCTTGCCCCTATTACAATCTTTGCTTTTGGAGAATTTTCCAATACCTGTTTCCATACTTCTACCCGTTCGTTATTAGTGTATTTGGAATGGAATACGGCGACCTGATTACCGAAATGAGCCGTCAATCGTCCGACCAATTGGGTTGTAAGCGCGATTTCCGGCAAAAGATATAACACTTGTTTTCCCGAGGCAATATAGCTTTCTATCAACCTAATATAGATTTCGGTCTTACCACTGGAAGTTACGCCATGCAACAGACATACTTCTTTCTCTTCAAAAGCGTTTGAAATTTCATCGAATGCTTTTTGTTGGGCTGTACTTAGTTGAAGGTTATTCTCTTTTTGGTTTTTATCAAAAGAAACACGGTCTTCCTGTATATAATATTCTTCAAAAATGGCTTTATCTACCAATGCCTTTACCACAGCAGATGTAGCCTGAGAATGTTCTAAAAGCTGTTTTACGGAAACAGGTTTTTGTTGAGAAGCATTGAGTTGAAAATAACTCAATAGAATTTCTTTTTGCTTTTGTGCCTTTTTATTTAGATTATCTATTAAGGCTATCAGATTCTGTTCGTCGACGTAATCTGTATGCAGACGGATATATTTAGTAAGTTTGGGCTTGTACAACTCTACTACTTCTTCCTGAACCGCCAGTATTTTTTTATCGATAAGTTTTTGGATTGTCGGAAAAACATTTTTCTTGCCTAATAAGGCTACAATATCCAATACTTTAAGAGAGCTTTGGTGTTGCAAGGCTTCATAAATAAGGAACTCATCGTCAGAAAGCTGCGTTTCGTCAACTTCGGTTTCTTTTTTCTGCGATATGATGGTTTCACTTTCTAACAGTAAAGCCGAAGGCATGGCACCACGATATACATCGCCAATGGCACACATATAATACGAAGCTATCCATTGCCAATGGGTAATCTGGATTTCGGTTACGACTGGAATTTCGTCTAAAATCTGATGGATTTCTTTGGCTTCGTATAGAGCAGGTTCATTTTGATGCAATTCTATAGACAATGCCGTATACACTTTGCTTTTGCCAAATGGCACTGCAATACGCATTCCTTTTTGAATGTAATTGTATTCTGCTTCTGAAACCCTGTAGGTAAAAGTTTTAGATAAAGACAGAGGAAGAATGACTTCTACAAAATACATTTAAAGGCTGTTTGGTTTTTACAAAGATAAGGGTTTGCCTGAATAGTTCTATATTCAATAATTATAATGCAAAACAAAACCTTAGCACATTAATCACTTAGAATCTTTAAATTGAATGCGGATTAAATCGATGACGCGGATTTTCGCGGATTTATAAATATGGATAAACAAAACCCAGAACCTCAGTAGCTTGCCCTCCTTAGAACCTTTTAAAATTAAATGCGGATTTACGCGGGTTTTCAAATCAGAATAAACAAAACTTAGAAACTCAGTAGCTTAGAGCCTTTAAAATTGAACGCGGATTAAACCGATGACGCGGATTTTCGCTGAATTTTAATATTAGAATGAACAAAACTTAGGAACTCAGTAGCTTGCCTAAACCAATGACGCGGATTTACGCTGAATTTTAATATTAGTAGAATGAACAAAACTTAGAAACTCAGCACCTTAGCCACTTAGAACCTTAGCAAAAACTCAATTAAACAAATTCTTTCTCTTTAATCGATTAATAGCTCCATTTAACTCAAAGCCCAACAAAAGAATCATACAATTCAACCAGATATAAATCATCAGAATTAGCAGTGTTCCGATAGAACCATAGAGTTCGTTGTATTTTGCAAAACGCACTACATAAATCCCGAAGATAAAGGAAGTCAGTATAATTAAAATGGTAGTAAAGACAGAACCTATGCTAAAAAAGGAATGGCGTCGGGTTTGTTTGGTTCCGAATTTAAAGAGTATGGAGGTTGCCGTCAGAATCATTAATCCAACGAATACAAAACGGCCAATGCTAACAAAATTGATGTTTTCAAACAAACCTTCGCTTTTCATACGCTGTATGATGTATTCGAAAACGACAATGGAGGAAACAGTTACAATTAACAGGAACGATAATATAATGGCTATACCTAAAGCCACAGCATACTGACGAAAAAAGCCACGGGTGACGGTAATATGTCTTGAAATTTCAAAACCTCCCAATATGGCATTGACACCGTTCGCCATCAAAAAGATAGAAAGCAGGAAACCCGAGGAAAGTAATCCGCGGTAACTGTTATTTAAAATATCATTGATGATTTTGTAGATGGCTTCATAGGTATTGGGCGGTACGCTTTCTTCTACGAATTTCAGGAAATCGGCTTGAAATCCTTCAATGGGAATGTACGGAATCAGGTTTAGGATAAAGAGCGCAAATGGAAAGAGCGCCATGAAAAAGCTAAAAGCAATCGCACTCGCCCTATAGGAGAAGGCTCCTTTGGCAATTCCGATAAAATAGAGTTCGAGCAGGTCGTAAAGCGATAATCCCTCCAGCCACGGCAGCTTGATACGCTGCGTGAGATGCATTAGCGGACGAATTACGGGAATTTTTTCGAGCTTGTCTTCTATTATCTTTGTCACCTTGTTTGTTTTAGATGGCTTTTAGGCTAAGATCCATATTATAGACTGAATGCGTCAGCGCTCCGGATGAAATGTAATTGACACCACAGTCCGCATAATTTCGGATTGTCTTTTCATTGATATTTCCTGAAGATTCCGTTTGACATTGGTCACCAATTAAAGCTACAGCTGTACGGGTCATATCATAATCGAAATTGTCGAGCAGTATTCTGTAAACGTTATCCGATTGCAGGATTTCGCGTACTTCATCCAGGTTTCTTGCTTCGACTATTATTTTTAAATCCAGATTGTTTTGCTTTAGATAGTCGTTTGTCTTTTGGATGGCTTTGGTAATTCCTCCGACAAAATCGATATGGTTATCTTTTAGCATGACCATATCATATAATGCAAACCGGTGGTTTTCTCCTCCTCCTATTTTCACCGCCCACTTTTCAATAGCACGGATACCGGGTGTTGTTTTTCTGGTGTCCAGTACTTTGGTTTTGGTTCCTTCCAAAAGTCGGGCAAAGGATTGGGTTTTGGTTGCTATGGCAGACATACGCTGCATGGCGTTTAACACCAGGCGTTCTGATTTTAGTATGGATTGTGAGCTTCCGCTAACATGAAAGACAACGTCACCGTATTTTACAGGTGTTCCATCCTGAATGAATGTTTCTACTTTCAGGTCTTTATCAACATATTGGAAAATCATTTTGGCAAATTCCACTCCGGCAATAATACCTTCGTCTTTTACCAAAAGCTTGGCTTTTCCTTGTGCTGTTGCGGGAATACAGGCTAATGAGCTATGGTCGCCATCGCCTACATCTTCGCGTATTCCGTTTTCTATGATTAGTCTTAATTCGTTTTGAAACTGTGCTTCTGAAATCATCTTGCCATTTTAATTGAAGCTAAAATAATAAAATCTTTAGACTTGAATGCTGTTTGCTTTATTTAATTGCCCACAATTTACCGGGTTTTCTATTTTTTGAATTCCTGATGAGATAGGCTTATCTTTGCCGTGCAACACTTAGAAACTTAGCATCTAAAATCTTAGAAAAAAATGAACATCAAGCTTATCGCCATTGGAAAAACCGACAATAAATCGTTACAAACGCTGATTGACGATTATCAAAAACGTTTGTCTTTCTATATTAAGTTTGAGCTGGAGATTATTCCGGATATCAAAAATGTAAAGAATCTTTCGGAAGCGCAGCAAAAGGAAAAGGAAGGCGAATTGATTTTATCAAAATTGGCTGCCACAGACCAGCTTGTGTTGCTAGATGAGAATGGTAAGAGTTTTTCGAGTGTCGGATTTTCTGAAGAATTGCAGAAGAAGATGAACTCAGGCATCAAGACCCTGGTTTTTGTTATTGGCGGCCCTTATGGTTTTTCAGAGGCCGTTTATGCTAAGGCTCAGGGAAAGATTTCGTTATCTGCCATGACGTTTTCGCACCAGATGGTTCGTTTGTTTTTTATTGAGCAGTTGTATCGAGGTTTTACTATTTTGAGGAATGAACCATACCATCATCAATAGTGGATAGTTGATAGTTTTTAGTGGATAGTTGTTGGAGTGGATAGATGATAGTGGATAGTGTTTAGTGGATAGTTGTTGGAGTGGATAGATGATAGTGGATAGTGTTTAGTGGATAGTTGTTGTAGTGGATAGATGATAGTGGATAGTGTTTAGTTGGGCTTGCGGTATAAACAAATTTATTTATAGAACCAGCTTTCTCTAAAATCTTAAATCAAAAATTCTCTAAAACAAACACTTCTTATCTAAACCCACTAATAACTAAAGCCTATCCATTATCAACTAACAACTGCTATAAACTATCAATTATCAACTGCTCGACAGAGCATAACTGTTTCTAAGGCTTCTTTTACATCGTGAACTCTTAAAATCTTTGCGCCTTTGAGTAGGGAAATTGTATTGAGGACTGTGGTTCCGTTCAGGGATTCCTGTGGTGTGGTACCTAATGTTTTGTATATCATGGATTTTCTGGAAATGCCTGACAGGATTGGCAATTCAAGCATTTGGAACAGTTCGAGTTTGTTCATTACTTCAAAATTCTGCTCAGTGGTTTTTGCAAAGCCAAAACCGGGATCGATTATGATGTCGTTTATGCCAAGGCTTCGGGCGTGGTTTACTTTTTCGGAAAAATAGTAAAGCATGTCTTTAATGATGTCATCATATTGCGTAAGGCTTTGCATCGTTTTCGGGTTGCCACGCATGTGCATCATGATATAAGGCACATTATATCTGGCTACGGTTTCCATCATTTTGTCATCTAATCCTCCGGCAGCAATGTCATTAATGATTGCCGCTCCATGTTCGATGGCATTTTTGGCCACCCCACTTCGAAATGTATCAACAGAGATAATAATTTCCGGGAAAACTTTTACCAACAGGTCGATTATGGGAATAAGCCTGTTTAATTCTTCCGCTTCGGAAACAAATTCGGCATTGGGTTTTGAGGAATAGGCTCCGATGTCAATAAAAGTAGCGCCTTCATCCAACATCTGTTTTACTTTATCAATGATAGCCTGTTCGTTGTCATTTTTTCCTCCATCATAAAAAGAATCGGGAGTGATATTCAATATTCCCATTACTTTGGGAGTTGAGAGGTCGATAAGCGTTCCTTTGCAGTTCATTTGACTGGTTCTCGTCTTTATATTTTTTATTGGATTGGAAAATTGTCTGTTGCAAGGCTTTTTGCTTTTCGCCCTAAACCTTTTTTCACTATTTTTGGACAAATTTCATACAAAGATACACCAAATAATGAATAGTACTTCTCAAGAATTTGACCGCATCATTGGCATCTGCCGCTCTTTATATATCAACAAAATGCAGGATTACGGTAGTGCGTGGCGCATCTTGCGACTGCCATCGCTAACCGACCAGATTTTTATTAAAGCACAGCGAATCAGAAGCCTTCAGGAAAACGACGTCCGTAAAGTAGATGAGGATGAAACGGGAGAATTTATCGGTATTATCAACTATTCTATCATGGCGCTTATCCAATTGGATTTGGGTGTGGTCGACCAGCCGGATTTGGATACGGAAAAAGCAACACAGCTTTATGATGAAAAGGTAGCTTTGACAAAAGCTTTAATGGAAGCCAAAAACCATGATTACGGCGAAGCCTGGCGTGATATGAGAGTGAGTTCCCTAACCGATTTGATTTTACAGAAACTATTGCGCGTCAAACAGATTGAGGACAACAAAGGAAAAACTATTGTTTCTGAAGGTATTGATGCCAATTATCAGGATATGATTAACTATTCTGTTTTTGCCCTGATTCTGATGGGTTTTGCCAAATAACAACTCATTAACAAATTAGATATAGCATTAGCTTTATTTTTGAGAAAACTTAAACTCATGGAAAACTTTAAAAAATACCTGCCCTGGACCATCCGTATCCTGATTTCTTTCTTATTTCTAATTTCGGCCGTAGCTAAATTATACCCGTCCCCTTATTTTGCTATTTCTACATTTGAAGTAAAACAGCTCTATCCGATGGGATTTTCAGAAGATTTTTCTGTTTTCTTTTCCAGAATATTAATCGGGATTGAATTGGCCTTGGGTCTTTTATTGCTCCAGCCGCATTATTTAAAGAAATGGGTAATTCCGGCTACGATATTGATGCTTGTCGTATTTACAACGCACTTAACCATTGATACCATTCAAAATGGTGGTAATACCGGAAACTGCGGTTGCTTTGGCAGCCTGCTTCCTATGACGCCAATTGAGGCTATTATCAAAAATGTTATTGCAATTGTGCTCCTGGCGTATTTGCTGTATTTGTTACCAAAAGGAGCTACAGATAAAAAGAATTTCTGGGTACTGACAACTGTTACTCTTGCGTGTATACTAGCAATTTTTATGATGGCTCCTATACAGCCAAAAGCGGTAGAAGGCAATATTGACGATGCTTCTGCCCTGCCTATTGAATCTTTAGATACTTTCCCAACACAATCTGCCGATTCTTTAGCGACAGCTCCTGCTGCGGAAACTAAAACTGCAGAAACTCCTGTTGTTGAAGCAGAAGCTAAAGCAGCCGATGAGCCTGCTCCGCAAAAATCAGGTTATGCGCAGTATTTCAGTAAGGCAGACCAAGGCAAGAAAATCATCTGTCTTTTTGTTCCGGGTTGTGACCATTGCCGCGATGTTGCAAAAGAATTGGCAGAAATGAGAGCAAAAAACAAAAACTTCCCGGAAGTATCTGTTTTATTTATGAACGAAGAACCTGAAAAGATTCCTGATTTCTTCAAATTTGCAGGTACAGAATATCCGTATAAAGTTTTGGAAGTGATTCCTTTCTGGAAACTTTTAGGCACCAGTAAAGATACTCCGGGCGTCATTTACCTTTGGAATGGAAACAAAATCAAAGAATGGGACGGTATCAACGAAAAGAAATTCGTAGGTTCTGAACTGCAGAGTGTCTTGAAAAAAAGCTATTCAGAGCTTAAAAAATAAGCATCGTTGATTAAATACTTAGTACATAAAATAGGATATGCACTGCTGACACTTTTCGGAGTTGTCACAGTCATATTCTTTTTATTTAATGTATTGCCCGGTGACCCGGCAAGAATGATGCTTGACCAGAATGAAAATTCAGAACAATTGGCAATTGTCAAGAAGAAATATGGATTTGACAAGCCTATTTCTACACAATATTTATATTACCTCAACGACCTTTCCCCTGTTTCTTTCCACAGCAAAAATCAGGAGGATTATACATTTCTTACGGAAGGAAAATACAATGCCCTGCGTTTGTTTTCAATCGGAAATAATGAAGTCGTATTAAAAACGCCTTACCTGCGCGAAAGTTTTCAGAAAAGTGGCAAGAAAGTATCGGATGTGATTGGAAATACGTTACCCAATACCTTTCTGTTGGCTTTATTTGCTATTATTATTGCCATTGTAATTGGAATTCTGCTGGGAATAGTTTCGGCACTCTACAAAGACACCTGGCTCGACCGACTTATCGCTTTGTTAAGTACACTTGGAATGAGTATTCCCTCCTTTTTCAGTGCCATTTTGTTCGCCTGGCTTTTTGGATTCCTGCTGCACGAATATACCGGACTAAACATGACAGGAAGTTTGTATGAGGTAGATGATTTTGGAGAAGGACACTACATTCAATGGAAAAACATAGTACTTCCAGCAATTGTTTTGGGTATTCGACCATTGGGTGTTGTGATACAACTAATGCGTAATTCGCTGTTAGAAACATTTGGACAGGATTATATCCGAACTGCCCGCGCTAAAGGACTATCAGAATTCCAGATTATAAGGAAACATGCTGTAAAAAACTCCCTGAATCCTGTAGTAACGGCTATTTCAGGTTGGTTTGCTTCGATGTTGGCAGGAGCTGTTTTTGTAGAATTTATATTTGGCTGGAACGGCTTGGGAAAAGAAATTGTAGAGGCTTTAAATAATTTAGACCTGCCCGTAATTATGGGTTCGGTATTGGTGATTGCTACAACTTTTGTAGTGATTAATATACTGGTAGATATGGTATATGCGTATTTAGACCCGAAGATTCGATTGCAGTAAATTTTATTACCAACCCTGGCAGGGTTTGAAACCCTGCCAGGGTGAAATATTTAATAAATCTTTCTGAAAACTTAGTAGTATATTTGCTTATCACATTAAGAAAAAAAACAATGAAAAAAATATTCTTATCACTTCTTGTCGTTTTAGGAACCATTTCTTGTTCTAAAGCGCAAAAAAGCGAATTTTCTCCGGAAGCACTGACTGAAAAATTACAGACATTAGACGGAAAAGAAATCTCTTTTAAGGAAATATTGAACAAACACAAAGGAAAAACTCTTGTAATAGATGTTTGGGCTTCCTGGTGTGGTGACTGTGTTAAGGCGATGCCGAAAGTCAAGGATATGCAGGAAAAAAGTCCAACGACAGATTACATCTTTATTTCTATGGACAAAACTGCCGACAAATGGAAAACCGGAATTGAAAAGCATGACCTTAAAGGGGAGCATTACCTGGCTCCGGACGGTATGAAAGGTAAATTTGGAAAAGCGATTGACCTGGATTGGATTCCGAGATATATCGTCATTGATAAAAAAGGAAAAATTGCTATCTACAGAGCTATTGAAACCGATTTTGATAAAATAAACGCTACTTTAAAAAAACTAAAATAATGAGACAAAAGATTGTTGCAGGCAACTGGAAAATGCACAAAAACGCTGAAGAAACAGAAGATTTACTAAATGACCTGATTGATAAACTTCCAAACGATGTAGAAGCCCATATCATTGTAGCTCCTACTTTCGTTAATCTGGCTTCTGCCGTTGACCATCTTGAATTTACCAACATTGGTGTTGCCGCACAAAATATGCACCAGGCCGAAAGTGGCGCCTTTACAGGCGAAATTTCTGCCGATATGCTTAGAAGTATTGGTGTAGGCATTGTTATTTTAGGACATTCTGAAAGAAGAGCTTACTTCCATGAAACGGATGCCCTTCTTGCTGAAAAAGTGAATACGGCACTAAAGCATGACATGCAGGTTATTTTCTGCTTTGGAGAAGAATTAAAAGACAGACAGTCCGGAAACCATTTCAATATTGTAGAAAACCAATTAAGAGACGGATTGTTCCATCTGGAAGCCAAAGACTGGGAAAATATCATTCTTGCCTACGAGCCGGTTTGGGCTATCGGAACAGGCGAAACTGCTACACCGGAACAGGCACAGGAAATGCACAAATTTATCAGAGAAACAATTACTGCTAAATACAGCGCTACGCTTGCTGAAGAAGTTTCAATCCTTTACGGAGGTAGCGTAAAACCAGATAATGCAAAGGAAATTTTCTCCAAGCCTGATGTGGATGGCGGACTGATTGGCGGTGCCGCTTTAAAGGCATCTGATTTTGCTGCTATTGTCGCTTCTATATAAGCATCAGATAAATTAACATAAAAAAGGCCCGGATTTCGTATTCGGGCTTTTTTATTAAGGCAATATTACGCCAGCATTATGCCTTAACATTTATAAAACATCCGGATAGCACCTCTTAAACATTCTTTTATGAGACAGTAATAGCTGATTAACACCACATAGTGACTTTTGTCGGAATTAATCAACTACATACTTATGTCACACAACTACACCTCAAAAACAGGAAAAGTACTCCAGATGCTTCTTCTCCTTTTTGCAGCCCAATTTATGAATGGGCAAACCCTTATCCATTATTGGAATTTTAACAACAATGCTTCAGTAGCCACTATTACGACTCCAACGCAGACATTGGTTACCGGTGCTTCGTTAACTGCCATTGCAGGAGGAATCAGTACTATTGACTTTGCAGGAGGAACCGGGCAAAATTTTGATGTACAAAATCTGAATGCCAGAAATAATGACGCTTCAGGTACACATTTACGTTTTAACGACCCGATTGGCGGTGCGTTGCAATTTGCATTGCCAACAACCGGCTATGAAAACATCATTGTAAAGTTTGCCACACGCCGTTCAGGTTCCGGAGCCGGAAACCAAAAATGGTCGTATACGGTTGACGGAACTACTTTTGTTCCTTTTGCTACCATTGCTCCAAACAACGGAAATCCTGCTTTAGAAATATTGGATTTCAGCGCTATTGCAACTGTAGATAACAATCCCAACTTTAAACTAAAAGTAGAATTTGAAGTTGGAGCCGGAGGAACTGTCGGCAATAACCGTTTTGACAACTTTACTGCTGAAGGCAATAGTGTTGGCGGTGGTGATACTGTGGCTCCAACCGTAACTTATGTTCCTGCCAATTCCAGTACCAATATTGCTGTAGATGCCAATATTACCATAAACTTTAATGAAGCTATCCAATTAGTTAATGATGCCGCAATCGACAATACGAATGTAGACGCTTTGGTAGAATTGCGTCTAAATAACGCATCTGGAGCCTTGGTTCCATTCGATGCTACTATTTCAGGAAATACCATCACGATCAACCCTACTTCAAATTTGGCTAATAACCAGACGTATTATGTTGCCTTGCTTCCAAATACGGTAGAAGATCTTAGTGGTAATGCAGTAACAGCGGTTACTTCAAGCTCATTCACTACCATTGCGGTACAAACTCAATTCCAGGCCAGCGATTTGGCCTTTGTGGGTTATAGAATGAATGCTTCCGGAACAGAAGACGAAGTTGCTTTTGTTACTTTTGTAGATATCCTTCCGGGTACTTTCCTGACTTTTACGGACTCAAAATATACGTCAAACACCCAACCACAATGTCCAAACGGAATTGTATGGACTGTAGGTGCTAACGAATGTATTCCGGCCGGTTCTGTAGTGAAAATCCAAACCTCAGCTTTAATTGCCAGCAAAGGAACCGTTACAGGTTCTGGTTTTGGATTAAGTTCTGGTGGCGATCAGATTATCGTTTATTCCGGAACAGCTGCTGCTCCTAATTATATCACAGCTCTAAGTTCAAACGGTTGGGTTACTACAAATGCTTCTTGCAGCGGAAGCTTATCGATGTTACCAGCCGGATTGGTTGATGGAACAAGTGCCTTAAACACTTCAACTGCTCCAGGCAACGATGCAGGAAATGCAGTAAACGCTTATTATAATGGTGTACAGACCGGAACTACGACTATTTTAAAAACGGCAATCCTGAATCCTGCTAATTGGGTAGCAATTGCCGGAGGTACAGCTCCTCAAACGTGGCCGGTTTGGAATTTTCCAAGTTCCTTACAGGTACAGAATGCTGTTGTAATAAACAACACTACTCTTCAGATTACATTTAACGCCAACCTTAATGTTGCTTCGGCTTCTAACGTTGCTAATTATACCGGAGTTGCTAACCTTAGTTCGGTTAACGTATCAAACAACATTGCTACTTTAACTTTCTCAGTTCCTTTTGCTCCTGCTACAAATTATGCATTAGTCATCAGCAATATCCAGGATGCTTCCGGTACTGCTATGGCTTGTCCTTATACTTACAACTTTAGCTTTAATGCTACCTTATCATTGGCTTCTAATTTTATTACTGTTAATGAAGATTCCGGAGTTTTAAATTTTGTTGTCAATCTTGCTGCTGCGGCAACGGGTTCTGTTGACCTGGTTGTAAAATCGGCTCCGTTCAGTACAGCAGATTCTAATGATTTTACGTTCACTACAAGAACATTAAACTTTACTTCTGCCAGCACTTTGGCACAGACTATCCAGATTCCGATTATTGACGATACAACTCCGGAACAGCAGGCAGAATATTTCGTATTGAGCCTTGAAAACCCTGTTGGATATACAATTACCGGAAATCCGATGGCTACCATCTATATCAAGGATAACGACAGAGCTGCAAAAGTTCCGAACAACGATATCCAGTTAAATTATATTGGAAGTTTTGACCCGTCAGGAAGCAATAGCAGCACTTGCGAAATTGTAGTACACGACCCTGCTTCTCAAAGATTGTTCACAACAAGTGCTGTGGCAGGTTATCTTGACATTATTGATTTCTCAAATCCAACAGACTTGACGGTAGTAAACTCCATCAACATGAATCCTTACGGAGGTGTGACCAGTGTTGCCGTTAAAAACGGAGTTGTTGCCGTAGCCTCACCAAATGCAAACGAAGCATTAAACGGTTCTGTAGTGTTTTTCAATACTGATGGTGTTTTCCAGAAACAGGTTACGGTTGGTGCACTTCCTGATATGATTACGTTCACTCCGGACGGCACAAAAGTACTAACGGCTAACGAAGGACAGCCCAATGCAGACTATACAGTTGACCCAGAAGGCTCTGTTAGTGTAATTGATATTTCAGGAGGAATCGCTTCCCTTTCACAATCTAACGTAACGACGATGCTGTTTACACAGTCCAACAGTCAGGAATCGGCTTTAATAGCTGGTGGTGTCAGAAAATTAAAAGCATCAAGTACACTATCACAAGACCTTGAGCCGGAATATATCACAATTAGTGCTGATTCTCAAAAAGCATGGGTTGCCTTGCAGGAAAACAATGCTATAGCCGAAATCAACCTGACAAACAATACGTACACTTCTATTTGGGCATTAGGCACAAAAGATATGAGTGTAGTTGGAAACGGAGCCGATATTTCTGATAATAACGGACAAATCCTGATTGCTAACTGGCCAATAAAATCATTCTACCAGCCTGATGGAATCGCTACTTATGCTGCTGGAGGTACTAATTATATCGTAACAGCTAATGAAGGTGACGAAAAAGAATACACAGGATTCGTTGAGCGTATTACTATCGGAGCGTCAGGTTACGGATTAGATGCTGTTGCTTATCCACAGGCAGCTATGCTAAAAGAAAGCTATAATGCAGGTCGATTCAGAGTCTCCGCCTTTTCAGGCAATACAGATGCTGATGCCGATTTTGAACAAATTTATGCTTTGGGAGGGCGTTCCTTCTCTATCTTTAATACCGACACCAAACAGCTGGTTTTTGACAGTGGTGACGATTTTGAAATGTATACTTCTTTGACACCATCTATTAATCCAATCTTTAATGCCGATCATGAAGATAACACACCAAAAGGAAGAAGCCGTGCCAAAGGTCCGGAACCGGAAGGCGTAACACTTGCTGAAATTGCCGGAAAAACTTTTGCTTTTATTGGTTTGGAAAGAATTGGTGGTGTTATGGTATATGATGTTACCAATCCAAACGACGTGAAATTCGTAGATTACAAAAATAGCCGTAGCGTTTCTGCTTATGCCGGTGACCACGGTCCGGAAGGCATTACGTATATCAAAGCTGCAAACAGCCCTACCAATAAAGATTATATTGTAGTGGCTAATGAAATCAGCGGTACGTTGACTTTGTTTGAAATAAACACAGAAAACCTTTCTGTACCTGGATTCGAAAATGAGCCTAAAACGTTCGTATTGTTCCCGAATCCGGCAGTTGACGGAATCGTATACTTTAACAGAATAGCTGATATCGAAGTTTTCGATTATACAGGAAAATCAATTCACCAGGCAAAACAAGCCCTGACAATAGATACTTCATCATTCGCATCAGGTATTTATCTGGTAAAAACTTCAGAAGGAATTACAAAGAAACTTGTTGTGAAGTAATCCTTCTTTTACCTTCCTTTCTTCAAAAGCCGGTTTCGTCCTGAAACCGGCTTTTTATTTGCTATCCCGTAAAGTTCTATCATAAAAAAGCCTGTCATATTTGAACAGGCTTTTATACTTAGCGTCTTGGCGCCTTTGCGAGCTGTTCACGCAAAGGCGCAGAGCCGCAAAAAAATAGTAGTAAAATTATGTTTTATGAGGTTTAGAATTAAAAAAGCTGGCTTCTACATTTTGAGCCAGCTTATTAACCATATATTTTTTATTCTTAAATTCCTATTTCTATCTGAAATCTCAAATACCAGTTTTGTTTAGTACTTCCGTCAAAATAATTCAGGTCGTCTAGTGTCAGCTCTCCTTGTAATTTAAAAGCATGTTCCCAGATGTATTTGGTAAGGCCAATGCTGTATTGTTTTGCATTAGGTGCATATTGCCTGATATCATCATGTACTTTTTGTGTAGAGAATCTTCCAATAATTTCATAATTGGTTGGGAAAAGATAACTCAATTGGTAGTCCATACCGCTTCCAACAAATACATACTTTATGTCCTGAATATCTTCGGGATTGACCGTAACCGGATTATTGGCAGTTCTTGACATATAGCTTGACATGGCAGCCCAACCATCATATTTTACGATGGCATCCAACAAGACTGATTTCATGGTTCGCTGTTCAAACAAGTCGTCACCCAATTGTCCTTGTGTTCTTCTGGCGTGGTTGTTTTGCTGGAAAGCTGCAGAAAGCATCAGTTTTGGCTTTTTCTCGCGGGCAATATCACCTTCAAAATAAACACCGTCTTTTGAAAATGCGCCAAATGGAAGAATCTCTACTTTTCCGGTAAGCGCTACGCCATTGTCATTGCTTTTTGTCCAGTTTCTTCCTTCACCGGTACTAACGGCTGTTTTGACATTATAGGAGAACTTTTCAGCATAATCATTTAAGTAATGTGCCTGAAAACCAAAATCCCTATCAATCGTAAACTTTGCATTATTGATAGAGCGGTCCGTTAGTTGCAAACCTCCGGATGAGTTAACCCTTTGCCTGTTTCCCGGAAGTTTGGTCTGTCCAAAACTAAAACTCCAGCTTTTGTTAGGCCTGTAATAGACTACCGCATCACGGATAATATTAATATTTTCACCTTCTTCAATTTCACCTACATCGCCCGGAGCAAAAGAAAGCTGTAAAGCGTATAGAAATTTTGGGTTTCCGACATAACCGTCAAAACGCAACCTCAATCGTCTGATTTGCCCGTCATAAGCCGCATCTTCACCTTCATTCTGTATATAAGTAACCCTATTCTGCATTCTGAAACGGATATTCAGTTGGAAAAGGCTGTCGGGAGACGTTAATCCCAAACCGCGACCGAAATTATAATAGGGTAAGGTGGGAAGTTTCAGGTCATTGTCTTTTGTAGTAACTTTAATGTCCTGTGCTTGTGCAGACAGTCCTAAGAACAATAGAAAGAGAGGAAAAATTTTCTTCATTTTAAGTTTTGATTGGTGTAATTTTCGACAAAGGTAAATTCACATTTTGGAAACACTTAGGACACAAATATTATTTTTCTTTGTGTAAAAATACACATACGTTATCATAGCGCAAACTTAATATTAATTTTAACCGCCGAATGTTATGATAATATTACCTTTGCAAAAATTTTATGTTATGGCAAATACCTATCTGGGATATCACTTCAAAGTAGAACCAAAAGAACTGGGTTCGGAAATCCTTGTAGCTGAATTGGGCGAAAAACCTTTTGAAAGCTTTATCGAGACTGAATTCGGAGTTACGGCTTATATCCAGAAAGCACTTTGGACCGAAGATGTCCTTGAGGATATTTTTATATTGACTTCACCTGAATTTACCGTAAGCTATACGATAGAAGAAATTGAGCAGGTAAACTGGAATGAAGAATGGGAAAAGAATTTCGAAGCAATTGATGTTGATGGAATTTGTCATGTACGTGCCCCATTTCATGAAAAAACGGATGCCCAATATGATATCGTTATCGAACCTAAGATGTCTTTTGGTACCGGGCATCACGAAACAACACACATGATGATTCAGCATCTGCTTGAAACGGATGTAGCGGGAAAGAAAACGTTGGACATGGGTTGCGGAACGGCAATTTTAGCCATTTTGGCTGAAATGAAAGGTGCACAACCTATCGATGCCATAGACATTGACAATTGGTGTTATTTAAATTCCATTGAAAATGCCGAGCGTAACAATTGCAAACACATTACCGTTTATGAAGGCGATGCGGCTTTACTTGCCGGACGTAATTATGATGTGATTATCGCCAATATCAACCGAAATATATTACTGGAAGACATGCAGCAATATGTTGATTGCCTGAATCCGGGAGGCACGCTTTTCCTAAGCGGTTTTTATGAAGAAGACATTCCTGTAATTGATGCTTCGTGCACAGAAAAAGGACTAACCTATGTTAAAAAACATCAAAAAAACAACTGGGTGGCCCTGAAATACGTAAATTAGCCAAAATTTTGATTATGAGCACTAAAGAAAAAATTTTAGAAGAAGTACTGGTTGAAGAACTGACTTCCTTAAACAATGAAATTATTCTTTATAATGACGATGTGAATACCTTTGACCATGTTATCGATACGTTGATACGGGTCTGCAATCATACTTCCGAGCAAGCAGAGCAATGTTCCATCATTGTGCATTATAAAGGAAAATGTACCGTGAAAACCGGTTCGCTGGACGAATTGAAACCACAGTGTACCCAGTTGTTAGAAGCCGGACTAAGCGCTGAGATAGTTTAAATAGAACAAGTTGTCCAAGAGATGAGTAGTCCAACCAAACTTGCCAACAGATTTCGCGAAGTAATTTTAAATGGTACCTGGATTGCAAATACCAATTTTAAAAATGAATTAGACGATTTAGATTGGGAAATTGCTACTGCAAAATTTCAAAATCTAAATACGATTGCTATTCTTGCTCAGCATATCCATTACTATATAAATGGAGTAAAAAATGTATTTCTTGGTGGACATTTAGAAATAAGCGATAAATACAGTTTTGATTTTCCTGACATTAATTCCCAACAGGAGTGGAAAAATTTTCTTGTAAAATTTTGGAATGATTCTACAGAATTTGCTCAACTGATTGAAAATTTGGATAAGGAAAAACTAAATGAACCTTTTGTCGACGAAAAATATGGAACTTATTTGAGAAATATTGACGCAATGATTGAGCATTCTTATTACCATTTAGGACAAATTGTTTTAATAAAAAAAATTATTCAAAATAGTCGGGGCTAAACCTCGCCGATTAGATAAAAAAAGGCTCCCATTAGGAGCCTTTTTTTTATCTAATCAGTTTTTTGTAAAAACTTTTACGACTTTCACCGGAACACCACTCACGTCAACCGTATTTTCATACCGCAATTCTGAGCCGTTTAATTTTGTAACCTGATAGGTGTCAGTCCCAATCGTTAGCGTATTCCCATTTTTAGCCCATGTCGACTGGCTGGCGTCTTCTACACAGGCATTGTTCTGGTCTTTATTCATCAAAACATTCCGGAAAACGCCTCCTTCTTTAAACTCAACATGGTCTTTTTCACAGCCGTTTTCATGACCAACATAACTTTGGTCAGTCGGAGTGCCATTTCCTGTTGTTACGATAGTTTTGTTATAATTCCATTTACCAACAATAGTTCTTTCGAAACCACCATCATCTGAATTACAGGATGCGAATAATAAGCCTGTAACGGCAGTCATGCAAAACAAAATTTTATTCTTTCTCATAGGGTTGTGTTTTGAAAATATAACTAAAAAACCGGCTAAAAATTGTGATATAGTGGCAATACATCCAAAAGAGGCTTGCAAAGTTTTCATTTCAAATCGTATATTCGTAATACTAAAACCTAACCCCAACACATTTTGTCGAAAAAATTACTCCTATTAGTCCTGTTCAGTTATTTTCTGGGTTTTTCCCAGGAACTCCCTCCTATACTGAAATATGCCTCCAACATGTATGGAGCCGGCAACCAAAACTGGATGATAACCCAGGACAGTAACCAGTTTATCTACTTTGCCAATAATGAAGGACTCCTGGAATTCAATGGTGCCAACTGGACGCTTTATCCATCGCCTAACGAAACCATTATACGGTCAGCAAAATCCATCAATAACAGGATATACACAGGTTGCTATATGGAGTTTGGCTATTGGGAGAGGAAAAAAGACGGCTTATTAAAATATACTTCGCTAAGCAAACCCATAATAGACAAAATGCTGGACGATGAACAGATTTGGAATATCATCGATTATGACCAATGGGTCATCTTCCAATCGCTCAACCAGATTTTTTTATACGATACCAAAACCTCCAAATTCAAGATTATTTCTCCGAAAGGAGCCATTTCAAGAGCCTTTAAAGTTAACGATGCTATCTATTACCAAACCTACACAGAAGGTCTTTTTGAAATTGAAAATGGTGAAGGCAAACTGATTTCCAATGACCCGGTCCTGTTAAAAAATAAAATTGTAAACATTTTTTCCAGAAATGGCGGTCTGTTATTACAAACGCAGTTCAACGGTTTTTACACCTATTCCAATGCCCGGTTCGAAAAATGGCATACCGAAGCAGATGCAGACCTTTCTGCCAGCAGTATTTACAGCAGCCAAATTCTTTCAGACGGAAGCTTTGCCCTGGGCAGCGTTTCCAATGGCATATTTATCATCTCCAAAGAGGGAAAAATGCTGTATCATATTACCCAAAACAAAGGATTAAGCAATAACACGGCACTTTCTATTTTTGAAGACCATGACCATAATATCTGGATTGGACTCGATAACGGAATCAATTGCATCAATATCAATTCGCCCGTGCGTTCTTTTGCAGACGATACCGGAATACTGGGCACAGTCTATACTTCCATTCTCCACGATGGAAAATTATATGTAGGGACCAATCAGGGATTATTTTATAAAAATTACGGTTCGGCAGAAGATTTCAAATTCATCAATGGCACCAAAGGGCAGGTCTGGACGCTCTATTCATATAAAGGCACTTTGTTCTGCGGCCATGATTCCGGTACATTTATCGTTAATGGAAACACGGCAAACTCTATTTTTATTACTTCCGGAACCTGGAAGTTTGAAAATGTGCCGGGTCGGGAAGATTTATTGCTTCAGGGCAATTATTACGGAGTTTCTGTCATCGAAAACAAAAACGGACAATGGATTTTCAGAAACAAAATAGAGGGCTTTGACTACTCCTCTAAACATTTCGAGATTACGAAAAACTTTGAAATATATGTAAGCCATGAATACAAAGGAGTTTTCCGTTTTCAGGTTGACCGCGACCTGCGAAAAACAAAGGAATTCATCACCTATTCCTATCCAACAAAAGGGAAAAATGCCGGACTGACAGAATTTAACGGCAGTATTTACTACTCCTATAAAAGCGGTATTTTTAAACTTGATCCAAAAACAAAGAAATTTGAAAAGGATACGGTTTTAAGCCGTGTCTTTGAAAAAGACGGTTATACATCGGGCAAATTGATGGTCGACAATTCAAACAGGCTGTGGTTCTTCACTAAAAATTACATCAATTATTTTTCATACGGAAAATTGAGCAGCCAGCTTAAGCACAATATTATTCCTATACCGTCTTCTCTTACCAACTCAATGCTGGGTTATGAAAACATTACTCAGATTTCTGATTCTGTTTACCTAATCGGGACTACAGACGGTTATTATACTATCAATATTGATGACCTGAAATTCAGCAAATACAAAATTTTCATGTCGGGCATTATGGTCAACAAGTCCAATGAAAGCCCAAGGCATGCATTGATAGACGGGCATTCCGACTTTAAATTTGCCGACAACAATATTACCTTTTCATATACGGTTCCTGAATTCAATAAATATATTAATGCAGAATACCAGTTTCTTCTTGAAAACTATCAGGACCAATGGAGTGAGTGGAGCAATAAGCCAACCATAAATTTTAAAAATCTTCCACCCGGTGATTATACTTTTAAGGTTCGTGCCAAAATAGGCAGCGAATTGTCTGAAAACACCATTTCTTATACGTTTACTATCCTAAAGCCCTGGTACAGGACTACCCTGGCCGTTATTATCTACATCATCATTTTTATTGTGATGGCCTATTTCATTAACCGTGCCTATAAAAATTACTACCACAGGCAAAAGGAAAAACTAATCGAAGAAAATAACCGACTGCTCGAAATCAAGGAACTGGAAAGCCAGCAGGAACTGATGAAAATCAAAAACCAGCAGCTTGAACAGGACTTTGAAAGCAAAAACCGTGAACTGGCGGCTTCTACAATGAGCCTCATCAAAAAGAACGAACTGTTAAGTCTCATTAAGGAAGACCTGAAAAGAACTTCGGAAGAAGGAAACAGGAATATCAAGTCTGTCATTACCACTATCAACAAAAACATAAGCGAAGAAGACACCTGGAATATTTTCAAGGATGCATTTAATAATGCCGATAAGGATTTCCTGAAAAAAGTTAAAAACCTGCATCCTTCCTTAACGCCAAACGACCTGAGACTTTGTGCCTACCTCCGGTTAAATCTTTCTTCAAAAGAAATTGCCCCTTTACTTAACATTTCTGTACGAAGTGTTGAGATAAAACGATATCGTTTGCGCAAAAAAATGGATTTATCGCACGAAGATGGACTTGTAGAGTATATACTTTCGATATAACAAACCACAACAAACAGCAAATTTACCTATACATTACCACAACAACAACGTTGTAATTAGCTTTTTAACAGTAAGAACGAAGGTGTTAGCGAAAGTTTAAAAATCTCTTAAATTACTGTTAACGCTCGTTTCTTTTTGTCAATAACGAAATTAAAGTCATATTTTTTTGAATTGTATATTTTTTGTTGTGGTTCTATTTGCCATATTCTCAAACAAGACTTCCTAATTTTAGATATCACAAAAAACAAAATATATGAAGTCAAACTTTTTCCTCATTGCTTTCCTCCTGATTTCATCTTTCTGCTATTCGCAGGAGTATGAAATAAGTGGTAAGGTAACTGAAGCTCAAACAGGACTGCCACTACCTGGAGCAACTGTCGTCGTAAAAAACGGGACATTACAAACAATAGCGGATTTAGATGGAAACTTTCAGATTTCCGGCGTTCCATCGGGTGCTACTTTAGTATTTAGCTACGTTGGATTCACTAAATATGAATTCAAGGTAACTAAAAACGAAACAATCACGGTAACACTGAATCCTGATGCGGAATCACTCGAAGAAGTTGTGGTGATTGGTTACGGAAGCCAAACCAAAAGAGAAGTAACAGGAGCTGTTGGAGTTGTAAGCAGCAAAAATCTTGAAGATTTGCGTCCGGTGAAAATCGAACAGGCTTTACAGGGAACTGTTTCCGGAGTGAATGTAACTACACAATCCGGAAGACCCGGCGGAAATCTTGATGTCAGAATCAGGGGTATCGCCACAAACGGTGAAAACAGACCAACCTTTATAGTAGACGGTAACATCATTAAAGATATCGGATTGCTGAATCCGAATGATATTGAAAGCCTTACCGTATTGAAAGATGCACAGGCAGCCATTTACGGAACTATTGGTGCCAATGGTGTTATCCTCATAACTACCAAAACAGGGAAGAAAAACTCAAAAACAAGAATTTCCTACAACACTTACATGGGTTCACAGGAAACCAGCAGAAAACTTCCATTATTAAATGCAACAGAATACGGACTGTTATTAAATGAAAGCTATGCCAATGCAGGCAGTCCGCTACCATTTCCTAATGTTTCTGCACTTGGAAAAGGAACCGATTGGCAGGACGAGGTTTTTGACACCGGAGTACCAATCGTTAGCCACGACCTTTCGGCCAGCGGTGGTTCAGACAAAGTTACCTACAACATTAGCGGCTCGCATTTAGATCAGGGCGGTATCATTGGCGGCTATAAATCCAATTTCTTGAGAAATACAGCGCGTTTGAACCTTAATGCTGACCTGACAGACAAATTAAGAGCCAAAGCAAACGTAATGTACCTGTATACCAGTTCACGAACTTTCAACGAAAATGCTTTGGGTTCGGTTTTATTTAATGCAATTAACACACCTTCCATCTATAAGCCTTATGACCAGAATGGAAATCTTACCCTATTGCCAAGCGGCGATGTGAATATTCCGGGTAGTAATATCGGTTTTGAGGTTATTAACCCATTAGCACAGATTGAAAACACTTTTAATTCCTATAACCTTAAAAGAGTTAGCGGTTCCTTTGCTTTGGAATATGACGTAATTAAAGATTTGACTGTTACGGGCCGTATTGGTTTTGAAACGTCAAACAGCGAAGGAAAAACCTTTAACAAGCTTATCAATTATGGTCCGGGAAAAGTCTTTAACAATCCGCGAAGCAGCGTAGACCAAAGTGCAGTCAATGACAACAGCTATACGTTTGATTTATTTGCAACTTATAAAAAGACATTGGCCGAAAACCACAATTTTGCACTAACAGCCGGTACAACCGTTTTTAAAGAATATGGAAACGGATTGAACGCAACCGGATTCGACGTACCAAACAATTCATGGCAATTTGCCGATATTTCTCTGACAACTGGTTATGTTGACAGAAAAGCAGCAGGTTCCTATGCTTATGACGAAAGAAGATTATCACATTTCGGAAGATTGCAATACGATTATAAAGGTAAATATTTATTATCTGCCATGATTCGTAGGGATTTGTCTACCAAATTCGGACCTTCCAATCGTGTAGCTTATTTCCCTTCTTTCACGGCGGGCTGGGTGATTTCTGACGAAAGCTTCTTTCCTGAATCAAAAACTATCAATTTCCTGAAATTAAGAGGAAGTTACGGAACCCTTGGTAACGACCAGATTAAATCAAATGCTTATATCTCATTATTGGGTGGTGAAGCCACTTACATCTTTAACGGTCAGCTCGTTAACGGAAATGCCATTGGATTACTGGCCAATCCGGATGTTAAATGGGAAGAAGCCAGAAAATTCGACGTAGGTTTGGATTTCCGCCTATTCAACAACAAAGTTGAAATCGCTACCGATTATTTTATCGATACCCGAAAAGACCTTCTGATTGTAAATGTGCCTATTAGTGCCATAACAGGTATTGCAGCTCCTGGAGCATCTTCGCCTGTAATCAATGCCGGAAGTGTTAGAAACAAAGGTTTTGAATTTGCAATAAACTATAGAGAGCAGGTATCAGACAACTTCTCTTTCAACATCAACTATAATGTTACCACACTAAAGAACGAAGTCACTGAAGTCAATAACGGCACCGGATTTATTGAAGGTGGTCTCTTCGGAACAAGCACCCTAACTTCAAGAATGCAGGTTGGTCACGAAATGGGATACTTCTACGGTTATAAAACCAACGGTATTTTCCAGAATCAGGACGAAGTTGACGCGCATCCGTCACAACTGGCTTTAGGAGCAGAAGCAAAACCGGGTGACCTGCGTTTTGTAGACGTCAATGGCGATAACAAAATCGATGCTAATGACAGAACTGACCTGGGAAGTCCAATTCCGGACGTGACAATGGGACTTAACTTCAGCCTGAACTACAAAGGTTTTGATTTCACTGCCTATGCTTTCGCATCTATCGGAAACGACATGGTAAGAGCTTATGAAAGAACCCAGAATGACGTTAACAGAATGAACTATACATTAGGCAGATGGACAGGCGAAGGCTCAACCAACAGCGTTCCCAGAGTAACTACGGCGGCTACAGCCAACAATGTATTCTCTGACTATTTTGTTGAAGACGCTTCGTATTTGAGAATCCAGAATGTACAATTAGGCTATACGATAAATTCAGCCTTCACAGAAAAGGCAGGAATATCCAAATTGAGAATTTATACCGGCGTTAACAACCTTTACACTTTTACAAAGTATATGGGTTATGACCCTGGAGCTTCAAATGGAAATCCGATTGGCGGTGGTGTTGACAATGGGTTCTACCCAATACCAAGAACGTATTTGTTTGGTGTAAATGTTAATTTTTAATTGATGACAAAAATGAAAAAGAATATAATCACAGCCTTTATGGCACTAACGCTCCTCACTACCGTTTCTTGCGGAGATGATTTTATTGACAGGGAAGTTCCCTATTCGATTGGGGCAGACAATTATTTCAATAATGAGCAGGAATATCACAATGCGCTGATAGCTGCTTACGATATATTACAATCTACCTATGTGAATGTTTTGTTGGGCGAAATTGCTTCAGACAACACCTTGTCGGGTGGAGAAAGTGCGAATGACGTTATCGGATTCCAGCAGGTAGACGAAATGATACATACGCCGGTAAATGCCAACGTAAAAAACGTATGGGACTGGATGTTTGCAGGAGTCAACAGAGCCAGCTACATCATGGAATTCAAAGACAAAACTGATTTCCCTAACAAACCTCAGATTATTGCAGAAGCCCGTTTCCTGAGAGCCTATTTCCAGTTTGAATTGGTAAAGTGGTTTGGAGGTATTCCATTGAAACAGGATGCACGATTTAAACTGGGAGATGAAAAGACCATTCCAAGGTCATCAAAAGCAGAAGTATATGCTTCTATTGAAAACGACCTGATTTTGGCTATTGCCGATTTAAGTCCGACTGCTCCACAGGTGGGACGTGTTACAAAAGGTGCGGCTCAGGCTTTATTAGGAAAAGTATACCTCTATCAGGACAAATTTGATTTGGCTGCCCTGACATTGGAAAATCTGATTACGGTAACCGGAGGCTATTCACTAATCTCAAACTACGATACTATTTTTGAAGAAGCACAGGAAAACGGGGTTGAATCTGTTTTTGAAATACAGTATACTGATGTTGAAGGTGCAGGATTCGAATGTCTTCAATGTAGTGAAGGAAACGTTGCCGTAGGATTCAACGGTCCAAGAAATTATTCCGGACCAAGGTTTTCATCAGGATACAGCTTTAACGTTCCAACACAGGAAGCAGTAGATATTTACGAAGCAGGCGACCTGAGAAAAGATGTTGCAATTTTGGATATTGCAGCCTGGGCAACAGCAACAGGGGCTACCTATGGTGTAGGCTACAAGCATACAGGATATTTTAACAAAAAATACATTCCAAGAACCCGAAGTGCCAATGCAGCCGGAGACTTGAACCTGACCAACCCAAACAATTACAGAGCTATCCGTTATGCTGATGTGCTTTTGATGGCAGCAGAAGCCTTTAACAGAGGCGGAATTGACGATACAAAAGCAAGATTCTACCTTAACCAGGTAAGAAGACGTGCCTTTGGAGACACCAACCATGATATCAACGGAACCGGAACAACGCTTACTTCACTGATATGGCAGGAAAGAAGAAGAGAACTTATGGGCGAAGGACACCGTTTCTTTGACCTTGTAAGAACCGGAAGGGCAGCAATTGAAATCGACGGCTTTACTGCTGACAAAAATGAAGTCTTCCCTATTCCTTTCGAAGAAATTCAGTTTTCAGCCGGAAACTGGCAGCAAAATCCCGGATACTAAAATTTAAGACTTATGAAAAAATTCAAATCAATAATAAGCTTAGTGTTGCTGACAATCCTTATAGGATGTTCCGGCGACGATACGAGCCTTGATTCTGTTACAAACGCACCAGCACCAACCAATCTCTCAGCATTGTTTACCATCACACAGGACAACTCCGGATTGGTAACCATCGCGCCAAGAGGTGAAGGACTGGTTAAGTATGATGTCTATTTTGGCGATGCTACGGCAGAGCCGGCAGAAGTTAATGTTGGAGGAACTGTAGACCACACCTACGCAGAAGGCCAATACAATGTGAAAATTGTAGCGACAGCCATCAACGGACTTACAAGCGAGGTTGAACTTCCTTTAACGGTTGCCTTCAGGGCTCCTGAAAATCTGGATGTAACTATCACTCCGGTAGTTGGAGATTCCTTTTCCATAGGCGTCACAGCTTCTGCCGATTATGAAACTTTCTTTGCAGTCACTTTTGGTGAAGACCCGCAACAGGAGCCTGTACAATTCATGCAGGGCGACCCTGCTGTAACGCATACTTATGCCAACACGGGTACTTATACCGTAACAGTAACGGCCTACAGTGGTGGTGTTGCTACTACAACCTATACTGAAAACGTGGTTATCTCCAACCCTATCTTGCTACCCTTAACTTTTGAAAACGCAGCATTGAACTATTCTTTTAGCGATTTTGGAAACGTTACTACCAGCAAAGTAAATAACCCGGATGTTTCAGGAATCAACCTAAGCTCTAAAGTAGGAAGAACAGTAAAAAACAACGGAGCAGAAACCTGGGGAGGAACTACTATGGTTTTAGATAATCCGATTGACTTCTCAACTTTAAACAAATTCAGAATCAAAGTATGGTCACCTCAGGTAGGCGCTGTTGTGAAGCTGAAAATAGAAAACCTTACAGATGCCGGAATCAACCATGAAGTGGACCAGGTTACTACAGTAGCGAATGCGTGGCAATATCTTACCTACGATTTTTCAGGAGTCAACACCTCACAATCGTATTCAAAAGTCATACTGTTTTTTGACTTTGGAAACCCGGGCAACGGGGCAAGCTATTACTTTGATGATATTTACCTGACAAACGGTGATGAACCTAAAACACTGCCATTGACATTTGAATCTTCCACAATCAATTATGGTTTTGGGGATTTTGGAGGTGCTTTTGCCACAAAAGTTACCAATCCTAACCCTTCAGGAATAAACACCACGGCAAATGTTGCCCGTGTCGTGAAAAATGCCGGGGCAGAAGTTTGGGCCGGAACAGCAATTACGCTTACAGAGCCAATCGATTTCTCAGTATACCATAAAATAAAAATCAAAGTATGGTCGCCTCAGGCAGGAATACCGGTACTGTTGAAACTCGAGAATTCGACAAATACAAACATCAACATCGAACTTCCGGTTACAACAACTGTTGCTAACGGTTGGGAAGAACTGACCTATGATTTCACAGGAATCAATACTAATAATGCCTATCAGAATGTAGTGCTCTTCTTTGATTTCGGAACCAACGGTACCGGGGCAACCTACTACTTTGACGACGTCAAACTTTCAAATTAAAAGGGATGAAAAACATACTAAAAAATATCGGAAAATTAGCCCTGCTGCTAGCTATGGTCAGCAGCTGCCAGGATGACGACAAGACTTTTGGCAGTCTCGATGCTCCAAAAAATATAGAATTAACCTATGAAATCGTAGGTAAAGATGCAGAACATCCGGATGGAGACGGTTCCGGAAAAGTAATATTAAAAGCAACCGCAGATAATGCTGTCAGCTTCAAATATCTTTTCAGTGACGGAACATCCCAAAATGCTCCGGGTGGGGTTTACACCAAAACCTTTACCCGCAACGGAGTAAACACCTACACCGTTAATGTAGTTGCTTTCGGAAAAGGCGGAACAGCCAGTAATACCTCATTTGAAGTTACCGTATTCAGTAATTTCTCAGACCCGGAAGCCATCACGCTTTTAACAAACGGAAGCTCCAAGAAATGGTATTGGGCTGCAGCCGTACCTGGCCATTTGGGTGTTGGTCAAAATGACGGGGATATTACGAAAAACTTCTATCCTAACTACTATGCTGCGGCTCCTTTTGAAAAAGCAGGTTCTCCGGACAGTAGCTGTCTGTATGACAATGAACTTCGTTTCTTCGTAGAAAACGGCGTTTTGAAATATGAATTAAATAATGGCGGTAAGACCTTCTTTAATGCTGCGTTCTTAGGTGTTGGAGGTGGTTCAGGAGGCTCAGACCTTTGCCTGAACTACAATACCAGCGGTGTCAAAACGGTTGCCCTAAGTCCTAGTGAATCGCTGGTACCGGCAGATAAAAAACGTGGTACATCGATGACCTTCTCTGACAATGGATTTATGGGGTACTACATCGGACAAAGTACTTATGAAATCATGGAGCTTACAGATAGCAAATTGGTTGTAAGAGCTGTTATGGGAGGCAATCCTGCCTTAGCCTGGTATCATACTTTCAGTAACCAGCCACCGGTTCAGGGAGGCGGAAATGACCCGGATTACACCAATATGGTTTGGAGTGATGAATTTAATGTTGACGGCGCACCAGACCCTACAAAATGGTCTTACAATCTTGGCGCCGGCGGATGGGGCAACAGTGAGTTGCAGCATTATACTGACAGACTGGACAATGCGGTTGTTCAGGGAGGCGTATTGAAAATCATTGCTAAAGCAGAGAATTTCTCCGGTTCCAACTATACTTCTGCCCGATTGGTTACAGAAAACAAATTTGAGTTCAAATACGGTAAGGTTGAAGTAAGAGCCAAATTGCCTTCGGGCGGAGGAACATGGCCTGCTATATGGGCACTTGGTGAGAACTACGCTACCAATATCTGGCCGGCTTGCGGAGAAATTGATATCATGGAACACAAAGGCAATTCACCTAACACGATACACGGAACTCTACACTATCCGGGACGTTCTGGCGGAAATGCCGATACCGGAACCACAACGGCCAGCAATGTCTCATCAGAATTCCACATATATAAAGTGATATGGAGTCCAACGTCAATTAAATTCTATATTGACGACCAGCCGGCTTACCACTCATTTGTAAATTCGGCCTCTACCCCATTCAACAGTGATTTCTTCCTGATACTGAATGTGGCTATGGGAGGAACCTTTGGCGGAACTGTCGACCCTGCATTTACTCAATCTGCAATGGAAGTCGATTACGTAAGAGTCTACCAGTAATCCAACTCTTACGCTTCTAATCAGGGAGGTTAGCTTTGCTGGCCTTCTTGATTATTGCCTATCATAAAATTTCGAAACCAATAAAATGAAATACAAAACAATACGATACGGATTTGCCGCAGCCGTGCTTTTGGCTATGGGATGCAGCAGCTCCAGACAACATAACTTTTCAGAAAAAAACAGGCTTCCCATAGACCGGAAAGTAGACTCTGTATTAAAGCTGATGACTTTGGAAGAAAAAGTCGGTCAGATGAACCAATACAACGGCTTTTGGGATGTTACCGGACCGGTTCCTAAAGACGGGCAGGCTGCAAAAAAATACGAAAACCTCAAAAAAGGACTCGTAGGCTCCATGCTCAACGTCCGTGGAGTTAAAGACGTAAGAGCTTTGCAGAAAATTGCGGTAGAAGAAACCCGCTTGGGCATTCCGTTAATTTTTGGCTTTGATGTCGTTCACGGTTATAAAACCATTAGTCCTATTCCATTGGCAGAAGCCGCTTCATGGGATTTGGAAGCCATGAAAAAATCAGCCGAGATTGCCGCAGCAGAATCTGCCGTAGCCGGATTGAACTGGACTTTTGCGCCTATGGTTGATATTTCCAGAGATGCCCGTTGGGGACGTGTTATGGAAGGTGCCGGTGAAGATCCTTACCTCGGAAGCCAGATTGCAATAGCCCGTGTGAAAGGATTCCAGGGCGACAAATTCAATGAATTCCGCCTGGCTGCCTGTACAAAACACTTTGCAGGATACGGTTTTGCCGAATCAGGCCGTGATTACAATACGGTTGACATCAGCGATAATACGCTGCACAATATCATTTTGCCACCGTTTAAAGCAACCGTTGATGCCGGGGTGTTGACTTTCATGAACTCGTTCAACGAGTTGGAAGGAATTCCGGCCACCGGAAACAGCTACCTGCAAAGAGAGCTGCTTAAAAAAGACTGGAAATTTGATGGTTTTGTGGTTTCAGACTGGGGCTCGCTGGGTGAAATGATTCCCCACGGTTACGCAAAAGACCTTAAAGATGCTGCCATGAAAGCCGCCAATGCAGGTTCAGATATGGATATGGAATCTTACGGTTATGTAAGCCATTTGGCAGATTTGGTTAAAGAAAGTAAAGTTTCTGAAGACAAAATCGATGATGCCGTGCGAAGAATCTTAAAAGTAAAATTTGAATTGGGGCTTTTCGACAATCCTTATAAATATTGCGATGAAAACCGCGAAAAAGAATACACCGGCAAAAAAGAATTCCATGAGGGTGTTCTGGACATGGCAAAAAAATCAATCGTACTCCTGAAAAATGAAAACAGCCTGCTTCCTCTAAAAAAACAAGGACAGAAAATTGCGGTTATCGGGGCGTTGGCTAACGACAAAACCAGTCCGTTAGGAAGCTGGAGAATTGGTGCCGACGACAATACTGCCGTTTCTTTTCTGGAAGGGATGGCCAACTACAAAGGCAACCAGATTACCTATGAAAAAGGAGCCGATGTAGCACTTGGCGAGCCGAGATTTATGCTGGAAACAAAAATAAATACGACTGACAAAAGCGGTTTTGAAAAAGCTATAGCAGCTGCAAAACAAGCCGATGTGGTTATTATGGTATTAGGCGAACACGGACTGCAAAGCGGTGAAGGACGAAGCCGAAGCGACATTACGCTTCCGGGTGTACAACAGGAACTGCTGGAAGCAGTTTACAAAGCCAATCCGAATATTGTACTCGTATTGCAAAACGGGCGTCCACTGGCTATTCCATGGGCCGCAAAAAATATTCCTGCCATTGTTGAAGCCTGGCATTTAGGAACACAAAGCGGCCATGCCATTGCCCAGGTATTGTATGGAGATTATAATCCTAGCGGCAAACTGCCAATGACTTTTCCTAGAAATGTAGGCCAGCTTCCTATCTATTATAATTATAAAAACACCGGAAGACCGTCTACAGACAATCCGGAAAGCGTATTCTGGTCACATTATACAGATATTGAAAACACGCCGCTATATCCTTTCGGATATGGACTGAGCTATTCTAAATTTGAATATTCGAACCTGAAACTTGATGCAAAGACATTACATAAAAACGGAAAAATAAAAGTTTCTGTCGATGTAAAAAACAACAGTACGGTTGACGGAAAAGAAGTTGTACAATTATACATCAGAGATTTGATAGCCAGCGCCACGCGACCTGTAAGAGAATTGAAAGGTTTTGAGCTTACCGAAATAAAAGCCGGACAAACCAAAACTGTCACGTTTACCATTAACGAAAAAACCATCGAATTCTATTCAGCCAGAAAAATATGGGAAGCCGAACCCGGAGACTTCCAGTTATTCGTAGGTGGCAGCTCTATGGCGACATTACAGGCCGATTTCAATTACAGCAACTAAAAAAATCATCATGAAAAAAACAGCAATCCTACTACTGCTCACCGGCTGTTCCGTTTTTGGACAGGTTAAAAAAGGAAAACTTATTTGGGAAGAAAATTTCAATGGCAACAAGCTAAATGAAAAAGTCTGGAACTATGAATTGGGTGATGGTTGTCCAAACATCTGTGGCTGGGGAAATAACGAACGTCAGATTTATACCAAAGAAAACCATAAAATTGTAGATGGCAAATTGATTATCACGGCAAAAAAAGATGGTAACCAATACACCTCTACCCGAATTACAACTGCCGGAAAAAAAGAATTCAAATACGGCTATATGGAAACACGCGCCAAAATTCCTGTTGGTCAAGGCATCTGGCCTGCTTTCTGGATGCTCGGTTCCAATATAAAACAGGTTGGATGGCCTAAAAGCGGTGAAATTGACATACTGGAATATGTTGGTAAAGAACCACATATGGTTTATACGACACTACACACCAAAGCCAATCACGGTGACAACGCCAGCTCACACAAAACCCGGTTCGATAACATCGAAGAAGGCTTTCATACATTTGGTGTAGACTGGACCAAAGACAAAATGGATTTTTATGTAGACGATACTTTAGTCTTTACTTTTAATCCGTCAGATAAAAACGAAGACGTCTGGCCTTTCAACCAGCCATTCTACTTTATACTGAATGTAGCCGTTGGCGGAAACTTTGGCGGGCCTGAAGTAGACGATACCATTTTCCCTCAAGAATTTATCATTGATTATATAAGAGTTTACTCCAATAAATAATTAGTTTAAGTTTTGAGTTAGTAGCAATCGCAGGGAATTCGTTTCCTGCGATTGTTTTTTATAAAATGACCATTTTTCATTTTGCGCCTTTGCGCCTTCGTGTTTTGCGAGCAATTATTTTCACGCAAAGACGCAGAGCCGCAAAGCCTAGAGTCACATTTATGGCCTCTATTTTGATGTATAGTTTTCTATAATCATCTCTTTTCATTTAACTTTGTAATGCAAAAGCAGAAACCCGGCTTATGATGAACAACGTTAAAACCCTAAGAGAAGCAAAGAACCTCACCCAAACAGAACTTGCTGAAAAATCCGGACTTTCCTTACGAACCATCCAAAGGATTGAAGCCGGGAGTATTCTCAAAGGTTTTACATTAAAAGCAATTGCACAATCCTTAGAAACCCAGCCGGAAAACCTGATGGTTGACACCGATGAAAATACCGGAATCGACAGGGCGAAACTAATCAACCTTTCCGCTTTATTTGGACTTATATTTCCCTACGGAAACGTTATACTTCCCTTAATCCTCACTTATAAAACCAAAGACGCAAAAAATAAAGAATTAGGGAAAAATATAGTAAGCATCCAAATTGTTTTATCGGTTATCGCATCGCTACTCATGATGGTGAGTCCGTTCCTTCAAAAAGCTTTTTTGCTACGGTTTCCGCTCTTCCTTATTTTTTTAATAGCGATTATAGGCATAAAACTAATAGTCATCATACAAAACGGAATCAACCTGAATCGAAAAAGTGAACTGTATTTTAAGCTTAAAACCAGCTTTTTATAAGGAAACACTATCTCATTTATAGTTGCATAAGAAAATTTTATAATTCGCTTGTTTCATATTATAAAAAAGCTGTAATTTTGCTTAACGGTGTTAAACCATTTAATACCCAATAAAAAATGGCAAGCAAAGATCGAATTTTACGACAAAAAGAAGAGACCCGGAATAATATTCTGGATGCTGCCTATTATATTGTGAAAGAAGAAGGCTGGCAAGGCCTCAGCATGCGTAAAATAGCAGACCGCATAGAATATACTGCACCAATTATTTACGAGTATTTTTCCAATAAGGAAGCTATACTACAGGAACTCACCAAAAAAGGTTTTTTATGCCTGACAAAAGACCTGGAAAAAGCAAAAGCAGTTTCAGCAGACCCTGCAGAACAGCTTGAGGCAATGTGGATGGCTTATTGGAACTTTGCCTTTGCAGACAAAGAACTTTATCAGGTAATGTTTGGAGTAGAAATGACTTGCTGTATGCAGCGTGTTCCTGAAGCCGAAGGACCTTTTCAATTATTTACGCAAGCAATTGCCGAAATAATGAAAGGACAAAAACCTTCTGACGACGTTATAAAGCAAAAATATTTTACTTTTTTCTCAGTTATCCACGGACTGATTTCTATCAATATCGTAGGCAATGGGTTAGCATCTAATATCAATAATCAAATATTGAAAGATGCCATCGGAGGGATAATTAAATCAATTCAGGTAGTAGAAGTCTAATTTTTTTGACATCTACTTAACACTGATAAATGATTTAATAAGAATAATTTAATAATGGATTAATCACGAAAAATTTTTTAATCCGTTACTTAACAGTGATAAATAATTTAATGCCAATCTGTAATTAACAGTTTGGCCTGAAAATCTATACCTTTTTTCGTTTACTTACTTAACAATGTTAGATTATTTAATTCAGTTATGACTATTAAAAACAAACTAATACCAATGGCAATGTAGCGCGCTGGAAACCCGTGTTGCTGTTCTCAGGAAGAACACCTCACACCAAACAAAAAAGCTGACTTTCAGGCCGTCGGCTATAAACAATTATAAAATGAATCAGCATGTTAAACGCTAAAAAAATGCAAAGCAAAAACAGAAATCAATCAAAATGTCCAACAAATTCAAAAATCATAAAACAATGAGAAATACGATTCTAACCAGCCTTCTGCTTGCAGCCATACTGATAGGATGTTCCGATAAAAACCAGGGTCAGGCTGCCCCACCTCCCCCAACTTTGCCGGTTTATGCTATCCAAAGTGCTACCACTACTACAGATTCTGAATATCCCGCTTCGATTCAGGGAACCGTTGATGTTGAAATTCGCCCACAGGTGAGTGGAAATCTGGAAAAAATTTATGTTGACGAAGGGGCTTTCGTTACTAAAGGTCAGCCGTTGTTCAAAATAAACGAACAGCCTTTTCGTGAACAGCTAAACAATGCGCTTGCCAGCCTTCACGGTGCTGAAGCGGCTTTGATAAATGCGCAGTTGGAAATTGATAAGCTAACGCCTCTTGTTCAAAACAAGGTTGTTTCTGAATACCAATTAAAAACGGCCAAAGCTTCTCACAGAATCGCCTCTGCCAATTTAGACCAGGCAAAAGCAATGGTAGGTTCAGCAAAAATCAATTTGGGCTATACTACCATTACAGCACCGGTTAGCGGTTATATCGGAAGATTGCCAAAGAAACAGGGAAGTCTGGTTTCTGCAACCGATATTGAACCATTGACAAAACTTTCAGATGTTCATGAAGTATATGCTTACTTTTCATTAGGCGAAACCGATTTTATCAATTTCAAAGCACAATATTCCGGAAACACTATCGATGACAAAATCAAAAAGCTGCCACCGGTTTCATTAGTGCTTGCAGACAACAATGTGTATGCCCAAACTGGAAAAATCGACATGGTTGACGGCCAGTTTGACAAAAACACAGGCGCCATCACACTTCGTGCTACTTTTCCTAATGCAAACGGGACTTTGCGTTCCGGAAATACAGGTAGAATCCGTTTAGGAATCCAACATGACGATGCAATTCTGGTACCACAATCTGCTACAATGGAAATGCAGGATAAAGTTTTCGTCTTTACAGTAAATAAAGAAAACAAGGTAACCAAAGCACCAATCACCATTATTGGTAAAAGCGGTAGCAACTATCTTATTAAAGACGGTGTAAAATCAGGTGACCAGATTGTACTAAGCGGCATCGACAAACTTCAGGAAGGTCAGGCAATTCAGCCTGAAAAATCGAATAAAATTGCTCAAGTAATTAACAAAAAATAATTAAAGCTAAAAATGTTCAAAATATTCATACAGCGACCTGTACTGGCCACTGTTATCTCTATCCTATTGGTAATATTGGGTCTGTTGGGACTTTCGAAATTACCCCTACAACAATTTCCGGATATTGCCCCACCGTCGGTTTTAGTAACGGCGGTCTATCCGGGAGCCAATGCTGAAACCGTCTTACGTTCGGTAGCACCTTCTTTGGAAGAATCCATAAACGGTGTCGAAAACATGACTTACATGAGTTCAACAGCCAGTAATGACGGTACTCTAGCCATTACCGTTTTCTTTAAATTAGGTACAGATGCCGACCAGGCTGCCGTTAACGTACAAAACCGTGTGGCACAAGCTACAAGCCAGTTACCGGCCGAAGTCGTACAGCAAGGTATCATTACGGCAAAACAGCAAAACAGTTTTATTATGGCAATTGGTATGTATACCGAAGACGAAGCCAAATACGACCAGACTTTTGTTGCCAACTATGCCCAAATCAATATCATTCCGGAAATCAAACGTATTCCCGGAGTAGGTTCTGCCGCTATTTTTGGAGGAACGAAAGACTATTCTATGCGTGTCTGGTTAAATCCGACACAAATGGCAACTTACAATGTAACGCCAAACGAAGTTATGGCGGCAATTCAGGACAAAAGTTTAGAAGCCGCACCGGGTAAATTTGGAGAAAGAAGTAAGGAAGTTTTCGAATATGTTATCAAATACAAAGGAAAACTGACCAAACCGGAGGATTACATGAACATTGCAATCCGTTCCAATGCAGACGGTTCTATCCTGCGCCTGAAAGATGTTGCCAGAGTCGAGCTTGGTGCCTATTCCTACAACAGTTTGACCCGTTTGAACGGTAATAAAGGTGTCGTAATTGGTATCATACAGTTGGCAGGGTCCAACTCAAACGATATTCAGATTGCGATTAACAAACTGATGGAGAAAGCCTCCAAAGATTTCCCAAAAGAAATAAAGCACAATATATTTTACAGCACAAAAGTATCTCTTGACCAGTCAATTGCTCAAGTTCAGCATACTTTACTGGAAGCATTCATACTGGTATTTATTGTCGTATTCCTGTTCCTTCAGGATTTCAGGTCGACCTTAATTCCAGCTATTGCAGTTCCGGTAGCCATTTTAGGTACGTTCTTCTTCATGCAATTATTTGGATTCTCCATTAACCTGCTGACGTTGTTCGCCTTGATTTTGGCGATTGGTATTGTCGTCGATGACGCAATTGTCGTCGTCGAAGCCGTACACGCCAAAATGGAACACAAGCATTTGTCTCCAAAAATCGCAACGCATGAAGCCATGCACGAAATTACCGGAGCAATCATCTCGATTACGCTGGTAATGGCGGCGGTATTCCTGCCGGTTGGTTTTATGGAAGGTTCAACGGGAGTTTTCTATCGACAGTTTGCCTTTACAATGGCCATTGCAATTGTAATTTCTGCTGTAAACGCCTTAACATTAAGCCCTGCCCTTGCCGCTTTATTTTTAAAAGACAATCATGAAGCGCATGACAAGGAAAAACCCTATTCCAAACCCGGATTCAAGGAAAAATTCTTTATCGGATTTAATAAAAGTTTTACCGCTTTAACCAATCGTTATGTGGGCGGATTAAAGTTCTTAATCCGTAACAAATGGGCAAGTTTGGGTGGTCTGGTTGTAATTCTGGTTGCAACAATTGTAATGGTTCAAAGAACCCCAACAGGATTTATTCCAACAGAAGATCAGGGATTTATTGCCATTGCAGTAAACACACCTTCCGGAACCTCTTTAGACGGAACCCAAAAAGTAATGACTGAAGCCGAAAATACGTTAAAAGCTTTGGAATCATCCCGATTTGTAACCGCCATTTCAGGTTTCAACCTTTTGACAAACTCCACGAGCCCATCATCTGCAGTTGTTTTCGTATTGCTGAAACCAAATGAAGAACGTGGTGCTATTAAAAACATTGATGAGATAATGAATCAGGTTCGCGGCCAATTAGGCGCCATATCCGGAGGTAATTTCTTCGTATTCAGTTTTCCAACCGTACCTGGATTCAGTAATGTGGAAGCTCTGGATTTAGTATTGCAGGACAAAACAGGCGGCAAACTGGATAAGTTTAGCGGTGTTTCTCAAAATTTCATCGGAGAATTAATGAAACGTCCTGAAATTGCTGTAGCCTTTACCTCTTTCAAAGCAGATTATCCGCAATTGCAATTGGATATCAATGATGAAAAAGCAGACCAGTTAGGCGTAAAAGTAAAAGACATTTTGCAAACAATGCAGGCTTATTTTGGTAGTGCCCAGGCTTCTGATTTCAACAGATTCGGGAAATATTACCGGGTTGTGGTACAGGCCGATATTGCAGACAGAGCCGACCCGACAACTATTGACCGTGTATTTGTAAAAAATAAAAACGGTGAAATGGTTCCTATAAATACTTTGGTAAAACTAACCCGTATTTATGGTTCTGAAACCGCTTCGAGATACAACCTGTTTAATTCGATCTCGATTAATGCGATTCCGAAACCGGGTTTCAGTTCCGGAGATGCCATCAAGGCCATTGAAGAAGTAGCTGCACAGCAGTTGCCTGCCGGTTATAGTTATGAATTTTCAGGACAAACCCGTGAAGAGATTTCATCCGGAGGACAATCAACAACCATTTTCTTATTGTGTCTGGTGTTTATTTATTTCCTGCTTGCGGCACAATATGAAAGTTATATTTTGCCTTTAGCGGTAATCTTGTCCATCCCAACCGGAATCTTTGGAGTATTCGCAGCTATTGGTTTGACCGGTATTCAAAATAACATTTATGTACAGGTTGCACTCGTCATGCTTATTGGGCTTCTCGCCAAGAATGCTATCCTAATCGTGGAATTTGCGGCACAAAAAAGAAGGTCCGGCCAGGCATTGGGCAAAGCGTCAATTGATGCGGCGAAACTGCGTTTACGACCAATCATCATGACTTCGCTGGCCTTTGTTGTGGGATTGATTCCAATGATGAGCGCCACAGGTCCATCAGCACAAGGTAACCATTCCATCAGTATTGGTGCTGCCGGAGGTATGCTTTCAGGAGTAATTCTTGGTTTATTTATCATCCCGGTTCTATTTATCATATTCCAGTATTTACAAGAAAAAGTTAGTGGAAAACCAATAGCCGTAATCCATAACGAAGAAAAATAAAAATGAAACGAAACATCAATAAATATATAGCTGTACTGGTTTTAATCACCACACTGACAGCATGTAAAGTTTCGAAAGATGTCGAAACTCCAAAAGATGCCTTGCCCGAAAACTTCAGGAATGTTAGCTCGCAGGACACTACCAGCATTGCCGACCAGAGCTGGAAGGAATTCTTTACAGAACCTTCGCTCCAAAAACTGATAGACAGTGCTATTGTCAGAAACAATGACCTGCTTATCGCTCAAAAAAATATTGAAGCAGCGCAATGGCAATTAACGCAGTCCAAATGGGGAAATGTTCCGAAGCTCAACTTTGAGGCTACGGCCACATCAACCCGGTTGTCTGACAATAGCCTGAACGGATTGAGTACCAGTACATTTTTGAAAAAGAAACATATCGAAGATTATAATGCGGCACTCAACCTGTCATGGGAAGCAGATATCTGGGGTAAAATCAGAAGCCGTAAGAAAAATGCTTTGGCGGAATACCTCCAATCTGAAGAAGCCAAAAAAGCATTGCAAACTACTATTGTAGCGAATGTTTCTACAGGATTCTATAATCTTTTGATGCTGGATGCCCAATTGGAAATAGCCAGAAAGAATCTTGCGTTGAATGACAGCACATTGTTTGTCATCAACCTGCAATATGAATCCGGACAGGTAACCTCTTTGGCTAAACAACAGGCAGAAGCGCAACAATCTGTAGCTGCACAGCTTATTCCTGAACTGGAACAGGCCATTGCCTTACAGGAAAATGCGCTGAGCATCATTACCGGAAGCTTTCCGGGTGCTAAGGAAAGAAAAACTACGCTTGGGGCCATCGCTTTAAAAGAAAATGTATCTGCCGGAATTCCTTCTTCATTAGTAAGCAGAAGACCCGATGTTAAAAATGCAGAACTGGCTTTAAAAGCGGCAAACGCAAAAGTAGGCATTGCCAAGGCATCACTCTATCCAAGCCTGAACATTACAGCTGCGGGCGGACTCACCTCTTTTAAATCGAGCAACTGGTTTAATACTCCCGCTTCGCTTTTTGGAACTGTAGCCGGAAGCCTTGCACAGCCATTGCTAAACGGAAGAAGTCTTAAAGCCCAATACGAAATTTCAAAAATCGAAAGAGAAAAAGCCGTACTCAGCTTTAGGCAATCGGTTCTTGTAGCTGTTGGCGAAGTAGCAGATGCGCTTGTAAAAGTTGAAAAACTAAAAGAACAGCAAGCAATAGCTGCGAACCGCGTTACTACATTGCAAAATGCAGTAAAAAATGCAGACATGCTTTTCAAAAGCGGTATGGCTACTTATCTTGAAGTGATTGTGGCACAAGGAAACCTGCTGCAAAGCGAGCTGGAACTTGCCACATTAAAACGCACTAGCCTTGAAGCCGATGTTGAGCTTTACCGCTCCTTAGGTGGCGGCTGGAAATAACGGCTACCCATGGCCCTTTGAAATCAATTGCCTGGAAATTCATTCAGGCAGTTGATTTTTTTATTTCCAAAAACCAAAATCTTTTTTCAAAATAGCTATTTTTATATTAAGTAAATGAATCACATGCAGGACACTTTCTTTTTTCAGGCCATGATTTATCTGGCAGGAGCCGTTATTATGGTTCCCATTGCCAAAAGACTTGGCCTGGGTTCCGTGCTGGGATATCTTCTGGCAGGAATCATCATTGGGCCGGCCTTTTTAGGACTCATAGGAACCGAAGGACATGACATTATGCATTTTGCCGAATTTGGTGTTGTTATGATGCTATTTGTCATTGGACTGGAACTCGAACCCGAACGTCTTTGGAGAATGCGGAAAAAAATAGCCGGCATGGGAGGTTTGCAGGTTGCCGGGACAACACTCGTCCTTACAGCTGCTGCACTGGCCTTTGGATTGGACTGGAAAACCGCATTGGTTTTGGGAATGATAATTTCCATGTCTTCTACCGCTATAGTCATGCAGACCCTTAATGAAAAAGGCTGGATTAAAACCGTAGCCGGACGGAGTTCCTTTGCCGTATTGCTTTTTCAGGACATTGCTATCATTCCTATGTTGGCACTGCTACCCTTGCTCGCCAGTAAGGAATTACAACAGGCAGCAGTAACCGCACATCCCACTTTGATGGATGGTTTTTCAAAATGGACACAGGCTCTTTTCGTACTTTCTTCAATAACCATAGTATTGCTTTCCGGAAAATACCTCTTACGTCCTATTTTCCATGCCATGGCAAAAACAAAACTAAGTGAAATGTTTACCGCAATGGCATTACTTGTTGTGGTAGGCATTGCTGTATTGATGACCTCTGTAGGATTAAGTCCGGCATTGGGTGCTTTCTTAGCCGGAGTCATGCTTGCCAACAGTGAATATAAACACCAGCTCGAAATTGCCATTGACCCTTTCAAAGGACTTTTGCTGGGACTTTTCTTTATTTCTGTAGGCAGTTCGATAGATTTTCAGCTTTTGCTGTCAAAACCATGGCTTATTATGGGACTCGTGGCAGGTATTATCATCATCAAAATTACAGTATTGTACCTTCTGGGTAAATTCTTCAGAATTGGACATACCCAAAACTTTATTTTTAGTTTTGGACTTAGTCAGGTGGGCGAATTCGCTTTTGTGCTTTTGAGTTTTTCATTACAGGAAAACATCCTCAGCAAAGAAATCACAGACCTTATGATGGCTGTGACCGCACTGAGCATGGCCTTTACGCCGCTGCTGATGATGTTCAATGAAAAGGTACTGATGAAATCCAAATGCTCTATGAGCGGAAACGAAGAAGAAACCGAGAGTGATGTTGATTCTGAAAGCAATCCTGTTATTATAGCCGGATACGGTCATTTCGGGAATACTGTTGGACGATTTCTAAGAGCCAATAACATACAGGCTACCGTACTCGACAATAACAGCGATAATGTAAACATGCTGCGAAAACTCGGATTCAAGGTGTATTATGGCGACGCTTCACGACATGATTTGCTGGAGATAGCCGGAGCCGGCAGAGCGCAGATTATCATTATTGCCATAGGCAATCGCGAAAAAAGAATGGAAATGATAGAAATGGTCAAAAAACATTTCCCAAACCTTTACATACTCGTACGTTCTGAAAACAGAGACGATGCCTATGACCAGATGAATGCGGGGATTATGCACATTTACAGGGAAACTCTCGACACGAGCCTGCGTGTGGGTATAGATGTCATGAAACTATTAGGACACAACACTTATGAAGCCACACGTTCTGCCAGAACTTTTTTTACACACGATGAAAAAACACTCAAGTATCTCGCCAGTATCCGCAATCAGGACGAATACATCAGTGCGGTGCGTGAAAAAATCGAAGAATTGGAACAGGTCATCCTTGCTGACAGAGAAGCCATGTCACTGGAAAACACTGAAAAATCAATGATTGCATAAAAAAGCCCCGGAAAATCCCGGGGCTTTTTTATGTTTTTAGTCGCCAATTAATGAGGCAGCTTATTTTTTAATAAGCCGTAAAGGAACGTACCAATCAAGGCACCTAAAAGTACAATCCCAATACTGTAAAAACCGGCTCCAATCAGGATAAATATAGGTCCAGGACAAGTTCCAATCATGCCCCAGCCCAATCCGAAAATGGTTCCGCCAATAATGTAGTTTTTAAATCCTTTATCCTTATCGGCAATCTGAATCTGTTTGCCATCAAGTCCAACCACTTTATTTCTTTTATAAATCTGGATTCCAACAACACCCACCGCAATAGCTGTCATGATAATTCCAAACATATGAAAAGATTCAAACTGGAACATTTCATAAATTCGGTACCAGGACACGGCTTCCGATTTGGTTAATACAATACCGAAAAGAATTCCAACAAGTAAATATTTTATAAATTTCATCGTACTGATATATTTTATTTTCCGTTTCACCCTGCCAGGGTTTAAAATCCTGGCAGGGTGAAACCGAAAATATTAAACTAAAAAATCAAAGGCAATAAAAAGTGAGCCGCAATTAATCCACCGATAAAAAAACCGATTACGGCTATCAATGAAGGCAACTGCAAATTACTCATTCCGGTAATGGCATGCCCGGAAGTACATCCGCCCGCGTATCTGGAACCAAATCCAACCAAAAGTCCACCAAAAAGCAGGAATCCGAATATTTTTGGAGTAAAAACATTTTCAGCAGAAGTAAACAATTCAGGAATCAGTTTTCCATTTGGCGCATCGATATTCATTTCTTGCAATTTGGCTACCGTAGCCGGATTCAGATTTACTCCGGAACCATCGCTTAAAAAATGTACAGCTATAAAACCGCCAATCATGGCTCCAAGTACAACTACCAGGTTCCAACGCTGCGACTTCCAGTCAAACCTGAAAAAATCAGAAAATTTTCCCGCTCCGGAAATGGAGCAAAGCGTGCGAAGATTGGACGACATTCCAAATGTCTTTCCAAAATAAATCAGTAGAAGCATTACTGCTCCGATTAAAAAACCGGAAACATACCAGGGCCAGGTGCCATAAAAACTATACATAGCTCAAATTATTTGCACAAAAATAAACATTCGCTCCCATACCTCGTAATATTCCCGTCTAAAATATAGCCCAATTAAAATAATCATTTAATTTTGACTCTGAATTATATCCACACATAATGAAAAAATTTGCGATTGAAATTAAATGGGGCATCCGGTACATCTTTTGTTATCTGGCATGGGCTATTTTGGAAAAAACGTTAGGCATTTATGGCGAAAACATGAGCTTTTATATGTTGTCTTCCCTATTGTTTTACATTTTCGCCGGACTTATCTATTCGCTGGCATTAAGAGAAAAAAAGACTAATTATTTTAACGGACACATGGACTGGAAACAAGGTTGTGCCACCGGACTTTACATGACCATTGTTATTGCCTTATTGATGCCTTTAGCACAGGCTTCCTTCCATGAACTGATTGCACCGGAGTTTTTTGAAAACATGATTAATGCTTCAAAAGACAAAGAAGCTGCCGCCAACTATTTTAATTTAAGGAGCTATATCATACAGAGTATCTTTTTTACGTTATCTATAGGAATGGTAATCTCGGCTATCGTAGCCTATTTTGTTCAAACAAAAAAGCAAACTAAATGAAAATCAGAAGCCTTATCCTGGTCTTATTAACAGGAATCCTTGCCGTTTCCTGTATCAGTACCCGTTCAACTATCAAGAACATTGATGACAACGCACCGGAACCTGTCATTACAAAAAATGGCTGGTTTTTGCTTACAGAATACAGTAAAGACAAAAAATACGGCTACGACAAGGACTATCCTATTAATGTATATTACCGAAGTGTAGCAGACGAAGACATTAATCCAAAACGCTTTTTAGATGCCCTGACCGGACCAAAAGGCGAAACCATAACGTATAAAAAAATTGAAAGCTGCTGCCCTTTCCCAACTAAAAGAAATGAAATGGGCGCCGGATTATTAGATGTTTATGAAGTCACCTGGCCCGGAATTGCAAAACCCATTCGCCTGTATTTTAATATCTTCGAAAAAGGATATCTTTATGTACCGAAAGGATTTGGACTTAAGAAAAACGAATAAAACAACAAACACGAAATCAACACCCTGATTCGTGTTTTTTTATACCCGAAAAAAGCGTTGGAAAAAAGAAAAAAGACAGCCGATAAATCCCTGTGTTTTTGCTTCTTAAAGTTTTAACAGAAATTATCTTTCGATTGATATAATTTGTAAATTTGCGCTTTCAAAAAACAACATATGAATTTACAAGATATCCCAAAAATAAAGCATCTCGACAGTAATAACTTTTTTCTTCTGGCTGGTCCATGTGCCATAGAAGGAGAAGAAATGGCACTTAGAATTGCTGAACGACTTGTTGAAGTTACCAACAAGCTGGAAATTCCTTACGTTTTCAAAGGTTCTTTCAAAAAAGCCAACCGTTCCAGAATCGACAGTTTTTCAGGAATTGGCGATGAGAAGGCCCTGAAAATCTTACGAAAAGTTTCTGAAACCTTTGATGTTCCAACCGTTACCGATATCCACACCAACGAAGATGCAGCTATGGCGGCAGAATATGTGGATGTGCTTCAGATACCTGCTTTTTTGGTTCGCCAGACAGACCTTGTCGTTGCGGCTGCCAACACAGGAAAGACCGTAAACCTGAAAAAAGGTCAGTTTATGAGTCCGGAAAGCATGAAGCATGCCGTACAGAAAGTATTGGACTGCAACAACCAGAAAGTAATGGTTACTGACAGAGGAACGATGTTTGGATATCAGGACATGATTGTAGATTACAGAGGTATTCCTACCATGCAGCAATATGCTACAACAGTCCTTGACGTAACCCACTCTTTGCAACAGCCAAACCAAACGGCAGGTGTAACCGGTGGAAGACCTGACATGATTGAAACCATCGCTAAAGCAGGAATTGCAGTTGGCGTTGACGGAATTTTTATTGAAACCCACTTTGACCCTGCCAATGCAAAAAGTGACGGAGCCAATATGCTGGACCTGAAATATTTCGAAGGACTCATGACCAAGCTGGTAGCCATTAGAAAAACCGTAAATAATTTTTAAACCGAATAACCTGATTTTTTAATAATAAATAATTCCCAATTTTGAAACATCCATTAATAGTGGGTGTACTTACTTTTTTTTGTGCTTTTTCACAGTACACCTTCGCCCAAGAGCTGGCAACGAGTCCTGAAAAATACACTGCCCACAACAAAGGAAAATTCTTTATCTATTGGGGTGGCAACAGAGAATCTTACACAAAATCAGACATTACCTTTAAAGGCGATGGTTACAATTTCACAGTAAACGATGTGAAAGCGCATGACAAGCCTAAAGGGTATCACTTAGATTACCTGAATCCGGCCAGAATGACTATTCCGCAAACCAATCTTAGGATTGGCTACTTTATCAGTGACCATTATAATGTTTCCATTGGTGTTGACCACATGAAATATGTAATGACTCAAGGCCAAACTGCCAATGTAACAGGAGAAATTAATCTTCCGGCATCAGAAGCAGGAGCCATACACAACGGCACCTATAACAATACACCAACTGTTATGTCTGAGGACTTTTTGAAATTTGAACACACGGACGGTCTTAATTATGTGCATGCACAAATCAACCGTGTGGATGATATTTCCAAGCTTTTCAGAATCTGGAATACAGACAAAATCCAGATTAACCTGACAGAAGGTATTGGAGGCGGACTTCTCTATCCAAAAACAAACGCAACCCTATTGAGCAAGAAAAGACATGACGATTTCCATATTTCCGGATACGGAGTATCTGCCCAGGTAGGTTTGAACCTGACTTTTTTCAAGCACTTTTTTATTCAGGGCGAATTAAAAGGCGGTTATATTGACATGCAGGACATTAAAACAACTGCCAGCAATGCCGATAGCGCTTCGCAACACTTTGGGTTCTTCCAAAGAATAATTACAGTAGGCGGAATCTTCAGGCTATAAGCAATTTAGAAAAATAATTTAAAGTCCCCCGAAAATTTCGGGGGATTTTTTTTGCCATTTCATTTTTATTATCTTACTTTGTTATTCAAAGTACTTTATATGGAGACAAACAAATATCTCAATGACATTTCAGAAATCAAGAATATGATGAACCGTTCTTCAAGGTTTATTTCCTTGAGCGGTCTGTCTGGTGTTCTGGCCGGTGTGTATTCCCTGATTGGTGCCTGGATGGCTTATAAGACCATTTATAGTGACAGCTCTGATTTAGGTAGTTATAAAAATCTGGTCGTTTCAGAAAGTTCCATAAAGAGACTTTTCGCTATTGCCATTATTGTTATACTCCTATCCATAGCAACGGGAATTTCTTTAAGTATCAAAAAGGCAAAAAAAGAGAATGAAAATATTTGGGATGCCTCTTCCAAAAGGCTGTTGATTAATTTTGCTATTCCTTTGGCAACCGGAGGTTTTTTCATACTGTTTCTCATTGAAAAAGAAATCTACGGATTTGTAGCTCCCCTAACCCTCATTTTTTATGGTCTTGCCTGTGTCAATGCCAGTAAATATACTTTGGGCGACGTTCGTTATCTGGGTATTACATTGATTATCATTGGCCTGATTTCTTCCTATTTCATTGGATATGGATTGTTGTTTTGGGCACTTGGTTTTGGTGTCTGCCATATTTTTTACGGGTTTAAGTTGTATTTAAAGCATGACAAAAATTAAAATTATATTTAAAGCGCTACAAATACTATCTTTGGCAGCGTTGTTTTCATGCGGAGGAACCTGGGAAAATGATGAAACGGTTTGGAAAAAGACTTTTAATTCGGAAAAGCCAAAAGAGGTGACTATAGTAAATTCAAAAATTTGGGTTTCGTCTCACTGGAGCTATGAATTTCAATCCTTTATGGAAGTAAAATCGAATAAAAAACTGTTGCATGCCTTTGAGAAACAATATGAGCTAGAAGACTCTCAGAAGTTTGAAGTTATAGAAATAACAGAAAAACCAAAATGGTTCACCCCTAAAACAGAAGAACATTATATCATAAAAAAAAGTAATCTTTATAATGACTTCAGGATTTTTATTGATAAGCAAACAAAGAATCTATTTATAACCTGTTCACAATTATAGTTTGAAAAATATCATCCAAAATATAAATAAGGCGTTCGACCACAGAATCCGACTCGGGATTATGTCTGTACTGATGGTCAACGAAGCTGCTGATTTTAATATGCTGAAAGAGCTTTTGGGTGTCACCGACGGCAATCTGGCCAGCCACACTAAGGCGCTGGAAGCTGAAAATTACATTTCAATTGAAAAACAGTTTATTGGGAAAAAGCCAAATACACGTTATATTGCCACAAAAGAAGGAAAAAAAGCCTTTAAGGAACACATTGACGCCCTTGAAAAACTAATCCAGAAAAGTTAAGATTTTTTTTATCCATTTACTTTGAAATACAAAGTACTTTTAAAATAATATGAGAGATTTATTTATCGAAAAACTATACGACATCAGTAAAAAGCCTTATCAAAAGCTTTTGAAAAAGAATGAACCCTGGAAAATTACCCATGCAGAACTGCTGCTTATGCCAAAACAAACTTTGGGATTCCATCTGGGCCAATTCCTATCCAAACACGGTTTTGAAATACAATCCAAACTCGAAGATCATGACGTGTTTCATGTGCTTACCAATACAGGAATTAAAGTTCCTGAAGAAATAGGCATGCAATACTTTTTGTTCGGAAACGGTAAACGGAGCCTGTATCTGTATATGGTAATAGCCACAGGAACGCTTTTCTATCCTGATAAAATTGGCTATTTCGAAAATCAGTACTTACGGGGTAAAAATGCGTTCCAATTCCATAATCTGGATTATTTCAAGATGCTTTCAATTCCTTTAAAAACAATACAAACCACTTTTAAAATCAAATAATTATGAAAAAACAAACAACCTTAAAAAACTGGTGGAAGATAAATTACAAATGGTCGCTTTCTTTGGCCGCCTTTATTATTGCCTGCTTGATACTGGCCTACAACATAAGCCGGGGCAGTTTCAAAGACATGGCCCAGGCCTATGCAGACCCTACCCTGTTTCAGAATGCCATAACCAAAGCCAATGAAAACACGAAAGTGATACAGGTTTTTGGAACGCTTGAGCCTATAGACAATCTGGCTATACTTGAAGGCAACACAAAATATACAAACGACAACAAGGCAATTGAGGCTACAGTAAGGGTAATCGGAAAAAAGGCACAGGGCAAAATGGACATTTCTGCCCAAAAAAACGGTTCAGAATGGACTTATGGACTTATTAAACTTAGGGTTGCAAAAACCGGACAGGAAATAACCGTCATCAAATGCTAAATATTCCAATTTTCTAAATCCGTTAACTTTAAAAATCATTTTTTATGAAAACCGAAAATTCTTTTCTTCAATCAACAACAGCCCGATTAATCCTGATAGGTGTACTTACAATTGTTCTGTTAATTCCATTGACATTTGTACAGGATTTGATTACCGAGCGTTCTTTTCGAAAACAGGAAGTCATTTCTGAAATTACAGCAAAATGGGGCGACAGCGTCCTGCTTTACGGACCAATAATCAAAATTCCTTACACGGTGCATTATCCCGTAAAGAATACGACAGAAACAGTTTCCGAAACCGAATATGCTTATTTTTTTCCGGAGCAGCTTAATGGCCATATCGATGTAAATACGACTGCGAAAAAAAGGAATAATTATGAAGCAGTGGTTTTTAGTTCGTCCATGAAGTTTGATGGAACTTTTACCAAACCCGATTTTAGCTCAAAAGATATTGCTACAGAAAATATACAATGGGATAAGGCTACTTTACTGATAAGGGCCAACAATCTTAAAAGTATAAAAGACGGTATGAAAATAAAACTGGGAGATAAAACCATGTCTTTTGAAACGGCTACCAGCGACCCTGCAACGTCAGTTTCTACTTTAGAAACACCCAACTTTGCTATTTCTGAATATTTTACAGACGAAAAACTGAATTTCAATTTTAATGTTGCCTATGATGGAAGCCAGGAATTAAAAATTGTTCCAATTGGGAAAACAACTTCTGTAAGTATGAAATCCAACTGGACATCTCCTAAATTTACAGGCTATTTTTTACCGGGCGGCAATTTAAAAAAATCGGACGATACCGGTTTTGAAGCCAGCTGGAAAATTCTTGATTTCAACAGGCCATTCGCTCAAAACTATTTTGGCGACTTTCCGGAATTGAAAAATTATTCTTTTGGGGTTGATTTTATTATTCCGGTTGACGAATACCAAAAGAATGAACGTGCTTCAAAATATGGCTTTCTGGTAATAGGCCTTACATTTCTAATCTTTTTTGTCATCCAATCCATCAGTAAAATCAGTATCCATATTTTCAATTACACCATGATTGGATTGGCTCTGGTTATGTTTTATACGCTTCTGATATCTATCACAGAACATAGCAGTTTCCTGAAGGCCTATTTAATTGCCGGAATTTCTGTAGTACTGATGATTTCGCTCTATTCTGTTTCCATATTAAAAAGTAAAAAGTTTGCGGCTTTTATAGGTCTTTCACTAACAGGTCTTTACTCCTTTATTTTTGTTATTATCCAACTTGAAAACTATGCGCTTTTGGCAGGCAGTATCGGGCTTTTTGTTATCCTGGGATTGGTAATGTACTTTTCAAGAAAAATTGATTGGAATGCGATAAAAGAAGAAGTTTAATTAGGAGTTAAAATTTAGCGTCTTAGCAACTTTGCGAGACTATTTCACGCAAAGTCGCTAAGACGCAATGTATTGAATGTTATACTTATTAAATATTACTTCTCTAATTCCCGAACCGTAATATAATTATCATCTTCCATTTTCCAGGAATTGCCTTTTATCTTAATCGTTTCGCCTATGGCTACTGTACGGTATTGTTTCGGGTCTTTCAGATTAGGAATACTGATTGTGGCATAATAAATCTTTCCGTCTTCGGCGGTCAGGATAGCCGTATAGCCGTCTTTCCCCTTGTTGATTTCATTGACTTTGCCCTGTACGGCAATCGTGTCGTTTTTTTCTTCTTTTCCTTCTTCAGGCGTCCTGATTTTCACGACTTCCGTTCCGTCTTCTTTAATAGTTGCCTGTTTGTTGGAATTACAGCCGGAAATAGCAATTGCCGCCACAAGCACAAATGATTTTAAAAATAGTCTTTTCATAGTGATATAATTTCCATAAAGATAAAGATAGCATCGTTAAAAAAGACAAAACAAGGCATAAAAAAAGCCCTGATAAACCAGGGCCTTATTTTTATTTACCATCAACAAAAGGTTGGAGATATTCAAATCTTTTGGTTAGTTTTCCATTTTCGGTTATTTTGGCACGTTGCAATATGCCGTCCTTGTCGCCATTAAAAAAGGCAGGAATGACATGTTCCATAAACATTTCACCAAAACCTTCGCTGGCATCTTTTGGCAGTTCGCATGGCAGGTTATCAACCGCCATAACTACAATAGCCGCCGGGTGATAAATCTCAACTTCCTTGTGCTCACTTGGCAAATAACCATACAATGGCTCAGCAATGGTTGAAGCTTTGATGGTTGACGCAATCGGACCGTCAACATCACAAGAAATATCGGCTACAATCTTAATTTTATTGTCTTTTGAATTAAGCATTTCTCTGGTCAGAATAACCGGAGCGCCGTTACCGTAGAAATGTCCGGCCATAAAAATATCTGCAACTTTTGAAAAACGCTCAAAATCTGAGGTATAGTCTTGCGGGTTATTATAAAAATCTTCTTTATCGATAACCTTTCCGTCAATACGTTTGTTATAATCCAATACATCAATTTGGGTATAAACAGGCTGGGTGTATTTTTTGGACAGAAAATCTTCCGGTGTTACTTCCTTTACCTTCATCCCATCAAGGATTTCCTTAGCTCCCATGCCCACTTTTCCGTGTCCGGTGAGAACTATTTTGATTGGAGGCAATATTTGTCGCTTTAATCGTGCCACCAAATCACTTTTTCCTGAAAGTGTTTCTGCTTTTGGCAGGTTAAACAATTCAAACTTAATTCCAAATGCCCTTATTCCATTATAGGCTCCAACTATTCCCGCATATCTTCCAAAACCTATAAGCCGTCTGTTATCGGTATCAACTATCGTTTCATGGTCATACAAATCGATATTTTTTTCCAGAATGGCCTGTAAAAGTTTGCGGTTATGGGGTTGTTTTTTTATGGTATGGGAAAAGAAAAAATACTTTTTCCCAGGAATCAATGCCTCAACAGGAACCTCTTTTACGCCAAAAAATACGTCACAATCTGAAACATCATCAGTTACATTCAAGCCTTGCGACCTGTATTCATCATCATTAAATATTCTGATATCAGAGCTTTCCACTTTCAGCTCCACTTCCGGGTGTTCTTTTAATAATCTTGAGGCTTCTTCCGGGGTAAATACTACTCTCCTGTCGGGTGGGTTTTTTCTTTCCTTAATAATTCCGAATTTCATAATAGTTTTTAAAAAATAAAGGGTGGTGTTTAGGTTAATTTCAGAAATGATTGAAAGCTTTTCAATATTTTAACAAAATCATTTCTTGGATTACAACTTTGTAACTACAACGTTATAATTTGTTCCAAATATAACATTAACCGCTAGCCCTCCAAAACTTTTATTCATAAAATATTGAGGATATTTTGTCATTTATACCCTAAAATGTTAAAGGAATATAACAATACAATAAGTTGCTTTTTATTTTGTTAAAGTAGAAACCATAATGTGCCTGTTTTTCTATATTTGCTTCCCAACCATTATAATTACAATGACATTTTCAAAATATATATACCCTTTGCTTGCTTCGGCATTGTTGCTTACATCATGCCAGGAAAAAAACAAACAGATTGCCTCTAACGAACCCGTTGAAAATAACACCGATGCGCTTTCACCTTACAGTATAAAATCAAAAAAACTTCCGGCCAGCTATGTTACTCCCAAACAGGAAAGTCTGGAAAAATTTTACGAAAAAAACTGGCCCAACAACTCTATGAACGGCGGTTTTCTGGTAGCCAAAAACGGGCAGATTATTTTTGAAAAATATGAGGGAAAGTCTAATTTTTCTAAAGGTGAAGACATTAGCGCCACTACTCCGCTGCACATCGCTTCGGTTTCCAAAGTATTAACAGCTACAGCCATATTGCGGCTTATAGACCGGGAAAAATTACACCTGGAAGACAAGGTGAATGCTATACTGCCTTCCTTTCCTTATGAAGAGATTACCATTAAAATGTTGCTGAATCACAGGAGCGGCCTGCCAAACTATGCCTATTTTGCTGATGATACTAAAGTATGGAACCGTTCAAAAATGCTGCACAATCAGGATATTCTTGATTTGCTGGCACAGCACAAATTCGGCCTGTATTTCAAACCTGACAGAAAATTTGGCTACTGCAATACCAATTATGCCATTCTTGCATTGGTTATTGAGAAGATTACGGGAAAAAATTACCGTGAGGCCATGAAAGAGATGATTTTTGAACCGCTCGGTATGAAAAACACCTATGTTTACGATTATTCAAAAGACAAAGAAACGGCAAGTCTTTCCTATAAAGGCAACAAAGTACTTTATGAACTGAACCATCTGGATGATGTGTATGGCGACAAGAATATCTATTCCACACCTCGCGACCTGCTCAAGTTTGATATGGCCACCTATTCAGACAAGTTCCTGAATCCGGTACTGGTTAGCGAAGCTTTCAAGGGTTACAGCTATGAACACCGCGGTACTAAAAATTACGGTCTTGGTATTCGTATGCTGGAATGGGAAACCGGAGAACAGCTGTTTTATCATAACGGATGGTGGCATGGAAACACTTCTTCTTATGTAAAGCTGAAAAAAGATACGGTAGCCTTGTTTGCCATTTCAAACAAATACACCCAAAAGACGTATAAAATCTGGAAATTGGCTCCTCTTTTTGGTACCTATCCTATTAAACTTGACAAAGACGACGTAATTAATTAGTAAAATATATTCTTTATTAAATTTTGTTGAAATGGCCTTGCATATTCAAAGGGTTAATCTTTTATAAAATATAGTAAACATGAAAAGCTAGTATATTACAACGCAATAGAGCTTTTACTAAAAAGCGTCGTTTTAATACAATTCTAAAAAAAATATCGGGTTTAATTTTGTTTTGTAATATCTCATATTATGAAAGTAGCACAAAACAAAATATCCCTATTTGCCCTGTTCATCCTTATTGTTTTTTTACTTTCCGATTGTCCAAGTAATGATAAAAATTTTCCAATAGATGCATATTGCAAAATTGACCGGAAAGACGAAGTATTTACAGGTCCTTTAGTCAACATGATTACCTGCGGTCATAATTCATCGTTTACAACGGTTTCGGATGCCAAAAGCGAACATTGACTGGTCTTGAAAATTTAAAAGTACCAATGTATATCGTCTGGAAGTAAAATCACAATACAGCGTTAAGGCATACTACCAAGATTTTCAATATTCTTTTTTGCCTATCTGCCCCAAATGAGTATTCTTAAAACTGTCATTATATTTTAATCCGTAACCCAAAATTCTATCCATCGATAAATGGGCTAATAGAATTATTCCAATCAACACGAGCAGGGAATTATGATACCAATACCCTATAACCATTACAGCAATTGCTATTAATTTATGATGGAAAAAATTATAAATCAAAGCACCCGTTCTGGAGCCAAAAAGGTAACCAATCATGGAGAAATCCGGAAGCAACAAACAAGCCGGAAAATACCACCAGGAATAATCCAATTGAGAGAATAAGGCTATTGAGAGTAAAAACTGGCCGACTTCTTCCAGTTTCAAAAGATTTTTCATTCCATTTGTCATAAGTTACTGAATGTATGAATGCTCATACAAAAATGCAAAACTTTAATATCCTGATACTGATAAAAACAATAATTTTCAATGGTATTTTTAATTCACCGTGCCATTCAAAAGACTTAAACATGAAAGAATTGGATTTTCTTTTCAGGACTTATTCACAGATTCAAAATCAAGGATTGGAAATGTATTTTTTTTAACTACTTTTGCGGTATGGTTTTTGCTTTATAGCAAGAGTTCTTAAACATATTGGGGTCGACTGGTTTTGACAGCGAGTCGAATTGAAAAGTAAGCACGTCGAGAACTGGGACAATTCTCGTTACTAAATGGTCCTACACTTTTACACGGCGAAAATAATTACGCTTTAGCTGCTTAATCTGAATTATAGTACGATTTGCCTAGTTCCTGCAAGGCAGGAAAGCTAGATTCTCCTTGAAAGCCTTGGTTTGTGGCGTTCTTAAAAGGGGAACCGTAAAAATAAACCTAGAAACAGTCAAGCTTCGGGGCTGTTTTGACAACTAAGAAGATAAGCATTGTGTGGCTGTTCCTGGCCTTGCACAATGACGAAAATCCAATCAGGAACTAAACGTGTAGAAAGCCTTTTGGTTGCTTGTTTGGACGGGAGTTCGACTCTCCCCGACTCCACGAAAAGCGACGATTTAGCTTAATAGAGCTAAATCGTCGCTTTTTCAATTAAAACACTCAAATACCTTCATCAGAGTATTTAATAGCGGTAGCCTGTTCTTCAGAATGATTGCTTAGACAGTTTTCAACTGCCAATACTTTAGATATTCTGCGATATCTTATCATTGATCATTTCATGCATTTTCCTGATATTGCCAATAGTTTCACTTTTTGTAACACTCAGTACAGGATTATTCTTAATAAAGGGTTTGGCTATCATTTTAAGCAAAAACGGCTGCCCCTTAAGCAGGCTGGTGGTATCTTTAAATGTCAACCTCATGAAAGGACTTTCGACAGGCCCCAACAGTTCAGCTTTTTTTATGTTTTCCCATGGCACAAACGCATTATAAAGCATTTGCTGGTTAATAAATATTCCATTACTGGCCACCCCAAATGAAGGCTTTTTAAGATCTTGCTTGAACCGCAAATAAAGATAGATAACCATAAAAGCAATGGCAAAACGACTACCCCACGTATATATGGTTGCAGGCCACCCAACGTCGGTTACGTACCGTAAATCTTTATATCTCCACGAGGTTACCAAGGCGCGGCGGGTATACTCCCAAAAAAACAGCCTGCAAATTGCAGCAGGAATGGCGCACACCAGTATGAGCACCGTAATATTTCGAAAGGATTTATTAATCGCTTGCCTGTTATGCGCAGCGGTTTCAATTAGATTCAGATTTTTCATTATACTGTTTATTTGGTTGATCTATATTCTCTACTACGTAATTTTAACTGGATCAGGAAAATCATTCTCCGTTAAATATGTCACTGTTATTTTTACTGGTTGCCCTTGTAGTTCCATACTTTGGAAATCTTCATCTGCTTCAACCTCACATAGAAAAGCTTCTTCCGAAATTGCATCACCCAGAATAATCCAGGGATGTCCAAATTGTGTTTCCACGTAGTAAATTTCCATTTTCGTGTTTCCCCTAGCGGATATAGTGCATCCCCCACCGGATAACCTTTGGATTTCGCCAATTAATATAAGGCTTACCAGCGTTAGCAATTCCAAAAGTAAGAAACAAAAACAAAAGGTAAGCAGATAATAAACTAACGTTAATTTCCGTGATACAAACGTTGGATATCCGCTAACAACTGTTTTTGAAGCTGATATCCCTCTTGCCATAAAAGCTAACTTAGTAATCCAGTTTTCCTATTTACGGCCATTTTTTAGTTATTAAAGTGATTTCTTTCACTTTGCGAAACAAATACCGCCTTAGCTTCTGCACCTTTACTGCCATCAGTAAGGTTTGTCGCAACACCGTTTTTCCATATTTTGGCAATTTTTTTGTGGCTGCATTCTCCTCATATCCTGCCATATATACAAATTGTTCTCATGAAAAAATACTAATAAACAAACAGCATTTTAAATTGACCAGTAGCAAATGCGTTTCCGCAATGGTTATTAAGCTATCGCAAGCGGTATTTTTTTACCTACTTAAACAAAAAAAAACTATCACTGAATACTATGAAAGGAAATTTAATAATGACATCGGAAAATGCGGATGCCTTCGAGATGAGTATCGGCATGCCGGACAACACGATAAAGGAAATGCGTCGTGTATCTTTTGAGAGAAAACTTCTTTAAAAACTGTCAAGCAGTGTTGGCTGCTTTTTATATCTACTAAAATCCAATATTATTTAACCGACTGACGTACTATGGCTACAACATTACGCCTTTCGGCTACAGTGCTCTATAGGTAATGACAGAACTTTGTATCATCAAATGTTATTACTATGGATTTAAAGAACAGTACTGTCCTCATTACAGGAGGAACCAGCGGTATAGGCCTCGAACTTGTAAAGCAGCTTACTGAAAAGGGAGCCCAGATAATTATTACGGGGCGCAGGCTTGAGGCTTTGAATGAAACAAAGAAGCAATTCAGTAACATTCACACTTTTCAGAGTGATGCGGGCAATCCGGAAGATACAAGGCGGCTTTTTGAAGAAGTTACCCGACAATTTCCAGACCTTAACATCATTATCAATAATGCTGGCGAAATGCGACTGATTGACATGTTGGACTCTTCCAAAAGCCTAGAAAACCTGATGCGTGAAATTGACATCAATCTTTCGGGAACCATCCGGATGGTACATCAGTTCCTGCCCCATCTAATCGAAAAACAATCTGCAGCTATTGTCAATGTCTCTTCTGCCATCGCATTTTTGACCTACTCTTCGGCACCTGTCTACAGCGCATCAAAGGCGGGAGTTCACGCCTTCACCATGGCTTTACGCCTGCAATTGAAGGGAACGAATGTAAAAGTGCTTGAATTTATTCCGCCGGGAGTCAATACTAATCTGCAAAATGAATGGATACTACAGCCGAACCCACGCCAGATGATGGACGCAGACAAAGTAGTGCAAGTGGCTATTAAGGGACTACAAAAAGATACGCCCGAAATCATGCCTGTTCTGGTAAAGATCATCAAGTTTCTGGGGCATATCATCCCTAAAGCACTGATGAACTTCGGCCACAGGGAATTTCAAAGATTCAGACAACTTAATAATCAACTAAAAACATAAAAATGAAAAAAAATGCTTTTGCAGTAATACTGCTACTCGTATCGATTACATCCTTTGCTCAGAAATTACCTGCCGACAAAATCGTGGGCGTTTGGCAGTGCGAAGATTATAAAATAGAAGTATTCAAATCAGGTAATACCTACTCGGCAAAGCTCTTGTGGTCCAAGGACATGTTCGAGACAGATGGCAAAACACCCAAGAGAGATAGTAAGAACCCTGACTCAAAAATGAAAAACCGACCGGTACAGGGCATCACCCATATTACGGGATTGGTATATGAAGATGGCGTATATGTAGACGGAAAACTCTACAGCATACAAGATGGCAATACTTACAGCCTCAAAGGCAAGCTTAAGACCGCCGATGAACTTGAGACCAGAGGTTATAAGGGAGTGCCGATGCTTGGGAAAACTTTTAAATGGAATCGTATAAAATAAGTAAGATGGAAACAAAAAATAACGACACACTATCAAAGTTCTGGTTCATGGCTTCCAACACTGTTCCTCCGATAGGTTTTTTTCTGTTTTTCAAGCACAGGAACCGCCACCCGAACAAAGCACGCCAGGCATTGGCAAGTGCCGTAATTGGCGTGCCAATCGCAATAGCCATGGGCTATATAATGAATGCTTACCTCCTTAAATAATATAATATGGTTAAAAATATAATTTCATTAGTTCTGCTGATTATATCGGTAGCACTTAATGTCCGACATTCTTGGAATACGTTCAATTACAAGGGCAATCCGGAGTCTGTCAAAGCAATGGCGGATCTTGGCATAGGCGAATCCGCCGTTCCTTTCCTTGGGGCCCTTGCTCTGCTGATTGCGGTACTTTTACTGATTCCAAGAACATTTTTCCTGGGAAACCTGCTCAATGCTTTTGTAATTGTCCTGATTATGTCATTGGCATTGCGTGCTGGCAATTACAAGATGGCACTGTTTGAGATTCCGTTTCTTGCAATGCCATTAATTATGATTGGGTTGGGATACCCTTTCAAAAAATAACTTAACTTGCATTATGGCAAATTCGACACCTTACAGGATAAAATCAGTATCGGAAATACACCGCTTAATGGGGCTTCCCAGCCCCTGCCATCCACTTATCAGTATTGTTGACCTTAAAGGCCTTCGGAATGATACCGGTATTGATGCGGTTATCTTTGACCTTTATGTAATTTCTATGAAAAGGGGCTGCGATGGTCTGCACTACGGGCAGCAGAAGTATGATTTTGACGAAGGGATTATGGCCTTTTTATCACCAGGACAGGTGTTGCGGGGCGAAGACGGCGGTGTGCCTCCCCATCTTGAAGGCTGGATGCTTTTTGTGCATCCTGATTTTTTATGGAATACCTCACTGGCCAAAAAGATAAAGAAGTATGAATACTTTGGATATTCGACCAGTGAAGCCCTGTTCCTTTCCGATAAGGAAGAGACTGTTATCAATGAAATTACAAAAAATATCAGGGACGAATACCATTCCAACATTGACAAATTCAGTCAGGACATTATCATTTCCAATCTTGAAACGTTACTGAATTATTCGGAGCGTTTTTATGAAAGGCAGTTCATCACACGTAAAGTCACCAACCATAAATTGCTGGAAGGCGTTGAAGAGCTGCTGGAAGATTATTTTAGCACGAACGAACAGGCATTGCACGGCATCCCTTCTGTCGATTTCCTTGCCCGAAATCTTGCAATCTCTCCAAAATATCTCAGCAGTATGCTCAAGCAGCTCACCGGGCTTACGGCCCAACAACACATACAGATGAAGATACTTGAACAAGCCAAAGAAAAGCTTTCAACCTCTGGACTTACCGTCAGTGAGATAGCATTTAGCCTTGGGTTTGAGCATTCACAATCGTTCAGCAAGTTTTTTAAAGGTAAAACAAAACTCTCTCCTTTGGAGTTTAGGCGGTCGTTCAATTGAATACTTGTTACCTCCGTTCCTGAGAGCTATCACGGCAGGCACACTACTTTCTGATTATTCGGAATACCCACTAAAAATGAAAATATACATAAAAATATCTCCTATTCACTTACTTAATATTCTTCCCAATTAAGTAAAACCAAGGTAATGCGGGCTGCTTATTCTGCTCATCACATTCCTGATGGCTAGTCACCCTTATCTTTCAACTTTTTTCGGTGGTTCCGTCCCCAGTCTCCCATAGCATTGGCTACTTCTTTCACGCTAAGCGCATATTCGGTGATCCTGTACTCTACTAATATTGGCGAAGTGTCATGCACTTTCCTGGTGATCAGCTTATTGGCCTCGAGCGCCTTAAGCTCTGCGGAAAGTACCCTGTTGGTGATCTTTGGCACAAAATCCTTTATGTCCTTGAAACGGTGGTTTCCATGCTTGATTGCGATGATTATTGGCAGTCTCCATTTTCCGCCGATTACATATAATGTGTCCTGCACGTGCAGGATCAGCTCCTTTATCTGCAATGCTACTTCTTCCGTCATGTCGGTATCCTTTAGTATATCGGTTACAAATGTATACTAAAACCAGATACCTTTGCAGGAGTAATAATTAAAATTTTAAACAATATGAAAACAGCGTTCATCACTGGAGCGAATAAGGGAATTGGCTTTGAGACCGCAAGGCAATTATTGCAACAAGGCTACCGTGTACTCATAGGCAGCCGCGACAGGAAAAGAGGAATTGAGGCCTTAGAAAAGCTTATCACCGAAGGATTTTCAAATGCAGAATTTATCCAGATAGATGTCACAGATACCGAATCTGTTGAAAGAGCCCGGGCGTCTTTGGGTGAAAAAACAGACACTCTGGATGTGCTGATCAATAATTCGGGAATCAACGGTATCGAATTCGATGGAGACAAACCCCTGATGCATACGGCAACAGAAACCGACGTAACCAAATTCAGGGAAGTATTTGAAGTAAACGTATTCGGGGTTATCAATGTAACGCAGGCATTTATGGATCTGCTCAAGAAATCAGATGAACCCAGAATTGTCAACGTAAGCTCCAGCCAAGGCTCGCTTACCCTTCACAGCGATCCTGATTTTATCCATTACAGGCACAAAGGTGTCGTGTATCAGTCCTCCAAAGCGGCATTGAACATGTATACACTTGTACTGGCCTATGAACTTAGAGACCTGCCGTTCAAGGTCAATGCAGTAAGTCCGGGCTCAACAAAGACAGATTTCAACCATCAGCTCGGGCAGGGTTCTGTTGAAGACGCAGCCAGAAGAATTATAAAATATGCAACAATAGGCAGCGATGGCCCGACAGGCAAGTTTTTTTCCGAAGATATGAATCCTGAAACAGGGGAAATTCCGTGGTAAAACCAGCAGGTAATTTTAATTCAATAAAAAGATACCAATAAGGGCAGTTTCTTATTGGTATTTTGCTTACTGCACTATTTTTGGTTTCTTTCAATTCATTCTAGCCTTTGTCATTTTAGCGCTGATTGATTTTATACAAAATGATTCCGCGATACCAATGATCGTCCATTGTTATCCGTTCTTTGATAGCATTAGGTACTTCAAAAGTCTTGGGAAAATAATAGAAATTGGAAGTATTACCGCTCATCTGGCAGTACCACAGAAAATCTGATCCTGTTTTCCTTTTGATCGACCTGAAACGTGCCTCCATTATTTTTAACGTATTCCTGGCATAATATCAGGCCAAGTCCAACGCCCTGTTCATTTCCGGTACCACGTGTAGCGCTTGCCATCTTATTCCCAATCATGTTGTCGATATCTATTCCAGGATTATCCGCAACTTCATTTTCCGTCAAAAATTGTACGCCTTCGGGTATAGATTGCAGCGTAAACCAGATCTTTCCGCCTAAGGGGGTGAATTTAATTGCATTATCGATCAGATTCCGTAACACAAGACTGACCTGATTGCGATCAGCGCTAATGATGCTATCACCTTCAACCAACTGTTCCAATTGGATACCTTTCTGTTTAATCAGAGGAAGATAGAGCACCAATAATTCATCGAATACAGCCTTTAATTCAAAACGGTCCTTTTTGGTTATCAGACCGTCCATCTGGCTTTGCGCCCAATGCAAAAGGTTATCCATCGTATAACTGACTGATTTGATTGTTTTTTTATTTTCTTCGAGTAGTTCCTGCAATTCCTCTGGAGTCAAGAGCTGCATGTCGCTCAGCGACAGGATACCTAAAAGGCTATTCAACGGGCTTCTAAGATCGTGTGCAATGATTGAAAACAGTTTGTTCTTGATGGCATTGGAACTCTCCAGCTCCTTGATAGTACTATTGAGCTGTAACGTACGTTCGTGTACCTTTTCCTCGAGGCGTTGATTCTGTGTTCTTACCAAAAACAGATTTTCGTCCCTGACCTCTTGTTCTGTTTTAATAAGCACTTTATACCGATCGCCCAGTGCGAAGGAAAGCAATAACAGTTCAAGGGTTGAGCCAATAGGCACCAGTTGAATCGTGAATTCGCTGGACGGGATAAGTCCGCCCAGGCTTAGCGTAACCATCGCTACAGTCACCCAGATAAAGAACCAGGCCACGATATAATACTTTGCAGGTCGGTGTCCGTTCCGATAGGCAATTACACCCGCAATCCATGCCACTACGGCTACTGTGACGGTCAGGAATTGAGCAATAGTTGTTGCCGTGTGTTTGAATCCCAAAGCACTGACAAAAAAAAGAATCAGACCAAGGCCACCAATCCCATAGAAAATGCCCAGCATCTTAGGTGCTCTTTGCCGCAGGTGGAGGAACTTATTGCAGAACAGTAGCGAGGCTATTACCGAAAAGCTCAGGAGAACATGTGGATACTGATTAAAAAAGATCCTTATTTCATCGCCAAAAATAAAACCGTATCCCCTGATGTAGATCAGCAGGTAGCTTGATAACGTAAGGACATATAATACGTAATAAAGATAAGTGATGTCCCTGACGCTGACAAACAGGAACAGGTTAAACAGCAACAGCCCAATCAACAACCCGATATAGATATATTCGATTCCCTGTTTGAACTCCTGCCCCTGTATCACGCTTTCTGCCGTAGCCAACTTTATTGGTGCCAGCAAGATATTATTTGTCTTCAATCGTAGATAGATCGTTTTATTTTCAATCTTTGAGGTGACCGGAAGATTCAGCATAAAGTTGTTTCGGACGATTACATTGGGCTGGGTAGTCCTAAGGGATCCCGTCTTAAAAAGGACTGTTTGGCCATTGCTATCGGTTGTGTAGGCATCGATATATTCGATATTGGGCGCATCAATGATAAGATACAGAGGTAAGTCCTGCTTTACAGTGTAACTGATTTTTATCCACCATGCCGAAGAAGTGTTACCAAAATTCAGGATTTCGTCCTTCCCTTTAGTAAATTCGGTATCGGCTAGTTTTTTGACATCGGTTAATGACATCGCTGAACTTTTATCTTCCAGGTAGTAAAGATCGTCACCTATATTTTGATAACTGAAATCATTGGTCGACTGTCCCTTGCAGCATACCGCGAAAAACATCAGGAATAAGGTTATTCCAATAGTGAAATGGATGTTTGACCTCAAGCTAATTCTATTCAGTAAACAGCTTATCAAAAAATTCCGTTGCAACATATTCCAAAATCTAAAATTAGCAGATGACAAAAATAGTACAAAACGGTATGTTCTTCGTAAGGTTCTATATCGAAGTTTTTGACATCCACACGGCACACAGTCATTTGTTAGTGTTACAGCTCTTTTCATGGAAGTTCTAGTATTAATATTAACAAAAACAAAACATTTGATAAATTCAGATGTAAGGAATGATCCCTCAAAAGGCAGCTCTGAGAGTTATTGCTATTCAATTTTTTACAAGCCTTTTTTAATACAATTCAACAGAAATCTCATCAGTATGCAGCTTGAATATAAATGCGGGCAATGTGACTGGCAACTTAGAAGCTTTCTCGATATGACTACAAATGTTCCTGATTTGGCTACATTCATAGCTAACAAAATCAGGAACTTTGCTATGTAAAATTTAAAAGATATAATTATGCATACACAATGAGAGAAAAACAGCACTGGTTTCAGGTGCTAACACTGGTGTCGGGTTCCAGATAGCCAAAGCTTTGGCTGATAATGGATACACGGTATATTTGGGCTTCAGAAACCTTAAAAAAGGAGAAGCGGCTGTTGCAGCCATCGGTGGCCTTACTAAAGCCCTTCAATTGGACATTACGGATAACGACTCTATAAAAGCGGCAGTGAACGGTCATTGAAAATGAATTCGGATACCTCACCGTACTTGTGAATAATGCTGCTATTTCAAATGCAGGAAAACCTGGACGGACTATGCAGGAAATTTTGTCAGCACAACTTGCCAGTATCACGTCGATAAATGAGATGAAGACCGTTTGGGAAACGAATATCTTTGGAACTCTGGCAATAACGCAGGCGTTTTTGCCATGGAATTGCTCCCTTATTTGCCATAAAAACTGAAGACAATTATCGTAAAATTTTACTGCATTTTTTAATTTTAGTACGCAGTCTTTTCGTTACCTCTCTCATTTCCGATTTGGACAAGTGTTTATCCTCCGCTGTATTTTTTAATGCTTCCTGATAAAAGGATTTTGCCTCTGAAACACGGTTTAAATGGAACAATGCATCTGCTTTTATTTCAAGATGACCCCAAAAACCCGGGAACTGCTTTAATTTATTGTCCTGTTCTTCCAGAATATTTATCCATTCCCATTCGTCATAAACAAAGCTAAGTCCTAATCCAAAACCTACTACCGGAGTAGCATTGTGGGCAAAGCCTGTCAAATCATTAAAACCAAAAGAAAGGTTCTTTTGATTTCTTAGTGTTTTTTGTACCTTAAACACGTTTTTTCTTAAGGAAATTTCATCCCATCTCTTATCACCAACGGCTAAGTAGAAGCTGCCATGAAGAAGGCTTGCCTTTTCAAGTAATAGTTCGATAACATCATTTTTGTTTGGCCAGTAAGCCGGACTAATTGCTATACAAGAATTAAAAACATCATTATCCTTCAGAAATGCGTACGTTGCAAAATATCCACCAAAAGAATGACCTGCTATGGTTATTTTATTTGCTTTCCCACACTTATCTTCAAGCAAAGGAATCAATTCTTCTTTAAGAAAATTTAGCAACTTGTCTTTCTCCAAAAGTTCCGTATTCCTGTTTTCGTGAATTATTCCAATCAAATAGCTCTGTGGTATTTCTTTATTAGCGATTAAATTGTTGGCAGATTGTAGAAATGACCCATTGATATTTTGGTCATCTGCATCCATATATACAATATAGTTGCTTTGTTTCTCCTCTGTCTTTGCAGGTGAGGGTTTTGTTATAATTACTTTTCTTTTGGCATCAAATACTTTTGAATGGATCGTTATCGTATCTGAAATACTCAAGTGTGAATAGCTTTGGGAAAAGCAAAAATTACAAGCAAAAAGTTGAATGAACAGAAAAATATTCCTTTTTGAAACAGTCGTTACCCAACCTGTTTTGAATGTTTTTTTAGCATTTTCTATAAAGTCTCCCAAAAGTGTAACGTATTGCATGGCATTTTTTTATATTTCAAAACTAAGCGAAACAATAACGAAAAAATTGTAAAATTGAGACATTAGCAATTTAAGGTTTTGCAATGTATTTCTTTTCCAAAACAGTTAGGTGGTAAAACAGAAATTCAATTGTGAACTCTTAATTTACGCCTGATGTGGTAGATTCTCAAAAGTATACTGTCATACCAAAGTGCCGCGGCCAGTAAGGCAACCGGAATGTATAGCGTCCTGATTCCAAGTTGGAGAAAAATAAAACCGCCCAAAAGTCCCCCTATAAAAAAGCAGCCGATAATTGCGGCTTTCAAAAGGATACTCTTTCTTAAGATAGCACGCTCAGACAATCCTCTGTAAAATAGTAATTGTGAGAGCTCTATTCCCAAATCGGTAAATAATCCGGTCAGGTGGGTGGTCCGTACTACAGATTGGGAAACTTTGGTCACAAGCGAATTTTGTAGACCCATGGCAAATAGCAGTAGACACGAAAGGAAAACTTTTGAAGGGAACTGGTCGTTGTCCATAGGCGTATCAGCAAAGCTAACCACCAGAAGCACAATAATTTCCAAACTTATAGGCAATGCATAGGAATGGATTACATTGCGTCTGGCAGCGATTTCAATTAAGATACTTGAAACGAATGCCCCGGCTAAAAAGAACACAACATAGAAAAGATATACCCAGACAAGGCCGTAATTTTTTGTGACAAATTCTTCCGATAAGAAAGCAAAATGACCGGTAACGTTGGTCGTCAACGTATTAAGACCCAGCACTCCGACAATATTTACAATACCCGCTACCGCCGACAAAAGTGAAGCCAGCCTGAGGTTGTGCAAATAGGTTCGCCCCTTTCCCGTATGTCTAAACATCCTGTTAACGCTTTAAAGTCAAATTAATAAAAACCCTACTCTATCATACAAATGGCCAATCCTACATCCCTGCGGGAATTTCTTCCTGAATTAATTTTTTATGCTTATTTCCCCAATCACTCAGTTGCTTCCAGATAGGAACCAATTCATTTGCAATCTCTGTCAGCTCATAATCTACCCTTGGAGGAACCTCAGCATGTACGGTTCTTTTTACCAAACCTGCTTTTTCTAATTCGCGGAGCTGCAATGTCAGCATTCTTTCCGTAATTCCGGTAATTCTATTTCTGATTTCGCTAAAACGGAGTTTTCCGTGTTCAAGTTTGCACAGGATAAGCAATTTCCATCTTCCCCCAATCTTACAGATAGCATACGTAAGGTCGCACTCCGTAATAATATACTGTTCATTGATGCTGTTTGTTGAATTTTCCTTTCTCTTTCCCATTACTTACAAATTTGTTCGTACCACACAATTAGCTGTGTACAATGCAAATGTATGGCTTCTATTTAATTTTGCCTAAAACTTAAATAAAACATGAAAAAACTTATCGGAATACTTATGATAGCGGGACTGATTTCCTGTAAAACAATTAACAGTAATAACAAAATGAATAAAATTGAATTGACCCCGGAACTATCCAAAATAGTGGACAATCTCCAAAAGATCCATGTGTTTGACGGCAAAAATCCTTTAGATATCAGCCGGAAAGGATATGAAACGATGGCCGTTCAGCTTGGTGGCAAAAAAGAAATGGTCAGGATGATTGAAGAATTTGAGATTTCTCAAAAGAATCACAAAATTCCGGTGAGAATCTACAGACCTAACGGAAATGAAAGTAAATCGCCCGCCATCGTTTATCTTCATGGCGGTTGGTTTGTTTCCGGAAGTTTTGAAACCCATGACGCTATTGTTCGCCAATTGGCCAATGCTACGGGCGCCGCCATTGTCTTTGTTGATTATCGTTTGGCTCCTGAATATCCTTTTCCTGCAGGCTTTGATGATGCCCAATCAGCCACTGAATGGATTATTGCTAATGCAGATTATTTAAATTTCGATAAAAATAAAATCGGAATTATAGGCGACAGCGCGGGAGGAGCTTTGGCTGTAGGTGTTTCAACACAACTTGCCCGCCAATTGAGATTTCAGGTGCTGATTTATCCTGCGACAGATAATAAATTAAATACAAAAACATGGGAAGTCTACGAAAATGGTCCCATAATTAATAAAGAAGAAGGAATAAGAGCCTGGAACTGGTATTTGTCCAGTCCCAAAGACCTGCAAAACCCTTTGGCAGTTCCTTCTCTGATCAAAGATTTTAAAAATACGCCACCAACTTTGGTTGTATTAGCTGAACACGATCCCCTGCGGGATGAAGGACAACAACTGGCAGAGAACATGAAAGCATCCGGAGTTCAGGTTAAGATTTTGGATTACAAAGAGATGGTTCATGGTTTTATGCACATGGGGGCTGTTTTAAAAGAAACCGGAGAAGCAGTTCAGCAAATCGCAGCATTTACGAAAGAAAATTCAAAATAACATTCCAAAGAGTTTTATATGAAGAAGTATGCCTATATTGGTTGTTTGGGCTTTATTGCCGTTATCACCACCGAATTCGGGGTTATTGGAATTTTACCGCAGATTGCTGAACATTATAAAATAAGTATTGATAAGGCCGGTTACCTTTTAAGTGCCTTTGCTCTGGTCATTGCACTTACAGGACCATTCATGACCTTACTGGTTTCGGGTTTTGATCGTAAAAAGATTATGCTCACCTCCATTGCCATATTTCTTATAACAGGTTTTGTCTCCTCCTTTTCGCCTCCATTCTGGATTTTGATGTTGGTGCGGATTCTTCCCGCATTTTTACAACCCGTTTATATTGCCACGGCCCTATCTGTTGCTGTTTCTAATGCTGATGATGATAAGAAAAACGAATTAATGAGTATTGTTTTCAGCGGAGTAACCCTGGCAATGGTGACTACGGTTCCTTTTGCGACGTGGCTTTCGAGTCTGTGGTCCTGGGAATATTCATTTATGCTCCAAACAGTTGTAAGCCTTATTGCCTTGTCCGTGATTTATCTTATGCTTCCTTCAATGCCTGTAAGCAAGAAAAAATCCTATGGAACACAATTGAAAATCCTGACCCAGCCGGCGTTTATTTTAAGCACCGCAGCTAACTTTTTCATGATTACTGCGTGGTTTTCCACCTATAGCTATTTTGCCGATTATTTGAATAGAGCAAAAGGAATGGACGAAACCATGATAAGTTATATGCTGTTTGTCTTTGGAATTGTTGGTGTTTTTTCAACCTGGCTTGCAGGAAAAATGCTTAACCGGAATGTGACCAAAACAACGGCTTTTTTTCTTTCCGGAACTTTAGTAATTCCCGTCCTGTTGTACTTTTCGAACGGTAATTTGTTACTAACTATTGCAGTGATTGCAATCTGGGGTTTTATGTACTCGCCAAGCTTCCTGAATGCCTCTACCTATATGATCTCGTCGGTTCCCGATTCTCTGGAATTTGCAAACAGTCTGGCAACCTCATTTGGAAATCTGGGAGTAACCTTAGGAACTACTCTGGGTGGCTGGATGATTGTAAGCAAAGGTGTAGCATACAATCCCTGGATTGGATTTGTATTTGGTTTGCTGGCCTTTCTAATGATGATATTAAGGAGCTTTTATGAAAAGAGCGATAGACAAATTATTGCACACTAATCAGTATACTATTTATTCAATTCCATATTTTAGTTTTATTTCTTTTCTCTTTTTTTCATCCGCCATCTTAAAACCAAAATCGCTGCTTTGAGAGCCAAAAACCTGATAACCATATTTTAGACCATAATACCTGTCAATCAGCATTTTCAAGGGTGTTGAACTCAACTCCTTCTCTTTTACTGCAATGTGAACAACAGGTAAGTATTTTTCCATCATTTCAATATTTGAATGCTGAATAACAGCCCACATAACACTTTCGAATTTTTCACCTACCAAACTTTTACCTATATAGGTTTTGTACTTTTTGTGCAACTCGTTTATAATTTTTTGGTTCTGGCTGTCCAGTTCTTTTTGTTTGGTTAGGAAGTCTTTGGTGTCCCTGTATTTTCGGTCATCACTATCAATCTGATAGATTTGCTGAATTAAGTTATAGTCCAGATTATTTTTCAGGGAATATTCTTTAGCATCAAAATTCTTTTGTGTTGAAATTAATTTACATTCTTCCATTTTTTTATCATACTCTGCCCGGACAATATCAAATTTGGGATTCTTGTTTAAAGAGTTTTCGAATGTAATACAGTATTCGCAACTGCCATTGGCATTCTTAAACTTTTCGAATGCAATTTTTATATTTTCATTACTTTCCTCTAGTTTGAGGAAAGCAATGAATACATTGAAATAGTCGGCAAGATTGAAATTTTCAGGACGATTCTTTGTTGCTGTTTTGGTTTCATTTAAAATCATCATTCCGTAATCAAAATCTTTTTTAGAAACATTTGAGTTTTGATTAGGGTATAAGCAAGAACCTGACTTTCAAAATTATCATAGTCAAATCTCACTGAATTTTGAGCCTTACAATAAAACGTACCTACTGTTAATAGAAGAAATATAATTTTTTTCATTTTGATTGTTCTATATTGAATTTCACTATGTTTTTTGCTACCAGCAATTTTATTGGCTATTGTACACGAAAAACACCTGCGGAATTTTGCAATAGTAAAAATATGAAATATGTTATGATGATTGGCTATTTGCTTCAATTACTCCCATGCCATAAACGCTTCAAAAGCAAAATAAAGCAAGGCGATATAAAAGCCGTACTTGATAATTTTCTTAACAGACCTGTACAGCATTAACAAATATGGATTGTAGACAGCGCTATTGAATATTGGTTTTGTTTCCTGTGTCATTTTTTTAAGTTTTAAAGATTAATTTACTAAGCGGATTGCCAATTTCTGATTTCAGGCATAGGCATCGATAATTTTAGATGTCCATTCACTGGCCATTTCAGCCGTAGCACGGTCGGCCCGGTCAAAAAAGAAATGCTGTCTGATGTTAAGTCCGCAATAGGTATAAATGCCCTTGTCCGACGTCAGTTTTAGGGCATTATCCATACCTGTTTCCCCATATTCCGCAGCCGACTTCCCATGTGAATTAATGATATAGGCCAATTTGCCCGTTAGTAGTCCTTTTTGTATGCCCTGGTCGTAACGGTAGGCAAAACCATAACTGAACACCCTGTCGATATATCCTTTCATGATAGCGGGCATGCCCGTCCACCAGATAGGATAGATAAAGGTGATGGCATCTGCCCATGTGATGTATTCCTGTTCCCTGCTGACTTGTTCGCTAACCATACCCTTACGCTGTCCTTCCATGTCTTCCAGCGACAGAACGGGGTCAAAACCTAATTGGTAGAGGTCACGCACCATTACTTCATGGTTCTGTTGTTTAAGTGTTTTTTCAACGGTTTGCCTGAATAAGCTGTTGAGGCTTGTCCCATTAGGATGGGCATAAATAATAAGATGTTTCATGCTTCTTCTTTTTAAGTGATTGTCTGAAGCAAAGGTATAGGGGTTAAAAGTGGGAAAATTGTAAGAAAACGAAAAGCACGGGTGTTAAATGGCCTGACAGATATCCTGCTGAAACTTCACGAAAGTTTTGGGAGAAAGACCTATAAAATGCTGAAAATCATGAATAAGCTGGCTTTGGTCATAATAGCCGCATTGCCCAATAATCTCAAACCAATCGACTTCACTTGCGGAAGCCATTGCCTGCTCTATGAAATCAATTGCCTTGATGAAACGCTGATATCTGTTGATTTCCTTTGCACTGTAGCCAAAGTGTTTTTTGTGCTTCAGTTGAATATTACGTTCGCTTTGTCCCATTTCCTCTGCAACGGATTTGATGGGATTTACGGGACCTGATTTGAGCTTTACCAACAAGGTGGAAGTGGTATTTTGTAGTCGTAGGTAAGGTCTGCAAAAGTCCAGAATACGGTCGATTCTTTCCGTTACTTTGTCGATACTATTAAGTTGGTGCCACAAACAGGTAAAACAGTTTTCTTCCATGGCTTCATCCGGATGGACAGGCAAGTGACCGGAAAGGGAGGCCTTACCGAAAAAACGATAAAAGGCGTCATCCTTAAAATTGGCGACCAGTATCTTTGCGCCGGGCGGGAGTGAATATTCAAATGCCTGTTTGATGGGCCCCAACACAATGCATTTGTCCATTTCTATTGCTGTGCCCTGTTTGGAAACCAAGGATGCCCGGGCTCCAAAATTAAAAACCATAATCGTCTGGAAAGAAGGCAGCAAGGTCTTGCTAAGGATGCTTGTACCATTATTTTCCGCACTATAAAAATGGGAAAATACATCTCCGAATTCCTGCGGAACGGGCAGTCTATAGTGATGATATGAAGGTTCTTCTGACACTATTGTTCATTTTTATTATTTCTCCAACTTCGGTTATTTTTAAATCTTTTTATTTTAGAGCTGATTTGGTCTGATAATTTTTAACGTGCTTGGAAAGTCTTTAATTTATACATTCTCTGAAACCGAACCATGAAAATCAGTGCCTTTGCCACATTCATAAGTTTTTTTAATACTTTTTATTAAAGCTATGATTCAATAAAAAATAGTATAAAGATTAAAGTTGCTTTTACCATTATGAATGGTTTAAGGAATATAAAATTATAAATTAATAGATTCCAATAGCGGATTTATCTTTTTATTTTCCAGACATTTTTTTCCTTTTGCAACTAACTATTACTGTTTTATTCTTTTATAAATTTTGTTGAAACATAGCTCCCATTTTCAAGGCTAATCCTTAAAAAATACATCCCGTTTAAAATTCCGGAAACATCATAAGCATAAGGTGAAACCTGATTTACAGTTATTCTTTTTCCCGTCATGTCATAAACCGAAATTTCCTGTAGGGTTTTATTCGTCCGGATAGTAAGAATATCTTTAACCGGATTGGGGAAAATGGTGGCTTCTACAGCTTTATTTTCCGGAAGTCGCAATCTACAGTCTTCAATATTCATATACGAATCTACCAACATTGGCGAAGACATTTCGGAACAGCCATTAACCGTAGTCAACACCCTGTAGGCTCTTCCGGGTTCAACCTGCAAGGATTGATTTGTTGCCCCGTTTATTGGGCTTGTTTCATCATACCATTGATAGCTATCTGCTGGCTGTGTCCAAAGTGTTCCAGTTTCATCCGGGCAAAGTAAAAGATTTGGGTAAATGGTATTCGTGTGGGCGCAAAAATTTACGGTACGTTCAAAAACCGACTCTATATTCTGCCCTAAAAAACATTTGTAGGAAGTCAGTCTGATTGTATAAGTCCCATCGGCAGAATAACTATGTGTTGGCGTGCGGTCTGTTGCTGTTGTCCCGTCACCAAAATCCCATATAAAGGAATTTCTGTAAGTGGTATCATTGCGGTTTATTTTTATCTCATTATGGCCGGTTCCTATAACATAATCAAAATCTGAAACCGGGACATATCTTCCTATATACCATTGTTCCATCTGGTCAAACACTAAAGTTTTAGCCACATTTCTTATAATGGATGCCGTATTTGCATCCAAACCATAATTATTAGAAATCTGTCCGGGATTTTTTCTGAAAATAGTAGCATAAAAGCAACAGGCGGCAAGATAAGAACCGGCTACAGACGGATGGCTGCCATCAGCCTGATACAACTCTATGGAAGGGTAATTTTCCCTTATATGTTTCCAGACTACTCCCACAGGTGTAATTTCGGATTCGAACAAATCTGACATGCTTACATATCGGTTCGTCAATTGGGTCTGCATTCCGTCATAAGTACACACGCCCGGATTTGCAGAACAATTTTGAGTATCCCCGTTTTTATATCCCCAGGTCATAAAAGACATAACCTGTGCACAAGGCTTATTTGCTTTTATAAACGTTGTCAGGTTATTAAACCCGTTCATGAATCCGCTTGGAATTATAAATGCCGGCCGTTGGCTTTGCTCCTGTAATATGATATAATCCCAATTTTGTGACCTGATTTTGTTTAATGAAACAGTGCTTGCAAAATGGTCTTCCAAAGTATATCCTCCTATTAAATGGCTGTCATAAACTAAAACATCACCCACACTGGCAGCCAATTCAGAAATTATATAGGGCAGGTCATTTACATAAGTATAACTGTTCCCTAAAAACAACACCTTTCTTGTCTGATTCTGACCGGATGCTTTTACCATAAAAAGCAATAGTATTAACAGGACTAAATTTTTCATAGTATTTTAAGAAATATTAAATGAGCCGCTAAAGCCAAACCGATTCAAAATTACATGTTTCTTTTTATATAAAATTGTACAGAAACGACATAAAGCCAATCCTTTATAGTTCATAAATACCGGATTTAATTTGTAAAAAATTCTGTAAGGCTTCTCAAAAAAAATATAACACCCATCAACAGGGTATTTATGAACTTTATACTAAAAGCTAACATAAAGACCTATGGAATCAAAAAACAAAAAAAAGAAGGATTTTTTTGAAACTTTCGCTTCAAAAGTTGCTCATGCGACAGGCTCCACACCCGCTTTTCTGGTCGCTTTTGCTATAGTAGTAACCTGGGGAATATGCGGTCCTGTTTTTAACTATTCCGAAACCTGGCAGCTGGTAATCAATACCGGAACTACAATTATCACTTTCCTGATGGTTTTCCTTATCCAAAAATCTCAAAACAAGGATTCGCTTGCCATGCAGTTAAAACTTAATGAGCTTTTGGCTTCCAGCAAACTGGCCAGCAATCGCCTTGTGGATATTGAAGACCTTACTGAAGAAGAAATGCTAATCATTAACAGGTATTACAGCAAGCTGAATGAATTGGCTAAAAAAGAAAGGGCACTTCACGAATCGCATTCACTTGATGAAGCCAAAGAAGGACATCAATACAAAATACGCCCCAACAAGCTGAAAAAGAGCAAACGTCCGGTAACAAAGAAACCACAAAATCCTAAAAACACTTAATCCTTACATCATGGCCATAGAAAGTATTTTAGAATGCAGCAAACTTATAGCCGGGAAAAAATTAAAGATTGCTTTCGCTGAAAGCGCGACTGCGGGATGGCTCGCCTCAGAATTTTCATTCGTCCCGGAATCCGGAGAGATATTTTTGGGCGGTATTGTTTGTTATGATGTTTGTGTAAAAGAAGAGCTCTTTGGCATTCCTAAAGAAACCATCGAAAAATATACGGCAGAATCTTCTGAAGTAACAGAATTGCTTGCAGAAAAACTGGTGAATTTTTTTAAAAATGATATTTCAGTAGCCATTACCGGATTAACGTCACCTGGCGGTAGCGAAACTCCGGAAAAACCTGTGGGAACTATGTTTATCCACATCAAAATGAGTGACAAAAAATATGTCGCCCACAGAGAAGTATTTACGGGCAGTCCCAAAGAAATTATTTCCCAGACTATAAACAAGGTAGGACTTTTGCTGATTGAATTGCTAAGCACTTAAAATTCAATAATTACTATTTCATTCTATGGAAGCCGGGCGTATTTACAACTTTACACTAAAATCATATAATCCCTTATTCGTTAAAGCATACTAATTTTGGTAGGCAAGGAATAACAGTTATACCTAAAGTAAGTCCTGCATCTATAACTTTAATAAAAAAAATGATTATGAAAAAAGTAATTTTAACCATGATGGCAGTATTGGCATTGAACCTCGCCTCTGCTCAAACGGATACGACGAAAACGGATACTTCGCGTACACAGACAAGCAAAAAACAATCTTCGACGCAACAAAAACGTCATCACGCAAAGAAAAAAAGTGATCAGAAGGATATGCAAAAAGACACTATTAATGATCGGGATAGAAAAACCCGCAAAAACACCAGCCCAACAGGAACGGGCAAGCAGTAAATTAAACCCGGCTCATGCCGGGTTGCTTATCTAAACGGGAATGTCACCTTCCCATATTGTTTACTTTTAATGTTTTTTTATGAGCAAAAATAATACAATGAATCGCCGCGAAGCGCTAGGCGGAATCGGGGCAGTATTAGCTACTGTAGCTTTACAGCCTGTTATGGCGGAAAATTTAGGGACTATGGAAACAGTAGCACTTAAGGATTTAGAAGACCCTACTACAAAATATCCTCGACCGCCATTTAAAGGGCAATCCCAACCCTGGCCCGGACTTGCCGGTAAGATGGAACCCCGTCCGGACCATGGTGAAAAGAGCTATAAAGGTTCGGGACGTCTGAAAGGAAGAAAAGCACTGATTACCGGAGGTGATTCCGGTATGGGGAGAGCCGCAGCTATTGCCTATGCCAGAGAAGGAGCTGATGTGGCCATAAACTATTTACCTGCTGAAGAAGAAGATGCCCGAGAAGTTATACAGCTTATTAAGGCAGCCGGACGAAAGGGTATTGCTATTCCAGGCGACCTGCGTGATGAAGCCTTTTGCAACAGGCTGGTTTCTGAAGCAGTTACTGCATTGGGTGGACTTGACATAGTAGTAAATAATGCCGCCAGACAACAGGCAAATGACTCTATCCTTGCCATTTCAACAGAAGAATTTGACTGGACAATGAAAACCAATATCTATGCTCCTTTTTGGATAATCAAAGCGGCATTGCCACACCTGAAACCCGGTTCTTCTATTATTGGCACCAGTTCACAACAAGCATACGACCCAACGGAAGATTTATATGATTATGCCCAGACCAAAGCTGCTACAACCAACTATATAAAATCATTAGCCAAACAACTTGGCCCAAAAGGCATTCGGGTGAATGGCGTAGCTCCCGGACCTATATGGACACCATTACAGGTGAGCGGTGGAGCAAGCCAGGAAAAATTAAAACAATTCGGTAAAGATACACCATTAGGCAGACCAGGACAGCCAGTCGAACTTGCTTCTATCTATGTGCAGCTTGCCGCTAACGATGCCAGTTTTTCAACCGGGCAAATTTATGGAGCCAGTGGTGGTTCAGGACAACCTTAAGTAATACGAATTTTTCGTAAATTTTCTATTGATGGTCCATTCACCACTTTGCCTTCATGCGTAAATCGGGAACCATGACACGGACAATCAAATGATTTTTCGTCATTATTCCATTGTACGATACAGCCCAAATGGGGACATACTGCATTAAAAGCACTTAGCTTATTGTCATAATCACGGTATACCGCTATTTTACGTATGCCATGGGAAAGGACACCACCCTGCCCCGGTTCAAGGTCGGCAATATTTTGGAGGTCGGGACTGCCTATCCAGTCGATATATTGTGCGGCCATATTGCCTGCTTCTTTTAAAAAATCGATGGCAGTGCTTAAAGTAATGCGGGAAGGGCTGTACAATTCCTGCCATCTATTAGGAATGCCTCTAATGCTATCGCAGATAATCATACCGCCCAATGTGGCGTGTGTCATTCCGTTTCCTGAATCGCCGGTTATGATGTAGATGTTCTCATCACCCGGGTTTTTGCCCATAAATCCTAAGGAATCAACCGGTTCAATAATCTGGCCTGACCAACGGTAGGATAAATCTCCAAGCATAGGAAAACGTTCACGCGTCCAGGCTTCCAGTTTGTCATAACGTGCAGACTCCAGAAGGGACTCCTCATCTCCCTGCCCTGTTTTATGGTCTTCTCCACCCACTATGAGCAGGTCATTTTCTGAATCATATTCCGCTAACCTTGCATAATGATACGGTTGTGATACCCATTTGGAATCCATGTCGCCCGTATCCCACCATAAAGCATAAGGAAGCAGACCTTTCCTGATTTTGCCGGCAATGACATAACTTCTGTAAGCATGTTGTTTGGTGTGCATTGTCAGAACATCATTTACGGGAGAATTTGTTGCTACAACTATGTAGTCTGCCCTAAAAGCAAATCCATTTACCGTAGCTCCTTCTTTAGTGATGTTTTCAGCATGTGCTTCTGTGTAAATAATCCCTCCATAACTTGTTATTGCTTTTGCAAGTCCGCTCAAATACTGAAGTATATGGAATTGAGCCTGATTAGGAAAAACAATACATCTTTGGTCACTGCCTCCAGCCATAGTTGGAATTTTTGGCAACAGGGTTGTGGAAATTCCTGCTCTTTGCGAGGCTTCCAGTTCCTTATCAAGATTCTCTTCCTTATCTGATGGATGCAGGAATAAGTAACCATTTACTCTCCTGAATGCACAATCAATATGTTCTGTTCTGATAATTTTCTCAATTTCATCAATTGCCGCCGTGTGGCTTTCTGCCGATAATGCGGCCGCTTCTTTTCCAAAAACCCGCTCCAGATAATAATAACGGTCATCAAGTGCATTACTTAAATGGGCCGTAGTTCTTCCTGTTTCACCGCTTCCTATAAATCCGTCTTCTACAACTATGACTTTCTTTCCTGCTTTTGAAAGAAGGTAGGCAGTAGTAAGTCCTGCAATACCACCACCAATAATCAGTACTTCGGTTTTTGCAGGACCTTCCGGTTTTTTAAAAGAAATTATGGGCGTAGTATCTATCCAAAAGGATACATTATCGCCTGAAGAAATGAGTGCATCGCTGAAATTATCCATAGTATTTTATTCAATTAAGAAAGAGTACATGTATCTAAAAAAATTTATTGTCCGTCATTAGTATCGCCTCCGGGTGAGGTTTTGCTTCGCGGACCATGTGCCCTGTTTGCCTTTTGGTTATTATAGCGGCTGTCTCCGTTTTCAGGAACCTGACTGTCAACTATCGTCTTCCCTTTATTGAGCTGCCCATCTTTTGTGTTTGTTGTTTCATTGTCGTCCGAACCAAAATCACCGGAACCACTATATTGATTACGGGCCGTATCTTTATCGTCTGTAGCTTTTGCAGCTGTTTTGTTAGCTGCCGGCTTTTCTTTTTTTGATTGCTCTTTTTGATTATCCTTTTTCATGTCTGTATTTTTTAAGTTATCCATCTTATTCCATTCTGTCCGGAAAAAGATTGTCCTATTAAATTTCCAAATAAAAACTACTTCGGGCATTATATAATTTTAAAATAAACTTACATGACGTTTTTGAGCGCATCTGGCCTTAAATTATATAATAATTTCTGAGCTTTTTAGTAGGTAAAAAAGACAGGAACAGATTACATTTGGATACAGAAATATCTTTATTTTAATTATGAAGAAACGCATCCATAACCAGACTTCTTTGTTCGGGCCTGACTATGCCTATCTTGTCGTACTTTCTCCTCCGGACGACATTAAGGCTGATATAGCCCTGATCAAGAAGGAACTGAATGCTATTGCGGATATTACGGAAAAGAACGTCCATTCTATTGCCCATATTACCCTAACAGACCGACGTACGGACGACGAAGCCTTACCTGAAATTATAAAGGAACTGACATCCGGAAGCAAGCCTTTCCCGATAAAAGTGCAGGGTTGGGATTATTTTGACCACAAAAACAGCGTTACCGTTTATTTAAAAATCAATAATCCGGAACCTATTATAGAGTTAATGATTTCTGTGAAATCCAAAGCCAGAACTCCCCATATTAGCCTGGCGAAAAAAATCCCATATAAAACATTTGAGGTACTAAAGCCTTATCTTGAAAAATTGGAGTATACTGCCGAATGGACCTGTAAGGAAGTTACAGTGCTTAAAAAGCTGATGTCTAAAAAAGAACTTGGATTTAAGGACAGGGTGTCGATACCGCTGCAATAAGAGTGACTATTGCCCTCTATTCCAGATCAATGACATGCAATTTCTGCCTGGTGTGAAAAAAATACAAATGCCATTCTTCATTAATAGCATAATAACGTTTGCCATCTGAAGTTGCCACACCTTCCACCTGATGGAAAGGAATCCTAAGCTTAATCTGTTTCATATTGCCGCCAAAAAAATCATGGTTTTCAGTTTCTGGAAATACGAGCAAAAAAGGCCTGAGCAAGAGGTTGTAGCCACAAAGCACAAGTTGTTTTGTTCCGCTATCATAAGAAGCTCCTGTAATCAGTATTCTCGTTTTTAACGTCGATTTGTATTTGGCAATAGAGAGGCCAGGCCGGTTTGATAATGTAAAAATTCTGGTTCGCCTTTCTCTTTTTTGTTCTTTGGTAAAAAGATACAGGCTATCGCCAACAACGGTTATTGCTTCACAGTTAAAATTGATTTTTTTCCGTTTTCCATCGGTCAATGTTTCCGGCCAAGTAAACCGAATCTTTTCAATGGAAGGCTTTTGCCTGATCAAATCGTGTTTGCCAATACGGAGAATTTCGACCGTATCTTTCTTTTCTGTATTGTTTCCGGTAGCACCCAGATAGAAATAATCCTCATCTTGTGCCAAATCTTCCCAATCATTGTTTGCCACTCCGGGCAGCAAATATTTTTCTATAATTTTTCCCGTTGCAGTATCTAACGAAAATAGTACCGGTTCACCGCTATCGTTATGAGTCCACAGCATTCCTTTCCAGACACATAACCCGGAACCTTCAGGAATTTCATGACTTAATTGAAAAGTTTGGGAAACTTTGAGCCTGCACTTTTTACGTGTTGGCTTTTTAAACACTTCCAGTTCCGGCTTTTGCTGTATCTGCGCATGGGCAATGCCTGAGGAAAGCAGCACTAAAAAAATAGCTGTAAATAAGCGCAGTATTCTATGCTTCACTTTATTTTTACAGCTATCCTTTCTCTTTATTAGATAATCCATTCTTTTTAGATTATGGCTTTAGTACTACTTTTACGCAGTTATCTTCTCTTTTACTAAACACATCATACATTTTTGAGGCCTCAGACAGCGGAACTTTATGAGTTATAATGTCCTCCAGCACCACCTTGCCTGTGGCTACCAAATCAATCAGGTGGTCTATATAGTTGTGTACAGGAGCTTGTCCTCCCCTAAGTTTGATTCCCTTGTCAAACCATTGGTGCAGCGGAAAATTATCATAAGGCGACCCGTAAACTCCAACAACAGTAACTGTGCCTCCGCGTCTCACGGCATCCATACAAAAGCCTAATACTTTCATGGTTCCTACTTCGCCCTGAATTAAATTTTTAGCTTTACTCAAAAAACTTTGGTCAGCTTCCATCCCAACGGCATCTACACAAACATCAGCACCATAGCCACCGGTCATGTCACGAATCATTTCGACCGCATCATTATCTTTCGCGTTTATAGTTTCTACATTTGCTGCCTTGCCAGCCATATCCAAACGATATTGGCGGGTGTCAATACCAATAACCCTTCCTGCTCCGCGGATCCACGCTGATTTCATTGCCATAATTCCCACCGGACCGCATCCGAAAACAGCCACTGTTTCGCCTCCTTTTAATGCTGCCCAGTCAATAGCAGACCAACCGGTTGGAAAAATATCCGTCAGAAAAAGAGCCTGCTCATCGGTTAGATTCTCCGGCACTACCCTTGGTCCATAATCTGCATAGGGCACTCTCACAAATTCAGCCTGCCCGCCACTATATCCGCCATACAAATCTGTATATCCAAATAAGGCACCGCCTTTACCTTTTAATAATTCACCTTCCGGACCATAGTGTTCCGGATTTGAATTTTCGCAATGTGTTGGAAGATTGAGATTACAAAAATGGCAGGTGCCGCAGGAAATAGGAAAAGGAACAACCACCCTGTCTCCTTTTTTCAGATTTCTCACACTTGCACCCACTTCTTCAACTATGCCCATAAATTCATGTCCGAGTACCAAATTTCGCGGTTGCGGAAAGAATCCGTTATAGATATGAAGGTCAGAGCCGCAAATTGCGGTCGATGTGACTTTTAGTACAACATCCCTGCTTTGTTCAATAATTGGATCGGGTACCGTATCTACCCGAACATCTTTTGGCTTATGGAATACTAATGCTTTCATAGTAATTGATTTTAATGACTTGTTACTTCGGTTTTCACAGCAGGTATTTTTGCTTAACCTGACTTATCATAAAGTTGGTACTTTTAATTACCCGTTGCATTATAGCATTTTATGCAAAAATTGCAGGATTTGGCAGACAGGGCTTAAACCCGATTTGATTTTAATAATTCCTTCATTTCAAGTGCATTTAAGACGCCTGCGGTGCTGGCAGTATTATTGAAATAGACGAATACTTCTTTAAATTCATTTGCGCTGAGAATCTCACTTTGAGCTTTTTCTAATATTTCCCGGTCATAGGCTGAATAAAATAATTTAGGATTTCCATGAAATCTTACATAGCCAATGTCAGAAGTCACCATAATATCTGAAGGCAGTTTAGGATAATTCACACTGCAAAAGGTTATATTTCTTTGCTTTAAAACTTCAAATACTTCGGGTCTCCACCAATTTTGATTACGAAATTCGACTACGTTTTTAAATTCAGGGTTCAGGCTCCCTGCTATCAGTTCCAGACCTGAGGCACTATAATCAAACCCTGGTGGCAATTGAAATAAGACACAACCTAATTTTCCGGCAAGTCCTTCACTACTCACCTCATAAAAATCTTCTATTAGCTGTCTGCATTCTTTAAACCTGTGAATATGGGTAATTTGTTTTGGCGCTTTTATTGAAAACAGGAAGTTTTCGGGTGTTTTATTGTGCCATGACTGCAAACTTTTAAGTGTAGGAAACCTGTAAAATGTCGAATTGAGCTCATAGGTAGAAAAATGTTCGCAGTAATATTCAAACCATTTGGTTTTAGGTAAATTTTCCGGATAGAAAACACCTTTCCAGTCAGCAGTATTATAACTGGAACAGCCTATGTATATATTTTTCTTTTTCATTGGTACAGTATCTGGCAATTCTCACAAAAAAAGCTCCTGCGTTTTTTCACTCCTGTATATTTCTTCAAAATTGGGAGGTCACATCGAAGACATGTTTTTTTGGTATGGGCAAGCCAATGTTTTTTAAGTTCAAACTTTTTTTTCCATTCCAAAAACTGAAAGCTGTAATTTCTGGCTTCTTCTATAATCTCGTCCCTTTTTTTTGAAGGGATTTTTCCGACTAAGGATTCCGGATGAACACGAACCCTGTACAGTACTTCATTTTTTATAATATTGCCAACACCGGAAAAAATGTCCTGTTCCAGCAGAGCATCGCAAATTTGTTTGTTCGGGATGTTTTTTAATTTTTCTCTGGTCTGTTTCGGATTCCAGTTTTCGTTCATCACGTCTGCACTCCAGTCATAATGCAGGTTAACATCCCCTTCCAATATTTTTACAGAGGAAGAATAGAAATTTATTTCACCCGATGGAAAAGTCAGGTTGAGGCGAACCGGAGCATCTTTGGTTTCATTAATTCTATAAGTTCCAAACAGCAGGAAATGGATACGGACTGTAAAATCTTTAAAACAAATCAGAAAGTGCTTGCCCCAACTTCGGAAAGCGATTACTTTTTTACTTAACAGTCTGTTCTGGTCAATTTTGCTGTTTCCGGAAACGGAAATAATTTCCTGACCTTCAAACTGCCTGGCTTCTTCTTTTAAAATAACTATGCTTGGACCTTCGGGCATTTTCTTCTATTTAAATCATCAATCAGGATAGGTGTTTTCCAACTCCTTTTCTACAGTTTCCACAGCAATTTTATACAACTCCGGATTGCCTTTGTCTGCTTCTCTTAATACGGCAAGACATTCTTTGAGAAACAGTAGTGCAAAATCAGGGTCGTTTGCCGCTATTTCCCTGCAATTATCAATAATGTCTGCATATTTTATAGTCTGTGATTCCGGACTTGTTAACTTTATACGCTCCAGTTCATGCCTTTTTCTTTTTTTCCTGTTCCATTGCGGATAATTCTCTTTAACATACACATCTGTTAATTCCTTAACGAACAATAAAGTTTCTGAAACATCTTCATCTGATAAGAGCATTTTTAAAAAGGAGGCAATTTGCTTTTCATTAACAGCGGTGTCTTCCAAAACATCATGCAACAGGGCTGCTGCAAGCACTGGAAGCCTGTCATCATACTGCCTGCAGATTTTCATAACCCGAACAGGATGGACAATATAACGCTCAGGAGAATATTTGCGCATTTGATTTCCATGCGCTTTATCTGCATAATGTTCTATTTCTTTGAGGATATCTTCCATGGCTTATTTTCTGTTACAAACCAAAAACTATTCTAAAGTTTCAGGCCGATACTTAAAATTAAGCACCTCATCAAAATAGTATCTTATATTATTTCTGGTTTTGTTTGTAGGTTACTGCATGATTTGGTTGTATTAGCAGCATTCAATCCTACAACATTTTGAAGGAAAAATATAAGCCTCAATAATTTTTATTTTGGAAATTAGACAATACCATTCCAGTAATTGATTTAAGCGCACTCAATGGAAACAACAACCATAATAGGCACCCTTGCGGCCATTTTCACTACTATTGCGAATATTCCGCAAGCTTATAAAATAATAAAAGATAAGACCAGCAAAGGTGTTTCTGCCGGAACTTATCTGGTTTTGCTAATCGGAACATCACTTTGGACAGCTTATGGCATCCTCAAGTCGGACTGGCCGCTTATTATCACAAACTCTATTTCTTCTTTATTGAGTATTGTTATACTGATTCTCCACCAGATTCCTGACAGGAAAATAAAAAAAGTAAACAAGGTGCTTTCAAATACTGGCAGCAAAAAATAAAATCCGGATATGGGGATATAGGCATCAGACAACAAATACAAATGTTTCCCTGTTTAATTCTGCCGATTGAAACTGCCAGTTCATTTTTATTACTTTCCTTAGGGTTTCTTTGAGTGTTTCAAAATCATTGGGTTTTTTGACATAAATATTGGCTCCGGCAATCAGTGAATCTTCAATATCTTTTTCAGCCGAGGATGTTGAATAAATTACCACAGACAGTTTTTGATATTTTTCATCTTTTCTTATTTCACGCAATATTTCTATACCTCCAAGGGTAGGCATGTTGAGGTCAAGAAAAACAATGTCCGGAATTTCTGCTGTTGTATACAGATAATCCAGTATTTCACGTCCATCTTTAAATATTGTAAGGTTTTTGCCGGAATCCAGTTCATTGAATGCTTCTTCAAAAAGTAATCGGTCGTCTGTATCGTCATCTACAAGTATAATCTGCATCAATTTGTCTGAGGTTTTCATTTTGTTTAGTTGATAGTGTTTAGTTTTTAGTGTATAGTTGATAGTTGATAGTGTTTGCTTCTATTCCAAAAAATACTATGGCATAAAAATTGCTACTATATAGTTATCCGAAGATTAAAAATCAGTTAACGAAATAGCGTTGCCAGCTTTCTGGTAGAAAGCATTTCTAAATTGATGTTTAGGAATAAAATAGTCCGAAAGGACTTTGATGTAAAAATCTCCTCAAGTACGAGGGTTGAATAAAAGATTAACTAAGATAAGTATTGTTAAATACAATTAAAAGAATTTAACATTTTATTTTTCAGGTTGCCTGAAAAACGTATCTCTTTAGAACACAAAATATTGGAAAATTATTAAAATTTATATCCCGGCAAATTAAAAAAAGAACTGTCTTTTTATATATATTTGCTCCACAGTGCGTGTCACTTTGATTCATACATTTTACTTCACAAGCATATTGCTTACTGCTAAATCTTCTTAGGTCTAGCGAGAATATTGATGTTTATTTATAAAACCTGTTCGTACAAAAACTACGTTACGGAAAGGAAAATAGCACCAAAAATTTTATACAATTCAACCTAAATCTCAAGGTGGAAATATCGAATTACGATTCGTTCTTTCCATGCAATAACAATTTGACTTTCCGGTAAAATGTGTTTCGGTAAAAAAGGCGCACAAGTCATAACCAAGAATGAAGAAAAAAACAGATGAAGGCTATATGTCTCATCTCGAAAACGAGTTGAGACAACGAAATGCGGAATTGGAAAAAAACAGAGAGCTCTTGCAGGCTACTCTGGACAGTTCATTGGATATGGTTCAGGTATTTGAAGCTGTCCGTGATGAAAAAGGTAAAATAATAGATTTTATATGGGTCCTGAATAATTATACTTCAGAAACCTATTATGGTGATGTTATAGGCCAAAGCCTGTTGAAAAACAATCCGGGTGTTGTTCATACCGGAATATTTAACAGCTTTGTCGAGGTAACTGAAACGGGCATACCTCAACAATATGAGAAGCATTATGTAAATGAGCAGTTTGACGGCTGGTTTTACCAATCTGTTGTAAAACTGAATGATGGAGTGGCAACTTCAACTTCTGATATAACGGCACGAAAATTGGCCGATGACAGAATAAATGCGCTCAATAAGGAACTCAGCCAGAAAAACCGTGAACTTGAATCCTTAAACTCGGAGCTAACTACATTTAATAATATCGCCGCAAATGATTACAGGGAAACCTTGCAATCATTATATATGTATCTGGAATTTATTATCAAGACAGATGCTCCCAACATTAGTAATGCCGGAAAGGCCAACATTAGAAAAGCCCAGGGCGCCATACAAAAGCTAAAATTGCTGACAGAAGACATCGTTTCGTTTTCCAGGATTCCGGCCATGGATAGCAATCTGACATCTGTTGATTTGGAAGAACTGCTCAATGCACTTCTTTCAGATATGGCACAAAAAATCAGTGAAAAAGAGGCAATTATCACACGTTCCGGGATATTCCCGGCCATTACAGGATATCCTTTATTACTGTCGCTTCTGTTTTATCATTTAATTGATAACGCACTAAAATTCCTGCCGAAAGGGAAAAATCCGGAAATTAAGATAAGTAGTTCTGTATGTTCTGAAGGAGCATGCAAAGGAATGTACGAAATAAGCATTGAAGATAATGGTATCGGATTTGACCAAAATCAGGCAGAAAATTTATTTGCCATTTTTTTCAGATTGCATGACAGGAGTATATACAAAGGTTCCGGAATTGGATTGGCTGTCTGCAAAAAGATTATGGATTTGCACAACGGGCATATTGTTGCCATATCTGATGGAAATGGGGCGATTTTTAAATGCTATTTTCCTGTTTAAGCAAGCATAAAAATATGTAAAGCCCGCAATGCGGGCTTTATAATATTCCTAAAAACAAATCTGATTAATCTGACCTTCGCCTGCCTTCTTCGAGTGCAGCCGAATCTCTTTGTGTCGGACCTACAGCTGTTCCCGGCTTGTTCATAGTATCTTTTGTACCGCTACTAATGGTTCCTTCATTAGTAAACGTTTCCTTTTGGCTGGCTCCATCAGATTCATATCGGTTGGTGTTGTTATCCCTGCATGACAATATCATAACCATACAGGCTATAAGAATGAGCAGGAATATGTATTTATCACTATTTTTCATCATACTTATTTTTTACGGTTATCTATTTTTTCCTTAAGGCTTTTTGCGTGTTCAAGGTGTTCCGTCAGCGTTGGTATTTTGTTGGTTGCCCAATATCTGATTTCTTCATCTGCCGCTTCTTCAGCCGCCTCAGTCATTTTATCGATTGCCTTTTCATGACCTTTAACCATCATTTCGGCAAATTTTTTATCAAAATCCAATCCGCTCTTTTTATTAAGGTCGTCATATTCTTTTCGCGCCTCTTCCGTCATTGAATCCGGCAATGAGATATTTTTTCTTGCAGCCAGTTTCTTGACATCTCCGGCAGATTGGGAGTGGTCGTCTACCAGCATTTTTCCAAAAGCCTTAACATCAGGGTCAGTACTCTTTTCCTGGGCAAGTTTTCCAATTTCAATTTCCTTACTGTCTGTTTCTGCCGCCTCTACCAAATAACGGGAGTCTTTTTCATCCTGTTTGGAGTTATCAAACTTTTCTTCATTTTCTTCCTGTGCAATTTCTTTAGCATCAATGTTTTTATCCTTTTTGCAGGAATTAAAGACAAAAGCAAATAAGATAATCGTTCCCGTAAAAAATAGATTCTTAAGAATTTTATTCGTTTTCATAGTTTCTTTTTATTGATTATGGTTAAACAACTAATTTACAAATTGTTATTGGCTTAAAATTTACAGGATAGTTCTTAAAATATTACATCATTAATTATTTCAACCTGACTCTTCAAAGATTTGTCTGTTATTCAGCGTAGTCTTTTTTCAAATTTGTCCTGAACATTTTGTGAAATATAAGTAGCCAGTTTTTTACCCGAAACAGCCAGCTTTTTCATTTTTTCAACAGCCTCTTTTCCTGTACTGGCATAAGTATAAAGATAGATGTCACCATCCATAAACTGCACAGCAATACCTTCCGGTACGATTTCGTATGCCTTGATTCCGGATTGTCCGCTGCTATTTTTATAAGTAACCATCATAATGAATTACCAACTGATTTTGACCTTGCTGTTGCCTGTGATTGCGTATTGCATCAGCCCTGGTGCTATTGATTTTGAGGCAATAGTATCAGTATGTGTGCTAACCTTATGCTCCCGATGACCAATTATATAGACATGACAAGGCATCAATGAAGAACCTAATGTATGGAAGTGCAAACTATTGCTGATTTTTCGGAATCCTTTAACCGGATAGTCCACAAAAAACAGAAGGTCTTCTTCCTCCAGTCTATAATATTGCCTTGATACAACGGCAAAAGGCAATCCGGCCCCATATACTTCCTGTCCTACCTGCCCCGCTTTTTCCCATCCGTCATTAAGGTCTTCCAACGGAATCCAAAGCGAATGTTGCAGTTCTCCTGTCCGGACTTCGTCAGATAAAATGTCGCGTGGTAGCATTGGCGGATAGTAGTAGGGCATTCGTGACAGCGAATATTTTATAAATTCAGATAGCAGCAATAATAATCCTGACGGCATGGTAATTCCTTCTGAAGACAACACATAATCATAGAGCGCTGCATATACTTCAACTTCTTCATAAGCTGCCGAATAAGGTGCTTCATTGAGTGGAAATACAGTAAAAAAATTGGGATAATGCTTTGTGTTTCCATAATTGCATTCCGCAAGCCTCACATTTTTGAACAACCCCGCCAAACAGGCGAAACTTGATTCGAGATAATTCTGTTTTCCGGTCAGTTTGAACAATTCCAAAAGCGCCGTCGCCGCAAATGCCGTATTATTGGCCTGGTAAAATATATCGAAACCCAATCCTTCCAGTTTCCTTGCTGCTTTTTCTGCTTCTCTAAAATAAAGCGGATTATCCGTAAGTTTCCACACCAACAACATTAAATGGACATAGGAACCTGCCACATCTCTCTCACCTCCTCTCCCCGGCTCTGTCTCTTTCCGTATCACTTCGAGGGTATCCATTTTATAAAATACAGGCCATTCATATTTGAAATGTCTGGCTACTTTAACTGCAAAATCAACAGACTTTAATAGTAATTTCTTAGAGATTTTATCACCCGCCAAAGCTAACCTTGCAAGATTCATGAGCGGATGATGCAGGTACCAGGAATCCATGACCATTTCTTTTTTCTGTTCCTCAGAATTATCGAGTTCCTCACTAAGTGCAGGAAGCCATCGGACAATACTTTTAATACGGTCATCATAAAATTCCGGCAATGTACATTTCAACTCATTATATAATTCCGGTTTTATCTTTTTCCAGTCTGAAAACTCTTTTAGCGGAAGCAATACCGACAGCTGTACCATTATTTCAGGAGGAGTTTTATAGTCACATAAATAAGCATTCAGGTAAGGAATTCCGTCTGCCTGTGTCCAACAACCTTTATTATGTTGCAAGTCGTCCATTGCTTTTTGGCTGAGTGATAACCAGTCATGGTATTCCGTATCAGGTTTTGGCAGGTGTATATAAACATTCGCAAGATTTTCTATAAAAGATTGGGTAATTTCCGGCTCCGATACGGGAACTGTTTCGCTCAGCAATACAAACGCATCTGTCAACACTACTTTTTTTCCGGCTGGTAACGGATTTTCTTGCGATACCGGCAATTGAAACCCTATTTCCGGCCATTCACCGCCTACGGTTTCGCCAATAGACGTTTGGGTAGCTTCGCAATAATCCGAAAGTGCACTTAGATTTTGAAAATAAAATACAGAGCCGGTTTTAGGCCGTGTCAGGCTGAAATAAATTAGTCCGGAACGCGTCCCAATCTGGCTGGTATGAATTTTCGCCGACGTATTTTCAAAACTTCCTGTTTTAGTTAACGGAACAATATCTCTTGGCCAGAAGGGAATACAGAACGAAAAATCAGCTTCAAAAGTGGTAGTATATCTCACTAGATGTCCTTTCTTTTCAGGAAAGCTTACTTCTGAATTGTATTTTCCCAAACGGGTATTGGCTCTGATTTGTAATAGGCCTTTGCGGTCTGTTACCACAACATTTTCAAAATGACCATTTAATGCAAAAGCTATCCTGAAAGCAGTTCTTGTTTTATCAGGCCAAACGGCTACAATCCATAGGGAATCGCCGGTATTGAAAAGTTCAAAATTAAAACCGGATTGTAATGTTGAGGCAATCAGTTCTGCTGTTTCAATATCAGACTGCGCCATGGCTGTCCATGAGGTAAACTTTTTATCCATATTTGTTTTAAGGCTTTAGCAGTATAAATTTAGACCTCCCCCTGTAAAGAGCTTTTATATAATCTCACACAGGATTTATATGTTAATTTTTTGTCTGAACCAGTCCTTATGGACTACTATATAACTTCTGTTCAGTATTATATAAGTAAGGAAAACATATTTTTTTGTCACTTTACATTATAACCATTTAAAAAAAACTTATGGAAAATTTAATCAATGAAGAAAGAGAAGAAGGAAAAGTCGCAAAGGCAATTGAGGAGCAGACTTCAAAACTGCCATCAGATTTATTCCTGTATGCCGGATTGAGTGCGATGGGCATATCTGCAACACTTAAAATAATGGGGATGAAACATACCAGCCTTTTTTTTGGCCAGTGGGTTGCCCCTTTCCTGTTACTTGGCATCTACAATAAGATTGTGAAGGTTGAGGGACATGACAAAGCAGATGAGTAGCCACCTTAAAAAATCTCATAAACTTTATTTTTTTGACCCGGCTATAAAGTCTTGTTTAATGAGCACACTGAAAAGGTATGGAAAAATTTAGAGAAGCTATCATTATCCTGTTTGCCAGCTATGAGATAAAGTATTCCCTGGAAAAAGGAAGAAGTAAGGATAAAACAGAGCATTTTATTTTTGTGCAAAGCTTTTTACAGGAGTTTGAAGAAAACCTGGAAAGTTTTGCACAAAAATATTTTAAAGACAATAATTTTAGTCCGGAGGCTATGGCTGAAGGGAAAAGATATATGGAAAAAATAGTAGAAAAACTCGCTTCTAAAGTATGATTGCATGGTATGAAATAATAGCAAGGCTTTTGTTTGCAGCACTTTTAGGTGGCATGATAGGATTTGAACGCGAACGAAAAGATTGGGCTGCCGGTATTAGAACGCACATGATAGCCTGTATGGGCTCTACATTGGTTATGCTCGTTTCCTGCTTTGGTTTTTCTGATATTTTAGGCTATCCTAATGTAGAATTGGACCCCTCGCGTGTTGCTTCTTCAGTAGTTATCGGTATTGGCTATCTGGGTGCAGGAATCATATTAATTCTTAAACGGGGAAATATCAAAGGACTGACTACCGCTTCCGGATTATGGGCTACCGCAGCTGTTGGACTTTCCATTGGTGGCGGAATGTATATTACAGGTCTTGTAGCCACCATTATTACAGTACTCATCTTGTATGTTGTTCAAAAATTGCAGAATAAAAAGTCGCAAGTCCGTGAACACAGAATGACCGTCCGATTGTATAAAAAGGAAGAAGGTACGCTGTTGCTTGAAAAATTAATTTCGTACCATTTGAATTTTTCTCTTTTGGCAATGGAAAAGAAAAATAAAAAATATACCGTCAAAGCCCATTTTGTTGGTGCTAAAACTGATGTTTTGCATTTGACCAACGAATTGAAATTACTTCCTGTTGTTCAAAAAATCAGATTTAAATGATAAAGAATCTTTTTTTAGCACTTATTTCTCTTTTGTATCCCGGTAGTTTTTAATTTCAATAATAATCTCGCGTTTGGGAGCCGGATTGCTAATGCCCTGTTCTTTAAACGATTTTTTAATATTTTCCAAAAAGTCAGAGACAACCCATCCGTAGTCTTCGTTTGTTGTCCACATCAATACAGACAGCAGCAGCGCATCTGCAGTAATGTCTTTAATCATAACCGCAGGTTCAGGCAGTTGAAGTATTCTTTTGTCAGAACGTATAACATTAAACAATAGCGCCTTTACCAGCGAAATATCACTGTCATGATTCACACTCAGCGTAATTTCGGCACGGCGTAACTTTTCCTTTGAAAAGTTTCTGATAATTCCATTAGACAAGGCTCCGTTTGGAAGGTAGATGGATTGATTGTTTCCGGTAATGATTTTTGTGCTAAAAATAAAAATTGCAGCCACTGTTCCTGCTTCTCCCTGGGCTTCCACATAATCACCAACCCGTAGCGGTTTAAAAAGAATAATCAGCAAACCGCCGGCAAAGTTAGATAAGGAACCCTGAAGTGAAAGTCCAATAGCAAGACCAGCTGCTCCAATAGCCGCTACAAAAGCTGATGTTTCTACACCAAGTTTGGTAATAATACTCACAAAGAGCAGCGCACGCATTGTCCATACTGCCACATCCATTACGAATTTAAGAAGTGTAGCGTCAAAACGTTTCTTCTCAATGAGCCTCATCATAAATTTCCGGAAAAGCCGGATAATTATGAATCCTACTACAAGTGTAATAATAGCTGATAGTAAATGTGGAAGAAAAGCCGTTGTGGTATGAACAGCCTTTTGGAAATATTGGTTCAAGGTTTCCATCAAGTGACTTTTATAAAAAATTCAGGGCCAACATTGCAGCCATCTAACCCTATTACCCAAAATCATAAATCTAAAATCATAAATCTAAAATCATAAATCTGAAATCATGATCTTCCTCCAAATGCTTATATAATTTGTTTAAGCGGACGAATCTGCATGCTTACTATATCACAATGACTGGGACGCGAAAGGCAAAAAGCAATAGCTTCTGCAATATCACAGGCATCAAGCATTTCCATAGCATCGACTTTCTCCTGGCGTTCTTCACCGCTTCCGGGTTGCATATCTGTATTTACGGCTCCGGGTTCTATCAGCGTAACCTTGATCTGGTCCGGATTGAGTTCTTTGCGCAATGCGGCAGTAAACCCCTGTATTCCTGATTTGGTTGCCACATACACGCTGCTACCGGTTTCCCGAATTTCGGCACTCATAGACCCGACATTAACAATTTGTCCTCCCTTTTTTGTTTTCATTCTGCTGATTGCCGCATTGGCACAAGCTATATATCCTAAAAGATTGGTATTGAGAATATAGCTCCATTCTTTATAATTGCCTTCAGCAGCACTGTTGGCAGACAAAGCTGCATTGTTGACCAATATGTCAATAGCACCAAATTCAGATTCCATTGCCTGGAATACTTTTTCGATTCCTTCCTCAGAAGACAAATCTGAAACAATACCCGATAACATGGCATCCGGATAAATGGTCTTACCGTCACGCAATGTTTCTTCTAATTGTTCCTGATGGCGTCCGGTAATGAATACCCTGGCTCCCAATGATGCCAAAAGATGGGCTGTAGCTCTTCCTATTCCTGTTGTGCCCCCTGTTACCAATATTACTTTATCTGACAAGGCAAGCGTATAAATATCTCTCTGTTTCATGATTGTTATTTTAAAATTTACTAAAATAAAATTCGGAATTTCCAGAGCAGCCTGCCTTATATAATTTTATTATTTGTTTGTAAATGCCCTTAAAAAGACTTTGGCGAGATATAACAATCTTCTGTAATAATATAAAACGGCTCTTTAAGAATTGTTTAACTTTACTATTGCACAATAATATACAAAAAGCCATGTCCCAATTAAAAACTATATGTCTGTTGCTAATTTTTTACTCCATCGTTTCCTGCAATAGACGAAAAGACGGTATTGAATCTGATATTAAAAACCCGCCAACCTCAGCCGATACTGTACTCCCTGCCACAAAACCGGAAGGCGATTCAATACAGAACGATGCTTCACGATTATCAACTGGTAAAGACTCTGTAAAGGGTGAAATAACACCACCCAATGCTAAAAATCAATAGTAAGGACATGAACAGTACTTCTCTTTTTTATATCGAGACCCTCTTACTGTTAGGTATTCATGACCGAATTCCTATTGAATTGTACAATCTGGGATGTAATCAGGCATTTGAAGAAGAAGACACAAGTGTCAACATTGCTGTCTTACAGTTGATTATGAAAGAATTGAGAATAGAAACACCGGAAAGAGAAAAATACCTGAAAGCTTTTTTGATGGGATATCTCGACGGATTTAAGATTTCCTTTCTCTCCTCAAAGAATTAAAAACTTACACTAGGATACCTTAGCTATTGCTTAAAAGAATTCGATGTTTGTCCTATGAACTCTTTCGACGAGCAAATTGTTCACGATTTTGCCATTACCCCACTGCGTACCGAAAGCTGATTTTTCTTTTTCCTATCCGGAAAAGCAAAGAAATGGGTGTATTTTTTACTATTTTTTTTAGAAATCATTAACATTTGTTTAAGTAGTGGATTTATAATTTTATTTGTCCCTTAATTTGCACCAAGAATGAAAAACCTAAACGAAAAAATGCACATTATTCTTGTGGATGATGATGCGGAAGACCGTATGATTTTCGAAGAGGCATTCTCTCAGTTGAATTCCGGGAATCAACTCCTGATGTTCCAGAATGGCCTTGAGGTATTAAATTACCTGAATGAAAACGAAACTGTCCCGGACATTATTTTTCTGGACCTGAACATGCCCATTATGGGTGGTCTGGAAACATTACGGGAAATGAGGAAGAATGACCGCTACAGACAATTGTCTGTTGTAATCTATTCGACTTCTTCCGCAGAAAAAGATATTGAAGATACATTGATTGCCGGTGCCAATGTCTATATTACAAAACCCAATAATTTTGAAACCCTAAGAGATACAATTGCCAAGGTAATTCATGTCAACTGGCAATTTCTTTCTTCGGGTCTGGACCGCGAGACCTTTGTATTTGTTACCTGATAGTAGTGCAAAATGAAGTAAACCTCTTCTAAATGCAATATACATTTACAAAAGACACACTATGAAAACTATTGACAACCATTAAAACAGTGCATTGAAATACAAAAGAATCAGATAATAAAATAGCATATAATCTAAAATCATTATATTTACCGCATCACTTTAATTCTCTTCATAAAATGAAGTTACTGTAAAAAGTGACCTTTATTAATGACGAGTAAAATTATAGGCGTGGGAAACTATATACCTTCCCAGGCCATTACCAATCTATTTTTTGACAAGCATCACTTTTTAGACCAGGCGGGAGATGCCTTAAAACAAGACAATGCAACCATTGCGAGTAAACTGAAAGAAATTACCGGTATTGAGGAAAGACGTTATGCGCATCCTAATCAGGTCGCTTCTGATTTAGGCTTTTTGGCCGCCCAATCTGCCATAGAAGATTCAGGAATCGACCCAGAAACACTTGATTACATTATTTTCGCGCATAATTTTGGCGATGTCCGTACAGGAACAATCCAATCTGATATGGTTCCAAGCCTTGCATCGCGTGTCAAGCATCTTTTAAAAATCAAAAATAATTTTTGTGTAGCCTATGATGTCTTATTTGGCTGTCCGGGCTGGATTGAAGGCATGATACAGGCGCATGCCTTTATCAAATCGGGAATAGCCAAAAGATGCCTTGTTATTGGAGCGGAAACCCTTACGCGTGTAGTCGATGCGCATGATAGGGATAGTATGATTTATGCTGATGGTGCCGGTGCCGCTATTCTTGAAACCAGCAATGACGAATCGGGAATAAAATCACATCTCTCCGGTTCTTTTACCCTTAACGAGAAAGATTACCTGTATTTTGGAAAATCGTATAATAATGAAAACTGTCCCAATATACGGTACCTGAAGATGGATGGTAGGAAAATTTATGAATTTGCCCTTTTGAATGTTCCCGGTGCCATGCAAAAATGCCTGGATGACAGCGGTTATTCTATTAATGACCTCTCTAAAATAATCATCCATCAGGCCAATGAAAAAATGGACGAAGCAATCGTAAACCGTTTTTATAAAATTTACAAAACTCCGGTGCCCGAAAATATAATGCCCATGGTAATACACAAGCTTGGAAATAGTAGTGTGGCTACAATTCCGTCACTGTTAACCATGATTTTAAAAAACGAGCTGCCACAGCATTCAATCAAAGAAAACGATATTGTTCTTTTTGCTTCTGTAGGAGCCGGAATGAACATCAATGCTTTTGTGTACCGTTTTTAAAAATAAAAAGGTGTATAAATTAAATTTTATACACCTTCTTACAAACAAATACAGGTAATTATCTTCTTTTGACATTTACGGCCATCAAACCTTTTTGACCTTTTTCAATATCAAAAACAACCTTGTCGTTCTCATTAATTTTATCCAATAATCCGGTACTGTGGACAAAAATATCCTCGTTGCTTCCGTCTTGTGAAATGAATCCAAATCCCTTAGATTCATTAAAAAATTTTACTGTGCCTTCTTGCATCTCTTTTTTTATTTGTTATTTATTGCTTTTTATATCTGTTGCCTGATATCCTTTTGGTGTTTTTTCTTTTTTATAATGTACTACATCATGTTTTTTAACAGCTTCATTTAATTGTCCGTAATGGAAAAAAATATTTTCATTGCTGTTTTCTTCTGTAATAAAACCGTAGCCTTTCTCGCTCATATAGGAAACTATGCCCGAAAAAATTGTGTCTTCCGTAATCATTTCTGCCTTTTTAGATTGCCTGGCTTTAGCAGCATCCTCTTCCCTGTTCTGAGCATGGGGCGGCAATGAAGTGAAATTTCCATTGATATCGACATAAACAATCATATCATCAAGCTCTTTCCCTTTATTGTTATTTGTTTTTCGTTCTTCTCTTCTGGAAATTTTATCCTGCTGCTTCTTTTGTTTTTTTTTATTGTTTTCTTTTTTAAAAAACGAATCTGCCATATTGGGTACTTTTTATTTAAATGGAAATGAGGATTTACTTTTAAGATGGAATTATCATTCCCATATAGTTCATTGCATGAACATAGGCTAATCATATCCGTTGGTTAAAAGCCTAACCATCCTTGAATCGTTTACAAACGAATAATGACCAAAATGAAATACTGATTTCTAATAGTGTTTTTTTCTGGAACGCGTATCGTTTTCTTTTGGCATTGCTTCTTTTACTGCCATTGTACGTGAGTCAAACTCAGAATCGTTCAGGTTGTCTACAGCATTCTGCGCTTCCTCCTGTTCAGGCATTTCAACAAAGGCAAAGCCTCTGGAATTTCCGGAAAATTTGTCTGTAATGATTTTAACTGAAGTTACTTCTCCATAAGAAGCAAATAAGTCGAACAATTGTTCTTCTGAAGTCTTAAAACTCAGATTGCCAACAAAAATATTCATAAGTAAATAATTTTAAGATTAAAAAATGGCACCTGAGAAAGCAAAAACTGAGAGAGAGAAAAAGAGTGTTTTAAACTATTCCAGAGAAGGCAACAGAAACCTGTTATATAATATCGCAACAAATGTAGTCAATGATAATTGATAATCAACTAAATATATTTTTTTATTTTAAAAATAAAAAGCTATTGAAATCAATTCGAGAGATTTCCGGCTTTTATTCCGAACATTATTTATAAAAAACTTCCTCTGTAACTTTCAATAAGCAAGGAAAAATATCATATTATTATTCTTACTTTATCAAAAACCGCTTCGCATGATTTTAATCCTTATTTTTACAAAAAAATAAGAAGATGCCCAAATTATTCCCCTTAAAAAATATTTTGTTTTTGGCTCTGTTTTTACTCTGCATTTCCTATTCCCATTCCCAAACCCAGGAAATACAGAAACTTCAAAAGAGTCTGCCACATGTAAAGGACAGTATTTCATATGTCAACAAAATCAACCGTATTGGTATGCTGATGCATATGAAAAATCCGGACAGCAGTTTGATTTATGCGATGAATGCCCGTACTGTTGCCGGAAGAATCCGGTATAAAAAGGGAGCCGTTGATGCAGAAAATGTAATTGGAATCTCATTAGCCTTAAAGGGACTTAGTAATGAGGCTGTAAAAATATTCGGCCAGGTTCTTGCCGATTATGAAAAAATGGGCGACAAACAAAATACGGTGCAGCTCTACATGAATTTTGCGAGCCTACAGATGCAAATCGGAAACCAGCTTCGGGCCGTAGAATATAACAGGCAAGCTTTGAAAATTGGAAAAAGTATGCCGACAGACAGCATCATGAGCAGAGTATATGCCAATTATTGCATGGCAAATCCACAGCTTTCTGAAGACAGTGTTCAGTATTATCTGGAACGTTCTAATAAAATTGGAGAAAAACTAAACGACCAGTCACTCCTTATTGGCAACAAGCAGATTCTTGGCATTTTTTATATGGTGCGCGGCGCCAGAGATAAAGCATTACCGTTATTGGAAAGTTCACTTGAGGAGGCAAAAGCAGCCAAACTTGAGCGATTACAGCTCCAGGGACTTAACGCTATGGCAGAATTTAACGCTAACAATCCGGAACTAGCGCTGAAATATATGGAAGAACAGCTGGCCATAATAGAATCTAATGGTTATGATGAATTAAAAGCCCCGGTCTTATTTTCTATGCTGCGGTTCGCAAAAATGAGCGGGAATATTGAAAAAGAACGCGAATTAAGCGAAAAGATGATTGCGGCACAATTAAAGCGGCAAGCCAGCCTGGAAAAATTTATTGGAGATTATGTGCATTATTACCAAATACAGGAAAATAACAAGGAACTGGAACGATCACAGAAAGCATCACGACAGACTATCATAATATTGACCGTCTTTTCAATAGTGTGCGGTATTTTGCTATTGCTATTATTCCGGGCATATAAAAAAATCCGAAATGATTCTAAAAAGAAAGCCGCATTATATGAAATCATCGACAAAAAGAATGCTTCCTTATCTGAAGCCGATGCCATGAAATCCAACCTGGTTTCTATTCTTGCACATGACTTCCGTTCGCCTCTTATTTCAACCCTCTATATGGTTAGACTCTTAGAGCGTAATACAGAACTTACCGAATCTGAAAAGGAATCTTTTTATCTGACAATCAGTAATGATATTTCCGGAACGCTGGAAAATTTTGATGCTACCCTGCAATGGATCAAACGCCAACTTGGAGAGTTCAGAATTAATTTTGAAACGGTGGATATCCGTTCGTTACTTGACGAAGCCATTAGCGGCTACAATGCGCAGCTCAATGAAAAAGGAATTACGGTTATCAATAATGTGCCGGAAGGTATTTTGGCCACATCAGACAAGGAAATGCTTCAATTTGTAAATAGAAACCTGCTTTCCAATGCTTTAAAATTCTCACCTAAAGGTAAGACTATTGCTGTAGACGCATTTAAAACCGATTCTGAGATTGTTATCTCCGTAAAAGATGAAGGACCGGGCTTGTCACATACTCAGATAGAAAAACTGTTTTCTATTAGCAGTAAGGGTGGCTCAATGCATGAAGGTGCCGGCATAGCACTTTCGTTCAGTAAGGATTTTATAGTAAAACTAGGTGGAAGAATTTGGGCGGAAAACCGTAACTCGGCTGGTAGTATCTTTAGTTATGCAGTTCCATCCAACCCCGTTGACAAGGAAAGTATACAGTCAAAAATTGTAGCTTAATATACCAGTTAGGGACAGGCAAAAAATAAAATTACTCCCACAATTTATTAATTTACCTGTCGCAGTAAACTGGTATAGGGTGCGTATTCCCCCATCTTTAATAGTTCAAAGGTTTAAATTCTTTTGCGAAACCTAAAGCAAGAAGTAACAAAAGGTCATATTTGGGAGTAAGTGGTTAAATTGGGGAGTAAGTGGTAAATTGCTTTCAAAAAACATATTGTTATTTATTTCTATAAAATGACTATTTTAGTTGTGTAATTTATTTTTCCATGCATTTACGCATAACTCTATTTTTTTTGTTATTTACTGTTTGTGTATCCGGACAGGATTATGCTTTAAAAGAAGCCCAGATTCGCGACGGATTTAACACTTATCTTTTTTCGAGTTCGGCTTTTGTTGATAATAGCCGGTTTGTTTGGTATGCAACCAATCGTGATGGGGATTTTTATAGATTTGACGGAAAAAACAAGCTCCGGTATCAATTTTATAAAGATGGGAACAGCCATGACGACAACTTTTATATTTCCAAAAACGCATGGATTCAAGACCATAATAATACCATTTGGGCTGCCGAACTGGATAAGGCTTATATCATTACGGCAGATAAACTTCAGGTGGATCGCATTCAATATCCTACGGAAAAATTAAGCTCCAAATCATTTATTGCCAAAGACGAAATGGATAATCTTTGGATTAGTAATGGCTCGCGCTACCTTATTAAAATTACACCCGACAGAAAGGTTACCCAGGTCACTCACCTCCTTTTGAAAGGGAAACACGAAATTGAAATAATCAGGGTTTTAAACAATGGCAGGATCATTGCAAAATCCGGATACAATCTTTTCTATATTGATTCTGAAGGAATACATTTTTTTATAAACATCCATACTCTGGATAAGGAAATTAATCCTGAATTTACTCTTTTTGAAAACGGTAAAATTGTAACCGAAAACAGTAGCGGTTATTATAAGTACAACAATGTGCCTTACAAATACATCTATTTAAAAGGATTGAACATACAAATATTTAATTATCCGTATGATGAAACCTGCTATTTAGGCAGCTGTAACTGGAGTAGCAGAGCTTTGGTTGTAGATTCAAAGCTTTATTTGGCAGATGATTCGAATCTCTTTATTAATCAGATTAATAAGAAAACTAACGAAATTACTACCATTGACACCCTACACTTCAAAAAGCAAATTTCAATATCCAACAACAAGCATTATCCTAATTTTATATGGATATCCGGTTATGATGAACTTTTCAAATTACTAATAATACCAAATAATTTTAAAAGGAAACTGCAATTCGATGACAAGCAGTATAGTACAAGAGGCATTGTTTCAGATTCAAAAAACAATCTGTTCATAGCTACCTACGAAGGCCTTTTCAAACAGGAAAAGGATAAAAAACCGGAAAAATTTTTAATTAAAGGTGAAAAAAAAGGCTCATACGATATTATCGTTTTAGACAAAAATGATTCTATCTTATGGGGTTCACAAGAATACCATTGGATTAAAAAAATAAACCTGCTTACCCATACAATAAAAAACATTGAGTTACCAAAAGGTTTCAAGGTTGAATACATGAAAGAAAAATTACCTGATGAATTATGGATTGGCTCAAACAAAGGCTTATATATTCTCAATAAAAAAACAGAAGAAATAAATCCTTACGTAGAAGATGGTTATTATTTGGGTAATATTCCTGTTCTCAGCCTTACAGAGGCTAAAGATGGTAAAAAATGGATTGCAACCCGGGATGGGCTTTTCTTAAAGGAAAAAGGAAAAGATTTTATAAATTTCAAGAATATTAACCCAGCCTTTGATTATAAAAGCCTGTTGACATTACATGAAGACGAAAAAGGCAATCTATGGATTGGTACTGATGGCAGAGGAATTGTTTTCCTGGACCCAAAAACAAATTGGTTCAAAAACCTGACACAATCTGACGGACTCTCAAATAATACTATATGTGGCATATTGGAAAGCAAGGAAGCATTATGGTTTTCAACCTATTACGGGCTCACCCGATTTGACAAACAGAAAGGTTTTTTCGCCTTGTATTATAAAGAAGACGGTCTGGCTGACAATGAATTTAATCTCAGATCTGCCTACAAAAAAAATGAGAGTGCATTTTATTTCGGAGGCCTAAACGGTATCGTCGAATTCAATCCCGGAAAAATAGAACTCCGGGGAAAACATCCCCATACTATTTTTTTGTATAGCTCAACCTATTTTTCCAGTGACAGGAATAAAAATGTAACCGATTATTTAAGTCTTAATAAAAAAACAATCAACCTTCCTTACAATAAAAATTATTTCTCGGCAGTATTCTCCATTAATGAACTGTTTTATATTGAAAAAAACACCTATCTCTATAAAATAGAAGGACTCAGAAATGAGTGGATAGATGCCGGAACATCGGGGCTTGTTGAGCTTCCCAGTCTACCGCCCGGGAATTATGTATTACGGGTAAAAGGAAAAGATGCGAAAGGCATTGAAACCCTCAACGAAATAAAGATTAACCTTCACATAGAACAGATTTTTTATAAAACGCCGCTCTTCATCATCTTAATGTCATTGTTGGCGCTTGGTTCCATAATCTATTTTTTTATCAGGCGCAATCAAAGACAAAAAAGATTTTTTGAAAGGGAAAAAGAAATCAAGGAACTAAAATCCAGTGCCCTAAGAGCCCAGATGAACCCTCATTTTGTATTTAATATTTTAAATAATATGCAAAGTGTTCTGATTTTAAAAGGAGAAGCCGAAGCCAACAAATATTTTGGTGCTTTTTCTAAACTTTTCAGGCAAACGCTCGACATTTCAAGGCAGGAACTCATCACGCTCAAAAGCGAAATTGAATACCTCAACAATTATTTACTACTCAACAATTTGCAGCTCAACGATGAATTAAAATATTCTGTAAATGTTCAAAACAGCGTTGGGGATACCAATACTATTTTTCTACCAGGAATGCTAATCCAGCCTTTTGTAGAAAATGCCATACTGCATGGGCTTTCTAAAAAACAGGACAAAAAACTAACGATCAGTTTTTCTATGGAAGAAGGGTATTTGGTGGTTGTTGTCGAAGATAATGGAATTGGCAGAATTATGGCTGCAAAAAATGCTGTAAATAAAAAAGAATCACACAAATCATGGGCTACCACAATAGTCAATGAGCGCATTAACATCATGAACTATTCCAATAATAATGCTAAAACTGTTATCCTTAAAATTGACGATTTAGAAAAAAACGGAATGCCTTGCGGCACACGGGTAACTTTAAAATTACAACAGCCTTGAGAGTGATTCTTAATTTTCACTTAATTATTTAACTTTATTGGCAGGTTTGCAAAATTTTCTTAACTTTAGTCTCCTCCAATTTTAAACATATGCAAGCCCATAAAGCCCTCATAATTGACGATGAAGTCAACAATATAGCCTTATTAAAACATTTCGTCACCAAATACTGCCCGAGTATAGAAGTCGTGGGCGAAGCCCTGACCATATCAGAAGGCATTTCAGAAATCAGGGAGAAGGAACCGGATATTCTTTTTTTGGATATAAAATTAAACGAAGGCAATTCCTTCGAAATCCTTGACCAATTGGATGACCTTAAAGCGCAGGTAATTTTCGTTACTTCTTATGACGAGTATGCTCTTAAAGCTTTTAAGTATAATGCTGTGGATTATATTCTAAAACCAATCATTATAGAAGATGTAATTTTGGCCGTAAACAAGGCTATAAAAAATATTGAGCAACAAGACTTTTTTGATTTTGGGAAGCTGACATCATTTTCAGGCGAACCCGTTTCTTTTTCAGAAAACAAAGAATATATAGCTATTCCTTCCCTGGATAAGGTTGATATGGTTAAAAGCAGCCAGATTACCTATATTGAGGCAGACAATAAGTATACTGTTTTCCATACCATTGAAGGCAAAAAATACACCTCAAGTAAAAATCTTTTAAGTTTTGAGGAAACATTGGACAAAACCCGCTTTTTCAGAATACACCATTCTTTTATACTCAATATTGAGCACCTTATTACGATTATCAAAAAAGATGGGAGCTATTGCGAAATGTCGGACGGCACGTTATTACCTATTGCCAGACGTAAACTCGAAGATTTTCATCGATTTCTCAAAATCAAAAACTAAACTTTCTTTCCTTGTTTTCCTTTTACAGCAGTTGTTTTTAATTGATTATCGGTAACTCTACACCAAAAAGATTCTTATTTAGGTAAAGTAAGTTTTATAACTTGTCCTGTTTTGGGTCTCTTCGCCCTTGTATGAAATAATGGCTCGCAAAGGCGCAGAGTCGCAAAGTAATTAAGCCTTATAAAAGAAAAAATTACGACAGTAACCCTTTTCGGGTTTTCTTTCATTTTATATAGATTCTTTAAATCTGTCAAATCATTTTAATCTGTGGCTAAATTCACTATTCTGTTGGTATGCCCCGCTATAGCCACCTGTTTTTTAAACACTCTAAAAAACCACTTACTCCCATATTCTTCCAGTTATTCGCAATAACAACCAGTTATTACTTTGCGATTGGCTTTATTATTATAATCTGCAATCTTTGTATAGGCAAACTTCCAGAAACGAGATTTTTGCCAAAGGCAGTAACATATTATATGTTCGTAGCTATAGTGTCTCTCACCAACAACGTTCTTATAAAAGTTTAGTTTAGATAAAAATCGAAAAACTAGAGAGACACTATAACTATGCTGTCTAAAAAAATAAAAAAAACAGTTATTTGTTTGATATAAAAACATGCAATAAGAAAGCGGGCTCTAAATTTTTCGTAATGGATTATTTTTGATAAAGACGCAACAATTAGGAATAAATAAAAGCCGCTTTCTTTTATCAATTGACAATAAATACACTACTTATTAAATAAACAAGTGCCTCTCATAACATTCTCAATCCTCAGATATGTTACTATGAATTATAGATTTGGGCTTCTAATTATTCATAATATCTAGTTAAAGAGGCACTTTGTATTAAAACAGGAGGTCATCCTACCATCTTCATAAAAAAATCATCATAGTTTAGTAGGAAAAAATACATCGTTATACAAACATGAAACAGATGGCCTCCTTTTTTACTCTTTCACCAAAGGCAAAAAATTCTTTAATGGCTATCGGGTAGTTTCACGTATGGGCGAAAACTTGAATGACTTTTGGAAACTTTATTCAAAAATAAATTTCTTCCCTGCTTTGCGGCTCTGCGTCTTTGCATGAAATAGTGGCTCGCAGAGTCGCAATGTTTAAATGAAGCGTGAAAAGCTGCCCTTTACTCACGATAAATTTCATAAAACTGTGCAGGCAGCAAAATCATAACTTTCTCACTGTGCTCTATTTTTTTTGCTTTGGAAAAAAATCAATCCAGATATACCCCGTCATAAACCACAGACAAAACCTTAAATGTCGGGACATATACATAACCGAGATCATTCCAACGGGTAATATTAAGCCAGATGCCATGAGGACCGGCAGATAAATTAAAGACTCCGGAAATTTTAAACTGTAACGAGGATTGTAGATAATGTTGCTGTACAATCTGAAAGAAATTTGTGGCTACTCCGTCAATAATTATTTCACAACGGAAATAAGGACTTTTATAATAGCTAGGATATAAAACATCGCCAGCCAATCCTACAGCAACATTTAAAATTACGGGGCTGGCAACAGGCATTGTAAACATTGTCTGACTTTCGGGAATAAGTGTAGGATTGCTGTCAGACAGTGTAAATGCTGATATATTAGAGCTTTCTCTCTCCATTCCGTACGCATAGTCCAATGCCTTTTTAACAGTCACAGATGTCACTTTACTATCCATAATTGCTAATAATTCCCAGGTACTGCCCGTGACTGTACCCCTACTGACTAATTTTGCATAATAACCCGGCGGCACCGTTACTGAAGACATATTGGCTGTTCCATATATAGTTTCCTGTGCCGGAGCAATAACGGTTAGCATGTAATTGCTGGTATTCTTTATACTGTAAACACGCCCTTTTAAAGAGCCCCATCCGGCCGGAGGAAGATGGAGCATAGCATCAGCATTGCCGTTATAGGCCGTATAATAATCCGTATAGCCCAAGACAGTATTTCCGGTTATAATTTTATAATCGCCCGCGACAGAGCCGTTAACTGTCAAGCGGCTGCCCGGGTTTTTGGTGTTTATTCCGGTATTTATTGCGGTGTTCTGGGCAAAACTTCCGGTTGCCGAAGCAAACAAAAACAGTAGTATGAAATATTTCTTATATTGTAACTCCATAGCGTTTTTTTTTAAATCAGGGGGCTAAAAAAGAGATTAATTTATGTCCGGGTTATGCTATCAACACTTAGCAGGATCGATAAAACTCCTAACACATGATTATTCGCAGACCCAAAACTATTCCAGGCAGAGATTTTAGCATGGATAGTAGGCCACCATCCTGTAGGTACGAAATTGTATTTACCGGACAAGTTAAACTGCAGACCCTTACTATTCTCCTGCACAACCTGGAAAATGCCTGTGGGCATATCGTTTACAAAAAGTTCGCAACGATAATAAGAAATAACAGAACCCGGTGGAAAAACCTGTGTACCGGAATCTACAAGAGCAAGCCCTACTGTAAAGTTTAGAAATAAAGCTCTGGGGTTATCATCCGTCAAGAAAAACGAACCTCTGCTACCCGGAATTACAACATCTAAACTGCTTGGAGGCCCAATAGTAAATAGCGATTGATAACTGCTATTCTTTGGCACTCCTATTGCAACATTTAACAGTCGGGTCATTTTTGAAGACAATTTAGTAGGCGCCAACATAGAAAGCTCCCAGGTAGTTCCGGTGGTAGTGCCCTTGCTAATCAATTCAGCATAATAGCCGGGAGGCACCACTATATAATCTACATCGCCTGTAGCGTCAATCTTCTCCAAACTCGGTGCTTCAGAAAAAACGAAAAGTTCACCCTGGGCGCTTATATTCTTAATTCCGTAAATGCGTCCTTTAAAATTGCCCGGCCCGCTAATAGCCTTAGGGAGTAGTATTGTACCTCTACCAATTCCATTAAAGGCAATATAAAAATCGGAATCATCTAATGTAACATCGCCACTAACTATCTTATAATCGCCTGCAAAAGAACCGTTAACAGTCAAGCGGCTGCCCGGATTTTTGGTGTTTATTCCGGTGTTTATCGCGGTGTTTTGAGACATCACGCCCGTGCTGTACAGCAACAGGATTAAAAAAAGCTGTTTCATAATAAAATCTTTTTGGCTCATAGTTCTTTAATTTATATATACGGCACTTAACAAAAGTGACAAAACTCCGAATGTATTGGCTGTTCCCGACGAAACTCCTCCTCCAGACCTCCATAAAGAAAGTTTGGCATGGATAGTATGCTGTCCTGCAGGCAAATCGCGTACGCCAGACATGCTGAACTGTAATTGTGACCCTATATAATTTTGCTGTACAATCTGGAAAATACCCGTAGCCACATTATCTATATACAGTTCGCAACGGTAATAAGGCATCATAACAATCTGTCCAAATACCATAGATTCTAAATCATCAATTCCTAACACAAAGTCTAAAAATACTGTTTTGGGTTCAGACAAGGTAAACGAATTACTGCTACCGGGAATTACAATGTCTAAAATACTGGGATTGCCTCTTACTATAGTAAATCTATCCTGAGAAGAGCTAACTGAATTCCTTGCTACAGAACTTGCAACATCTACCAGTTTGGTCACTTCAAAAGATGACACTGCGGGCACCCGCATAGAGAGTTCCCAGGTAGTGCCGGTGGTAGTGCCCTTGCTAATGAATTCAGCATAAAAGCCGGGAGGCAGCAGTATACTGCTTACTTCCGTCGCCGCATCTATTTTTTCTAAATTCTGTGCAGCAACCGTAAGATTCCGATTGCCGGTTGTATTCTTAATCCTGTAAATACGTCCTTTGAAGTTGCCCGGCCCGCTAATGGCCACGGGCAGTTGAATTATGCCGTCGGTATTTCCATTATAGGCAATATAAAAATCGGAATCATTAAGGATAACATTGCCGGTCACTATTTTATAGTCGGCTGCAAAAGAACCGTTAACAACCAAATTGCTGCCCGGATTTTTGGTGTATATACCGGTGTTTTGTGACATCATGCCTGTGCTGTAAAGCAACAGGATTAGAAAAATCTGCTTCATAAAAAATCTTTATGGCTTATAACTAAAATTTGCAGTCAATTTATGACTGCTTTGTATCTGGATTGTTATGCTGTCATTACTATGGACACAAATCTAACCAATAATAATGAGAATTTTTTGAAAAACGGTTTAAAATCCCGGATTCCAAAAAAACTTTTTTTACTTTTTCTGCCTGGACAAGATTCCCGTTAATTGTGTTCAACTTTTATTCATTATTCCGGCACCTTAATTTCTTTATCTTGACTAACCGCAAAGCATCTATTACTGCCTAAGCAGATATACCCCATCATAAACCACAGACAAAACCATAAATTGTTGGGCACCTGTATGGCCGTCATCATTCCAACGGGTAATCTTGAGCTGGATACTATTACTATTAGAACTGGGATATACATAAAAGACATCGGAAAGATTAAACTGTAACGAGGAGCCTACATATTGTTGCTGTATAATCTGGGTATCATATAATCGTCCGTTAATATACAATTCACAACGGTAATAAGGACTTTTTGAAAACACTTTCGGCGAAGTCAAATCAGCCAGCCCTACGGCAACATTTATGAATACAGGAGTCAAAACTCCAACAGACGTGGTAAACATTGTCTGGCTTTCCGGAACAAGCACAGGATTGCTGTCCGGCACTGTAAACGCTGTCGGAGGTATCGGATAGGCACCTCTATCCATTCCAAAAGAATAGTCCAACGCTTTTTTAATATTCTTGGGTTTCACTTTAGTATCCGTCATTGTTATTACAGCCCAGGTAATGCCCGTGATTGTACCCTCACTGATTAATTTTGCAGAATAACCCGGTGCAACTAATAGCGTGTTATAATTACGTATCTGCTCCTGTCCCGAGGGAATAACGGTTAGATTGTAATTGCTGTTATTTTTTATAATATAAACACGTCCTTTTAAAGAACCCGAGCCGGCCGGAGGCAGATGGACCGTGCCGTCAGCATTGCCATTATAGGCCGTAAAATAATCTGTAAAGCCCAGGACAGCATTTTCGGTTATAATTTTATAATTGCCCGCAAAAGAACCGTTAACTGTCAAACGGCTGCCCGGATTTTTGGTGTTTATCCCGGTATTTATTGCAGTGTTCTGGGCAAAACTTCCGGTTGCTGTAAACAAAAAAAGCAGTATGAAATATTTTGTAAATTGTAACATCGTATAATTTTTTTTACATGTGACCATATAGACTAAGCGACAAAACTCCATATGTCATATTCCGCGGCTGCCCAAAGTCATGCCAGGAAGAGAGTCTGAGTTCTACATTGTGCATGCCTGCCGGCAAATAATATGTACCATACGCGTTAAACTGCAGACTCTTACTATGCTCCTGCACAACCTGAAAAATGCCTGTGGGTGTATTATTTATGAACAGTTCGCAACGGTAAAAATGATAATAATCACCCGGAGAGAAAAAATTTATAAGACTAAGCCCTGCTGAAAAGTGAAAAAACAGAGCTGTGGGTTGTTGCAGATAAATACTTCCTGTGCCAAGCGGAATTGCAACATCTGTAACGGTTGGAGGACTTAAAGTGAATTTTAATTGTGGACTGCTATTCTTTGGAACTTCATATTTAAAGATTGTAATTTTACTGAATTGTTCGGAATATCCACCTAATCCAACATGAGGCATAAACTTAAAAAGTTCCCAGGTAGTTCCGGTGGTAGTACCCTTGCTAACCAATTCAACATAATAGCCTTGAGGCACCACTATATAATCTACATCGCCTTCGGCATCTATTTTCTCCACACCCAATGCCTCAAGAGTTATTTTAATAGTACCCATTTGCATGATACCGTTATTTATAATTCTGTAAATGCGCCCCTTAAAATTGCCCGGCCCGCTAATGGCCTTAGGAAGTTTAAATGTGGCGCCATAGTATCCACGGTAAGCAACATAAAAATTGGAATCATCCAAAACAATATCTCTATTTTCGTCACCAACCATTTTATAATCGCCTGCAAAAGAACCGTTAACAGTCAAGCGACTGCCCGGATTTTTGGTGTTTACTCCAATGTTTATTGCGGTGTTTTGAGACATCGCGCCTGTGCCGTACAGCAACAGGATTAAAAAAAGCTGTTTCATAATAAAATCTTTTTGGCTCATAGTTTTTTAATTTAACCTGAGTTCGGGTTAAGGATTTTGTGTAAGCATTAATAAATCAGATGTTTAAATTTTATGATTTATGATTTATGGTTTCTGATTTATGGTTTCTGATTTATGGTTTCTGATTTATGGTTTCTGATTTCATTCTCTTAGTTTTCAGGATATAAAAACAAGTGTGAATTGAAATATTTTGTTCATTTACTATAAAATTTTAAGGGACTAAAAATCTAAAACCCAGATAAGATAATCGTTATTATGCCTATTATCAATATTTTAATAATTATTTTATTGTTGTTTCTTATCACGAACTCAGGTTAATTTGTATATGTGGCACTTAACAAAAGTGACATGACTCCAAATTGAGTGGTAAAAGTATTATTTCCACCGGCAAACCATAAAGAAAATTTGGCATGGATAGTATGCTGTCCTGCAGGCAAATCACGAACGCCAAACAGGCTGAACCGCAAATGAGAACCCTCTCCATCTAGTGGCACAATCTGGAAAAGCCCCGTAGCCACATTGTCTATATACAGTTCGCAACGGTAAAAAATTGTTGGCATCGTTTGCTGCCCCGGTTGAAGAGTCGCTATATTATCAATTCCTGCTGTAAAGTTCAGAAATACTGATTGGGGTTCAGACAAGCTAAACGAAGTACTGCTATGGGGAAGTATAGCATCGATAATAGGCTGCGGATTTCCGTTTTTTATTGTAAACCTCTCAGCGGTTATGGTACTCGAATTCCTTGGTACAGAATATGCAATATCTACCACTTTGGCCTTTGGTAAAGATAGCCTTACGGGCACCCGCATAGTGAGTTCCCAGGTAGTGCCTGTGGTAGTGCCCTTGCTAATGAATTCAGCATAAAAGCCGGGAGGCAGCAGTATACTGCTTACTTCCGTCACCGCATTTATTTTTTCCAGATTCTGTGCAGCAACCGTAAGATTCCAATTGCCGGTTGTATTCTTAATCCTGTAAATACGTCCTTTGAAGTTGCCCGGTCCGCTAATGGCCACGGGCAGTTGAATTATGCCATCGGTATTTCCATTATAGGCAATATAAGAATCAGAATCATTAAGGATAACATTGCCGGTCACTATTTTATAGTCGCCGGCAAAAGAACCGTTAACAGCCAAACTGCTACCCGGGTTTTTGGTGAATATCCCAGTGTTTTGTGACATCATGCCTGTGCTGTAAAGCAACAGGATTAAAAAAATCTGCTTCATAAAAAATCTTTATGGCTTATAACTAAAATTTGCAGTCAATTTATGACTGCTTTGTATCTGGATTGTTATGCTATCATTACTATTGACAAAAATCTATCCAATAATAATGAGAAATGTTTGAAGACCGGTTTAAAATCCCGGATTCCAAAAAACTTTTTTTACTTATTCTGTTTAAGTACTATTTTCTCTAATTGCTTTTAAGACATTATGTTAAATACCAAATAAAGGAAAACTTATTTTGGCAGAACAATTTGAGTTACAATTTTTATTTTAGCCACAGATACAGATTTATGAAGCCCACACTCAATGAAAGTCAGCTTTTCAAACCTTTTATACTTTACGGTTCTGTATCTTTATAAAGATAATTGCCCGCTAAGGCGTAGAGTAGCAAGCAAAAATATAACTATGAATCTATCCTGGTATAAATTTTCCTAATAATTAATTTATATTATTCATTTTGAATTATTTTATTCCAAACTTACCCCAATAAGCAGGCACAGGAGCCGGTTTGAAATCCCGGCTCCTAAAACCTGTTTACTTTATTTTTTCTGTTCAAGCACTATTTTTTCTAATTGTTTTAAACGTTCGTCCATGCTTTTTGTAGCTTCTTTTAGCTGGTTTATTTCCTTATCTTTAGCCTCCAGCTGTTTTTGCTGCTCAATAGTGTGCAGATACAATTCTTCAACTTTTTCCAGCATCTGTATTGAAAGTTCAGACATATTAAAGATGTATTCGCCTTTATCGTTTTGACGTAAGTCTTTGATGCTGGTAATACCCGGCAAGTGTTTATTTGTGTTGATAAACTCTTCGACTTCTTTTATAGATTTGAAAGTATAGTCTTTTTTCAGTTCAGAAGTACCGTTAAAATAGTCTTCAAATACATAATCGGCATAAGTAGAATTGGCTGTTTCTATTGAACCGTTAACGGCAAGCAGCACATTTGTATTGGTAGTACTTAACATATTCGTAGTGCCTATACCTACCTTTCCAGCACTCGAAACATGCACTCTGGTAGTACCATTGGTGATAAGTTCAAGAGGTCTGGCAGAAGTATTTGCAGTCCCTACTACAAGTCCTGTAGAAGTACCGCTTGAAACAAGTTGGGCACGGTTACCCGAGTCCTGATATAAATCTACTATACTGCCTCCGGATGACACTCTTATGTTAGACCTGCCTGTTGTCGTAGCATTTGTTAAATAAGCCCCAGTAGAGAAGTCAAATATCGTTTCTCTTGTTTCAGGTGTTGTTGCTCTGAATCTAAGAGTCTTACCATTTGTATTTACTACTCTATTGTCTAATAAACTACCATCAGCCGTATAAATGTTATCCAGAGTATTTTTGTTTACCCACGTTGGAACACCTGTTGCATCAGTAGTCAGCACTTGGTTGTTACCCGCATTGGCTATTTTGGCTACGGTTACTGCATCATCAGCTATTTTGGCTGTAGTTATGGAATTGTTTGCAATGCTTAATGCTGCATCAGCCAGAACAGAGTTCGCCAAAGAGCTAGCACTGTTCACCTGAATAATACCGTCTGTAGACAGTGTCTTGCCTAAGCCTGTTGCTGTAGTATTCACCGAAAGCGTACCGTCTGCAGCTACTGATAAGCCTGTTCCCGGTTTTACGGCTCCTGTTGCGGAAGCCGTTGCAGGACTTACGTTTACCGTATAGGCTGTATTGTTGCCACTTGTTGCAGAAGTTACTGTGGTTGCCGTTCCTGCCAATACAGAACTGGTCTTCTGGTTGTTCTGAAGTGCTGTCGTGTTTACTGACAATGTTCCGTCTGCCGCAATGTTTATTGTTGGTGCCGTACTTGCTTCTTTTACAACTCCTAAATTACTGGCTGTGGCTGTAGGTACGCTAACCTTATAATCAGTAGTATTTCCGGTTACTGTTGAAGCTACCGTAGTATTGGTACCATTGCTTAATGTTGTCAATTTTTGGTTTGACTGAACATTTGCTGCCGATACATCTACATTATAAGCCGTGTTGTTTCCGCTTACAGAAGATGTTACCGTAGCCAAGCCGCTACCCGTAACCGAAGCCGTCTTTTGGTTGGACTGTACGGACGAAGGATTTATTTCAACAGTATAGGCCGTATTGTTGCCGCTTGTTGCTGAAGTTACTGTTGTGGTCGTACCGCTTACTACCGAACTGGTCTTGTCATTGGCAGCCACTACCGGAGCCAGATTCAATGCCGTACTACCCACACCGTTTACCGTTGTGGTCAGGTTTGAACCGGATAAGGTGGTAGTAACGCTATTCACTGCCGCTGCCGTAGCCACTGTTCCGTTTACGGTTGATGTGAGTGTGTTGGTACCGTTATTAACCAGAGTGTTTGTGGTGGCAGGTACAAGGGCTGACTGGTTTACCCATATTGGTGCGCCTGTCCCATCTGTAGTCAGCACCTGGTTGTTACCCGCGTTGGCTATCTTGGCTACCGTTACTGCATCATCAGCTATTTTGCCCGTAGTTATGGAATTGTTCGCAATGCTTAATGCCGCGTCTGCCAGAACGGAGTTTGCCAAAGTGCTGGCACTGTTCACCTGAATAATACCGTCTGTGGACAGTGTCTTGCCTAAGCCTGTTGCTGTCGTATTCACCGAAAGCGTACCGTCAGGAGCAATATTTATTGTAGGATTGGTAGCTGCCTGCTTTACAACTCCCAGAGTAGTACTTGCCGTTGGAACACTAACCTTATAATCAGTAGTATTTCCGGTTACTGTTGAAGCTACCGTAGTATTGGTACCATTGCTTAATGTTGTCAATTTTTGGTTTGACTGAACATTTGCTGCCGATACATCTACATTATAAGCCGTGTTGTTTCCGCT